>ENA-ORUI01000002-ORUI01000002.1-human-gut-metagenome-genome-assembly--contig:-NODE-2-length-416665-cov-5.884801_pt1 | contig 416665 bp, 349 predicted proteins | sample MGYA00242078_ERZ509205 | MGnify/ENA primary metagenome ERZ509205 (study PRJEB26280, sample SAMEA2338828) | human gut metagenome | biome: human gut; feature: human-associated habitat; material: faeces... | reverse complement strand
TGAAGATTTGATCAGGTCTTTGTATGATCGTATGTCAGAAGCGGATCGGGCGACGGAAGAGGGGCAGTTGATTACCGTCTATCTCAATTTACCAGAGGTTGTGAATGTCGGAGATCAGATGGTGGATGGTGATTTGTATGATGTGAAGAGGAACCTGCACCATCTTTCCGAGTTTAAAGGAAAATATATCATGCTTGATTTTTGGAGCCTGGGGTGTGGTCCGTGCCTACAATCTTTTCCGGAGCTGAAGGAGGTTTCTGAGATGTATAAAGACAGTCTGGAAATTGTCAGTATCAGTATGGATACAAAAGAGAGCTGGAGCGACTTTGTTGAACGTAAAGGTCTGACGGGTAATCAATGGAATGAATTTGCTAAGGGAACCACTGGGCTTGCAGCGGTTTATCAAGTGAAAGGCATACCACGTTATGTAATGATCTCTCCAGAGGGAATAGTTGTGGGTATGTGGAGTGGTTATGGTCCGGGATCTATTAAAGAAAAGGTTCAACACTTAATTCAGGAAGAGCAATTGGGCGAGTAGTCTCCTCGGATCATGAATCAATTGATTCTTTGATATAGGCATCCGGTGCCAAGTTGCATTGATACCGGATGTCGTTTTATTATTGCAGCCGTTAATTGGCGCGTATTACTTTATTTTGATAAAGTATGCTGAAAATTCGTGACTTCTCGCTATCTTTGAAGTTGTTTTAACAGATATGTCCGCTATGATTGATTTAAGAAAAAGACACCTGCTGACTTTGCTGGATTTTACTCCTGAAGAGATTGCTTATCTGCTTGATTTGGCCAAACGCCTCAAGACCGATAAATACCTCCATCGTGAAAAGCAGATGTTGGTCGGTAAAAATATAGTGCTGCTTTTTGAAAAAGATTCGACACGTACCCGGTGCTCATTTGAGGTGGCCGCTCATGATCAAGGAGCTCATGTGACCTATTTGGGTCCGACTGGTTCTCAGATCGGAAAGAAGGAGTCGATCAAAGATACAGCGCATGTCTTGGGACGTATGTATGACGGAATTGAGTATCGTGGATATGCCCAACGCATTGTTCAGTTATTGGCAGAATTTTCGGGTGTGCCAGTGTGGAATGGCTTGACAACTGAATTCCACCCGACGCAGGCATTGGCCGATATGTTGACGATGCGTGAACACTGCTCGAAACCGTTGTCTGAAATGAAATTCTGTTTCTTGGGCGATGCACATAACAATGTGGCCAATTCGTTGATGGTGATGGCTGCCAAAATGGGAATGGATTTCCGTGCCATTTCGCCTCGGGCGTGTGCTCCGGATCCATCGTTGGTAGAGCGTTGCCGCAAAGTGGCCGAATTAACTGGAGCAAAAATTACAATTACCGATAGTATCGCAGAGGGTGTTGCTGGTTGCGATTTTGTCTATACCGATGTTTGGGTTTCCATGGGAGAGCCTGACGAAGTGTGGAACGAACGAATCAAACTGTTGAAACCTTATCAGGTTAATCGTGCAGTGATGGAGGCAACGGGGAATCCCGATTGCAAGTTTATGCACTGCTTGCCGGCTTTCCATGATCTGGAGACCAAAGTGGGTAACGATATTTACGAAAAATTCGGATTGCGTGAGATGGAGGTCACCGATGAGGTGTTCCAGTCAGAGGCATCGATCGTATTTGATGAGGCCGAAAACCGAATGCACACGATTAAAGCGGTTATGGTCGCCACTTTGGGAAATGATTTGTATTGATATTGTGCGATCTCTGCCGATTAGAGAATAGTATTGCGGATAATTGATGCTTAAAGTGGCAGGTCAATATCAGCTGTTTGATAGATAGTTGCGATTGTTGGGAAAGCGCCTATAGTTGCGAAAGTCATAGAGACAGTTGGGTGCTGCATCACTATCAAAAGCAAGAATCGAGAATAGATTGGTACATAACTATATCGTATTTAATAAAACGTTGAACCATGTTGCGGAGAGGTAGTAAATTAACAACAGAGCAGTTCCGAGTGGCTTATCCATCTTGGGGAGATTTGTTGACTCTGCTGGGTGTTTTTATTGTTGCGACCGTATTAGGATCCTTACTGACAGGTGTTTTACAAAAGATTGGAAGTGTCTCAGTCGGTTTTGGCGCGTTTTTAGGATATGTGATCCAATTCTCGCTGGTGATCATATTCGGGCTGTTTCAACGTAAGATCCGATCTCCCAAGGGAACACGTTTGTTGAAGTTCGGTTTGGCAAAACTTGATTTTGTCATCATTTTATGGGGGACCATTATGGTGCTGGCAACGGGCGTTGTCATTGAGCCATTGTTGAATCTCTTCCCTGAGACCTATTTGGATCGCCTGGGCAATATCATGGCTGCTGGCGGTTGGATGATGTTTACGTCGATCGTCATAGCCCCCATTATGGAGGAGATACTGTTCCGGGGAATCCTCCAGGATGCTTTGATGCGTAAATATGGAGTCTTTGTCGGTATTTTGATTGCATCGGCTGTCTTCGGTATTGTGCACCTAATTCCACAACAGGTGGTCAATGCCTTTATGATCGGTATTGTATTGGGTTACATTTATTATCGGACTGGAGCACTGCTGCCGGTGATACTGATACATTGCATCAATAATGCCATTTCCTATTTCACCTGGATGCTCAACGGTGAAACCTTGCTTTCGACTCGTGAACAGATGGGTAACGATACGTTGTACTTTACGGTTTATGGAATTGCATGCGTGCTCTTTGTCATCGGTTTTGTTTCTATCGCAATCCGTATTTCGAAAGAAGAAAAACGCCGTCAGTTAGAGGTTTCTGGAGGTGACGGTGCACAAACTGTAGCAAATGCATCAAGTCCAGATTCTGGGCTCATGACGGAAGAGCCTTTGGTTGCGTCCTCTGTTTCAAATGAAAAAACAGGCTTAAACGGACAAAAAACATCAACGGATCATACTAATCGGGTTGATTGATCGTTGTTACCTTAAGCGAATGAAACAATTTTGTACACATAGGCTTTTTTGGATTCTACCTTTGGCGTGTGTCATGGGTATGAGTTCATGTAAGCGTTTTCCAAATCCATTCACCAATCAGAAGGTTTTAGCAGAAGTGGGAGGTGAGCGGCTTTATCTGCATGAGCTTACTCCGATTTTTACCCCTGACATGACGGCTGAGGATAGCATCAAGGTCCAAAAATCATATGTTGATCAATGGGTGAAAAAACAGCTCAAAGTGCAGGAGGCAGAAGAGATGTTTCGCAGTAGTCAGGAGGACATTGATCGTTTGGTGGAGGAGTATCGTAACTCTTTATTGACACACAAGGTGGATCAGTATTATGTAGATAAGGAGTTGGATACATTGTTTACAGATAAACAGATTGCTGATTATTATCTCAATCATAAATTTGAGTTTGTGCTTGACAAAATAATTTTAAAGGCACGTGTTGTCAAGATTCCCAATAGCTATCGTCAGGCTGCTAAACTTAAAGAGAGAATGTTAGCAACTGGCAATGACTCCTATCAGGATTTTGTCGATATTTGTACTAAGAATGGATTTGAACTGGTCGAGATTAATACGTGGTCAGAACCGACAGTGCTGTTATCGTTATTACCGACCGATAAGGAGACAGATTATGGATATTTATTCAATCCTGGACAGATTTCAGAGTTTAAGGAGGGGAATGATATCTATTATGTTCGGGTAACAGATATCCGTCGGTCGGGTGATTATGCTCCTGTAGAAAGCGTCTCGGAGGTGATCAAACGTGTACTGTTCAACCAGCGTAAACAGGATATTATCAAAGCTCATGAAGATAGCCTTTATCGGCAAGCCTTGTCTAAGAAACAAATTTATGTTCATGCCAATTAAACATTATACTATGAAAGCCGGAATTCTTTGTTCCGCACTTCCTTTTCTGATGTGCTTGACACCATGTTCAGTGTTGGCTCAGGAGCCACAGGCTTCTCAGGAGTCTGAACGACCTCAGCAATCACAACCTGTCCCAGAGCCATACAAACCGTCTGCTCAGCAGGTGATGGTTGACAAAGTGGTTGCCGTAGTGGGTAATTCAATGGTTTTATATTCTGATTTGGTCCAGGCCAGCAAAAGTTTGATTGAGCAGCGACGTTCTCAGGGCTATACATCGGATCGGGATCCGATATGTGAAGCATTAGAGACTCTGATTGAGCAGAAAATTCTTTATACGCAATCTCAGATTGATTCCCTGACAATCGATAAAAGTGATATTGCAATGATGGTCGAGAATGCCATTAATCAAGAGATTGCAGAAAAAGGATCCCAGGCTGCAGTTGAAATGTATTATCATAAGCCTATTTTTGATATTCGCAGTGATTTGCAATCTCGGTATGAAGAGGTGCGATATGCGATGACCATGAAGCAGGATGTAATGAGTAAATCGACTATTACATCTGGAGAGGTAGAATATTATTTCAAACGCATGCCCAAGGATTCTATTCCTATTATTCCGGAACAGTATGTTTTTTCACAGATTGTACGTTACCCACCATCGACCGAAGAGGCTAAATTCCGGACACGCGAGCGTATCTTGGAACTTCGCGAGCGTATTATGAACGGCACCAAGTTCGAGATGTTGGCGCGTATGTACTCCGAGGATCCGGCCACATCGATCCGAGGTGGAGAAATGGATCCAATGCCCAAAGAGAGTTTTGTAAGACCGTTTGCAGATGCGTTAGTTAAATTGCGTCCAGGACAAGTCTCTGAGGCTGTCGAAACTGAATTCGGTTTTCACTTGATTGAGTTAATTGACCAAAATGGTAATCTCTATCATTGTCGACACATTTTGCTCAAACCTCAATTTACTGATGAGGAAGTACGGGCTTCATTCAAGACGCTTGATAGCTTGAAACGTGAAATCCAAAAAGGAAATCTTACCTTCAAAGACGCGGTAGAGAAATATTCTGAGGATAAGTATTCGAATAAGAATGGTGGTGTTGCTACCAATATTGAATTATTGGCGATGACGAATCGCAACGATGCGAAGGCAGCTACAACCAAATTCTTGAAGGAAGAGTTGAGCCAGATGCCAGAAGTTTACAATGCATTGCGCACCATGAAGCCCGGCGATATTTCCGATGCTTTCGCATCTCAGGATTCTCGAGGCAATATCATGGGTAAGATGGTTCGTTTGGATGAGATTATTCCAACTCATAAAGCTAACCTTTCAGAGGACTTTCTGCGCATCCAAGAATTGGCTCTGACCCGAAAACAAGCCGATGATTATGAAAAATGGCTGAAAGAAAAGGCCGGTAGTATGTACATTCGCATCGATCCTCAATTCAAAACCTGCGATTTTCAACGTACATATCTGCTCAAATAGTCTGTAGAAAACCCATTTGACGTGAAGCGATTTTTCCAACTTCTTATTGGGGGATTGTGCTGCTGTTCCGGTATTATTGGAGCGGTGGCACAATCTGCGTCCAACGGTACCCCTAAAATAGTGAACTTTTCGGCTGATGTGATGCGGCCGGTTAAGGTGGCAGATTCATCTGTGATCAGTCTGGTAGGGCATGTTGTTTTTTACCATAACGGAGCGGTAATTACCTGCGACAGTGCTATTCGATTCAACGATCGCATGATGGACTGTTATAATAATGTTATTATCAATAAGGATAGTACATTCGTGTATGGCGACCGTGCTGAGTATAACGGTAATATTAATATGGCTCGGGTCTATGCTCCATTGATCAAAGTGGTAAATGGAGACGCAACGCTATATACCTACAATTTTTCGTTCAACACACTGGATAATATAGGCCATTATACGGGTGGAGGAACGATGTTGCAAAAAGAGAACCGGCTTGAATCACGTGATGGGTATTATTATGCCGATACTCGTGAACTGGTCGGAGTACATGATGTTGAGATGAGCAATCCCGATTACCAACTCAAATCCGATTCAGTAAATTACAATTTGGATACCGAGGTGGCTCGTTTTTCTACTCGGTCATTTATCTGGAATAAGGATAATGAATTTTTGACTGCAATTCGCGGTATGTATGATCGTAAGGCCAATAAATATACGTTTACGGATCAGTCGTATATTTTGACTGCAAATCAGGAGCTTTGGGCTGATACAATCTACTACCAGCAAGACAACCAAGATGCTTTGCTTTTGAGCAATGTGCAGGTTGTTGATGAAGAGCAGCAAGCTGTGGCTTTCGGCGATTTGATTCAATATTGGGGCCACGAACGCAAAGCGCTGTTGACTCGAGATCCAGTAATCGCTTCATTCCAACAATCGGATAGCAGTAAGGTGGATACGTTGTATATGCGTGCCGATTCGATGTTCGTTTATACCTTCAATCGTGATTCTGTATTAAAAGATTCCTTGGCGGCTGACTCCCTTGCTGAATTGGAGGAGATGGATGCGACAGAAATAGAGATGAACAGTCAAAATGAAGCTGCTGCTACAGAATCAGAACAGAATGAATCTGGTGATGATGCGGTAGTTGATCAATTGGGGGAATCAGCTGAAGAGAAGCAATCGGAGGCAGAGGTTTCGGATTCATCTCAACTGACAAAAAAAGAGTTGAAACGTCTTGAAGCAGCAAAGCGACGACAAGAACGTGAAAAAATACGACAGCAGAAGGAACAAGAGCGGGCTGCTCGCATGAAGGCCCGAGAGGAGCGGTGGAAACAGAAAGAGGCCCAGCGTAAACGGAATAGATTACAAGCTATGGCTGATTCCATTGCGCGTGCCGATTCGATTGCTCAAGCTGAACGGTTGCAGCGTCAACACGACTCATTGTCGCAGCTGGCCAAACAACAGGCTGATACGTTACAACCGATGGTTGCTGATACAGTGACAGCAGAACAGGATTCGTTGGTGCGCAAGGTGTTTGGCTACCATAATGTGCGGATTTATCGTCACGATTTTCAAGCTGTATGTGATTCGATGACCGGTTTTACACTCGATTCCACATTGCACATGTATGTGGACCCGGTGCTGTGGAATGATAACAATCAGGTGACATCACAATGGGTGGATATTTACACACGAAACCAGAAGATTGATCGAGCGGTGTTTGTCGGAGATCCGATCATGTGTCAACAGGTCGATACATCACATTACAATCAAATCAAAGGGAAAGAGATTCAGTCCTATTTCCGAGACGGTACCATTTATCGCACAGACGTGAACGGTAATGGACAAACCTACTATTTTATGGTGGAAGAGGATAGTTTGGGATCGTACATATCTGGGTTTATGACGGTAGAGTGTGCGGATATATCCTTCTATTTCAAGGATCAGACTGTTGATGAAATCGTATGGCGTGGTAAGCCGGTCTATTCCATCTATCCTATGGATAAAATACCTGCGGATCAACCGATGAAATTGCCGGGATTTTCTTGGCAGGGAGACCGTCGTCCGACACAGGAGCAGGTATTTAACCGTACGTTCCGTCCATCAGAACGAGCGTTGTATGAATTGCTGCCTCGTCCGACTTTCCCGTTAACGCAAAAGATCAATAAAGCGCGTGAAGAGCTGATCAAAGCGAATGTGTGGATTGATCGCAATGATCCGATTAGTCAGGAGGCTTTGGAATTTATACGTTCACTGGGCTATTGAGTTTTGACGTGTGTAGTTCTGAAAGAATAAAATCACAGATCAGTTCTCACGACCTAATGATCTCCTGTATGAACGTTAAATAGTAAACATTAAAATTTGTTTGTGTCTGCATCGCATGAAGGATTAATGATCTCGTTGTGTGCATTGATATTAACCCAACACTATTACATACATGACTTCACTGTATCGCCTTTTTGTTTGTTTGTGTTTGTCGATTTGTGCAGTTAGCAATGTTTTGGCTCGACAAAACAGTACATCTGTTTCGGATTCTTCTATTTCAGATGTTGCGTTTGGAGCCGACCGCCTTCGCTGGTTTCGTATTGCACAAGAGAGTACGCCTGTTTTAAAAGAGACTGTTGTTGAGCCGGTTGGCATGGTTAGATCGGTTCGTGATTCATCTGCTTTTCAGGGGTGGCGTATGGAACCTGCCGGAGATATGCAGCAATTTTACACGATGACTTATAAAAAGGGGGCGCCAGCTGTCATTATTGATTTTGGCCGACATGTAACGGGGTATTTCTCGTTTTCGTTGCACACTGATGGATGGTCAGATGCTCCCACCCGTTTCCGTTTTACCTTTGGTGAGGTTCCGGCCGAAGTAAATACTCCTTTTGATCCCTACACGTGTGGGTTAAGCCGAGGCTGGTTGCAGGATGAGATTGTCACGGTGATGACCTGCCCGGAGCACATCACAGTACCGATTGCACGGCGAATGGCATTTCGTTATGTCAAAATTGAACTGTTGGGAGTCTCTGCCAGTTTTCAATTCAATTTTTCCGGCATGCAAGTCAAAGCGGTTTCATCGGCTTCAGGGATGCCCATGCCTCTCGCAGATGAAACACCGGATATAATTAAACGCATCAATACGGTCGGATTAGCCACTTTAAGTGAGTGTATGCAAACCGTGTATGAGGATGGTCCGAAAAGAGATTTGCGATTGTGGATTGGTGATCTTTATCTGGAGGCATTGGCTAACTCCTATTCGTTCAAAAATCATGATCTGACCAAGCGTTGTCTCTATTTGTTAGCCTCTTTGGCTGATTCGACCGGATGGGTGAGTGCAACGGTTTTTGAAAGGCCCGAATGGAAAATCCAGGGGAAGGGTACGCATTGTATGGATTATACCCTGTTATATGGAGTGGCATTGCGTGATTATGTGAAGTATAGTGGCGATACAACGACTGGTGTTGATTTGTGGCCGTTAGTTAAACGGCAGATTGAGGTAGCTCGAGAGGCACTCAATCCGCAATATGTGTATGACAATGCACTGAAGCCGAGCTGGCTTGTTTTTGATTGGAAAGGGGATTTGAATCGTGATGCGTCGATTCAAGGATTAATGATTTTTGCTTTGGAGCAAAGTTACGATCTGGCTCGTATGCTGGGCAAAGAAAAAGAGGTGAGCGACTGGCCAAAATTGATCGCTCGGATGAAAGCTGCAGCACGTGAAACCTATTACGATCGTCAATCGGGATTGATTTTGTCAGGTCCTAACAAACAAGCGTCATATTTGTCTCAAGTGTGGATGGTGCTTTCCGGTACTCTTTCAGCCAAAGAGGGTGCACGGGCGTTGACCACCGTTATGGAGCGACCGGATGCTTGTTATATTGGTTCACCATATGCTTATCACTATTTGATCGAGGCGTTGATCCAGTGTGGCCTGACCGAGCAGGCTCGCACCGCTTTGATTGATTACTGGGGTGGTATGGTTCGCAAAGGTGCTGATACGTTTTGGGAGGTTTATGATCCCAATGATGAGTTCAGATCTCCTTATGGATTTTATCCGATCAACAGTTATTGCCATGCCTGGAGCTGTACTCCGGTCTATTTCATTAATAAATATCCAGAGATTTTCCAGCGTAAATAAGGTGGTATCGTAATTACCGTGAATACTAAACAGAGGAGGGAGCGAAACTTGGTGTTCGGTCCCTCCTCTGTTTTTACCTGAAACATCTCCTTCCCACGATAAATGCTGAGAAGATTATAGGTTTAGAATATTATCTTTTACTTGAATAGTGTAACTCTTGAGTTTTGGGGATGAATTACAATAGGCAGGTATATGATCTTACAAATATCCGGCTTCGTAAAGACGAATTAACATCTCGATAAATTCATCGTCTCCCGTAGGATCGTACGTGTCTTTAAGATTCATGCCAAAGATGCGCCCGACGCCTTGCCATAAAAAGGCACTGAATCCATTGCGAAGTTCTTTGACCAATGCATACGAGGTGTGTCCTGTTTCGCGATCGATCAGTTTGATGAGTAATTTTCCCTGAGAAAAGGTCATACGATGCAAAACGGGGGTGTATTGTTTTTTAAGCCGACGCTCCATCGCTTTTGTGAAGAGCTGGCGTTCTCGCTCTGTTTTGAGCGTTGCCATGTGTTTCTCCATCTCTTGCAATAACCGGTTGGCCTCTTTGGCAATAGGATAGACTTTTTTGAGATTTTCTACCAGTTTAGCAAATTTGCGTGTATCGATCTTGCGGGGAAAAACAAATACAGGAATTATCTCAGCAACCAATACCGTGTCGCCCTCGATTCTCTCTAAGGTGAGACCAGTATATATGCTTCTTTTTTGGGCCTGAGTAGGAGCTGCCCATAACAATAAAGGAATGATTATGTACAGCCAAGGTTTCATGCGATGAACTAAAAAATTCATACCTTTGCAAATATATAATAAAGCAGGCAAAATATCTGTTTTTTCTAAGTAATTCCGTTTGTTGTCGCTGAGGCAACAAGTGAATGTGATGAAACAAACAATAGCTTCTATGTATTCTAAACATCAAATTTCAGATGCCGTTTTTTTGACCAGAGTCAACGACCGGCGTAAAAATCTTTTTGAAAATTTGTGGCCATTACCTGATGGCGTTTCATACAACTCGTATTTGATTCGCGATGAGAAATGTGTCTTAATGGATACGATCGAGGCGGGGAGTGACCGTAGTTATTTGGATTGGGTCTCTTCCGTTTTGGGAGATCGTCAGCTTGATTATTTGGTTATTCACCACATGGAGTTGGATCATAGTGGTGAGATTCAAAGCCTGTTGCAGCGTTATCCCAATGTGAAAATTATCGGTAATGTCAAAACCTTTAAAGTTTTGTGTGGCTATCTCGGAGAGCTGCCGAATCTGATAGAGGTCAAAGATGGAGACACCTTGGATTTGGGTCATCATAAATTGAAATTTGTTTTCACTCCGTGGGTTCATTGGCCTGAAACCATGATGTCTTACGATATGACGGACGGCATCCTCTTCTCTGGAGATGCTTTTGGTAGTTTCGGTGCCATAGATGGTGGCGCTTTTGACGATCAGGTCGTTTTTGATGATCGTCTCGAATCGGAGATGCGCCGATATTATTCCAATATCGTAGGTAAGTACAGCAACATGGTGCAAAAAGCATTTGCTAAATTATCGACCTTGGATATCCGTGCAATCTGCCCGTTGCATGGACTGGTATGGCGTAATGATCCGGCTAAAGTGATCGAACTATATCGCCGTTGGTGCCATTACGAGGCCGAAGAGGGGGTTGTTGTGATTTATGGCTCGATGTATGGCAATACGGCACAAATGGCTGATTATATTGCTTATAAAATGGCTGAAGCCGGTGTTAAGCAGATTCGTGTACATGATGCCTCCAAGACCCATTTGTCATACCTGATCAATGATATTTGGCGCTACAAAGGAGTAATTTTAGGTAGTTGCGCGTACAATACCATGATGTTGCCTACTATGGACGCTCTGACTCGGGAATTATTGCATATCGGAGCCAAGAACCGCTATTTGGGACTGTTCGGTACATATAGCTGGAATGGTGGCGGTGTACGTACGCTGAAACAATTTGCTGAAGAGATCGGTTGGGAACAGGTCGCTGAACCGGCTGAAATTATGGGCCGTCTTACCAGCGAAAAAATAGCAGTTTGTGACGCGTTGGCGGCCAGCATGGCGGCTAAAGTGTTGGGTGACTCAACCTCCGATTGCTAATTGTTTGTTGGATTGCAGCCTTGCTGATAGATCATAAATTTTAGAGAGCGGCAGATGTAACGGATTTGTCACGTTAGCGATTCGATAGTTGGCAAATGAAAATAGAGCCAGAACGGGCGGGAATATGAAAAAATAGTCGTAATTTTGAAACGCTGCGTTTTGTTTTTCAAAGAACGTGGAATAGCTCTCGTGCGAAAAGGAGACAATTTTTTGCAGAACTTACATAATTAAGCTTAAAAAATGGATTCAATTGCAATTTTGACCGGTGGCGGTCCAGCGCCCGGAATGAACACTGTCGTAGGAAGTGTAGCCAAGACCTTTTTACAGAAAGGTTATCGTGTAATTGGCCTTCATGGTGGATATTCGGGATTGTTCAACAAGAACCCGAAAACTACTGATATTGACTTCCTGCTGGCAGATGATATCTTTAACCGCGGAGGATCATTCCTGGTAATGAGTCGCTTCAAACCGACTGACAAAAACTTTGAAGAGGATTTCAACCTCGATTTCTTCGTGAAGAACAACGTGAAACTGTTGGTAACGGTAGGTGGTGACGATACGGCTTCTACGGCTAACCGTATTGCAAAATTCCTTGCAGCCAAGAAATATCCTATTGCCAATATTCACGTTCCCAAAACCATTGACAACGACCTTCCTCTGCCTGCAGGATCACCGACTTTCGGTTATCAGTCAGCTAAGGATATGGGTTCGATTATTGGTCGTACCGTTGCAACAGATGCAAAGACCAGTGGTAACTGGTTTGTAGTAGCTGCGATGGGTCGTTCAGCAGGTCACTTGGCATTTGGTATTGGTACTGCTTGCCATTATCCGATGATTGTGATCCCTGAAATGTTCAACAAGACAGAGATTACCGTTGAGAAGATTGTCAACTTGGTTGTATCAGCAATCATCAAACGCAAGATCATGGGTATTGACTATGGTGTTGCTATGATTTCTGAGGGTGTCTTCCACTCACTGAGCAATGAAGAGATTCAGAAATCTGGTATTCACTTCTCATATGATGATCACGGCCATCCAGAGTTGGGTAAGGTGTCAAAGGCTCACATTTTCAACGAAATGTTGGAAAAGAAACTGAAAGAGCTTGGCCTGAAAGTTAAATCTCGTCCGGTAGAGATCGGTTATGAGGTTCGTTGCCAGACTCCAGTAGCTTATGACTTGGTATATTGCTCATTGCTGGGTATGGGTACCTATAAGCTCTTCAGCGAGGGTAAAACCGGTTGCATGGTTTACGTTGATCCAGCAGGCCAGATCTCTGAGCTCTATTTGAAAGATCTGCAAGATCCTGAAACCGGTAAGATTCCGCCTCGTTTGGTTGATATTACCTCGGATAAATTCACCCAGGTGGTTGAGAATATCTTGAACTACATCACTCCTGCCGATTACGAGGAGGCTAAAAAGTATGTAGCAGATCCAGCTGCATACGATTTCAAGAAGATCCTGAACTGGTAGTAGGAGTCTCTTGAATAATCAATAGAGGAGGGCATTGGATAGATGTCCTCCTTTTTTATATGTATATGTATGCTGTTTTAATAAATTGATGGGTGCCAATAACTCAAATCGGGTGTTAAATAGACAATTGTGCTGCATGTTGGGGCGTCTTGACGATGCTTAATAGAGATAGTTAATGTTCCCCTAAAAAGTTATTCTTGCGTTAACCTTGAATCCAATTGTAACCTCGTTAGGATTGCAAGCTGTTGTGTGAGTGATTTGCAATAGGGTGATAAGGAGTGTTGCTATATATGTAAATACAAAAAAAAATCGATTCATTATGAACCGATTTACTATATTTTATAAATTAAGATTACTATTCGTCGTCTTCCATCTCTTCTGCGATGATTTGATCATCATCCGTCTCTTTGATTTCATCGCTATAGTAATCTTTGTCATCCTCATCTTCAACTTGATCGTCAACTTTGACGTCAACCTTGACTAAGTAGCTGACCTCTTCGGTTTCGAGCATAATTGCGTAGAAAAAGTCCCCTGGTCCTTTGTCAACACGCAACATCGAATCGGTATATCCGTTTGGGTATTGTTTCTTGATCTCTTCCTGCAATTCAGGTGACAAGTTCTTGTAACTTACTACTACTCTTTTCTTTGATTTGTTAACGAGTGCCATTGGTTTGCAAAAATTTTCTGCAAGTATAAACAAAAATTAGTAATACAAGAAGCCTGAAAAAAATTTTCTTAAAAATATTCAGAGCGTGGCATGCTTTGGCAAGGGTAGTTGTCTGATTGCCTTTTATTTGCAAAAATAGAGCTAAAATGTCGATTGGTGCAGTTCCTATAAAATTATTAATTTTACATCACATATTGAGAATTTATGCAACCCAAAGATAGGATTGACCAACTACGAGCTTTGCTCAATGAGCAGAACTACCGATATTACGTACTGAATGACCCGTTGATAAGTGATTTTGAGTACGATAAGTTGATGCGGGAATTGCAGGATTTGGAACAAGCCAATCCACAATACGCTGATCCCAATTCACCGACACAACGGGTGGGTAGTGACCGTGCCAACCAGTTTGCAAGTGTAACACACCGCTTCCCCATGCAATCATTATCCAATACCTATTCCCGTGAGGAGGTAACAGATTTTGATACTCGCATACAGAAAGAGGTTGGAGAGGTTGAATATGTATGTGAATTAAAATTTGATGGCACATCAATCAGCCTGTTGTATGAGCATGGACAATTGGTACGCGCTGCAACGCGTGGAGACGGTACGGTCGGAGATGACGTGACGGAGAATGTGCGAACCATACGCAGTATTCCGTTGCAGTTGCGCGGAGGAGGGTATCCGGATCTGTTTGAGATCCGGGGGGAAATACTTATGCCATATAAATCGTTTGAACGATTAAATCGTGAACGTGAAGATATCGGTGAAACACCATTCGCCAATCCCCGCAATGCGGCTGCAGGTTCTTTGAAGCAACAAAGTTCGGCGGTGACTGCAAGTCGAGATCTGGATGCTTACCTTTATATGTTAGCAGGCGATGAAATGCCGTATGCAACGCACTATGAGAGCTTGTTGGCTGCCCGACAATGGGGATTCAAAGTTTCGGACCAAATGAAGTTGTGCCGGAATTTGGATGAAGTGATGGATTTTATTCGGTATTGGGACAAAGCTCGCGAGTCGTTGCCCTTTGCGACGGATGGTGTCGTGATTAAAGTGAACAGCTATGCGATGCAGAAGCAGTTGGGTTCAACAGCTAAAGCTCCACGTTGGGCTGTAGCCTATAAATTCAAGGCTGAACAGGCTTTGACTCGTCTGTTGTCGGTTGATTTTCAGGTGGGACGTACCGGTGCCATCACGCCTGTGGCCAATTTGGAACCGGTGCAGTTGGCCGGTACTGTAGTAAAACGGGCTTCGCTGCATAATGCAGAACAGATTGCACTATTGGATATTCGATTAGGGGATATGGTCTATGTCGAGAAAGGAGGCGAGATTATTCCCAAAATTACAGAGGTCGAACTGAGTGAACGTCCTGCGGAGAGTCAACCTTTTGAATTTATCACCCGTTGTCCTGAATGTGGTACGGAATTGGTCAAATATGAGGGTGAGGCTCGTCATTATTGTCCCAATTCGAGCAGTTGTCCTCCGCAGATTGTGGGCCGTATTGTTCATTTCATTTCCCGCAAGGCGATGAATATTGAGGGGCTGGGCGATGAGACGGTGCAGTTGCTTTATGATAATGGATTGGTTCACGATATTTCGGATCTCTATACCCTCAAACGGGCCGATTTAGTGCGCTTACCACGGCTTGGTGAGAAATCCGCAGATAATATTTTGCGTAATATCGAAGCTTCGAAACAGGTGCCTTTTGCACGGGTGCTGTTTGCGATCGGTATTCGTTTTATCGGGGAGACTACGGCAAAAATTCTTGCCCGGCAGTTCAAAAATATCGATGCGTTGATTCATGCCGATCCGGAACAGCTGATTGAAGCAGAAGAGGTGGGTGAAAAGATTGCCCGCAGCATTATTGAATACTTTGCGGATGCAGGGAATATGCGGATCGTTGAACGCTTGCGATCATATGGCCTTCAATTTCAGAATCAAGTTCAGGAAGGAGCGACAGATCGTTTGGCTGGATTGAATTTTGTAATTTCCGGTACTTTTGTCCATCACTCTCGCGATCAGCTTAAAGAGTTAATCGAACGTCACGGAGGACGTAATCTGAGTGGTGTCTCTTCCAATGTAAATTACTTGTTGGCGGGTCAGAATATTGGACCGGCCAAATTGGCTAAAGTCTCCAAATTAGGGGTTAAAATGATTAATGAGGAGGAGTTCATGCAGATGTTGGGAGATGAATCTGCTGTTTCGACTGAAAATATGCCGGTACAGGGTACATTGTTTTAAATTATATGTTAGTTTTGCATAAAAATTAACATCTGGCTATGAAAACAAACATTAAAGGGGGTGGGGTCGCTTTGATTACCCCGTTCAAAGATAGTGGAGAGATCGATTTTGAAGCGTTAGAGCGTCTGTTGAATCGTGTTATCTCAGGTGGGGCTGATTATTTGGTCGTATTGGGAACAACGGCCGAAACACCGACTCTTTCCGCTGAAGAGCGTATTGCGGTTACGAAGTTTGTTATTGAAAAAAATAATGGCAAATTGCCCATTGTATTGGGTATTGGAGGCAATTGTACCGCTGACGTTGTTCGGAGTATTCAGACAACGGATTTGGAGGGTGTCGATGCAATCCTTTCGGTAACACCATACTATAATAAACCGTCACAGGAGGGTATCTATCAACATTATAAGACAATCGCTGAGGCTTCGCCACGTCCTATCGTGATGTATAATGTTCCGGGACGTACCGGAGTAAACATGGCTGCCGCAACTACTTTGCGATTGGCCCATGAGTGCAAGAATATTATTGCTGTCAAAGAGGCCTCAGGTAACATTGCACAAGCCGCCTATATTTTGCGTGATCGTCCTGAAGGTTTCTATGTCATCTCGGGAGATGACAACTTGACTCTGCCGATGATGGCTATGGGAGGCGACGGCGTCATTTCCGTTGCGGTGAATGCTTATCCAGAAAAGTTCTGCCGCATGGTGCATGCCTTACAGCAAGGGGATGTTAAGACCGCTGCTCCGTTGCACTTGGAGATGATGGAGGCAACCGATGCATTGTTTGCGGAAGGAAATCCGGTTGGTGTCAAAGCAGCTTTAACCTATTATGGGGTTATCCGCAATAATTTGCGATTACCTTTGGTCGCTTCATCAGCGGCTTTGGACGCAAGATTGAAAAATCTGATTGAGCGTTATGATCTGAAATAACGGCTCGAAGATTGATAAATCAAAAAATGTAACTTATGCGACGTGGTATTGGATTGGTTGTGGCAGTTATGGCAATGTGGGCTTGTACTGCACAACAGGGAAATATGAAGACAGCGTCGGGATTGGTGCAGAGAAAATTCCAGACCGAAATCGATGGAAAGTCAACGGATCTGTTTCGGTTGACCAATACTTCGGGGATGGAGGTTTGTGTAACCAATTACGGAGGCCGAATCGTCTCAATTCTGGTACCCGATCGCAAAGGAATCATGCGTGATGTTGTCCTGGGTTTTGATAACATTGCCGCCTATCAAAAATATTCGAGCAATTATGGCGCAACAATAGGTCGGTATGCCAACCGGATTGCCAAAGGACGTTTTGTGTTGGATGGTGATACCATTCAGTTGGATCTGAATGACAAGCTCGGTAATAACATGCACGGGGGAAAACCAGGTTGGGCCTATCGGGTTTTCGATGCCGTGCAGAAAGATCCAGCGACTTTGGTGCTGACCTATGTGTCCCCTGACGGTGAGTCGCATTTCCCAGGAACAGTTCAAGTAGAGGTGGCGTATCATTTGACAGATGACAATGCTCTGGATATAGCCTATACGGCTGTTACCGATCGCCCTACGGTGATCAATATGACCAATCACAGTTTTTTCAATCTGTCGGGTAAACCTTCGACTGCAATTACAGATCACATAATGTGGATGGCGGCAGACTCGGTGATGACGATCGATTCTACGGTTGTGCCAACAGGTAATTTTATGGTAGTTCAAGGAACGCCTTTTGACTTCACCGAGGCAAAACCAATAGGACAGGCTATTGATAGCGTAGAAAATGATCAGATACGTTATGGTTTAGGGTATAACCACAATTGGGTTTTACGTTCCGGAGATCGTGATAAGCCGGTTGCAAGCCTTTATTCGCCGGTTTCGGGTATTTTGTTGGAAATTTTGACGGATGAACCTTGTATGCAAATTTATACAGGCAATTATCAAGATGGGACACATATCGGAAAAAAGCGTGTTGCTTATCCTTATCGTGGAGCTGTCTGTCTTGAGCCACAACATGCTCCCGATTCCCCGAATCATCCCACATGGCCTTCGGTCAGACTCGATCCGGGACAGTTATATACCAGCCATAGTCAATACCGTTTTTCCGTGGCTGATTAATAAACGGTACGTAAGGCGGGCGGAGAACTCTCTCTGCTCGTCTCTTTTTATGTAGAGGGGACGTTGTAACGTGTTTTTGCAAATAAATTGTTATTTTTATCGTTATTATGACAAACGGAAAGCAATGATTTATGTGTAAAAGATTTTATATTTTGTTGTTGATGGCCGTTGTCTCTCTGGGGACAATGATCTCAGTCTCAGCTCAGGATTCTACGCTGTATCGACCTCAAGCTCCTGATAACGATCAAATATTGAAGGATGTACTAAATGGAATGTCCCCATACTATTATCCGGTGCTATTTATGCGTTATATGGAAGGGGATACGACGTTAACCCTGGAAGACTACCGCCATCTTTATTACGGTTATGCTTGGCAACCCGAATATGAGCCTTTCGATAAACCGCAAGTCAAAGATGATCTGTTGCGTTTGGTGGCCATGACTAAAGATTCTTTGTCGTTGGAAAATGCTGAAAAAATCATCGATTTGGCCACTGAGGTGATGAAGTATGACCCATTTTGTCCGGGAAATTTGAATATCTTGGTGTATGGTTACGGGGCAATCGGGAATAAGGTTCAGGAAAAAATAAATTATAGGCGTTTGCAAATGGTGATCAAGACGATTCAATCATCGGGTACCGGATTGAAGGAGGCCTCGCCATGGCATGTGTTGTCGTTCACGCATGCAACGGATATGATGGCCTATTTGAATCTCGATTACGGAACCCGGCGGGTAGTCAGTCGAACGACCGAGTATATTCCGTTGGCATTTCGATTGCCAGGAGGCGTAAAAGGATATTATTTCAATTTCGAACGCATGTATTGGCGCCGTCCCGAAAAGATGCCTGAAAAGGAGTCTGCCGGTTGGGAGTTCAATGGTATTCCGTTGAAAAAACGGACTCAAAAGATCAAATGGTAACTGATTTAGAAATAATTAATTTGTTTTACATTAACTACTACGTAAATTAAAATGAAAAAGAAAGGTTTAATTATATTGGCTGTTATAGTCGTTGTTGTGTTGGTTGTATTTTCATGGTTTAAGAGTACCTATAATGGTATGGTTACAGCCAATGAGGCCGCCCAAGCTCAGTTGGCAAATATTGAAAATCAATACCAGCGTCGGGCTGATCTGATCCCTAATTTGGTCGCTACTGTTAAAGGTTACGCTCAACATGAAGAATCGACTTTAACCCAGGTAGTCGAGGCCAGAGCTAAAGCGACACAGACACAGCTGAATATTGACGATGCAGCAGCCATGTCCAAATATATGGAGGCACAAGGGGAGTTGTCATCGGCATTGAGCCGTTTGATGGCAATTAGTGAGAATTACCCCGATCTGAAAGCCAATCAAAACTTCCTGGATTTACAGACACAATTGGAAGGAACCGAGAATCGTATCGCTACGGAACGGCGTAAGTATAACGAATCTGCTCGCCAATTCAACACAATGATCAAAATGTTTCCGCGCAATATGGTTGCCGGTATGTTTGGTTTCGCCCCGTTGAGCTATTTTGAGGCGGAAGAGGGTGCTCAGCAAGCTCCACAAGTTAGCTTTGAATAAATTGCCCATATAGATGCTGATGAGCAGGAAAACAATATTAGGGGCAAAGCTGTTTAAACAGTTATTGATGCTCTTTTGTGGCGGTTTGGTGGCTGTCAGTTCGGTGATAGCCCAAAATTTGCCAGAACCGATGTCTCCTAAGCGCTTGGTGAATGATTTTGTCGGAGTGTTTACACCTCAGCAACAGCAGGCTTTAGAACAGAAATTGGTTGCGTTTGATCGCAAAACCTCCACGCAAATTGCCATTGTGACGGTCGCCGATTTGGAAGGCTATGCCCCTGGGGAATATGCCCAACGATTGTATGACAAGTGGGGAATTGGACAGCAAGGGAAGGATAATGGTCTGTTGATTTTGCTAAAACCTAAAACGCTGGATAGCAATGGTGAGGTTTTTATTGTTGTGGGGTATGGTTTAGAGGGAGTAGTGCCAGATATTACAGCAGGGCGTATCATCGACCGCGAGATGTTACCGTCTTTTCGTAAAGGTGACTATTTTACCGGAACCGATCGTGCCGTCCAGGTATTAATGCAATTGACCGAAGGAGAATTTACGGCTGATCAATATAGCCGGCAGGGTGCGCCTGCAGGATTGACAAGTGGTGCAATTTTGTTCTTTATATTGTTAGTCTTTTTATTCTTTTTTGGTCGTGGACATGGCGGTAACCACGGAGACGATAATGGTGGAAGTAGTGGTGGACGCCGTTTCGTTTGGATTCCTCCTGTGTTTATAGGGGGGCATGGTGGTTTTGGTGGAGGATCTTCCGGCGGATTTGGTGGCTTCGGAGGCGGTATGTCTGGCGGAGGTGGCGGCGGACGCTCCTGGTAATGAGTCTGGAGAGGTGTTCGTAATTCCTGTGGTTGTTGTTTCTCAGATAGCTACACATTTCCAAACTTTGGGTTAAAGGCCTTAAATGCTTTGGAAGGTGATTTCTTTTGAATATGACAGCTCAGCCTTATATGTTAATTAGATGGAGCTTAATATTACAAAGAGTGTTGTAACACGCAAATGAGGTGGATGGACCTATTGCAATAGAGCATTGGCCTACACAAGTGAAGAAGGGTAAGGGATTAAAGATGTTCATTCATCGGAATCATGAACGGTATAATGCATAGGTATTCTGTAAGTAAATACTTCCTTTCCATGGAGAGGTTGGTATTAATTGTGCTGGCGGGGTTAATGTTGATCTCTTGTAAAAAGGAGCCGGGAACTACTCCTCCAATTAAGGCTGATCGCACGGTGTTGGTCTATATGGCGGTCAGTAATTTGACTTCGCAGGCTGAACTGAATCTTGCAGATATGGCTGCAGGAATGGAAGGTTTGTCGGGTAATTTGATTGTATATGTCAATCGATATCCGGGGAATGCGGTTTTGTACCGTGTAAATGATGATCAAACCATGGTTGAAGTGGCTCAGTATGGAAAAGAAGATCCCGCGTCAGCCGAAGTGTTGCAACGTGTTTGGAATACAACAGTACAGCAATTTCCTGCCGATTCATATGGTTTGGTTATATGGGGGCATGCAACGGGATGGGTCCCTGCGGATCTGAACATCACGAATCAACGTAGCAAACCTATTGGTGAAGAACTCTCGCAACCATTGCAGTGTATGGAGCAGCAGATTTGGACCCAGATGCCGAATGCGTTGCCGACTAAAGCTTATGGAGGCAAGATGGAGATTTCTGATATGGTTGCAGCCTTGCCTCAAGATCGAAAACTTGATTTTCTGCTTTTTGACGCTTGCTTTATGTCATCGATAGAGGCATTGTATGATCTTCGTAACACTGCCCAATATATAATTGCATCGCCAACTGAGGTGATGGGTGACGGCTTTCCGTACACAGATGTAACCCCGCTGTTTTTTCAAGAGACCTTGAATTTGCAGGGAATTTGTCAAGCATTTGTGGATTCATATCGATATAGTAGCAGTGTACAGTCTGCTTCGGTGGCGTTGATTAATACTTCAGAATTGGAACCACTGGCTACTGCAGTCCGTAATCTTCATGAGGCCTTTCCAGATCCGACCATAGATCTTGATGACGTGCAGCCTTTTGAAAGTCTGACTCGCCATGTTTTTTATGATATGGAGGATTATTTCAAGCAATTTGCTGAGGGGAGCTCTCAATTTGAAGCATTCCAATCTCAGTTGGCCAAAACAGTTGTCTATTCGGATTGTACTGATTGGATCTATAGCGCTTATGGAGCAATGTTTCAATGTGTAAATTATTGTGGAATATCGACCTATGTGTCGCAGGATGTTTTCCCCATATATGGCGCAGCTTATGCAGAAACGGCTTGGGCTAAGGCGATCGGTATGTTAAATTGACAATTGCAGACAAAACGATAATATTCGTTTACAGATTGATGTATGTCGGAATGTACAGGATTGTATGTTCCGACTTTTTCGTATGATGGAGAAGGAAATGATGAGATGAATACAATTGTCGGATTGATGGTTGCGTACAAAACCGTTGTGGTAATTGGGATTTGTGGGAATCTGACTCTTTGATCTGAAAAAAAAATAGTACCTTTATCTCGTTGACTTTATATTAAACCACCAAACTTGTATTAACTGCTATGGTTGATTTGAATTTGCTTTATGAAGCCATTTTGAATGGTAAATTGGAGCAGGCCGTAGATGTAACCAATCAGGCAATTGCCGATGGTGTAGAACCACAGGCCATTATTAATGGATATATGATCAAGGCCATGGAAGAGGTCGGACAGCGTTTCCAACGGGGCGAGGCGTTTGTTCCCAATCTGCTGATGGCAGCTCGAGCTATGAAAGGTTCGTTGGATATTCTCAAGCCGCTGATGAAGGGCGATGCTTCGACCACCTTGGGCAAAGTGGTGATCGGAACCGTCAAAGGCGATTTGCATGATATCGGAAAGAACCTCGTCGCTTCAATGCTGGAAGGATGTGGCTTTGAGGTGATTAATCTCGGAGTGGATGTACCGAGCGATAAATTCATTGCAGCAATTAAGGAAAATAATGCCGATATTCTTTGCTTGTCAGCACTGTTGACTACTACCATGAACTATATGAAAGATGTAATCGAGGCTCTGAAAGCTGATGGATTGCGTGATCAGGTGAAAGTAATGGTAGGTGGCGCTCCTGTTACGGCCATGTTTGCTGAACAGGTTGGCGCAGACGGTTACAGCGAAGATGCCAGTGAGGCTGTAGCGTTGGCTCGTCGTTTGGTTTCTGCATAGGATCTTGTCACTCGGAAGCAATGGAGTGCCGTACCGTACCATTTACTGCATTGGAAATAACATCGGCTGATGTTGCTGATGCAATTGGTTATGGTCCCCATCTCCCTGACGAAAATGTATTACAGTTAATCTCCGGATTGCTCTGTACTTTTGAAAATATCCAGACTCATTATTGTCTGGATATTTTCGATGGTATGGTTCATTCGAAAAGTATCGAGATTAATGGCGTAACGTTTAATTCGGGAACTGCTGTCGCAAACGTGATGCAGGGGGCAAAACAATTTGCAGTATTTGTGGCTACGGCTGGAGAGGAATATGAACGCCTATGTGCTGAATTGACCAGCAATAAGGATGCTGATATTCTGTCGCAATACATTGCAGATGCCATCGGTTCGACGATTGCGGTGAAATTGGGTGCTTATGTAGAAAAACGGTTGGCAGATGCGATAATACCCCAACGTTTTTCTCACCATCTTAGCCCGGGATATTGCCATTGGCCCGTGTCCGATCAACGACCACTGTTTGATTTATTAGGCGGAAATCCTTGCGGAGTCCGTTTGTCAGACGGTTTTTTGATGTATCCTGTCAAGTCGCTCAGTGGCATTATCGCTATCGGAGACCAAGTACGACAAGAGGTTAGCGGCTGTGATATTTGTCCTATGGTACGCTGTTTTCGACGACACGCTTCAACGAAACTTCCGAATAAAACCTAAATACCTAATTAACAACCTTTATGAGGAATATGCGAGATTGGGCTAAAGGCCTGATGAATAGCAAAAAAAGAAGTGTTCTTCCGATTATGACTCACCCTGGGATCGAAATGATCGGTCGAGAGGCGTATGATGCTGTAACCGATGGTCGCGTGCATTACGAAGCGATTAAAGCTGTGAATGAGGCTTATCCGCAAAGTGTAGCGGCGACGGTTATTATGGATTTGACAGTGGAAGCAGAAGCTTTCGGCTGTGAAATCTCCTTCCCTAAAAATGAGGTGCCAAGTGTAGTGGGTCGTTTGGTAACTGATTATGATTCGGTGGCCAAACTGGAGATTCCTGATCTGACCAAGGGACGTGTACCGCAATATCTTTTGGCAAATAAATTGGCCGCTGAAAACATTACGGATAAACCGACGTTGGCGGGATGTATTGGCCCATTTTCATTAGCGGGTCGGTTGTTCGATATGACAGAGATTATGATGGCATGCTATGTGGAGCCTCAGACAATCGAATTACTGCTGCAAAAATGTACTGAGTTTATTAAAAAGTATTGCTTGGAACTCAAAAAGGTCGGAGCGAATGGGGTAGTCATTGCAGAACCAGCGGCTGGATTGTTGTCCAATGATGATTGTCTGAAATTCGCAACACCTTATTTGAAAGAAATTGTCGACGCAGTACAGGATGAAAGTTTCATAGTTGTCTTGCATAACTGCGGCAATACAGGTCATTGTACACAGTCGATGGTTGCTACAGGGGCTTGGGCGCAGCATTTCGGCAATAAGATCGATATGGTAAAAGCCCTGGAAGATACCCCTTCTGAAATGCTTGTCATGGGTAATCTTGATCCTGTTGCCTTGTTTAAGGTTGCATCGCCCGCAGAGATGAAAGCAGCAACTGCAGCACTGCTCGAACGCACTAAAGATTATAATAATTTTGTACTCTCTTCAGGATGTGATACACCTCCAGAGGTTCCGGCTGCCAATATTGCTGCATTTTATGAAGCTCTCGATGAGTTTAATGCTAATAGGGCTTAATTATAGGTAGCTTCCATAGAGAAAAATAACTTTTCAAATAAAGTGAAATAACTATAATGAGCTGACGACACAAATCGTCAGCTCTTTTTTTATGCTATATCAATCTTGATTGCAAAGCTTGTGGTAGATATCCTATGGAGTAAAAGTAAAAAAAATGATCATGTACCCGTATTTTTTTAGGGGTGCAATGTGATTTTTTTGTTTGTTTTTCTAAATATACCCCTTAAAAATTTGATGAATGGAAAATTATTTTGATATTTGCAGTGGAATTGATCATGATTCCAATAGGTCAACAATTCATAAAACAGTCTAAAATGGCAACATTGAGATTTAAAATGGTGGAAGATGCGATCAAACGTAAAGCTTTGGTGGTTCCCACCCCGGAAAAGCGTCCATCAGAGTATTATGGGATGTATGTGTTTACAGAGGATAAGATGCGTAAATATCTTCCTCAGAAAACCTACGAAGCTCTGCTCGATACCATGAAACATGGCAAAGCCTTAGCGCGTGATTTGGCGGATAGCGTAGCGTCGGGGATGCGTCAGTGGGCAATGGATATGGGGGCTACTCACTATACCCACTGGTTTCAGCCATTGACTGGCGGTACTGCCGAGAAACATGATGCCTTTGTAGAACCTGATGGTCAAGGTGGAGTAATCGAGGAGTTTTCAGGTAAATTGTTGATTCAGCAGGAACCCGATGCCTCCAGTTTCCCCAATGGAGGTATTCGTAATACGTTTGAAGCTCGCGGATACTCCGCTTGGGATGCCACATCTCCAGCATTTATTGTAGATACAACGCTCTGTATTCCGACCATTTTTATCGCCTATACCGGTGAAGCTCTTGATTTCAAAGTGCCATTGCTCCGCTCTTTGGAAGCAGTCGATAAAGCCGCCGTTTCAGTTTGCAAATATTTTGACGAGAACGTCAACAAGGTAATATCTTATCTTGGCTGGGAGCAGGAGTATTTTTTGGTCGATGAAGGACTATGGGCAGCTCGTCCAGATTTAATGTTGACCGGACGTACGTTAATGGGGCATGAAAGTGCCAAAAACCAACAGCTCGAAGATCACTATTTCGGAGCTATCCCAACTCGTGTGATGGCGTTTATGAAAGATCTGGAGTATGAGTGCTGGAAATTAGGTATCCCTGTGAAAACCCGTCACAATGAGGTTGCACCAAATCAGTTCGAATTGGCTCCAGTATATGAAGAAGCTAATTTGGCAAATGACCATAATCTGCTTTTGATGTCCACCATCAAACGGGTATGTCGTAAGCATTGCTTCCGGGCTCTTTTACATGAAAAGCCTTTCAAAGGTGTTAACGGTTCGGGAAAACACTGTAACTGGTCTTTGGGTACTGATACCGGCGTCAATTTGCTTTCTCCGGGCAAAACACCAAAAGACAATCTACAGTTCATTACCTTCTTGGTTAATGTCATGATGGCCGTGTACAAACATAACGGTTTGTTAAAAGCCAGCATTATGAGTGCCACCAATGCACACCGTTTGGGCGCCAATGAGGCTCCTCCAGCAATCATTTCTGTATTCTTGGGACGCCAGCTGTCTGATATATTGGATAAAATGGTTAGCAGTGACGGGGCAAGTGATATTGTATTTAGCGGCAAGAGCGGGTTTAAAATGGAAGGGATTCCTCATATTCCCGAATTGTTGCTCGATAACACCGATCGTAACCGTACCTCGCCGTTTGCCTTTACTGGTAACCGTTTTGAGTTCCGTGCAGTAGGTTCTTCAGCCAACTGTGCAGGTGCAATGACCGTTCTCAACACAGCTGTCGCCGATCAGTTGAATGCCTTTAAAGCGGCTGTCGATGCTCGCGTTTCCAATGGTGAAGGCGTAATGCAGACTATATATGACGAATTGAGAAAATATGTAGAGGAGTGCAAAGCTATCCATTTCGATGGGAACGGCTATACTGATGAATGGAAAGCAGAAGCGGCACGCCGTGGTTTGGATTGTGAAGTTTCGGCTCCATTAATGTTCGATCAGTATATGTCTGCTGACAGCGTTGCTATGTTTGAACGCACTCACGTTTTGAATAAAAAAGAGCTGGAAGCACGTACCGAAGTGATGTGGGAGACTTATACCAAGAAGATTCAGATCGAAGCTCGTGTCTTGGGTGATATGGCAATGAATCACATTCTGCCTGTAGCCTCTTCTTATGAAAGTACGTTGTTGGATAAGATATTTAAATTGAAAGCCCTATTCAGTGACGAACAGTGGAAAAATGTGTCAGCTTGTGATATCGCACTGGTGGAACAGATTTCTGCTCACATCGCAGACATTCAGAAATTGACTGTTAAATTAGTTGATGCACGTAAAGTGGCCAATAAAATCGATTGTGAACGTACAAAAGCAATCGCTTATCACGACACAGTTGTCAGCTTGTTCGAGGAGATACGTTACCATATTGATAAACTGGAACAGGTAGTGGATAATGAAAAGTGGCCATTGCCTAAATATCGGGAACTACTTTTTGTTCGATAAATGTCTGATTATGTAAATGAAGCGGGCTGTCCCTCATCGAACAGCCCGCTTCATTGTTTATTTATTTTCCAGGAAGGATATATCTATATTGACGTAATAAAAACATATTAAAAAAATCTATATTCCTCTGTTCGTACAGATTCTTTATTTCTCAGAGTTTTTGATTCGTTGTGTCTTTTCAACTTGAAGAGTTGTATATCGGGATGGCATCGGACCGTTATACATAGAGACTATAGCAACTTATACCACCTGTGTGTCTGATTTTCTGTCTGAAATCTCAGTCGTATTATCGTTTTTTAGAAACATGTCTTTTACTAATACGTATCCGGATGCTATAACTACACCTAAAAATACAAAAGCAATCAAAATAACAACTTTACTGGTGTTTGATTTTATGGTTGGGATACCTGCAGGCTCAATAACAGTGACACATGGAGTTTGTTCTTGTACTTTAATTCTGGCCATTTCAAGTTGTTGGGCTAATTGACTATACACTCCATATGCGAGAGTAACTTCATTACGTAATCGGTCTTGTTCTGCAACCACAGATTGACGTGTCGTATTTTGTGTAGCGTCCATGTAAGCCGCATATTTACGTTGTGCAGTACGATATCGTTCTTGTGCTGCTATATAAGACTCATGTGTAAAATCGCAATCTCGTTTAGCTTTTTCTGTCCGATAATCAGCCATATACTCTTCTAGTTTGCGAATCATCGAGTCTGTTACAGCGGCAGCAACGACCGGATCTTGCATAGTCGACGATGCAGAAATTACTCCAGTTTTTTTATCTACAGTTATATTGAGACGTGCTGCAAGGCCGTTTAGTGTTATTCTTTGTTTATGAGATAATGCTTTGGGATTAATATTTTGTATTGAACTATCTTTATCTTTTCCGATTGATGCAAGCCAACTCATTAGTTTCATTGGAGCTTTAATAATATAATTCCACCATGGAACTGATATTTCGTCGGATATATAGTCATAAAGACTCATCTCGTTTTTGTTTTTAGGTTGAACAGGAATTTGACTCAATTCAACCATAAAAGGTGTGCTTTGTACCACATCTGGATAAAGAGTTAAATTGATTCCTTCCATGTTTTCACCACTGCTAAGATCAAATCCTGCTAATGCTGCCAATCCTGCCAAACTATTTCCTTTGGTATTTTTCAATCCTTCTGGTGCCATTTTGGCCCCAGACGTATATTCGCGAGGAATACTAAAACCGACGATTAACCCAACAACTGCTGCAATGATGGCATATTTGCCTATGAAACGTCGTTTATCCCATAATTTTTTTGCCAATTCCAGCAGATCGATCTCTTCAGTTGCTGAATCGTTCTTTACAGTTTCTTCAGACATGACGATTGTTATATAAAAAAAGTAGTTAGTACAAATATTATTACAAAGGTGTTGCTTTATCTCTTTTTGCGATGTGGGTCACAGATTAACAGCCCAATGGATACGCCTATTTTATTCGGCAACCATTCTGCTGAACCATTCCAAGGATCAGGATTTGGTGGAGGGGTAGGCCGGTTGGGTTCCATATCAATAACACCGTCTAAGCTATAGCCATTATACCAACTGGCCATATACGACCAGCCGACGTAGGCATCCAACAGCCAGCGTTCTTTGAACTTATATTCATATCCGACAGCAAGTCCTGCCATAAAGCCATACCCTTTACAATAGCGGTTTTCTAATTGAATCTTTCCACCGCGAAATTCTGGTTTGGACATATCAAAAGCCATCATTCCGATATTTCCAGCCAGGTACCAGCCGTCATTATGTTGACGAAAATAGCGTCGATATTCATTCATGAAAATACCAAAAAGCATATGCTTTCCGTTATTTCCGATCTCTTTCCATGGTGAAATAACAATTTCGGTTTGAAAGGTGGAGTGGGGAGAAATGGTAAACTCTGCAGCGGGGTTGATCAATCCAACTAAAGCGTACAGCCCATTTAGTTTAATATACGTTTGAGCTGCAGCCTGTTGTGCGCCACATGTTAACGCTAAAAGTATGGTGAAAATTGTTAACCGTTTTTTCATGGAAAGGATTTGTATGTAGTGTAATATGCAAATATATAATAACTCTATGAATTGGCAATTTTGAATGTCTTTGCTGTCAAAAATTTTATCCACAATATTTTGTTGTGAATCGGACCGATTCGGCTATCTTTGTGTAAAATTCATTTGCTATGGTAAAAATTGGAACGGTATTTTCTCCGATCGGTAAGAAGGCTTTGCTGTGCGGATCTGGAGAGTTGGGTAAAGAGATCGCTATTGAATTGCAACGGTATGGTATTGAAGTTGTAGCTTTGGATCGTTATCGTGATGCCCCGGCTATGCAGGTGGCGCATCGCAGCTACGAGGTATCCATGTTAGATGGAAAAAAATTACGTGAGATTATAGAGAAGGAGAAACCTGATTATATCATTCCTGAAATTGAAGCAATTGCAACCGATACTTTGTTGGAGTTGGAAAAAGAGGGTTATCATGTAGTTCCAACAGCTAATGCTACTCGATTGACCATGAATCGTGAAGGGATTCGTCGTTTGGCTGCTGAGGAGTTGGGTTTACCTACATCTCCCTATCGGTTTGCATCGAACGAAACGGAGTTTGTACAGGCTGTACATGAAATAGGAATTCCTTGCGTTGTCAAACCGGTCATGAGCTCTTCAGGGCATGGACAAAGTGTTATTCGTTCTGAAGAGGACATTCAAGAAGCGTGGTATATTTCACAGCATGGCGGACGTACTGGGGAAGGTCGTGTCATTGTCGAAGGTTTTGTACCGTTTGATTATGAAATCACGCAGTTGACAGTACGTCACGTCGGAGGCACCTCTTTCCTTGAACCTATCGGACATTATCAAGAAGACGGTGATTATCGTGAGTCTTGGCAACCCCAACCCATGTCTCCCGCATTATTGGCTCAAGCCCATGATATAGCTAAAAAGATTACCGATGCGTTAGGAGGTTGGGGAATTTTTGGTGTTGAGCTGTTCATTAAAGGAGACCAAGTTATTTTCAGTGAAGTCTCTCCACGTCCACATGATACAGGAATGGTTACCATGATTTCACAGGATCTTTCACAATTTGCCCTGCATGTAAGAGCAATTCTTGGGTTGCCCATTCCGAATATTGCTTTCCATGGTCCATCGGCATCTCGTGCTGTCGTTGTAGAAGGGGATACCAATCAAGTTGAATTTTCTAACCTTGAAAACGTATTGTCGGAACCAGATACACAAATGCGCATATTTGGTAAACCTGAAGTTCACGGTCATCGTCGTATGGCTGTTTTGCTGGCTCGTGGTAAAGACATCGCTGAAGCACGTGAAAAGACAGGACGAGCATATGCAAAATTGCAAATCGATCTGTTTTAATTTACTCTAACATAAAATAAAAAAGAGAGGACTGCAATGTCCTCTCTTTTTTATTTCAATATTTCGTTATGTCTGTCTGAAAGAATTTGCGCTGGACTTATTCTTCCGCCTGCAAATATTTATGAGCAGATTTCAGTTGCATGGCCAACATAATGGCTGCAATACCGGCAAACAGGAGCGAGATACCTACCCATATGATCACCATTGAGGTTCCAACGACAACGGGTTGCAGTAGGATCCACATTGAGCAGAGCATCAACAAAATACCGCAAATGATTGTCCATGTTGCGCCCGGAATAGATAAAGTATACATATCACCTCCTAAACCGATTGCTCTAAATCCACGAAACATCAACCAAAAACCTAAGAAGATTGGGAGTATTTCAGCTGAAAGAATAACGTTGAATGCTAAAATGACACCCAGCATAATTTCAACGATTCCGCCAGCGAGCGTCCATCCTCGGCCAGTGATGAAATGTTTGTTACTCGTTGCAACAATGACGCTGAAAATGCCTGAAATCAGAATCATCCACCCAAAGAGCATGGATAATCCTAAATAACTTATTGCCGGATAGGCAAAAATGATAATAGCAATCACCAGCAGTGCAATACCTGTCAGTAATGTAAGCCACCAATACTTAACAGCCTGTTTTGAGTGTTCGATCAATGACGTTAACAAATTTTCCATAATACATTGATTTATAAATTGGTTTAATAATATTAATGCATAACTGAAAGTGTTTATGGATGTTGTTTATGTGTCCACCAGCGGTACAGAAACATACATCCCGTCAGAATTAATGCTGAGGATAATCCCGAATAAAACACAGCAATAAATCTTATCGGAAGGAGGTGCAATTTACGTACCACGATCCCTAATGTGATCATAAAGATCATGATGAACCATCCTTTAGTGTCAAAGAAAGCAAATGGACAATTTTGTTCTTGTTTTGTACTGATGCGTTGGGTGTGCTTATGAAACATGCGGTTGAATATGCCAAAAAAGAATATGCAGAAAATTAATATTGCCCATCCGATATTAATTAACCATGCATGTCGATCAACCAACCAGGTTTGTATTCCAATGCGCAAAATATTGGTACCGGCAATTACCCAGACCAGTCCAGCAAATAACAATAAGGTTCGGTTTGTGACTTTCCAACGCATGTGATTATGTACTTATAAAAGAAAAGCAGGACCGTGTTGATACGATCCTGTTTTCATGAATGAAGATTTGATTATCGTCCTTCGGTGTCCACTGCGCTGCTTTGTCCTATGCTTCCAGAATACCGCATGGGATCCAATGCTGTTGCACTTGTGGATAAATCAACCCGTCCTGTATAATAGACAGTAAAGCGGAATTTATAGGTTTTACCGCCCGGTTCAGCAGCATTAAACGAAACAGTTATTTTATTTTTCTTACCTTCTGTTACTTGGTAATCACTGATTGTACCTTGAAAACGCATAGCTAAATCAGATGATAACATAGCAGATCGTCCATTGCCCCAATAGGGTAGTGATGAAAATATCTCAGATCCATTGATTCGTACGATGGCCGAAATAGAGATACTTCCACCTGATAATCCTGAACCTTGAGTGAGATAAAGCGTATAGTTTTTACTCTCCACCAATGCTTTTTGTCTTGCTGCAGCTTGAGCAATTTGCGTTGCTGTAGGTTTCGCTCCAAAAACGCTTGTCAATCCGATACTCATGACGAACAGACAAGAAAGAAAGAATTTACTTTTCATGGTAATGTGGAGTTAGGTGATTAAGTCTTTTTTAAAGATAAGAAATTGATTATACAAAAACAATTTTCTTGTTAAATTTTCTTTGATGATTTCAAATTAAGTTTAATAAAAAAGGTCTTCGAGGAATCGAAGACCTTATATCGAAATTTATAGGTTAAATTTCATTTAATCTATACCGCTGGGCCTCAATTGTCCGATGTAACGCATTGGATCCAAATTGGTACATGTGGTACTTATAAATGTAGAACCGTTATAATAGACTTCCAATTTGAATTGGTAAATTCTACCGGTTTCTGCTTTCACTTTAAATGCAACCACCAATCGGTCTTTTTTGTTTTCGGTGATTTTATAATCCGTAATCGTCCCTTGGAAACGCATTCCTTCATCGTTGTTGAAGGAATTGTAACCGCTTCCCCAATAGGGCAAGGAAGAACTGGCTTTGTTGCCATTTATGACCAGTAACGAGTTCTCAACAGCAATACTACCGCCTTTCAAAGGGGTGGCATTTTTTACGTTAATGGTATAATCTTGACTTTCAATTTTCGATTTTACCTCTGCAAGAGCCTGTTGAATTTCACTTTGCGATGGTTTTGCAGCCCAAAGTGCTGTTACATTCAAAGCCAGTAAACCGATGACTGTCAAAATCAGATTCCTTTTCATAATGAAACGTTTTAATTGTGGATACTATGAATATGGACCCGCAATGGCTTCAAATGATTCATTAAGAAGCCTTTTATGATAGTAAACGTTTGACTGTTTCTGAAATTGTTCGACCGTCAGCCTGACCGGCTAACTTTTTGGTTGCTACGCCCATCACTTTACCCATATCTGCAGGAGTTTTAGCCCCTACCTGAGCAATGATCTCTTTGAGGATATTTTCCAATTCGGCACCATCTAACTGTTTCGGCAAATATACCTCTAAACAAGTTGCCTCGGCTAATTCGTTTTCTGCCAATTCGGGCCGGTTGTTTGCTGTATAGACGGCAGCTGATTCTTTACGTTGTTTAACCAACTTTTGAATGATCTTCAGAATAGCTGCATCACTGATTTCATCAGATCCATCAGCCGTTTTTGCCAAAAGAATTTCTGCTTTAATGGCCCGCAGTGCAGCCAATCTAACCTTTTCTTTCCCCAACATGGCTTGTTTGATGCCATTGTTGATTTCTATTTCCAGACTCATGGTATGTGTATTATGATACTTATTGATTATGCTAATATAGGGATTTTTCAGATGGAGTATTCCTATTTACTTAATATCAAGTGGTCTATTATGCTAATTTATTATACCACTTTCTTTAGTGATAGGCCTGTTAATGGTTGAAATTCATGCCCTTCAAACAAAGATCAATGATTAGCTTGAAGAGTACGCTATGTGAATAAGACAGACTTGTCAGACAGTATCAATTCTGTCATGGCCCTTGTGGTTAGCATATATTTATTTTGCTCGCAGTCGTTCTGTCGGATAAAAAGCTTTTTTCTCTTTCATCAGTAAGATGACCGCAACGATCGCAGCCAGTAAATCAGAAAATGGAATTGAAAGCCACACTCCAGTTAAACCGAGCCACTCTGAGAAAAAGTAAAGGGCTGGGATTAAAAAGATGACTTGGCGTGATAGACTCATAAAAATTGCCTTGCCAGCTTTGCTGATGGATTGAAAGAAGTTGGATACAATAATTTGGAGACTGACAACAGGTAATAGCATGAAGGCAATACGAATGCCTTTAACCGCCATCTCTTTGAGTTCTGGGTCAGTCGTAAAAGCACTAACCAGCCAGCCGGGAATAATTTCACAGGCAGCAAACCCGATTATCATAATCAGGGTCCCTACGCGCAAGGTAAGCAATAGGGTATCTTTGACCCGTTTATATTTTTGTGCCCCGTAATTGTAGCCGATAATAGGCTGCATGCCTTGGCATAACCCCATAACGCTCATGACGATTAGAATGGCATAGCTGTTAAAAATTCCGTATGCACCGATGGCAAGGTCTCCACCATGTGTGACGAGCCGATGGTTCATAATCACATTCACACCGCATGCAGCAACATTGATTAGGAATGGTGCCATGCCTATTGATGTAATATTACGGATAATGTATCCCCGGAGTTTCATACAGCCTCGCTCAAAATGAACCACATGTTTGGGATTGAAAAAGTGGCTCATCACAAACAGCGTGCTGACAAACATCGAGATTACCGTAGCATAGGCGGCTCCTTTGATGCCCATCTCCATGCCGAAAATAAAAATAGGATCCAGAATCACATTCATGGTGACACCGATCAGCAATGTATACATGGATTTATGAGGATAGCCAGAGGCTCGCATCATATTGCTGAAACTGTAACTCAAATTAATCAATACGCTACCGGGAATAACAATACGCAAATAATCAATAGCGTAAGGTAAAGTCTGGGGACTTCCACCGAAAGCTGTGAGAATTTCAGGGAGATAAATCAGGGCAATGGATGTGACGATGATGGAAAGGATAAAGGTCAAAATAAAGGCATTGCCAAGAATATTTCGGGCCCATTTGATGTCCTTCATACCCAATACGATTGACAAACGTGCTGCTGCGCCGACTCCGACCAACGTTCCGATTGCTGTAAAGAGAGTCATCAGTGGGAATGTTAGGGCTAAACCAGAAATAGCCATTGGACCGACTCCTTGACCAATAAAGACACGATCGACAATATTGTACAACGATGTAACCACCATACCGATAATTGCCGGAATCGAATAGTGGAGCAGAAGTTTGCCTACTTTCTCTTTTTCCAGTTTAGCGGTTGCAAGGTCTTGTTGAGATTTCATAGTGACTATCGTTTTTTCTGTGGAGAGAACTGCAAAGATAGCTCAAATATTGTTTCAGATTCTGAAAAAATATGGCCTAATCGGCTGATTGCAGACAATTGTACAGAATAAACGGACCAACAGAACGTTGCTATTTGAATGGCAAGAATTATAACCCTCGTTTCATAAAAGGAACAAAAAAAGAGGAAACAGCTCTGCTTCCTCTTTTTTATTAATATGTTCGGGGGTTTATTCCCATTCAATTGTTGCGGGTGGTTTAGAACTGATGTCATAGACAACGCGGTTGATTCCTTTGACACGATTGATAATCTCATTAGAGACTTTGGCCAAGAAATCATAGGGCAGATGCACCCAATCGGCAGTCATACCATCGGTCGAGGTTACAGCACGAAGGGCTACGCAGTTTTCGTATGTGCGCTCATCTCCCATAACACCGACAGACTGTACTGGGAGCAACATGACGCCCGCCTGCCATACTTTATCATACAGGTCTGCCTCTTTGAGGTTGTCGATGAAAATTTTATCAGCTTCCTGAAGGACCTTAACTTTTTCAGCTGTTACTTCACCCAAGATACGGATGCCCAGACCAGGACCGGGGAAGGGGTGACGTCCTAAAATATCCATGGGGATATTGAGCTGACGACCTACACGACGAACTTCATCTTTGAAAAGCAGACGTAACGGCTCAACAATCTTGAGATCCATCTTTTCGGGCAGCCCACCTACATTGTGATGAGACTTGATCGTTGCAGAGGGCCCTTTAACTGAAACCGATTCGATTACATCAGGGTAAATCGTTCCCTGAGCCAACCATTTCACATCCGTCAGTTTCTGAGCCTCTTCATCGAATACTTCGATAAAATCACGACCAATGATCTTGCGCTTCTTTTCTGGCTCTGTTACTCCTTTCAGATCAGAGAGGAATTTGTTACCAGCACGCACTCCGATCACATTGAGTCCCATGGTCTCGTAGGAGTGAAGCACATCCTCGAATTCGTTTTTGCGCAACAGACCCATATCGACAAAAATACAGGTCAGGTTCTTGCCGATTGCCTTGTGCAACAACATGGCGGCAACCGATGAGTCAACGCCACCGGAGAGACCGAGCACCACTTTGTCGTTACCCAATTTTGCCTGTAGCTCTTTAACAGTCGAATCGATGAACGAATCCGGAGTCCAATTCTGTTTGCATCCACAGATGTCGGCAACGAAATGTTTCAACAATTGGGTGCCTTCCGTAGAGTGGTATACTTCGGGGTGGAATTGAATACCCCAAGTTTTTTCACCATCAATTTGGAATGCTGCCACAGGTACATCTTCAGTGCTTGCGATAATTTGGAAATTGTCTGGGATTCGAGTGATCGTATCACCGTGAGACATCCAAACCTGTGAAGTCTGAGAGAGACCGCAGATCAGTGGATTGGCACCTTCCACTTTGGAGAGCATGGCACGGCCATATTCGCGAGTCGCAGACGGTTTTACCTCGCCTCCGAAATGTTGGGCAAGATATTGTGCACCGTAACAAACGCCTAACAGCGGCAGTTTGCCTTTGATCGAAGAGAGATCCACTTGAGGAGCATCCGCATCTCGAACCGATGAGGGGCTTCCAGAGAGAATCACACCTTTGATCGACTCATCCAGTGCGGGAAAGTGATTGTAAGGATGGATCTCGCAATAGACATTCAGCTCACGAACACGCCTTGCGATCAGCTGCGTGTATTGAGAACCGAAGTCGAGAATCAATATTTTTTCCTGCATTGTAATAATGTGGGTTTATGATAAATTGCTCTTTATGGGTGATGAGCGATTGTGCTCATCGACTTCATCTGTAACTAAACGCGAAACGTTTATCGGATTTGCGCGCCAGCTCGACGTTCAAACTCGCGGATCAAGTTTGACATCACACGGTCAATCACCTGATCGGTCAGCGTTTTGGTTGTGTCTTCCAGTACAAAGTTTAATGCGTAAGACTTCTTACCTGCGGGTAATTTGTCACCTTCGTAAACATCAAAGAGGGTAACATTCTTCAACAGCTTCTTCTCTACGGAGAAGGCTATTTCACGCAGTTGTGAGAAGGTTACCTGGGTGTCAACCAACAGAGCCAAATCGCGACGCACTTCGGGGAATTTTGACAACTCTTCTACTGTAACTTTGTGGTTCTTCGTAAGTTTCAAGAAGGCATCGAAATTCATTTCGAGATAATATACATCTGCTTTGATATCGAATTTCGAACGGATCTTTTTGGAGACGATACCCATCTCAACGATCTGTTTGCCATTAATCTTATAGGTTACAGCTTCACGATAAAGATCACTCTGCAGTGACTCCATTACTGCACTGTTAAGATCAATTCCGATTCGGTTGAAGAGCTTTTCAACCATGGCTTTCAAGGTATAGAAACTGGTTGGTTGTGCTTTGGTATTCCAGGAAAGAGCGTGATCAGCACCAGTAATCAGAATAGACAAGTGGTTCTGTTCGCTGTATGGTGCTAAGCCTCCTTCCGACGCCTTGTCTGGGTTGTACCAGTAGCAGTTACCGAACTCATACAGTTTCAGATCACTGTTACGACGATTGGTGTTTAATTCGACAGCCTCCAGGGCATTAAACAGCAAAGTCTGACGCATTACACTCAAATCGCTGCTGAGCGGATTGATAATGCGGACACAATTTTCCGCTTTATATGCTTTCAGATCGTCGTAATAGGCCGCTTTGGTCAATGAGTTACTCATAATCTCATTGAAACCATTTGCCGTTAACAGATCGGCAATGAGATTGGTTACCTTTTCACGATCTGGGTGAGGTGCGTAGGAAAGTGTTGAATGTACGGCCTGTGGAATTTCTACATTGTTGTATCCGTAGATACGCAAAATATCCTCGACCAAGTCAGCTTCACGCTGTACATCGACCCGATATGCCGGTACAGCAACGTGTAATGTTTCACCTTCCTCTTGTTCGATTTTTACATCAAGAGCGGCAATAATCTTACGAATGGTTTCATCAGGAATATCTTTACCGATCAAACGTTTTACGCGATCCAGTGAAATCTCAAAATGGAACGGTTGGATCGGTTCTGGATAGATATCGGTAACCGGAGAGCTAATCTGACCACCAGCCAGTTCCGTTACCAGCAGTGCTGCACGTTTTAAGGCATAGGGGGCGATATTGGGGTCGATACCACGTTCATAGCGGAACGATGCATCGGTACTCAGTCCATGACGTTTTGCGCTTTTGCGAATCCAAACCGGATTGAAATAGGCGCTTTCCAGGAATACTTCGGTAGTCTCTTCTGTCACGCCGGAATCGAGACCTCCAAAGACACCTGCAAGACACATCGGTTTCTCTTCGTCGCAAATCATCAGGTCGCGTTCTGAAAGTTTTCGTTCAACGCCATCCAGGGTGACAAACGGGGTTTCTTCAGGGCAGGTACGTACAACAATTTTGCGGCCTTTGATTTTGTTAGCGTCAAAAGCATGCAGAGGCTGACCAATTTCATGCAGGATGAAATTGGTAATGTCAACTACGTTGTTATGCGGATTCAAACCGATAGAACGCAAACGGGTTTTCAACCAATCCGGAGATTCTGCCACTTTAACGCCGGTAATGGTAAGTCCCATGTAGCGAGGGGCTGCTTCATGGTTGAGCACCTCAACCTGAACTGATTTATCTGTTACATTTCCGGCTTGGAAAGCTGAAACATCAGGTAAATTCAGCTTATATGGCATATCATGTGATTGCAGATATACTGCCAAATCACGCGCTACTCCGTAATGCGACATAGCATCAGCGCGGTTTGCAGTCAGGCCGATTTCCAGCAGATAGTCATCTTCGATTTGATAGTATTCACGAGCAGGAATGCCGACCGGAGTATCTTCCGGCAGAAGGATAATACCTGCGTGATCGGTACCGATGCCGATTTCATCTTCGGCACACAACATACCGAATGATTCTACGCCACGGATTTTGCTCTTTTTGATTTTGAATCCTTCGGCTTCGCCGGTAGGGTAGAGCATGGTATTGATTGTAGCGACAACTACCTTTTTCCCCGCAGCGACATTCGGAGCACCGCAAACGATCTGCAAGGGTTCCTCCTGACCTAAATCAACGGTGGTAACATGTAATTTATCGGCATTGGGGTGCTGTTCGCAGGTGAGTACCTTGCCTATAACTAATCCTTCCAAACCGCCACGGATACTTTCAATCTGTTCCATACCCTCGACTTCGAGACCGATATGAGTCAGAATATTGGCGATTTCTTCTGCTTTCAGAGAGGTGTCAATATAACTTTTTAGCCAGTTCAGCGATATTTTCATGGCATTTTTCGATTTTAACGTGCGAAAGGTACAAAAAAGTTACCACCTTACCAACCGCGTTTTGTTCTCTTTCTCAATAAAACTGCACATCCTGGTCAAACAGATGATCGAGTTTTTGCGTATGGTACTCATCCGATCCTTGAGTCTGGTCGATATAAACGCTGTTCAATGAAACTCATTGCAGTAGACACCACATTTTTAGCTCTGTATTATATCTGTATAATAAAAATGGCCGTCACAATAATTGGACAGCCATTTACAGTATTGGAAAACTAACTAATTACAATTCGTCACTGTATATGCTACGAGGAAGATCCCGCAGATTATAACGAGAAGCCATAGCTGATCCGTAAGCGCCAGCCGTGCGAATAGTAAGCAGGTCTCCACGTTTCAGTTGCGGCAGCATGGCAGCTTGATCAAAAATATCAGAGGATTCGCAAACTGGTCCCCCAATCATATAAGAACATTCCGTTCCCTGAGAAGTTAAGCATTCGATTTTATGGTGAGCTTGATAGAGAGCCGGACGAATCAGATCTGTCATACCGGCATCAACCAAAGCCACATCACGCCCCAAAGCATTTTTCTTGGTATAGAGAACCCGGGTGATCAATTCGCCACATTGAGCAACCAGTGATCGTCCCAATTCGAACAAAATTTGTTGGTGTGGATCGGGGCGTAAAGTGCGATGAATCGTATCAAAATAGGAGGCAAAGTCAGGAATGGGTTCTGCATCCGGATGATTATAATCCACGCCTAAACCTCCACCAAGATTCAGATATTGTATTTCAATGCCTTGATCTGCGAACCATTGTTTAATGGTATTCACCTTTAAACAGAAATTCTCAAAAACCTCCATTTGTCGGATTTGTGAACCGATATGGAAATGCAGGCCAACAATACGCAGATTTGGCAATGTGTGCAATGTCCGGATCGCTTCGTCAATCTCTGTATAGGAAATGCCGAATTTACTATCAGCATGTCCCGTAGAGATATTTTTATGGGTATGCGGATCAACATCAGGATTGATGCGTAGAGCTACATGCGCAGTTCGCCCCATTTCAGCAGCCAGCGCATTGATCACCTGCAACTCTTGCAGAGATTCACAATTAAATGCGAAAATATTTTGCTCCAAGGCATAACGGATTTCCCGATCGCTTTTAGCCACACCGGCAAAAACAATTTTCGAAGCCGGGCAGCCACTCTCAATAGCCGTGCGCACTTCATTTCCGCTGACACAATCCACACCGAGACCGGCCTGAAGAGCCGCAGAGACGATACGGGGATCGAAATTGGCTTTTAGGGCATAGTGGATTTTGTATCCGTATTTGGAGGCTTCCGATACAGCTTTTGTCAGCGTATCGTGCAGCAGTTGCATGTCATAAAAGTAGTATGGCGTCTCCAGTTGTCCCAACTGCGAGACGTATGATCGTGCACTCATGTGTTCGTTGTGAGTTTATGGCCCAAGCGGCTCGATTAACGTTTTTCGAACAGATAGTCGTTCAAATATTGCAGGGTCTGTTTTTTATCTGCGGTGTTAATCAACATGGTAATACTATGATGACTGGCACCGTATGAAATCATTTTGAGCGGAATTTGGCGAATGCTGTCCAATACTCGTGCAGCCAATCCTGTAACCGAATGCTCGAGACGTCCTACCACACAGACGATCGAGTTATTACGCTCGATTTCGATTTTACCCAACGAGGACAATGCGCCGACAATTTTATCCAGATTTTCGTCATTGTCAATGGTCAGTGATACAGCCACTTCAGAAGTGGTAATCATATCGATTGGGGTGCGATATTGCTCGAATACTTCAAATACTTTGCGCAAGAAACCGTAAGCCATCAACATACGGGCTGAGTAGATACGAATGACCGTAATGTTGTCTTTGGCAGCCACGGCATGGAATGATTCGGCATTTGCGTCTTCGTTATTTGAAATAGTCGTGCCAGGAGCATCGGGGTTCATCGTATTTTTCAGCAATACTGGAATGTTTTGATCCTGGCAAGGCTGAATGGTCGAAGGGTGAAGAATCTTTGCCCCAAAATAGGCCAGTTCGGCTGCTTCACTGAAACTCATCGTCCGAATAGGGAAGGTGTGATCTACATAACGAGGATCATTGTTATGCATACCATCAATATCGGTCCAAATTTGTACTTGTGCTGCATTAATAGCTGCACCCATCAGAGCTGCACTATAATCGCTTCCGCCACGTCCAAGATTGTCGATTTCACCTTTGCTGTTGGTGCAAATAAACCCTTGCGTGATATAGAACTTGCTTTTATCTTCAATTAAGGAGGTCAGTTTTTCACGGAGCAGCTTGGTGTCAACCTTTTTGTCTGCATCCATTACCAAGAAATCAGGAGCCGTCAGATAAACAGCTTCGCTGCCACTCTCAATCATATAATAAGTAAAGATGGCAGAAGTGAGCAGCTCACCCTGTGAAATAATGGTACGTTCAGACGTATAAGGATGGAAAAAGGTCGCCGCATTACGAATCGTAGCCCATGAAAGTTCCATACGTTCCAAAGCCTGCTCTCGATGAGTTTCCAATAATCCTTCGATACAAGTAGTGTATTTTTCACGCAATGTATCGATAACCTTTTCGATTTCGGTTAGATTTTTATCTGCAGCAAGTTTGGAAATTTGTACCAAGGCATCAGTCGTACCAGACATGGCTGACAAAACTGTGATTGTGGCCTGCTCATGACGGACGATTTCGGCCACACGCTTCATATTTTGAGCCGATCCAACGGAAGTTCCTCCGAATTTTAATACTTTAATCATATTGATTACGTTGCTTTATTACAAAGTGGTATAGGATAAAATGCCGGCAATATGACCATTGCATCTTACATTTACAGCCTTACAAAACTATAAAATAAAACATTTAATCCAATTTTCGCCCAAAAGTATATCAAAATGTTTGTTTTTGTCTTTTGCTTTTGTTTTTTTTGCAACAAAATTGAGTAGGGTATAAATTTGTACACCCTTTTATAATGTTTAACAGATAACTTGCAGGAATAACGCTGCATCATCACATTTACCAAACTGGACTTAGCTATGTTGACTATTCCAAATGCTGTAGAAGAGGTAATAAAAAAGAAACCCTTTTTGGAGGGTGCATTGGTCGAAGGATTGATCAATCTTTCGGCATTGGCACGACAGCTTAAACCGGAGATTGAGAAACAGGTAGGTAAATCGGTCAATGATAGTGCTGTAATCATGGCTTTGAATCGTCTTGTGCCACGCCTTGAATTGATGTCAACCATGAAATTCAAAAAGGTGGTAGAGAACATCGGTGATATCATTGTCCGCTCCAATTTGGCAGATTTTGCATTTACCAATTCGGCGACGCTGTACGAAAAACAGGCGATTCTCCTCGATCGTGTGCGCAATATGAAAGATGTATTTTGTACATTCTCTCAAGGAATCTACGAAACGACTTTGGTCGTAAGCAGTTCGATCGTGCCATTAGTCGATGAGATTTTTGCTGATGAGCATAAAATTTCACAGACTCAGAATCTGTCGTCGATCACTGTGAAATTACCTGCTGAAAATGCCATCTGTCCTGGAGTTTACTATTACATTTTCAAGGAGTTGGCTTGGGATAATATCAATATTGCAGAAGTCATCAGTACGACCAACGAATTTACGGTTGTAATCAGCGATGACGATATTCATCGCGCATTTACCATCTTGATGGAGGCTAAGCGCTCAGCAAGTATTTAATTCATCTCACACGTCATGATAGAATAAAGGGAGACCATTGGGTCTCCCTTTATTTATTTTGTATGTGGTTCAACCTGGAGTTGTTTTCATAAAACTTTCAGATATCGTAGCTCGGTAGAGACACAGAATTCGCTATTTGATCTGCAATCGATAATATTACTGAATGCACGCTTGAACGACAGCCATTGATAAATCGTCCAGTTTCATGCTATCAGTTTAGCGGGTGCTTAGCAACTGTGGTAGTGTAGATAAAGATCTATAATGGCGCAAACAGCAAAACATACACTGGTTAAGCCATTCAGCAAACCAAATGAGGGCCCGATACGATCAAAATGTTTAGCTGTAACATAAAGATGCTGAAACAGCAATAAGGCAATAAACAGAGCTGTCCCGATCCAATAAAAAGTTCCTGCATTGTAGGACAAGCCTAACATGATAATTGCATAGACACTGATCAGATGCAATAAGATGCTAATGATTAAGGCACCGCGAACGCCCCAACGAGCCGGGATCGAATGCAATCCATGTTGGCGGTCAAATTCTATATCCTGTAGCGCATAGATCACATCAAATCCGCTCACCCAGGTAATAACCAGGCTGGTCATCAAAATGGGCCAAACCGCAAACAGTTGTCCAGTTACCGCAATATAGGCGCCGACAGGGGCAATACCCAATGCTACTCCCAACACGACATGACACCACGCGGTGGATCGTTTGGTAAGACTGTATCCTAACAAAACGATTAATGCGATAGGGGAGAGACAGAAGGCGAGAAAGTTAATCCACCCTGCAGTTAGAACGAAAAGCAGAGCATTTATGATTACAAACCACAAGGCATGACGAGCCGAGATGCGTCCGGCCGGAATGTCACGTGTAGCCGTGCGGGGATTGAGCGCATCGATTTTCCTATCAGCATAGCGATTGAATCCCATTGCCGTGTTGCGGGCAAACACCATAGCTAACAACACCTTGACCAAAAGCCATCCGTTAAATGGAGTATTGGTACTCCATAAAGCATAGCAATATGCCGCCAAAGCAAACGGCATGGCGAATACCGTATGGCTAAATTTAACTAAGGAGGCATATCGAGCGACCGTATTCATGCAAACTTCGTTATTTTTAAAACACGCAAATTTACTTAACTTTGTCACACCGAAAAATTATCTATGAAGAATATCCGCAATTTCTGCATCATCGCCCATATCGACCACGGCAAAAGTACACTTGCCGATCGGTTGCTCGAAGTGACCAACACATTGTCTCAACGTGAACTCCAGGCGCAGGTCTTAGACAATATGGATCTTGAACGTGAAAAAGGTATCACGATCAAAAGTCATGCAATCCAGATGGAATATACTTATAAAGGTGAAAAGTATATTTTGAATCTGATTGACACCCCAGGGCACGTCGATTTTTCGTATGAAGTTTCGCGTGCAATCGCATCTTGTGAAGGAGCTTTACTGGTCGTTGATGCCACGCAGGGCATTCAAGCTCAAACCATTTCCAATCTGTATCTTGCCTTAGGGCATGATTTGGAGATCATCCCGGTGATCAACAAGATTGACATGGAGGCCGCTATGGTTGACGAGGTAAAGGACCAGATCGTCGATTTGTTGGGTTGCAAACATGAAGAGATTTTGGCTGCATCCGGTAAAACAGGTGCCGGAGTTGAAGAGGTGCTGCAGGCTATTGTGGAGCGTATTCCAGCCCCACAAGGAGACGAAAATCAACCGTTACAAGCACTGATTTTCGATTCAGTATTTAATTCGTTTCGAGGAATCATCGCCTATTTCCGAATTTTCAATGGATCGATTCGTGCTGGAGAACGGGTCAAATTTTTCAATACCGGCAGCGAATACGATGCGGATGAAATCGGTGTTTTAAAACTGAAGATGTGTCCTCGCAACGAACTCAAAACGGGGGATGTGGGGTACATTATTTCAGGCATCAAAAATTCTCGGGATGTCAAAGTAGGTGATACGATTACCCACGTAGAGAATCCTTGCCACGAAGCGATTGCGGGATTCGAGGATGTAAAACCAATGGTCTTTGCAGGTATTTACCCTGTCGAGAGTGACCAATACGAAGATTTGCGTGCTTCTCTCGAAAAATTGCAGCTCAATGATGCTTCACTGACCTATGATCCCGAATCATCGTTAGCGCTTGGCTTCGGTTTTCGATGTGGTTTCCTGGGATTGCTTCATATGGAGATTATTCAAGAGCGCCTGTATCGAGAGTTCAATATGGATGTCATTACGACAGTACCGAACGTCTCGTATAAAGTATATACCAGCAAAGGTGAGGTTGTGGATGTTCACAATCCCTCAGGATTGCCTGAACCCACGATGATCGACCACATTGAAGAACCTTATATCATGGCCCAAGTCATTACACATTCCGATTATTTGGGCAATGTCATGAAGCTGTGTATTGATAAGCGAGGCACCTTGAAAAATCAGGTCTTTATTACACAGGATAGGGTAGAGGTCAATTTTGAGATGCCATTGGCAGAGATCGTCTTTGATTTCTACGACAAGCTCAAAAGTATTTCAAGAGGTTATGCATCCTTTGATTATCACCAGACTGGATACAAACCGAGTAAATTGGCTAAACTCGATATTTTATTGAATGGTGAACCTGTCGATGCACTGTCATCACTTATTTATCATGAGCATGCATACGATTTTGGTCGCAAGATGTGCGAAAAGCTCAAAGAGTTGATCCCGCGTCAGCAATTTGACATTGCCATTCAGGCTGCCATCGGAGCGAAAATCATCGCACGTGAGACCGTCAAGGCTGTACGTAAAGATGTGACTGCAAAATGTTATGGTGGTGATATCAGCCGTAAACGCAAATTGCTGGAGAAACAGAAAAAGGGAAAGAAACGCATGCGTCAAGTGGGTAATGTCGAAGTGCCGCAGGAGGCATTTTTGGCTGTACTCAAAATGGATTGATGTCTATGAAATCCGTGTGTTGCTTTACAGTATGAGATTTTTCAGAATCCAGTTGCATATTTCGAGTAAAAAACGGATATTTGCATGGTTGTAAAGAGAATTTTTTACAGCCATTTGCGGAAATAGCTCAGTTGGTAGAGCATCAGCTTCCCAAGCTGAGGGTCGCGGGTTCGAATCCCGTTTTCCGCTCCAACTTTATGACAATGATGAAAGAGCACTTAAATGTATTTAGGTGCTCTTTTTGTCTTTATCCATACAACAGAATTTGTTGGATGGTTGTGTCATTTTATTGATGGATAATGTATTTATGTCTGTTTTGTATTGCAACGAAGTACACTGTTCGTTGCAACCATCTACAAAAGAGAGGGTGCATTCAATGGTTACAAGTCGGTTGTTTGCAAGACAAACACTCATTCTTTCCCATATATCATGAGCAATAAAAACGCTCGTGACCATTGAAAATGGGAAAGAAAAATAATACAACCAATCGTTTCAGCTTTTAATAACTAAGGTTCTGTATTCAGTTTCCGACATGAGGTAAATTACCAGGTTGTAGCATCTCATTCATTTTACTTTGGCCGCTGAACAAAACTCCTTTCGATGCAAGCAAAATTGTTAATCAAAAAATACTGCTACTGTCGATAACAGCGTGTACAGATGAAGGACAAAAAAGCAACTCGTCAAGGCATATCGAAACAACACGTGTTATGGCTGTTGGAATTGGCATCCTATTTAAATTCCCTTTTATCACTAAACTTCTACACATATCTGTTCTGCCATTTCGGATTTCGGGGTGAATCAATCCTTGAATAATTGTTATGTTTGTGTTGAAAAAGACCTTATCGTATGCATACAAAAATTCCTGCTGTATTTAATTGGAGTGGGGGAAAAGACTCTGCATTAGCGTTACATCGCATCTTACAAGAAGACAAATATCAAGTCTGCTCTCTTTTGACTACCATTAACCGAGACACTCGCCGTTCATCGATGCATGGCATCCCAATCGAGCTTTTACATCGCCAGGCAGATAGCATTGGCCTTCCTTTACAAGTCATCGAGCTGCCTTCGACATGTTCGATGCAGGAGTATGAAACGGCTATGAACCATGTCGTTTCTCATTTCCAAAATCAAGGGATCTCCCATTTCATTTTTGGGGATATTTGCCTTGAAGAGGTGCGATCATACCGAGAAAAACAGCTCGCACCACTGGGTATTACGCTTGTTGAACCATTATGGGGAAAGGATACAAAAACGGTTGCCGAAGAATTTTTGATGTCCGGACTACAAACCATGGTGATTACAACGGATGCCAATTTATTGGACGAAAAATTTGTGGGCAGAATTTTTGATCGCGCTTTTCTTGCTGAACTTCCATCCAATGTGGATCCGTGTGGAGAAAATGGTGAATTTCATACGTTCTGCTTTGCAGGCGGTATGTTCCGCACTTCGGTTGAATTTTCGGTCGGGGAGCCTCGTCGATATACATATCCGATAAAACTGGATGACGGAACAGTTAAAGACTGTACGTATTGCTATGTGGAACTATCGTCGAATAAAGTATGATTTACCACATGGTTCAATACATACAACGATAGATCTTTTACAATTTAGTGTCAACTGATTACTTCAAGGGAGATAACACAGCTTTCCAACAGTCTGATTTTTGTCCACGGACTGAAAATGAGATTCAGTGAGCTATGAAGTAGAGCAGGGGATTTGTATGTTTAACATTTGCCCCGCGTGCGAAAAGTTTTATCTTTGTAGTATATGAACAACCTAACTAATTATCATAGCCACACCTCTTATTGTGACGGAAAGGCCCCAATGGAGGAATTTATTATCGAAGCCATACGTCAAGGTTTTTCGAGTTATGGAGTTTCGTCGCATGCTCCACTACCTTTTTTGACACGCTGGACAATCGACGATTCTACAGCAACAGAGCTTTATTTACAGGAATTTCACCGCATAAAAAAGTTATATAGCGATCGTATAGATCTGTATGTCGGATTGGAGATCGATTACATGGATGAGCAAAATAATCCGGCAAACGACTATTTCCAAAACTTACCTCTTGATTACCGAATCGGATCGGTACACCTGCTGCATTCGACCCGTGGAGAGATTATTGATATCGATACCCGCCCTGAGGTTTTTAAAGAGAATGTTGAACAACACCTCGGAGGAGATCTCAAACAAGTTGTATTGACCTATTTTGATAAGTTAATGCGCATGATCGAGTTGGGCGGTTTTGATTTTGTCGGTCATGCCGATAAAATATCCTATAATGCCCAATGGTGTGAGCCTGGTATCCTGACGCAGAAATGGTATCAAAATAAGATTTACGATTATTTTACGTTTATAGCGGAGAAGGGAATTATGATCGAGGTCAATACAAAAACCTTACATCGTAATGGTTTTTTGTATCCTAATCGTGAGCATTTCGCTTTGATTCACAAATTGGGGATTCCTGTCGTTGTAAACTCAGATGCCCATTTGCCGGAGCTGATTAATAGTGGACGTCCCGAAGCCCTGAAATGGTTAAAAGAGACTGGATTTAAAACAGTACGCCAGTTAGAGCAGAGGAAATGGACAGGTGTGCCCATTATGTAAGACAAGCAAAGTCATTGAAACTGTAACGGCATATCTTTCTAGTAAACATATTGCGGATATGCCTGATTTACTTACTCTGAGTGATTTTTGAATACTATACGGTATAATTAATCTTTATTATGCTTTTAACCACATTGCTTACATCTGCAGAACAGACTGTTGAGGCTGTTGCAGACACTACCATTCACAAAATCAAATTCACCGAAAAACTGGCAGAGCTATCCAATATGTCAATGCACCAAGTCGTTGAACATATTACCAGCGGATTAATCTCTATTGCAATCAAAATATGCATAGCAGTTGCGATCTATTTTATCGGCCGGTGGTTAATTCGTTATGTTCGCCGGGTGATCGGCCGTATCATGGAGCGTCGCAATGTTGACCTCTCTTTACGAGCCTTCATTCAGAATTTGGTCAAAATAGCACTCATCCTATTCCTAATTACGGTGATTATCGGAGTCTTGGGAATTGATACGACGTCGTTTGTTGCGCTGTTTGCATCTGCCGGTTTGGCGATTGGTATGGCATTAAGCGGCACACTCCAAAACTTCGCAGGCGGCGTAATGGTACTATTGTTTAAACCCTATCGAGTAGGAGATTACATCGAAGCCCAAGGTCAAGCGGGTACGGTCAAGGAGATCCAACTGTTCAATACTGTACTCAACACACCTGACAATAAGACCATTTTGGTGCCTAACGGCAGCCTTTCCACAGGCATCATCAACAACTATTCTCATGAGGAACGTCGTCGTGTAGATTGGACGTTTGGTATTGGATATGGGGATAGTTACGATTACGCCAAAGCAACCTTAATCGAACTCCTTGAGGCAGATGATCGGATTCAGAAAGATCCGGCCTATTTTATCGCACTACACAGTTTGGGGGATAGCTCAGTCAACATTGTGGTCAGGGCTTGGGTCGCAACTCCCGATTACTGGAATGTCTATTTCGGTATGAATGAAAAGGTCTATAAAGTGTTTACCGAAAGGGGAATCAATATTCCATTCCCTCAAATGGATGTTCATTTGTATTCAGCACAAGCCAAGCATACGGAAGCTCAGCTTTAGAGCTATTTCCCGATCAGGTGTCTTATTGCATCAAGCGGATAACGTAAGATCATGCGAGGTCCAGCATAACGCATGACTTGTCGTATCCGCTTTTGCATTTCTGGTTTATAGCAATGAATGCGACAATCACGACACGCCCCTTTATTATCTCCAGATGGACATCTGTCCAGTCGGGCCAATGCGTACTCCTGTAAGGCGAAACAAGAGGGACATAATGTTTTGTTACCCTCTTTGTAACGACAATACAGACGGATCATTTTCACAATTACCTGTTTTTCGTATGCGATTCTATTGCGAGACATAGATGTTTTGCAAAATTCTGCGACGAAGATAAGGATTTATTTAGTAGCTTTGCGCCCGAATTAGAATGATGAAATTTTGGAGGTTTTAAAGAGGTTTTAATTATGAAACTGATTATTGATGACGCCAATCTGGATGCGATCAAAGAGTTGTATGAATATTTTCCGATCGATGGCGTAACCACTAATCCGACGATTTTGTCCAAAGAGGGCAAAAATCCTTATGAGGTATTGATGGCAATCCGTGATTTTATCGGACCAGATGCAGAGTTGCATGTCCAGGTAGTCGGTCGTGATGCCGAAACCATGTATGAAGAGGCTCACATGATCCGGAAACGTTTGGGTGAAAAGACTTTTATCAAAGTTCCGGTTACCCGTGAGGGATTGAAAGCTATCAAGATTTTGAAGAAACATGACTTTCCGGTAACCGCAACCGCCATATATACGCACATGCAGGCATTCTTAGCTGGAAAAGCTGGAGCAGATTATGCAGCACCTTATGTAAACCGTATTGATAATCTTGGTGTAGATGGTATTCGTGAAGCCAAAGAGATTCATGATATCTTCCGCAACAATGGATTAAAAACAGAGGTGTTGGCTGCAAGTTTCAAAAACTCGCAACAAGCACTTGAGTTGGCCAAACATGGTGTCGGTGCAGCCACCATTTCACCGGATGTGATCGAAGGTTTGGTAGCCATTGACGCTGTTTATCATGCTGTCGATGTTTTCATCAAAGATTTTGAATCATTTTGTGGTGAAGGCACCAACATGGTTACCGTTTAACATTGAACGATCAATTTGGCATAAGCTAATCCATATAGCTTGTTTAATAAAAACCCCGACAATATTTACTTGTCGGGGTTTTATTATGCCATTCTGTTGGTTACGGACTGTGCCAAGAAGTCGATTATTATCATCTCTATTGTGGTAGCGTTTGGCACCCACAAAGGTTATCCCAATAAAAATTATTTAATCAACATTTGGCTGGCAACTGCGTCACTTTGTTCTTTGCCAGCGAGTAATTCAACCAATTTAAGCGCAAACAACAAGGTCAACCCCGGTCCGCGTCCCGTAATAACATTGCCATCAACCACAACCGGTTCTCCTGCCTGTACATGGGCGCCAGTCAAATACTTCTCAAATCCTGGATAGCAAGTCGCTTTACGGCCTTGCAGAATCCCTAAACCTCCGAATACCATAGGCGAAGCACAGATAGCCGCCACCTTTTCACCGGCATCATAAAAGTCTTTGATCAGCTTTTTGACGCCTTCATGTTCGTTAAATGCAGTCGTTCCGCCAGGAAGCACTAATAATTCTGCATTGTCAAGACTGACCTGATCGAATAACATATCCGCAACAACGGGTATTCCATGACTGCCGACAACCGTTGTGTCACCAGTCAATGAAACGGTTTTGACGTCCAATCCGGCCCGACGTAATACATCCACTGTCGCTAAAGCTTCTACCTCCTCGAAGCCCGAAATCAAAAATAAAAAAATCGTTTTCATACACGTTTGTTTAATACTGCAACCCGGCAGATATAAATATTACACCTTTGGTTCCACTGTTATGCGCGGCAACGAGATGACTTCCTCTCACATTTCATCTTATAAATTGTGGAGATAGAATCTGAATCTTCATCACGCGATACAATATAGTCTGTCGATTCAAACTAACGTTTACTCCTAAACGAGCAAGATAACAAACAGTGACAAGATTATCTCAGTTGTCAAATTTATTTATTTTTTTCGGAACTTCAGCCATGCGTCAACGCTCAATTTCATGTAATGAGCCGTTCTCAAGCCACCCATTGGAGTGACAACATTGTTTTCTGTATGGTGGAACGCAAATCCACATTTCTCCAATACGCGACATGAGTTTCTATTTCCGTCAAAATAACCACCCCATACATTTTGTACATTCAATTCTTCAAAACAACGTGCCAAGATACGAATCATGGCTTCGGGGATTAATCCTTGACCCCAATATGGTACACCTAACCAATATCCGATTTCTGCATCATCGTTTCCCATTTGAGTGCTATGCAAATGTTCGTGGAGTACAATGTTGATACATCCAACAGGTTCGCTAGTTTGTTTTAATACCACTGCATAGGTTTCAGGCGCAGAGAATATGGTACGAATGACCTCGCGACTATTTTCGACAGAAGTATGAGGCGGCCACCCTGCAATAGGACCTACAGCAGGATCTTGGGCATATTTGTATAGAGACGATGCATCATCAAGAGACCAGGGCCTAAGTATTAATCTTTTTGTCTCCATAATCATATTCTACCTTAGAACAACATGCATAATAACATTTGTTATTGTTGTTCATTACAGTATTGTTATTGATATAAAAAGGGTATTATAGTACTTATTTAATGCTAACGATGTATTCGGAATAGGGAAGGGTACAACACTAACGGCTCCATAGAGCCTTCCTTCCCATATTTTCATTTCCCAAGCTCCCAGATATAGTCACACTTAGTAATAAATACTCGAAATACGATATAGGCCATCCATTCGTTTCGATATTCATACAACTTCGAGCATCCAGCAGCCCTAATGTGAATCCTTATGACTCTTAGGTATTCTTGAATATATACCCGCCCGATGTAGCCATAATATTGGGATGGGCAAAATGATTATCATAGCTTGATTATTCCGACTTAACCTCTTCTTTGCATACCATAGAAGACTTCACTCTTTCTCCATACAGTTTTTCGAGACCCAGTTTCTCGACGCGTGACCGAATAGCACCTGGCTTACGTTGAAAATGGCTAGACAATTCTTTGTTTGTTGCGCCTTCATTCCACATACGCGTTAAAATCAAGTCATCTTCCTTAGTCCAAGGCATATATGCATTAGGATACTCCTGACGACACGCATACACTGAATAGGTCGGTTCTCCGATCAGTTGTTTGTATGCTCGAAGATATTTTTTTAATCGTTTAACATCTTTATCCGATAGATACGGCAAGCGACGGATATTCATATTGTCAGACAAATCATTGAGCTTGACAATTACAGCCAATTTATTGTCTTTCAAATGACTTATATACTGATCATAGGATACCCGCGGGTCATGAGTCAAACAGCGCAATGCATCCATTACCTCCTTTGAAAAGCCTTCGTCCATCAGCCGTTCAAAACTCCAATCACTGTCTTCGACCACATCATGCAAAACGCCTACAATCCGTTCATTTGTTGTCTTTCCTGCGGCCATCACTCGCAGAGGATGATTGATATAGTCATTTCCTGCTTTATCGCGTTGTCCACGATGTGCTTCGATGGCAATCTCAATAGCACGTTCCAGTGTATTCATTTTTATATAATTTTATCCATCATTTAACAAAATTGTGTGGTTCAACATCCTGAGCAAATGATGCAAGGAGACAATCATATAAAACGAGCTAACTTCTTTTTGATTATCTCTAAATCGTGCTCACGATCTCTTTTGAGACGTTTAGAAGTTCCAAAATCACTATAATACATCTCGACCAAATGAATCTGATGTTGCAATAAAATATCCCGACGTCGTTGATCGTATACTCTCCGTTGCTCTCCTCGAGCAACTCCACTGACCGTTTCTCTCCGATCAAAAAAAGGAACGTCTTCAGCATGTTGGCATTCATGATATTCGACTACCAAATTCAGTTGGCTATAATATGCATCAACTGGCAATGAGCGTCCAGAATCCCCTTTTAAAAACTCAAATTTATATTGTTGCACTGCAACTTGTCCCAACACCTCATTACACAATCCGATAATGTAATACTCCTCAGAATCTTGACGTTGACTCCTCTCCCTCAAGACGGATTTTTTCGTAGATGTTTTGGGAGAATCGGAAGAAATAATTGGGTGTGATTGACGTGTGGCCATGTCAGAAAAATACCAATTGGTATTGCACTTTTTTCGCACTGCAACGACATACGGAATTTGGGATAATGCATTGCGTTTGTCAAGTTTCCGAAGCAGATTTCTAATAGGAAGTCCTTTTCTATGGTCGGAAGGGAAAATTCCGTTTTTGACCAACAATGGCATCAGCTCTTTGGCCAATATTTGTTTAGGATTGCTTGGGTCATTAAAAAATTGTGCGAGCGTTTCGTTGATTTTCGCTATTTTTTCATTCATTATTCTATGTATAATATGCGTTTACAAAAGACTTATATGACCTTTCACAAAGAAAATCATTTAAAAAAGAATATCAAATCGATGAATAATGTCAAATAAACTATTGATTAATCGATCAGAATGTATATTTTTGATAAAAAGGCTAAATCATGTATATCATAGACCGACCCTCTAATAGTCTGACAAAAATTGAACAGACATCCTTCAAGGCATTAAAACTTGAAGAGCGTAAACACCTACAAGAATGGATTGCCAAGGAACCTTCTTCATTGGGTGAAGAGTTATTGATTATACAGAAGGAATTTGATGGATTTTCGGATACCAGAGAACGTCTGGATTACTAGCATTAGATAAAGACGGGAACTTGGTTGTCATTGAGAACAAATTGGATGATTCAGGTCGCAATGTAACCTGGCAGGCCATAAAATATGCTTCATATTGCTCCAGCCTAACCAAGCAAGATGTTATCGATATTTATCAAAAGTATTTGGGAGAAACAGCATCAGCAGAGGAATCATTGTCCGATTTTTTTGATGGCCGCGATTTGTCGGATGTCGAAATTAACATAGGGAATAGTCAACGCATATTTTTTGTTGCTGCTCATTTTCGCAAAGAGGTTACTTCCTCGGTAATGTGGTTGCTTAATTTTAATTTACGTATCAAGTGCTTTAAAGTAACCCCATTTCTTTATAATGACAAAATATTGCTTGATTTCGATCAGATTATTCCCATCAAAGATGCCGATGACTACACGATCAAAATAGCCACCAAGGTTCAAAGTGAAAGCCAAAATGCAGAAGCATCCAAAATACGTTCACTCAGCCGTCATGCGTTTTGGTCTGAGTTTATTGACTACAGTAAAACTCACAACGGATTGTATGCTAGTTCTGCAGGTACCTCCGACAGTTGGCTAGGAAAATCTATAAAGGGAATTCCTGGCGTAAATATTAATATTTGCATCCATAACAGTTTTACACGAGCGGAAGTTTATATCAATTCAGGAGAAAAAATAGAAAACAAGCAAGTCTTCGATATGATGTTAGCTCATAAAACTGAACTCGAGACCGAGATGGGAGAACCTATGATTTGGCAACGTTTAGATGAAAAAGTAACATGCAGAATATGCATTGAAAGGCGCTTGTCGTATTTGAATCCTGATCACAAAAAAGAAATCTTCACTTTTTTGATTAATACCACCAATCGCATGATGAAAGCCTTTACTTCCTACGCTCAGAAGTATGTAAAAACAAGATAATTCAAAGTAACATTAATATCAAAGTAGCATTAATCACATCTATAGCGTTTGTGACTTGAGCAGGTATAATGTGGAACCCATGCAGTTTCTTTCATTATTTTTATATGGGCAGGAGTCAGACATTCGCTAATATACACTTAATTCGTACACCCTTTTGTAATACACCTATTAAAAAGCGCAATATTCTTTTTTTAGCCGTGTACTTTTTTGTGGTTATTCTTCAAATCCACATTAAATAAGCTTTCATTATAGCACTTGGGTTGAAACAAGGCTGTGTGCTAGTTATATTTTCTTAATATGTAATACGCTATAAATCAGTAATAAACAACTAAGTTCGTTGATATTCATGCTTTGTCATGAACTTTTAAAGTATGTATGTTACAAAACAAAAGCTCCTGATTTCGTTTTGAAATCAGGAGCTTTACTGTCTTTTAAGTGGTGCCACCGGGAATCGAACCAGGGACACAAGGATTTTCAGTCCTTTGCTCTACCAACTGAGCTATGGCACCATGTTTTCCGTTTGACGGTGCAAATATAGAGATAAAATCTGATTCTACAATAGCTCTCGCAACATTTTTTAAATATTTATTTACATTTCACATGTAGAGTGGTGAGCATCATTTTATTGCAATTTCAAGTAATGAAAAAAGTATCGCGATAGCACAAAAATCGTATATTTGCAGGAACTACTAAACTTAAGTCAACTGATCTAAACGGTAACGTAACTTCGGCGGTTATTATGAAGATAGCTTTAGCACAGATGAACTATACGGTCGGCGATTTCGAAGCCAACAAAATGAAAATCATCGACTGTATTCAACAGGCAAAAGTGCAGGGTGTGGATTTGGTGGTGTTCAGTGAGCAGGCCATCAGTGGGGCCCCTGCCTACGACCTTCTCAACAAAGTCTCTTTTCTTGATTTATGTGAGGAATCTTTGGTTGAGATAGCCTCTTGCTGCGATAATATATCGGTCTTGGTGGGATTACCATGCCAAAACAAAGACAACAAAACAATTAGTGTAGCAGCGCTGATCGAAGACCGCAGAATCAAACGCTATATTGGCAAAAAGACCGTTGATTCACGTGACGAATTATTCCATCTTTCCCCTTCAGAAGGATGTGAATACATTAAAATCGGAGGCAAGAAGGTAGCAGTGGTCGTTGGTAGCGATATCAAAACTGAGCAACAGTACGGAGACTATGCCGACATCATTGTTAATCTGTGCAACAGTCACTACATGAGAGGTTGCATCGAAAAACGGTACGATTTTTACCGCAAGCTCGCTTACACCAAAGCCAAACCCGTTATATACGTTAACAATATCGGTGCTCAAACCGATGTGATCTATGATGGTTCATCAGCCGCTTTCAACAATAGAGGGGAGTGCATCGCTTTATTGAAAAGTTTTGAGGAGGATTTCCAAGTTGTTGATCTCGATGCTGAAATTGCTCCATGCAAAATCCCCGAACAGAACAAAACGATTAACGTCTATCGGGCAATCAAACTCGGCTTAAGCGATTTCTTCGCTAAAAATGGTTACACTGGAGCTTGTGTTGGATTAACCGGTGGTGTAGATTCAGCTGTAGTCGCAGCTTTGGCTACAGAGGTGCTCGGCAAAGAGAATGTACATACATTGTTGATGCCTTCCCAATTCTCTTCAGACCATTCAGTAGAAGATGCTCGGGCAATGGCCGAGAATTTGGGGATGAATTATCAGATTGTTCCGATTACCAATATTTTTGCTCTATTCACTCAAACAATCAGTCCGATTTTTGGTGAATTGCCATTTGACCTTGCCGAGGATAACATTCAATCCCGTTTACGAGGAACGATGTTAATGGCTTTGGCGAATAAATTCGGATACATCCTGTTGAACACCTCCAACAAAAGTGAATACGCTGTAGGCAACAGCACACTCTACGGAGATAGTGCCGGCATTCTCAGTGTAATTGGTGATTTATATAAGTCTGAGGTATATGATTTGGCACGTTATATTAATCGTAACGGTGAAATCATCCCTCGCAATACGTTATCGAAAGCACCAACTTCTGAGTTGCATCCTAACCATCCTGATGCCAATTTGCTGCCTGCATATGATATTCTGGATGCTATTCTCTACCGCATGTTGGAAGAGGGACAAAGTCGTGAAGAGATCATTAATGCCGGTTTTGACGAAGAGGATGTTTATCGCATCTATGGTTTATTGATTCGTAACGAGCACAAACGCTATCAATCTTGTCCTGTTTTACGGCTGTCAAGTTGTGTGCTTGGCAAGAACCGTATTATGCCATTGACCAGCCATTACGGATATTAAACTGCTGTTTGAAATCGTGAAGAACACCGTAGTACATACCGCTAAGGTCATTCAATGTGATGACCATTGCGTTGATGTCTTATTGAAACCACAAAGTGCCTGTAGGTCATGCCACGCCCGTAAAATCTGCGGCATGGAGGAGGGGGAAGAGCGTGTACTTTCCGTAGTAACCCATGATGCAGGTCATTACGAAGTGGGGGAGACTGTCAATGTTTCTATCTCACAAGGCATGGGTATCAAGGCCGTGATGATTGCTTATGCTTATCCTTTTTTATTGGTTTTCATATTATTATTAATCCTGTTACAGGCTGGTGTCAATGAATTAATTGCCGGTGTGTCGGGATTGGCCGTATTGGCTATCTATTATTGGGTGTTGTATTGCTTACGTAACCGGATTGAAAAAGAGATCCAGTTTACAATCAGTAAAATCGTACCCGAAGAGACAAAAGAATAAGAACAAAGAATCGAATGAACGAGACTTTACTATTTACCGTGATTGTACTATGTATTTTAGGAGTACTTTCGGCGGTTATACTCTATTTTGTTGCACGAAAATTCCATGTTGAAGAGGACCCACGTCTTGGTGTGGTTGAAAGTATGCTTCCCGGAGCCAATTGTGGTGGATGTGGTTTCCCGGGATGTAAAGGCATGGCCAATGCTCTGGTAAAGAACGATGATATCTCGTCATTGTATTGTCCTGCCGGAGGCGCTGAGGCGATGAATAAAATTGCCACCTATTTGGGCAAAGCTGTAGCCGAACAAGAACCTCAAGTTGCTGTTATTCGTTGTGCTGGTCGATGTGATAATCGCATTCGCAACAATATTTATAATGGAGCTTCATCTTGTGCGGTAGAGGCTGCTTTATATGGAGGAGAGACAGCTTGTGTATATGGCTGTCTGGGACAAGGCGACTGTGTTGATGCGTGCACCTTTGGCGCCATGACACTGAATCCCGTCACTGGTATGCCAGAAGTTGACCAAGATAAATGTACGGCATGCGGGGCTTGTGTCAAAGCGTGTCCCAAAGGAATCATTGAACTACGCAAGAAGGGGGTAAAAAATCGCCGGATTTATGTCTGCTGCTCCAACAAAGATAAAGGGGCAGTGGCTCGCAAAGCTTGTGTAGCTGCATGTATCGGATGTGGCAAATGTGTCAAAACCTGCCCATTCGGTGCAATTACTGTGGAAAATCATCTGGCCTACATTGATCCTGAGAAGTGTAGACTCTGCCGAAAATGTGTTGCGGAATGTCCAACTGGAGCTATAGTAGAGGTAAATTTCCCTCCACGCCCCGTAAAACAAGCTGATACTCCCAAGCAACAGACTTCACTCGGTGAAACAGTCCAACCAACTGAACCTAAAACGGTGAAAGAATCTACTTCCGCAATGATATCTGAACCAATCAGCTCAACGGTCTCTACAGAAGTCCGAAAAGAATCGAATAATCCTGCGGACCAGACTCTATTTTAGTACGTATTATGTTGAGAAGTTTCAAAATAGGAGGTATCCATCCTCCCGGTAATAAAATCAGCAAAAATTCACAGATTACAACTGCTCCTCTTCCTGATCAAGTTGTAGTCCCTCTTTCACAACACATCGGAGCTCCAGCAACGCCTTGTGTGGCCAAAGGAGACCAGGTGAAAGTGGGACAATTAATAGGTCAGTCATCGGGTTTTGTGTCAGCAAATATACATAGTCCCATTTCGGGAGTTGTAACAGCTATCGATTCTCTGCCTGACGGATCTGGAATACGAAAACCTGCCATCGTTATCACACGGGAAGGGGATGAATGGTTGGAAACGATTGATCGCAGTAATACACTGATCCAATCTTGCTCGTTATCTGCACAGGAGATCATTGACAAAATTGCCGCTGCCGGCATCGTAGGCATGGGAGGTGCGACCTTCCCGGCCCATGTCAAATTGAGTATTCCTGCTGGACAAAAAGCAGAATGTTTGATTATTAATGGGGTGGAATGTGAACCCTATTTGACATCAGACTACCGTACTATGCTTGAACGAGGTTCGGAAGTGCTGGTCGGAGTGGATATTCTCTGTAAAGCCTTGGGGGTTAACAAAGCATACATTGGCATCGAAGACAACAAACCCGATGCGATTTCCCATTTAATTACGTTGGCCGTAAGTTACCCACATATTGAAATTGTTCCTCTACGGACAAAATATCCACAAGGAGGAGAAAAGCAGTTAATACAGGCCATCACAGGACGAGAAGTCCCATCTGGAGGTCTGCCGATACATGTTGGCGTAGTTGTTCAGAATATTGGAACCTCCTTAGCGGTATATGAGGCCGTACAAAAAAATAAACCGGTTATTGAACGGGTTGTAACCGTAACCGGTAAAACTTTGCGTGAACCCGCAAACTTTCTCGTTAGAATTGGAACGCCAATTCGGTCGTTAATAGATCTTTGTGGAGGAATGCCTCAAGATGCACTTAAAGTGATTAATGGTGGCCCGATGATGGGACGAGCATTGGCCAATATCGATGCGCCTGTCACCAAAGGAACATCTGGTATTCTGATCATGCGCAACCGAGAGTCTGTACGCAATTCAGCAGGCAGTTGTATCAAATGTGCAAAATGTGTTGGTGTATGTGCAATGGGATTAGAGCCCTATTTGCTCAGCAAATTAACCCAACTCAAACGGTTTGACGATTTGGAAGCACTACGAATCACCGATTGTATCGAATGTGGTTCTTGTGCATATACCTGTCCTGCATCCTTGCCTTTGCTGGATTATATCCGTTTAGGTAAATCGGAAACCATGAAACGTATCCGAGCTCGTAAAAAATGTTAAAGTAACATTCAAGGTTACACACCGTACTCTAATTGAAATCTGGATATTAACCCAATGGATAAAAAATTAATTGTATCACCTTCGCCTCACATTCATGCACCGGTCTCTACAGCTCGCTTGATGGCAGACGTGTTGATCGCACTCTTTCCGGCGTTGGTTGTTTCGGTCATTGTTTATGGGATGCCAGCACTGATCGTAACAGCAGTTTCGGTTGCTTGCTGCGTGCTTTTTGAATATTTAATCCAACGTTTTTTGTTAAAAGGGAAACCCACAATTGGCGACTGTTCGGCCATCGTAACAGGGGTACTGCTTGGATTTAACCTTCCCACGACATTGCCGATTTGGATGATTGCCGTAGGGGCATTAGTCGCTATCGGAGTCGGGAAAATGACTTTTGGCGGATTGGGATGCAATCCGTTCAATCCTGCCTTGGTAGGGCGCGTATTCCTGCTGATTTCTTTCCCGGTCCAAATGACCTCTTTTGTAACTCCTGAAGGGGTCGATTCACTCTCTGGTGCCTCTGCGATGGCCGGAGAGATGATGACTGAAGGAGAGGCTGCCATTGATGCCGTATCTGGCCCGACACTGTTAGGGTTTGTGAAAAATGCACTCAATGGAGGTGAAACCACAGCCGATATTGCTGCACAACTTTCATATGGAGACATGATGTTGGGATTCAAAGCGGGATCTTTGGGTGAGATCGCAGCGTTGGCTCTGCTACTGGGTTTTGCCTACTTGCTTTTCAGAAAGGTGATTACTTGGCATATTCCTGTGTTTGTTCTTGGTTCAATGGCCTTATTCAGTGCGATCCTTTGGGGAATTGATCCATTGCATTATATGAATCCGTTGTTTCATCTGTTAACGGGCGGAGCTCTGCTTGGAGCCATCTTTATGGCAACAGACTACGCAACCTCACCGATGACAACACGCGGCATGGCCATTTATGGCATTGGAATCGGAGTAATTACCATGCTGATTCGCACATGGGGGGCCTATCCGGAAGGTATGTCATTCGCCATTCTGATTATGAATGCGACTGTGCCATTGATCAACAAATATGTCAAACCCAAACGGTTCGGGGCAAAACCTGCTACCTCAAAATAGCTTAAAGATGAAGAGTACGCTTACAAACATGGTCTTGTCCCTACTGGGAATTACCTTGGTGGCCTCATTGGCTGTGGGTGTAATATACCGAGTAACAGCCGGCCCAATCGCTGATGCTAAAACTGCAAAATTAACAAGTGCCATTGCGCAGGTGTTGCCTCCTTTTGACAATACGCCTGGTGATTCTGTACAGACATTGAATATAGATGGCGGAGAGGTGAAGATCTATTCAGGCACGAAAAATGGTCAACCTGTGGGCTATGCCATCGAGACCTTTTCGAACAATGGTTTTGGCGGAGAGGTTCGATTAATCGTCGGATTCAATCCGGATGGAACAATTTATCGAACCGAAGTGTTGTCACAACATGAGACGCCAGGACTCGGAGACAAAATGGAGCGCAGCAAATCAGATTTTGCCAAACAGTTCGATGGAAAGAATCCTGCTGATTTTCATTTAGCAGTCAGCAAAGACGGTGGAGATGTTGATGCAATCACCGCAGCCACCATCTCATCCCGAGCCTATACCGAAGCCATCGCAAGAGCTTACAACGTTTTCTGCCAAATCACCAACCACAATACAGTAGTAGAGGAGGGAAAATATGAATAAATTGCAATTACTGACCAAAGGTATTATTCGCGAAAATCCGACCTTTGTTTTGTTGTTAGGAATGTGCCCTACATTGGGTACCACCACCTCTGCTTTTAACGGAATGGGCATGGGATTGGCTACTCTGTTCGTATTGACCCTATCCAACGTGGTGATTTCGTTAATTAAAAATCTGATTCCGGATCAGGTGCGTATTCCTGCTTTCATTGTGGTAATCGCTGCATTTGTAACCGTAGTACAACTCTGTATGGAGGCCTATGCAACAGATCTCTACAATACACTGGGAGTCTATATCCCCTTGATCGTTGTCAACTGTATCATTTTGGGACGTGCCGAAGCCTTTGCCTCCAAAAACAAGGTTTTCGATTCAGCGCTCGATGGTTTAGGAATTGGATTAGGCTTTACTTTGGCATTAACCGTAATCGGAGGTGTACGTGAAATCCTCGGCAGCGGATCTATTTTCGGAATGAAATTCATCGAAGGCGACGGTATGCTTATGTTTATTCTGGCCCCCGGAGCATTCATCGTATTGGGCTACCTACTGGTCCTTTTCAACAAGCTAACTGCTAAAATCAAATAAAGATGGAGTATTTCGTTATCATCATCAGCTCAATCTTTGTCAACAATATCGTACTGTCCCAATTCTTGGGAATCTGCCCCTTCCTTGGAGTATCGAACAAGGTCTCGACCTCATTGGGTATGGGAGCGGCTGTGACCTTCGTGTTGGCCATTGCGTCGATTGTCGCCTATCTGATTCAGTATTACATTCTGGTGCCGCTCAACATCACCTACATGCAGACCATTGTATTTATTCTGGTGATTGCCGCCCTGGTACAAATGGTTGAAATCATACTCAAAAAAGTCAGTCCCGCATTGTATCAGGCCTTAGGTATCTTTTTACCGCTGATCACAACCAACTGTGCAGTTTTGGGTGTGGCTATTCTTCTTGTACAAAAAGAATACAACCTCGGTGAAGCCGTCGTATATGCCGTTTCGGTTGCCATCGGGTTCACGTTGGCTTTGGTGTTGTTCGCAGGCTTACGAGAGCGCCTGGAATTGGAAAATGTCCCGAAAGCCATGAAAGGAGTTCCCATTGCACTAATCACAGCCGGCATTTTAGCTATGGCTTTTATGGGATTTTCTGGACTGGTTCGGTAAGAGATACGTTCAGATTCAGAATACAAAACAAGCGGAGCGATCTACATCGCTCCGCTTGTTTTGTAAATCAGTGGATAGACAGCAAAAGGAAAATAATAGTTATCTTTAAAATGCGTTATTAGAATCAGAACAAAAGAAACATTCCAGCACATTGAATGGATCATGCGGATTCATAAATACATAGTTATATTCTTCGTGTTATTTAGCTACTGTTACCTCGATACAGTAGCTGCACCTTTAATGCTGGAGGGAGAAGATATAGAGGTATATGCAAACCGCAAAAAAAAGGAGCCCGCTGACTCGACCAACAATAAAAAGAAGAAGGAGCTGGGAAAGATTACCAACTTTATCTACAACACCATTCGTATTACTCCTCGCAACCCAGCTGCTGAGCAGCGGTTACTCGAACGGGAAAACAATTATGTCTCCAACTATACGGGACGAACAATCGGTGAAATCTATATATACCAAAACAACGTCTTTGAGAATAGTAACAAGTGGGTTGATCGAACTTTAAACTCTTTACACCGAGTGACTCGGGAAGAGGTGATTCGGAATGATCTTTTCTTTAAAAGTGGCGATACGATCAATCCTGTCGAAATAGCCAATAATCGACGTTTGTTACGATCACGACCCTATTTTTCAGATGTAAATATCATTATAGTACCACGGGCCGAGGATACAACCATTGTAGATATGTATGTATTGACTCGGGATAAATGGACTATCAGTGCCGATTTAAAAATCAAAAGCGACGGCAAAACTCAGGTGATGGCCTATGATGACAACCTGTTGGGGTGGGGCAGTCGGCTTAGTGTCAGCACCTATGTAGATTGGAAACATGGTTTCACCTATGGCGGTAATTTAGTCGAATATACGCAACGTAATATTGTCGGTAGTTTTTGGGATGCTTATGCAGTGGTCGGGAAAGGCTTTGACAATGCCAACTATGGAGCCGAATTCACCCGTGAATTTATCCATCCGACCGATTATATGGCAGGTGCATCGTTCATGTATGAACGAGAACTATTGAATTACTATCCTCCGGACACGATGTTGCATGCCAGCTGGACCATGCTCGATGTATGGGGAGGATACGCCGTAGAGATTCCGGCCATGCGTAACAGTTTGTACATGACGGCACGCTTCTTCAATTTAAAATATACTGATCGTCCGGAGGTAACCGATATGTTGAATCCATACTTCCATAATAACGCCATGTTAATCGGAAGCATCGGTTTTTTCAAAGAGCGGTTCAGATTAACCAATCGCATTTATGGATATGGTGTTCCGGAGGATGTTGCTTACGGATACCATACCGCATTTCTTGCAGGCTACTCTTGGGGAGAATTTGGCGACCGTTGGTATTTGGGAGGAGAGTTTAGCGCAGGATACTTTACACCAATTGGATATCTGGGAACAGAAGCGGGACTCGGCAGCTACCTCAATAGCTCTAACGGCAAATTTTATCGTACCACTTTACAAGCCAAGGTAACCTATTTCACCCCACTATTAGGACAAGGACGCTACCCGGTTCGTCAATTTATTGTCTTGAATGCCACACGTGGATGGAATAGATTGAATGGTTTCCAAGAGACGCTTAAATTTAATTCATATGCCGATATGCGCGCTTTGGAAGAGGATGTGTATGGGATTAACCGAATGGTACTCAACACCGAAACTGTTGTGTTTACCCCTTGGCAGGTGGCACAATTTAAAATCGCCGGTTTCTTTTTCGCTGATTTCGGTCTGCTTGGAAATTCAGGAAATATTTTTAAAAATGATTTTTTTACAACCTTAGGAATCGGCTTCAGAATCAAGAATGAAAACTTAATTTTCAATACGATTAATATTCAATTGGGAGTTGCCTTCAATAAGGCAGGATTGATGGATTCTCGATGGTTCGACATCTCCAATAGACGTCGTAATGACCCCATCCGATACCGTCCTGTCAAAGCAGAACCCATCGAATACTATTAAGGCTTCGAAAGAATAAGAAAGTGCCAACTATCGTCAACAAAATGTTTCAATGCTGGCTGGAAGAAGAATCCGACACCGGAGCCTCATTGCTGAATATACTACGGGTAGAGTCGACAATCTCTTTTTTGATGTAGGTCCAACGAGTCGCAATACCGATCAACAACAGGATGATGAGTATAATCATCATCCTGACTGTTTTTTTATCGGCTTTTACGGGCGTTTGTTCGTCCATAGTTTAGTTTGTCTTGAATTTCATTTTGATCTGCGCCAAATCTGCATTGGCTTTTGCAATCTTTTTGGCAAGATCAGCCTTGAACTTCTGTACCTTTTGCATCAGAGCCTCATCTCCTGTTGCCATGATCTGTGCTGCCAAAATTGCACCGTTACGAGCACCATCCAAAGCCATCGTTGCCACTGGAATACCTGATGGCATCTGAAGAATCGACAAAATACTGTCCCATCCGTCAATCGAATTGGATGATTTGATCGGGATACCGATTACAGGCAGGGGGGTAAGCGCCGCAATTACACCTGGTAGATGTGCAGCTCCACCAGCTCCGGCAATAATCACTTTAATACCACGTTTGTGAGCGTTTTTTGCGAAATCCATCACCAATTCGGGCACACGGTGTGCTGACAGGGCGTTGATTTCGTATGGTATTTCCATTTCATCGAAGAACTGGGCTGCCGATTCCATAATTTTGAGGTCCGACGTACTACCCATGATAATACTTACTTTGGGTGTCATAAGCTCTATTTTTAACCGTTAATTGATCTTGAGACAAAGGTAATGAATATATGTCGGAACAAAATGATCCTTGTAAAATAAATAGATCAAAATATATCTGGATTGATGTTTACTAAAAAAAGGTTAGCTTCAATGGAATTGTTTGTATCGCTACCATATGATCTGTGCAGGACCTATAAATGTTCTCAGATCTTTTCATTCGTTCACATTGCCTGTAAAAGTACTATCTTTGCAAAACGCAATCAGATGTGCAAAGTCACCATGCACACTAACCGAAGATTATTACTACCAGAATAAATCAACCGCAATGTCTGCAACCGTTAAGTTGAATGATAAGACTTTTCAGCTCTCCATTCCGCATGAGCGATTAATCAAAGCCATCAGCCGGGTAGGGGATCAAATATCTCACGACTATGCGGATAAAGAGTGTCCTCTATTTCTTGGCGTGCTGAATGGAGCTTTTATGTTCATGGGAGAGTTGATGCAACATATCGATCTGAACTGTGAAGTCTCATTTATCAAGATGGCCTCATACAGTGGGACGGCCTCGACCGGCAAGGTTCAAGAACTAATTGGGTTGAGCAAGAGCATTGAAGGCCGTCACGTCATCATTGTGGAAGATATTGTGGATACGGGTGGCAGTATTGATCACCTGTTTAAAGTGCTAACTGCTCACAAGCCGGCTTCGATCGCCGTTGCTACGTTGCTTTTTAAGCCGGACAGCTATCGTAAAACATACAAAATAGACTACCCAGCTTTGGAAATACCTGATAAATTTATCGTGGGTTTTGGATTGGATTACAATCAGTTGGGACGAAATTTAAAAGACATCTATGAACTTGCAACAGAATAATTCCGACTTGCTGGATGGCGGACGTCGTCTTCCTCTGGTTGAAGATTTTTATACGATTCAGGGGGAAGGATTCCACACAGGTAAACCTGCCTATTTTATTCGTTTGGGAGGATGCGATGTAGGCTGTCGCTGGTGCGATGCAAAAATGACCTGGAATCCTAAACTGTTTCCACCTGTCGATGTTGATGACATTGTCAAAAGAGCGTGCAGCTATCCAGCTCAAGCAATTGTGATTACCGGAGGGGAGCCATCTTCTTATCCGCTTGATTATTTGACACAAGCGTTAACCGATCGCGGTTTACAAATATTTCTTGAAACATCAGGCGCCCATGAATTAACCGGACGTTTTGATTGGATCTGCCTGTCTCCAAAAAAACAGCATCCACCCGTTGCATCTATTTTTCCTCGGGCCGATGAATTGAAAGTGATTGTCGAGACCGAACAGGATTTTGTGTGGGCAGAAGAGAATGCAGCAAAAGTCAGTGAAAAGTGTCGCCTCTACCTACAACCCGAATGGAGCCGCTTCGACGAAATGATTGAACGGATTGTGGAGTATGTCAAAGTCAATCCAAAATGGAATATTTCAGTGCAAACACATAAGTATATGCGCATTCCATAGGATTACCTCTACTCTTTGATGATATAAATTGTTTCTCCTTTACGTTTCATCAGATAGTGCTCACGAGCATAACGCTCCAAGGAGTCATTATTTTTAAGATTCTCCAAAATTGTACTATCCTGTGTGATTTTTTGCTGATAATAGTCCCGCTGAGATTCCAACTCTTTTAATTGTTGATTCAGCTTCCACACTTCGATCAGATTATTCTTGTCAAATACAGCGATCAGCAATACAAATATTACGATCGAGATCACCCATAGTCTTCGATCTTTTAAAAAATTATTGACAGAAAATCTCACGATGGCAAACGTTTTAGCAAATATACGATTTATCTCTCTTTTTCCCCATCCATTTTACCACCAGCGATAGAAATGGTGAACAGGTCCATGTCCATGCCCGGTTTGAAAATCGCTGCCAGCAACAATAGCACCGTGCAGAAACTCTTCCGCTTGACGGATCGCCTCCTTTAAAGGGTATCCCAAGGCCAAATAGGAGGCTATCGCCGAGGAGAGGGTACAGCCTGTTCCATGTGTATTTTGGGTATTAATGCGATGATATTGATAACGATCTATAAATTGCTTATCATCATACAGATAATCCGTCAGCACATTTGAGTCAAGATGACCGGCTTTGAAGAGTACAGCCTGCACTTTTTGACCATGAATGACAGATGCCGCTTGATCAAAATCTTGTTCAGAGTGAATTTGCACACCTGTCAGACAGGTTGTTTCGGGAATATTGGGCGTAATAACGGTCGCAAGCGGAAACAGATGTTGACGAATCGCCTCCAACGCTGCTTCATCAATCAAACGACATCCAGAAGTCGATACAACAACCGGATCCAATACCACATTAGGAACGTTGAATTGCAGCAACAATTCAGCGATAGCCTTGACACACTCTGCAGTCGGTAACATCCCAAGTTTGACGGCATCTGCACCGACATCTTCCAGAACGGCAGCAATTTGGGCTGCCACCATATCTGCAGGGACGTTATGTATAGCCCGTACTTCGGCTGTATTTTGAGCGGTAATTGCCGTAATCGCACTCATGGCATAACATCCGCACGCTGATATGGTTTTAATATCAGCCTGAACACCCGCGCCACCACAACTATCCGATCCGGCAATAGTCAAAACCCTTTTATATTGTTTCATCTGTTTCTTCAATTAAAAATGAGTAAATCCCTTCCATTGAGGGTGAATCACATTGCCATGGTCTTTCCATATAATCTGATCTCCGGCAATGATTTTACCAATCGGGTATAGTGGAGTTCCGAAAGTTTTCAGATACTCCTGCTGCAATACAAGAGCATCTGTTGCATTTGCCGTAAACAACAGACAATAATCTTCACCTCCTGTAACTGCCAATTCAACAGATGTATTAGTGGGTATCATATCTACTGAAACTTCAGCTCCACAACCTGATGCCCGTAAAATATGGCCAAGATCAGAAGCTACACCGTCTGAAACATCCATCATGGCATGAACTGAAGTTTGTTCACTTAACCAAATACCCTCTTTAATAAACGGTTTAGGACGATTATGTAAAGATATAAATGAGCTATCTGTTTTATCAGCCAACAGGTCTTGAAGGCCCTGTGCCGATGCGCCTAATTCTCCAGTTACAAAAATCACATCATCTACCCGAGCATCCCCACGACGTTTAATGCATGAGGTAACAACTTTGCCCATTGCGGTTACACTAATCGTTATACGATCTTTAGATGAAGTGGTATCACCTCCTAAAAGAGGCACACCAAATTGTGCAGAGAGCTCCCGATAGCCCTCCATAAATGTTTCGATCCACTCGGCCGAACAGTTCTGAGGCAAGGCAATCGACAAAAAAGAGGCTATCGGAGTTGCCCCCATGGCTGCAACATCGCTCAAATTAACGGCAAGTGATTTATACCCTAAATCCTTAGGGGGCGTTTTTGTCCGTAAAAAATGAATATCCTCGACCAGTAAATCGGTTGTAACAACCAACGACTCATGCTCATTAAACGGTAAGACAGCACAATCGTCACCAATACCCTCACAACCGTGAGTGGGAATTGCAGCAAACTGTTCTCGAATCCATCCGATTAAGCCGAACTCTCCCAAACCACTTAACTTCATGACAATCGCCAATATTTAACAAAGACTTAAAATACTCAACCAAAATTTACCACAAAAATATGCGAAATATTCAATTCAGTACTGTATTTTTGTGGCGAATTTGAGTAAATCTGCAAATTGACAACCGCCATGAAATTGTTGATTATGAATGGGCCTAACCTCAATTTGTTAGGCGTTCGTGAAAAAAACATTTACGGAGAACAATCATTCGAATCCTATTTTGAAGAGCTGAAACAAAAATTTCCAGGCATCGAATTGGATTATTATCAATCAAATGTAGAGGGTGAGTTGATCAATCGTATCCATGAAGCGCGTGGTGTATATGACGGCATTGTCCTGAATGCAGGAGGATATACCCACACCTCAGTTGCTCTAGCTGACGCCATTGGAGGCGTTAAAGCCCAATTGCCAGTCGTCGAGGTACACATCTCTTGCATATTGGCTCGTGAGGAATTTCGTCACATTTCATTGATCGCACCAAATTGCAAAGGCTCAATTATGGGTTTCGGACTGGATTCATATCGTTTAGCCATCCTGAGTTTTTTATAAATGGGCTGAACTTTCCCGATTTTTCGACAGACACATAGACTAAGACTGATAAAAGACAGATAGAAAAGGAGGTTACGAACCTCCTCTGAAAGGAGAACAATATGAAGAAAAGAACTAAAATCATTGCGACGATTTCTGATCAACGATGCGATGTCGAATTTATTCGGTCATTGTACGAGGCGGGCATGAACGCAGTACGTATCAACTCTGCCCATGTGACCACCGAGAGTGCAGCACAGGTCGTAGAGAATGTTCGCAAGGTTTCAGACAGTATTGCTATTATTATCGATACGAAAGGCCCTGAAATTCGTGTTACCGGCATGGCTCCCGGATATGAGAAGGGGATTAAAGTGTTAGAAGGAGATACGATCTGTATCAAGGGAACCCAAACCGATGAGCCTTCAACCAAAGAGTGCGTTTATGTAAATGATTTTTCAATCTACAACGATGTTCCAGTAGGAGCTGCCATTTTGATCGATGACGGTGAATTGGAACTGGATGTGATAGATAAAAAGGACAACGAGTTGATTTGCACCGTTAAGAACCATGGTGTGATTAAACCTCGTAAAAGTGTCAATATCCCAAACGTTCCTATCAATTTGCCATCGGTAACCGAAAGAGACTACAAATTCATCAATTGGGCCATCGATATGGATGTGGATTTCATTGCTCACTCTTTCGTCCGTAAAAAGGAAGACGTGCTGGCAGTGAAGAAAATCATCAAAGAGCGCAACAGTACCATCAAAATCATTTCAAAAATTGAGAACCAAGAGGGCGTTAATAACATTGACGAAATCCTGGATGAGACTTATGGTATTATGGTCGCTCGCGGAGATCTCGGTGTTGAGATTCCTGCTGAAAAAATTCCGGGAACGCAGCGTTTTTTGGTCAACAAATGTATTGAAAGCAAAACACCGGTTATCATTGCCACTCAGATGCTGCACACAATGATCAGCAATCCACGTCCGACTCGCGCTGAAATCAGTGATGTGGCCAATGCCATCTATCAACGTGTCGATGCAGTCATGCTGAGCGGTGAAACTGCTAATGGTGAATATCCGGTAGAAGCCGTCGAGACTATGGCTCGTGTTGCTGCAGAGGTTGAAAAAGACCATAGCAATCCCAATATCGAGATGAATCTGGTGCGCATCAACAATGAAATTACAGCTCAGCTGTGCCGGTCGGCGGTTCGTGCCACGTTAAATTTACCGGTCAAAGCGATTGTGATTGACACGTTGTCCGGTCGTACAGGGCGTTATTTGGCGGCTTTTCGCAGTCAAAAACCGGTATTTGCAGTTTGCTATCGCAAAAGCGTTATGCGCCATTTGGCCATTTCGTACGGTATTCATGCCATTTACAGAGAACCTTCGATCAACCATGAAGGCTTTTTATTGAGTATTCTCTACTATTTGGAAGAGAAGAAATGGCTTTCAAAAGAGGATTTGATCGTTGTTTTGGGAGGCAGCTTTGGTGCAGCCAAAGGAGCTTCATTCATGGAGATTGGCAATGTTCTCAACCTTGAGCACAAAGCATTGACAAATACCTCAAGATAAACTAAGTTTTTGCAAAACCTATAATAAAAGAGAGGAGCGATTCACACTCCTCTCTTTTTTGTTTAACATGTGATAATCGGATAAACCGTAAATATTCACCTATGCGTACACCAACGGTTGCCGCTTGCCTTCTAAAACGGCCAATGCATTCTCTGCCAATGCTCGCATTTCATCTTCTCCTGCATAGATGAAAACCGGAGCAATAAACTTCACCATCTCTTTGATATAGTCGCAGACATACGTATTATAAGCCACACCTCCGGTAATCAAAATAGCATCTACCTCTCCATGCAACACTGCAGCCATGCTGCCAATCGTTTTACCAATATTATAGGACATGGCATCAATAATCTGCATTACCTTATGGTCTCCGTTTTTGCCCCGTTCAATTAACTCTCCGACGTGACTTGATCCTGCCAAAGCAACAAGTCCTCCAGCACCACTAATCATACGACGGACTTCACGATGCGTATATTTACCACTGAAACAAAGGTCAACCACCTGCCTTACAGGCAATGCTCCGGAACGTTCAGGAGTAAACGCGCTTTCACCATCCATCGCATTGGTTGCGTCAATTACACGACCGTGACGATGAGCTCCAATAGAGAGTCCTCCGCCGATATGTGCAACGATTAGATTCAATTCGTCATAAGTTTTACCGATCGTTTGAGCATAGGCCCGAGCTACTGCTTTTTGGTTCAAAGCATGAAAAACCGATATACGATGTATTTGTGGGTGACCTGTCACACGAGCGACATCCTCCATCTCATCTACTACAACCGGATCGGCAATATAGGCCTTAACACCGGGGATCATGGCTGCAATATCGGCAGCAAGCAGGCCTCCCAAATTGGAAGCATGATCCCCGATTTGAGAATGCAACAGGTCATACCTCAATGTCTCATTCATTTCATAAACACCCGAGGGAATTGGTTTAACTAATCCACCACGGCCAATCACGGCAGATATGGTATTTAGATCTATTCCAGATTTTTCAAGAGCCTTAACGATGATCTCTTTGCGAAATTCAAATTGATCTGTTACGCATTGGAAAGGTTGCAACTCTTCACAGGAATGGCGTAAAGTCTCGGCATAAACCTCTTTCAAATTTTCGAAGACAGCGATTTTGGTCGAGGTCGATCCGGGGTTGATTGCCAAAATTCTATATGTTTTCTCCATGTACGAATTCAGTAAATTTGTTACGCATTCAGTGCAGCCAATGCGATCGAATAGAGTTTGGATTCAGCTGAGTCTCCACGCGAGGTCAACACACAAGGAGCTTTTGTACCCACCACCATAGCGGCTAACGGGGCGTTGCAAAGATGATTGGCCGCTTTATAAAAGACATTACCGGCATCCAAATTGGGCATCAGCAAACAATCTGCATCACCCGCCACAGGACTGGACAGATGCTTGGTGTGAGCCACCTCAGCAAAGAGAGCTACATCAAGGGCCAACGGACCATCCATAATGACATCTCCGAACTGTCCGCGATCAGCCATTTTGGACAGGACTGCAGCCTCGATCGAAGACTCCACACCCGGCAACATCTGTTCACTCGGAGCGATAGCCGCAATTTTAGGACGTTCAATTCCCATAGCGCGGGCTGCCGAAATCAGATAGCGCACAAGAGCCATTTTTTGTTTCAAGTCAGGGTAGGGAATCACCGCAACATCCGACACAAGCAACAACTTATGATATGCTGGAAGTTCAAACACAGCCACATGGCTCAATACCCCTTTAGGTGGCAACAAGCCATACTCTTTGTTCAAAATAGCTCGCATGTATTTATCGGTCGAAACGAGACCTTTCATCAATAGATCCGCCTCTCCGTCATTGATCATTTTGACAGCAAGATTCGCACTGGCGGCATCGCTTTCGGCATGAACAATAGAAAATTTATTAGGATCTACCTCCAAAGCCATGCAGATGCGTTGAATCTCATTCGTATCACCTACCAATATTGCATCAACGATACCCATATCGACAGCAGCGTTAACCGCTTCGATTGTATGTTCATCTTGCGCATAGGCAACAGCCATTCTTTTCTTAGGACGTCCCTGCACCACGGACACCAACTCTTCAAGTTTTGTTATCATAATATTTCTCTGATTTTGGCTTTAAAAATAGAAATAAAAAAGTTCTCCCGGCCTTATGCGGAAGAACTTTTCATACAAATCGGGTCACAAAACTTATTCCGACCGTTTCTTCAACAGACGGAAAGTATCCGATGCGATAACTAATTCTTCGTTAGTTGCCACTGCAGCAACTTTCACTTTAGATTCGGGCTTCGAAATGACAATATCCTGACCACGAACCCCATCATTAGCCTGTTTGTCGAAAACGACACCCATATATTCCATATTCTCGCAGACGCGTTCACGTACTACAAAATCATTTTCACCGACACCACCAGTAAATACGATCAGATCGGCTCCACCCATCAGTGCCGCATATTGACCAATGAATTTTTTGATTCTGGCCACAAACATATCGAGTGCCAAGATAGCTTTTTCATCACCTTTTTCAGCAGCCGCATGAATATCACGCATATCGGATGAAATACCCGTAATACCAAGCAAACCAGATTGTTTGTTAATCATATTCGACATACGATCAAGGTTGAGTCCCTCTTTCTCGGCGATATAGATCAATGCACTGGGATCTACACTGCCGCAACGGGTACCCATTACCAAACCATCAACTGGGGTAAAGCCCATCGAGGTATCGTACGACTTACCATTGAGAATAGCCGTGATCGACGCACCGTTACCGATATGGCAGGTAATAATACGTGAATGATCAAAATCCACACCGGTCAATTTACATCCCACCTGAGCTACATATTTATGGCTGGTACCATGGAAACCGTAACGACGAACCCGATACTCTTCATAATATTTATAGGGAAGGGCATACATGAAGTTAGCGGCTGGGATCGTCTGGTGGAATGAGGTGTCGAAAACAGCTACCTGAGGTGTATTCGGCAACAGGTTCTCCATTGAAAGAATACCTTTCAAGTTAGCGGGGTTATGTAACGGAGCCAACTCAAAGCAAGCTTCAATCTTCTGCTTAACCGATTTATCTACAATAGCACTGTCTTCAAAATATTCACCACCGTGAGCTACCCGATGGCCAACTGCAGACAACTCATTGATATTGTGCAGTACACCATGTTCCGGATCTACCAGCGCCTCCAGGATCAAATTGATACCTACAGTATGATCCGGAATGCTTTTGGTCAGTTCAAATTGAGGTTTACCGACCGGCTTGTGTACTAACAAACCATCTGACAAGCCGATGCGCTCAACCTGTCCTTTTACCAGAAGGGTATTTTCGTTCATGCCGTTCATTTCGATCACCTGATACTTGATCGAAGAACTGCCGCAATTCAAAACAAGAATAGTCATTGTTAGATTGAAGTTGAGATATTTCTAGTTCAGGTTTAGTTTCGTTTATTTCATACCACCAGCCTGGCATGCTGTGATGGCCACCAGATTAACGATGTCATCCACTGAGCAGCCGCGTGAAAGGTCATTGATAGGAGCTGCCATACCTTGCAAAATCGGACCGATTGCTTCGGCATGAGCCATACGCTGTACCAATTTGTATGCAATATTACCAACCTCCAAAGAGGGGAATACCAAAACATTGGCTTTACCGGCAATTTTGCTGCCCGGAGCCTTTTTAGCGCCGATACCCGGGATAATCGCTGCATCAGCCTGCAATTCGCCATCGATCATCAAAGAGGGATCCATCTGTTGAGCCAAACGGGTAGCTGAAATTACTTTGTCAACAATTTCATTTTTAGCAGAACCTTTCGTTGAAAAACTCAACATGGCGATACGAGGTTCAAAACCTGCAATCACTCGTGTGGTACGTCCGGTCATAACGGCAATCTGAGCCAACTCCTCAGCAGTAGGGTTGGGGTGCACGGCACAATCCGCAAAGACCATCATACCCTCTTCTCCAAACATGGTATCGGGGATCATCATAATGAAAGCTCCTGATACAACGCTGATACCCGGCAATGTTTTCACATACTGGAAAGCAGGACGCAATACATCGCCAGTAGCATTGTTTGCACCGGCAACCTCGCCATCTACATCACCGTTCTTAACCATAAGAGCACCCAAATAGAGTGGATCTACAATCAGCTTTTCAGCCTGTTCACGAGTCAGACCTTTGCTGGCGCGCAGCTTTAGCATCAGTTCGATATACTCCTCTTTCTTGGGGTTATTCAGCGGATCTACAATAACAGCCTTGTCGATTTGGTCCAAATAATATTCTGATGCCAAATGATGGATTTCATCGGGATTACCGATCAATACCAATTTGGCAAAACCCTCTTTGAGGATTTGATTAGCGGCTTTGATGTTCCGTTCTTCTGCCGCTTCCGGCAATACGATAGTTTTAATGTCTTGGGCAGCTTTCGCCTTAATTCTTTCAACGAATTCCATGACTGTGACAATTATTATATATTATACTTCAGTGCAAATATAAACCACACCAGCAACCAAGTCGATCATTTGATTGCAGGTTAAGACTCTATAGAACTCATGCAACGCATTCCGACACATTCCGAAATACGACAACACTGCACAATCGCTGACAACACAATAGTTCAACGACAAAGTGAGATCTTACCAATCACAACTTTTGCACTGTTTTTTGCATCCGTTCCAAACAAGTTATACAAAGGTAGGAAAACGGCACCGAAAAGGGAAAGGAATTCGTAGGATTTTTTAGTCCTCGTATTTATATCCGACCCCTTTGACCGTAACAATATGGTGATCGCCGAGTTTTTCGCGTAATTTGCGGATATGCACATCGATGGTTCGATCTCCGACAATGACATCATTGCCCCAAACATTGGCAAAAATCACCTCTCTGGAAAAGACTTTTTGAGGTTTAGAGTAGAGTAGGGCCAACAATTCGAACTCTTTGCGAGGCAATACAATCTCTTTACCCTCTTTCAGTACCAAATAACGCTCTCGATCAATCACAATCGAACGCTCTTGTACGGGAGTTTCGACCTGGCGGGATTCAAAACGTTTCAAAAGCGCTTTAATTCGGCTCACCAAAACTTTAACCCGGATCGGTTTGGCAATATAATCATCGGCTCCGGCCTCAAATCCGGCTATTTGCGAATAATCCTCACCACGAGCCGTCAAGAAAGCAATCAAAGTGTTTTTCAATTCATCGACTTTACGGATCTCCTGACAGGTCTCAATGCCATCCATTTCCGGCATCATCACATCGAGCAAAATCAGATGTGGATGTACTTCACAAGCCTTTTCCAAAGCCTGTTTCCCATTGGTAGCCGTGTAAACTTCGTAACCCTCTTTGATCAGGTTATAGCTGATGAACTCCAGAATATCAGCTTCATCATCGACCAGAAGAATCCGTTGTTTCATATTTTGATGTACGGTTTTGATTTGTGCCCACAAAATACATCAAATTATATTAATTTAATGTTAAGTGAGCAAAATATTCCTATATATAGAGGTTGTGAGGAACTTTTTGTAGATTAGCTGCTATATTTTATCAAAAAACACCTACATTTGTTGATAAAATCCTGTTGAAAGCAGGCAAATAAATCGTGCACGATGAGTACTGAAACTGAAAAAATCCTTGTTCCTGAGGAACAATCCGGAGTCGTATCGAACTCCGCGGATGCGCAAACAACTACTCCGGCTACTGAACAGCCGGCAACTTCTCAAGCAGAACAGAATGCTGCAGCAATCGAAAATGAGCCAGAAGAGGTAACCTCTTCAGTCGATTTCACAGATGAGGAGGCTGAATTGGCAGCCAACGCTCCTGAATTCGAACTGGAGGGCGAAGACGAATCTTCAGCAATCGATGAAGCACCCAAAGAGAATGCTTCCACCACCGATTACAATGGTAAATCGAAAACAGAATTATTAGCTATTTTGGCTGATATTTTAGCCAATAAGCCTGTACAAACCATTCGTCGTGATGTAGAGGCAATTAAGATCGCTTTTTATAAAACCTATCGTGCGGAGGTAGAGCGAGCTCGCCGTGCGTTTGTCGAGGCGGGCGGTAAGCTCGAAGAGTTTGTCCCGACACCGGACGATGCCGAGCAGCGTCTCAAAGAGCTGTTCGCGGAATACCGCACCAAACGCAATGAATTCATTGCCAAACTCGAAGAAGAAAAAGAGAACAACTATAAAATCAAATTACAGATCATCGAAGAGCTGAAAGAGTTGATCGACAGCAACGAAACGTTGAATCAGACTTTCAACACCTTCCGTGACCTGCAGCAGCGCTGGAAGGAGACAGGCCCCGTACCCCAGGCATACGTTAAGGATTTGTGGGAGACCTACAACCTGCACGTTGAGAACTTCTACAATTTTATTAAGATTAACAAAGAGTTACGGGATCTCGATTTAAAGAAAAATTACGAGACCAAACTGCAACTGTGTGAAGAGGCCGAGGAGTTGGTACTCGATCCTTCTCCGGTCAACGCATTCCATAAATTGCAAAAACTTCACGAACAGTGGAGAGAGACCGGCCCTGTTGCCAACGAATATAAAGAGCAGCTTTGGGAGCGTTTCCGTGAAGCCAGCACCAAAATCAACAAACGCCATCAGGAGTATTTCAATGGCATTAAGGAGGAACAAAAACACAACCTGGAGTTAAAGACCGAACTTTGTGTCAAGACCGAGGAGTTGTCGGTTGCTCCGCTTTCAACTCGTAAAGAGTGGAACAAGGCGTCTGAACAGTTGATTGACATACAGAAAGTATGGAAAACGATCGGTTTTGCGCCGAAAAAAGATAACACCAAAATATACGAACGTTTCCGTAACGCCTGCGACAAATTCTTTGAAAATAAACGCAATTTCTACTTGCAGATCAAAGCTGAAATGGAGAACAATCTCCATTTGAAGAACGACATTTGTGCGGCAGCTGAAGCATTGCAGGAGAGCGAAGAGTGGAAAAAAGCTACCGATGAATTAATCGCATTACAAAAACGGTGGAAAGAGATCGGTCCTGTATCACGTCGTTACTCGGATGCAATTTGGAAACGTTTCCGCAGTGCTTGCGACAAATTCTTCGAACGCAAAGCTGCATTCTTTGCTTCACTCGATCAACAGTATGAAGATAATTTGGCAAAGAAAAAACAGCTGCTCGAAGAGCTGAAGACATTTGTCGTAGAGAATAAGGAACGTGGCTTTGAAGCGCTCAAAGAGCTGCAACATCGTTGGGCAGAGATAGGCTTTGTACCCATTAAGCAAAAAGAGGCAATTCAAAAAGAGTACCGCAAAGCGGTAGATGCCATTTTTGCCAAATTACGCAGTAACGAAAAAGAGAACCGTCTGGAACGTTTCAAAGGGAAGATTTCATCAATCGCTGAAGGTGGTGATCGTCGTCGGTTGCGTTTCGAACGCGATCGTCTCTATAACAAAATGAAACAGATCGAATCGGACATTGCTTTATTGGAAAATAATATTGGTTTCTTCTCCAAAAGCAAAAATGCCGAAGCGATGATCCGCGAGGTGAACAATAAGATTGCCAAAGCCAAAGAGGAGATGGCAACCTTGATCGAAAAGATCGAGATGATCGACAAACAAAACAACCAAGCTGAGTAAAAATCCTGAAAGAAGTAGATATATCATGGCTGTAAGCAACACGAACAAGACCAAGTACATCTTTGTAACCGGAGGTGTGGCCTCATCATTGGGGAAGGGTATTATCTCCGCATCGTTAGCACGCCTGCTCCAAGCTCGCGGCTATCGAGTGGCCATTCAAAAACTCGATCCGTATATCAATGTCGATCCGGGTACGCTGAACCCTTATGAACACGGAGAATGCTACGTTACTGAAGACGGAGCCGAAACTGACCTCGATTTGGGTCACTACGAACGTTTCACCAATATTCAGACTTCACAGGCCAACAACGTCACAACTGGCCGTATTTATCAGAATGTCATCAACAAAGAGCGTCGTGGTGAATTTTTAGGCAAGACTGTGCAGGTTATTCCACACATCACTGACGAGATTAAACGCTGTATTAAATTACTCGGTGCTAAAAAGATATATGACGTAATCATCACCGAAATCGGCGGTACTGTAGGTGATATTGAATCTCTCCCGTATATTGAATCAGTACGTCAGTTGCGCTACGAATTGGGGTATGGCAATACTTTGATTCTGCACTTGACTTTGATCCCTTATATGGCTGCAGCCGGTGAGTTGAAAACCAAACCCACACAGCACTCTGTGAAACAGATGCTTGAAAATGGTTTGCAACCCGATGTGCTCGTTTTGCGTACCGAGAAACACCTCAATACTGCAATTCGCCGTAAAGTGGCTCTTTTCTGCAACGTTGATCCCTGTGCTGTCGTTGAATCGATCGATGTACCGACTATTTACGAAGTACCATTGATGATGTTGCATCAGAAGCTTGACACCGTTGTTTTGGACAAGCTCCATCTGCCACATGACGGAGAACCCGATTTGGCTCACTGGATCGAATTCGTCGATAAAATAAAACATCCCAACGACACTGTACATATTGCATTGGTTGGTAAATACACTGAACTTCCCGATGCCTATAAATCCATCGTCGAATCATTCGTGCATGCAGGTGCTGCTAACCATACTAAAGTTAAATTGCACTATGTTAACTCCGAAAAAATTACAGAGGAGAACATCGCCACTCAGCTCAAAGGCATGTGCGGTATTTTAGTAGCACCAGGGTTTGGTCACCGAGGAATCGAAGGCAAAATTACTGCTGTCAAATATGCCCGTGAAAATATGATACCGTTCTTGGGTATCTGTTTGGGTATGCAATGTGCTGTCATCGAATTTGCGCGCAATGTACTCGGCTATGCTGATGCCAACTCGACTGAAATGGTTGATAACACTCCACATCCGGTAATTGATCTGATGGAAGAGCAGAAGGGAATTACCGAAAAGGGTGGCACCATGCGTTTAGGTGGTTATCCTTGTACCTTAACCAAAAACTCGAAAGTGGCCAAGGCGTATGGAAAGACACAGATCGTAGAACGCCATCGCCACCGTTACGAGTTCAACAACGATTACATCGAAGAGTTCCGTCAGGCAGGATTAAAACCTGTAGGTATCAATCCTGAAACCGATTTGGTGGAGGTTGTTGAACTTCAGAACCATCCATGGTTCATTGGTGTACAATATCACCCTGAATACAAGAGTACAGTTCAAAATCCCCATCCGTTGTTCGTATCGTTTGTGAAAGCGGCTACGGAATATAGCAAAACTCATAACAACAAGTAAATAACGATCCTGATTCATGGATAAAAAGACACTAATCGGACTCATTGTCATTGGTGCCATCCTCTTCGGATTCACCTGGTATAATGCCTCTATTCAACAGAAATATGCTCAAGAACAACAGGCACTGACCGCAACACAGGAGACTGAAAGTACTGACACAATTGTTCCTGAAGTCCGTCAACCAGACACACTACAGGCTGCCAACCAGCTTGAACGTCATATTGGCTCATCTCTGTTCCAGGCAACTACTGGTACTGAAAAGAAAATCGAAGTAGAGAACGATTTGATGAAGGTTATCTTCTCAAACAAGGGAGGTAAAGTAGCATCTGTCGTACTGAAAGATTATCTGACTTATCAGGGGACACCGTTGGTATTGTTTCCTGATTCGGCTTCGGTATTCGACATGTCGTTCTTCATCAAACAGCAGTTTAATAACGTTCAGATCAATACAGGCGATTACTATTTCGTGGCTGATTCATCGTTTACGCCAACCTTTGCTGCCGATGAAACCTCAAAAAATCTAACATTCCGTCTCGACGTTGATTCTGCTGCTCATGTAGACTTTGTATACACCATCTACAAAGACAACTACATGATCGATTTTGATGTGCAGTTTGTTGGCATGGAGAATCTGCTTGCACAGAACCAGACCGATTTGGAATTTACCTGGCAGAATGTCGGTATGCAAAACGAAAAAGGGTTCGAAAATGAGAACAACTATACTACCATTGCATACAAATACCCCAGTGATGAATCTGTTGAACAGCTGCGCACTTCGACAGAAGACAAAAGCGAAACCATCAACAGCAAGGTAAAATGGGTGGCATTTAAACAGCAGTTTTTCTCATCTATTTTCGTAGCCAAGGACGATTTCCAGAACGGCACTTTAGGTTACAGTACTTTCCAACCTGGAGAGGGAAAAATCAAAACTTTCCGTGCAAAAGTTTCTGTACCTTTTACACCGCAACTTTCGGAATACAATTTCAACTTCTATTTCGGTCCTAACAAATTCTCCGTACTGAAGAAATACGATGACCTGCATTTTGAGCGTCTGATTCCGCTGGGAGGTTGGATTGTAGGTTGGATTAACCGCTGGCTGGTCATTCCGACTTTTGACACACTGGGAGCACATATTGCCAACTACGGTATCATTATCTTAATCTTAACCTTGATCGTTAAGATTCTGATTTCGCCTTTGACCTATAAATCGTACTTGTCTTCTGCCAAAATGCGGTTGTTGAAACCTGAAGTGGACAAGCTCAACGAAAAATATCCCAAACCAGAAGATGCGCTGAAGAAACAACAAGCCATGATGGCACTATACAAGAGTGCTGGTGTCAACCCCATGGGAGGATGTATCCCTCTGTTAATTCAGTTGCCGATCTTGTACGCCATGTTCCGTTTCTTCCCAGCATCTATCGAGTTGCGTGGTGAACACTTCTTGTGGGCAGATGACCTCTCATCATATGACAGCATCTTAACGTTGCCGTTCAATATTCCGTTCTATGGTAACCATGTAAGCCTCTTTGCACTGTTAATGGCGGCTTCCATGTTTATCTACTCACGGATCAACTACAACCAAACTGCAGGCTCAGCGCCTCAGATGGCAGGAATGAAGTTCATGATGCTTTATTTGATGCCGATCATGATGCTCTTCTTTTTCAACAACTTTGCCAGCGGTTTGAACTACTATTACTTGCTGAGCAACATCATTACGATCGGACAGACCTATGGTTTCCGATACATTGTCAATGAAGACAAGTTGCATCAGCGCATGAAAGAGAATGCGAAAAAGCCGCAAAAGAAATCGAAATGGCAACAGCGTTATGAAGAGATGGTGAAATTGCAGCAACAACAAGCTGCTGCCCGCGCCAAACAACAACGCCGATAAGGATAGCCAAATCACTAAAATAAATCAGGTCACCAAAAGTTGGTGACCTGATTTATTTTATCTCCTTCACAAACTTTGTGAATATGGACTTCAATGAGATTATTTACCGGATATATATGGGCAATTAAAACGTTTCATGTAAACTTACAGTCGTCGCCTTCAGATTACCCAAAGATTGTATTTTCAACAATCTCAATGAACAAATTAAAAGGTTTTGAAGGAGCCGTCATTAGACTGCTGCATATATTTTGCCAAACCACCAGCCGCAGTCTCTTTATACAGACTTGGCAAATCGTGACCGGTCTGCTTCATCACTTCAACCACCTTGTCAAAACTTACCCGATGCTTGCCATCTGAGAATGTAGCATAACCGTTTGCATCCATCGCACGAGCCGCAGCAAATGCATTACGTTCAATACATGGAATCTGTACCAATCCACATACCGGATCACAAGTCAGACCCAAATGGTGTTCCAAGCCCATTTCGGCAGCATATTCAATCTGTGAAGGAGAGCCTCCAAACAGTTGACAAGCCGCTGCAGCAGCCATTGCACAAGCTACTCCAACCTCTCCTTGACAACCCACTTCCGCTCCCGAAATGGAGGCGTTTGTGCGCACGACGTTTCCAAATAGCCCAGCCGTAGCCAGTGCACGCAAAATTCGTTTATCCGTAAAATTTCTCGTATCCTTAATATGGTAAAGCACTGCGGGCAATACACCACACGAACCACAGGTCGGTGCAGTTACGATTTTACCACCCGTAGCATTTTCCTCCGAAACGGCCAACGCATAGGCATATACCTGACCACGGCTCTTCATACTTCCGGAATAGCTGTTGGCCCGAATCAAATAACTGCCAGCTTTACGACGCAAGCCTAAACCTCCAGGAATAACCCCTTCGTTATCCAAGCCGTGATGCACCGCATCTACCATCACATGCCAGACCTCTTCTAAATAGTCCCATATCTCTGCACCTTCACACTGCTGCACATACTCCCAGTAACTACTTCCTTCCTTATCACACCATTGTTGGATTTCCGTGATGGAAGACATTCCATAAATCTGCTCTGGTTGCGGAGCATTGAGATCATCACTGGCTAAAGCTCCACCTCCGACACTAAATACTGTCCAAGATTGGAGAACAGAGCCATCTGCACGCAACGATTCGAACAACATACCATTCGGATGAAAATCGAGGAATACATCGGGCTTCCAAACAATTTCCAACGGAGCAATGGGTTCCAAAACCGATTTGATGGCAACATCGGTCATGTGACCTCGTCCTGTAGCTGCAAGACTACCATAAAGCGTCACTCGGAAACTGGACACATAAGGGTTACGTGACAAAAAAATCTCTGCTGCACGTTTAGGGCCCATCGTGTGGCTGCTGGAAGGCCCATTCCCGATTCTAAATATCTGTTTTATTGATTCCATTATGATCTATTTTACTATTTATTTGCAACAACTATCTGTTCCGACATCCAAGTTATCATCACCTCGAATACCTTTTCACGCACCTCTTCGCGGGATAAGATCAGATCATGCAATCCTCCCTCAATGGTAACATCCGTCACTTGATCCCCTAAACACCATGCATAACGGGAGATATCTTCCACACTAAGCACCGCATCACTGGAGGTAAATTCATCACACCATTGACGAGCATATGTAGATCGGTCTGAATGCATAACCAAGACAGGTATCGTCAACTGCAGGCCACGGTGCAAACGGCGCTGTCCACGCCGAATAGCGCGTAGCCATGCTATATAGAGAGGTACGCCTTCTTGTGGCTTAAGCTGAGGATCGAAGTCCCATTCTCCATTCAATGAGCGATGAACGCTGGCATAGTAGAGTGGAGACAATTCATTCCGGATCGATCCATACGGAAACCAGCGACTAAACCAGGCTACAATCGGCATGGCAATCGTTCGCTTGAACCATCCAGTATTGAAAGCAAAAAACGGACTGTTCAATACAAGCCGATCAACGTGATCTCGCTTATTGCCCCAAGCTGCATACAGTGAAACAATTAATCCACCCGTTGAATGTCCAAGCAATGTAAGGTCTCTATTTCCATCAGAGAAAATTTGCTCTATTGCCAAATCAATCTCCGGGAAATATTCCCGCAAATCTCGGCAATAATAGGCATGTTGATGGGGGAGGAGAGAGCGTCCATATTTACGTAAGTCCAAAGCGTAAAAGTTCCATCCTTCACGAACAAACCGTTCGGCCATGTGCGTTTGGAAGAAATAATCAACATAACCATGCACGTAAAGAATGGCTTTGGCAGATGGCATCTCACACGTTGCGCTAATCAACGTCGCAACCACTTTGCCTTCATAATCGTCAGGCAACGATAATGTCTGTTCTTGAAATTGTATTTTACTCATAGACAGATTCGATCTTCATTACTCATTGCATCTTTTTTGCCAAAATTTCCAGCAAAGATTCTCTTTTGGCACGTGGCAATTTTTCGACAACCAAACGATACGAGTCCAATATCCATTCTTTAATCAGATGATCCGGCAAATCTCCGCACATCTCGATCGTATTCCAATGTCGTTTGTTCATGTGATAGCCGGGCTGAACTTCGGAATAACGTTCTCGGAGTTCAATTGCCCGATCAGGATCGCATTTAATATTAATCCAATGGAAATTTTGCATATCGGTCAATAGAAACATTTTGCCTTCGACCTTGTACACCAACGACCATTCGTCAAAAGGCAACGTTTCCTCGCTCAATGGCAATGAGAGGCAATATTCGCGCAGTTCTAAAATATCCATCGAATCAAGCTATCAATGGCGCCAACACACAGCTAAACAATCTGTTGACACACTATTTTCCAATCCTCGGACTAACCAAACAAAGTTAATAAAAAGCACAGAAATACTCTTTCTCAACGGATAAAAATAGAGGAGTCTTGGCATGAATTATTGGTCAAGAATGCTTCGGCACCAAATTTGCCATGATCATAATATACTCGTTTTTGAAGATCAAACGATAATATATTTCAAAACAACCATTTAATAATTTTTACTATTATGAAAAAACTTTTATTAGCCTTACCCGCTTTGTTAATTCTCTTCTCCGCATGTACTCAAGCAAAAAAATGGACAGACAAAGAACGCACTGAACTTCGGGAAATCGTACGTGCACACAAAGAAAAGACCATGCTCAAACACATGGAACAAAATAATTTTGCCAATCTCGAGACCTGTGTAGTCACCACTATTGAAAGCACCTATCCTGATTACAACAAATACGATCAGCTTACAGGTAAAACAGATACTTTGACTGCTGTTTTGGTCGATTGCACAACAGATATGTTGGGAAACAGTTACGAAAACCTACCGTTGATCTTCCCATATCCGCAATTGCAATCAGTCGGCATTTTGCCTGCAGATTTAACAGCAGAGCAACTCAACACTTTCTACAGCAACCTCACCTCAAAAATCACCGCTTCATATCCGCAGCCGGCAGATTTTGCACAGGCTTTGTGTGTTGATCCCAGTATGCCAAATGTATTGATAGGCATGATGCAGCAATGTGCAAGTGACCTGCAAAACACATCCACAACTCCAACAAAAAAATAACTTCCCAAACCGCACCATTGGGAATATACCACATAAGAAAAAAGAGAGGGCTCAAATCTGACCCTCTCTTTTTTCATTTTAATAGTTAAATTTAGTATTTGTTTGGAATACCGAATTATTCTATTACAGTTACATTCACAGCCTGTTCGCCCTTTTTGCCTTCGCCAATTTCGAACTCAACATGCTGACCTTCATCCAGGCCACGAAAACCCTCTTTGTTAATTCCGGTGTAGTGTACAAAGATGTCGTTGCCCTCTTCGGTTTTGATAAAGCCATAACCTTTGGCTGAATCAAACCATTTTACAGTACCTTTCATAAGAATAAAATTAAATGATATCCATTACAAAGAAAAGAAAATCTTTTGGAAAACAACATGAAAGATTGCTGTTTTTTTGTTCTATAAAGACATTTTTATTCCCCAAATATCCAACAGATATAACAATAAAAAAACAGCGTTGCCCATGACATGAGCAACGCTGTTTTAACAATGAAATAATTATCTCAAAATCAAGTGTTCATACCACCACATACATGGATGGTCTGTCCACTGACATAGCTTGACAAGTCAGAAGCGAGGAAGAGAGCCACATTAGCCACATCCTGTGGAGTACCACCACGACGCAACGGAATCTTCTGTGCCCATTCGTCACGCACCTCTTGAGACAGCTGTGCAGTCATATCGGTGATAATAAAGCCAGGAGCAATCGCATTGGCACGAATACCACGAGAACCCAACTCTTTGGCAATTGATTTAGCCAAACCAATCAAACCAGCTTTTGAAGCTGAATAGTTGGCCTGACCTGCATTACCAGAAACACCGACTACCGATGCCATGTTGATGATGCTGCCACTCTTCTGACGCATCATAACCGGAGTAACCGCATGAATGAAGTTGAACGCAGATTTGAGGTTCACGTTAATCACCATATCCCACTGCTGTTCGCTCATACGCATCATCAGACCGTCACGAGTAATACCTGCGTTGTTGACCAATACATCGATACGGCCGAAATCCTTAACGATTTCTGCAACCACTTTTGCGGTATCCTCAAAATCCGCAGCATTCGACGTATAGCCTTTAGCTTGAACACCTAACGCCTGCAACTCTTTTTCGGTATTCTGGAAATTTTCATCCGCTTTCAGGTCGGTAAAGGCCACAGAAGCCCCCTCCTCAGCGAATTTCATCGCTATCGCCTTACCGATACCGCGAGCAGCACCAGTAACAATGGCGACTTTTCCTTCAAGTAATTTCATCCGTTTATCATTAAAATGATTAAAAATCGTTGTACACCCGTTCGGGATGATCAAAGGTAATTAATTATTTGCAATTATGAAACTTTGTCCCGATTCTTCGAGCGTTTGGTTTTATTCATCAGTACATTTTCCTTTTGACAACCATTACAGCATGGACCTGTGCCAATCCTCCATCCATTTCAATTTACACATCAAAAAACACCCCTCTATCCGTGTAACCTCACCCCGGTTTGAATCAAGATAAAAGGGAATATGCGTTCGATTGTCCATTTTTTTGCTACCTTTGAAGCATATTCACAAGCAAATTCTATTCTATAATCCTCACCGAAATGACTCAAGACACCAAACTTTTCGACCTGATTGCACAAGAAAAGCAGCGTCAAATGCAGGGCATTGAGCTGATCGCATCCGAAAACTTCGTCAGCGACCAAGTCATGCAAGCCATGGGCTCCGTATTGACCAACAAATATGCCGAGGGATATCCCGGTGCCCGATATTATGGCGGTTGCCAGATTGTGGACCAGGTAGAACAACTGGCTATCGATCGGCTTTGCAAGCTGTTTGGCGCTGAATATGCCAATGTTCAACCGCATTCGGGAGCACAAGCCAATATGGCTGTATTTTTCACCGTATTGAAACCCGGTGACACCTTTATGGGCCTCGATCTCGCACACGGCGGCCACCTTTCACATGGTTCGCCAGTCAACACTTCGGGTATTTTGTACAAAGCCGTTGGTTACAAGCTCAACGAAGAGACCGGTACAATCGATTATGACGAAATGAAACGTCTTGCATTGGAGCATAAACCTAAAATGATCATCGGTGGGGCATCTGCATACAGCCGTGAATGGGATTACAAGCGTATGCGTGAAATCGCCGACAAAGTAGGGGCACTGCTTATGGTCGATATGGCGCATACCGCAGGTTTGATCGCAGCGGGTCTGCTGGACAACCCTGTTAAATATGCACACATCGTCACCTCTACCACTCACAAAACATTGCGTGGTCCTCGTGGTGGTGTAATCTTGATGGGCAAAGACTTTGATAACCCATGGGGTGTCAAGACTCCGAAAGGCGAAATCAAAAAAATGTCGACAATGCTCAACTCTGCAGTGTTCCCCGGCATTCAGGGCGGTCCGCTCGAACATGTGATTGCGGCCAAAGCCGTAGCGTTCGGTGAGGCTCTCGAACCCGCATACAAAGAGTACCAAATGCAGGTGAAAAAGAATGCGGCAGCCATGGCTGTTGCTTTCGCAAAACGAGGTTACAAGATCGTATCCGGAGGTACAGACAACCACCTGTTACTGATTGACCTGCGTACCAAATTCCCGGAACTGACCGGTAAGATGGCTGAGAAGATATTGGTAAAAGCCGATATTACGACCAATAAAAACATGGTACCTTTTGATTCGCGTTCACCATTCCAGACTTCAGGTATCCGCGTTGGAGCACCGGCTATTACCACTCGCGGCCTTAAAGAGGCTCAGATGGATCAAATCGTTGATTTTATTGACCGCGTACTGAGTGATCCTGAAAACGAAGAGAACATTGCACAGGTTCGCAAAGAGGTTAATGCATTAATGCAAAATTACCCATTGTTCGCATGGTAAATTGCAAATGACACTTAATAAAACACCCCGGCATTCATGATGCCGGGGTGTTTTATTAATAGGGTTTATCAAATCAATGATCGGTTCACAGCTATGGTTGATCACGCAGAACCTTCAAAAGCCATACCAGACTTATAATCCAACAGGCAGATAAAATCGGTGATAAAAGGTAATGATAAAGAAAAACCATGAGGTTAAATAGATGTTTTCACAACAACTACAACAGTTTTTCAAACTTATCTCGCCACGCTATCGGAATCAGGATGGAACGCTGCTCATTAAAATTGAACGCCACCATCACAGAGCGACTTTCAGATTTAATCTCCTCCGTTTCCGCGTGGACAATCTGCTGATATAACGTAAAACTTTTATTTCCGATCTTTTCCAATCGCGTGTGCACAACGATCGGCTCCTCAAAACGAATCTGGGCCATAAAATTCGTATGGGTAGATACTGTGATCAATCCCTCTTCTTTCCATCTGGCAGGCCAGTCGAAAATCTGGGCAAAAAAATCATTCTTTCCCACATCGAAATAGTGTTGCTGATTGGCATTGTTCACATGCCCAAGCATATCCAAATCGGCAAAACGTTTCTGAATCGGCGTAATGGTTGTCATTGTTTATGCTCGAATAATTTTAATTTCACCATCCACTCCAACCATCAAAATCGAGGAAGCTTTATGAGTAGGATGTTCATCGAAACTGGGATCAACCACTAAATCAACTCCATCAACAATTTTTTGAGAAATTTCGTCGAAAGAGGTTGGGGTAGGTTCACCTGAAATATTAGCTGAAGTAGAAACTAACGGTTTTCGTAACTTATAAATCAGCTTTTTACAAAATTCGTGATCTGCAATACGAATACCCAACGTCCCCTCTTCAGGCACCAAATTAGGAGCAATGCCACAAGCTCCTGGCAAAATCAAGGTCAAGGGTTTATCCGCTACATCATATAGCTGCCAGGCTATTTCTGGCACTTTGTGAATATACAAGGAGACCTTTTCGGTCTTATCTAACAGCACCAACATGCTTTTCTTATTCACGCTCTCCTTGAGGGCGTATATCTTTTCAACAGCTTCGGCATTGGTTGCATCACACCCGATTCCCCATACCGTATCTGTCGGGTAGAGGATAATCCCGCCACGTCGCAGTACCTCTAAAGCCTGATCGACCTGTTCGTCCAGTGTCATAATCTATCATTTTGGTTACAGGCAAAAATAGTGTTTTTTCTTGTCGCCATCAAATGCCCAAAGACACGATTCAAAACATCATAGGGAACACATAAGTTACTCTCTCTTGTTCTTTCCACCAAACATTGATTTTATTCTATTAGCGAAGGGGCCACCGATGACAAACGTACTCTGATTTGACTTCTTAACTTACCACACACTGCGCTCTCCAATCCAACATATACACTCTCGTGTTCTCATTGAGCCCAGATGGACACACCTGGACTTACCTGAACATGGGTTCCACAACACACAACAAACCATGCAAATATTTGGGAAGCAATAGCTGTTGAATTTCTCTTTCCGATTTTTTTTATTTACTTTTGCCAACCGAAATTTATAAATCACAAACCATATGGGAAGAGCATTCGAATACCGCAAAGCGCGTAAATTGAAACGTTGGGGTAATATGGCCCGTACCTTTACCAAACTGGGCAAAGAGATCGAAATCGCCGTTAAGGCAGGAGGTCCTGATCCTGGTGGCAACGTCCGTTTGCGCGTGTTGATTCAGAATGCCAAGGCAGCCAACATGCCCAAAGAGAATGTCGAAAGGGCTATTAAACGTGCCATTTCAAAAGACACCGCTGACTACAAAGAGATGGTGTATGAAGGTTATGGTCCGTATGGCATTGCCATGATCGTTGAGACTGCAACCGACAACACCACCCGTACTGTCGCAAATGTCCGCAACTGTTTCAACAAATGTGGCGGATCGCTGGGTACGACAGGTTCTGTAGATTTCCTTTTTGAGCACAAATGTGTATTCAAAGTGGTTAAAAAGGAGGGTATCGATCTGGATGAACTCGAATTGGAATTAATTGACTTCGGCGTTGACGAAGTATTCGCTGACGACAACGAAATCGTCATTTACGGTGCTTTTGAGTCTTATGGAAAGATTCAAAAATATATAGAGGACAACGGACTTGAACTGATCAGCGGAGAGTTTGAGCGTATTCCTATGGATACCAAAGAGGTAACAGACGAGCAGCGCGCTTCAATCGAAAAATTGATCGAGAGACTCGAAGAAGATGACGATGTAACCAACGTCTTCCACAACATGAAAGAAGCCGAAGACTCCGAAGAGGAGTAATCCGGCTTCCATGTAAGATACAAGCTGATATTTAAAGAGAGGCAGATATGTTATTCGTATCTGTCTCTTTTATTTTATTCAGATCGTATGGAGGTGTATCACCGATAATTAAACGAACAGGCAAATCCTTTCCAAAATAGTTCCAAATCCACCCGGTAAAGACTTTGATTTTGCTCTGTACTCCAATAAGGAAGAGGATGTGAATCACACTCCATACCATCCAGGCCCAAAAACCTTCGAGATACAACTTTCCCCACTCGACAAACGCCCGATTACGGCCTACTGTTGCCAAGACTCCTATCGGCACATACCGATACGGTTTCATCGGGCGATCATTGGCCAATGCGATCAGATTGGCAGCCAACCGTTGTCCTTGTGAGATGGCTACACGGGCCAGCTGCGGATATCCGGCAGGGTAGAGCGGATCATCGACAAACGCGACATCGCCAATCGCAAAAATATTTTCAAAACCTTTAATCCGATTGTAATTGTCTGTCAGGATACGGCCACGGTGCTCTTTCTGACTATTTTCGATTCCCTTAATCACTTCACTCTTCACACCGCTGGTCCAAATGAGATTGGCAGTTCGAATGACACGTCCATCACTACAATAAACCTGATTGTCGCGATAATCCGTAACGGAAATTCCCAATAAAACCTCCACTCCCTTCTCTTTCAGCACTTGCAAACAGCCTGCGGATGTCTTCGATGACATATTGGCCAGCAGACGATCCCGGCCTTCAATCAGATAAATGTGCATCAATGCAATATCGACACCCGGATAATCTTTCGGTACAATATACCGGCGCATTTCAGCCATAGCTCCTGCAATCTCCACACCAGAGGCACCACCTCCGACAATCACGATATTCAGCATTGTCTGTCGATCCGTATCCGTCGGAGCGATCATTGCCCGTTCCAGATTGTAAAACATCGTATTACGAATACGCAATGAATCGCGCACATCAGCCATCGGCCAAGCATATTTCTCTATATCTTTTATACCAAAGAAGTTGGGCACGCAACCTGTAGCGATGACCAAATAGTCGTAATGGATTGAACCGCTCGACGTTTCCAAACGATTCTGTTCGGGATGAACGGCCAACATCCGTCCCATGCGGAAAAAGATATTCTTTTTCGCCCGAAACACCTTGCGAAATGGGAACGACACATCGCTCGGATCCAATCCTGCACTGGCAACTTGATAGAGTAGGGGTTTGAACAGATGGTAATTATTCTGATCGATCAACACCACTTGATATTGATTGCATTTACGAAGTTTTTTCGCCAGATTCAATCCGGCAAAACCTCCTCCGACAATCACGACGCGCTTTTTATCGGTATGAGGAATATTCAAATTATGCATAGTTTGAAAAATTTAGCTTTTAAAATTTTTGAGGGTTCGGACTTTTGTGTTTCCACACTGTATTGTAAAAGGGAACAATAATCTTACCGTCCTTACCAAAAATCACTACAAACATAACGTTTTTTCCATCATAAATAGTTTGCTCAAAACCGTCAACAACAGCCGAAAAACCATCAGCCTGTCACGATGTAAAATATCGAATCAAATACATACTAAAAACGAACCTTTTACGTTGCATATAATAAGGTCACAAAATCGCGGCCAAATGTGTTAGATTGTGGAAAAACCGTTAATTTTGCGGGAAATTAGAATCGCAGAACTATGTCGCATCGTTTGAGATTGATATTTGCTCTCGTTTTTTCGTTCTGTTTATGGTTACCGGTGTCAGCCGAAGAGGTATCGTTCGAAGTACATACCCCGACTATTGTAGCTGAAGGAGAACCATTCCGCATCGAATTTAGTCTGAATACCAAACCTGATTTATTCAATCCTCCTGCCTCTTTTGGCGGATTTGACGTTTTGGCTGGCCCCAGCCCCTCTGAAGGCCGTTCAGTACAAATTATCAATGGGAAAGTTACCCAATCTTTCTCCATTTCCTACACGTATGTCTTACAAGGCAATAAAGTCGGAAAATTCACCATTCCAGGTGCAGTTGCCCGTATAGACGGCAAAACATACACCACGCAATCACAAACGATCGAAGTCGTTGCTGCTGAAGGAATGTCAGCACACGGCGGACAGGGCTCATCCTCCAGATCCTCTCAAGGTGCCGTACGCAGTCGAACCGGAATTGCAGCCGACGACCTTTTGATCCGGGTATCGGTCAATCGTAACGAAGTATACAAAGGGCAACCCGTTAAAGCAACCTTCAAACTCTACACACGAGTACCGATCAGCGGCATTGAGAAATATAATTTTCCTGCATTCAATGGTTTTTGGGCTCAGGAACTCAACGTTGACCATCAAAAATGGAATCGGGAAACATACAATGGGAAAGTGTATGACACCCGCATCATTAAAGAGACCTTGCTTTATCCGCAACAGTACGGCAAACTCTACATTGAACAGAGTTCCATGACGGTTATTGCTCAAATTATCACCCAAGCGCCACAAACAGGGTCATTATTTGACAACTTCTTCGGGGGTGGACAGAATATCGAAGAGGTTCGCAAAAACATATCTGCTGCGCCAATTCAAATTACCGTCAAGAACTTCCCTTCAGGAGCCCCCGCCTCATTCAATGGAGCAGTGGGGCAGTTCCAGATGGAGGGGAAACTCGATCACGATATCATGGCGGCTAACTCATCCGGAACCTATCAGCTTAAAATTTCCGGAAGTGGCAACCTTCCTTTAATACAAGCTCCTAAAGTGGCCATGCCTTCCTCTTTCGAGCAATATAACATGAAGACAACTGAAAGTTTGTCTCACAGTAGTAACGGCATTACCGGATACCGTCAATTTGATCTTCCGTTTATTCCCCGTGCAGAGGGATCATACACAGTAGGGCCTGTTGAATTTTCCTATTTCGACCCGACAAAAGCTCAATATGTTACCCTTTCTGCACCTCAAGTTAACCTTGAGGTCAATGCCGACACAACGGGAGGAATCTCGGGAGGCAACGCCTTGCAGCTGAAAGAGGACCTTAAAATTTTAGATAAGGATATTCGTTTCATTCGTACAGGCAACCCGCATCTCCATCGTCGCGGACATTTGTATTTCGGCAGTTGGGCCTATTGGTTGGCCATTGTAGTTTTGACAGCCGTGGCAGCTGCCACCTACATCTACCTTCGCAAGCGGTTGCGTGACTTGCAAAATACGACATTGATCCGTAATCGTCGGGCGAACAAAGTTGCACTACAGAGACTCCGTGCCGCTCTGAACCACATGACTGCAGGCGAAGAGAAGCCTTTCTATGAAGAGATGCTTAAAGCTCTATGGGGTTACATGAGTGATAAATTGAATATTCCTGTATCGAACCTGACAAAAGACAACATTCGCGAAGAGCTTCTCAAACGATCGATTGATGCCGATTACATCAACCGATTCATTGAGATTATCTCAGAATGCGAATATGCACAATACTCACCGTCCACCTCTGGGCAGATGACAGAGATTTATAACGGTGCTGTCAAGATCCTTTCAAAATTTGAATCATTGATAAAAAGATAAACCGATGAAAAGGTTCCTTTATATCGCTACTGCACTTTTATTGATGGCCAATATTTGCGCCGAAGCTCAGACCGTCAAAGAGTTGTGGGAAACGGGCAATCAAGCCTATTTGGATGAAAACTATCAAAAGGCTACACAAGATTACGAAACGATACGGGCTTTAGGATACGAGAGTGACAATCTGTATTTGAATCTCGGCAATGCCTATTTCAAGCGTGGAATGATCGGTAAAGCCCTGCTGAACTATAACCGTGCATTGCGATTTTCACCCTCTGACAAAGACGTACTATATAACATTTCCATTGCAAACAAATACGTTCAAGACAAAATTGACGTAATACCCACCTTCTTTTTACAAAGATGGATGAATGAATTGCGTTCAAGCATAACCAGCAATGCTTGGGCTGGGATGAGTCTTGTCTTCTTTACCTTGATGTTAGTTGCCATTCTGGTTTATCTGTTGACCAGTACTTTAAAATGGCGTAAAATAGGATTCTACGGAGCATTAGGTCTATTAGCACTATTTGTGATCAGTGCATGGTTTGCAGGATCACAACGAAAGATTTTGTTAAACCCCGACAAAGCTATTATCATGAGTAGTGCGGCCCCGGTCAAAAGTTCACCGGATCAATCCAGCAAAGACCTGTTTGTCCTACATGAGGGGACTAAAGTGGCTGTCAAAGATTCACTTGGAGATTTTCGTGAAATCGAAATTTCAGATGGGAACAAGGGGTGGATCGAAGCAAAAGCAATTGAAATGATCGATTAGTCTTACCGGCATGTCCAAATTACTCGATGATGTAGTAGGGGAGTTTTCTCGACTACCAGGTGTAGGACGTCGAACTGCTTTGCGGTTGGCGATGCATATGTTGCGCATGGAGGTTCAAGATGTTGAGTTGCTGGCTGGATCCATTGCACGCTTTCGTAAAGAGATCCACTACTGTTCACGCTGCAACAACCTTTCCGACAATGATCTGTGCGAAATCTGCACGGACGAGACCCGTGATCGGACTACTGTATGTGTTGTCGAACAGGTTAAAGATGTCCTTTCAATTGAAAACACCCACCAATATAATGGTCTTTACCATGTGTTAGGGGGTATTATTTCGCCGATGCAAGGAATAGGACCATCCGATTTGAAGATAGATCTATTGCTCGATAATATTGCCAAAGGAGAGATCAAAGAGGTTATTTTGGCACTCAGCACATCGGTCGAAGGTGAAACCACTTCGTTTTATCTTTCCCGACGACTGCAAAATTGTCCCGGTATTAAATTAACTTCGATTGCACGTGGGATCGGATTTGGAGATGAACTCGATTATGCCGATGAGTTAACCATCGCTCATGCTCTGCATAATCGCCGCCCATTAGAGTAGAATTGAGCGAACTCTTGACAGTATCCATCTATTGAATTGACCAACACCTTCGACGTCAGAATACACACGTTGATCATCGCATCCATTCTGCTATGTATTTCTTATATAAAATCGAGAGAGAGGGAGACATACAGAATACAGAATACAGAATACAGACAGACTGACTGACAGTCATCTTTTTTTAGCGTTGAGTAATCATAAACTTCACATCAAACAATAATAAAAACTACGGCAAGCACCCAATATATTTATTAGTTGGCAGGATGTGGCTTGTGTACTCAAGCCACTCTTTTCGCATCGCAAAGACAAATGACTGCCAAGAATAGCCACCAATCACTTTTCGCCAAAGCTATGATTCTTCTGTATTAACTTGCATCCAACATTATTTATTCAGTCCAATAAAAATTCTGTCATAAAACAGTTCACACACCAATAAAACTCAAATAAAAAAGGAGAGTCCCCCCCGATGGGTCCCTCCTTTTTTTATAAATGAAAGTATTACTTATCGCATCATCCTTATTTGGCCTGCATAACGAGGATCAACTCGCTATTGTTGTTAAACAGCAACAGCAGGTCTCCATCCAAATCATAATTATTGACTTGACCGAGCGTCTGGAAGAATTTATCTTCACCTGCCTGATCAGGACAAAATGCCCGGGTTGAACCAATAGCGTTCAATGTCAATTTGCCAGCCTCACTATCCAACGTATAATTGCCCATCAACGAATTACAATCACCACGTCCATTGAAGTTATTGCTTGTATCACTTAACATGATGTAGTAATTATCATTGGTTTTGATCTGCTGGCCATTGAGTTCAACCAATTCCCATTTTGTGGCGGTCAACGGTTTATCCACCACTTTTTTACCTTTGCGGCATGCACAACAAGATGCCATCATGACTGCCAATGCAATCAAAAGAATAGATTTCACTGTTTTCATATGATATATCTGTTTTGTTTCCGGACACAAGTATAAACAATATTTCGGGAACATTGTTACATTTGCATCTATATAAATCCATAAATTATGCGAAAAGTAATTGTAACAAATAATGCGCCAAAAGCTGTAGGTCCATACAGCCAGGCCATTGAAGCCAATGGAACGTTGTATGTTTCCGGACAGCTTCCTCTGAATCCCGAAGATGGTAAAATGCCTGAAGGTATCGAAGCCCAAACCGAACAGTCCCTAAAAAACACAGGAGCCATTCTTGCTGCTGCCGGATACTCTTTTAAGGACGTGGTAAAATCAACTGTTCTGCTGGCAGATATGAATGACTTTGCAGCCATGAATGCTGTATATGCCCGTTTTTATACTGAACAAATGCCGGCTCGTGTTTGCTACCAAGTGACTAAACTGCCTATGGGTGCATTGGTCGAAATTGAAACCATCGCTGTAAGCAACACTTCCGACAAATAGCTATAATCCGCACCTATTGGCTCTACAGAGTGTAAAACCATATATACAAGAAAAAGCCTGCTGTTATGCAGGCTTTTTCTTGTATAGGCATGATGCAGCTGTTTATAACGTCACCTTAACCACATCATCCGTATTGGTGCGTTGTGACGGATCGAGTTGGAAAGTCACAAAACCTTTATAATAATCGAAAGGTATCTTCTCTCCAGTACGGAGCAACACCACTTCCGTAGGAAGTTTGTCGGTTTTTACCGAAACCTTGCGCGTCAATTCCGGCATGATATGTAAGTACCAAACATTATCACGTGTCGTAATAATCGCATTGCTTAGCTGTTCACCTGGAGTAGGGCCTGCACCGATCACCGACTCCTTGCTATGTTGCATCCATTGAGCAATTGAATCAACAGCCACATAATAATTGGGATGCATATCGCCATCAGGATTGGGTCCTGCATTGATCAAGAAATTTCCACCCATCGAACGGGTCGTTGCCAAATGACGCAAGAACCACGATGTCGAACGGAATCCGCCATTGGGATCATAGCCCCAGCCCGACGTTGCACCATCCGTCCAAAGATCACAATGGTCCCACCATTCCGAAGGGATATGAGTTGGTAACGTACATTCAAACTGTGTATTGAAGTCGCCAAAACTGATTCCCGATCCACCTTCATTTTCAGGATTGATGATATTCGACCATCGGTCATTAATTACAATGTCGGGCTGCAATGAACGAACCCAAGCATAAATCTGTTCTGTGTACATCTTCGATTCTCCACGCCAGCTCATTCCATCGAACCACAACACATCGATCTTACCATAATTGGTTAACAACTCTTCCAACTGGGCCATTACATAACCAAAGAACTGCTCAAATTCTTTGCGATTTGCGATCGAATCCGTAATAGGAGGCAATGAATCGCGTGTCGCCACATCAAACTCTCTGGGGTGCATAGCTCCTGGATAATGCCAGTCACGGGGAGAATAATAAAATCCCACTTTCAAACCATTGGCACGACAGGCCTCTACATAATCTTTCAACAAATCGCGACCATTCATATACTGTTTGGTCCCGATTCCATATTTCGAAGGCCACAACGCATATCCGTCATGATGTCGGGTGGTCAACACGGCATAGGTAAAACCAGCCTCTTTGGCCGCTTTAAGGAATTTATTGGGGTCGTAATGTTGTGGATTAAAACGTTCGGCCAAAGCATAATAACGTTCAGGAGGAGCGACACGGCCACCGTAACGATAACCAGTAATCATATCCCATGAAGGCTGTGCCCCAACGACACTATGAATACCCCAGTGCATAAACAGACCCAAGCTTGCATCCGGGAACCATTGAGCTCCTGGAGCTGGGTTTGGAACCACCAACGGCTCTTTCAACGGAGTATTAATCAACTCTTGCGCCCGTTTGAGATCTTTTTTATCGATTTTGTAGGCTTCAAGATGTACATGTGATTGTGCCATGGCCCAGGAGAACGACACCGCCAGAGCCATGCAGAAAGTAATTTTTTTCATGAAGTTTTTACATTCGGGTTATAGACCAGACAAAGATAACACAATTTACCAGGGCATCAAGCATTCAGCTACCAACACCTAAAAATTCTTCCGTTATTACTATCATCTATCAAAACTGGTTTGCTTTTTGCAAGACTACAACAGGAACAGGATCAATTCCAACAAGGGGATCTATCCTCACCAAATTTACTTTTTAATAAAACAAGCTATGAAAAATTTGAATTTACTTGCATTCATTGGCGGACTGGCCATTGGTGCAACAGCAGCCTTATTGTTAGCCCCTGATTCAGGCGCAAATACTCGCCACAAAATCTCGGGCAAAATCAAACACGGCAAAAAAAAGATGAAAGAGTTGCAAGAGGTCGTCGAAGAGAAAATACGCGAAGCTAAATTATCTGCAGATCCGGAATCTTACGATCAAGCATAAACTTAGAGCCATGGTCAATGATTCATCTATGGGCAGAGTAGGGCAGAGTGTTCGAGACATCAAAGAATATGCTGCACTGCGTGTGGAAGGTTTTCGTTTGAGTTTGATCGAAAACCTGGCAACGTTGTTCAATTCACTTTTTGGCATCTTTGTCTTAAGTGTATTGGTTGGAATCGCCATTATCTTTTTTGCGATCGCTCTGACCTGGTTGTTGGGTTTGGCATTGGGATCGGTTTTACTGGCTGTCATTTTAATGGGAGGGTTATTTCTCCTTTTAGCCCTCATTGTCTATCTGTTACGGAAAAAAATGATTATCAACCCATCGGTGCGACTACTCAGCGCAATGGTCGACAATATGAGTCAAAAACATTCTGATTATGGAAAAGAGAGTTGACTACCGCAAAATCCGCACGTTGGCTGATGTTCAAGCACAACGATTACGCATTGCCCGCGAATTGGATCGAGTTGAGATGCGATTGGAAGAGGATTATCGTCGAATCGACGATATGTTCAGCGTCAATTATCTAATCGAACGAGTCGCAAACGGGATTGGAAAATTCTATTCAATCTTTGAATGGATCAGAACCATCTACACGACCATACGGGTCACAATGGACAAGTATCGGAAAGGACATGAGACAACACCCAACCAGAAAGATGCCCCTACTGCAGATGATGAAGATGAATAGCCCGCAATAAAGTTGTGTTGCAGAATGAAAAATGCCGCTATACACACTAATTGAAGAGCTTTCGTCAATGTGTCTACCTTGAAGCGAGATCTCCAAAAATATGACACAAAACTGCATACAAGATGAATTGACTTAAAAGAAAGAAAGCAAGAAAGAGCCGTTCCCAGTGTCGGCTCTTTTCATGTTTTCTCCTGGTATCTCTGTATCTCTGCAAGTATTTTGTCAACCGACTTTCCTATTATTTCGAGCATGATATTTCAATAAAAATTCGATGTTGATGCTAAGAGATAGAGCTTAACCCCTATATTTGGGTCTGATTTTCATATAAATTCATTTGCGTTACCTGATTTACTGAATTTATTTCATGAGCGTACAAGAACAATACTGGCGCTATGCGCTTATTACGATCATTCTGGGACTTGGCGTTACCATCTTCTTTAAGGCATTGCCTTTTATGGGTGGATTGCTGGGTGCTTTAACACTATACATATTACTTCGCAACCAAATCTTCATCTTAACCGAAAAGCACCGTGTTCGTAAAGGGTTTGCAGCCGCGATCGTACTTTGTGAAGCAATTGCCTGTTTTTTGATTCCCATCTCAGCTATCGTCTGGATGATTGTCAATAAACTGCAAGGGGCAAATCTCCACCCGAACTCCATTATCGAACCAGCCAAACACCTTGCTCTCATGATCGAGGCAAAGACCGGGTACAATCTATTGGTTACGGATAATCTGGTCAAACTGGCCAGTTGGCTCCCCCGTATAGGTCAGACATTGATGGAGTGGATCAGCAGTTTCACCGTTAACATTTTTGTATTAATCATCGTCCTCTATTTCATGTTGACTGGTGGACGAAAGATGGAACAATATCTGTATGGGCTTTTACCTTTCAATCAACAAGACGGGGGAGAGATCCTGCATAAAATCAAATTGATCGTTCAATCAAATGCCATCGGCATTCCACTCTTAGCCGTTATTCAAGGCAGCATTGCCACAATCGGATATTGGATATTCGGAGTTCCCAATCTCCTGTTGTTCGGATTATTAACCAGCTTTGCCACAATCATTCCCATTGTCGGAACCATGATTGTATGGGTGCCTCTGGCGATCTATTTGGCAATGAGTGGTCAATGGGGACATGCAATCGGCTTAACAGCCTATTCTGCAATTGTCGTAGCTCAATCCGATAATCTCATCCGCTTGTTTTTACAAAAAAAGATGGCCAACATCCATCCGCTCATCACCATTTTCGGTGTTGTAATAGGGCTATCTCTCTTTGGATTTATGGGGGTGATTTTCGGACCTTTATTGCTGTCCATTTTTATACTTTGCGTCAATCTGTTCAAGATCAAATATCTTGACACCCATACAACTCCTGAGATAACCTCTGAAAATTCCTCACAAACTGACCCGTCAGGTTCCAACCCATCCGACACGGCAACGCCCCAAGATCCGATTAAGTAACATAACTATCCTCTGATTTCAGACACCGATTCATACCCAGCCCAACCAGTCTTACTTTTCTGAGAAATCAAATAGTTGAGATCAAATTGGTATTTCGGTGTTTGATTTGACACAATCTAACAAATCCGGTTTACACCTTACTTCAGGATCTGTACTAATCCAAAAACAATCGAACCAAACAACTTCGAACCAATTTGTAAACCTAAAACAAAATACACGCCAGAGGGGAGAAACCGACTCTACACAGCAAGGTCACGGCCATCCATTTAGACATAAGTGCAACAATCTGGTAATCAAGCTTTATCGAAATATTGATTATTTTCAAAGCACTACAGGCTCCTGGCACTGTGACACATATCTTACAACCAAATATTTCAGATTATGAGAGCCTTGGCATACGTACTATGTACTGTACCATACTACAGAATAGGGTAATGAGTCTCGCAAAACAATAGCTGAATAAAAAAGAAAAGCCTCGCTTCACAAGCAAGGCCTCAACTAAACTTGTCGGGGTACCGGGATTCGAACCCGGGACCTCCAACTCCCGAAGCTGGCGCGCTAACCGGACTGCGCTACACCCCGAAAAATTTAATGTCTTTAGATTTTAGTCGGGGTACCAGGATTCGAACCTGGGACCCCCTGCTCCCAAAGCAGGTGCGCTAACCGGACTGCGCTACACCCCGTTGATTTAATTTTCTCAAAGACGACGCAAATGTAAAACTATTTTTTGGATTTACAAACAAAAAAGCTCCTCTCAACCGAGGAAAAACGCCAGATGTAAACAAATTTCACTTCAAACAAGGATAAGATTCTTCTGTAGGCCTGGTTTCCAAAGTCTTCGTAACCTATACCAACAGTCCCATAAAAAACATCGTTGTAAATTTTCTCGGTCAATTGATCTATTTCATAGGCGGGTACTGATGGAATAGAGACCTGAAATCTTCAGCCCGATGAGCCAAATAGGTGTGAATACCCAACGCAGAGGCAGCAGCCACATTAGCTTCTCCGTCGTCAATCAATAAAGTTTCTGTCGGCACCATCTCTCCATCGGCAAGCATTTTGCGGAAAATCTCCTCATTCGGTTTCACCATCTTCATTTCATACGAGAGGAACAGCCGATCAAAGTAATCAAGAACCGTCAAGCCCTGTTTGTTAAACACATGTTGCTTCATCCACTCAAACATGATGACATTCGTGTTGCTAAGCATACACACACGATACCCCTGCCGTCGCAAATCACGCAACATATCGAGCTTATAGTCCGGAATGTCGATCAGGAAGCTGCACAAAGCTTCGTCAATCCGTCGCGGATCGATATGATATCCCACTTCACGATCAATCATGGCATACCACTGGGCAGGAGCAACTGTACCATTTTCAATTTGTGCAAAAAATCCGCTTTGGGTATAGGGATTTACATAACGGTCAATCTGAGTAAATCCCAGCTTTCTGAAAGAATCCAAACAACGTTGCAAATCATAATCGATCAGCACACCGCCCAGATCAAAAACAATATTTCGAACAGGAATTGACATAACCTTAAAATTGAGGAACCAAAGATAATCATTCAGCTACATTTATTTGGAAATCTTTTCGAAGTTTCTATCTTTGAATATTAAGAATTTTACCATATCGAATTATGACACTACGGAGAGGATTATATAATATATACCGCTTTTATGTGGATGGATTCCGTAGCATGACATTGGGGAGGACGCTGTGGTTCATCATTTTGATCAAGCTCTTCATCATGTTTGTTATTTTACGGCTTATTTTCTTCCCCAATCCATTCAGCAACATGGATAGTGACCAGGAACGGGGGGAGTATGTCCGCAGCAATTTTATTGAGGTAAAGCCATAACGCAACCTTACGATTATTTTTCGCTCAAAACACACAACAAACATTGGATCACCCGCAATAGCAATTAAACTCAAAACGCACATTAAAACAGTTCTGTTATGATACTATCAGCTACCGATTGGATGCATGTGGTCGATTGGTCGCGTGCGCAGTTCGCCATGACAGCCATCTATCACTGGCTGTTCGTGCCGTTGACCTTAGGTCTGGGCTTCATCTGCGCTATCATGGAGACCATCTACTACCGAACCGGCAACGAGTTTTGGAAACGTACCGTCAAATTCTGGATGCGGATCTTCGGAATCAACTTTGCGATCGGCGTCGCTACCGGCATCATCCTCGAATTCGAATTCGGCACCAACTGGTCAAACTATTCGCATTTTGTCGGCGATATTTTCGGGGCGCCGTTGGCCATAGAGGGCATTATGGCTTTCTTTATGGAGAGTACCTTCATCGCGATCATGTTTTTCGGATGGAACAAGGTTTCCAAAGGATTTCACTTGGCATCGACATGGCTGACAGCTATTGGAGCCAATCTCTCCGCTCTATGGATCCTGGTGGCCAATGCTTGGATGCAATATCCAGTCGGCATGACCTTCAACATTGAAACAGTCCGCAACGAAATGACCTCATTCTGGGATGTACTGCTATCACCCGTAGCTTTGAACAAATTTTTCCACACGGTAACATCAGGCTACGTCCTCGCAGCCATTGTCGTCGTGGGAATCAGTGCATGGTATCTACTTCGTAAGCGCGAAGAGCAGATGGCCTTGAAGAGCATCAAAGTGGCCAGCATTTTCGGACTGGTTTGCTCATTGGCTCTGCTTTATTCAGGTGACGGTTCCGGGGTACAGGTTGCCAAAACGCAACCGATGAAGCTGGCGGCCATGGAGGCGCTTTACGATGGCAGCAAGGGGGCTGATCTAACCGTCATCGGGGTGTTGAAACCTGAAGCCGAGCGCACCTCCAACGAGGATGCCTTCTATTTCAAAATTGACATTCCAAAATTATTATCAATCATCGGTTTCCACGACAGTGAGGCCTATGTAGCGGGCATCAACGATCTGATTAACGGGAACGAACAGGAGGGTATCCTCTCCACCCAGGAGAAAATGGATCGGGGCAGGGTAGCCATTGCAGAACTGGAGTGTTACCATCAGGCCCTCAAAGCGAACGACTCTGCAGAAATTGCGCGCGTCAGCGCTCTATTTAATCCCGACACACCGCAGGGGAAAGCCTTTTTGGCTGACAACTTCAAATATTTCGGATACGGTTATCTGAGTTCACCGACCGATACTATTCCCAATGTGCCTCTCATATTTTACTCCTTCCGGGTAATGGTCGGACTCGGCTGTCTGTTCCTGTTGCTCTTTATTGTGGTATTGGTTATGGTTTATCGGAATACGCTCACCAAACATCACTGGATGCATCACGCAATGGTCTGGATGATCCCATTGGCATATATTGCCTCTGTATCGGGTTGGATTGTAGCTGAGATGGGACGTCAGCCGTGGACCATTCAAGATCTGTTGCCCACCGTGGCTGCCGTATCCCGGATCGACGCCTCGTCCGTCATGGTAACCTTCTTCATCTTTGTAGCTCTCTTTACCACCTTACTGATCGCTGAGCTGATGATCATGTTTAAACAGATCAAACTGGGACCCAAAGATGGACCAACTCTCGCCGAGAATTCGACAAACAACGTATAATCTGTCAAACCGAAAGAACAATCTATCACTATGGATACTTACGTATTTTTGCAACACTATTGGTGGTTTCTGATCAGTTTGTTAGGGGCATTGTTGGTATTTCTGCTCTTTGTACAAGGCGGTCAGGGACTGCTCTATACCATCGGCAAAACCGAAGAGGAACGCAATATGATTGTCAACTCTCTGGGCCGAAAATGGGAGTTTACTTTCACCACATTGGTTACATTCGGCGGTGCGTTCTTTGCCTCATTTCCCCTGTTTTACAGCACCAGTTTTGGAGGCGCATTCTATGTATGGATGTTGATTTTGCTGGTATTTGTCATTCAGGCCGTAGCCTACGAATTCCGTCGCAAACCCAATAATTTTCTCGGAGAAAAGAGCTACAACGCTTTTTTGGTGATCAACGGCATTGCCGGCACCTTCCTGCTGGGAGCAGCAGTCGGGACACTGTTCACCGGTGCGAATTTCACCGTAGACCGCATGAATCTGGGCAACATCTCTGGAGTAAACACCATCTCGCAATGGACGACCCCTTGGCGCGGACTGGAGGCTCTGACTGACTATCGCAACTGGGCACTCGGACTTGCCGTCCTGTTTCTCTCCCGCATTTTAGGACTGCAATACTTTTTGAACAACATCGACGACGAAACGATTGCCATGCGCTCCCGCAAACATTTGGTATATAATACGGGGCCCTTCTTGATCTGTTTCCTAACCTTTCTGATCAGCCTGCTCGGGGCAAACGGTTGGGCCGTTGATCCGACCACGGGAGTAATTTCGATTGAAGCGCTAAAATACCTGCACAACCTGCTTGACATGCCTGTGATTATGGTTTTGCTATTGCTCGGTATTATTGCCGTATTGTGGGGTATAGGCACAGCTATTTTCAAAGGCTCACGCAGCAGTATTTGGTTCAGCGGAATCGGAACCATCGTAACCGTACTCTCCATGCTGTTATTGGCTGGATATAACAATACGGCTTACTATCCATCCTTAGCCGACACACAAAGTTCGCTAACTATCTACAACAGCTCTTCGAGTCTGTTCACACTTAAGGCAATGAGTTTTGTTTCTCTGTTGATTCCTTTTGTGGTAGCCTATATCTGGTATGCTTGGCGTGCCATGAACCAAAAACCTATCTCTCGCCAAGAGGTTAATAGCGAAGAACATCTGTATTAATTCCACATAAACCCACTTTTCCCGATAAGACTTCCGGCCCTATTTCGGGACCGGAAGTCTTCATTTAGGATTACTTAAAAAAGAAATTATATTGAATAAACGACACAACTCTACTCACAATCACTGCATCGCATTTCCCTCCACATAATTCAGGTGATTTTTCCTTTAAAAAATCGACAATCTTTTAACTTTGGCGTAAAATTAGCGGTACATTATTCTCAACCGAAAGCACACTTAAGATGATAAAAAAAACTTTCAAATATCTGTTAAGAGGTTTACTTTATCTCTTGATCGTGCTGATTATGGTACCGACATTGCTTTACATTCCATTTATCCAAAACTTTATTCGGGATAAAGCTGAAAGCTATGTAAATACCCACACCGATATGAAACTTTCAATCGGTTACATTCGACTTGCCTTCCCTTTAAATCTAGCAATCGATCACGTTCTGGTTACCCAGGAACTTTCCGACACTTTATTGTACTGCGACCAGTTACGACTCCGCATCGCACTATGGCCATTACTCAACCAACAGGTACGCATCCGAAACTTCTCTCTTGACCAAACTATTGCCAACTATACTGATACAACCTCAAATTTAACGTTGCAAGCCAAGATTGGCACATTGAAACTCAAGACCAATGGGATCGATCTGAAACGACATATAGCCGACATCAACACTGTTGAGTTATCCGATGGAAGTGTACATCTGGCTATCGGCCCAAGTAGCGACAAATCCACAGATACCATTTCTTCATCATGGATTATTTTAGCAGACAAACTTCGTCTCAACAACATCCATTACAGCATGGAAACCGCTCCAAATCCCGCTTATGTAGATGTACAACTGTTGACAGGCAACATCGACAATGTAGCGGTGGATTTGGGGAAGCAACAAGTGCAGGTTGATGCCATTCAGTTGCAACAAGGGAATTACAGTTATCTGACTGGCCTCACCCGACCAAATGAAACGACACAATCACAGGTCGCCTCACAATCAGTTTGCACTCACACGACATCAAGCAATAACTCTTCCTCAAATGAAAGCATTATAAGTTCCAACGATACGACTACACGAACAACAATCGACACCATTTCTGCACCGTGGACCATTACAGTCAACCACATTGATCTGCAAAAAAATACAATCACATACGGATCGAAAGGAACGATACCTCAATCCGGTTTCGATCCGGCGTATATTGTTGTATCCGATCTCAATTTGACAGCAGATTCCTTATACAACCGTGGCAGTACCATTCAAGGCCAAATCAACTTACTATCCTTTGTCGAACGAAGCGGAATCGATATAACAGAACTTAACGGCCGTTTCGGCATGGATAGTAGTACAATCTTCTTGCAGAATTTTAATCTTCGCACTCCGAAATCTTCAATACAACTAGACCTACAAGCTGGTGCCACGACGCTGCAAATGGCTCCTGAAAGTCCAATTACGCTCGATTTGACTGCCCAAATCTGCCCCAACGAAATACTTCCATGGTTCAACATGAACACGCCATCACTACGCCAAACGTTTACCGGCAAAACCGTAGTGATAAATAGCAAAATATCAGGCACATTAGGACATTTAACCTCCGAAACAGATTTAAATATTCCTCACCATCTTAATCTTGTACTTAAAGGCCAAATTGGGTCCATCACTGATGTAGCCAAACTCAGAGGTCACGTAGATCTGCGTGGAGCCCTTAGTAATGCAGATTTCCTCACCAAACTTTTCCAGCCAAGCACTGTCGATCCCCAACGGCTGGTCATTCCAAAGCATATCGGCATACGCGGAGCAATCAATCTGGATCGTGAAACATACATTCCACGTATCGCTATAGCTGTCGATTCGGGAACTTTGAAACTCAACGGCCGATTGAATCTCAAGTCGCAACAATACAATCTTGCACTATCAACCGACAATTTTCCGGTCAAAGACTTTCTACCTCACGACTCATTGGGACGGTTAACCATGAGTCTAAATGCCCAGGGGAAACGGTTTGATCCCTTTGCCCTACAAACAGCTTCAAATGTAGATCTCACAATAGATCGTTTTGACTATCTCGGATATACATACAACAATATCGAACTTCAACTATCACTCCAGGACCACCTGCTTAAGGGATTTATATATAGCCAGAATCCAGCCTTACGACTTTCTCTCGGATTAAATGGAAACCTTACTGAGAAACAACAAACCATAGCCATCCAGGGAAAAATTGACAGCTGTTATTTGGACCGAATGCATCTGATTATTGAGCCTATCGGTGGAACATTGGCCCTCAATCTGTCCGCCTCAGCAAGTGCGGACAGCTCCTATTCTGCCATACTGCAAATAGACAATATCACATTATGGAACGATTGGGAAAAGAACAGTATACGCCCCGTCAATTTAAGTTTTACAACATCACCTATACACACACGAATCGGGTTAAAATCGGGCGATCTGACTCTCGGTTTTGACTCTCCATCCGGCGTGGATTCCCTCAGCACGCGTTTCTCACATGGAGCCTCTTTAATGGCTGAAATGTTACGCGGCAACAATTTCTACATGGATTCTGTCAGCCAACAGCTTCCACCATTTCGATTACGTGCTGAAGCTGGAGACCAAAACATCCTAAACAATTTCCTCAAACTCCAGGGAATTGGCTTCAAGAATATGGACATAGATGCCTCATTACAAGATTCGCTGTCTTTTAAATTCAATATGATTGTCAATCAGCTAAATGCTGGGAATATACAATTAGATACTTTAACTCTTAGTTTACGACAACAACAGCAACAACTCAACTATTTATTGCGCGTCGCCAATCATCCTGGCAACCTTGACAGCTTGGGTATGATTGCCCTTTACGGGAATATAGCAGGTAATGAAGCTATCTTGAATTGTTTACAAGAGGGAAGGACAGGGAACGTCGGATTCCGTTTCGGATTACGAAGCAGAGTGGCCGATAGCACCATAACCATCAGCATGTTTCCTGAAAATCCCATTTTCGGCTCCGAACCATGGCAGGTCAATCAGAACAATTACATAGCTTACCATTTCGGTCATGATCTTCATGCTGATTTTCGTCTGACACATAACACACAACACGTTTCACTCACCACCCCTAACCACACAGAATCAGGCCCGCTCACGTTAGACATCCAAGGCATTGACATCGGTAAAACTTTAGCGCTATTTTTACCGTCAGCCACTGTCGGAGGGATACTCTCCACGAAGGTCACGCTGCATAAGCAAGATTTCAGCGGCAATTCCCTTGATGTAAACGGATTGCTTAATCTGGTCAATCTTAGTTATGACGGTTCTCGCATTGGCAATCTCAATGTAGGGTTTACTTATGACATGCAGCAGCAAACAGAACAACATTTCAACACCCAAATAGAGCTTGACAGTACTCGTATTCTAACAGCCCAAGGTCACATTGTGGATTCAATCGCTGAGACGCCTTTTAACGTTCAAATTGATCTGCCCGGACTGCCTCTAAAATTAGCCAATGCTTTTATGCCTGCCGATATGGCTCAGCTTGATGGCATCCTCAAAGGCAATCTGGATTTTGTCGGTGACAAGCAACACCTTTTGGCCAATGGCAATATGTTGTTTGACAATACCTCAATCAAAGTGGGCATGATCGGTACAACATTCACCCTGTCACCAACACCCATACAAATCGAAAACAGCACGGTCCGTTTTAACAATTTCCAGCTGATAGCACCCAATAAACAGCCGCTGTCAATCAACGGAAACATCACATTGCAGAACCCATCTAACATTACAACCGATTTAACCCTGACAGCCTCCGACTTTCAATTGGTTAATGTAGCTAAAAGTCGTCGCACCATGGTGTATGGCCAGGCCTACATGGATCTGAATACACGAGTCAAGGGCCCTATTGACAATCTGTTTATCCGAGGATCCGTTGGGTTACTCGGGGGAACCGATGTCAGCTACATTATGCAAGATGCTCCATTAGAGGTTAAACAACAAAACCAAAATATCGTCACGTTCGTATCATTCAAAGACACAACCTCACAAACAACAACAGACACGGTACGCCCCATGCGTGTCAATGGCATGGACATTCTGATGAACGTCAATGTTAACAACCAAGTCAAACTGGGAGTGGATTTATCGGACGATGGTGAGAACCGTGTACAACTACAAGGAGGAGGAGCCTTGACATACACGTTGAATCCTTTGGGGGATAGCCGTTTTTCAGGGAAATATATCGTATCAGGAGGATTTGTCCGCTACAAACCTCCAGTAATCTCTGAAAAGAAGTTCGATATTGTATCGGGTAGTTATGTCGAGTGGACGGGCAATATGCTCGATCCTGCATTCAATCTAACTGCTATCGACAAAATACGCACCAACGTAACTACAGACGGCAGCGGTACCGGCCAAGCCGTCACCTTCAATGTCAGCATCAACATTCGCAACACATTGTCTGACATGGCCGTTACATTCGATCTGTCAGCACCGGAAAATTTGACCATGCAAAATCAACTGGCCTCCCTTACTGCTGAACAACGCTCGAGTCAAGCCATGAGTTTGCTGATATACAACACCTACACCGGTCCTGGCACAACAGCCAAGGTCAACTCCTCCAATCCATTGAATGCATTAATTGCAAAAGAGTTGAATCAATGGGCACAAAACAGTTTGAAAGGAGTGGATTTAAGTTTTGGAATCAACAGTTACGATGCCACCTCAACAGGAGGGAAACAGTATACAGATTACTCTTACCAAATGTCCAAGAGTTTGTTCAACAATCGAGTTCGTGCAATTATCGGAGGTAAATTCAGTACCGATTCCGACCCGACTGAAAACCTCAAAGAGAATTTGATTGATGACATTTCATTGGAATACATGCTCACCAAACGTGACAACATCTTTATTAAGTTGTTCAGACATACAGATTATGAAAGCATTCTGGAGGGGGAGGTTATTGAAACCGGTGTCGGTTTTGTCATCCGCAAGAAGTTACTAAAACTGTCCGATCTGTTCCGTTTCATGAAAAACAAAGCAGACAACCAGCAAACATCGAATAGCAACGCTGTAAACGAAACTGCAACCAAGCCAGAAGAACCAACATCTATTGAGAAGGAATCACAATCAGACCGCAACAGGAAACAACCGGCTCAAACTCCCACAACAGAACCGTCTGACACTGAAATGCAACAAACAGCGAAACTCGACGATAAAACAGCCGTCAACCAATCAACAGAACCTTCACACCCATGAAAATCACAGAACGACATACCATACAGGGTGGCTTATTACTCGGGCTATGCACCATTGGTTTGTGGTTTGCCGGATGTTCAACTACACGTCGACTGGCAGCCGATGATGTACTCTATACTGGTGTAAAAAAGATCACGATTAACACAGATACCAGTGGAACTCTTTCCAGCACGGTCGAATCAGCTGTCAAAGATCCTCTATCCGTCAAACCGAATAACCCTCTATACAGTCCATATGTTCGCACTCCTTTCCCAATCGGGTTATGGGCTTACAATCACCTTTATACCGAAAAAGAGAAAGGCTTTAAACATTGGCTATATAACAGATTATCAAAAAAACCGGTCCTGATCTCTAAGGTACAACCGGATTTACGCACCAAATTAATTGATGACATTTTAGGGAATTACGGATATTTCAATTCAACGACGACTTACGAGCTCCATCCCCGACGCAATCCTCAAAAAGCACGAATAAGCTATCAAGTTCATGTCGGGGCTCCATGGTTTTATGATAGTATTGTCTATCCTCACATGGCAGGCAAGATCGGCACAGCGTTCGACACCTTGCAACACTCCTCTTTAATCCGACTTGGATCCCAATATAATTTAGACACCTTAACCGCTGAACGTCAACGGATCTGCGATACACTTCGTAACGCTGGATACTACTTTTTCCGACCGGAGTATATCACTTATCAGGCAGACACCACAGAACGTCCCCGTCGGGTGCAGCTACGCATGCAGGTTGTACCCAATGCACCGAAAATGGCATTGCAACCTTATCAAACCGGTACCATCACAATCAATCTGCAAAATATCCATCCCGGACAATCGGACACCTTACATTTGCCCCGATATGAACTTATCTATCAAGATAAATTGAAAATCAGGCCTAAAATATTGGCCAATGCAATTGCTCTCGACAGCGGCAAATTAATCACACTCCATGACGTAAACCAAAGCATTACCAATCTCAACAAACTCGGTATCTTTCGTTCGGTCAACCTCAACGTAACATCTCCCGACTCTCTACAGGGCCGTGATACACTGGATGTACGGATAAACGCAGCCTTTGACTATCCGCTGGAAGCCGAATTAGAGACCAATGTCACCTCAAAATCCAACAGTCTGTTAGGACCTGGGCTCTCTTTGAAATTAAGTCATAACAACCTGTTTAAGGGTGGGGAGGTGCTCACCTTACGTCTGAACGGTTCGTATGAATGGCAAACGGGCAATCACAATTCAGGTGGAAAAAGTTCCTTGCTTAACTCGTATGAATTTGGCTTGGATGCCTCCTTAAATTTCTCACGGTTACTATTCCCGGGCATGGCCAACCGGACAACCCAATATCCGACCAGCTCCCGCATACAACTCGGTGTTGATTTGCTGAATCGTCCCAAATATTTCAACCTTATTTCATTCAGCACATCATTGGGATATGATTGGCAAAGTTCACCATACAGCCATCACTCCATATCCTTTTTAAAACTTACATACAACAGATTGTTGCACACTACTGCTGAATTCGACTCGACCATGTATGAGAATCCAGCCATTGCATTGAGTTTTCGTAATCAATTCATTCCAGCATTTACCTACACCTACACATTTGACAAAAGCTACGCACGAAACCGTCTGTATTGGTCAAGTTCGCTCACTTCGGCCGGGAACTTGCTGTACGGAGTAATGAGCATCTTTAACAATGAATCACCCAAAACCATCTTCGGCAATCAATTCGCTCAATTTATCAAAGCCACCAGTGAAATACGTTTTTATCAACGTCTCGGCTCTTCCAGCAGTTGGCTTGCCTATCGATTCATGGTTGGAGCAGCACATCCATACTGCAACTCAGAAGTTATACCTTATAGCGAACAATTTTACATCGGTGGAGCCAACAGTATCCGTGCCTTTACCATTCGTTCATTAGGGCCGGGCAGTTATCGACCACCTTCAAACGACAAAAACGGGTATCTCGATCAAACAGGAACTTTCAAAATGGAAGCCAACGTCGAACTCAGATTCAAGTTGGTCGGCAAACTCAATGGTGCTGTCTTTTTGGATGCCGGAAACATCTGGTTACTGAAAAAAGATCCGAATCGCCCAGGAGCAGAACTATCGTGGCGGAATTTAGGACGGGATATTGCATTAGGAACCGGCTTTGGGCTTCGTTATGACATCAGCTATTTGGTTTTGCGAGCTGATTTGGGTATCGGTATTCACGCGCCTTATGCAACCTCTCGACATGGATACTACAACATGCCCTCGTTCCGAGATGGACTTGGATTCCATTTAGCAATCGGATATCCGTTCTAAACAATATTTGGATTATCCTCTGTCCAACCAATTAGATTTCGGATTCTTATACAGGCAACCGGAATTGCTGAAGATTGTCTATTTTTGCATTTGAATATATTAATCTTAACAAGATACAGATGATCCAACTGATAATATTCGATCTGGACGGCACTCTGCTCAACACTCTGGAAGACTTGGCCGTCAGCACCAATCACGCATTGGCTCAGAACGGATTTCCACAGCATGAACTCTCCGAATATCGTTATTTTGTAGGGAATGGCATCACCAAACTGACAGAACGTGCACTGCCCGAAGATCAACGCTCTGAGGAAACGATTATGAAAGTTCGTCAGGATTTTGTCAACTACTATTCGGAACATAACATGGATCGCACCAAACCCTATCCTGGGATTCCGGAGTTGATCGAACAGTTAAAAGCGCAAAAGATTAGTATGGCTGTTGCCTCCAATAAATATCAAGCAGCTACAGCCAAGTTGATTGCCCACTATTTTGCGGATGGAACATTCGCCACCGTGTATGGACAGCGTGACAATGTGCCTGCAAAACCGGATCCGACTGTTGTGTACAATATTTTGGATGAAACCGGATATACACGCGAGGAGACGCTGTATATAGGGGACAGCAGTGTTGATATGCGCACCGCTGCCAACAGCGGACTACGTTCCGTTGCCGTAACATGGGGCTTCCGTCCACGCCAGGAGTTGGAGGAAAATGGAGCCGTATATATCATTGACCATCCGGAACAGTTGTTAGAGATCATTGAAACGCTGAATCGATAGGGGAGAATTATTTCTGTCGAAAGTTTCGATATTCACGAAAGGGCATTATCTTTGCAAAGCTACAAACAGGGGCTGACCGGTTTTGACAGCAGGTAGAGTCTGATTGTAAGCATGCCGAGCGTTGTGTGGAGGCTCGTAAAAGTGAACGCTCAAACTACAAATGGCAATAATAGCTACGCACTCGCTGCCTAGTTTTACCGAGTAAAACTGCTTAATCCCGCGGTCCAAGGAGGCTGAGGGACGAGTACCTCGCCGAAGACTTTGCCCAATAGTCCAGAGGCATACGGGGTATCATCAGAATTGGGATAGCGTCCGGAAGCTTGTAACGGATTGCGAAATTTTACAAGCTGGGGTCATGATTAGGTCGCCTTCGACCAGGTTGTGACAGGAGGATTAATCGAAGGATAAGCATGTAGAAAGCTTTTGGGTTCCTTGTTTGGACGAGGGTTCGAATCCCTCCAGCTCCACAAATCACCAATGGACATTGATTATCAGTTGTTTAAACTAATTATTAATGTCCATCTTTTTTTCATTAATGTCCATTAATGTCCGTCGCTATTAGGGGTCATAAAAACGGACAAAATGAGGACACGAAAAAACGATGTGATACCGCCAGTCGCGGCAATCAAAAGGGCAGTTTTATATCTCTTACAGCTGCTACAATTCCGAAAAAAAAGGAAGATGATCCGCTATAATATAAAATCTATAGTAATTTGGATCGTATTGTTTCAATAGAACATATTTTCATTATAATTGTCTTACAACACTATCACTACAAAAACAATAGAAATATTAACAGCTACACTTCATACACAACATAAAATAATGCAATGATGAAAAAGGTATTTTTATTGTGTTTAGTGGCAATATTGACTTCATGCTCCACAATGCTCACCCCGTATTCACAAAACTTTTCCATGTATGATTTTACTCCGTACACAAAGGAAGGGTTTATAATTACTCCTGCAGAGACAGGATTTGCCTATCAACCTGTCGGTGAATTATCTGTCGAGTTCGTGCCTGGATATAAAAAAGATATAATTAAAAGAGAAAAGCCCTTCATATCTCAGAACCCTGAAACAGATGAGATGTATTCTGTCAAACAACCAACCGGAGATAAAAAAGCAAATGGTTCAACCCTTCACCTGAATACATGCTGGATGAATTCGTCAAATACGCCAAAGCTGCAGGTGCTAATGGAATACTCAGATTCAAAGCACAAGCAAATTACTCATATTCACACAGCAAATACGGCACAACAGTACATCTGAACTCTTACATTTTAAGTGGATTTGCAGTCAAAATAGAATAACCACTACTGATACTTTGAAAATCAGAAACAAATACAACTGTAATAATACTGACAGCTCCACAAGTTTCAAAAGGCATTAATTCTTAACGACACACGCACAGAATTAATGCCTTTTTTGTATACATAGTAGTTGTATTCAGTTTAGTCCATAGCCCATCATAGAGAGAATATCTCTCACCGGTCATTGGCTCTTTAATTAAATGGTTCAAATTCCATTCCGTAAATTCTTTCCCAATTACGACACTGCTACAACTAGCATGCTTATGCTTAAATGTCAAATAGGGATAGCTATTACAAAACGGGAGACAAATCAATTCAATTTTACATTTCCTATAAGATTCCGTATATTTATGGTCAGTTTGACAATATAGCAGACAACAGCTATAGACAAATCACATTCATAAATCTAACCTATTACTTGAATCTTGCATGAGATTATGGTCATTGATGCAATCCTGTCGTTGGGTTGCAATTCTCCCGATGCTACTGCTTTCATCAGCGTATGCACAATCTGAGCAAATTTTATACGATTTGCGATGTGAGAACTTGGTTGATCCTTTAAGTGTTGACACACACACGCCTCGACTCAGTTGGAAAACCGACTATGCTGACAAAGGGAATCACCAGTCTGCTTATCAAATTCTTGCAGCAACTGATCCCACTCTCCTCAAAGAGGGTGATGCTGATTTATGGAACTCCGAGAAAACAACATCATCCGAATCAGTACTCGTAGGTTACAAAGGCAAGCTGACGCCCGACAATCGTTTGGTATATTGGTGTGTGCGAGTGTGGGATCAAAACGGAAAGCCTTCCGCATGGAGCAAACCCGCCCGTTTCGGCGTAGGAATTTCACAAAAGGAATGGTCTGAAGATGATTATATTGGTTTCCCGGCCAATGCAGGCAATCCCCAGTCCCCCCTTTTACGAACTACTATCAATGTAACGGAAGTGGGGAAAACAACTCTGCTTTATGTAAACTCTTTGGGATACCACGAGATTTACATCAACGGGCAGAAAGTCGGCAATGAGGTGCTTGCAACAGCGGTTTCGGAAATGGATAAACGATCATTATATCGCACCTATGACGTCACTTCGTATTTGACTGCAGGATCCAATGATTTAGTCATTTGGTTAGGGCAAGGGTGGTTCCGGCCGACAATCCGCTGGGGATTTTATGATGGTCCTCTGGTCAAAGTTCGATTAGCTACCTATTCAGACGGTAAATGGGAAAACATCTCTATCCATAACGATTCGTGGCAAACAGCAGAAAGTGGATATTCCAGTCTCGGAAAATGGACTCCGAATCGTTTTGGAGGTGAAAGAATCAATGCAGCGGCCGTACCTCAAAGCATGCAGAAAAAGGATCTGGATCTGTTAACCTGGTATCCTGCAGCAACCGTTCAGGCTCCTGAATTAAATGTTTCGGCACAGATGACCGAAGGAAATATCATTGTCGATACCTTGAAACCAACAAACGTGATAGAGATTGCCGACAGCGTCTGGGTTGTAGATATGGGCAAAGCGTATACCGGTTGGTTCGAATACAAACTGCCGAAATTATCGCCTGGACAAATGGTTACCATGCGCTATGCGGACCACTTCCATCACGGCACTACCATACGCGAACAGATGCAGTTCGACACCTTTGTGGCTTCTGGCAACGAAGGGGACCGGTTTATCAACAAGTTCAATTATCATGGTTTGCAATATATCGAGATTAAAGGCCTGAATACCAAACCTGAATTGAAAGACATCACCGGTTACCGAATTCAAACAGGATTCCCGCAAACCTCCTCTTTTGAATGTTCGGATTCAGACATGAACGCCATTCACGACATGGTCCAATACACTTTATGTAATCTGAGTTTGGGAGGATATTTGGTGGATTGTCCACAATTGGAACGTTTAGGTTATGGCGGTGATGGCAATGCTTCTACAGAAACCGCACAAACAATGTTCAATTTGGCTCCGCTCTATGCAAACTGGATGCGAGCATGGGCAGATGCCATCCAAGAAGATGGTGGCATGCCACATACAGCTCCTGAGCCGTACAGTGCTGGAGGCGGCCCATATTGGTGCGGATTTATCATTACAGCATCTTGGCGTACATATGTCAACTACGCGGATGCACGACTGATCACAGAGTATTATCCGACCATGCAAAAATGGTTAGGATATGTCGAGCACCACATGGTTGACGGCCTGCTCCAACCGTGGCCTGTAACCGAATATCGCAACTGGTATCTTGGTGATTGGGCTTGTCCCAAAGGCATCAATCAGACCGACTCTACATCGATTACTCTGGTCAACAACTGTTTTGTTGCTGTCTGCTATGAGACCATGGCCAAAATCGCCAAAGTCTTGGGAAAAGACGAAGATGCCGATCGCTATTCTCGTCAAGCCTCAGATTTACGTGCATTAATCCAACAAACTTTCTACTCTGATTCAACCGGTCATTATGGCACAGGATCTCAAATTGACATGATTTACCCCATGCTTGCAGGTGTAACTCCTGAGTCATTGACAAAGCCGACAACAGATCAACTGTTTATCACAACCCAAGAACAGCATGACGGACATATTGCATGTGGTTTGGTTGGCATTCCGGTAATGACAGAGTGGGCCGTTATCAATCATCACCCTGATTTCATTTACGGTATGCTCAAAAAACGGAACTATCCGAGCTATTTGTATATGATTGACAATGGGGCTTCAACAACCTGGGAACACTGGCATGGCGAACGGAGCCGCATTCACAACTGCTTCAATGGAATCGGATCGTGGTTCTACCAAGCAATCGGAGGTATTCGCACAGAAGAGAATGCTCCCGGCTATCGCTGCATTCGAATTGAACCTCAGATTCCACAAGGGATCACTTGGGCCAATACAACCAAAGATACACCATACGGTCCTGTCTCTGTAAATTGGAAATTAAGCGACAACACGCTCAACATGACTGTAACCATTCCATCCGGAAGTGAAGGACGGGTAATTATTCCTCAGTCTAATAAAAAATTCACCGTAGATGGTAAAACATACAAGAATAAATCGGGAGAGATGATCATTGGCAGTGGCACATACACGATCTCGTATTCTCTTCAATAAATATTTGTAAATCAGAATTACGCCGGACTGATATAATAGATCGATTTGATCCTAACATCAATACTTAAACCGGGAGATTCTGATTAAAACAAACTCTTCATTAAAGAGAGTATTTCCCCATATTGGATCACAAGCTTTTCTCCAAAATTAGCTTGCGATCCATTTTTCTGATATACCCTCATAAAAAAACAAGCCCTCGAAAGGGCTTGTCACACATTATTGCATACCAATATTTACTGCTTGATGGCACCTGTAAAGTGAGCATCTACAGTCATAATTCCCGCCACTGTAATGGATAATGGCAGCTCAAAATTACCGGCCATATCCACAGTTGCATCAACTGCATTCACCACACAAGGTACAGTAATTTGTTGCGCTCCTACTGGAACAGTTATATTTCCCAAATCCAATTCGCCTGAAAATTTACAACCTGCATCTGTCAATTCTATCGGACAATCCGAAATCTGAATGTCTCCTAAATTGACCGTGGCACCCAAAATTTCCAACTGAAAATTTTGAATAAACACCGATACGCTTTTTGATGGGGTCCCTTTCTTGAGTACAATATCGTATGGCACATCCGTAACCAGATCATTACCCGACATGGAAACATCCAATAAACCAGCATATGTGTCATAAATTGAACCTTTAGCTGCAACAGTATATGTATTCGATGTTTCTTTGTCCTCAGCAGTCACAACATAGGTCAAGCCATTATCTCCATAGGATCCACTCGACGTATAGGTAGCACCTTGTGAAACGACAATTGTAGGAACAAGTGCAGCCATGGCTTCACCATCAGCCCACGGATATACCACAAACGAATATGCCATACCAGATAATTCAGGTTGACTCCTTACGATTTGGTTAGCTTCGACAGATGTATCAAAGGTGAAGCTTTCAATTTTAGCATCGCTACTCAGCTGGTTGTCCTTATTACTGCATGAAGAGAGCACTCCAACCCCCCATCATTGCGACAGCCATAAATTTTAGTGTTTTCATATATTTAAATTATTTTAATAAAACTTCAACTATACAACGGGACATAATTTTGAAAGTTACTTGACACGAATGGCGCTGACACAAGAAAAACCAGCTCTTTTTTCATCCTCTGAGGAAAAGTAATCTATCAGTCATTTGATTAACCAATCAAATATCGTTCTAAAAAAATGAGACAATTTGCGATGAATCTTTCATGACATCTGATATCACACCCAAAATATCAACACTCGATTAACAAATATGAATTACTCTACGAGCTATTTTGTATCTTTGGATGTTAAATACCCATGTTATGGAAGCCAATGCTGTTATAGACCTTAGAAACGTAGCAATCTATCATCCACGTGATTCTTTTCGGGAAGCCAGTTTCCGCAAACGGAAAGATCGTTGTGATCTGATCTTATCAAATGTGAACCTTACCGTTTACCCTGGTGAACTGATCTATCTGATCGGTAGGGTAGGCTCAGGGAAAAGCTCCTTGTTAAAGACACTCTATGCTGAATTACCTTTAGTAGAAGGGGCAGGATGGGTAGCAGGATTCGATCTCACGAAAATTCGTCGTAAGGATGTACCGTACCTGCGAAGACGTATGGGTATTGTCTTTCAAGATTATCAATTACTGACCGATCGCAATGTGTTTCAAAACCTGCAATTCGTGCTTAAAGCAACCGGTTGGAAAAACGACATGGAAATCAAGAACAAAATTGCAGAGGTTTTACATGAAGTTGGGCTCATCAACAAAGAATACAAAATGCCCTTCCAACTTTCGGGTGGAGAGCAACAGCGATTGGCTATTGCACGAGCTTTGTTGAATAATCCAAAGGTTATCTTGGCTGACGAACCGACAGGAAACCTCGATCCCGCAGCATCAGATGGAGTCATGAACCTATTCCGCTCCATTGCAGATCGGGGTTGCGCCGTAATTATGTCCACTCACAACATTGGCAATATCCAACAATATCCTTCGCGTACTCTACGTTTTAATCAAGGTCGAATCGAAGAGATTGACATCGTTTCAATCCTGGGGTGTTAGAATCCAACAGATCGTAGCTTCTACGGGGGGGGAAGGATTGGATTTGCAAGGATTTTTCACTATCTTTGAATGCTTAAATCCGGCCCATTTATGTAAGCAAATCGGGCTTTGACAAGAGATCAAGACAGACAAGATGATAACAGAAAAAGAAAAACACATTGAAGAAGAGTACTCAGCGTCCAGTATTCAAGTATTGGAAGGCTTAGAGGCTGTGCGTAAACGTCCTGCGATGTATATTGGCGACATCGGCATAAAAGGTCTGCACCACTTGGTATATGAGGTGGTAGACAACTCTATCGACGAGGCATTGGCTGGGTATTGTTCAAATATCGAGGTCTATATCAACGAAGACAACTCTATCACCGTAGAGGATGACGGACGTGGTATTCCGACCGACATGCACGAAAAAGAGGGCAAGTCGGCTTTGGAAGTTGTTTTGACCGTATTACACGCCGGTGGTAAATTTAATAAAGACAGCTACAAAGTTTCAGGAGGTTTGCATGGCGTCGGTGTATCCTGCGTTAACGCCCTTTCCAATTTGTTGATCGCTGAAGTACACCGTCAAGGCAAAATCCATATTCAGAAATTCAGCAAAGGAACCCCACTGGGTCCGATGGAGATCACCGGTGACACCGATACACATGGAACCATCATCACATTTAAACCTGATGATACCGTTTTCACCTCTACAGAATACAACTACGATATTCTGGCATCACGTCTGCGCGAATTGGCCTACTTAAATAAAGGGGTACGGCTGAACTTGACCGATAAACGTGAAAAAGATGAAAACGGAAACTATCGTCGTGATGAATTCTACTCGGTTGATGGTTTGAAAGGATTCGTCAAATTCTTGGACGAAAGCCGCGAACCGTTAATTGAAAACGTCATTTACATTGACACCGAACGTGATGGTGTTCCGGTAGAAGTAGCTATGCAATACAATACCAGCTTTACCGAAAACGTCCACTCATACGTTAACAACATCAACACCATCGAAGGTGGTACACACCTGACTGGTTTCCGTCGTGCGTTAACACGTACTTTGAAAAAGTACGCCGAAGACTCGGGCATGCTGTCCAAAGTGAAGTTCGAGATTAACGGTGATGATTTCCGCGAAGGGTTGACTGCTGTCATTTCGGTCAAGGTACAGGAACCACAGTTCGAAGGACAGACCAAAACCAAGTTGGGTAACAGCGAAACTGCAGGTGCTGTTGACCAAGCCATTACGACTGCTTTAACCCACTATCTGGAAGAGAACCCCAAAGATGCTCGTGCCATTGTCAACAAAGTGGTTTTGGCCGCTACGGCACGCCACGCTGCTCGTAAAGCACGTGAAATGGTACAGCGTAAAACTGTTCTTTCAGGTTCAGGCCTTCCAGGCAAATTAGCAGACTGCTCATCACGCGATCGCGAAAAGACTGAAATTTTCTTCGTCGAGGGAGACTCTGCAGGTGGAACTGCTAAACAGGGTAGGGATCGTACTTTCCAAGCGATTATGCCATTGCGCGGTAAGATCCTGAACGTTGAAAAAGCGATGAAACACCGAGTTTGGGAGAACGAAGAGATCAGCAATATGTTCAAGGCATTGGGCATTGTTCCATCCGGCGACGGTAATTCAGATGACGAACAGGATGTAAGCCTTGAAAAATTACGTTACGGCAAAGTGATCATCATGACCGATGCCGATGTCGATGGTAGCCACATTGCCACATTAATGTTGACCTTCTTCTTCCGTCACATGACCAGTCTGATCCAAAACGGGCATGTATATATTGCTACACCGCCGCTGTATTTGGTTAAGAAGGGTAAAAACAGCCGATACTGCTGGACCGAGGAGGAACGCGAGGCCACTTTGGCAGAGTTTGGAGCGAAAGGTGCACACGTACAGCGCTACAAAGGTTTGGGTGAGATGAACGCACATCAGCTGTGGGAAACCACCATGTCTCCTAAGAGCCGTATCCTAAGACAGGTCACTATCGAAAGCGCTGCAGAAGCTGATCGTATCTTTTCGATGCTGATGGGTGACGATGTGCCGCCTCGCCGCGAGTTCATTGAGCGCCATGCAAAATATGCGAACATCGACATTTAATGCAAAATATTCAATATAGCTCACCAATACAGAGAGGTCATTTCTCATTAGAGAAAATATCAAACCTTCTAACCATGTAGACAAGCAAGAGCTCTATTGAAAATAAAAAACTTGACCGGAATATGGTCAAGCACAAAAAAAATAACGGGATTGTTTTACAATCCCGTTATTTTTTTGATCTCGTTGAGTTTATTCAGCGCTTCAAGTGGTGTTAATAAATTAATATCCAATCCTTTGATTTCATCCCGAATTTGTTTGAGAACAGGATCATCCAACTGGAACATACTCAACTGCATGCCTCCACCTCCGTATTGGGCAACCGTAGGAACTTTACGGGTCGTATCCCGCATACTGCCCCGATGAGCAGATTCCATATCCGCCAAAATCTGTTCTGCACGATCTGTCACTTGGGTCGGCATACCCGCCATTTTCGCCACATGGATACCAAATGAATGTTCCGTACCGCCTCGCACCAACTTACGCAGAAAGATCACCTTACGATTGATCTCTTTAACCGATACATTGTAATTCTTAACACGTTCATACGACTCCTCCATTTCGTTCAGTTCATGATAGTGAGTCGCAAAGAGTGTTTTCGCCCTTGCAGTAGGATGTTGATGAATATATTCCACCATTGCCCACGCGATCGAAATTCCATCATAGGTACTCGTACCTCGACCAATTTCATCAAGCAAGACTAAACTGCGATTGGATATATTGTTCAAAATACTGGCCGACTCCAACATTTCGACCATAAAGGTCGATTCGCCTTGCGAAATGTTATCTGAGGCACCCACGCGCGAAAAAATCTTGTCGACCAATCCGATTTTGGCAGATTTAGCCGGCACAAAACAGCCAATCTGAGCCATCAATACTATCAGGGCCGTCTGTCGCAAAAGGGCAGACTTACCCGACATATTGGGTCCGGTAATAATGATAATCTGCTGTGAAGAGTCATCGAGATATACATCATTGGAAATATACTCCTCACCAACCTTCAATAAAGTTTCAATAACGGGGTGACGCCCTTCCTTGATATCGATCACCTGGGTGTCATGGACCTCCGGACGACAATAATGCCGATTGACAGCTTGAATCGCAAATGACAACAGACAATCAATCCGTGCAATCAACGACGCATCTTTTTGAATAGGAGAGACATATCGTGTCAGTTCAGTCAACAGTTGGGCATACATCTCCTGCTCGATCGCCAAAATACGACTTTCAGCCCCTAAGATTTTCTCTTCGTACTCCTTGAGTTCAGCTGTAATATATCTCTCGGCTCCAGTCAGGGTCTGCTTGCGAATCCAATCTGCAGGCACTTTATCTTTATGCGTATTGCGCACCTCAATGTAGTATCCGAAAACATTGTTGAATCCTATTTTTAACGAAGGAATACCCGTTGCTTCGCTTTCGCGCTGCTGAATAGTGGCCAATATATTTTTAGCATTCGTCGAAAGATTACGCAGATCATCCAGCTCAATGTTGACTCCCGAGGCAATTACACCACCTTTCTGAATTTGGTTCGAGGGATCCGGAAAAATCTCTCGTTCTATCTTCTCGCGTACTGTCAGACAGAGATCCAACTGATCACCCAACTCCGTCAAAGCCGGATCCCCCGATGCCTTCATGGTTTGTTGCAACTTTTCAATCGCATAGAGCGCATTTTTGAGCTGCACCACTTCACGTGGAGAGACACGCCCAACCGAAACTCGGGATATCACACGCTCCAAATCACCAATCAGAGCTAAAGATTCATAAACAGAATCACGCAATTCGGCTTGATTAACAAACAACGAAACCAGGTCCAGACGAGCGTTGATCTCGGCCAAATCCTTAACGGGTAATGAGATCCATCTCCGCAACATACGTCCACCCATCGGCGTCGCAGTCTGATCCAACACCTCAGCCAACGAACAACCCTCCTGACCACTATTCGAAGCAAACAACTCCAGGTTGCGAATCGAAAATTTATCGATCCACACGAATTTATCCTCATCGATACGGGAAATCGAAGCAATATGTTTGGTCTGACGATGTTCCGTATATTCCAAATAGTAGAGTACAGCTCCTGCGGCAACAATCGCATTCGGCATGTTGTCAATTCCATACCCTTTAAGCGAAGAGACCTGAAATTGATTTAACAGTTTCTCCCGAGCCCCATTTTCAGAGAACATCCAATCGTCCACCCGATAGGTGTAATATTTTGTACCGAAAGATTCTGAGAACTCCTCTTCATAACCTTTGGGATAGATCACCTCCTTGGGTGCCAAGTTGGACAACAATTTATCGATATAACTGTTGGCTCCCTCAGCAGCATAAAACTCACCAGTCGAAGCATCCAGGAATGCAACTCCGGTTGACTTTTTGCCGAAACAAACGGCAGCGAGAAAGGTATTTTCCTTGTTTACCAAAACATTATCGCTGTACGATACGCCAGGCGTTACCAATTCTATCACACCGCGTTTGACGATCTTTTTAGCGGTTTTAGGATCTTCCAACTGTTCACATACCGCTACACGCTCTCCTGCGCGCACCAATTTTGGCAAATAGGTATCGATCGCATGATAGGGGAAACCTGCCAATTCGACATACGAAGCAGCACCATTAGCCCGCCGGGTCAGCGTAATGCCCAATATCTTGGAGGCTTTGATCGCATCCTCACCAAATGTTTCATAAAAATCCCCGACTCGAAACAACAGAATAGCATCGGCATGAACAGCCTTGAAGCCGTAATACTGTTTCATCAATGGAGTTTCGACATATTTTTGTTTTGGGGCGGCAGATGCGCTATTGGAATCTTTCATAACAATCAAAAAGGAGTAATAAGCTATCAAAGGTAGCTATTTTTCGTCGAAAAACCGTTCGTCGAAATTGATAAAATAGAGCTTCTCGGTAGCGCGTGTAATGGCCGTATATAGCCATTGCAGCAGGTCACGAGTCATCTCCTCCTCTCCAAACAACATTTTGTCCACAAACACACATTTCCACTGTCCACCTTGAGCTTTGTGACAGGTGACGGCATAGGCAAATTTGATCTGCATGGCATTAAAATAGGGATTCTCACGCACCTCTTTATAGCGTTTGGCTTTAGAAGTGATATCGGCATAATCCTCTGCCACATTATAAAACAGCTGCGAGCTCTGTTCCCGTGTGAGTGAAGGAGAGTCACTCGAAAGCGTGTCCAACAAAATTTTACCCTCCAGCTCCAATTCGTCATAATCCGGGAATCGCAACAGTGCATCCGCAAACCGGAAACCGTAAAAGTCATGAAAATGGCGAATCCTAACCAATTGCGCCGTATCTCCATTGGCAATAAAATCTACCTTGCAATCCTTTTCACGTTCAGTATAGTAATAGTTATTTTTCACAACCATCAACATATCGCCTGCCCCGATCTCCTCCTCGGCATAGAGCACATTACGCCGTACCCCCTCATTGAAACGGTTTGCCCGCTTGTTCGACCGGGTAATAATCAGCGTCTCCTCCATACCATATTTATCATAAGCATCCTGAATACGCTCCAAAATTTCCCCACCTTCGATATGCTCAACATCGTCAAAAGAGAGGTCAAACATCGGAATATCGATAATATCGGCCGACAACATACATCTCACCAACGTAGCATTGAATAGGATTCCCGAACTATCCTGCTGACGCATCACCTCGTCCAATGGAACATAGAGAACATCTCCATAAGCCCGCATCTTCTCTGGATCAAGGGCTGGGCTACAGTCCAGTCCCACAGGCGGCAACTGAGCACTATCTCCGACAAAGATCAACCGACATCGACTACCCTGACGCACATAACTAACCAAATCATCGAGCAAATTCCCTGATCCAAACGCCGACGCATCAAGCGAATAGTTGGCCAACATCGATGCCTCATCCACAATAAACACTGCATCTTTTTCGCGATTGTAATCCAAAGAGAATTGAGCTTCAGCCGTCGCTAAGGATTTTTGTCGATAGATTTTTTTGTGGATGGTGTACGCCGAATGGCCAGAATAGCGACTGACCACTTTGGCAGCGCGGCCGGTCGGAGCAAGCAGAATCGTTTTGATTTTGATCGATTCCAACGTCTTAACCAAAGCCGAAATCAATGAAGTTTTACCGGTACCGGCATAACCATTGAGAATCAAAATCCGATGATAATCGGAATCGGTCAAAAAATCGGCAAAAGCTTCGATGGCATTTTTTTGACCGGCAGTTGGCTCAAAGGCAAAATTTCGATAAATTTGAGACGCTAAATGTTCCGACAGCATATTACAAGGAGAAGATTAACATCTTTACACGATAGTACAAATTTACGAAAACCAAGGCAAAAAGCCACGACAGACGATGTCCTTGACCAAACAAAATATCACCTCTGAACAGGCTTCGAAATTGAACCTGTCCCTACAGGTTTCACACTCAGCTTTGCAATACTGTGTTATGTCGGACTCCAAAATAGAACAAGCCGACATACGCAAATTCAATCGCGATAAATCTACCGAAGAGAATCTGTCCGTACTCTTCGGAGCCCTTCCGGCATTAAATCTACCTTATAAAGATGTAGCCATCATCTTGGCGACAGAGAAGGTATGCCTGGTACCCGATGAATTAGCAGATGGAGATGCTTTGGCATATATGCACGCTAACGGCATCCTGATAGAAAAGGACGAACAGCTACTACATTCTTCATCAAATGGCATCACTGCCATAATGGCCGCTCCGACTTTTCTCGTGCAGAAAGCCCAAACCCTATACGGAGATCATACACACTGGTTGCATCCACTGCAAATCGCCATTACCAAAGCCCACCAAAGTGCGACACTCGAAGTTAACTTTTGTGACGATTGGGCCAACATCACCATCAAGGATGATCGTTTACGTTATGCCGAAACGCTGCCTTGTGCCGAGATCACCGATCTGCTTTTTTATATACAACAACTGAATCAACAATACAATCTGCGAAATTTTGATCTGTTATTGACGGGTGAAAACACTGCAGAGATTCGCAAGGAGCTGAAAAGCTACTACAAGCCGCAACTGGATTCAGACCTAAAAAAACGCATTCCCAAATCCTTGCGCAACGACGAAATCAATTTTAACAACTTAATATATTGCTTCGATGCGAATCGTTAGCGGACGATACAAAGGAAGAATTATTCAACCTCCCAAAAATTTGCGAGCCAGACCGACCACAGATTTTGCCAAAGAGAATCTGTTTAACGTCATTACCAGTTATTGGGATCTGGACGGGGTAGAGGTGCTGGACCTGTTTTCAGGTACCGGTTCGATCAGTTACGAGTTTGCCTCACGTGGTGCCGGCAATATCATTGCTGTCGAGATTAACGCCATTCACTACAACTACATCCGGAGCATGGCCCAAAAATTTGGGTTCACCCAACTCCATCCAGTCAAAGCAAACGCCTTTCTTTACTTAAAAAGTTGCACCAAACAGTTCGATATTATCTTTGCCGATGCCCCATACGACATTGAAGGCAGTGAAACGATCCCGGAATTGGTACGAACACAAAATTTACTTAAACCTGGAGGTTGGTTTATTTTCGAACATTCCAAAAATCTGGACGTAAGTCATTTGCCCGATTTCAAAGAGAAACGAACCTACGGAAGCGTCAATTTTTCTATCTTCGAGCGACCCGAGCAAGAAGAAAAAAAATGAGTAAAAACGTAGATTTTTCGCCGAAACTCTTTGGAGAATTAAAAAAAACACCTATCTTTGCATCGCAATTGAGAAACAAAGTTGCTCAGTACTTAAAAAACGGTGTGGTAGTTCAGCTGGTTAGAATGCCTGCCTGTCACGCAGGAGGTCGCGGGTTCGAGTCCCGTCCATACCGCAAAGCTTTAGAATCACAAATTCTAAGGTTTTTTTATTTTCTATATTTTCATTCACTTCTGACTACAAAAGCAAGAGGAGAAACATATCCAATAAATTTGCAAAAAACAGCAAATGAAAATTCTCCTGGAGCCTCTATCTAAACCCTCAAGTTATCATTCTAAGCTACCCAACAGCCCTGCTATTGATGGTTGTGAGAATTATTGTAACGATCGATACGATTAGCAATATTTCGCTGCACACTGAGAAAATAGAGGTTTAACTCCTGAACATGATAGTTTCCTTTGGGGAATAACTGCTCAATAGACGGAATATAATAATCATCATCTGACAATCCATCAATCAATAAAGTATGCCGATCATTCGTCATGCCTACACCGACAGCATGAAATAGGGTATCAGCATGTCCTTCTGAATCAAAAAACACAGACCCAGGATTTTCCGAAGCGGGAGCATACGTACCGTCAACAGTCCAATTAACCGGATTAATACAAACCACATTATTGACAAACAGCGGAGAACATGCTTCAGGGTTCGACACGCTATTAAACAGCACCAACGCCCCAATATCATCAGCACCGGACGCAGGCTTCAAAAGAGGACTTTGTGCCAACTCATTACTTCCGACCGAAAAGCCAAACGCATAGGCAGCTACCATCCGCTGATACTGTTCTGGAGTGACAGAGTGCTTTAACAGTTCGATCACAGCTTTTGCTCCTTGGCTATGTCCAGCCAAAATAAACGGACGCCCATTGTTATAATGCTCCAAATAATATTTAAATGCTCGAACTACATCTTCATGGGCAACTGCATAACGCTCATTGATTACCTCTTCGGATTCAAACCAGGAATTCATGGTAATCTGCCGATAATAGGGCGAATAGAAATTGCAGCTTTTCTCAAACAACGCATATGCCAAAGCATTGGATCCATCCACTAAAGATCGCTGTGCCGAATTGGTAACATCCATATAATGGATTGTTTGCCCGGACTGATCTTTCCAATCCCAGATACAGGTCGGCGTAATATAAAATACATCGACTGCTTTATTAGCAGCTCCTTCAAGAGACCGATACCACATCTCTGACTGAGCGTAATCAGGAACTGGCAATTTACCACCTGCACCGTCCTGCTCTGACGTAGAACAGGAGAGATTGAACCCAATGAAAAAGCAAACCAGCACCGAAAATTGAACAATCCTTTTCATATAGCAGAATTTCTCTAAAGACATGATCTTTTTTTTCGTTCTTTACAAATAGCTCAGATGTGCTTTGCGCAACCAATTTACCACCCAATCAGGCATGCAACACAACTATTGCGCAATAGGACACATAAAAAACAAGCATTTATCCTAACTTTTCGTACAAAAATACGTTATCAAACCTTAGGATAATGCTTGTCTTCACAATATTTCTCTCACACCTTTCCTTGCAGGAATCCACACTCCTTCAGCAATACCAATTATACAAAGAGAACACTGGACAAAATCAATCAACCATTCTTAGCCTGTCCGCTTATGTTGGATTACATCTCTATCGTGATACCCAACGTGGGCAGGATCGTACTACCCAAATCATGGGCAATGTGTTGCATTTTATAATACCCGGGACGATCAGGATCCAACACATATTGTCCATCTGCGCCGATCTCTGGCATAAGAATCTCTTGACCTGCAACTTTATGGTTATACAAATTCTGAATGTCAATATAAAAACCGAGGCGCCACTTTTTAAAATACCACACCTTATCGATACGAAGATCCAGTTGATGATAAACAGGTGTTTTCATCGCATTGTAACGACTGTTGTCCGGATAGGGGCGACGTCGAGCATCCCATGCTGCAGTCAATGCAGACAATGTCTCATCATAAGGGGTATAGGGCACTCCTCCCGACAGATACCATTTCACACCGGCCGTCCAATTCGCCCCAAATTTATGAATTGCAGAGATATTCAGAATATGACCCACATTCCAACTCGAGGAAAGATAATGCGAAGTAGGTTTCAACTGATCATCCATTTGGTTAACCTGCGATACGAAATAGGTATAGGAGACATTGACAACCGTATTATAAAGATCCAAATTGCGATAGGAAATTTCACCTCCATATGCCCGTCCTTTACCCACTGAACGAGCCGGAACATTACCTACAATATAGTCTGCGAAATCGCCTGTAGATACCGGCAACGAATCCAACAACGAGACAGGCAACTGCGAATATTGTTTATAAAAATATTCGAATTTTATATCCGACCGTGGAGTTGGAGAGAAATTGATTCCAGCCACATATTGATTGACTGCCATATAACGCAGTCCATCACGCTGTTTATACCCTGGAACCACATTACCGTCATACCCCATTGTGGTATAACTCGGTTCTTGATAATAACGGGCAACAGAAGCACTTACACGCCATTTAGGAGCAAATTGATAGAACATGCTCAGTCGCGGAGAAAACTGATCAAAAGGGTTAGAGGTATGTTTCGAATAGGTCATACCATCCATCCGGAAACCGGCCGATACTGCCAATTTTTCGTTAAAGAAATTACGGCTTAACGTAGCGAACAACTCGTAACGTCCGATCGTAAAATGGCTTTCGGAGAAATCATCCACCTCCTGATTTTGCACATACACCTTGCTAAACGATTCGCTACGATAGGTTCCCACACCACCTCCGATGCCTGCATTTAACCGAAATCCTTTCAAATCCCACAGATTAATCGAAGCACGAGCTCGGTAATTTTCCTCACGACTATCTATATCCAGAATCCGAGGCAACGATTCATCATTGTCACGGTACTTGTACATTTCGTTTTTCAGGTAATCACGACTGGCCGTAATCTGTAATTTACCTCCAGAAAACATGTGGTTATATCCAGCTCCAAACACATAACTGGTCTGGTTGCTTTCAGGCATATAACCCAATATATATTTTCGATCCTCTTCAGGATCTTTCAGTCCCAGATTCAACCGATTTTTATCGAAAGAGCCTAATCCGATCAGAAAAATCTCATCCCGGTCAGACAACTTCGATGTCACTTTAAATTGGTAATCGTTATATGTCGGCAAAAATGGAAGCTTCAACACCTTAAACAACATTTGCAGATAGCTACGGCGAAATGATCCGACCAAGGTTGTCTTTCCATCCGATGAAAGCGGTGTATCCAAATTAATTCCCACATCCGAAGCTCCTAAAATCAGCTTACCGTGAAATCGGTCGGTATTACCCGCTTTGGTCTGCATATCCAAGACCGAACTCAAACCGCTCGGCAAATTGGAAGGGAAGGCACCTGTATAAAAATTGACAGATTGCAAAAGAGCCGGATTGATCAACGAGGCATAACCTCCGGAAGCACCTTGCACAGCGAAGTGATTCAAAACTGGAATTTCAATCCCATCCAGATAAAAACGGTTTTCACCAGCCCCACCACCTCGCACCAACAGATCATTACGGTTGGCTGTCGGAATAAACAGGACTCCAGGAGAAGATTGTACGACTTTGGAAATATCACGATTGGCACCGGGGGTCAAATCAATCTCCTCGGTACCGATTCTGCGCATTGAAACCGGGGATTCTGTGGTCGGACGGAACGGAGAAGCACTGACGATCACCTCATCCATTGTCACAGTTCTCTGTTCCAATTCAACCCGTATTTCGGCAGGAGTAGATGTTGTCACTAAAAAGGACTCTGTCAACACATCTTTAAAATCCTCAGCGTCCACATAGAGCGAATTATATCCGACAGGCACACCTTCAAGTTGGAAGCGGCCATCTTGATCCGTTTGCTGTTGAAGGGTATCTCCGACCACCAAAACCAAAGCTCCGGAAATCGGTTTTTGTTCATTTTTCGAGATGACTACGCCGCGAACAATTCCAGTGCGAGCCGTCGTAGATGACTGCGCCCATGCACTGAACCCACACAACACCAACAGACAAATTCCTATATAAAATTTCATACACCTACCGTTGTATTTTAACACTTCGTAAAATTAACATAACTCAAAGCAATATCATACTGCCACTCACAATTTTAACGCCACAATATTACTGACACATTGAAATTAGGAGCTATTTTTTTCATTTCACATGACATACTCCGGTTCACCTTATATTAGATATTCAGATGATTTTATATCTTTGTCCATTGTCATGGAAACTATGCAAAACAGCGTCACATCAGATACACAAACTGTCGAGGCGCAACACGTACGCCTTTCTGAGCTAAAGTCCTCACAGGTCGGACTGATCACTAAAGTCTTTGGCCACGGTTCTTTCCGCAATCGAATCACGGAAATGGGGTTTATTCGTGGAAAAATTGTCAAAGTGATCAAAAACGCCCCTCTATTGGATCCGGTCGAATACGAAATTATGGGATACCGCATTGCATTGCGTCGCAGTGAAGCGGAGTTGATCGAAGTTATACCATTAACGGCACTTCCTCAACTGACATTGGATCAACATGCCAACCATCATGCTCATATCCATTTTCGACACCACTCGCAACCCCAGGCCAAAGCTTCCCATCAAGATTGGTTCAAAAAAATTTGGCCCAGTCAGTGGGCAAAGAAAAACAATCACGAGCACACTGCCTCAGCAAACCACAAAACCCTAAATGAGTGGAGCAATTTTAATGCGGGAAGTCATCTAATCAATGTTGCTTTAGTCGGCAATCCCAACTGCGGTAAGACCTCATTATTCAACCTGGCTTCAGGATCACACGAGCGGGTAGGGAATTATAGTGGTGTAACAGTAGATGCCAAAATTGCCCGTTTCCATCAAGGCAACTACACATTCAACCTGGCAGATCTCCCCGGCACTTATTCCATTACAGAATACACCCCCGAAGAGCTATATGTGCGGACGCATATTCTGCGCGAAATGCCCGATGTGGTAATCAACGTCATCGACGCAACCAACCTTGAACGGAATCTATATCTGACCACACAACTGATCGATATGGATATCAAGGTGGTCATTGCCCTGAACATGTATGACGAATTGGAAAGTACCGGTGCAAAACTCGATTATCGTCATCTGGGTGGGATGTTGGGTATCCCCATCGTTCCGACAGTTGCCTCTACAGGGAGAGGAATTCACGAATTATTTGAAACAGTTATCCAGGTTTTTGAAGATAAGAACCCTACAGTACGACATATCCACATCAATTACGGCTCCGATCTCGAAGCTGCAATCAATACCTTGCAGGCTCAGATTTGGGAAAACAAGGATATTGTAGCGCACTACTCTTCGAGATACTTGGCAATCAAATTGCTCGAGGGAGATAAGAGCACAGCCAAACTCATCGAAAAGTGTACGAACTTCAACAAAATCCAACAGACCCAACTGCTTCTACAACAAAAACTGACCAAACAGTTCGGCGACGAACCTGAAACCACGATTGCCGACGCCAAATATGGTTTTATTGCCGGTGCATTGAAAGAGACCTTTCAAGGGGAGACACGCGACAAACACGCTCGCACCAGCAAAATCGACCATATTATGACCAGTAAAATCTGGGGATTACCGATCTTTCTGTTATTAATGTGGATCACCTTCCAGGCCACCTTCTCGCTGGGAGCCATTCCAGCCGGATGGATAGAAAATGGAGTAAGTTGGTTAAGCGACTTCATCATGAAGGTTATGCCTGAAGGTGCATTACGCAATTTACTCGTAGATGGTATTATCAGTGGAGTGGGTGGGGTCATTGTCTTTTTACCCAACATCTTGATCCTATTCTTTTGCATCTCATTGATGGAAGACACTGGATATATGGCCCGGGCTGCTTTCATCATGGACAAACTGATGCACAAAATCGGATTGCATGGCAAATCATTCATTCCGTTACTGATGGGCTTCGGATGCAACGTTCCGGCTATTATGGCAACTCGCACTCTTGAAAGTCGTAAAGATCGCATCCTGACCATGCTGATCATTCCATTTATGTCATGCAGTGCACGTTTGCCTGTCTATGTGTTGCTGATCTCCGCATTTTTCGTTCAGAAACAAGGTTTGGTACTCCTTTCAATCTATCTGCTGGGCATCATTGTAGCGATCCTCTCATCGATTCTATTCAAGCGCCTGTTTTTCAGAAAAGAGGAGGCACCTTTTGTCATGGAACTCCCCCCATACCGAGTTCCGACAGGTCGCAGTGTCGTGCGACATATGTGGAATAAAGGAGTTCAGTATCTGCGCAAAATGGGAACCATCATTTTGGTTGCATCTGTAATTGTATGGGCATTGAGCCATTATCCTGTTGGCGATCCATCACTCACCCCCATCCAACAACAAGAACAATCATACATTGGACGTATCGGTAAAGCGATTGAACCGGTAATACGTCCTTTAGGATTTGACTGGCAGATTGGCATCAGTCTGGTCAGTGGACTTGCAGCCAAGGAAATTGTGGTCAGCACCATGGCCGTATTGACCGATTCTGGGGAGAATGAAACTACATTGAGTGAAAAATTACAAAGCCAGGTTTATACCCAAGGCCCACATATAGGAGAGAAGGTATTTACTCCGTTGAAAGCCTATACGATGATGGTCTTTATCCTCTTGTATTTTCCATGTATTGCAGCCATTACGGCAATATACAAAGAGGCTGGACGCCGTTGGGCCTTCTTTACTCTATTCTATACAACAGGGTTGGCATGGATTCTGTCTTTCATTTTCTACCAACTGGGAAGTTTATTGCTGTAAACCCACAAACATTTATCGTAGAAAATAAGAATTTCAAGGTTTACAATCCCCGAATAGGGTAGAGGAGAAAAAACGCTTTGGCAAGACAGCAAAGATGGTAAATGAACTTATGCGGCTCTCAAAACCGACAATAAACCATTATGCATTTTGCGTCTTATACCTAAATTAACAAAAGACAACACTGCGTCAGAATCCGCAAACAAACCAATCTAAATACCCATGCAGGACATTATTGCATATATTATTGTTGCAGCTTGTGTTATATGGGCTGGCAAGATGCTATACCGACGGCTGAAAACTAATGCTGTCGATAAATGCAAAGGGTGTGCTGTCCGTGCTGCCTGTCAAAGTGCCAAAACTTTCAACAACACACCCAACTGTCCCCGTACAGACTTGAAGTCACAAAAAAATTCATCACGTTCCTCAAAATAAATCTGCCTTATTACAACTGAGACACTCAGTAGCGAACAACATTCAATTCGGTAGTAATCTTACGGAATTCTGCAGCAGATTGTTTTGTTCTTCCTAAAAACACATTGCTCATTTAGCTTTACGATTCCGATCTCAAGCAATGTGACACCCATCACATCAGCAGCCTCGACCTCTGCTTCACAAACTAAAATCAAAAATCTATCTGTTTTTATAGCTTTTACACGGATTAGATACTCTGTGTACTAAGTTTTTTTTCCTATCTTTGTTTAGATGTTAAGGATATATAAATCCAAAACAAAGATTTACAATCAATTAACCAGCAAAAACCTAATAAAGCTACTATGAATAGCAGAGAGCGAGTATTGAAGGCTTTCCGCCGCATGGAGGGTCTGCCAGATCGAGTGCCTGTTCAGTTCGACCTATGTCGCCAACATTTGGAGTATTTCGGCAAGAAACTCAACATTCCTGTACATGTCACCGACAACCTGTATGAAGATGTCACCTACCGAATCAGCGGTAATGAGATCCGTACCGCTATGGGTAGTGATGCCGTCATTGTAGGTGCTTCCGTTTCAGACGATTTCAAAATTGAGAAACGTGAAGACGGAACCTGGCTCAACGAATACAAAATGCGCATGCAGCAAGGTTCACTTTATGTTGAAGTTGTCGAATATCCATTGGCTAATGCTCAGACAGCAGAAGATATCAAAAACTACCAGTTCCCCGATCCAGACGCTCCGGGACGTTATCGGGATGCTGAAGCTCTGATCAAAAAATACAAAGATGACTATTTCATCATCGGCGATATTGAAGTGACTCTGTTCTCACTGGCACACCAGCTGGCGGGATTTGAAAAGATCCTGATGAGCATGTTCATGGAGGATGAATATCTCGAACCTCTGTTTGCAGCCTGCGGTGAATTCCAGACGCAAATCGCATTACGATTGATCGATCGTGGAGTTGATGCAATTTGGGTTGGAGACGATTTCGGTTCACAAACCAATACCTTGTTTGCCCCCGAAATGTTCCGCAAACTACTGTTGCCATATTACAAAAAGATGATCGACACCCTGAAAGCCAAGAAACCGGATCTGGTCATGATTCTGCACAGCGATGGAGCAGTAGGTTCTTTGATGCCGATGATCAAAGAGTGCGGCTTCGATGTTTTCAACCCTGTTCAGCCAGGTGTTCCCAAACACTCTCCACAAGAGGTTAAAGACAACTTCGGTGATCAATTCGCATTCTGGGGAGCTATCGACCAGCAGTATCTGATGCCGAACGGCACCGACGAAGAGCTGGAAGCCGACATTAAAGAACGTATTGAAATCCTCGGCAAGGGTGGTGGATATATGGTGGCTCCTGCCCACATTATTCAGGCAGACGTCACACCCGAGCGTGTGGAAAAGTTCATCGAACTCTGCAAAAAACACAGCAACATTTATTAATTAACTGCGGAATACATACCAACTCCCAGGATAAATAACATAAACTACACAGGTTAAACATCCTGGAGAATAAACTATAAAATAAAGAGAGAGGGTAACCCCTCTCTCTTTATTATTTTTACCATAATAAACTATAATACTAACTTTTATCTTTAATCAAATTTCCTATGCTTTTAATGCCGCAACTAAAGAGGGCATCATAGTCCAAATCGTATGTTCGGTTTGGGCTGTATAGAAATTCCCATCAACTACAGACTGCTCATTAGTAGCGACACCCAGTCGAACAGCTGGTTGGGCCATAGGATGCAATGCTAAGCGATGTCCTGCCGTTACCCCTGCAAAATCAAACATCATGGCTGCCGCACAATGTCCCACCATAATCTTGCCCTTTGCACCAAATGCACGAATCACCTCCATCATGTCAACATTATGGGGTTCTGATTCATGTGCTCTGAAAACCGGAATGGCATCACCACAAGCAAACACCAACGCATCGAAATCATCCTCCTTCCCTCGTAAATTAGCTACAACATCATCTGCCAACAACGTAATACCTGAATTCGTTTTGATCTCACAGGTCGGAGCTACTGCATACACTTTGTAATCAATTCCATTCTCATAAAACGTTTCAAGATACTGAAACAGGCCGAATCCATTCACCGGATTTACAGCCAAAACTGCAACTTGTTTTGCCATAACTCAATTCCTTTATGTTCAACTATAGTTATTATTTGTAAGTTTCTTACTTTTGTAATGCAAACATAAGGAATCACAAACTGACGTACAAGAAGGCACATAAAAATCAGATAGTTACATCGATGTAACTTTTATTGAATACCAGCGGTATAAAATCAACAAAAAAATGAAAAATTTTCACCATGAAGGAAATTGTCCAGTTCGGGACATCTTGGCACGAATCGGGGAGAAGTGGCCCATGTTAGTCTTAATTACACTGCATAGCAATGGTACGATGCGTTTCAATGATATTCAACGTTCATTAGACGATATCTCTCAGCGCATGTTAACAGTAACCTTGAGACGATTAGAAAATGATGGTTTGATATCCCGAAAAGTATATGCAGAGATTCCACCCCGTGTGGAGTACACCTTGACCGATATGGGGCAAAGCCTTATTCCTCTTATTTCAAATTTGGTCGATTGGGCTTTAGAACATATGGAGGCTATTTTAGCGTCACGACAATCGACCCAACAGTAGTGTTATCCTGCACTTTTCAATCAAATATAGCGAGAATTTGCTGCAGCAATTTGATTGTCAAAAGTTCCCTACAAAACAATATAGCGTGTAAGATTGGGGGAGGGGCAAAGCCAGAGTTACTTTTACAACAATCGCTTAGAGATCACCTCCGTAAAATGGTCTTTGTATGAATCTGTGATCGGAATATAAACTTTCCCAAACACAATGCGATTGCGCTCAATGGTAGTCACTCGATCCAGATTGACAATAAAGGATCGGTGTACGCGAATAAAACGGGTTGCCGGCAGAGCATCCTCCATAGCTTTCATACTCATCAAGGTCATGATCGCCCCTTCATCGGTATGAATGCGTACATAATCCTTCACCCCTTCAAGATATAAAATCGAATCGAGCTGGATTTGTACAATTTTGTAATCGGTTTTAACAAAAATGCTGCGATTCTCCTTCTGTTCCATCGCGGCAACAGGAGCGGACTCCAGTACATGGTCGTTGGCAAACCAATGCTGGGCCTTTTGTGCTGCTTTTAAAAAGTCTGCATAGCTGACCGGCTTCAACAAATAGTCGATCGCATCCACCCGAAACCCCTCCAAAGCATACTGTTCAAATGCCGTAATAAAAATTACCCGCACTCTTTCAGGCAACAATCGAGACAACTCCATACCACTGAGTTGTGGCATTTGTATATCGAGGAACAGCAAATCAATATTTGCATCCGAATGCAACGCATCGATCACACTGAGTGCATTGGTGTAACATCTTACCAACTCTAAAAAAGGGGTTTGACGTACATATCCTGCAATCAGATCACAAGCTAAAGGTTCATCATCAACAACAATACAACGCAATGCAGACATATCTCAACCGTTTTCATTTGTGCAAAATAATCATTTTCGTTCAGACCGCCAATCAACGATCCAGCAAAGAGGGCTTTAACGTTAATATTAACTGCGCCACAAAGCGATCGCCAATTCGATCCAACCGTAGAATATGACGATCCATATAGAGCAAATTCAATCGACGACGCAAATTTTCAATACCAATTCCCGATCCACTTCTATCTTGTCCATTTTTAGGGAAATAGCTGTTTTCAACCGTACAGATCAATGTGTCAGAACTGGTCAATTTAATGGAGATATGAATAAAAGAGTGTCCCTCAGGACTAACACCATGTTTGAAAGCATTCTCGATTAAAGTAATAAACAACAGAGGTGCCACTACCACCCCCTTGTCGTCATCCGGCAAATCGACTTTCAACTGTACATCTTTTGAAAGCCGCAAACTCATCAGCTCAACGTAACTGCGGATAAATGTCAACTCCTTGGACAAAGGCATCAACTCCCGATTATTTTCATAAAGCACATACCGCAAGAGTTGACCCAGAGAATGTAAAGCATACTGAGCCTGTTGCGGGTTGATCGCCACCAACGCATAGATATTATTCAACGTATTGAATAAAAAATGAGGGTTAAGCTGGCTTTTCAAATTTTGCAATTCCGCTTTGGTGCGCTCTTTTTCCACCTCTTGTTTTTCACGTTCCACTCGATACCAGCGGCCTGTCATCTTAATTGCTACACTCAGCCCTGTAATTAACAACAAAATACCCGCATCATGTAACACAAACACAATAGAGAATTGTCGACAGAAACGAGGCATTGGAGGAGGTGGAGTTCCCATCATATAAACGCGATGAAACATATGCCACAAATGGGTACCATATGCTAATGCCAGGATCAAAACGACATTCGTCAAAATAAATGCAGTCAAACGTTGCCGAAACAACAGTCTATCAATCAATACATAATAATTGAGATAAAAAACCACCACAAACGAGAGCGATGAAACGCAATATTCAAAATAGCGTTTCCACATAATCGTACCGCTTTCACCTTGCATGAAAATCAATGGAGAGACAAACAGCAAAGCCCATGCAATCAGATGAACAAAAAACAGGATAATATTCTTGCGAGCCACAGGAGGTATAATCATAATTTCAGATTGAATAAATTTGATAATATAAATGTATGCGTATTTTCCCTTGTGCACAATCTAATCGTACAGAATGGTTAAAACAGACGACCGATATCTGTTTTTTAACGATCAATTTTACGACGATTGTTAAACCATACCACCAAAGAAACGGAGACCAAAATCAATAATAAACCGATCGCATACTGCAAATTGAACGGTTCGTCAAACCAAAAGATGCCGACAAGGACAGCCGTAAGAGGTTCCAATGAGCCTAAAATAGCAGTGATGGTTGACCCGACGTTTTTTACTGCAAGAATTAAAGTTAAATTTGAGATAACTGTCGGTATTAAAGCTATTAATAGGACATTAATAATTTGATATACGCTATTAATCGAGCCAATACCCGAAGTAAACCCAGCGACAAGACCACTCACCACAGTAGCAGCAACTAATACATAAAACGTCAGTGGTAAAGCATCTATACGACCTACACCTGATTTATTGACACCAACAATATAAGAGCCATATGTTAATACCGTAATCATCACGATTGCAATTCCTTTTACATTAACACTTGCACTACTACTCCAACTTAAAAGTGCAACACCGATCAGCGAGACCACGGCTGCAGCAATTAATCCAAACGAGCACTTCTCTTTAAACAGAGACACCATGATCAGTGCAACAAAAATCGGATACAAAAAATGGATCGTTGTTGCAATACCTGTCGGGATATAACTATACGAGATGATGAGTGCTAACGATGTACCCGCATAAAGCACACCCAAAACCAGGATTTTCAACAGCTCTGTCAAAGAGACTGCAAAACTTTTCTTTTGCACCAAAGCAACCGCTCCGATCAATAATGCACCGACTCCCATACGATAGAAGAGCACCGTGGCTGCTGACATACCGCTATCGAGCAGTGCTATTGAAAAAAAAGGCACCAACCCGAAAGTCGCGGACGAAATCAACGCATAGAATATACCTCGAAAATTTCCCATAAGTTTTACAAACGGTGCAAAGGTAACCGAAAACTGCTAAGATGATCAAGCCTCACACGAACTTTCAACCCTACCCATATTGACATCTACGAAGAAGGGAATGAATACACACAAACAAAAACTTTATTGTCACAAATTTTAAATATTTTTGTGTCGTGAAAAACAGTAACAGTACATATCATTTCATGGCTCTTGCAGCAGTTGTGCTGTGGGGTACCACATTCGTCTCAACAAAAACACTTTTAGGAGAGGGGTTAACGCCAGCCGATATCATGTTCTACCGTTTTTTGCAAGCCTATATCATCATGTGGTTGTTTTCACCACATTTCCATTGGCCTAAAAACTTCAAAGACGAATTGCTGTTTATCGGAGCCGGTATTTGTGGCGGTTCACTCTATTTCTTAACAGAAAACAGTGCTTTAAAACTCACTTTAGCTTCAAACGTAGCCTTGCTAGTGGGGACAGCCCCAATCCTGACAGTCATATTTTCGCGTCTGTTACTGAAAACCGGACGATTGCGCCATAACCTAATTATCGGTTCTATCGTAGCACTAATCGGCGTGGCCTGCGTCGTTTACAATGGCAGCTTTATTCTACAAATTCACCCCTGGGGTGATCTGCTTAGTTTAACTGCTGCTTTAACATGGGCACTTTATAATATCATACTCAAAAAATTAGACGGCAAATACGACACGCTCTATATTACTCGTAAACTTTTCTTTTACGGTGTTTTAACATTAACACCTGTTTTCCTGTTCCAGCCTCTGACTACGGACATTACATTATTAACACGACCTATCGTTTTAGGCAATTTGCTATTTTTGGGGTTAGTGGCTTCTCTGTTTTGTTATGTCATCTGGAATCGGGCCGTAAAACAACTGGGAACCATTGCCACAAGCAATTACATCTATATTGTTCCGTTAGTAACCCTGATCTCCTCAGCACTGATCCTGAAAGAACAAATTACCACCATGGCTTTAACTGGTGCTTTTTTGATTCTCGGTGGTGTATATGTGGCTGAAAACGGAGCATCCATACCATACTTCAAAAAACTCTTCTCAAAACACACTGGACATGAATAAGTTTACCATTCGTAACGCAACCCCACAAGATACAGAGATCATTTATGACTTTATCCGCAAAATGGCCATATACGAAAAGCTGGAATCCGAAATGGATACTTCAGTAGAAGCCTTACATCAGGCTCTGTTCGTGGAACATCAGGCAGAAGTTGTCATTGGAGAGGGAAATGGTCAAGCTGTCGGTTTTGCCCTGTTTTTCCATAATTTCTCGACATTCAAAGGGCAACGAGGATTATACCTCGAAGAGTTGTTCATTGAACAAGAACATCGAGGCAAAGGTTATGGCAAAGCACTGCTGCTACATCTCGTACAAATTGCCGTTGAAAGGAAATGCCGCCGAATGGATTGGTTGGTACTTGATTGGAATGCTCCTTCCATTGCATTTTACAAATCTCTTGGCGCCATTCCTTTAGATGATTGGACCGTTTTCCGTCTGACCGAAACACAATTACATCGATTAATTGAACAATAACTTAACTATTAAACCTATGATTATCGATGAAAGGGAAAGTCGCCACGATTATATCGTGGAAGCAGCCCGGCAAATCATGACGGCGGGTCGAACCGCACCCCAAAGCAAAGGGATGGACCATATTGAAATCATCACATTGACAGGGGAGTCCATCTGTGAATTGGCTGCAGGGATGCGTCTGGCAGCCGATAAAACAGGCATGCAGTTCTTTTTACGTGACGCGGATAATATCGAACAGTCAGGTGCCGTCATATTGGTCGGCTCGCATCCAACCACCATAGGACTAAACTGTGAATACTGTGGTTATCCAAGCTGTGCTAAAAAGACCGAAAATGAAGGAGTCCCATGTGCTCTAAACTCTGTGGATTTGGGTATCGCACTCGGAGCAATGGCTGCTGCAGCCTCTGCACTGCACATTGATAATCGCATCATGTTTTCCGCGGGTTACGCAGCCCGAGAAATGAATCTTTTACCCACCTGCAGCACGATCTTTGCCCTGCCATTAAGCATCAGCTCAAAAAGCCCATTTTTTGACAGAAAACCAAAACAATAACAACCATACAAGCCCTTATGATTTCATCACCGGCCCTTGCCAAGGAGCTCAAACTGCGCTGGGATAAAATCCAGCAAAACATGAGCGACGTCCATGCAGACGGACTGCTAATCTGCGATAATGTCAATCTATATTATGTATCGGGACGTATTTTTCGAGGATATTGCTATATTCCGGTAAAAGGAGAGCCGATCTTTTTTGTGCGTCGGCCACTGGGGCTAAACGGCACACAAGTAGTTTACATTCGGAAACCGGAGGAGATCGGAGAATACTTACAAAAGAACGGTATAGCATTTCCCGATAAATTACTGCTTGAATCGGATTCTATCAGTTATTCCGACTATAAACGTTACGAAACCATCTTTACACCGAAAGAGGTTTTAAATGGAACTGCCTTACTACGTCGTTGCCGCAGCATTAAAACTCCATACGAAATTGATCTGATACGTCGATCCGGAGAACTTCACGCCAAAGCCTACGAGACGATTCCATCGCTTTACCGCAAAGGAATGACCGATGTGGAATTTTCGATCGAATTGGAACACGAATGCCGCAAACTGGGCTCATTAGGTATTTTCCGCATCTTCGGACAAAGTATGGAGATTTTCATGGGATCGGTTTTAGCGGGAGACAATGCAGACACTCCGTCACCTTACGATTTTGCCATGGGAGGAGCCGGCCTCGACGTTTCACTTCCAGTTGGCTGCAACGGCACTGTCCTCACTGAAGGAATGAGTCTTATGGTCGATATGGGGGGAAACTTTACCGGTTACATGACGGATATGACACGTACCTATGCGATCGGTTCGGTACAAGAATTGGCTCTGAAAGCACATGAAACGTCCATCGCCATTCATCAAGCCATTGCCGCAAAAGCCCGTCCAGGCGTTGCCGCTAAAGATTTATACGAGTTAGCGGCTGAAATGGCTAATCATGCCGGACTCTCTGACTATTTCATGGGACACCGTCAAAAAGCTGGTTTTATTGGACACGGTGTCGGCATCGAGATCAATGAGGCCCCGGTACTGGCACCTCGTTCTCGCGATATTTTGGCGGAGGGTATGGTGTTTGCTCTCGAGCCCAAATTCGTCATTCCAGGAACCGGTGCTCTCGGTATTGAAAACACCTATGTTGTCACTGCTGATGGGGTCGAGAAGCTCACAATATTCGAAGAAGAACTGATTTCATTGTAAATCGCAACAAGGTAAAGATCAAAAATTTCAATAAACGGTGAGCAGTGGCCATTTTTTCAACGAATGAACCCAAACAACCGTTGACCTACAAGGCTTTTCAAAACGCATTATAAAGCGTATCTTAAACACTAAAGGCAGGACGCACGTTGGTCCTGCCTTTATCTTTTTGAGTATTTTCGGCTCTTACAGCCCGAAAATCACAAATTCCCCATTTCAGTGTCGTAAACTCCCTATTTTCGTTGAGATGTATTCGGACAAACCTCACACGGGGGGACGTCACATCTCCGAGGCTGACATGCCGTAGTATAATCACAACATCTTCTCATTTTTTGGTTTCTGTATCCCCTACAATTGGCAGGACCACGCCTTTGGCTTACACAATTGTTTCCGCATACGGCAACGCAATTGTTTGCACAATCATTCACACAAACAGAGGCACAACGCTCCGTGCAATTAGGGACACAGCATTCTGTCTGATTCCTGAGAGATTGTACTCTGTTTGTACGAGGCTTCTGCGCTAAGGCAATCGTAACAACCAACACAAGAACAGGTACAATAAACAATACTTTCTGTTTCATGGCAATGCAATTTATTTAGATGCAGAACATAAGTTTCAAACATGTTTGGCTAAATATAGCGATATTTCTTCAAAATGCGATACAATTTTGTAAAAGTCGATTTAACCCCTAATATCTTTCTAAACAACAGCTATTCCGGGTCGGGAATTTAAAATATATTTCATACATTTGTTGGATGGATTCTGCCAACTGAACGACAGGAGCGCCCCATTACACTAATAGCATAATACTTAATCACATAGAAAAATACTCGATCGTGAAGACACAACTCTCTAAAGTACTTGTCCTGGGTTCAGGCGCACTTAGAATCGGACAAGCCGGTGAGTTCGACTACTCCGGTTCACAAGCACTCAAAGCAATGAAAGAGGAGGGTATCTCTACCGTCCTGATCAATCCGAACGTAGCGACCATCCAAACCTCGGAAGGCATTGCCGACCGCGTCTATTTTCTGCCTCTGAACGCCCATTTCATCGAAGAGGTGATCAAAAAAGAGCGTCCTGATGGTATTCTGCTCGCGTTCGGTGGACAAACCGGACTGAACTGCGGTACCGAATTGTACCGTAACGGTGTACTGGAAAAATATGGAGTACAAGTGTTGGGAACTTCGGTTGAAGCAATTATGAATACCGAAGACCGCGATCTTTTCGTAAAAAAACTGAACGAAATCAATATCAAGACTCCACGCAGTATCGCTGTCAATACCATGGAGGATGCTGTTAAGGCGGCTGAAGAGATTGGATTCCCAATCATCATCCGCTCGGCATACGTACTGGGAGGTATGGGAAGCGGCTTCTGCAACAACATGGATGAGTTGCGCACACTGGCCGAAAACTCCTTCTCATACGCTCCACAGATTTTGGTCGAGGAGTCGCTCAAAGGATGGAAAGAGATCGAGTTTGAGGTAATCCGAGATAAAAACGACCATTGTTTCACGGTAGCCAGCATGGAGAACGTTGATCCACTGGGCATTCACACCGGTGAAAGTATCGTCGTAGCACCTACCTGCTCACTCGATCAGGAAGAGTTGACCTTCTTGCAGGAGATGTCGAAAAAGACAATCCGCCACCTCGGTATTGTCGGAGAGTGTAATATCCAATACGCGTTCAATTCTGAAACCGATGACTACCGCGTTATCGAAGTAAATGCACGTTTAAGCCGCTCTTCAGCTTTGGCATCAAAAGCAACCGGCTATCCGCTGGCTTTCGTAGCCGCCAAACTGGCCTTGGGATATACGTTGGACGAAATCGGCGAGATGGGAACGCCCAACTCTGCCTATGTCGCTCCAGAACTCGACTATATGATCTGCAAGATTCCCCGTTGGGATTTGAGCAAATTTGCCGGTGTTTCACGCCGTATCGGATCGAGCATGAAATCTGTCGGTGAAATCATGGCCATCGGTAAGAGCTTCGAAGAGATTATCCAGAAGGGTCTGCGTATGATCGGACAGGGCATGCACGGTTTTGTATGCAACAACGATCTGAAATTCGAAGATCTGGATGACGAATTGGCCAATCCAACCGATATGCGCATGTTCGCCATTGCTGCAGCGTTTGAAAAAGGTTATACCGTTGAGAAGATTCACGATCTGACTAAAATCAGCACCTGGTTCCTTGAGAAACTGGAAAACATTTACCGTTACTCACAGGTAATTAAACAATACAACCAGATCAATGAGCTTCCTGCCGATGTGTTGCGTGAAGCTAAACGTCTCGGTTTCTCTGACTTCCAGATTGCCCGCCTGGTAGAGAATCCGACCGGCAGCATGGAAAAGAAGGTGATCGAAGTCCGCAATTACCGTAAACGTTTGGGAGTATTGCCTTCCGTAAAACGAATCAACACGGTAGCTTCAGAACATCCGGAATTGACCAACTACCTCTACATGACTTACGACGGTTCAGAGCATGATATTGCTTACTACCACAATCGCAAATCGGTCATTGTTTTAGGTTCTGGAGCATACCGCATTGGTAGTTCTGTTGAGTTTGACTGGTGCTCGGTGAATGCTGTACAAACAGCACGCAAATTGGGTTATACCTCTATCATGATCAACTACAACCCTGAAACGGTTTCTACCGATTATGACATGTGCGACCGACTCTATTTTGACGAACTCTCTGAAGAGCGCGTGCTTGATGTCATCGATTTGGAACAACCGAACGGCGTAATGATTTCTGTGGGAGGTCAGATTCCGAATAACCTCGCGATGAAGCTGCAACGCCAAAATGTACCTATTTTGGGTACGCCTGCTGTTTCGATTGACCGCGCTGAAAACCGCCATAAATTCTCTTCGATGCTTGACAACCTGGGCATCGATCAACCGGAATGGAAAGAGCTTTCCTCAATGGAGGATGTAAACGAATTTGTGGATCGTGTCGGCTTCCCTGTATTGATTCGTCCATCATACGTATTGTCAGGTGCTGCTATGCGTGTCTGCCATACTAAAGAGGAGATGGAACACTTCTTGGGCATCGCCGCCAAAGTATCCAAAGAGTTCCCAGTGGTGGTTTCACGATTCCTCGAAAATGCCAAAGAGATCGAATTCGATGCAGTGGCTCATGCAGGAGACATTATCGACTATGCAATCTCTGAGCACGTAGAGTTTGCCGGTGTACACTCTGGTGATGCAACATTGGTATTCCCGGCCCAGAAAATCTATTTCGAGACCGGTCGCCGCATCAAAAAGATCAGTGCAAAGATTGCCAAAGAGTTGAATATCAGCGGACCATTTAACATTCAATTCTTAGCTAAAAACAATGAGATCAAAGTAATCGAATGCAACTTGCGTGCATCCCGCAGTTTCCCATTTGTATCCAAAATTCTCAAACGCAACTTTATTGAAACTGCGACCAAAATCATGCTTGATGCCCCATATAACAGACCCGACAAATTCGACGTGGATTACATCGGTGTCAAAGCTGCACAGTTCTCGTTTGCACGTCTGCTGAATGCTGATCCGATTCTCGGCGTCGATATGGCATCGACCGGTGAGGTTGGCTGTTTGGGTGATGACTTCAACGAAGCTTTGCTCAACTCTATGATTGCAGTAGGATACAAGCTTCCACAGAAGAATGTCATGATTTCTTCGGGATCGGCTAAATCAAAAGTCGATATGCTCGAAGCTTGCGGCGAGTTGGATAAGAAAGGTTATACAATTTACGCCACTTCAGGAACTGCACAATTCCTGATGGAGAATGGAGTCAAAGCCATTGCAGTAAGTCGTCCGGATGAAAACAAGGAGGACAACGTATTGCATCTGATTGCCGACAAGAAGTTTGATCTGGTGGTAAATATTCCTCGTGATCACACTACCCGCGAACACACCAACGGCTACAAGATTCGTCGTGCTGCCGTAGATCACAATATTCCACTGATCACCAATGCCCGTCTTGCAGCGGCATTCATTCACGCTTTCTGTTCCATGAAGATGACAGACATTGCCATCAAAGCATGGGACGAATACAAATAGGCACTTGAATTGCACTATAACTGTACGCAGTTGTAGGTGATTTTTCAAACACCCAAAACGCTCTGACCGGTCCATTTCATTCCGGTCAGAGCATTTTTCATCGTAAGCATTTTAAATTCGATTTGAGCTATGGAATGTGGTAAATACGATTACCGGATTCAACCAGGTGAGGTTGATCTGACTCAACGTGCATCAATCATTACACTCGGCGACCATATTTTGCATGCTGCGGGTGAAGACGCAGACCGTTTAGGATTCGGGTTGCGTTGGATGCAAAGTAATAACACCACCTGGGTGCTTTCACGTATGGCCATCGAAATGGAACGGTACCCGGACGAATACGAAACATACCAAATCGAAACCTGGGTCAGTGATGTCAACCGCTTGATGTCAACCCGTAACTTTATTCTTTATGACATGCAGGGCTCGATAATCGGCAAAGCTTGTACCAATTGGTCGATGATCGATTTCAAGACTCGTCTGCCGCTCGACCTTCGCAATATCGGTCAATATCAAGCTGCCATCATTCCACAAGATCCGCCTATCGAGCGACCTGCCAAAATCACCAAAATTAACGGCACGGTTACGGAATCACATCTGATTCGATACAGTGACATCGATTTCAACCAACACACCAACAGCATGAAATATGTGCAGTGGATGGTCGATATGTTGCCTCTCAAAAAATTCACAGACCAACGTTTATGCCGGTTAGACATCAATTTCCTACACGAGACTCGTTATGGACAACTGGTCCAAATCGTCATGGAGAATGATGATAATTTCGATAAATTCGAAATCAAATTGGCAGATACCGGCGTTGCAGCCTGCAAAGCCACGTTACGTTGGATGTAATTATTCCTTATTTTATATAGATCATGAATAGCGAAGACGCCATCAAACAGAAAGTACAACGTTGGATTGTATGTGGATCTGCCGCAATCATGCTCGGTAAATTCATCGCTTTTTGGGTGACCAATTCGGTCGGAATCCTGACCGATGCCATGGAAAGTATTGTCAATGTAATTGCGGGATTTATTAGCCTATACAGTCTCTATTGGGCTGCCAAACCTAAAGATGCGGAACACCCATTCGGACATGGTAAAGTGGAATTGATCTCGGCTTCAATCGAAGGATTACTGATCATGGTCGCCGGAGGAATTATCATTTTTGAAGGCATCCGACGACTCTTCAACCCCTCTGAGATCGGACAACTTGATATCGGTATTATCGTCGTTGCATCGGCAGGAGTACTGAACTATCTGATGGGGGCATACAGTATCCACATGGGGAAACGGTATAACTCTATCGCACTGGTCGCAGGCGGCAAACATCTTCAATCGGACACCTATTCAACCATTGGTTTGGTGGTCGGATTGTTACTTCTCTATTACACACGGATTGGGTGGATCGACAGCGCATTGGCTCTGATCTTCGGTGCGATCATCATCGTCACCGGTATTTCCATTTTACGTCGGACGATCGCTGACTTGTTGGACGAAGCAGACAAAGAGTTTCTCAATAAAATGGTACTAACCATCACCCAAAATCAACGTCCAGACTGGATCGACATCCATAACTTAAAAATGATCAAATACGGTAGCAGCTTTTACATCGATTGCGACCTCACACTGCCATGCTACTACACAATCGGCCAGGGACATGATGCCTGCCTGGCTCTGAAATCGGCCATCGAACGGGATTTTTCAGATCGTGTCACACTCTCTGTACACTCAGATTCTTGTGAAGAGAGACACTGTGAACATTGTAAAATGGAAGAGTGTCAATATCGAAAGCAATCTTTTGTCGCTCCATTACATATTACACTCGACGAATTGACCGAAACGGACGAGCAACGAGGCGACGATGACAACCAATAAAAGCATCGAGATTTTGGAATGCAACACCTTCAATTCTTTAATTAAATTGATTAGGAGAATGCTCCTTAGTCTGCAATAACTGGATCAGCATGCGAAAGTTGAGCAGCTCCTTTTAAATTCTAATTGTCACTTCAAAACAATAAAAGTTCCATGATTGGGGTATTGTCATGGAACTTTTTCTTTACCTCTTGGCGATCTCCACGATGTGTACGCAATAATAAACACGCATATTTAAGCCATTTACAGTAATCTTTACACATCTTATTGTATTTTTGCACCCCGTAAGTCAATACGGTTATCGAATTCCGAACGACCATCTATCAAAACCACATTCATAGAAAACACTAAATCATGATCACAGTATCCAATCTCGAAGTACAATATGGCAAACGAGTATTATTCAAAGGGGTAAACCTGAAATTCACTCCCGGCAACTGTTACGGTGTAATCGGTGCCAATGGGGCAGGGAAATCCACCTTTTTAAAGGTATTAAGCGGTGATGTAACCCCCACACGCGGTTCTGTCAGTTTTGGGCCCAACGAACGTTTGTCTGTATTGAAACAGGATCACTTCGAGTTTGATCAACACACGGTATTGGATACCGTACTCATGGGGCACCAACCGCTGTGGAATATCATGAATGAAAAAAATGCCCTTTATGCCAAAGCCGATTTTACTGACGAAGATGGTATCCGTGCCGGAGAGCTTGAAGAAAAATTCGCTGAAATGGATGGTTGGAATGCCGAAAGTGATGCAGCCAATCTGTTGAGCGGCTTGGGAATCAAAGAGTCCTTGCACTACGAACTGATGGGGAACCTAAATGCCAAAGAGAAGGTGCGCGTCCTGTTAGCACAAGCTCTTTTTGGCAAACCCGACAATCTGCTTCTCGACGAGCCGACCAATGACCTCGATGTCAATACAATCATGTGGCTTGAAAACTATTTGGCCAACTATGAAAATACCGTATTGGTCGTTTCGCATGACCGTCACTTCCTGGATGCGATCAGCACCCACATCATAGACATCGATTACAGCGACATCAATCTTTTTTCAGGTAATTACAGCTTCTGGTATGAATCCAGTCAATTAGCTGCCCGTCAACAGGCCAACCAGAACAAAAAAGCAGAAGAGAAGCGCAAAGAGTTGATGGAATTTATCCAACGTTTCAGTGCCAACGTAGCGAAGTCCAAACAAACCACAAGTCGCAAAAAGATGCTCGAAAAACTCAACATCGAAGAGATCAAACCTTCGATGCGCAAATATCCGGGTATCATCTTCCAACCAGAACGTGAAACCGGAACTAAAATTTTGGCTGTAGATGGGCTTAGCAAAACGATTAATGGCGAAAAATTGTTTGACAAAGTTTCGTTTACCATTGAAAAAGGAGACAAAGTGGCCTTTTTGTCCCGTGAGCCGCGTGCAGTTACCGCACTGTTTGAAATTATTGCCGGCAACGATCAACCCGACACCGGCATGGTAGAGTGGGGTGTGACGATCAACCGAGCATACCTGCCTCTGAACAATGCCGATTTCTTTAACAATGAGCTGACCATCATCGATTGGTTAGCACAATTCTCGGACGACACCAGCGAGCTCTATCTGCGAGGTTATTTGGGAAAAATGCTCTTCAGTGGCGAAGAGATCTACAAAAAGGTCAACGTACTTTCGGGAGGAGAGAAAATGCGCTGCATGATTGCCCGCATGATGATCAAACAGGCCAACACCCTGTTACTCGACTCACCGACCAATCACCTTGATTTGGAATCGATCCAGGCCTTCAACAATGCACTGATCTCATTCAAAGGGATTGTACTGATGACCTCACACGACCACGAATTCATCAATACAGTAGCCAACCGTATCATCGAAATTACCCCCAATGGTATGATCGACAAATACATGGATTATGACGATTATCTGTTTGATGAACGCGTACAAGAAAATTTGGAAAAATTATACAACAAATAAGCGTCTGATTGAGTTTTATGGATAGGGAGATGTTTGCGTCCTCCTGTCTGTATTTCATTTTGGTGAAAGAATGGAATCGTTGTGTCAAGGACAAAACAGATACAACGATTTAATTTCAATTCACTATATTGAATGACGTTTTGAGTTATGTAAATGTTTCTAGAGACTCGTTGTGTCGATGCACAATGTTTTTTTAAAGATGGCCCTTACTTAGCTTCAAGCAATTATTTATTCAAACTGACTCTCCATACTATACCGAACATCTTACCTTGTAAAAATGATTCAGAGACGACGATCTTTTACGGTTTGGGGTATTGGCTGTTTCCTGATTGGACTCACCTTTTGCACGTCTCTCCAAGCTCAAACACGAACTGATTCGTTAGCTCTATTACACGTCTCATGGGATACTTTGGAATCACACCAAGGCCTGATAATCAGCAAAGCCTCAATACGTTTATTTGATTCTGATCAACAAATCTATCGCATGGATGTTGATCCAAAGTTTTTCTCTCTCCAACCCATTCAAAACACCAAACGGCAAAAGGTTAAACGGCTGGGCATACATTCTCATGCAACCGCAGCCGTAAACGGAGGCTATTTCGTTACCAAAACTCGGAAAGCCATCGCCTGCTACTTTTTGAAGATCCATGATACCATAATCGATTATACGGGAGGATTGGGCACTGCAGCAATTGCCATGGACAGTTTAGGAATCGTGCATTTTCTCAACGATTTACCACAAATCGCCTCACAAGATTCCCTATGGCATCGATCTTATCCCAATGTTTTAAGTGCCGGTCCCATGTTAGTATATAATGGGAGGCAACTTTTCCGTTCACCTCAGACTCAGGATAAACGCCATCCACGTACGATCATCGGCATGCATGCGGATAGTACGCTCACATTTTTGGTCATAGATGGCCGACAAAAAGGTGCCGATGGGATGAGCCGAGTCGAATTGGCCTGGACATGCCATATGCTCGGGATGCAAAATGCACTGAATTTGGATGGAGGAGGCTCTTCGACTTTATGGTCGCAACAACGGAAGACCGTCAACCGACCTTCGGACAGAATTGCGTTTATTCGTATTCCCCGCAAAGTAGCTAATGCTATTCTCATTCTCCCTAAAACAGATCAATAGTTCCAAGCCATATCTTTTCATGGCGGCTCCACCATTTTAACGAACAATTTTTTCTTTCCCTAAAACGCAGGAATATGATTGGCTATTGCACCCCACTGACTAATAGCGAATTAAACTTTGCAATATCTGCATCAAATGGATAACAAACATGTCTATTACATCCAATTAGATGCGCATTCAATAAGCCAGACTGTGATCCATTTACAACTCACGGATTTTCGCTATCTTTGCTCAACATCCATATTTTATTGATCATGTTGAAATTTTTTATCGGTCTATTGGCCGTAATCTCCATTTTACAAGATCTGCTAATTTACCGCCGCCTGAAAAGCATATTCGCCAAACCATGGGTACACCGAAGCTATCTAATCTCGTTTCTAATCATCGATATTGCGATCGTCTGTGCCCTGATCGGATACCGCACTGCAACCAATGCAGCCTCTCAAACACAGGTACAAATCATTTTGTGGACCATTGCCATCTTCATGATGACCATTGTGCCCAAACTGATCTATCTGCTCATTTCGTCACTTGACTATCCCATTTCTAAAATTCGCAAACGCAAAACTTACTGGTTCTCCATACTCGGCCTGGCTTTAAGTGTTTATTGTCTTGGGGTAATGATCTATGGTGCATCACGCGGTCGCAACCACATTGAAGTAAAAGAGGTTACCCTTACTTTCGACAAACTTCCCGCAGCTTTTGATGGTTATCAAATCGCAATGTTTACAGATCTGCATATCGGTAACTACGGAGCCAAAAACACGCTAATCACCCGAATGGTTGAAACCATTAACGACATACATCCTGACATGATTGTCAATGGAGGTGATCTGGTCAATACCAATGCCCGGGAATTGACATCCAAAGAGATGAAAGCACTTTCCTCACTACAAAGTATCGACGGTGTCTATTCTGTATTCGGAAATCACGATCTGGGCTTTTATATGAAGCCGCAACCCAACGACACCTTCACCCCCGCCGCCAGCGTTGTACAGCTTATCCAACAACAACAACAGATGGGCTGGCAGTTACTGAATAATACCTCCATAGCTATCCATCGAGGACAAGATTCGATAGTGGTCTCCGGGGTCAACTATCCACGGGATGGTTTTCATAACGGCCGCGAAACAGGATTGGGTGGATGTGATTTGGATGCGACCTACCACAATGTATCGGACAGTGCTTTTAACATCACAATCTCACACACACCGCAAAATTGGGATGAGATTCGCAAGACTGGCAAAGCTGATCTGACTCTGTCCGGTCATGTACACGCTATGCAAATGAAACTCCACTTCGGTAAAAAGGTTTGGTCACCTGCACGTTGGATGTATCCTCGATGGAGCGGACTATATTCTGAGGGGAACCAATATCTGTATATCAATGATGGGATGGGATATGTGATGTACCCTATGCGAATCGGGACCTATCCGGAAATTACGCTAATCACATTACGCACGACAGCACAATCTTGATCAGAACAGCAGGGCGTTCTTAAGTAAGAAGATGAAATCAATTTATATTCATTCGTAAAACGACATTTTTTTAACAAATGGTGATAAACTTACCATAAAACACCATTCCTTTGAGAAAAAATCCCTATATTTATCGGCAAAATTAATTTTCATCAAATGAAACGACGTCTCAAGGTCGGCTTATTGCTGCAAATTGTCATTGCAATCGTTCTCGGTATTTGCTGTTCGTGGTTCTTCCCGGAAAGTATGGTAAGAATCTTCGTTACTTTCAACTCCATTTTCAGTAACTTCTTAAGCTTTGCCATCCCATTAATCATCGTGGGATTAGTAGCACCGGGAATCGCCGATTTGGGATCAGGAGCGGGTAAATTATTAGGGATCACCGCTCTCGTCGCTTACGTTTCAACCCTGTTTGCCGGATTTTTCTCCTATTTCACCTGCCTGGCAACATTCCCTTATCTTTTACCAGGGGGTGGGGCACACGTCGTTTCGGCAGCTGGTACCGCAGTCGAAGCGACCAATCCATTAGCATCGATTTCGAGCTCAACTATCGAACCTTTTTTCACCATTGCCATGCCACCTTTCATGGACGTAGTATCGGCACTGGTACTTTCATTTATCCTTGGATTAGGATTGGCTGCTTTGCCCGGTCGCGCATTCAAAGATGTCCTCAGTGAATTCGGAGACATTATCAATATGCTGATCGGGAAGGTTATTGTTCCCTTGTTACCCCTCTACATTTTCGGCATCTTTCTGAAAATGGGTGCAGAAGGACAAGCCGCTCAAGTTATGAAATTATTCCTGAAGGTGATCATCATCATCTTTGTCATGCATATTGCACTGCTGTTGATCCAGTACCTGATTGCCGGATTAATCGCTAAACGCAATCCGCTCAAATTATTAAAAACCATGCTGCCTGCCTATGCTACAGCATTGGGCACCCAATCGTCTGCTGCAACCATCCCGGTTTCGCTTCAACAGACAATCAAAATGGGTGTTCATCCCGATTTGGCTGGTTTTGTTGTTCCGCTTTGTGCTACCATCCACCTTTCAGGCAGTATTCTGAAGATTGTCGCTTGTGCATTGGCCATCATGTGGATGACACCGGATACCTATCCAATCACATTTGAATTATATACCGGATTCATTTTCATGCTTGGTATTGCGATGGTAGCAGCTCCGGGAGTACCTGGAGGAGCTATTATGGCGGCACTCGGCTTGCTGTCATCGATTCTCGGATTTAATGCCGATTTGCAAGCTTTGATGATTGCCCTGTATATTGCCATGGATAGCTTCGGAACTGCCGGTAACGTAACCGGAGGTGGAGCTATTGCCATTATCATGGATAAGATCTATCGGAGCATGTTGAAAAAGGGTCAAGTCGGCAAAACGCCCAAAGTGGCATAATGGTTTGCCCCAAATATCTAACATCACAATGCAATGAGGCAACGAAGCGCAAAAATCATTTTGCTGTGTACCGGCATCTTGATGCTGGTGCTATCGGTATTGCCTCATCATCACCATTGCGATGGAACGATTCGTTTTAGCGTCGCAGACAACTGCATCGAATGCAGGCACAACACAGCTGACAAACACAGCCATCCGGAAAATGATGCTACCTGTGATCTGCGTCAGCTATTTATAATGTCAGAGCACCCGAATGACAAAAGTCATCTGTATTGCCTGTGCCACTCCCATGACCAACATACTTCCGACTGTTTTCTTTTTGCACATCTTTACTTCATTTGTATAACGACCTCAACTATAACCCTTGATATTCCCGAATCTCCATGGGAATATGTACCAGGCATTGCACTTCCAAATGAGGTGCAAGTTTATGAGGTCTCAGCATTACGTGCTCCTCCTGCATTCATAGCTTAACCCACATCTTCCACGATGTGCATACTGCCGTATTCTTTTGAAAACTCATCGGCAGGAAATTCAGTATGTACTTACACAAAGCTATGATTATGTATAAAATCACTGTAACATTACTCACCGCAGCAATGTTTATCGGCTGTGGCGAGCACCAGCATCACACACACGACCATTCATCGCACGAATCGGAAATGGCGCATGAAGGCCACGCTCATGAACTCGACGAACACGAAGGAGAGCACAATCATGAAGGAGAACATGCTGCTGAATCCGGACATCCTGCAGGAGAGATCGTCTTTACCAAAGAGCAGGCAGCAGAAACTGATTTTGCGGTGTATGATGTCAAACCTGTCACCTTCAACGAAATCATCCCAGCCAGCGGACAAATCCTTTCTGCACAGGGCGATGAAGCAACCGTTGTTGCCCCTGTCAGTGGTATCGTCTCCTTCTCCTCGAAAAAATTATCTGAAGGTACGGCTGTCAATCGAGGAGAAACACTGTTTTACATCTCATCAAAAGAGATCGCAGAAGGGGATTACGCTGCAAAAATTCAAGCCACATACATACAAGCCAAAGCCGCATTTGAACGAGCAGAGAGCTTGGTAAAAGAAAAGATCATTTCTCAAGCTGAATACGAGCAAACTCGTTTGGCTTATGAAAATGCAAAAGCGGCACAAGAGGCCGTTGCCGGTAAGACAACCAACCAAGGGACCGGAGTCAGTGCCACTATTGGCGGTTATGTAACCAGTGTTGCCATCTCTGAAGGAGCGTATGTAGCTGTAGGGCAACCACTGGCAACTATTTCACAAAATCGTCGTCTTAAATTACGGGCAGAGGTCTCTCAACGCTATCATAGTCTATTGTCTACCATTACAAGTGCCAAATTCAAAACTTCATACGACAATAAGATCTATTCGCTCAAAGATTTAGGAGGGCGCCTTATCTCGATTGGCAAAGCATCGGACGGTACATCTGCCTATATTCCGATCACATTTGAATTCGACAACCGGGCCGGTATTGTATCGGGAGCATTTGTCGAGGTTTTTCTCATCGCTTCTCCTCAGGCAAACAGCCTGATTGTACCGATCAGTTCTCTGATCGAGGAACAGGGCCTATACTCTGTGTTTGTGCAGATTGATGGCGACTGTTACCGTAAGCAAGAGGTTAAACTCGGTGGCAATGATGGAGAATATGTCGAAATCATCTCAGGATTGACCCCGGGTGACAAAGTGGTTAGTCGCGGAGCATATCGCGTCAAAATGGCCTCATTCTCTGGAGCCATTCCTCACGGTCATCAACACTAAACCACCACTGCCATGTTGAATAAAATCATCAACTTTTCATTACACAACAGACTGTTGGTAATGATTATGGGGGTTCTGCTACTCTGTGTAGGCACTTACACGGCCCAGCAAATGGAGGTGGATGTGTTTCCTGATCTGAATGCTCCTACTGTCGTTGTGATGACCGAAGCCCCTGGAATGGCCGCTGAAGAGGTCGAACGTACCGTTTCGTTCCCTTTGGAAACCGCTGTCAATGGAGCAACCGACGTTCGCCGTGTACGCTCTTCTTCGACTACCGGTTTTTCTGTGTTATGGGTGGAGTTCGACTGGGGAACCGACATCTATAAGGCCCGACAAATTGTCTCTGAAAAGCTCGCTGCAGTATCAGCGACATTACCGGACAACGTTGGAAATCCGACTCTTGGACCTCAATCCTCGATTTTGGGCGAACTCATGATTGTAGGATTAACCTCGGACAGCACATCACTCGAGGAGTTGCGAACCATTGCAGACTGGAACATTCGTCCCCGCCTGCTTTCCACGGGAGGCGTAGCACAGGTCACCGTTATCGGAGGCGACATACGAGAATACCAAATCCTGTTGGATCCCATTCGCATGAAAAACTACAACGTCTCTCTCGATGAGGTGTTGGCTGTTGTAGATAATTTAAGCCGCAACTCAAATGGAGGTGTGCTGAACCAATACGGCAACGAATACATTATTCGTGGAATGCTTTTGACTACCTCAGCCGAAGAGATGGGTAAAGCGGTTATCAAAACGGTTGACGGGAATCCTATTCTACTCGAACATATAGCCGATGTGCGTACAGGAGCTAAAGCACCCAAAATGGGTATTGCATCGGAAAAAGGCAAGCCGGCTGTATTGATGACTGTCACCAAACAACCCAACACCAACTCTTTGGAACTGACCGCACAGCTGGACAAAGCTATCGCTGAGATTCAAACGCAATTACCTGCTGACATTCATCTATCGACCGACAGCTTCCGGCAGGCTCGATTCATCGAAGGATCGATCGACAACATCCAGAAATCGCTGTTTGAAGGAGCACTGTTCGTCGTAATCGTACTGTTCTTCTTCTTGATGAATGTACGCACTACGGTTATTTCATTAATTGCCTTACCTCTGTCTCTTTTAGTCGCCATTTTAGCACTAAAACTAATGGGATTGACAATCAACACCATGAGTTTGGGAGGTATGGCCATTGCCATTGGTTCTCTGGTAGATGATGCGATTATCGATGTCGAAAATGTATTCAAACGTCTGCGCGAAAATCATCGATTGCCCAAAGAACAACGACGTCCCACATTACGCGTTGTCTATGATGCTTCAACGGAAATCCGAACCTCGATCGTTCATGCCACCATCATCACAATCGTCGCTTTTATTCCGCTCTTTTTCCTCAGTGGCATGGAAGGACGAATGTTGCGTCCGTTAGGAATCTCTTTCATTGTTTCCCTGTTTGCTTCAATGATCGTAGCAGTCACCCTAACTCCCGTACTATGTAGTTACCTGCTGACTGGAGAGAAGGTCTTGCGCAAAAGTGACAAAGAACCGTTCCTGTCCCGTTGGTTGAAACATATTTATAAACCGGCATTGGAGTGGGTACTCGTACACAAACGCATTGTGTTGGGCAGTACAATCGGGTTGTTTGTTGTCGCAGTGGCAATCTTTTTGAGTCTGGGCCGCAACTTCCTGCCCCCATTCAATGAAGGAGCCTTTACCATCAATGTGGCCACGATGCCAGGTATCTCTCTCGAGGAGTCAGACAAAGTGGGGCGTAATGTGGAAGAGATTCTGTTAGAGATTCCCGAAATCCAAACCGTAGTCCGTAAAACCGGTCGTGCCGAATTGGACGAACATGCACTCGGTGTCAACGCATCGGAAATTGAGGCACCCTATGTTCTCGATGAGAGATCAAAAGAGGAGCTTATTGCTGAAATCCGACAAAAACTCAGTGTTCTCAAAGGTGTTAATATCGAGATTGGACAACCGATTTCACACCGTATCGATGCCATGCTTTCGGGCACAAAAGCCAACATTGCAATCAAACTTTTCGGCCCCGATCTGAATCAGCTGTTCAATCTCGGCAACCAAATCAAAACAGCTATTTCAGGAGTAGAAGGAGTAGCAGATTTGAATGTCGAACAACAAGTGGAACGGCCGCAACTGCAAATCAAACCCAAACGTGAAATGTTGGCACGTTATGGTATTCCTTTAACCGAATTTTCTGAATTTGTCGAGGTCGCATTAGGAGGTAGGGTAATATCTCAGGTATTTGACCAAGGACGCTCATTCGATGTAACGGTCAAAGTCAACGACATCAATCGGAGTGAGATGGAACGTATCGGCAACCTCACCTTGGATGCAGCCAACGGACAGAAAGTGCCATTGAATTACGTAGCGGAACTGATCTCATCATCAGGTCCCAACAATATCAATCGTGAAAATGCACAACGCAAAATCGTGGTTTCAGCTAACGTTGCGGGACGAGACTTGAGAGGAGTGGTAAACGACATTCAAAATATAGTGAAAACCGATGTGCCACTTCCGGAAGGATACCATGTCGAGTATGGAGGTCAGTTCGAAAGTGAACAATCTGCATCGCGTATTCTGCTCTTCACCTCGATCATCTCACTGTTGATCATCTTCCTGTTGCTGTTCCAAGAATTCAAAAAACTCTCCATGGCAGGTATTATTATGATCAATCTACCTTTGGCACTGATCGGAGGTGTCTTCAGCTTGTGGATTACCGCTGGTGATATCAGCATCCCAGCCGTGATAGGCTTTATCTCTCTATTGGGTATCGCCACCCGTAACGGGATCCTGCTCGTTTCACACTACAACAATCTCCGGGCCGAGGGTGTATCACTGCACAACAGTATTGTACAAGGTTCTATTGACCGTTTGAATCCGATCCTGATGACTGCTTTGAGTTCTGCTCTTGCCCTGATCCCGCTTGCATTGGGAGGCGACTTAGCCGGAAATGAAATTCAAAGCCCTATGGCTAAGGTCATTTTAGGCGGACTACTCAGTTCGACACTGCTCAACGGATTTATTATTCCGGCCGTTTACCTGATTCTCAACCGTAAACACGAAAACGTATGAAAAAGAGCATCATGATGGTAGTTGTGGCTTGCATGTGCAGCATCTTACCCTTGCAGGCTCAACAAAGTATCGATGAAGTATTGCAATATATAGAACAATCTTCCAAGGAGCTACAGGCTCAACGCAGATTGACTGAAGCCCAAAAACTCGAAGCCAGCACAGGCAACTCGTTACAAAACCCAACAATAGAAATGGAAAATATGTGGCGGCGGCCTGAGGCTGGCAGTGAAGCTGAGTTGACAGTCATGCAAGGCTTTGATTTTCCGAGTGCCTATGCTGCGCGCAACAAAATTGCAAAACTCAAAGGTTCGGCATACGAAAGTCAAGGGGCCGAAGTGCGTCAGCAGATCTTATTACAGGCGAAATTGCTCTGTTTAGAGATCATCTACCTGCGTCAACAACAAGCCTCGTTGAATGAACGTCTTTCCAACACAGAACGTTTAGCTGCCATATATCAGCAAAAACTGAAAACCGGAACAGCCAATATCCTGGAGACCAATAAAATTAATGTCGAATTAATTACGACACGGACTGCTGCCAATTTGAATGCGACCTCCTTGCAAACCTGTATGGAACAGTTGACCAATTTGGCAGGAGGAAATCCCGTTAATTTTACCGCGACGGAATATCCAGTCGAACAGCCGTTACCTGATTATGCAAGCATTGAAGCATTATATTTAGAGCAAAATCCCGAATTGCAGCGATTGGAGCATGAACGTAATGCAGCTCAAAAAAGTATTGCGTTGAACAAAGCTTTAGGATTGCCAAAATTCGAAGTGGGATTTCGGCACAATTACGGTCTCGAGGGAAGATTGACTGGTTTTGCCGTTGGGATGTCTATTCCGATGTTTGAAAACAAAAACAAGGTGAAAGCTGCTCGTGCTCAAAGCTACTACAGTGACACCCAATTACAAAGTGCAAAGTTGAACAACATCGCCCAACTCAAACAGTTGTACCAACAGGCACAGACACTGCAAGCCTCTGCCACCTCACTCGAGAACCTTTTGCAAAATCAAAACACGATAGACCTGTTGAACAAAGCGCTGGATGCAGGACAAATCTCCGTAATTGAATATTTCACTGAGGTGAATACCTTTTACCAAAATCGCGAAACGTTACTGCAATTGCAAAAGGATTATCGAACCGTAACGGCTCAAATATTCCGTTACGAACTCTAACCGAATCCTTATATCTATTATTCTTCCGATAAAAAGAGAGACCGAACATTCGGTCTCTCTTTTTATTACGTCATTTATTAACAAATTGTGCAAAACTTTCAGCACATAATTCGACAAATAATCCCTATATTTATCCAAGATTTATATACGTGGGGGTCTATACCCATCTAACAACAATCGATTTTTCCATTTAAATTCTTTATTGTATTTTGTATATTTTACAACAAATACAATAAAATTTTAACAAACAAGAAATATTGCCGAATTGTCAGGCTATATTTGTGCGATAATAGAGAGAACAAGCAATACAAACCATTCGGGAATCATGAAAATTGTAGGCGAACCAAAAGCATTCCTCAGTAACGAAGCTCTCCAGTTGCTGAACTTGTACGAATCATTGGGCGAACGTGCCGAGATATTTTTACCCCGGCATATCTTCGACAATTTGACCAATTTCGTCAGTCTCTGCATGGAAGAGCCCGACGATCCAGCTCGACAACAGGCCGAGATCAATCGTTACCTGCTCAAGTTCCGTGAGGACATTCCCGGCTATACCGATGTATCGTTGATGTTGATTCCTCACAACAACTCGAAAGCATTCGAATTGAGCAGTAAACGTGGGGAGTTCGTCAAAAAGATCAACTCGGTACTCGACACTGACGGGACAACCACAGAAACCAAGAATATCCTGATCAATATCCGTGACAGCCACGATCTGTCGGTCGGAACACCTCCGATCAACAGTTCGCACATCGACTTCATGTCACAAATCCAGCTTGGCGGTCACGTGCGTGATCTGCGCAAATACCGTGATGTGATCGGTGTAACGGGTGATATCAATGAAGCTCACTGGAACTACTTGATGGATACCCTTGAGCAGATGATCAGCCAGAGTACCCATTACACAACCAAAGCCGAAGTCAATGACTTCCTGCAACGCAGCAGATGGGCCGTGAACTTCAAAGGTATGAACGGACTGATCCGCACTGTCATCTCGGGCAATGCTGATAAGGCTGTATCGTTGCTTCGCGGCGATGTCTTCAGCAAAGACTGTATCGTAGTCATGGAGTCGCCAGCACCAGAGGTACTCTACGAGCGCATGACCACAGACACCACCTCGGTATTTGTGGTCAAAGTCAAACATGCACGTATCAACCACTATGCTGGCGAAAAATGGTTCCCACTGTTGACCCGCTTGGTCATCGTGGATGATTCGAAAGAGTCTCGCAGTTCCAATACCTCGTTGGTGTTCTGTTTCCACAACGGCATCATCAACACACTCAACAAGGTACATACCAAGAAATTGGGATCACCTTCCAATACACAGCTCAACCTGCGTCTGATTTTGGAAAACGTCAATCCGTCCTATCTCAAGGAGTTCCGTGAAAAGATCGAGGCTCAGATTGCAGAGTATGCCAACGAAATCCGCACTCAACTCGAGGAGCAGACTGGAGATCCGAACGACATTGAAAAGAGAATTACCCTGTTCAAGCTCGATTCATTCTCACGTCAAATCGTACAGGATAAATACTCTTTGGAGAAACTGCGTGACTTCATTTTCTTCCTTGAAAATTGCCACAAGCAGGATACCAAAAAGGTACAGACTCAGGAGCTGATCGACGAGTTCGAAAGCCGGATGAAAAACTATTTCTATGCCGGCAACAAGCTGATCGACATCGTCACCATTCTTGAGGGTGGTGGACGCCATCAGATCAAGACATTCGGAGATTACCTGAGAAGCAAGACCTACAACAATCTCAACAGTAAGATTCGTTATGCCTGCCAGCTGATTTTGGATATTATTCCCAGCTGCTATGAACGGACCCTGCACAACCATTTCCATAAAAACTTTGGAATCAATCTCTTTTTAGAGAAATATCAGGAATACCTGACCAAGACCGTCAAAGATGCCGACAACAAAGGCCGTTTCGAGAAATTCTTGATCGATTTGGGTATTCGTGACAAATACTTTGCGCTGAAGGATGAAGACAAAGATATTGTCAAAAATTTCCTTGCAGCATTGGGTAACTTGGATCAGACCTCAATCTCGGACGATGTCCAGATGATTATCCGTGACCTGCTGTTCAATCCGAACGGTAGACCCAAACCCTACGTAATCTACAACGAGATTCAGGCATGGGAGTACAAAGACCTATTGCCGGATGATTGCTTTGATATCAATCCGTTTGACATAGAAATCGAGAACGACAGTCAGGGGCGTTTGGCATATGACCGTTTGATCAACAAATTGCAACGGATCAAATCTACACTTTCACTGTTCGACGACAGCGGAAGCCTGTGGGATCTGTTCTGCGAAAACACGACGATCATCATCAATGACCCGAACAACCCAACCGGATACACTGATTTTAACAGCGATGCTGCCAACAATTTCCTGCGTTTCCTGAACAGTTGCAAGATCACGCTGTTCCTCGACGAGGCTTATGCAGAAAGTGTAAAAATCGAAGATCGTGAACTGCCGAAATGGCGTACGTTGTCCCGCTACATCATGAACAACATTTATGCCCAGACACGTATCAAAGCGATTTCATCACTCTCGACAACCAAAAACCTGGCTGCTACCGGTGAACGCCTCGGTGCAGTAGCAGTAACACCGCAGGCTGCCGATTTTGCTAAATACGCCCGGGGATGCAACAGTGCAGAACATGGTAATAACACCTCGCTACTGATGTTGAATAACACTTTGGAGGTAGCACAAGTCGCCAAAAGCATCAAGGATCAGATCGAGGCCGAACTTCCGAAAAACGCTTCACGCTCTAAGATCAAAAAGGCAATTGTTAAATTTATTGTCAGCCAGATCGAGAAGACCAAACAAAACAACGAAATCAGCAAGACCAACCGTCAGCTCCACAAAACAGCCGGATTTGAAGGTTCTCCGCTGTACCTGTTCCTGTTGGATGAGTTGGTTGCATTGGATAAATTGGATGTATTGGGCTTGCCTGATGATTTCAAATATCATGACGAACCCTTCTTTATCTACTATCAGAGTAAACTGGTCAAGAATCTGAACCGTTTCCGTGTGAACAAGAATTTCCGCAAGGAGTCACTCACACGTATGCGTATGGCCAAGGAAATTGGACAACGTTTGCTGGACAATGCACCCGAAGGGACACAACTGAAAGTGATTCAGTCAGACGGTTCCTATCTGTTCAACTTCAAGATCACGGGACCATATTCATACCCAGACCTGCTGCTCTTCTGCCAAATGTTGGCTAAGAACAAAGGAGTAGCTATCGTTCCGTATCCTACGGGATTAGCCCGATTCTCATTGGGAGGTTACACCTCTGCATCCAAAGAAGGGCTGAAAATTCTCGGTGCGGAATTAGAGGATGCATTCTCGATCTTTATCAAATATTGGACAGAGTTTGCAATCAAACGTGCGGATCCTGCCAATAAAGGGCGAGACAGTCTTTCGATTATGAACGAAATGTTCAACTATCCGAAAGATCAGGATTTCATTGACAGCATTATCGCTGATTATCCGCTTTCCTCGAAGTACAAGAAAGACAAAGCTCCGTCATTGCAGATCCGTGACGTTCGTTCGCTGTATCACGCTTCACCCGAAAAGAGTGGGGTAACGATCACAACCATTGGACGTTCAGCCAATTCAGTAATTGAACTTCACGGGGATATCGTAGGAACCTGCCAGGACGTTTTCGAATTTATCCGCAGTTCTGCGTTTACCAAGATTTACGAGAACTTACTGGCTCAAGTATATAAACGCGTTCCTGCATTGGCTGATCTTGATTTCAATACGGTCAGCTCAAAATACAGTAAAGCTATCATCTTAAAGTATATCACCAACAAACGCACCTTCCAGCCGAACCACCACGTGCTCGACAATCCGGAAGAGAGAAGCGTCATGATGGAGATTCTCATCGAGATGGAGAATCTGCTCTTCTCGGACAGCAAGATGAAGATTTTGGCCATCAACGCAACCGGCAGTCCGGAACTCGACAAGGCCAAAATGGAGGGTCTGAACTCAATCTTCAAAAAGTATATTCGCGAGATTTTGCTCCACTTCAACCTGCCTTTTGAGAAGGAGAGTCTCGAGCCGAGTCGTCGGGAGATCATCCAAACAGCAGGCACATGCTTTGAGGAGATCACCGGTATCAAACTTTCACAGTTCAACCTCGACATCTGGATCGACGAGTTTATGCGGAACCTGCGTAACCGTCCGGAATTTTGCTGCCTGAATATCTCGAAGAAGAGTATCGGCTACATTGAGGATGTACTGCGTGCCGGAGTGGACAATGCACCGGAAATTACCGACAAGATCCTTTATCTCTATCTGCTTGAGAACGACAAGTCGTTCTACAAAATGGTCTGCAACAAGCTGGCCTATTTCGACAAGCGGATCAAAGAGTGCGATGATACCGAGATGAAGATGCTCACCGAAGAGTTTGTGTCGAGCATCCTTCCGATGGAGTTGCAGGAGCTGAGCAACTACATCATGCGCAAAAAGGATATCAAGATCGCTGAAAACGAGATCTATGCCGTCAGTCGCAAAGTGGTGCGTTTCTACATCAGCCTGATCAAACGTACACGTGGCACCGACTATTACCGTCGCTATGCCCATACGATTGTACGTCTCGTCGAGACAGCTTTCAAGAAACAGAACTCAAGCGTCAACGAGATGGTTCAGCACGGTATCTCGATCTACAAGGGATTCGATATGGAGAACAAAACTCTCGAAACCTTTGCAGGAGGACGGATCAACTGGATCAACGAGTTGATGTCCAAGTGTGGTGTGATCTCTTCGGAACAACCGGTTCAGGAGCACACTCGTATTGTCACCGACGCCAAAAAACGAGAGTATCCATTCCATAAAATGGACCGCATAGAGAGTCGCAAACCGGACGGTCTTATTCCGTCGGATCACCCGACAGAGTATATCCGATACATGGACCTGCGTCCCGATTCGGCTTTCTTTACACACCGTTTGTCGCGTTTCGTTGCCAATATGGACTCGGACGACTATCGTTGCAAAGTGGTAAAACACGGTATCGTCAAGGAGCTGGTTATCTTCCAAAAGGGTTATTTGAAATACCTGACCGACAACTACCGTCTGAACTATACGGAAGATATCAGCCTGAAAGATATTCGGAATTTCGTACCGGATGTGATTTCGCTGCTCGGAGCGCCCGAAAAGTTGATCTCATTCCCGCAAATCGGCTACTTCGACATCAAAGGTCCGACCGGAAATATCAAAACGATCGTCACCCCGTTGAAGTCAGAGGCCGACTACTTCGGTGATGTCAAAAAACCGCGTTTGACCGTCATCAACGAGAAGGTGAAAGAGATGGGTGGCACCCCACGCCACGGATCGTTGTTCATGGTTGAAGAGAACGATGGTAGCGTATTTGTAGTCGAGATCAATGGTGACAGTGGAGTAGGCAAGAGCGAAATGATCGCTGCCTTTGTCCTGAAATGGCTGCGCAACAACCTGGAGGGCATCCGCTCTGTTAAGATGGTTGCCGGAGATATGTTCCACGAGTTCCAGGATGCGGATGGTAATCTGTACGGTATTGGAACCGAAGTGGGTGACTTCTCCCGCACCACTGACTTTGATCCGGACTACATCAAATATTACAAATATCTGTTTGAGAGCAGTGCCGACAGTAATGTCGATGACCGTAATGCCCGCAGTACCGTAAGCGGTATGTGCGACATCACAATGCCGTACAAAGTGGACATTATGTTGTCAGCCAGCAATTATGCCAAGAGCGAAGGTGGCATCACCCGTATCGACAATCCGGAAAACTTCCTGTTGTACATCGATGCTCATGGTGAGCGTAAAGAGAAGGCCACCAGTAGCGATGGCCCGAACTTCCAGCGTACACTGAAACGTTATACGGCTGATAAAAATATTGTCGAGGTGATTTCTCGCCATGGCAACTATTTGGATGATATCCTCGACTGGGATTTCTGCCAGGCCGACAAACAGTACTATCTTGCATCGTCATTCAAGCTGCTCGACAAGATCGATATTACGGAGGTGGTGAAGATGATCTTCGTCGGTCGGACCTTTACCCGCGATGAGGTGGAATACACAATCGAAGATGTAGCATTCGACATGATCCAGAACCGTTTCATTGCCACCGTTTCGTACCTGTTCGAAGGAGACCGTATCACCGACGAGAAGCTGATCGATCGCAAGATGTTCAGTTCGATGTTCGATGCGCTGGCCAGCACGCCGGGCGGACAGCCATTCATTGCCGAAGAGGGACAGCTCGAATGCGTTCAAAATCTGATCACCTGCCTGCGCGGTGGTAAAGACGGCAAGGGTGGGGCACGCCACATCCAATGCGGCGTACTTTCGACCGAGATCGGTAAAAAAGGCCGTGAGATCACTGGACCGCAAAAGGCTGCCGCTGCGTTGAAGCAGTTGATTCAGGAGGTACGTGTCAACAAACCCGAAATCAATGAAGGCAAGATTAAAGTAAAACGCCTGTTGAACGAGAAATACAACCACATCTTCCACGGTGAGATGAATAGCTCAGAGTTGTGGCGATACAACTTCTATCTCTATCAGCTCGACAACATGCGCAAAGCCGATCTTCGTCGTATGGACAACCGCTCGAAAAAAGTGGACATCTCCAATCTGGTAAACTTTACGCCCTCAGATCCGAAGCGGGAATTCAGCCCCTTGTTGATCAATCCCAATATGAATATTGAGTTGACCAGCTTCGGTGAGACGTTCGAAGAGTTGATGAGTCTGCCCAACTATCCCGATTTTGCGGAAGAGTTTACAGCAAAAGTTTCTCTGCTCTACATTGCAGAGGGATACAGTGAAGAGACCAATATCAACAACATGATTGTTCAGTTGCTGATGCTCGAAGGCTATATCAATACCGATGATCTTGCCCATGGCAGCGTGATCGAAAAGGTTAATCGCGAGACCATCGCCGCTGCTAAATATGCCGTTGTACAATATCTGACCTCTCTCAAAGAGCAGAAAGAGGTAACAGCACCAACAACTGACACAGTAAATAAAGGTGCTTCTACAGGTACGAAAGTGACTCCCAAACGCTAATAGAGTAGTCACAACGAAGCCAACTCGTAAAGTACACTAATTAAAAAAGAAGCGGGACACTCAATAGAGTGTCCCGCTTCACTTTCAAACCTTAATAACCCACAGAACTAACAAGGCAAAAGAAAGCCTGTTTATTTGATTGCCCCGTAAGCAGCAGAAGAACTGCCTTCGGGATTATCTTTAATACCATTTAACCCAGATGAGGATCCGTCAGTAGGTAAATAGAATGTCCCTGAATCACTGCAATCCATATTATCGTAATTGCTCCAACGCAAGGTTACAAAAATTGAAGATTTACCTTCTGGCACCAATTTACTGATATCGAATGAAACACGTCCAAACGCCAAGGCTGTAATAGGATCTTCATACGCATTATGTTTCAAAATTACTACAACATTATTTTCATCCGAGTTTTCTTCATCTACATAAAGGTTAATAAAATGAGCCAATTGAGGATCAAAGCGAAGAACCGCAAAATCAATATTCAGATATTTACCTCCAAACCATGCATTTTTCACATAAATGGGATCATTGCCTAACTCTTCAAGCTCTTCTGGTGTGAGCTGTGACGAATAGACCGGTTCTTTGCTCAACACTTTTTCAATCGCATTCAAACGTACATTTAGATCAGACCCACTTTGCTCCTGGATGGTAAAATTCACTCGTACACGCATACCATCTTCCACCGGAAACGTTGGCAACAAGTTTTCAACGATATGAAGTGTATTGCCTGCATCTGTTTTAATCGTATAGGCTTCAGAAGTACCAACGACCTCACCATAGCTGACATAGAAGTTTTCTCCATCCGTACTTGTATCACAAGCCGAGAACACCATGGTTCCCACTGCTGCGATCAACATTGCGAATAATTTTGATACTCGTTTCATAAGTACAAATTTTCTTTAAACGATTTTAGGTTTTAAGACGTCTTTCCATAAAGACGCATGCCACAAAAGAAATGTTGCACGAACCTTTAAAATTTGAACCGGAAACCAACTCTCACGTTGAAACTCCACGGATTATCAGTCCAATAAGATTGAGGATGATTGGCATTGGGGAAGTAATAATTTGCACCAGGTTCAAGATAGATACCGAAGTTGCGCACAAAGTCATAGCTGATACCAGCCCCAAGATTAACAGACCACAGTGGACCATTGGCAGGCAGGTCCTCGTTGATGCTTGAGGCAAACTCTCCTTGATTGAAAATCCGGGTTTGGCCATGAGCCGAAAGGGCAAATTGCGCCATACCTCCACCTTGCAAATAGATATCAAGTCCTTTGTTTCGATAAAGCGAATAGCTTATTCCAAGCGGAATACCCAAATAATGGATGCTTTGTTTATATCGATATTGATAAGCCGCATCCAGATCGGCTGTCGATTGTAAGAAAGTATAAACCAATCCCGATTCAATACTCCAGCGGTCATTCAACTGCTTTTTCACATTGATACCAACCGAAACAGGAAAACTGTGTTTAAGATTGCGTCCCATAAACGAGACCGCATTTTTAGTATAGTTGGATTCGACCAATGCCGCATTAAACGCCGTATTGCTACTTAGCAACTGCATATTGGAACCTCCTGCTGCATACGCATTGGTATATGCAGACATCATCCATGGATGCCGTTCTTTCTCTTCAAAGTCTCCCCAATTAAAGCCATTATCGAACAAATTGCCATGAACAGCTTTGCTCATGCGACCTGCTGAAGCATACGCAGCAGGGGTACGATAATTCGATTGAGCCGGCGAAGAAGATTTATCAGAATGAATACCCTGTACCTCAAGAGACCCTAAATCAGGCGCTTCAAATGAGGTCATTGCTAATGGATTTGCTCCAGGCAAACTACTATTCGACACCGATAAAGTAGCCAAATTACTGCTATTCAATGGACTTTTAGCAGATTTTCCGGACATCGGAGTTACACTTCGTACTGAACGGAATAATTTATCCAATTGAGGATCATTCAACGATTGAGGCTCCACCAACTTATCTGCTGAAATAGCTCTCTCCTCCAAACCGGCTAAAGCCGCCCCATTGGAGGTAGCCTCATGCTCTAAAGAGATCACCACGTCACGACTATGACGACCAAATTGATATGCACCAGCACCTATCAACAGAGCGATCATAGCTGCAATTCCATATTTAAAGCCTCGACTCAACGAGCGTTTGGGCACTACTCCTGCGGCATTCTCCGCAAGAGTGAGTTTATGCTCCATTGCGCTCCATGAGGGGACAGCATAACCCGATTGCGGGTTCTGCAACTTGGATTGCAATATGTCATCGAACCGATCTCGTTTCATATCAAATTATTTCGGCCTCACGCAACAGCTTTTGAAGATAGATTTTGGCTCGTGCATACTGTGAACGGGAGGTACCTTCACTTATTCCCAACATTTGAGCAATTTCTTTATGAGAATAACCTTCCACTGCATATAAGTTCAATACTACACGATATCCATCGGGCAATTTGTCAATACAGCGCCGCAATTCGGCCACCTCCATACGCTCCAGAGCCGATATATCCCGATTATCGAGTTGAATCGCACTTTCAACCGGCACAGCTTCACTGAGCACGTTATTTTTACGCAGGTAGCCCAGACTTGTATTGACGAATATCCGTCGCATCCATCCTTCAAAAGAACCTTCGGAGCGAAAATCTCCAATTTTACTATATACGGTTATAAATCCGTCGTGCATCAAGTCACACGCTACATGATAATCCTTCACATAGCGCATGCATATGCTCAACATCACAGGAGCATATTTCTCATACAACTTCTGTTGAGCGACGCGGTCATGCTGACGACAACGTTTAATCAACTGCTTCTCGGTCACTGTGCACGTGGAATAAAAACCGATCTACCGTGAATTTATTAGATAGATGGAAAAAGTTTGTTAATCGTTGCTTGTATAACGTGAAATCGTGTAAAATGTTTCAGCAACAGATACATTTTTCCATCCTTCATCTACACGCACAACATCCCTTGTACAAAGTTACATAAATTTGTGATTTAGGAAAATTTAGACCATATTTGTTTACACAAAATCGACTTAAATCGGCTATTTTTTCCAATTATGATTGTATGGGCATCAACTGCCGTCTCTTTAGACGGATACATCGACGACAATACCTCGCAAAGACTGGTCCTTTCCTGTGCAGAAGATTGGGATCAAGTCCGGGCTTTACGAGCAGAGTGTGATGCCATACTGGTCGGAGCCGAAACCATCCGTAAAGATAATCCGGCATTAGTAACGCGTAACGCAGAATTACGCCAGAAGCGCCTTGCTCAAGGCCAACCTGCCGATCCGGTTAAAGTTACGGTCAGTGCCAGTGGCAATTTGAGTTCTCAAGCCCGATTTTTCACTGAAGGCAATGGGGAGAAAATTGTAATTACAGGAGAGCAAGCTAATTTACAACAATTAGAAAAATTACGCAGCGTTGCGACTGTCATTATTTTACAGGCTCCCATCACACCAGAAGCGATCAAAAGCACACTGGCTGCACGTGGAATACGTCGTCTATTTCTCGAAGGAGGAACAAGCATGTTGACTCAATTTTTGGAAGCGAACGCCGTAGATTTTTTACGAATTGCTGTCGCCCCATTTTTTGTTGGTGACTCTTCAGCTCCACGATTTGTTCACGACGGACTTTTCCCGCACGACAAGAGCCACCGGATGCATTTAGTTCGCACTGAATCTGTTGGAGATATGGCTGTTGCCGTATATGCTTTGAAAGCATCAGACGAAGATTATCGTCTGATGCGGCAAGCTATTGCTCTTACCGCTCAATGTCCACATTCGACAAGTGCATACGCAGTGGGGGCAATCATCGTAACTCGCAAGGGCGAAATATTTACAGGATACAGCCGAGAAACGTCTCCAATCAATCATGCCGAAGAGGAGGCTATACTAAAAGCGGAACATGCAGGTTGTTCTTTAGAAGGGGCCACGATCTACTCCAGTATGGAACCTTGCACCACACGCAGCTCCAAACCGACGTCGTGTTCAGAGTTAATCATTCGACATCGCATGGGTAGAGTTGTATTTGCAGCCTACGAACCTCCTACGTTCGTCACATGCCATGGAGAAGAGATGCTTCGCAATGCCGGCATCGAAGTAACCATTCTTAACGATTTAAGCAAAGAGGCCCTGACCGCCAATCGCCACATAAAATAACATTACGGAGGCACACGTACAATAATATTAAACTCCTCTTTAAATATCTCAGCCACAGGAAGCACCTGTTCAAATAAAATATACCCATTATATATAATTAGGTCTCTTAGCCAATTGCAACTCGGACAAGCCAATTATTATATTATATTTCAATAATTTATAATAAGTATCTTACATCTCTGTCTATTGATTCGATCCGTTTTAAGCACGTATTGAATCTCATACAATTCAACTATTTGGATGATCTTTTCGTAAATAAATGAACATTCCTTCATTTATCGTTTGCAGTTTAATAAAATGTTTACATATTTGCGAATGAATATTCATTCATTAATAAATTATGGTGAAGAGAATAGACACATCGCTCATTGAACGGATTCGCCAGGCATCTGTGGAGATTATTAGTGAAAAGGGTATTACAGGTAGTTCGGTAGCTGCCATAGCCAAACGCGCACAAGTATCGGCAGGCTATCTCTACCGCCATTATCCAAGTAAAGAGGACTTGGTGAATGACCTGCTAAACGATTCGCTACACACAATCGCAGAGAAGATCGATGAGCTGATACAACAAAATGATCGCATAGAAAATATCGTTGAAGGCATAATTGGCTTCATTCTTGAAAGTGCAAATACAAATCCTCATCGGATCAAATTTGTGATTATGCTATTAAACGACTTTTCCATTCCCAACAAGCCATCTGTCCGAGAACAAATTCTTCGCATCGGAGAAACCTTGATCGAAAAGGGGAGAGAGAGCGGATCAATCCGCAATGAGATCACCGTTGAAGATTTTTATATTGCATTGGTTGGGATTCCTCTGCAATATCTTGCAACACGTTTCAGATTCGATTTTGGTCCCCATGACTGTAATCTGGATGCTGAAACACGTAAAATCACTGAATTATCCATGTGTGCAATTAAATAGAACCAACTAATGAAAAAAATAGTATTCATCATTTGTGCGCTTGGTCTGGCTTCAGGAGCCGGAGCACAAGAAAAACAGGCTCTCACGTTCGATGAAGCACTCAACTTAACCCTAAATAACAACCCAAGTCTTCAAGCCTCTTCATATGGCATTGAAGCAGCTGAACGGGAACGTAAAGCAGCATATGGTTTGCGTCTGCCACAAATCGGGGTAAATGGAGCCTATGTCTATATGTCTAAAGACATCAGTATAGACATGAACAATCTCAAAGCACCAGTCAGCGGTATTTTAGGAAGTGTGGGCAACGTTTTACCTCCCGATGTGTTACAACAGGCTCAAACCTTGCTTGCCCAAAACTGGGCCATGCCATTGCAAGACCGCAGTGTAGGAACAGTCGGAGGAACAATCACTGTTCCCGTCTATACCGGTGGTAAAATCAATGCTGCCAACAACGCAGCCAAAATCAAAATAGAAGAGACCAAAGAGCAACGTCTTCAAACTCAAAATGCACTGATTTCAGAATTGACTGAACGGTATTATGGACTGTCTCTGGCCCTACAGGTAGTCGAGGTACGCCGTCAAGTTCTCGAAGGAATGCAACATCACTTAGAAGATGCCAAAGCTTTGGAAGCCAATGGAATTATTGCAAAAAGCGAACGTCTTTATGCCGAAATGCATGTGGCTGAAGCCGAACGAGAATATTTGGCCGCACAAAAAACGGCAGCAACCCTCAGTAGTGCTCTTAGCAACACGCTGAACAACAGTGGCAGCTATGAATTTCAACCCATCACCAATATGTTCATTCTCGATCAGATCGAGGGGGTTGACCATTTTAAACAGCTGGCATTACAGAATAATCCATTGCTGCGTCAAGTAGAATTGAAAAAGGACTTGGCTGTTGAAGGAGTGCGTTTGCAACGTGCTGATTTTACGCCCCAGATTGCATTGATGGGTGCTGCCTCATTCTACAACTATCAAATGACGCCGTTGATGCCGCGTTGGGCTGTCGGGGCTGGTGTCTCATTCAAATTGTTCAACGGTCTGAATCGTGAATATAAATTCAGTGCGGCAAAATCTCAAGTGAAACAGGTTGAAGCATTGAATGTGAAAGCACAGAATGACATTTTAACCTTAATTGACAAATTGTACAACGAAATGACCACATACAGTGTACAATTGCCCTCAATCAATACGGCACATGACTTTGCCGTTGAGTATCTCCGCATCAAAGAGACCGCATTCAAAGAAGGTGCAGCACCATCTTCCGATGTCGTAGACGCACGACTCAATCTGGCAAAGATCAAAACTGAACGTTTACAGGCCGCCTATTATTATGATCTGATGTTGGCTCGATTGCTCGAAGCTTGTGGTGACAGCGAAGCATTTGGGGAATACGCCAAACGTTCTGCCGCCATGCCCATCCGCTACGAATAATCACACATTTCAATCACAATTAAGACAATAAAACAAAATAAACATATGAAAAAGAGTAATGTAATCGGACTGACTATCGGTATCATCATTGTCATTGTTGCCGTATCGCTGATCAGTTGGTTTGCCATCAAGCCCGTACCCAACTTCATTCAAGGGGAGGTAGAGGCAACAAGTATCAAAGTTTCGTCGAAAGTACCCGGACGTATCGAACAGATGGATGTCAAAGAGGGCCAAAAGGTCACCAAAGGGCAACAACTGTTCATTTTGAGCACGCCAGAAGTGCAGGCAAAATTACAACAGGCCCAGGCCGCTCGTGATGCTGCCAGCGCCCAGAGCGAAAAGGCTCGCCGTGGAGCACGGAGTCAAGAGATTGAAGCGGCTTTCAACATGTGGAAAAAGGCTGAAGCTGGTCGCGATTTAGCGCAAAAGAGTTACGATCGTGTCAAAAACCTTTATGAACAAGGAGTATTGCCTGCCCAAAAATTTGATGAGGCATCGGCCAATTTAGAGGCAATGACCACCACCGCTAAAGCGGCTAAATCACAATATGACATGGCTGTAGAAGGAGCTCGTCGTGAAGATCGGGCAGCAGCAGCAGCTCTGGTTGCTCAAGCATCTGGAGCGGTTTCTGAAGTGGAGTCATACGCTAAAGATGCTATCCAATATTCTCCGATTGACGGTGAGGTCTCAACCGTTATTGCCGAACCGGGTGAATTGATCGGATCGGGCTATCCAGTTATCACACTGCTCGACATGAATGACATGTGGGTAACTTTCAACATTAAAGAGGATCTGTTACCTAAAGTAAAAATCGGTTCAGAACTCAACGCCTATGTCCCCGGACTGGCCCAAACGATCCGATTAAAGGTAAACTACATGGCTCCTCAAGCGGAGTATGCCACATGGTCTGCAACCAAAACTCGTGGTGATTTCGACATCCGCACTTTTGAAGTCAAAGCCAAACCAATCGACACTATCGAAGGATTACGCCCAGGAATGACCGTAACCGTCAACTGGGACGAAATTAAATAATCATCTATGAAAGCGATTCGGGATTTCCTTGCTGTATTTCGGCGCGAATTAGAAAGGTTTTCCGACTACAAAACCTTTTTCAGGCTTTCAGTCGGATTGCCTATTCTCTCATTCGTCATTTTCATCCTGCTTTTCCGCACGGGTGTACCCCATGATATACCCATCGCTATCTACGATCCGGGCAATACACCTCTGTCAAGACAGTTAGGGCGAATGATCGATGCGACTCCTTCGGCCAAAGTAGCATACCATATCTCTGATTTTGCCCAAGGTGAAAAGATGATGAAAGAGGGGAAAATCGAAGCCATCGTATCCATCCCTCGCGATCTGGAAAAAGACATTTACAGCAATACGCAGGCTACGGTTACGGCTTATATCAATGGGTTAAACCTCGTTAAGAACGGCATGCTCAATCGTGATATTCAAACTGTAATCACGACATTTTCCTCCGGTATCCAGATTCAAACTTTAATGAAACAGGGAGTATCCGAAAAAGAGGCTTATGATCTGATGATGCCAATCTATTTCGAGAAACATATTCTGTTCAACCCATTCTCCAACTACGAATACTATCTGTTACCCAGTTTTCTGCCCTTGATGCTGATGCTGTTCACATTACTGACCACCATCTTTACCATTGGCGTCGAACTCAAAAACAGCACAACTACCGAATGGCTTGCAACCGGAGGCGGGAACATCCTTGTAGCCCTGACCGGAAAACTATTACCCTATACGGTCATTTTCTTTGCTTTGTGCATGCTAATGAATACCTGTTTATTCAAGTTTTTGGGTGTTCCATTGCAAGGGAATGTGCTTCTGATGTTTGTCTCAGGACTGATTTACGTCATGGGATCCCAAGCCATTGGTGTCTTTATGATTGCCGTTTTGAGTAATCTTCGTTTGGCACTTTCGATTGGCGGAGGTTATTCCGTACTCTCGTTTACCTTTTCCGGTTTGACCTTTCCATTCATGGCTATGGATTGGCCTTTACAACTATTCGGACGCCTTTTCCCAATGACCTATTACGTAGAAATATTCATCGACCAGGCTATGCGGGGAGCGCCAGCCATCAACTCACTTGCCTATTTAGGCTATATGATGCTATTTCTGCTTTTACCATTGATCATGTTGCCTCGGTTGAAACGGATATGCACCGAAGAAAAATTCTGGGGGAGATTGTAAGATGAAAATAACACGATTCAAACATAAATTCCACGAATACACCTCGGTGTTACGTAGCGAATATCGTAATATTTTTCACGATGCAGGGGTACTGCTAATTGCGGTAGGGGCGATCTTTATCTATTCGATGGCCTATTCTCTTGCCTATAAAAATGAGGTATTACGAGACATTCCCGTCGCTGTGGTGGATAACAGCCATACCCCTTCCAGTCGACAACTCATTCGCGCTTTTGATGCAACTCCGAATATCGATGTCGCTTATAAACCGACCAGTCTGGAGGAGGCAAAAAAACTCTTTTTTGAACGTAAGGTTTATGGAGTAATCGTTATTCCGAGCGACTACGAAAAGAAACTTATGCGAACCGAAAAGGTGAACATCGCCATTTATGCCGATGCCAGCTATTTCCTGATGTATCGCCAAGTCTTTTTCGATTTTGCGGGCAGTATAGGACAATCCAATTATCATGTCGAATGGTTGCGCTTTGTATCCAAAGGGGCTTCAACAAAGCAGGCCGAAGCCTTGAGTAGTCCGGTTGTCACATCCGTCCACAACCTGTACAACCCTTATTTGGGTTACGCTACCTTTATTATGCCAGCAATCCTACTTGTGATTATTCAGCAGACCCTTTTGATAGGCATCGGTATGGTCGGTGGAACTTGGCGCGAGAAAAAGTTATACCGAACTCTTATTCCGACAGGGCAATCCCGCATGTCGGTGTTCCCGATTGTTTTGGGTAAATCAACCGCTTTTATCTCCATCTATTGTATCACAATAACTTACCTGTTGACATTCCATTACAAGTTGTTCGGCTATCCGGTTAAGGGAGACACGATGGATCTCATTTTATTCCTAATTCCATATTTGCTTTCATGCACGTTTTTAGGTATAGCCGTATCCACCTTGTTCAAACATCGTGAGAATTCGCTTTTGTTATTGCTGTTCACATCAATTCCTGTACTCATGCTCAGCGGTGCATCTGTGCCATCAGAGTGTATCCCGACCTGGCTCTTCAATGGAGCGAAAATCATTCCCAGCAGCAGTGGAGTAGATGGATTTCTGCGCATTCAGACCATGGGAGCCACCTTGGCGGAAGTGGGCACACAATTCCGTACGTTATGGATTCTGACAGGCGTATATTTTATCTTAGCTTGTGTAGGAATGCGGCGAGTTCTGCGTAAAACTGAAAACGAATCATCTGCAACCAATCAATAACATTCAGCCTTGTGAAAAAGATTAAAACAGGAATTGCATCATTTGGACTATCCGGACAAGTTTTTCATGCTCCGTTTCTGAATATCCATGAAGGATTTGATCTGACCGTAATTGCCGAACGCAGTAAAGATCTTGCTCGAACAATTTACCCGCAGGTCAAAACGGTCCGCACATTCGAAGAATTGCTCGCAGAAGATATCGAGTTGGTCATTGTCAACACTCCGGTGCAAACACATTTCGACTACTGCAAACAGGCTCTTTTAGCAGGGAAACATGTGGTTGTCGAAAAACCGTTTGTTGCTACATCTGCTGAAGCGGAAGAGCTCATCTTATTGGCACAACGACAAAACAAACTGCTCACGGTATTCCAAAATCGACGTTACGATGGAGATTTTCTCACCATACGCCAGATTCTCCAATCAGGAGAATTGGGCCATATTGTCGAGTTTCAATCATCTTTCCAACGCTATCGTCCCGACATTACCTCAGCCCGGGCACAATGGCGTGAAGAGCCACTGCCTGGCAATGGAATCACCTATGATTTAGGTTCACATCTTTGTGATCAAGCCCTAACTCTATTCGGCAAACCATCGGGAGTCTGGGCCCATATTACCATTCAACGCCAAGGGAGTCGCGTAGATGATTACAGTTTGATTCAAATGCTATATCCTGACCTGACTGTCACTTTACGTGCCGGCATGCTGATTCGTGAAGAGGGGGCCCGATTCGCTGTACACGGCACACGCGGCTCCTATGTTAAATTTGGGCTGGATCCGCAAGAGGGATTATTAAGATACGGCCATGCCACTCCAAATCGCGGATCTTGGGCTACAGAACCTGAAACAGAGTGGGGAATTCTGAATAATGATGCAGGACGTCGCAAATATCCGACTGTACCGGGCAATTACCTAAGTTATTATGATGCCATTTACGATACACTGTGTAACGGGGCTCAACCGCCCGTCTCTCACGAGGATATCGTGACTGACCTGCGCATTTTGGAGGCAGCATTTGAAAGTAACAAGACTGGACAAACCATCACCTTATAATGTAGCACCCAATAATTATAATATCTTCTCGAAAGTGTTCTGAATACTAGCTTTTCGGATAAAGTCGGACTCATTCAATCATAAGAATAGGGGGAATCCAATCACTACTAATAATTCTTCCTCGAATTACATTATAAGACACTGAGAATCGGATCAATCTGTTACTCAATCAGCATGTGACATCCAGAAACTAATCATTAAGCACAGACACATTCCTATCGTTCGCAGAAGAGTATTTCTCTATATACATTCAGGAAATTCTAACAGGACTTTCTTCTGACAAAACACATCACACACCTATTACCCTCCTTAAACAATGAGCGCTGCAACTTGACAGTTGCAGCGCTCATTATCTTAGGTTCGGATTTGTCATCAAATCCAATACAGGAAGTTCTTATTTACTCTTCTACCAGTTCATATTTTTGATCAATTCCTTTTTCAGTAACTGAAATACCCTCTTTCATCCAACGAGGCATGGGGGCATCTTTCAGATAGTGATCAAAGAACTGATACATGCGTTTATCCCAATCCATGCAGGCAGCACGTGACGCCAAATTGTGGGGTTCGCCATTGTAATTAAGCAGCCATACCGGACGGCCCAAACGACGCAACGCAATATAGTATTCGATACTCTGAGTCCAGGGCACTGCACCGTCATTATCATCATGACGCAACAGCTGCGGAGTTTTCACCCGATCAGCAAAGAATACAGAAGAGTTCTCAATATAAAGGTCTGGGCGTTTCCATGGAGTGGCACCGATTCGGCTCTGACCTGTCTCATACTGTGATGCGCGAGACCTACCCGACTCATAACGGATACCACCATAAGCTGAGAACATATTGGTCACAGCAGCTCCCGGAGCACTACATGCGTACAAATCAGACTGAGTCACCAAATAAGCGGTCTGATAGCCTCCCCAGCTCTGTCCTTGGAGACCGATATGATCTTTGTCGGCAATACCACGCTCAATCAACGCCATAGTACCGCTCACTACGATATCGTAGCAGCTTTTACCCGGATGTCCATCACGATATTTGATATCGGGGATAAAGACAACGTAGCCATTGCTGGTGCAATAAACCGGATTGATAATAGAACGACTCGGAGCCGGTGTATTGTAACGATAACGCAAGAACGTCTGTGTCTCATAAAAATAGACAATGGTTGGATAAGGACGTGAAGGATCGTAATCCTCAGGGAAGTGCAGCAATCCTTCACACTCATTGCCATTGAAATCGGTCCATTTGAACAGTTCTACCGATCCCCATTTGTAATCAGCCTGCTGCGGGTTGGCATTGGTCAGTTTTTTCGCATCGCCAAACTGTTCGTTACTGGTCCAGAGATCGCGGAATTCATTGAAATTTTCGCGGGTATAAATCAAACGATCCCCCTCACGGGCAAAACCTACAATCGCATAAATATACGGGCCCTCTACCAGTTTTTGAATCTGCTGACCGGGCTGCAACAGGTAATAACCATTCTCTTTGTTTTCACGATTGAAAGAGAGGAACATCATCGGACGACTCAAATCCACTACCGATTTACCATCTACCCGACTCATGTTGACAAAACGGAACTGGGTCTTCTTCTCACGACCGATTTTGGTCAGATTCTGTGCTGGCTCTTTGCCTGCAGGATCGACCAACCAAAGATCGAACTGATCCGGAATCAACATCTTCTCATCGGTGGTCCAACCCGACATACCATACAGAGGGGGAGTTCCCGGATGATCGTCATCGATATTATAGAAAGGATAGGGAATATCTGCAGTCAGACGAGTATGTTTCAACGTTTTCGTATCGATCGCATACCAAGATGAATCGGGCAGATTGTAATAAGCTGCGTATTTGGCTGACGGTGACAGATAGGTACCACCATAACCACCTTTACGAATCAAAGTCCGTTTTCCACTCTTCAAATCGATCAAATACACATCCGACGGATTGTACATTTGAATATCCTCACCGGTATAGAGGCTGTATGGACGACTGGTCGTACCGATCGCATAGGGTGCATCTCCATTTTCGGCAAATGTAATCGAAGGCAATTCGATATCACCCAAGGCCAAAGCTCGTTTCTCTTTCGGGAAATATACGGCCATATAGTTTGCCTCCGCAATCCGTTTTTTATTGACGAGTTGCATAGGCATCAACACGGTATCACGGTAGCTCCAAACATCCAACGAGAATTTCTCGTCAGCAGGAAGTGTGTCTTTTGGTTCCTCTTTGGGTTTAGGTGCAATACCAAACTGCAGACGATTTCCGTCCCGATTGAACGCTAAATTACCAAACTTGCTGACCGCAAAGCCACCAGGCAATCCAACGATCTGCTCATTGGCAATCTTACGGGCTTTTAAATCGGCCGTAGCAAAATAATAGAGGTCATACAATGCATGCTTAACGGTATCACTGGTCACCATGAACGCTCCTTGAGTTCCCCATTTGTCCAGAGCCATAGAAGAGGCTATTTGACCCAATTTGCTGGACCAAAGCTCAGTCAACTGAACTCCGTTTTTGGGATCGACAGAATAGAGACAAACCGATTTCAGTGAATCCTCCTCACGAGTGTAGAGCACAGAAGCTCCATTTTCAGCAACTTGGAAATTCTTAACGCTATCCACAACCGTACTGTCTCCAAGCTGCAAATTGACAATCACCAAACGATCGTATTTTTTAGCTTTTTTTGCAGTATCAGCAGTATCCTTGACTGGATTTACCTCATACGTATAGGCATACAAAGCACCTTTGGGTGCTGTCTTTACGGATTTGACACCATCCAGCTTGATCACCTTCATATCGGCCAAATTCATCACAGCAAAAGTATCTTTGGGCATCTTATCGGCTTTCACTTTGGCAATCTTTGCCTTACGCACCGAATCAAAGGGAACCGCGATTTTAAACGAAGCCCAAGTGCCGTTATTGAACAGAGCAGCACCATTACCACGTTCTATCCGCGTAACGTTTCCCGTTTGAGTGTTGTAAAATTCCAGCAAAGCATCTCCTCGCTGCGGCGTGATCGAATAGCAGATCCAATCACCATTGTCGGAAATCCGCGGTGAAGCAATCGACTTCCAACCATCATATGCACTCTGATCCAACGGCTTTTTCTGCGCCGACAAAGTCGCCGACGAGCACGCCATAGCCAGAATACATAAAGTTTTCAAGTTCATAATTCTGTTACTTTTTGATTAGGGTTAATATAAAATGCGCTAAAGGGCCAACAAAATACAAAAATTTTAGCTAAAAACAGATTGATTCTTTCCTGATCTAACACTCAGGATACGATTATGTGGTGCAATTTCATTACATTTGATAGACGGACTTAAATTTACTATTCACAAATTGTATAAAACATGAAAAGTAAATTTTTAAATGAATTCAAACAATTCGCCATGCGTGGCAACGTCATCGATTTGGCTGTCGGTGTCATTATCGGTGCTGCATTTAGCAAAATCACCTCATCATTGGTTGGCGACATCATCATGCCGCCTATCGGAGCCCTTATCGGAGGGGTAAATTTTACAGATCTTGTGATTACATTAAAACAAGCATCTGTAGCTGCAAATGGAGAGATAATTCCTGCCGTCACGATCAATTATGGCAGTTGTATCCAAACCATCATTGATTTTTTGATCATTGCCTTTACCATTTTTCTCTTCATCAAACTGATCAACAAACTAAACCGACAAAAAGCAAAAGAGACTCCGGTCACCCCACCAACTCCACCTGCCGATATTCAATTATTAACCGAAATTCGAGATCTCCTCAAGCAGCAAAATCCAAAATAAGTCACATCTATAAACAAACAATGCAGGAGTACACTCCTGCATTGTTTATGATAATATCATTGCACTACATTGGTCCACCGGGAGGTGGGGGTGGTGGGCCTACAGGTGGCCTCCGGTGATCTCGTAAAGAATCGGGATTACCTTTAAATTGTGATGATCCTCCTTTATCTCCGAAACGGCGTAAATTATAAACGAAATTGATACTAAAATAGCGGCCCAAAACATTGGATTGCACATTTTCAATATAAGTCGCCGTTACATTACGTGAAAAACTTTTGTTCTGATTCAACAAATCATAGGCAGCTACACTGATCTCACCCCGTTGATTTTTAAATACCTTCTTACCAATCGAGGCATTCAGCATGAAATAATCCTCAACAAATGAGTCAGTAATACCGGTATATTTGAGGTAGGATCCATTAGCCTGTAGTGTAATACCTCCCCAAGTAATCCATTTAAAATTACCGGTTACCCGTTGATTCACGTAATTATTATTACTCTCTTTACGCACGGAGTTCTGGGCAACATTGTACCCGACATTATACCCTAACGTAAAATCAAGTTTCTCACTGATATTACTGCCCAATACGGCTCCACCCGTATAAGAAATGGTATTGGTGGTACTCTTAATTTCATTAAAGATATTGGGGAGGGCAGAGTAGTTTACCCCCAAATCAAAATTAATATTACTCATCAAGAATGAAACCGGCGTACCATAATTGACAGCTCCTCGTAAATTCCAATATCCATCCATATTCACCGGACGAGAGAACTGTGCACCACTGTTCAATACCGTGATTACATTTCCTGCCGGGTCTTTTACTTCATATCCGTTCTTATCCGCTATCAATGTTGCATTGGAAATATAATTTGATCTAATCGAACCTGTCAACATCGCCATGAAAGTACGCCCTTTGGTGACATTCGTATTGACGTAATTGATAAAGAATTGATGAGTATAAACAGGTTTCAGATCCGGATTACCTTGGGATACGAATAACGGATTCGAGACATCTAATACATCCTGTAATTGTGTAATAGAAGGATTATTGGTCGATGAACGGAACATAGATCTCAACGTATTGGTCGAATTAAACTTAATATTCAAAATGGCCCGATATACCATATTATTGAAGCTGGCAGAGGTGTTGGTTTGCAACGGGAACTGTTGATCTCCGGCCAAAGTTGAATATTGATAGGATAGGGAACCGATGAACATCACCTTGCCGTTGTTGTATCGATATCCCGGACCAACCTGCTGGGTCAAATAACCACTGTTATAGGTATTGGACAAACTGTCAATCTGAATATCATCAGGTTCTGAATACGAGCGTTTGTCAAGATCCGAATAACTGTAATTGATATTGTAATTAACCAACAATTGAGATTTGGGAGAGATCGGCTCAGAATAATCGACTCGACCGCTCAAACGATAAGATCGCGAATTATTATTGATATACTGATCGAGCAAGGATTCTGACTCAGGATCAAAATAACGCGTCAAGGAATATTTATCTTGAGTGCCATCATTTTTCGAAATTCCACCTCCGAACGAAACTGTTAACGTCCGTCCTTTAACCTCTCCAAATTTATGCCGATAAATCAGGTTTCCAGAGATATTATAACCTTCGGTATGGGAGGTAGCCGTACTACGAAACAGATTGATCAATGCATTTTCCAGTACACTCGTACTCAACATGGTTGTTGAAGTATCGCTGCTTGATGCATCGTAAGTCTGTAAACTGACACTGGGACGAAACATCAACGAGTTATTTTCATTGATCCGATAATCGAGACGTCCATTGAAACGATGATTATAGTTACGACTATCCCGAATTCCCAATGCATCATAATTTTGGGTGGAATCGTTATTCAGATAGTAATCCCGATCCGTTTGAGTGACCGTGTGAGTGTTTGTCGAATTGAAAAAGTAGCTACCGTCAAATTTAACCTTCTTACCCCATTCATCTGAATAGTTAACACCCAATGAATAGACTTTCGAAATACCACTTTGATTGCCAACCATAAAATTGGCCATATCACGACCACTACGATGACGAGCTCCACCACTATTATCTACCGCACCGACTACACCCAAAATATCATCGATAGCAAAGTTCTGTTGATTGACATTGTTGGCCATACCGATAATCGAGAATCGTCGCTTATCATTGAAGATATTCAAGCTCGCTCCGACATTGTATTTGTCATTAAATCCATATTGAGCCGAGAACTTTCCGAACATCCCGTGATTCATTCCACGACGGGTTACCAAATTAATTGCCTTGTATCCTTCACCATCATCGACACCACTAAATTCCGCTTGGTCACTTAGCTTATTAAAAACCTCTATCTTATCAATAGCTTCTGCTGGAAGGTTTTTGATTGCAGTGGCCACATCGCTTCCAAAAAACTCTTTGCCATCAACCAAAATTTTCTGTACCGTTTCACCTTGTGCAGTCACGGTACCATCCTGAACGCTAATACCCGGCATTTTTTTCAGCAAGTCCTCGGTCATAGCATCTTGTGTCACTTTATACGCATCTGAGTTATACACAACAGTATCCCCTTTAGCCGAGGTTCGCATAGCACGTGCTGAGACCAATACTTCATCCAAATCTTGTGCTTTGGGAGACATTTTCAAAACACCCAAAGCTATTGCTGAACGATTCACTTTCACCCTACCAGACAAAGTATCATACCCTAAGAAGGAAATATGATACGCATACTCACGGTAAGGTAAACCCACAAATGAAAATCGGCCTTGTGCATCTGCCGTTACATATTTGCGAGCAGATGAGTCTGAAAGAGGATAAAGCTCAACCAAAGCACCTGCCATAACATCTTTGGTATCGACATCTTGCAAGGTTCCAGAAAGAACACCACGTTGTTGAGCAAAAATAGCCGAGGTGGAAATAAATAAAGCACTAAAAAGCGTAAATATCGGAAGGAGTGTCCGGGCACGTAAAATCTCCATTTTCTATAACGTTTTCAAATATGAAGTAACTTGGTTATATACAAATATATCGAGATTTTCCTCCTTCTCCCAATTATTACGACAGAAAGCGGATATTTCACGATAAAAACCAGAAATATCCGCTTTAATAGTTAATTAATCAAAATGATAAATTCTACACTATTTATCTTCTTTTTCTTTATACCACGATGCATACATCACATAATCACGAGCCGTACGTTCAATAATATCCTTGACCTGCTCCGGAGTGACTCCCTTGACCCGTTTAGCTGGAATGCCGGCATAAATGCTTCCAGGTTCGATTTTTGTACCACTCAGCACCAAAGCATTGGCCGCCACAATCGAACCTGTACCGACCACAGCATGATCCAAAACCGTAGCCCCCATGCCGATCAGACATTTATCTTCGATTTTTGCACCGTGAATGTTTGCATTATGACCGATCGACACGTCATTACCAATTTCAGTTACAGAACGCTGATATAAGGTATGAATTACGGCACCGTCCTGAATATTGACCCGATCACCGATCGTAATCGTGTTCACATCGCCACGAACCACTGCACTGAACCAAATACTGCAATCTCGACCAATAGTTGCATCTCCAATTACCGTCGCATTATCTGCCAAAAAGGTATTTTCTCCAATTACCGGAGTATAACCTCGTACTGATTTAATAATTGCCATTCCCTTTATTATTTTTCCTTATCTGTTTTCTCTAATGATTTGGCTTCACCCCACAACTGTTCCATCTGATCCATAGAGAGATCTCGCAAAGCTACACCTTGTTTCTCGGCCTGATCTTCGATATAGGTAAACCGAGATATGAATTTTTTATTGCATTTTTCCAGTGCCGTTTCCGCATTCACGCCATACAGTCGTGCTGCATTGACCAATGCAAAAAACAGATCACCGAACTCCTCCTCTTTATTGGTTTCGTCTCCTCGCTGCATGGCATCCTGTACTTCAGCAATCTCTTCCTGAACCTTTTGCCAAATATCCTCTTTGCTCTGCCAATCGAAACCGGCCGAAGCAGCCTTTTGACTCACCCTATAAGCTTTCACCATAGAGGGTAAAGTACGGGGAACACCCGAAAGAACCCGCTTCTTTTCATGCTCTTTCTCCTTCTCTTTCAGTTTGAGATCTTCCCAATTCTGTTTAACCTCATCGGGAGTGTCAGCATGGACATCTCCGAACACATGAGGATGCCGAAAGATCAATTTATCACATTCGGTATTGGCGACATCTGCAATATCAAACGCCCCCTCCTCAGAAGCGATTTTCGAATAGAACACCACATGCAACAGGAGATCACCCAACTCTTTCTTCACGTTTTTCATATCGTGATCAAGCAGAGCATCCACCAATTCATACGTCTCCTCAATCGTACTACTACGTAAAGATTCAAAGGTTTGAACCCGATCCCAAGGACATTTTACCCGCAACTCATCCATCACATCGAGCAGCCGTCCGAATGCCTCTAAACGCTTATCTTTATTATTCACCATACTCATTTTTTTAAACCATGTAAAGGTACGACATTATACTCAAAAGAGTATATTTGTCGTTGTAAATGTTGTAAAAAGTAAAATCTTTCTTTTATGTGTGGGATCGTCGGCTACCTGGGCCAACAACAAGCATATCCAATCCTAATTCAAGGCTTAAAAAGACTCGAATATCGTGGTTATGATAGTGCAGGAATCGCATTAGTTCATGACAATGGAGAGTTGGAGGTATTCAAATCCAAAGGAAAAGTTACCAATTTGGAGCATGTAGCTCAAGGCAAAGATTTGTCCGGAACCATCGGCATTGCACATACCCGATGGGCCACACACGGAGAACCTAACGATGTCAATGCACACCCTCACTATTCCCAATCTAAAACTCTCGCACTGATTCACAACGGCATTATCGAAAATTATGTTGTATTGCGTGAGACACTTCGGGAGCATGGCTACACTTTCCAAAGCGATACGGACACAGAAGTACTGGTACAATTGATCGAATTCATCAAACAGACCAACCATTGCGACCTGTGTACTGCTGTACAATTGGCTCTTCATGAGGTTGTCGGAGCTTATGCGATCGCCATCGTTGAAAAGGATAATCCGGATCTGATTGTTGCAGCACGCAAAAGTAGTCCTTTAGTAATTGGCATTAAGGGCGAAGAACGTTTTTTGGCATCGGATGCAGCTCCGATCATCGAACACACCAAAGAGGTGGTTTATCTTAATGATGAGGAGATTGCGGTTATCCGCCGTGGCGAGCCATTACAAATTGTAACGCTTGACAATGTCGAGAAACCTCTTCACGTCAAAATGCTGGAAATGAATATCAGCCAACTTGAAAAGGGCGGTTTCCCTCATTTCATGCTGAAAGAGATTTACGAGCAACCTCGTACAATTATCGATTGCATCCGGGGACGTGTCAATCCGGAAGGAACGGATGTTATTTTATCAGGTGTCCGTGATAATCAAGAAAAATTCCTCAACGCCAACCGAATTATCATTGTAGCATGCGGAACTTCATGGCATGCAGGACTAATAGGCAAACACTTAATCGAAGAGCTTTGCCGTATCCCTGTCGAAGTGGAATATGCATCAGAGTTCCGTTACCGCAATCCGATCATTCGTTCGAATGATATCGTAATTGCCATATCTCAGTCAGGTGAGACAGCAGATACACTGGCCGCCGTCGAATTGGCCCGTAATCGGGGAGCATTCATTTACGGAATTTGCAACGTAATCGGCTCTTCAATTGCACGTGCTACGGATTCCGGCTCATATATCCATGTCGGACCCGAAATCGGTGTTGCCTCAACCAAAGCCTTTACCGGACAGGTGACTGTACTGATTATGTTGGCTTTAGCCGTGGCAAAACTAAAAAAGAGCATTGCCCCCGAATTATACACCACCATGCTCCATGACCTGCAACAAATTCCTAAATTGATGAAGAAGGTGTTGAAGCTCAACGATCAGATTGCAGACATGTCCAAGATCTTCACTTACGCCCACAACTTCATCTATTTGGGTCGCGGTTATAACTATCCTGTCGCTCTGGAAGGTGCCCTTAAACTGAAAGAGATCTCCTATATTCATGCCGAAGGTTATCCTGCTGCTGAGATGAAGCATGGCCCCATTGCACTCATTGATAGCGAAATGCCTGTCGTAGCCATTGCAACCTCTGATAGCGTATATGAAAAGACAATCAGTAATATTCAAGAGATCAAAGCTCGTCGAGGAAAAGTAATCGCTATCGTTACTGAAGGAGATGACCAAGTTTTTAAAATGGTGGATTACGTCATCGAAATTCCGAAAGTGGATGAACGTCTGATTCCTCTGGTGGTTTCGCTACCGTTGCAAATGTTAGCTTACCACATAGCTGTATACAAAAACCGGGATGTTGACCGTCCTCGTAACCTCGCTAAATCCGTAACCGTTGAATAGATTTTTTGCGTCCCTCGTTGTATGTTTAACCATAGGCCATGGTAGCACGTTCACTGTTTGTGCTACTGAGTCAATCAATAAAACAGCCGATTCGAAAGTTATTGTCGGAGCAGAACGAATGGAGGAGTACCTGCCATTGCTCCAGGGACAACGAATTGGCATTCTGACCAACCATACCGGCCGAGTAGGAGAGGTCCACATCGTGGATACACTGCTCACACGCGGCATCAATATTTGTCGCATCTTCGCTCCAGAACATGGTTTTCGAGGAGAGGCTGACGCCGGTGAACACGTCGCCAATACACGTGATCGCAAAACAGGAATTGAAGTAGTCTCTCTCTACGGTGCTAACCGGAAACCCAGGCCGGAACAGATACAAGAAATTGACATCATGTTGTTCGACATTCAGGATGTCGGGTTGCGTTTTTACACCTACCTCTCATCCATGCACTACATGATGGAAGCGTGTGCTGAACAGGGAATCAAATTCATCGTGCTGGACCGTCCCAACCCAAATGGATTTTATGTGGATGGACCAATTCTCGATCCCAAGTTTCGCTCGTTCGTCGGTATGCACCCGATCCCCATCATTCACGGTATGACTTTAGGAGAGTTAGCCCGCATGATCAACGGGGAGGGATGGCTTGCCAATCAGCAAAAATGCGATTTGCAGGTTATTCCGTGTTTGAACTATACGCACCAAACTCGCTACACGCTACCGGTCAAACCCTCTCCCAATCTGCCCAATATGCGAGCAATCTACCTATACGGATCGCTCTGCTATTTTGAAGGGACCCCCATTAGTGTCGGACGTGGAACCGATTTTCCTTTTCAGATCTATGGGCATCCCAAGCTGCAGGGAGATTATACTTTCACCCCACACAGCACACCAGGGGCAAAAAATCCACCTTTAAAAGATAAAATCTGTCATGGACAAGATTTACGTACTCTTCCCACCGACAGTTGTATCTGGCATGAGGGTATTGATCTGAAATATTTGGTTGATTGCTATCGGCAAATTGGCGGAGGCGAGAGCTTTTTCCTGCCTATTTTCAATAAATTGACTGGAGTAGCGTATGTGCACGACATGATTATCTCCGGAGCCGATGCAGAACAGATCGAAGCCCGCTGGGAAAATGATGTTCAACGATTCCGTATCCAAAGAAAACCGTACCTGCTGTATGAAGAGTAAATCTCTCCACACATTGATTTTGGGAATTCTGTTACCTGTATTATGGATTACTGCTACCAATTCCGCATCTGGTCAACAGTTGATTCCTCTACCCAATCAGGTCACTCGTCACGAAGGAGCCTTTACCATCACCTCACAAACCGTTTTGGTCACACACGAATTTAAAGACCTAGCCAACTATCTGAACGATCATATTGAACAATTGTGTGGATTCCGACTTGCTGTTGTCACCCTTGCTCCGGATACGAATTACATTTCGCTACGGAAAAACCAACATTTGACGCACGAGGCCTACTCGTTAGCAATAACTCCCCGTTCAATCGTCATCCGAGGAGGGGATCGTGGTGGCGTCTTTTATGGCCTGCAGACCCTGTTTCAGCTTATGCCTTCGGAAGTATTTGCAAAGCGAGATTCTCTAATTCAAGACTCACTACCCAACATTACGTCATTACAACTGCATGCCGTGACTATTGTCGATGCCCCTCGCTTTGCATATCGAGGAGCCATGCTTGATGTGTCTCGCACTTTTTTTACAAAAGAGCAGGTCATGCAATACCTGGACTGGATGAGTCGGCATAAACTCAACCGTTTTCACTGGCATCTCACCGATGACAACGGGTGGCGTATAGAGATAAAAAAATACCCATTTTTAACTTCAAAAGGAGCTTGGCGGGGGCCTGATGAAGTATTGGAACCAGCTTATGGTTCGGGACAAAAACGCTATGGAGGATTCTACACACAAGACGATATCCGTGAAATTGTCCGTTATGCAGCTTTCCGCAACATCGAAATCATCCCCGAAATCAATCTGCCCGGACATGCTCTGGCTCTGACAGCCTCATACCCCGAAACCTTCTGCAGCACCACTACTGCAACTGATGAATCCGAAATGACTGATATTACAGTTACCGGGAATGTAGTATGTGTAGGCAGGGAGGAAAATTTCGAGATGATTCGGGATATTATTCATGAAGTGGCTGCTCTTTTCCCATCGCACTATTTACATTTGGGAGGGGACGAAGTCAGCACCCGCTATTGGCAAAAATGTCCACGATGCCAAAAGCTGATCAAAACTCACGGAATGAAATCCCCTAAAAAACTGTACGAATACTTTGTCAATAGAGTAGAAAAAATTGCACATGAAGAGGGGAAACGTTGTGTTTTTTGGGACGAGGCATTATCACCAGAACTATCCTCCCATACGATGATCTCAGGATGGCACGATTTGGCCACATGCAAAAAGGCGATTGATCAAGAGCAGCCCGTCATCGTCATGCCTGCATCCTATTGCTACATCGACATGAAACAAAATGCGTTCGAACGTGGACACACTTGGGCGTGGTTAGTCGATACACGCAGAATATATTCACTTCAACCCGATAAGCTCACCATTGATCCGCTAAAACAAAAATATGTCCGAGGCGTCGAAGCAGCCTTGTGGGCTGAATTACTGGATCGTCCAGACCGTTTTTTCGAATACCAGAGTTATCCTCGACTCTGCGCTTTGGCTGAAGTAGGGTGGAGTAAACCGGCTCAACGCAACTGGGAGGATTTCTATTCGCGATTAACTCAGGGACATTTGCCTCGACTCGCAGCGATGGGAATCGATTTTTATCTGTTCCCTCCCAAAGTCAACTACAAACAAGGTATGATTACCGCCACTGCACTACCAGGAGCATCCATTTATTATACTAAAGACGATAGTGAACCTACCCAACAATCGTTGCAGTACACCGGACCCATATTCGACACTCTTCAAGAACGGTATCGATTCCGATCATTTTATCAAGGTCGACGCAGTCCGATTATCCCGATATCAACCGACACGGCTAAGATTTTACCGGCCCGGAGTCGTGACACCATCACCTTCCCGCTCAATCAATATATAGATCGCGACGGAATATGGTATCTGACCATCACCCCAAGCGATCCGGAAACAGTTATTAACCGGATGAACATAACCGGTCCCGACACCACATATTCGATCATTCGATACGGACAAAAGGCCAATCCATTTGCCCCCCTGAGACTGTATATGGATCCTCGCAATCGCAATACCGATCTGACATTAATTGTAACGAACAACAGTACAGCTGAAAATCTAACCGTTTTCAGTTTTCGACCTTCACCTTATCTTGAGCCTCAGACTGAAATTTCGTCATCGCTTACATTCTCATCGCGTTTTCCATCGCAACGTATCGCTGACTACAATCCAACCACATACAGTCGTAGTACGCAAGCATGCCAAGCCGGTGATTTTCTGCAATACAATTTTACTGACCCCATCACTTGCCGTGCCATTATCGTTCGAACAGGTATCCCAAATATCACGCGCTACATTGTCACACAAGGAGAGGTCTCCTACTCACATGACGGACACAATTTTGTTGATGCAGGCGTTCTGGATGACAACGGTTGTGCCACCATTCAACCATCCATACCTGTTAAAGCAGTCCGCATCAATATAACGGGAGATAATGGAGAATCGATCGTAGCTTTCCAGGATTTGCAAATTTTACCTCAATAGGGAAGAGTACAATGAGAATTCAAACAGCCATAGTCTCTTGTTGCCTAGCATTTTTCTCTTTTACCGGTTTCGGAGAAGATCTGCCTAAACAAATTCAGCAGCAAATCGACTCCATGATTTATGCCGAGCTGGATAACCATGCATTCCCCGGAGCAGCTTTTATCTGCGGGAATGCAGATACGATACTTTACGCTCGCAACTATGGTTTTTTGGATTACTCACATAATATACCTGTTAATGACAGTACCCTCTATGATGTCGCCTCTTGTACAAAAGTGTTGGCTACAACATTTGTATTGATGCATCTATATGATCAAGGGTTAGTCCAATTAGATCAACCATTAGACAGGATACTGCCACAATTTCATAATACTCCTATACAAAATATTACGGTCACTGAATTACTCACCCATACATCCGGATTAAGGCCCTTTGTAATCTACCCTGAGTTAATCCAGCCAGCAGATGGAACTAAGTTATTTAGTAATCGACACAGTGACCAATATCCATATCACGTCGATCGCAATTTATATATGGTGCGAGACATTACCTTCGATACGACTTATCTAACAACGACTTCGCTGGCCAATTATCGCCGAGTTGCAGATTCACTCTGGATCAACCCAGCATTCGACACCATTGTACAGCGCAAAATTATCCAAAGCTACCGGTCTGAAAAGCGTGGCAAATACCTGTACAATGACTCCAATATGTATCTGCTGCGACTCATTGCAGAACATCTTTCCGGACAGAGTTTAGACTCGCTCACCTCCCAGCTGTTTACAGCTCTCCGGTGCCATCATACAGGATTCCGTCCTCTGGCCTGGTACTCACGTAACAATATTGCTCCAACCGAAAACGACCAACTCATGCGACGCGATTTGTTACAAGGATATGTACATGATGAGTTGGCTGCCGTTTCCAATGGAATAGGAGGAAATGCCGGTCTCTATTCCACCGCTAAAGATATGGCCTCATTCTGCCAAATGGTGCTCAATCATGGACAATATCAGGACAAGCAAATTATTGACTCTCTCACCATTGACCTTTTCACTTCGTCTCCCTTACTCAAAAAAGGCGTTTATCGCGGTTTAGGCTTTGACAAACGTGGGCCGACAAGTGGTTTCGGCGGACAAAACAGTTTTGGTCATACCGGTTTCACAGGGACTATTTTCTGGATTGACCGCGACAAACAGCTATTCATGGTTTTCCTCTCCAACAGTATCCATCCAACACGAACCAACAAAAGACTATCTGATTCCCAACTCCGCTTAAAGCTGTGGAAAACTGTGCAGGCAGCATTTTTATAAATTCTAACCAAGGCGTATTACATATCGACAAGAGGTATATTTAAGCTTTTGAAAAGGCAAAAGCCTATTAAGTTATTTAAGAAAATAAACCTATTTGAATCCATATAGCTGTTATCCATCCCCTAAACACTGCCTATATGGTCATTACATTTCGATTGTGGCCATGGTGATTCTTATGCCTCTTCATATAAACATATCCAACTGAATATCAACCAAAATATTTGCAAATACATCGATATTCCCAAATAAATAAAAATGGGACAAACCTCTCAAAATTTGGTTCGCCCCATTTCACTTATAATTACGACAAAAACTGATAATCAAGATCTTGTTTATCCAAGCTATTGATTCATGGTAACCAATAACTCTTCGTTTGAACGAGTAGATTCCATGTGTTTTTTGATCACCTCCATCGCTTCAGTTGGGTTCATATCGGCCAGATAACGACGCAATACCCAAATCTTTTGCATTACCTCTTTACTCAACAGCAAATCTTCACGACGGGTACCCGACGCCACAATATTAACGGCCGGATAGATACGTTTATTGGCCAACTGGCGATCCAGCTGCAACTCCATATTACCAGTACCTTTGAACTCTTCAAAAATCACCTCATCCATCTTCGATCCCGTATCAATCAAAGCTGTTGCAATAATGGTCAAAGAACCACGCTCTTCGGTATTACGGGCTGCTCCGAAAAAGCGTTTGGGTTTATGCAACGCATTGGCATCAACACCACCCGACAACACCTTACCAGAAGCCGGCTGTACCGTGTTATAAGCACGGGCTAAACGGGTAATCGAGTCCAACAGAATGACAACATCATGACCACATTCAACCATACGTTTCGCCTTTTCGTGGACCATCTCTGCCACCTTGACATGGCGGGCCGCCTGCTCGTCAAATGTCGATGCAACCACCTCAGCCTTGACATGACGGGCCATCTCGGTCACCTCTTCAGGACGTTCATCGATCAACAACACAATCAAATAGACCTCCGGATGGTTGTCAGCAATGGCGTTGGCTATCGACTGCAACAACATGGTTTTACCAGTCTTAGGTTGAGCTACGATCAAACCACGCTGTCCTTTACCGATCGGAGCAAACAGATCAATCACACGTGTCGAGAGATTGTTATGTCCATTACCGGTCAAATTGAATTTTTCAGAGGGGAAGAGGGGAGTCATGTATTCAAACTGCACTCGATCCCGTACCTCATCAGGACTTAATCCATTGATCCGATTCACCTTAACCAACGGAAAATACTTTTCACCCTCTTTTGGGGGACGAATCAAACCTTGGACCGTATCGCCCACCTTCAATCCAAATAATTTGATCTGCGATGGGGAGACATAAATATCATCAGGAGAGTTCAAATAGTTGTAATCGGTCGATCGTAAAAAGCCATAACCATCCGGCATCACCTCCAAAACACCTTCACCCTCAACATCACCCAGGAAGTCATCCTTAGCATCCCGACGAATATGGGGCTGGGGAAGAGGTTTTGTGGCCACATCTTCATGGTCAGCCATTGCCAACTCAACCTGCTTAGGCATCTCTGCAGCCGGAGTCTCAGCAATCGGCAACTCCGGAATATCGCTATAATCGACTTCAGCTTCCTGCAACAATTCAGCCTCAGGATCAGGTTCCGACACCGTATTTCTCACCGCTTTATTAAAAGTAATACGTTCACGTTTGTGACGTTTTACCGAATTTGCAGCATCACCTCGCATTGCAGCAATGCTTTGACGAATCCCAGTCGGTTCTGCATTCGTTGTAACTGTCGTCTGTGCAGCAGTTGCAACCGATGCATTTTCTACAAGATGTTCGCCATTCTCCTTATTATCTTTTGCACGACGACCACGCTGTTTACGGTATGGTTCCCCCTGGATAACACGTCCTATTTTAACCGCCGATTTCTCTTCGGCCACAACATTCTGTTTACGAGGACGTCCCGGACGACGTTGTGGCTGTTCAACAGCAGTCTGTTCTGATTCAGTGGAAACAGCTGCAACATTTTGTTGTGCTGATAGTTCAATAATTTTGTCTGCCAGCTCTTGCTTGCGCATTTGGGCTTTAATACCAAACTGACGACCGATTTCACGCAATTCGGCAAGCGTTTTGCCCTGAAGGGCATCTTTATCGTACATGATAATAGGGATTTACAAGATAAAAGAGGTCACGCGGTGCAGTCCGGACGAACTACAGAAGAACGCCATGACAGAACAAAGATACCGTTTTTTCACGATTCTCCAAACCGCGTTACAGAAAAGATTAGCAATTACCGCGCCGAACCATAAATGCCCGTGCAGCCTCCAAATCCGCCGGTGTATCAATTGCCAAACTTTCTGAATTCGTTTCCGCCACTTTGATACGATAACCATTCTCCAACCAACGCAACTGCTCCAAAGATTCGCACTGTTCGAGAACTCCGCGAGGCAGATCCGTAATCTCCCGCAACACCTCAGTCCGATAGGCATACATACCGATATGCTTTAAATATTTGAAACTGTTTTGCCACTGTGAAGATTCCATACCACGCTGATAAGGGATCACCGAGCGGCTGAAATAGAGGGCATAACCTTGGGCAGAAACGGCTACTTTCGGAGAATTGGGATTAAAAATATCTTCGTTAGCACCAAATGGTTTAACCAATGTAGCAATATCGGTACGTGCATCTGCAAAGCACTGTTGAATCAGTTCCAACTGTTCACGCGAAACAAACGGTTCATCTCCTTGTATATTCACTACCACATCAAATTGTTCGCCTGTTTCACGGCACACATTCTCCCAAGCCTCACGACAACGATCCGTGCCGCTGGGGTGTTTTTCTGAGGTCATAACCACCTTACCGCCAAACGCCTGTACTGCTTGCTGAATTCGCTCATCATCCGTCGCCACATAACAGGCTTCAAACACCGCATGTGCCTTTTCATAAACGTGTTGGATCATAGGTTTACCCATCAAATCAGCCAAAGGCTTACCAGGGAAACGGGTCGAAGCATAACGCGCAGGGATCAGTGCTAAAAATTTCATATCACAACGATTCTTGGGGTTCGATATTGAGCAAAGGTAAGTTTTTTGTAGTTTTGTTGTATGGTTCGCACTGCAAAATATCCAATCAATACGTTTATCGAACTGGGCCGCCAACTAACAGCTGCACTCGATAACGGAGAGCTGACTCCTGTCATCGACCAGGCCATAGCAGAGAACGCATGGTTTACCCCAAAATCGATCGAATATGCCATCCGGGCTATTTGCAACGATATGCTCCAACCCACAAAACTTGAGCAGTGGCTTGCACAGTATCCTATCCCTGCAACCTCTGTTCGCAAGAAAGTGGGCATTATCATGGCTGGCAATATTCCGCTGGTCGGTTTTTTTGATCTGATGTGTGTACTGCTGTGCGGGCACATCTGCCTGTACAAACCATCGTCTAAAGATCAAGTATTGACTGATCAGATTGTGCAAATGCTGCAAAAGATCGATCCGGATTTGGTCCTGCACAAACTGGCAGCAAACGACACTCTTGATGCCATCATTGCTACCGGCAGCGACAATACGAACCGTTATTTCCACAGCGAATACCATGATATTCCAGCTCTGATACGCGGAAGCCGCCACAGCATTGCTGTGCTCAGCGGCGACGAATCACCAGCCGACCTGCAAAAATTGGGTGACGACATTTTCACCTATTTCGGTTTGGGATGTCGTAATGTGAGCCAAATATTCGTTCCCGAAACATACGACATTAAAACGTTAGTAGCAGTTTTACAAAAACGCTGCATCACCTTTGAACCTTTTCTGCACAATTACCGTCAAACCCGTGCGTTAAATCAAATGCTGAATCATCGATATATAGATGGTGGATTTTTTGTATTGCGCGAAGGAGAGGAACCCAGCAATCGGATCAGTGAGATTACATTAACGCGCTACCATACGCTGACCGACGTCAAAACGTGGATACAACAACACGACAACAAAATCCAATGTTGTGTCAGCACTTGCATCCATCATCCACGTACAGTGACGTTTGGTCAAGCCCAACATCCCACACCTGAGGATTACCCGGATGGAATTGACGTAATCAAATTTTTACAAGGAATTTAAAACTTACCAATATGCTGTTACAATTCAGAATGTTAAGTGACGAGGATGACAATTTCCTGCGTGACTATCTGCTACCTCCCAGCATGACGTTGGCCGATTTGCATGCCTTTATCAGCGATGATCTCAAGTACGAGAAAGAGAATATGACATCGTTTTTCCTCTCTGATAAAGAGTGGAACCGGCTGGCAGAATACACGTACATGGATATGGGTATGGAGGATAATGATCCCAACACTCCCAAACCAATGACCAATCTGACATTGGCAGAGGCTATCTTGGGTAATTACAACCGACTGATCTATCAATTTGATGTCATGGGTGACAGAGCACTCTATTTGGAGTTAATCGACGCCCAACGCGATAAAGATGGAGATCCGCAGGTCATGTTGGCCAATGGGGAGGCTCCTGATCAGTTTGACCCTGAGGCTTCTCCAACTAACCGTTCGATCTTCGATGAGATTATGAGCGATTTTGAAGGCTTCGAAGGCGACGAAAATTATACGGATGACGAGTAAACAGACTAATAAAACATTGGTGGTAATTGTCGGTGCAACTGCAACGGGCAAAACAGACCTGAGCATTGCCCTGGCACAAAATTACCATTCGGAGATACTATCGGCAGATTCACGGCAATTCTATCGTGAGATGCCGATAGGTACTGCCGCACCCACTCCGGACCAGTTGCAAGCAGTACCACACCATTTTATCGCTACACGCAGTGTCACAGAAGAGTATTCGTGCGGTCGCTATGAAGTGGATGCATTAGCCCTGCTGGAACAGTTGTTTCACACACACGATACGTTATTCTTGGTTGGCGGTTCTGGACTCTATATTGACGCTATCTGCAACGGCATGGATGCCATGCCGGAAACGGATCCTGCATTACGAGAACAATTGACTACCGTTGCACGTAATGAAGGATTAGAGCCGCTATGCTCGCAATTACAGGAATTAGACCCAGCCTATTACGCCGTTGTGGATCGCAGCAATCCTCAGCGAGTCATCCGCGCGTTGGAAATTTGCATACAAACCGGCAGGCCATACAGCGAGGTTCGAAGCGGGGCAATCAAACAACGTCCTTTTCGCATTATTAAATTGGGGATTCGTTATCCACGCGAGATATTGTACGACCGTATCAACCGACGTGTTGAACTGATGGTCGAAGCCGGGCTGGAACAAGAGGCTCGAACGCTTTATCCATTACGCCATCTCAATGCCTTGCAAACGGTAGGGTATCGTGAGTGGTTTGATTATTTCGAAGGCAAATACGACCGACAAACTGCAATTGAATTGATCCAGCGCAACAGCCGCCGTTATGCAAAACGCCAAGAGACATGGTTCCGGCGCGATCTTGCGATTCACTGGATCGAGGGAGGAGAGAAGGCTATTAATCAAGCTCAAAACCTTCTGAAACAACTTCTATAAGATTTACATTTATCACTTATCCAGAACTCTTTTCACTTAGATACATTATCTATATTTCGTAAAATAAATAGCAGAGGGAATCAAATTGATTCCCTCTGCTATTGTAAATCTTGTCAAACCTTCAATTTCAGGACGAACGTTTGAATATTAAATCGTTTTTGTACTCGGAACGGGAATCGAACCCGTACGGACATCTCTGTCCAAGGGATTTTAAGTCCCTCGTGTCTACCTATTCCACCATCCGAGCAGCCTCCATGTCTTCGTAAACACGAAACTTAATGGATGTGCAAATATAGTCGGAATCATCGATTATGCCAAATCTAAAACGAAACAAAATACAATTTCATCATATCCCTTCCTTAATGAGGTGTTCATTACGTTTATGCGCAATGTCGTCGAACATACGAATAACAAATAGTAAAAAACTGTCATATCAATCCATTATTGACTATTGGTAATGTACTTTCAAAATGGACATGAACTTTGAGTGTACACTTAAAACAACCATAGTCTATACAATGAAGTGGTGTTATATCCGACATTGATAGTTATGTTTTGACACAAAAATTCCCCGTCCAAACTCAGTGAAACTGTATGTTTGGACGGGGAATTTATAATCGTAATCTATTAACTGGCTATCTCTTTTCTTTATCAATCGGATTTATCATCAGCATGCTGTTGGTTTGCCCTCTTAAACTAAATCATCCGATGATAATATCAATCAAGATTATTTCTTTTCAGTTTTAACAATGCCTTCGCGCATACGGGTATCTGCCTGGACATTCTGCAGTTTGTAATAATCCATGACACCCAAATTACCAGAACGGAACGCCTCGGCAATCGCCATCGGAATCTCAGCTTCCGCCAAAATCACCTTAGCACGCGCCTCTTGGGCTTTAGCCTTCATCTCTTGCTCCATCGCAACTGCCATAGCCCGTTTTTCCTCCGCCTTAGCCTGGGCAATATTCTTGTCGGCATTGGCCTGGTCCATCTGCAATACGGCACCAATATTTTTACCTACATCGATATCAGCGATATCAATCGAAAGGATTTCAAATGCAGTACCTGCATCCAACCCCTTTTCAAGTACCACCCGAGAGATAAAATCAGGATTTTCCAATACGCTTTTGTGTGAGTCGGATGATCCGATCGACGAAACGATACCCTCACCGACACGCGCCAATACCGTATCTTCACCGGCACCACCGACCAGCTGTTTAATATTGGCTCTCACCGTTACACGAGCCTTAGCGATCAACTGAATACCATCTTTTGCCACCGCAGCAACCGGAGGGGTATTGATCACTTTGGGATTTACAGACATCTGAACGGCCTCAGCCACATTGCGGCCAGCCAAATCAATGGCAGCTGCCATTTTAAAATCCAATGCGATATTTGCTTTTTGAGCGGAAATCAATGCCGTAACTACATTGGGGACATTTCCTCCGGCCAAATAGTGTGCCTCAAGATCATTAGCCTGAAGATTGAGACCTGCTTTCGTCCCGGCAATCATTTGATTAACGATGACCGAAGGCGGAACCTTACGGAAACGCATCAATACCAGTTGTATCAAACTGATTCTCACTCCAGAAACCAAAGCCGAAAACCATAATCCAACAGGTAAAAAATAAGAGATGAACCACAATACAATCAGTGCAACAATCGCAATGATAATCAGAAGTCCGAGTCCATTCATAAATTTGTATTTAAAAATTAGTAAAATCCTATTCTTTCTCTTTGACTATTGTCTCTGTTTGATGTCTCTCTTTAGATCGGGCTACAATCACTACGGTATTATCAAATCCAATGACTTCGACAGGTTGTTTCGGATCAATAAAATCATCAACAGCCTTTGCTTCCACGGTAACTTCACCAATGTGAACCTTTCCCATCGGAGCTAAACGGGTCAATGTAATCCCCACCTGACCCATTCGGATATTATTTTGCTGCGGTGTTGGAGTAGAGGCAGAATCAATAGTCGTTTTCAATGAGAGTCGCTGCCATGTATTGGAACGTAATGAGACAAAAACAGCGATGACAGCTAACACAACCGTAACCGTAAGGGTTACGACACCCCATAAAACTCCATATTCAAAAAAGGCATAAAATATCGCTACTCCGAATGCCAACAGAGCCCCAACTCCTGCCACACTGATTCCTGGCAGCAAAACCAATTCAGCCACCAGTAACAGTACGCCGATTAATACAAGAGCTATAATTAACCACATATAAAATCGATTCGAGCAAAATGTTATGGCAATTTAACGATTTTTCGTTAAAAAACGACATTATAGCTCCACGACTTTAGCTGCAATGCCTTCGACAGCATTCAACTTTTCAACCACAAGTTCTGCTGATTCGCGATCTGCAAATGTTCCTATAGAATAGACATATCCTCCTTCTGCTACGGTGGAACGGGAGGTCTCTTTATCCGGAGCTACTGTCGAAAGAATCTCTTTTACCGTTTCATTCATCTCTTCACCCGAATCGGTAAACTCAACCCGATATAAGATTTCTGCCTGGTCTGAAGATGCACTGGATGACACAGCATCTTCACCCAATGCCTCGAAAACACCGTCACGCCATACCACAAGTGTTGGTTTACGGAAGCCTATCTTTGACAATTGGGACACAGCTTCTTGGGCTTCTGACAACTCCCTAAAAGCTCCAGCATAATAAATATATCGTCCCTCATCCGTCTTTTCATAACAGAGTGGGGATACATTACGGAATATCGAGACAGGTTGTTTACGCACAAAATTGCCAACCTGTACTTTGTAAACGGTTCCGAACTTAAATATCTCGTTTTCAGGTATCGGGTGTGCTGAATTATATTTCGATGGGGTAGTAACCTCTATAGACCCATATTCAATAAAATTGCGTGGGGAGGGATTCACTGGTGCAAAGGCATAATCCAAAGTATTGACCATTCGAACTGCTTTAGCTAATGAATCATACGCCTGGGTATAACCCAACATTTCGGCTAAAGCCATTTCGTAATCAAGCACCAGTTTTTTATTTAAGGGATAGCCATATACAACATCCGAAGCAACTTTGTCACGCATAGAGGCAATCTGCTGACTGATTTTACGGAATTGACCATCAAACTTTGAAAGCAATTCACTTTTATTTAATCGATCGAGCAGATAGTTATAGGCATATATTTTATTGTCATAAATATAATTCCACACATGAGCTATCGAATCCGACAAAGCAGTATTAATACCGGTCATCGTCTGCAATTTAGCCCATGCCTCTTCTGCCTGAGCACGTCCTGCCGTATCATATTCAGTGGCCATAGCCTCCATCTGATGATAGTTGGCTATGTATTGACTGATCAAACCAGGCAACAAGAGACTTTCACGTTCTTGAGAGTTACATAATGATTGGTAGTCCGTCGGTGAAAGATTGGTTTTAAAATAGTCGTTATAGACCAAATTCGGCACCTGTTTTTTGGCGGTATCAACAGCAGGCGTGCTGGGAGCAACACTTTGAACATCCATATGTGCCATCACATACTCTTGCTCTATCGAACTAATCGAAGCTCCAACCTCTCCAATCTGATTACGAATCTCAAACAGGTCACTCTCTAACTTCAAAATAGCTTGCCCATACTGTCCTCGCTCAGCAGCGGTAGCCGATGCAAACAACTTACGCGTTGTCGCAATAACATTGACAACTGAATCTTCTTGTTTTTGCAGGCGCTGTTCCTGGACCAAAAGATCCATATATCGGGCATTGTTTTCCAATCCGGCTACACGTGCCACGACCTGCCCAAAGCTACCCAAGGGCATTACGATGAGAACCGCACTAAACAATAGCTGTTTATATCTTGACATAACTCTGTTTATTTCCACCATTTAATCAAAAAAAGCTGTATGAAACCGAACAGTTCCAAACGTCCCAACAGCATCAAGATCGTACATATAAATTTGACGCCAGGAGGTAATAGATGATAATTATCCAAAGAGCCCACTTCCCCCAATCCCGGCCCCACATTACCCATACTGCCAATGGTGATACCAAAACTGGTGGTCAGATCGATTCCAAAGAATGAAATCAACAATACGCCCACAGCAACAATCATCAAATAGAACCAAATGAACAGAATAGCTTGATTGACCACAGCATTATCCTGAATCATACCATTCATTTTCACACGGATAATGGCATTTGGATGCTGCAACTGCAAAATTTGGGCCTTGATTGCCTTAAACGAAAGCAAAATACGATCACATTTAATACCTCCTGCAGTTGACCCCGCACAGGCACACTGCATGGTAAAAAAGATAATCAATAAAACAGCGACCGGAGGCCATACAGTTGTATCGGCTGTTGCAGACCCTGTGGTAGAGGCAACAGATACCGCCTGGAAAAGACTATAACGGAATGAGGATAGGAAAGTGGGATAGACATCATTGATCCACAACGAAAGTGCCATAATCAAACTGCCGACCAATAATGAAATCAGGTAATACCGACTCACCTCTGAACGAAAGACGTTATTGCTTTTCCCTGTTAATGTTGCGAAAATCAAGCCAAAATGCAAACCAGCTACAGCCATAAAAAAGATCATAATGATCTCAATCCACACATTATCGTAATAGGCAATACTCAGGTTTTTAGTACTGAAACCTCCGGTAGCAATGGTCGAAAACGAGTTATTCACCGCATCAAACCAATCCATGCCGGCAAGTTTCAACAAAATGGTTTGAGCGAAAGTCAGTCCGACATAAACTACCAACAGGATATGCAGAATTTTCTGGGTTTTATATCGATAATTTTCTTTAGCCATGGAGGATAGCTCCATGTTGGATAATTTCATACGGTTCTGAGCTCCAGACGACGGCAACACCACCAAAGCAAACATCACGACTCCGACACCACCCAACCAATGGGTTGTCGAACGCCAAAACATCATGCCGTCTGGCAGAGCCTCCACATCATTCAAAATGGTTGAACCCGTGGTTGTATATCCCGAAACGCTTTCGAACCAAGCATTGATCAAATTAAATTCACCACCCCAAAGCATGTATGGCAACATACCGGCCAGACACGCCACGATCCAAGAACCAACCACAATACCATAGCCCTCTTTAGTACTGATTTGCTCTCCTTTAGGCATGAAAATCAATGGGAATGCGCCTAAAACTGAAGTCAACAAAAAGCTCAACAAAAGGGGATAAAAGCCGGTATCCAAATTATTGAATAGCGATATGCAGGCCGAAACCAACATAAACCCCGCATTCAACAGGAGCATCAAACCCGTATATCTCAGTACGACATTCAGACGCATATCTTCTGCCTCCTACGCTATTCGTTTTTCTTGTTTTTCAACAATCCGATCATCGTTTCGATGTACTCTTTGAGTTTATACACCTCATCACGCCCCTCCATGGTCACTTTGAACGGAATTTTAGAATTGAGATAATTACGTAACCCCTCTGTAATCTTTAACACCGGCGTTACATAATACAGATCGATCAAATAGGAGAACATCACGATGATGATGATAGCAATAGCCAAAGCTATAATTCCGGGCATTGTTGCACGGTAGGCATTACTTTCGAGTTGAGCCGTTTTGGCATCCATGACACTCTGGGAAGAGATCATGAAATTTTTAATTGATGCTGTCAAATTATAGTACGACGACTTATATACATCAACAAACCACTGCAAATCATCACGGTCTTTTTTAGACTGATCCGCAAAAAAGGTGTTGATGACCGTCGTATATTGTACATTGGCGGCATAAATTGAATCCAATCCGCGCAAGTCACGAATAGAGACTTTTGCCTTACCGATCGCCGCATCGAAACGGGCTCGCCCGATAAACAACAACGAGTCATATCTGCTGTCACCAGCCACAAGCATTTGCAGCAATGCCGTATTTTGATCCTGAACTGCATCGAGCATCTCTTTCGAGAGCTCCATATTTTTCAGACTGGCATCAAGCATATCACGAGTAGAATGACTCAATTTATTCAACTCGAAATAGGACATCAATCCCGAAAAGAAAAGCAACAATCCGAGCGCAAAAAATCCAAGTCTGATTTTCTGTTTGATTCCCATATTTAAACCTTTGCCTAATTCCATACCAACAAATATACAATTTTTCGTCTGGATTCGTATCAGTCACTGAGAATAGTTGCCTCGATCAGAGCCTCTTCATCCATACGGTCCAATCGAACACGTGTTATCGTATTAATCAATTCTCGATCAAATGGGACTGAAACCTTGAGGTAATTTTCAGTAAATCCAAACATTTTACCTCCATGACGAGTACTCTCCCACAACACTTTGGCCTCCTGTCCCAAATGAGCCATTGCAAATTCACGATACAAACGCGCCGAGAGGGCACTCAGTCGTTCCACACGCTGTGTTGCCACGCTGGATTGTACCTGATTTGGCATCACCGCTGCCGGTGTATTGGGCCGAACAGAGTAGGGGAACACATGCAAAAATGCAGGATGCACCTCCTGTTCCAAAAAACGGTAGGTCTGTTCGAAATCTTCATCCGTTTCACCAGGAAAACCGACAATCACATCGACACCGAAAAAGACATCAGGGATCTGCGCGCGAACAGCAGCTATACGATCGGCAAAACGGGCTGTATTGTATCGCCGCCTCATCAATGCCAAGATTCGATCACATCCGCTCTGCAACGGCACATGGAAATGGGGCTGAAACTTCTGGGATCCTGCCGTAAACGCAATAACCTCATCGGTCAACAAATTGGGCTCAATCGACGAAATACGATACCGGTCAATACCCTCAACACGGTCCAAAGCCCGCAACAGGTCGGCAAATGACTCCCCGGTCGTACGGCCGAAATCTCCCACATTGATACCAGTCAACACAATCTCACGTTGTCCTTTAGCCGCAATGGCTTCCGCTTCACGTACCAAATCGGTAATCGGAAGGTTTCTGCTGGCCCCACGTGCCAACGGAATGGTACAGTAGCTGCAACGATAGCTGCAACCATCCTGAACCTTCAAAAACGAACGGGTGCGGTCTCCACTGGAAAAAGCTGCAAAAAATCCGGTCAACTCTTCAACCGAGCAGGTATGAATCATCGCTCCGCTTTTAGCAGGTAGAGCTGCGACACGATCATAGATCGAACCTTTATCATTGTTTCCAATGACCAGATCTACCCCTTTGATTGCAGCCACCTCCTGTGGTTTGAGCTGGGCATAACAACCCGTCACCACAACAATCGCCTCAGGATTCTCTTTGATCAAATGGCGGACAAGGTTACGACACTTTTTGTCTGCATGTTCCGTGACCGAACAGCTATTGATCACATAAATATCGGCTTTCTCCCCTCGGGCAGCCCGAACAAAACCTCCCTGTTCAAACTGACGAGCAATGGTAGAGGTCTCCGAAAAGTTGAGTTTACATCCAAGCGTATAAAAACCGACCTTCTGGGGTGAAGCCATCTTTAAAAACGTTTTGAAATTGGATGACAAATGTACAAAAACTACACTATTATTTTAGAAAAAACCGTAGTTTTGTAACTCTTTATTCCGATAGCATCCATGAATTTCATTGCCGAAATTTTTCAATACCAATTTCTCGCTCATGCTGCATTAGCCTGCCTGCTATGCGGTATAGCATGTGGAATTATCGGCACCTATGTGGTTTGCCGACGGCTGGTTTTTCTCAGCGGAGGCATCACGCACGCCTCGTTCGGAGGAATTGGCATGGCCTACTATTTCGGAGCCAATCCTTTGCTGGGCGCATTGATCTTTGCTATACTGTCCGCATGGGGTATCGAAACATTCACCTCCCGCAAACAGATCCGAGAAGACTCTGCAATCGGTTTGATTTGGTCGTTAGGTATGGCTATAGGCATTATTTTCATCTATTTAACGCCCGGATACGCGCCAAACCTGATGAGTTTCCTTTTTGGAAACATTCTGAGTGTCACCTCCACCGACATTATTTGGATGGCCATTGTCGATGCCTTCATTCTATTAATTTTCGCCACCATGTACCGCCCCATTCTCTACGTCGCTTTCGACAGAGAATACGCCCGCAGTCAAAACTTTCCGACTCGCATCGTCAGCTATCTGATGGCCACATTGGTGGCTATCACCATTGTCATTTCGATTCGGGTAGTAGGAATTGTGTTACTGATCTCACTGCTCACCATTCCGGCGGTAATTGGCAACCTGATCTCCAAATCATTCAACCGCATTTTGATTTATGGCTCCGTAATCGCTGCACTAAGTGCATTCGCCGGGCTTTATATCAGTTATAAAACCAACATTCCATCAGGGGCCTCCACAATATTTGTACTTACTCTTACGCTTATTGCCGTAAAAACGACTACCTTTGTTCGGAATAAGCGAAGCCTGAAAAGCCGATGAAAACCGTCCACAAACTCATCTTAAAATCCTATTTAGGGCCAATGGTCCTCACGTTCTTCATTGTGATGTTCGTGTTGATCATGCAATTCATGTGGCGTTATATCGACGAGTTGGTAGGTAAGGGCCTCGACATGAGCGTTATCGGTGAATTGATGTTCTGGGCTGCCATGACCCTGATTCCGATGGGTCTTCCACTGGCGACACTGTTAGCAGCCATCATGACATTGGGCAATTTAGGTGAAAATTATGAATTGCTGGCTTTGAAGTCGGCCGGAATCTCATTGCCTCGTATTCTCCGCCCCTTGATCATCGTTGTAGGAGCTATTTCAATCAGCAGTTTTTTCGTCGCCAACAATCTGGTCCCATACGCTACCAAAAAGATTTATGCACTGCTGTATGACATTCGTCAACAAAAACAGTCGATAGAGTTCAAAGACGGCATCTTTTTCAACGGTATCGACAACATGAGTATCCGTGTCGGTGAACAGAATCCCGAAACCAAATTGTTGACCGACATTCTCATTTATGATACCCGCAATCCGGAGGGCAACATGACCACTACAGTCGCCGACTCAGGATATATTACGCTTTCTGACGATAAAAAATATCTGCTCGTTACCCTTTACAATGGGGAGACCTACGAAGAGTCTCGCAATTACGACTGGTACAACAACAGCACATTGCGTCACCATATTTTCGATGTACAGAACGGTGTGATTCCTTTGGCTGGTTTCGACTTTGAACGCAGTGACATGTCGCTCTTCAACAGCAGTCAAACCAAAAACACACGGGAACTGATGATCGGTATCGACTCTTTGGAACGGGTAAGTAACGAAACCGCAGCAGCATCATTCGAACCGTTGATCCGTTCACAAATGTTTACCCATACAACATGGCTACTTCGGGATAGCGCAACACCTCCGGTCAAACACAACAAATTCTCCGTTTTGGACACTTTGTCCAAAATGAATCTTGACCAGAAAAAGGCTCTTTATGAACGGGCTATGTCCATGGTAAGATCCTCACAAGGGTCGTTCTCTTTCGATGAAACCACGTCGAAAGAGGCCCTAACCCAACTATACAAATACAAAGTTGAGTGGCATCGCAAGCTATCCCTGCCGGTTTCCATCATGATCTTTTTCCTGATCGGAGCTCCATTAGGTGCCATCATTCGCAAAGGAGGTTTAGGTATGCCTATTGTGGTTTCCGTCTCTTTCTTCGTGGTCTATTACATCATCTCGATCACCGGAGAAAAAATGGCAAAAGAGGGCACATGGGGTTCATTTGCCGGCATGTGGATTGCAACCTTCATTCTGTTGCCAATTTCGGTCTATTTGACTTACAAGGCCACCAATGACTCGAATTTATTCAATGCAGAATGGTACATTCTACATTTCAAGAAACTGAAAGCATTTGTTTTAAAAATAATTCCTACCAAAAAGATAAAATCATGACAAAAGAGAGTGTACTCAATAGCGTAGAAGAGGTACTCGAAGATATTCGCCAAGGGAAAATCGTCATTGTCGTTGATGACGAAGATCGCGAAAACGAAGGCGACTTCATCGTAGCTGCCGAAAAGATCACTCCGGAGATCGTCAATTTTATGTTGCATTACGGTCGAGGTGTAATGTGCGCCCCATTAACCGAAGACCGTTGCAAAGAGTTGGAACTGGATATGCAGGTGACGGATAACACTTCTTTATTGGGAACCCCGTTCACTGTATCTATTGATCTATTGGGAGAGGGGTGCACGACCGGTGTCAGCGCTCATGATCGTGCTGCTACCATTCGGGCATTGGTCGATCCCAAAACCAAACCCTCCGATCTGGGACGTCCCGGCCATATCTTCCCGTTACGTGCCCGCAATCGAGGCGTATTGCGCCGTCCTGGCCATACAGAAGCCGTTGTTGATCTGACCCGAATGGCAGGTCTGCAAACCGGAGGTGCGCTGATCGAAATCATGAATGAGGACGGTTCAATGGCCCGTCTGCCGGATCTGGTCAAAATTGCCAAACGTTTCGATCTGAAAATCATTTCAATCGCCAAAATCATTGAATATCGTCTGCGCAGCGAATCCATCGTTGAACGCGGCGAAACAGTCGATTTGCCTACCCAGTGGGGCCACTTCAAATTGATTCCATTCCGTCAGAAAAGCAACGGTTTGGAACATGTAGCTTTGGTCAAAGGCGAATGGGAAGAGGGAGAACCTGTTTTGGTTCGTGTTCACTCTTCGTGCGTTACCGGGGATATTTTCGGTTCATATCGCTGCGACTGCGGCAGCCAGCTACACGAAGCAATGCGCATGATCGAGAAAGAGGGTAAAGGAGCAATCGTTTACCTGATCCAAGAAGGGCGTGGAATTGGTCTGTTGAACAAAGTCAAAGCCTACAAGCTCCAAGAAGAGGGTTACGACACCGTTGAAGCCAATATCAAATTGGGCTTCAAAGCTGATGAACGTGACTATGGAGTAGGGGCCAGCATCCTGCGTGAAATCGGTGTAACCAATATGCGTCTGATGACCAACAATCCTCAAAAACGTGCGGGATTGGAGGGTTACGGTCTGCGTATCGTCGAAAATGTACCTATCGTCATTCAGCCCAACGAATACAACGAAAAGTATCTCGAGACCAAAGAGATGCTCATGGGACACAAACTCGGCCTGCACAAACATTAATTGACATCAACCCTAACACCTGTCACAATGCAGATCGCTCATATTGCTGTATGGACCACGCGCCTCGAAGAGTTACGGAATTTTTATGTAACCTATTTCGGAGGGGAGAGCAGTGACAAATATGTCAACCCTGGTAAAGGAGTTGAATCCTATTTTGTTCGTTTCGGGCACAGTGCAGCCCTCGAACTGATCCGTCGCACTGATATCATCGCTGCAGCCGATCATGAACATACAGGTTTTTGTCATATTGCATTCAATGCCGGCAGTGTTGCAGCCGTTTATGAGCTGACCGAACGTTTGCGAACGGATGGTTACTCAATTATCAGCGAACCTCGTACAACCGGAGATGGATTTTTCGAAAGCGTTATCGGAGATCCGGACGGCAACCACATTGAAATTACGGCATAAACATCAGTTGTGCCTCATTACACACAAGGATTCATGGAGAGTATAAAATTGCGTATAGCCTATATGGGGACTCCCGACTTCGCAGTCATGCCCCTAAAACGACTGGTTGAAGCCGGATATAATATTGTCAGCGTGATCACAACACCGGATAAACCGGCAGGCCGAGGACTGAAGGTCCAGGAGTCGGCCGTGAAACGTTATGCTGTATCGGTTGGTTTACCGGTTCTCCAGCCGGAAAAGTTGAAAGCCCCCGAATTCGTCGAAGCCTTTCGGGCACTCGACCTCGATCTGGCCATTGTCATTGCTTTCCGTATGCTTCCCGAAATTATTTGGGCCATGCCTCGTTTGGGCACTTTCAACCTCCATGCCTCGCTTTTACCTCAATATCGTGGAGCCGCTCCGATCAATTGGGCCATTATCAATGGAGAGACTCAAACCGGAGTCACCACATTCCTGTTGAACCACGAAATCGACAAGGGGGATATTTTGGGTCAAGAGACTGTTGCCATTCTGCCGGAAGACAATGTTGGAACACTACATGACAAATTGATGATTACCGGAACAGAATTGGTCATCCAAACGGTCGAAAAGATTGCAGCAGGCGATACGCGTCCCATTCCTCAACCTCAAACCGATACGACCGACCTGAAAGGTGCTCCAAAAATATTCAAAGAGACCTGCAAAATCGACTGGACTAAAAGTTGTGCTGAGATCAACAATTTAGTCCGGGGGTTGAGTCCATATCCGGCTGCATGGACAGAATTACAACGAGATAATAGTGTTTCAGGACTGAAAATCTACGCTGTTACTCCTGAAACCACCCCACACAATCAACAGCCCGGAACAATCGTCTCGGACAACAAACACACGTTAAAAATTGCATGTGCTGACGGATGGATCTCTGTAAACGAATTGCAGCTTGCTGGTAAGCGCAGGATGCAAACCGATGAACTGCTGCGTGGTTTTAAAGAGATCGAAACATATCACTGCCAATAGGGCCATTCAAATGCACCATGCAAACAGCTCACACTAAATACTATATAACCGATAAATAATCTCTGATTGCCTTCTCTAGCAAGATGGGCAAGATAAGGTCTTGTGAGTTTATTTATTAACTCGGTACAACGATCAACCACAAGGCCTTCCACATAACCCATTTCGAGCAATTTTATAATATCGATAATATTACACCCAACAAAAGAATGTTTTTATTATAGGCGACGGCTTTGATCCCTCAAAATATCTGTTCCATATTTTGATTCTTCAATCATCGGTATCTTCAATACCGCATTCCAAATCTATATTCCAATATGACCATCACCTTGCCATTTATCATTGAGAGTCTCGGCACCTTAGCATTTGCTATCAGTGGCATTCGATTGGCTGCAGCCAAACAATTCGATTGGTTCGGGGCATATGTCGTCGGACTTATCACTGCAATCGGTGGTGGAACCATCCGTGATCTATTATTAGATCAAACGGCTTTCTGGATGTTAAGCAGCGTCTATCTGATTGTAACGGGAATTGCTATGGTTGTCGTCATTCTATTACGACGTTACTTGGTCAAACTAAACAACACCTTTTTTATTTTCGACACAATCGGCTTAGCTCTATTTGTCGTAGTTGGAATCCAAAAAACAGTGGATGCGGGCTATCCATTCTGGGTAGCTATCATCATGGGAACGATTACCGGTGCAGCAGGAGGCGTTCTACGTGATATTTTAATCAATGAAGTCCCTCTGATCTTTCACAAAGAAATCTATGCTTTAGCATGTGTATTTGGAGGTATTGTATTTGGAATATGTCTCCATTATGGGTGTGCCCAGAATCTCACCCAAATTCTGGCAGCAATCGCTGTCATTGCTTCACGTGTAATCGCAGTCAAGTATAAACTAAGCCTGCCACATCTGCACGATGAATCGGAAACTCTCAACAACGATCGGCCATAACACCCCAGTAACTCACAATTAAATTTGATGACTGACAAACTGGCAAATCGATCAAACGAATTTAAATATATTTAGGAAGGTAATACACAAAAAAGAAGATAATAACAATAAAAACATTGCTACAATTCTTTGTTGAAATAACCAACATACACCTATAAAAAAATCCGGCTGCTTAGCCGGATTTTATCTTTTACGAATCGAGGTATATTATTCGACTTTACGAATTAATTCCATACCGTGGCGGATCGCCTGCTCATTCGCTGGCAACAATTTATGCAAACGTTCAGGAAGCGATTTTGCCAACCCCTTCATTACGTTTTCAAATTGCAACAACGGACGTACTTTGAGATAACCACCTAAAACCATCGTATTGAACACACGGATGTTTCCTAAACGAGCCGCCTCAGCAGTCGCATCGATCTCATAAACCTCAATATCTTTACGAATCGGGAGTCTTGAAATGCCGTTCGGATCATAAATCAACACACCACCAGGCTTCACCATGGGTTCGAACTTGTCCAAACTCTGCTGATTAAGAATAATCGCCGTATCGTATTCATGGGAGATCGGGGAGCTAATCCGATGATCGCTCACAATGACTGTTACATTGGCCGTTCCTCCACGCATTTCAGGACCATACGAAGGCATCCAACTCACTTCAAGATCCTGCATCACTCCGGAATAAGCCAAAATCTTACCCATCGAGAGTACACCTTGACCTCCAAATCCTGCAATAATTATCTCTTCCTTAATCATAGCCTTCCGATTAAATATCTTTCAAATCACCAAGCGGATATACTTCGAACATGTGTTCACTCATCCATTTGTTAGCATCTACTGGCGACATTTTCCATCCCGAATTGCAGGTCGCTACAATTTCAACAAACGAAAGCCCTCTATTATCTCGAGAATTTTCAAACGCCTTTTTGATCGCTTTTTTGGCTTTACGAACAGCTGCCGGAGTGTGCACTGCCTGACGGGTTACATAACATACTCCATCAAGCAATTTAACCATATCCGCAACCTTATACGGATACCCATTCAACTTCGGATCACGTCCCATAGGAGTAGTAGCTGTCTTCATACCCAACAAGGTAGTCGGGGCCATCTGTCCTCCGGTCATTCCGTAGATTGCATTGTTCACATAAATGATTGCGATGCCTTCACCTCGGTTGCAGGCATGAATCGTCTCTCCGGTACCGATTGCAGCCAAGTCTCCATCTCCCTGATAAGTGAAGACCATCTTGTCGGGACGCATCCGTTTGATAGCAGATGCAACGGCTGCAGCACGTCCATGAGCCGCTTCAGCCCAGTCGATATCAATATAATTATATGCAAATACTGAACAGCCTACAGGTGAGACTCCGATCGAATCGTGCTCAAGATGCAACTCTTCGATCGCCTCTGCAATCAATTTGTGAATGACACCATGACTGCAACCCGGGCAGTAGTGCATTGTCGCATCCAACATCAGTGAGGAGCGACCATATACCAAATTTTCAGGTTTTATCTCAACTTCTTTTGCCATCACTCACCTCCATTAAAGAGAAAACTTGCTCTTAAGTGCTCCGAACACTTCATCTGGAGAGTGGATCACACCACCCATACGTCCATAATGTTCTACACTTGCACGTCCTTCAACAGCCAAACGTACATCTTCAATCATTTGACCAGCACTCATCTCCACAGAGAGGAAGCCTTTGACCCGATGCGACAACTCAGCAATCGGTTCATATGGGAACGGATACAAAGTGATCGGACGCAACAAACCTGCTTTAATACCTTGTTCACGAGCCATTTCAACTACTTTGGCACTGATACGAGCTGACGATCCATAAGCAACCAGCACATAATCAGCATCTTCACATTGAAGAGTCTCATAACGAACCTCATTTTGACAAACCTCTGCATATTTGCGCTGCAATTTTTGGTTTACCTTCTCCTGTTCGTGAGGTTCCAGCTCCAATGAGGTAGCTATATTACGTTTACGACTGGCAGGTTTACCTGTAAGTGCCCATGGAAATTTTTCAGCAATATATTCGTTGGTCCAACGAGGTTGCTGAGGTCCCAGTGTCACCTTCTCCATCATTTGACCAATCACGCCATCGGCCAAAATCATAACCGGATTGAGGTATTTGAATGCCAGATCAAAACCCAATGACACAAAATCGTACATCTCCTGAACAGAGTAGGGAGCCAATACGATCAAATGGTAATCCCCGTGTCCGCCACCTTTTGTAACCTGGAAATAGTCAGCCTGTGACGGCTGAATCGTACCGAGTCCCGGACCTCCACGTGACACATCAACCACCAAACAGGGTAATTCAGCGCCCGCTAAATAGCTCAACCCCTCGCTCATCAAACTGATACCGGGACTGGATGACGAAGTCATTACCTTTTTACCGCATGCAGCGCCACCATATACCAAATTGATTGCGGCAATTTCACTTTCGGCCTGAACAACCACCATACCGGTTGTCTCCCATGGCCTTAACTCAGAGAGAGTCTCCAAGATTTCCGATTGCGGGGTAATGGGATAACCAAAATAACCGTCACAGCCACAACGAATGGCCGCTTCAGCGATTACCTCATTTCCCTTCATCAATTTTATCTCTTCCATCTGACTGGATTTTTAGCTTATTAGTTTCGAAGAGAATTAGTCTTCGAATTTCTGACGATAAACAGTGATGCAGCTATCAGGACAAACAATCGCACAGCTTGCACACCCAACACAATCTTCGGGATGTGCCATCTCAGAATAATTATAACCTTTAGCGTTGACCTCGGCAGCCAGTGCCAACACCTGTACCGGACATGCTACCACACAAAGATTACAACCTTTGCAGCGTTCCTTGTCAATAACAACCGTACCTTTAATTTTAGACATAATTTGTTCTATTTTGATTACAAATTTATCGAAAAGGCATAAAAATGATTACAAATTATATGTGATTTTACGATACCTAAGACTTATAAAAGTCTATTAACAAACAGATTATAAATGAAATACACTTCATTTTATCACCTATTCATGACACCCGTTTGTTTCTGTTTACAAAAAACGCCCAGATCTTTGTTGGCTGTCAAATTCTACCAGTCAAAGAAATAGGGCGTTATCTGTCAGCCAAACAACACTATAGTGTTTAGTCGAGGCTATGGATCACCAATCCTGAGCGCAGTTTCGGTTCAAACCAAGTTGTCTTAGGAGGCATAATATTACCTGAATCGGCAATGTCAATCAGCTGCTTCATGGAGACAGGGTAGAGCGCAAAAGCAACCTGCATCTCACCACTATCTACACGACGTTGCAACTCTCCTAATCCCCGAATACCTCCGACAAAATCAATTCGTTTGTCGGTACGAAGATCCTTAATCCCCAGTAACTTATCCAATACCAAATTCGACAAGATTGTTACATCCAGCACCCCAATCGGGTCATTGTCGTCGTATGTTCCTGGTTTAGCCGTCAAACTATACCAAGCTCCATCCAAATACATGGCAAAGTTGTGCAAACGATCGGGATGATAAATCTCAGCTCCACACTTTTTTACCTCGAAATGCTCAGTCAATGCATCGAGTAACTGTGTTGTTGTCAACCCGTTGAGATCTTTGACCAATCGGTTATAATCAATAATCTTCAACTGATTGTCAGGGAAAATTACAGCCAAAAAGAAGCAATACTCCTCATTACCGGTATGATCAGGATTCTGGCTCATCTTCTCTTGACCGACACGTGCTGCCGCAGCTGTACGATGATGGCCATCGGCAACATACAGAGCCGGAATATCGGCAAAAATCTCTGTAATACGCTTTTGGATCGCTTCGTCATCAATCACCCAAAAACGGTGACCAAAACCATCTGCTGCCACAAAATCATAAACCGGTTCATGCGTGGTAACGATTCCGTCAATAATTTGATCCATCTCCCGATTAGCCGGATAAGAGAAAAAGACCGGTTCGACATTGGCATTTTGAATCCGGACATGCACCATGCGATCCTCTTCCTTGTCTGGACGAGTCAACTCATGCTTTTTGATTTTACCCTGAAGATAATCATCAAAATGGCAAGCCGCCACCAAACCATATTGAGTTCGGCCATCCATCGTCTGTGCATAAACATAATACTTTTCAGTATCATCCTGCACCAACCAACCTTTTTTTCGCCAAGTCTGGAAATTTTCGACAGCACGTGCATACACCTCATCAGAATGTTCATCAGCTATCGGAGCAAAATCAATCTCTGGTTTAATAATATGAAGCAGCGATTTCTCTGTAGCCTCCTTTTGCGCCTCCTGTGAATTCAACACATCATAAGGGCGTGAAGCCACCTCGGCAGCATATTCAGCAGGGGGACGAATACCTCGAAAAGGTTTGATTCTGACCATATTATACTGTATCTGAAATTCGTTTTACTCAACACTATTTATTTACTTGGAAACGCGTATCGTTCTCCTTAAAATAGGCAACAACCTGACGCGCTGCTGCTAAACCGGCATTAATGTTGGCTTCAGCTGTCTCTGCGCCCATTTTTTTGGCCGTTGCAAACACCCGTTTACCAAACTTTTCATTCAGCTCAGCTTGATTACCGGCTGCAATGTCCGTGATATATTTCAGATCAGGACGCTCTTCAAGAGCCTGAGCCAAACCAGCCTCATCAATCACCTCTTTACGAGCCGTATTAACCAGAGTAGCCCCTTTAGGCATCTTACTGAGGAGGCTGTAACCAATCGATCCTTTAGTCTGTTCCGTAGCAGGAATATGCAACGATAGGAAATCTGACTGCTCATACAAAGCCTCAACCGAATCAACAGCCATCACACCATCCTCGGCAAACACCTCCGGATTGACATACGGATCATGTGCTGAAACCTCCATGCCCATGGCTTTTCCCAACCGTCCAACAAGACGTCCGACATGACCATAAGCCTGAATTCCAAGGCGTTTCCCCCGAATTTCAGAACCGGTTCCCGGGGTAAATTGATTACGAGCCATAAAAATCATCATACCGATAGCCAATTCCGCTACGGCATTTGAATTTTGTCCCGGTGTGTTCATCACGACAATTCCACGCTGAGTGCAGATTGCCAAATCTACATTATCATATCCAGCACCAGCACGCACAACGACCTTCAGTTGCGGAGCCGCTGCAATCACTTCAGCCGTTACCTTGTCACTCCGCACGATCAAAGCATCGACATCGGCAACAGCCTCCAATAGCTGGCTTTTATCGGTGTACTTTTCCAACAGGGCCAACTGATAGCCGGCCCCCTCAATGATTTCACGAATTCCGTCCACTGCAGCCTTGGCAAATGGTTTCTCGGTAGCAACTAATACTTTCATCGTAATAAGCGATTGAAAAAAAACGGCCTTCTTTTTCTGGGAAGGCCGATATGTCATGATAAGTCCCATATACTATTTGGCATGCAATTTCTCGAACTCCTGCATACAATCAACCAGTGCCTGAACACTCTCTTTAGGCATAGCGTTGTATATAGAAGCGCGGAAACCACCAACCAAACGATGGCCTTTAACGCCAACCATACCCTTCGATTTGGAGAACTCAAGGAATTCAGCGGCAAGGTCTGCATACGGTTCCTCCATAACGAAACATACATTCATCACCGAACGATCCTCCTTAACGACTGTACCTTTAAACATGGAGTTGCGGTCGATCTCATTGTAGAGTAGGGCAGCCTTCTCTTGGTTAAGTTTTTGGATAGCAGGCACACCTCCAATGGACTTCAACCAACGTAATGTCTCACGTACTACGTAGATTGGGAATACAGGAGGCGTATTGAACATTGATTTGCTAGCAATATGGTTGCGGTAATCGATCATTGAAGGAATCTTACGGCTCACTTTACCCAAAATATCCTCACGAACAATTACAAAAGTCACACCGGCAGGGCCCATATTTTTCTGTGCACCACCATAGATCAAACCATATTTAGAAACGTCCACCGGACGGCTCAAAATATCGGAACTCATATCAGCAACCAATGGTACCGGAGAGTCGATATCGGTTTTATACTCAGTACCGTAAATAGTATTATTGGTAGTAATATGCAGATAATCCAAATCGGTCGGGATATCAAAACCTTTAGGAATATAGGTAAAGTTTTTATCCTCTGACGAAGCAATTACCTGAGTTTCACCAAACAGGCGAGCCTCTTTAATAGCCTTATTCGCCCATACACCAGTATTGACATAGCCGGCCTTTTTCTCTAACAAATTGAAAGGCACTTCATAAAACTGTGTGCTGGCACCACCGCCCAAAAAGAGAATTTTATATTCGGCAGGCACATTCAGCAATTCACGCAGCAGCGCTTCAGCTTCATCATTAACCGCCTCGAAATCAGGAGTACGATGAGAAATTTCGAGCAGGGATAGTCCCATACCATTGAAATCCAATATGGCTTTAGCTGCATTTTCAATCGCAACGCGGGGCAAAATCGACGGCCCGGCGCTAAAGTTGTGCTTTTTCATAACGTTCTTGTCTGTATTCTTGCTTATTGAATCGAGATCAATCAAAGATCTTTTCTCAAAAATACCGATTTTTTTCGGATTTTGAACAACAAATTATCCATTTTCTACAACAACACTCCTGCATAAACCATTTTTAACATTTTTTTTATTGATGATACGGAGAAGGGTGCGCCAAATGTTATCATCACCCCGGGAGAGAGCACACAGCCCATATATCTTAACCTATATATACATAAAGGCATACTAACTAATCACGACATCCATTCACGTACCAAGAATTGTAAATAAATAACAGGACTCACAAAAGCAGCTCGTATTTATATCGTTCCGGCCATACAATCTGATTTAATCCACACATTGATACAATACAACGCTTAGGGCAGTCCGCTATTGAAAATTATTGATTACTTTTGGGGGTATCAAAGCCCGATAATATATGATTAAATCAATGACCGGTTACGGCAAAGCCGAGACCATGCTCGACAACAAAAAAATCACCGTCGAGATCCGTTCCCTGAACAGCAAACAGGCCGACTTAACAGTCAAATTGCCTGCATTATACCGTTCTAAAGAGTACGAAATTCGCAATGCAGTCACCAAACGCCTGCAAAGAGGAAAAATCGACGTTTTTATCACAGTTGAAATTACAGGTGATTCAGGCTGCGTAACCATCAACAAAGTGGCTTTTGACAACTATTATGATCAATTGATGGCTTTGGCAGATGGGAAAAGTATGGCCTGGGGAACCAAACCGGTCGACGCAGCTGTATTGCAGACCATCTTACGTTTGCCTGATGTGGTTCAGACCGACAACCAAACCCTCTCTGAAACCGAAGAACACACGTTGATGCATGCGGTCAACGAAGCGCTCGAACACATCGATGCGTTCCGAACACAGGAAGGAGCCAAATTGATAGCCGACCTGCTCAAACGTATTGACAAAATCGAGGCTCTCAAAAATGGTGTCACCCCCTACGAAAAAGAGAGAACCGAAACAATTAAAAAACGCATTCGGGAAAATATTGAGGCTATTGGGATCCAGGTAGATAATAATCGACTCGAGCAGGAGATGATCTACTATCTGGAAAAATTGGATATCACAGAAGAGAAAGTACGCATTCAAAACCATTGCGACTACTTCCGTGAAGTGGCTCATGGAGAGGATGGGGCAGGACGCAAACTGGGATTCATTGCTCAGGAATTGGGTCGCGAAATCAACACGCTGGGCTCAAAATCCAATGAGGCCACCATGCAAAAAATGGTTGTCGAGATGAAAGATGAACTCGAAAAGATCAAAGAACAAGTACTCAATATTTTGTAAGTCACTCCAAAGCAAAAGTTAGATTTTTCGGCAACAAAGCTTCACAGAACGACCATTCTGTATAAGTCTACAGCCCCCGAAACGTTCTAACGGAATTTGTATTTGATGTCGCTTTTACAGATAGCGTATTAACCTTCATAGACAATGACACAAGGCAACTCCAACACTTCAGGTGGAAAAGTAATTATCTTCTCAGCCCCATCCGGCTCGGGAAAATCAACCATTATCGGTCAACTGCTCAAATATTTTCCACAATTGGAATTCTCTATTTCAGCTACTTGCCGTGCTCCACGAGGTGCTGAAGTCAATGGCCGAGAGTATTATTTTTTCAGTCATGACGAATTTATGCGCAAAGTGGCCAATCAGGAATTTGTCGAATGGGAAGAGGTTTATGCCGGAACCTGCTATGGAACCCTGCGCAGTGAATTGGAACGCATCTGGAGTAAAGGTCATGTCATTGTATTCGATGTCGATGTCAAAGGCGGTGTAAACTTGAAAAAGATATTCGGAGCACAAGCACTATCCCTGTTCATCATGCCTCCATCAATCGAGGTACTCCATCAACGGCTCGTCGATCGGGGCACAGATTCTCCGGTGATGATTGCCAAACGAGTGGCTAAAGCCGCCGAAGAGTTGACCTATTCCGATCAATTTGACTGTATCGTCGTTAATGATGATCTGAAGACGGCCGTAACCGAAGCAAAAAAACAGGTAGCGGACTTCATCGGATGAGTCCCTTCATTCACCCGTATGCAAGCAGAGCCCTATACCATACTCTATTGTGGGTCATTCAACCCGATCCACAAAGGGCATATTGTTTTGGCAGAAGAGGTACTGAATCGCTATCCGCAATGTAACCTATGGATGGTGGTCTCACCACAAAATCCGCTGAAACGTTTTACCGATCTGGCTCCAGAGGAGCATCGTCTGCAAATGGCGCGTATTGCGGTACAACATTCCGCCTGTGCCGATCGAATTCAGGTTTGTGATATTGAATTTCATCTACCCAAGCCTTCTGCCACGATCCATACGCTACATGCACTAACAAACACCTATCCAAAGCAAAAATTTGCTTTATTGATCGGCAGCGACAATGCCCAATGTTTCGATCGGTGGATTGCCCATAATGAGATCGTTGCGGATTATCCCATATTGGTTTATCCCCGCAAAGGATGGCCCATGCCTGATAACAATCTCACCCGAAGAATGCACTATTTAGCAGATTTTCCTCTATTTCCTCAGGCAGCCACTAATATTCGAAAACAAATAGGACTCCTCACAACACCTCAGTCCCCAGTTCCTCAAACAGATCAGCAAACACACCTCATTGAGGAGTCAGCAATTACTAATGAACTTCCTGAAGGGGTTTGGGAGTATATCAAACTACACCAATTATATGGCTACCGATAAGATAACACTTCTACAACACATAGAACAACTGACTGATGCAATCGGGTCGAATCCTGATAACGCACAGCTTTACCTGCAACGCGGAAAATTATATCATCAGGGGGGTACCTTTGACAAAGCCCTGAACGATTTTATGCAAGTATTGCGCCTTGACCCTGAAAATACCGAAGCGCAACAGTACAGTCTGTTGGTCAAAGAAATCTTCGCTTACCATTACGTCGATCAATTCAATCCGTAATCTTGCCCCATACACAATAAGATTTCAATCACAACCTTCAAAATATCCTACAGACGTAGAATAAATCATTGCTAGTCCACTCATAACGTCAGACTGGATGATTTCTCATCAATAAAATTCATCGTCACGACAAAAACGTTACTTTTACGCTCGAAATCAATAAACCATCATCATGGTAAAGAATATTGCATTACTGACAGGAGGAGACTCCTCAGAGTGGCAAATTGCGCTGCAAGGAGCCGCTAATATCGAAAAAATCTTAGATCGCACGCTTTATAAACCCTATACGATCGTACTACGTGATAAACATTGGACCTACACGGCTCCTGATGGTACAAAAAGCGAGTTGGACCGCAATGATTTTACGCTGACCGTTGCCGGTGAAAAAATTACACTCGAATATGCGCTGATCATTATTCACGGAACACCAGGCGAAGATGGTCGTTTGCAAGGCTATCTCGATATGATGGGCATCCCTTATTCTTCATGCGGGTTCGTTTCATCGGTGCTGACATTCGACAAGTCAGCCTGCAAAAGGGCTGTTACCGGTAGCGGAATCCATTTGGCCAAAGAGATCCTGTTGAACAAAAGTTCAGAGGTAAATCCGGATCAGATCATTACGGAATTAGGCCTTCCATTGTTTGTCAAACCGAACGCAAGCGGTAGTAGCTTCGGCGTAACTAAAGTTAAGACACCTGAAGAGCTTCTACCTGCGATACAGGAAGCATTCAAAGAGAGCGATCAGGTTTTGATGGAAGAGTTCATCGAAGGTCGTGAAATTAGCTGCGGCGTCATGATTGCCGAAGGCAAAGAGTATGTCTTTCCAATCACCGAATTGGTTTCTCAAAAAGAATTCTTTGATTATGAAGCCAAATATCAGGGACTTTCACATGAAATCACACCTGCTGATTTGCCAGAAGCAGTTCGTAAAGAGGTAAATCGTCTGACCTTGATTGCCTACAAACGGCTGAATTGCCGTGGTGTAGTTAGGATCGACTTTATTATTAAGGGCGATACCCCATACATGATCGAGATCAACACCATTCCAGGCATGAGTTCACACAGTATCATTCCACAGCAGGCTGCTGCTATGGGAATGAGTTTAACGGAACTGTTCAACCTGGTCATTGCTGAGACCTCAAAATAACACATAAGAATTACACAAGAGTAGGAGGGAGCGATAACACACAAATAAGCTGTATATGGGGTAGTCCTACCACCAATCACACATTTTAAAAGACATTGTTTAACTCCTGATCCATATCCTACATACCAATATAAAAAGAGAGGAGCGATCGAACGATCGCTCCTCTCTTTATTCATGATATTACGTAAGATTACTCTTTATTGCGCAATGATCTCAATCACACGACTGCGCTCCTGCAAATCAGAGAAGGCTTGCACGCCCACCTTCATCAGGTATTCACCCGTGTAAACTTTACCCTCATCAACAAACGGACGCACCAACGAGCCATCATCCATTTTGTTGATCTCAACGAGTTTGTATTTACGCTGCGGATCAAGGCCATTCAACTGAATCGGATAGAGACGCTCTACATGTTTGCGAGGATACATATCATATGCAAACAACACTCCATGATTTTTATCAGGAGTCATATACATCACAGCCGCATGATTTGAACCATAAGGTGAAACCAAACGGTACTGATCACCCTCCTGAATAATCGGAGAAAGCCGGTTATAGGTTTTCACCGCATCACGGCAGAATTGACGTTCTGGTTCAGAGAGACGGTCCATATTGATATCGAACCCAAGTTTATCCATCATCGCCACATCCGTACGGAATTTGATGCTTTGTTCACCCCATGAAGTCACGTGAGCGCCAATACTTTTCGACGGGAAGAAATAGGAGAATCCCCATTGAATGAAAATACGGCGAATCGGATCGGTATTGTCGCTAGCCCAAAACTCAGTAAAATACTTCAAAGCACCGTAATCGCAACGGGCACCACCGCCAGAGCAGAGCATCATCGGAACATGCGGATATTTAGCCTGCAAACGATCCAAAACGTTATACAAACCGCGCACATATTCAATAAAGAGATGAGACTGATTCTCTTTTAAGTAGAACGAATATGGGTTGGTCAACATACTGTTGCAATCCCATTTGAAATAGGCCAATCCCGGATTTTCACTCAACAGCTTGTCGATGATACCAAAGACATAATCCTGCACCTCCGGATTGCAAAGATCCAACGCCAACTGGTTGCGATAATAGTAAGGCTCACGGTTGGGATAATGGATTACCCATTCCGGATGTTTCTCATACAGTTCGCTTTTGGGGTTAACCATCTCCGGCTCTACCCAAATACCGAATTTCACTCCGGCACTATCTGCCGCACTGACCAAACCGGCAACACCATGTGGCAACTTCTCTTTTGTGGCTTCCCAATCACCAAGACCACTCTTGTCGCCGCTGCGAGGATATTTGTTTCCAAACCAACCGTCATCAAGCAGGAACATATCCACACCGAGCGTTGCAGCCTCTTGCATAAAGTGAGACAACTTCTGCTCGTCAAAATTAAAACCGGTCGCCTCCCAGTTATTCAACAGCGTCAAACGTGGTCCACGACCCTCTTTAAGCTGATAATCACGGGCCCAATTGTGGAAACTACGTGAAGCTGCACCGGTACCGCAGTCGCTGTATGCAAAAACAAATTCCGGTGTACGGAAAACCTCTTTGGGTTGTAAACGATATTCCGAAGCATAAGGATTGATTCCGGAAACAACCCGCAAATCATGGTTATTATCTATATCGAATGTGAAACGGAAGTTTCCTGTCCAATTCAACGTTCCGAGCAAAACTTCACCCTCATTTTCACGAGCCGGTCCATTCAGACTCAAAATAAAAAATGGAGAAGTCAACATAGCCGCACGTGCTCCCAAACGGGTGTCCAGAATCTTACGACCCGGAGCCAATCGCTCTTCAGTCATATTGACCTCATTGCCCCATTTACCTGTAAACTCTGTCAAATAATATTGGGGATAAGAGAAATAGAGCAGGGAAGAGGCAAAATCCTGTAACAACACAGGCTTTTTCTCCTGATGAGAAATTTCAGTCCAAGCTTTGACAATGTTCTCTTTGCTGTAGGTTTCATAAAACAATTTGACCTCAACCGGATAAACCTCATCACGCAACGTTACCACGGTACGGGTTACACCGGGTTTAATTTCCTCCTGAGTATGTGACACATACTTGAACAGCGAGGAGGTATTGCCGTCTGCATGTACCATGCGGAAAGCCGGTTCTGAAAAATTCTTCAGATCATAAGGTTGATAGGCATCTTTTCCAGGTTGCAACGCTTCGATACCTTCCGCATCGCTCCATGATGTACCGAAATAGGACTGACACAACCGACCAGTCGTATCAACTTTGAGAACCAAGTCGGTTTTGCCTGTCGTAACCAGAATCGTCTCTTGAGGAACTGCTGCCTGTAACATGGCAAAACTGCAACTCAACAAACCGATTCCAATGGACTTTACAAGTTTCATATTAAATCAGTAGTTTAGAGAATGAATATTGTTTCATTAGACTCCCAAAAATAGCCAAAAAACAGCAGAACACAAAAGTCTGACTCTTTGTATTTCCACACACAATGTGCTACTTTTGTTTGGTAAAATTTGATTGGAATACACCTGTCTAATTTCTACAATTACAGCTTATTTCAATCACAAACACATGATCGCCAAAGTTGTAGTTTTCCCGCTAAACCCTACAACTTCACCTGAATTACGTTATACCGTGCAATTTATTAAACCGAAGTCCCATGATCCAAATCGATGATAAAATTATCAGTACGGAAATTCTTACAACCAAATTTTGCTGTGACTTGTCCCATTGCAAAGGAATTTGCTGCGTGGAAGGCAATGCAGGTGCCCCCCTTGAGGCTGATGAAGTAGATATTCTTGAAGAAGAGTATGAAACTTACCGTCCCTATATGAAACCTGAAGGCATCAAGGCAATCGAGCAACAAGGATTCATGGTCATCGATGAAGACGGAGACTATACAACCCCGTTAATAAATGATGCCGAATGCGCATACTCATTCGAAGAGAACGGTATCACCTATTGCGCCATTGAACGGGCCTACAACGAAGGGAAATGCTCTTTTCTTAAACCCATCTCATGTCATCTGTATCCGATCCGATTGGTTACTTTCAACAACGGCACCATCGGATTGAACTACCACCACTGGAATGTCTGTCATGATGCTTTAACGTTCGGCAAAGAAAAAGGAATACCTCTATATCGTATGCTGAAAGCACCTTTGATTCGTCGTTTCGGAGATGATTTTTTCGAGGCTCTTTGCGCTGCTGAACAGTATCTTAATGAAACGAAATAGCGATTTTACACACTTTTAACACACTCTTTCATCTCTTTTTCATTAATTTTGAAAAAATTAATTCACCATTGCATGTTTGTGCGTTACCTCCTGTTGATCGTCATTACTTTATGCACCGTTGCCAACTCGTCAGCTCAAAGCCGGAGAAGGAGCTCTATCAATAACTCCTCACCAAAATTGGAAGAGTTGCCCAAACGGCCACTTGACACCATTGCCACCAGCGATCCCGAAACCAAAATCATCTTATACAGCAACAATACGTGGTCCTATTTCCGTCCTGACCTCCAAAAACTGGATACCCTCGACATCTACACCCAACATTGGGATACAACCGGCGTCTTTGCATATCGAGATATCGAATACAATGATTTGCCATCGATCACAGAATTGCAACTGGTGGAAAATCTGGATCAATTCCACGCTCCCGTTATCGGTAAAATCTTCTCAAAATATGGTCCGCGCAGATACAGAAGCCATAATGGGGTAGACATCCCTTTAAAAATTGGAGAACCTGTCTATGCAACATTCGACGGCCGTGTACGCTATGCCAAATACAATACCGGAGGATACGGTTATTTAGTCATTGTACGTCACCGCAACGGCTTGGAAACCTGGAACGCCCACCTTTCCAAATTAAACGTACAACCCAACGAATATGTCAAAGCCGGCCAGGTAATCGGATTTAGTGGAAATACGGGACGTAGCCGTGGTCCCCATTTGCATTTCGAAATCCGTTATCAAGACCAGACATTTGATCCCGAATTTTTGATTGATTTTGAGTCCGGACACCTCAAATACCAAACGTTTGCACTTGAAAAATCATTCTTTAATATCCATTCGCGAGCTTCAGAAATTCTCGAAGAGGATGACACCTACGATCTGCCGCTGTTAGCCTCCAATGACAGTGACACCACTTCTGCGGATATCTTAGATCAGATTGCCAAGGCTCAACAAAGTCAAAAGAAATCTACATCTACTTCTAAACAGCCTACCCTGAACTCCAGTAATGCGGTCTATCACACCATTCGACAGGGTGATATGTTGGGAAAATTAGCGATCCGTTATGGTGTTTCGATCGACCAGATCTGCCGTTTAAACGGCATCAATCGAAATACAATTTTACGTTTAGGTAAAAAACTCAGAATCAAATAATTACATGAAGAAATCGAACAAATAGGGACGATTCATTCAGAATCGTCCCTATTTTTATCTTTATACGTTGTTTTGAAAATTCCTTGTCAACAGTCGATATCTAAACGAACCAACTGATAACTTGTACTGTTGGAATCATGTACTTATAACATCACAGACTCAATAACACCCGATCTGAATAATTAAACATACTGGCGGGCACCGAAAATTGCGCTACCGATACGCACCATATTACTACCACACGTTATGGCCAAACGGTAATCGCCACTCATTCCCATCGAAAGGGTATCAAAGCGATCATCGAAAAACTCCGATTTCAAACGACCCATCAAATCATGGAGTCTCGTAAACTCCGTTTTAACCACCTGTTCGTCATCGGTATTGGTAGCGACTCCCATCAATCCCCGATAACAAACGCCAGACATTGTTCGATATTCACCACTGCGCAAATAGTCGATCAGCTCTTCTGCATTCCAACCGTGTTTGCTCTCTTCCTGAGCAATATGCACTTCAAAAAGCACATCCACCACACGATTGTGTTTCAACGCCTGATCATTGATCACACCCAGCAACTTCACAGAATCCACGGAATGAATCATGGATATATAAGGAATGATCAATTTCACTTTATTGGTCTGTAAATGGCCGATCATATGCCACTCGATATCTGTCGGGAGCTGATGATATTTTGCATCCATCTCCTGCGGCCGATTTTCGCCAAATATACGTTGACCTGCATCATAGGCTTCACGTACCACCTCAGCCGGATATGTTTTGGATACTGCCACCAAACGCACATGTGCAGGCAATGAACTCTTAACCTCTCTTAATTTGTCTACAATCGCCATATTATCTGTCAGACTAAGCTATGTATATTATAGAATTTTCGCTATTTTTGTTTAATATGTTCACACGGAACAAACGAATCAAAATTAATCAAAAACCCAGAATATGAAAAGAAAACTGACGGCTTTGTTTTTGGCCGCCGCTCTTATGGCCTCTTACGACAGCCATGCCTGCACCAACATTCTCGTTTCAAAAGGTGCAACCACAGATGGTTCAACCATGGTCACCTATACGGCCGACTCACATCAGTTATACGGATGCCTCTATTTCCATCCGGCAGCTACCTATCCGGCTGGAACCATGATGCCGATTTATGAATGGGATACAGGTAAATACCTCGGTGAAATTCCTCAGGCAGCCTCGACCTATTCGACTGTCGGCAATATGAATGAACACCAACTGATCATCACCGAAAGCACCTTCGGAGGTCGAAATCTTCGTGATACAACCGGTCTGATCGACTACGGTACACTGATTTACACCACATTGCAACGTGCAAAAACGGCGCGTGAAGCAATTCAGGTAATGAGTGATCTGGTAAATACCTACGGTTATTACTCCAGCGGTGAATCATTTTCTATTGCCGATCCCAACGAAGTCTGGCACATGGAGATGATCGGCAAAGGGGTTAAAATGGTCGATGGAAAAAACATCAACAAAGGTGCAGTATGGGTAGCCGTGCGTGTTCCGGAAGGTTACATTGGAATGCATGCCAACCAAGCCCGCATCACAACATTCCCATTGAACGATCCTGAAAATTGCCTCTATTCGCCCGATGTCATTTCATTTGCGAAAGAGTCCGGTTTTTATAAAGGGGCCGATAAAAACTTTAGTTTCGCTGATGCCTATGCTCCTCTCGATTTCAGTGGACTCCGCGCTTGCGAGGCCCGCGTATGGAGTGCTTTCAATCGGGTTACCGAAGGGGGAATGAAAGAGTACATTGACTATGCAATGGGTTATGATGCCTCAAAACGCCTGCCGCTCTTTGTAAAACCCACGAAGAAACTGAGCGTAAAAGAGGTGGCATGGCTGATGCGCGACCATTTCGAAGACACCCCAATGGATATGCGCAATGACATCGGAGCCGGTGGACATAATCTGCCGTACCGTTGGCGTCCGATGAATTTCACTGTGGATGGACAAGAATATTTAAACGAGCGCGCTGTGGCGACTCAACAAACCGGCTTCTGGATGTTGGGACAGGCTCGCAGTTGGTTGCCAGATGCTATCGGAGGTATTCTGTGGTTTGGTGTGGATGATTCAGGTACCTCATGCCTCACTCCGATCTACACCTCTTCAAAGCGCGTACCTGAATGTTTCCGCGAAGGGAACGGCCATATGACTGAATACTCTCCGACCTCTGCTTTCTGGCTCTTCAACCGTGTAACCAACTTCGCTTATCTTCGTTACGATCTGATCAGCAAAGATATTATCAAAGTAATCAACGAAATCGACAACCGTAACGAAAAGGAGATTCCGGCTGTCGATACTGCCGCTCTGTTGCTGTACAAACAAGATCCTCAATTGGCAATCGATTTCCTGACCAACTTCTCGGTTACCACCGCTCAAAACATGTTCGATCGTTGGCAACAGTTGGATCAATATCTGCTGGTTAAATATATGGATGGTAACGTCAAAAAAGAAAAAGACGGCAAATTCCAGGATAATGGAAACGGACGCAACATTCCTGCATCACCGAATTTCCCAGGATATAACGAAGAGTGGCAAAAAGCTGTTGCCGGAAGTACCGGAGACAAACTGAAAGTGGTTAAAACAAAGAATTTACCTCAATAGTTTGAGGACTATTCCCACTCTAAGACAAAATCCCGCGCCCATATTAAAAGGTGCGGGATTTTTTTTGTTTCTATTCCCCCAAGATGGAATCCTATCACAATCGATGGAATCAAAGGTCGAACCCAAAGTTTCACATCTCTGTTGATTTTGCCGCACAACACAAGTACAACAGAAAAGAGTTAATCATACAATAGATAAATCCTCAAACAAGATAACCATATCGTACCTCTGCATCAGATTAGATTCATCTCGCAACACAAAAAAACGGGAGACTCCATCAAAAGTCTCCCGTTTTTCATATCGATGAACAGTATTTATTTCGTTCCGAACTCACATTGCTGAAGGGTCGTCGAATCGGGTGCCAGCAACACGTAACGCACATAACAACCTTCAAACGACTCGATCATTACCGGATCAACTTTACTCATTTCCGTTTCAAACACTGCAGCTGCTTTGCTGTCGGCAACCTGTCGATCATCCTGTGTCTCCACGGTAAATTGATCCTGAATGCCCAATGATTGCAAATAGAGCATGGGACCAACCAATGAACTGCCGGAACGATACTCATCAATCCCGATAAAGTAGGGATAAACCTGTCCTTTTTCGTCTGTGCAGCCAGATCCCACAAATAACATCAACACCACACAAAGACACCAAAAGCGTTTCATCGACTCTTCGATCTTGACTTATTCGATTTTGTGAGCGCCTTGCGAAATAACCACCTCAATTACACGAGGTTTGCGGCCGAACTCTTTTTCGAATTTTTCAGTAATCTCAGCAACATAGGCATCATAAGCTTCGGCTTTAACAATGTTGATCGTGCAACCGCCGAAACCACCGCCCATCATGCGAGCACCCAATACACCAGGATTCTTGCGGGCAATATCTACCAAGAAATCAAGCTCTTTGCAGCTCACTTCATACCATTTACTCAATCCTTCGTGCGAACCGTAAACTTTCTGACCAAAGGTTACATAATCGCCCTGCTCCAAAGCTGCGCAGCCGTCCAATAGACGCTGATTCTCATTAATTACAAAGCTGCAACGACGGTAAACCACTTCGTCCATCTCATCTTTGTATTTATCGAGCATCTCCATGGTCACATCACGCAACGACTCAATACCCGGAACATGTTTAGCTACAACAGCGACACCAGCCTCGCACTGCGCGCGACGAACATTATACTCCGAAGAGGCCAAAGTGTGTTTAACCTGGGTATCGAACAATACTACTTTGCATCCGGCAGCCTCAGGATTAAACGGTTCAAGTTTGTACTCGAGTGAACGGCAGTCGAGACGCACAATCTTACCTTTTTCACCGAACAATGAAGCGAACTGATCCATAATACCGCAACGTACTCCAATATAATGGTGTTCGGTCATCTGTCCGATTTTAGCCAACTCCTCACGAGTAAATCCAAGGTTGAAAGTGTCGTTCAATGCGAAACCAACTGCACTTTCCAATGCAGCAGAGGAGGAGAGACCTGCCCCCAGAGGCACATCACCACCGAAGGTCATATCAAATGCCGGTACTTTGGCTCCGCGCTCTTCCATCTCCTTTACCACACCGAATACATAACAAGCCCATTGTTGAGCCGGTTTCTCACCGGTGAAATCGAGATCAACCGCTTCGTCGTAATCAACCGAATAGACATGACTTACCGTACCGCCATTAGGTTTGATCGCTACATAAATCGCTTTATCAATAGCGCCAGGCATTACAAAGCCCATATTATAATCGGTGTGCTCGCCGATCAGATTGACACGGCCCGGAGAGGCATAACATGCTGCACCTTCACCGTATAATGTTTTGAATTTCTCCAGAATTTTAGTTTTCATGGTTATTCGGTTTACTAATTTAATTTATGGTTTATTTAGTTCATTTACAGTTCTCAATCTTTATAAATCTCTGCCGGATAATCTACCCGGGTCAAGAACAGGCCTTGTGGAGGAGCTGATGTCCCTGCCAATGCCCGGTCACGCCCATCGATGATGGCTTTAAACCCCTCGACAGAACGTTTACCTCGTCCCACTTCAATTAGAGTTCCTACAATCGCCCGCACCATATTGCGCAAAAAACGATCTGCCGCAATCGTAAAGACATAACGTCCATCTACTTCGTTCCATTCAGCCTTTGTTACACAGCATAGATCGGTTTTATTCCCGGAATGGAGTTTGCTGAAACTTGTAAACAGCTGCTCTCCTAATAATGCCTGAGCTGCACAATTCATCTTCTCCAAATCCAATGGCATGATCAATTGGTAGGTCACATCACGGCTGAAAGGATCTTTCTGTGGCGATACATAGTATTTATACTCGCGCTCGGTCGCATCAAAACGGGCATGGGCCTCATCACTGACCCGTCGTACACGCTGTACGGCGATATCAGCAGGCAGAATCGCATTCAAATGGTAACAAAAGCGCTGTGTATCTGCCAATGGCTCTACCACATCGAAATGTGCGACATAAAAAGCGGCATGCACCCCGGTATCGGTACGACCAGCCCCAACCACTCCCGTCGGAGTCCGCAACAACGTAGAAAGAGCCCGTTGCAACGTCTCCTGAACAGATGGGGCATTGGGCTGTATTTGCCAACCATTGTATGCCTTTCCCGAATAGGAAAGCTCCAAAAAGTAACGCACAGAATCGAATTTTCATACAAAGATAAAATTTTGTCCCAAATTAACCGAGACCACACCTTCTGTTCCCTGCTATTTTTTCGCTTTTCAAGAAAATTAAGCTATTTTTGCGGAAACAATTACTTCTATGAAGATCGCTCTGATAGGCTACGGCAAAATGGGCAAGGAGATCGAACAAATCCTGATCGCACGTGGCCATACCATTCCCTTGATTATCGACTTGAACAATACCAATGACCTCGATACCGCACACCTCCAGAAGGTAGATGTAGCCATCGAATTTACTACGCCTTCAACTGCGTACGGCAATGTAGTCAAATGTCTTGAAGCGGGCGTCCCAGTGGTCTGCGGAACCACCGCCTGGCTCGATAAACTACCCGAAGTAGAGCAGCTCTGTAAAGAGAAAAACGGAGCTTTCTTCTATGCTTCGAATTACAGCATCGGTGTAAATATCTTTTTCGAAATCAACCGTCGCCTGGCGCAACTAATGAACCGGTTTGGCGAATATGATGTCACCATCGAAGAGACCCACCATACCCAAAAGAAAGACGCTCCGAGTGGCACGGCCGTCACTTTGGCCGAAGGTGTTCTCGAAAACCTCGATCGCAAACAGAAATGGGTATGCGGTACAACTACCGTACCCGAAGAGTTGGAGGTAGTAGCCATTCGTCGGAGCGTTGTTCCTGGCACTCATACTGTTACCTATGAATCGGATGTAGATGCCCTTTCGATCACCCACATGGCTAAAAGCCGTCGCGGTTTTGCCTTGGGAGCAGTACTTGCGGCAGAATTCTTGCACGGCAAAACCGGAATCTTCTCCATGAAGGATCTGATGCAAGCTTAAGGTAATTGCAACGGAGAAAGGCCCAAATTCACAAAAAATGTCAATCGTGAACAAGATCAAAGAAATCTGGAGCAACAAATGGGTGAAATTCGGCACTGTGTCGGTCATCTATCTGTTGATATTTGTTGTCTGGACAGGCAACTTGTGGCTATTGTTGGGCCTCCCGGTCATCTATGACATCTATATTTCAAAATACCTCGATCGGTGGATCGGAAGTCGGCATCGAGCCCTCAAACAACGCTCGAAAACCTACAAAAAAAGTATGGAGTGGATCGAGTCGATCCTCTTTGCAGTAATCGCCGTCACCCTGATCCGGACCTTTATTTTCGGCATGTATGTGATTCCCACCTCCTCAATGGAAAAAACATTGCTGGTGGGAGACTACCTCTATGTAAGCAAAGTGGCTTATGGTCCCGCCATGCCCAATACACCACTCTCATTCCCGCTCGTACACCACACCATGCCGCTTTCGCAGACAAAAAAATCATTTGTCGAGTGGATTAGCTGGCCTTATCACCGCCTCAAAGGGCTGGGACATATCCAACACAACGATGCTGTTGTATTTAATTTCCCGGATGGGGATACCGTTCTGTTGGATAATCCAACTGCCGACTATTACGATTTTTTGCGCGAGTATCAACGGCGTTATGGAGATTCACTAGGTCGAGTACGGCTGTTGGCTGAACATGAAATCATCACGCGTCCAGTCGATAAACGCGAAAACTACATCAAACGGGCGGTCGGACTGCCCGGAGACACTATTCAGGTCATCCATTCCGATCTGTTCGTCAACGGCAAAAAACAAGAGCCCATTCCAGGAAAGCAATACGTCTATTTCATCCGCACAAACGGAACGACTATCAATCCGACGGTACTGGAGGAGATGGGGATTGCCATGGCGGATATCAGCTACGATGCAGCCGAACGCACCTATATTCTGCCTCTGACCGATGAGAATCTGAATCGAGTGCGTAACATGCGGAATGTCGTTGAGATTGCCAAATACGAAGCCGAAGGCGCTGATCCCAACGTCTTTCCACACGATCCTGATCATTACGCCTGGAATGCCGATAATTACGGTCCCATATGGGTCCCGGCCAAAGGGGCAACTGTACAACTAACCCCTGAAAATCTTCCGCTTTATCGCCGTATCATTGAGATTTATGAGGGTAATAAACTGGAGGTGAAAAACGGGGTAATCTACATTAACGACCAGCCAGCTAAGGAATATACCTTCAAAATGGATTACTATTTCATGATGGGGGATAACCGACACAATTCGGCTGATTCCCGTTTTTGGGGATTTGTGCCGGAAGACCACATTGTGGGAAAAGCCTCAATGGTGCTCTTCTCTACAGACAAAGAAAAATCATTCCCGAAAAATATCCGCTGGAATCGGATGTTTACGAGAATTAAATAACAATTGACCCAATGGAGCAAACGACTTCCGATACCTACAATACGCTGGGCGATGAAGCCGAAGCTCTGTACAAAGACAAAGGGAGCAAATTTCTGTCTTACGCCTATCCGGTTCGCAGTGAGGCAGAGATCAAAGAACACCTGGATGCCCTGCATAAACGCTATTATGATGCAACTCATCACTGCTATGCGTGGCGTTTGGGGCCCAAAGGGGAGAGCTTCCGGGCCAATGATGACGGAGAGCCCTCCTCAACAGCCGGCCGACCAATTTTAGGCCAACTGTTGTCCAAAGAGGTAACCTATGCACTGATTGTTGTGGTACGTTATTTCGGAGGAACAAAGCTGGGTGTGCCGGGGCTTATCGAAGCCTACAAAACTTCGGCAGCCCTTGTACTGGAAAATGCGGTGATCGAACAACGAACGGTCGATATTGAAACAAAAATCCGTTTCAGCTATCTGGCCATGAACGATGTGATGCGTATTGTCAAAGAGATGCAACCACAGATCATCGACCAACAGTTCGACAACCTCTGTACAATGACACTTGCGATCCGGCAGAGCAGGTCGGAGCAACTTTTAGAGAGACTTTCCAAAGTGGAAGGGGTGGAAATAGATACGGACGATCAATAAAATAACTCAAGAAAGGTTATGGGAAAGAAAAACCTGGTATCGATCAACGATTTTTCACGCGACGAGATACTCAAGATCATGGATCTGGCCGCACGTTTTGAGGCCGATCCTCATCAGCAGGTATTGGCCGGCAAAGTCATCGCATCGCTCTTCTTCGAGCCATCGACCCGCACACGGTTGAGTTTCGAGAGCGCAATCAACCATTTGGGGGGCCGTGTAATCGGCTTCTCAGATACCGCCAACACCAGCGTGTCAAAAGGGGAGACCTTCCACGATACGATCATGGTGATCTCAAACTACTGCGACATGATTGTGATGCGCCACTACATCGAAGGGGCTGCCCGTTATGCCAGCGAAATTTCAAAAGTGCCGGTCGTCAATGCCGGTGACGGAGCCAACCAGCATCCGAGCCAAACACTGCTGGACCTCTATTCGATCAAAAAGACACAGGGCAAACTCGACCATATCAACATCATGATGGTCGGTGACCTGAAATACGGGCGTACCGTACACTCGCTATTGCAAGCCCTTTCACACTTCAATCCCACCTTTACCTTTGTGGCTCCCGAAGAGTTGAAAATGCCGGAAGAGTACAAACTGTTCCTGCGCGAAAAGGGTATCTCTTACACCGAGACCAGCCGTATTGAAGATGCAATCAAAGAGGCCGACATCGTCTATATGACCCGTGTACAACGGGAACGCTTCTCCGACCCCATGGAGTACGAACGGGTCAAACATGTATATGTGCTCAAAAACAGCATGCTGAAAGATACCAAAGAGAACATGCGTATCCTGCATCCGCTGCCACGTGTCGGTGAGATCGCCGAAGATGTGGATGCCAACCCCAAAGCCTACTATTTCCAACAAACCGAAAACGGAGTTTACACCCGCATGGCAATCATCAGTTACCTGCTGGGCGTAGTCAAATAAAACAGTCGATATAGCCATGGTCATGGAAGGAACATTAGAAGTCCGGGCAATCGAGAACGGTACCGTCATCGATCACATTCCGGCCAACAGTCTGTTCAAAATCATCAAAATATTGGGTCTCGACACCGAGACTCACCGCATCACATTCGGTATGAACCTCGAAAGCAAACGGATGGGCACCAAAGCGATCATCAAAATCAATGACCGTTTCTGCCATCAGGATGAAATCAACCGCATCGCTCTCGTGGCTCCGATGGCTGTAGTCAACATTATCAAAAACTACGAAGTGGTCGAAAAACGGGCCGTCGAGGTTCCCGAAACCATTGAAGGTTTCGTGAAATGCGCCAACCCTAAGTGCATCACCAACATGGAACCCGTTCGTACCTCATTCACGGTGCTGCAAGGTGACGAAATCTCGCTGCGGTGCAAATACTGCGAGAAGATCACCCACCAAAACAGTATCGAGATTGCCAAATAGACAGCCGTGTCCGAACAACGTTCCGACATACGCACCCCTTCTATCACAACCCAGACGAAGATTCCAACCGAGTCTTCGTCTCACCAGATGATCCATGTCAAGGGGGCAAGAGTTCATAACCTCAAAAACATTGAGGTAAAGATTCCGCATAACCAGTTGGTGGTAATTACCGGTCTGTCGGGATCGGGAAAATCGACTTTGGCCTTCGACACCATTTTTGCCGAAGGGCAGCGCCGGTATGTGGAGAGCCTTTCGGCCTACGCCCGCCAGTTCCTCGGAAAAATCAACAAACCTGATGTCGATTTCATTACCGGTATTGCACCGGCCATCGCCATCGAACAGAAGGTCAATACCCGGAATCCCCGCTCAACGGTCGGCACCTCAACAGAGATCTACGATTACCTCAAACTGCTTTTCGCACGTATCGGACACACCTTTTCTCCTATTTCGGGCCGAGAGGTGACCTCCAATACGGTCGATGACGTGATCAATTACATTGTTGGTCTCGAACCAGGAACCCGCGTTCTGGTCACGGCTCCGTTGCAACTCAGCGAAGGACAAGGGGTGATCGAAAAGTTATTGGCTCTCTCCAGCGAAGGATTTCAGCGCATCCATGTTGATGGCCAAATGCTCTATATTGAAGATGCTGTACAACAGGCTGAACAATACGATCCAGCAAAAATCCAGATTGTGATCGATCGTGTCAAAGCAAGCCACGACGAAGAGTTGATCAGCAAACTGGGCGATTCGGTCTCCACCGCTTTTAACACCGGCAACGGTACGTGCGATCTCGTAATCAGTCAAAACGGAGAGGAGAAAATCGAACAATTCTCCTCGCGTTTCGAATTGGATGGTATGCAGTTCGAACAGCCATCGGAACATATGTTCAGCTTCAACAATCCAATGGGAGCCTGCCCACGATGCGAAGGATATGGCAAAGTGACTGGCATCGACGAAGATCTGGTCGTGCCGGATAAATCTAAAAGCATTTACGAAAACGCTATTGCCTGTTGGCGGGGAGAGACCATGAAATGGTGGAGAGATCAACTGATTGCCCACGCTTCGAAATTCAACTTCCCAATTCATCGTCCCTACTACGAGCTCACTCCACAAGAGAAACACCTGTTATGGAAAGGCAATGAGTATTTCCACGGTTTGGACGAATTCTTCAAGTTTTTGGAAGGGGAGCGGTACAAAATCCAATATAGGGTTATGTTGTCCCGTTACACGGGGAAAACCGTCTGCCCCGAATGCGAAGGAGGACGCCTACGCAAAGAGGCTACCTATGTCCGAATTGGTGGAAAGAACATTACCGAACTGGTCACCATGCCGGTCGAAGAGTTGCAACATTTCTTTGCGGATTTGAAGCTCGACGAGCATGACAGACAAACGGGTAGCCGTATTCTGACCGAGATCACCTCCCGGCTCGAATATCTGAACGAAGTCGGATTGGGATATTTGACGCTCGACCGACTCTCTTCGACACTCTCTGGAGGCGAAAGCCAACGCATCAACCTGGCTACCTCTTTGGGAAGTAGCTTGGTCGGCTCACTCTATATTCTCGACGAACCCAGTATCGGACTACATCCTCGAGATACCCACAAACTGATCGGAGTCCTCAAAAAGTTGCGCAATTTAGGCAATACTGTCATTGTCGTCGAGCACGAGGAGGAGATTATTCGGGCAGCAGACACCATCATTGATATCGGGCCGCTGGCAGGTTATCAAGGCGGAGAAGTGGTTTTTCAAGGTTCGGTGGCGGATCTGGTCCACTCAGAGACAAGCCTTACCGCCAAATATATCACCGGACGGGAAACAATCGACGAACCGAAGCTGTACCGTAAATGGAACAGCTACATCGAAGTCCAGGGGGCTTGTGAAAATAATCTGAAACATATCGATGTCAAATTCCCGCTCGGAGTGATCACCTGTGTGACTGGTGTCAGCGGTAGCGGCAAATCGTCGCTGGTCAAAGGGATTCTCTATCCAGCCGTACGGCGTGCCTTGTACGAGACAGGTTTGAAGCCTGGTAGCTTTTCAGGACTTGCCGGCGATGTGAACCGACTCAAATCAATCGAAATCATCGATCAGAATCCGATTGGCAAATCCTCGCGCTCCAACCCCGTCACCTACATCAAAGCCTACGACGATATCCGCAAACTGTTTGCCGACCAGCCGTATGCCAAACACAACAACATGAATCCGTCGCACTTCTCGTTCAACATTGCGGGTGGACGTTGCGAAGAGTGCCAAGGCGAAGGTGTAATCAAGGTGAGCATGCAGTTTATGGCCGACGTTGAATTGGTATGCGAAGCCTGCGGGGGAAAACGCTTCAAAGATGATGTGCTGGAGGTCAAATACCACAACAAATCGATCTACGACATTTTGGAGATGACCGTGGATGATGCCATTGACTTTTTCGGCCAATATCAGGAACAAGACCCCATCAATCGAAAGATCATCGAAAAATTGAGTACCTTGCAAGAGGTGGGATTAGGTTATATCAAATTGGGGCAATCCTCATCGACCCTGTCAGGAGGAGAGAGCCAACGTGTCAAACTCGCCTCCTTCCTGATCAAGGAGAATGCCCAAGAACCCATTATGTTCATCTTCGATGAACCGACCACAGGCCTACATTTCCACGACATCCGCAAACTGCTCAAATCATTTAACGCTCTGATGGCCAAAGGACACACCATAGTGATTGTAGAACATAACATGGATGTGATCAAATCGGCAGACTGGGTGATCGACCTCGGACCGGAGGCTGGAGATAAGGGGGGATATGTGGTGTTTGAAGGGACCCCGGCAGAGCTCAAAAAATGCAAAGAGAGCTACACCGGCCGTTTTTTGGCCATGAATACGGCACGCAAAGCCGATCCGGTAACTCAAGCAGTTGCGGACAAACCTTCCAAATCCCGTCCAGCAAAGCAATCCTCTTCATCCGCTCCGGCACAAGCCCAACATAAAAGCCGTTCAGGCAAGTAATTTCTATTTTTTCGCGCAATCTCATGGAGTTGATCCAATATAATTTACCCAATGGTATTCGGTGTATTTTGAAGCAGGTCCGTTCGGCCGTAGCCCATTGTGCACTAACCGTCAATACAGGGAGCCGTGATGAACTGCCGTCAGAGTACGGTTTGGCCCATCTGCTTGAGCACTCCTTTTTCAAGGGAACGACGCACCGTAAAGCGTACCACATCAACTGTCGGTTGGAAAACCTCGGAGGAGAGCTGAATGCCTATACGACCAAAGAGGAGACCGTCATTCACACAACTACACTTAAGGGGGATGTGGCCAAAGCTGCCGAACTGATTGCCGACATCGTCTTTCACTCCGTTTTTCCTCAAAAAGAGATTGACAAAGAGAAGAGCGTTATCATCGACGAGATCAACTCTTATAAAGACACCCCATTTGAACGGATTTTTGACGATTTCGAAGATATGGTCTTTGCCGGAACATCGCTCGGGCACAATATCCTCGGGAGTAAAAGTTCACTGATGCGATTCAACCGAGAAGATCTGCTGCGTTTCATCGGCCGTACCTACAACACCGATCAGATGGTCTTTTCGATTATCGGCAATATTCCACCCAAACGTTTTACCGACCTGTGTAATCGTTACTTTGCCGACGCTTCGACGCATCTGCGCAATTTTGAACGGGATCGCACTGACCACTATCAACCAGATACCAAAACCTTACACCGCAGTTCTCACCAAGGGCACTGCATCATCGGCAATCGGGCCTACAATCTCCAGGAAGAGAAGCGAATTCCGTTATCGTTACTGACCAACATGTTGGGGGGGCCTTCAGCCAACTCCTTATTGAACTTGGTGGTTCGTGAACGTAATGGATTGACCTATACGATCGAAGCCGGATTTACCTCACTGAGTGATACCGGCATTTCCACGATCTATTTTGGTTGCGACCGTGACAATATCGACGTATGTATCGAATTGATCCACAAAGAGCTCGACAAACTCAAACGGGGTGAAATAACTCCACATCTACTCGCTATGGCCAAGAAACAGTATATCGGTCAAATGACTATAGCCATGGAGAACAACGAAAGTTACATGCTCAGCGCAGCCCGCAATTACCTCTACTACAATCAGGTTGAAACGATAGACTCAATACGTCGCAAAATACAGAATGTCACCATAGACAATTTGGTCGAAGTAGCTCAGGAGATCTATGGAAACAACCTTTCGACATTAATTTACCGATAAATTTCAACCCCGATGAACGATCTGGAACGCTATATTGACCAACATATCACTCCGGAAGATCCACTTTTGACCGCTCTGGATCGAGAAACCCACATGCGGGTGATTCAACCCCGAATGATCTCAGGCCATCTGCAGGGAAAACTGCTGGAAATGTTGGTTCGAATGCTTGCTCCGAAACGCATTCTTGAGATCGGAACTTTTACCGGTTATTCGGCCATCTGTATGGCCAAAGGACTCGATAAGGGTGGGGAACTTCACACCATCGAGATTGACGATGAATTGGAAGATATTGCTGCTAAATACTTCCAAGCGGCCGAGGAACAGATGACCGGACGCATTGTTCAACATATCGGATCAGCTTTGGATATTGCACCAACTTTGGGAAAATTCGATCTGATCTTCATTGACGGCGACAAACGGGAATATCCGCAATATTATCGAATGGTTATGGAAATGGCTGTACACAGCGGCAGTTACATCTTAGCTGATAACATCTTATGGTACGGCAAAGTGACTGAGCCTACACCGGCGAACGATCGCTTTACCGAGGGAATCAAAGAGTTTAACCGGATGGTCGTTGAAGATGATCGAGTGGAAAACGTTATTCTTCCTCTACGGGACGGACTAAATCTAATCCGTGTTAAATAAACAGCCATTCAGCAGAATTTTCTATCATTCATGTCTTATCATCCCAATTGACAGATTGCTATGATCGACACAGAACATTTACTCAGAGATATTGACGCCATCCGTCAGAAAGCTCCACTGGTCCATAACATTACCAACTTTGTGGTTATGAACAATACGGCCAATGCACTATTGGCACTTGGAGCCTCTCCTGTTATGGCACATGCTCCCGAAGAGGTGGCCGAAATGGCGGCTATGGCATCGGCTGTCGTTCTCAATATGGGCACGCTCAGCGAATGCTGGGTCGAAGCCATGTTGCTGGCAGGACAATCAGCTCTCGAGCACAATGTGCCAATTGTTTTTGATCCGGTTGGATTAGGGGCCACCTCCTATCGAAACCAAACTGCCCGACGGATTTTTAAACAGTTTACCCCATCCATTATCCGTGGCAATGCATCCGAAATTATGGCTTTGGCAGCTGAGCTTTTCGACACACAACAACAGATCAAAACCAAAGGGGTAGACAGTACAACAGCATCCGATAATGCTATCGAAACAGCCCAGACATTGGCCCAACAGCTTGGCACTGTCATTGCCATTAGTGGCGCAGAAGATTTCATTACAGACGGCAAATCCGTACATAGTCTCAAAAATGGATCACCAATGATGGCTCGTGTCACCGGAATGGGTTGCACAGCCAGCGCCATTACCGGCGCTTTTGCAGGAATCAACTCCGATATGCTGGAGGCCGCAGCACACGCCATGGCAGTGATGGGTATCGCTGGGGAGCTAGCAACCCTCCAATCCAAAGGACCGGGAAGTTTGCAAGTCAATTTTTTAGATCAACTGTACACGCTCACTCCGAAGTCAATCATCAACACCCTGAAACAGTAATCAGTCATGAAATTTGATCCGAGTCTGTATTTGGTCACGGATCGCGCACTATCCTTGGGACGCGATCTGGAGTGGATCGTCACAGAGGCTGTGCGAGGCGGAGTTACGATGGTACAACTACGAGAAAAAGATTGCTCGACCAGAGAGTTTGTGGCCTTGGGACAACGACTCAAAGCATTATTAAATGACTTCCAAGTACCTCTCATTATCAACGATCGCATCGATGTAGCTTTAGCTATTCAGGCTGATGGGGTACACCTCGGTCAAACCGATATGCCATACGCTATAGCCCGACAGCTATTGGGTCCGGACAAGATTATCGGATTATCCGTCGAAAATTTCGAACAGATCAAACAGGCCAATCTATTGGATGTTGATTACATTGGCATTTCCCCAATATTTAGCACCCCAACGAAAACCGATACAGCCACACCTTTCGGTTTAGAGGGCACTGCCACGGCTGCACAATTATCGACTCATCCCACGGTAGCCATTGGAGGCATTCATCTGGATAATGTTGAACAGGTCATGGCAACCGGAGTAGATGGTGTAGCCGTCGTATCGTGTATCTGTTCTGCTGACGATCCGGCATTGGCCGCACAATGTCTGAAAACAAAAATATGCCCGAAATAATTTCGGACATACAACTTGTTTCACGTCGCCTATGCTGCTTCAGCAGGTACTTACATAAATGGCATTAATCACTCAAATCTATAGTTATTGTTCCCAGCACAAACCGCAAAAATATCTCTTAATCCTTGAATTTAGGTTTGAGAATCTCGGAGTAAATCACACCTGTACGCAAATCAAACCTACCAGGGAACAGCGATTCGTCAATCCCAACAACGGTTTCTTGGCGTTCATCGTCTGTGGAATCTACAGAAGTGGAATCCAATTCAAAAGGTACAGAAAATGAACTTGATTGCATCTGCTCAACCCGTCGCATCGCAGCTTGAATAGCTTCGTCGTCATACGAAAAAACTGCATCACCCATTCTATTGAGACTGCTATTTTCAGGCGTAACAGACATGGTTGCAGGGATCACAGAAGGTACTACATCCTGCTCTGAAAGGGAAACAACTCCTCGTTGCTGAGATACAGGGGAAACTTTCTGCGGAATTGATACCTGAGACGGGATAGGAGAGTGTGATGAATCTGCTGAAGGCGAAGAAGCGGTTGTTGCTATCGTAGATTCTTCAGCCATACTTTCAGTGGAGGTTGGAGTAGACGGCGTCTGCGATTCCTCTGTTGATCTACGAGCACGTTCGATCTCCTCCAAAAGATCATCCCAAGGTGAATTCTGAGGCAACTGATCCGACTCGGTCGGTTGTCCTGGCTTTTTCTTTAACAAAGAGAGAGCTATGGAAGCTCCAATAGCTATCAACAAAGGCAATAACTCTTCCATAACCAAACTTCCGTTTACTCTTTCACATTCTCAACGCGAGTAATTTTCTCAACACCTTTGATCTTACCGACCTTTTCCATGATCAATTTCAAGTCATCAAGCCCCTTAACATACAAGCTGATGTCGCCCTCAAAAATACCATCATGGCTCTGAAGGTGTATTTCACGAATATTGATATTCAACTCTCCGGTAATGACTTGCAACAACTCCAACATAATACCCACACGATCAATACCTCGAACCTCGATAATCGACAAATAAGACATTGCCTTGTGGCTCGACCATGTAACAGGGGTCAAATTGTTACCATGTTGACTGGCCAATTTGATCAGTTCGTTGCAACTTTTTTTATGAACATCAACCTTGTGGGTGTCCGGATTCTTGTAACCGACCACCTCATCTCCCGGAATAGGATTACAACAAGGGGCAATTACAAACTGAGGCTGTTCGGGATCATCTACATGCTCAATCGCTCGATCAATCGTGGAAGTGGGATCAATCTTCTGCTCCTTCCCGTTTTGCGATTTCCGTTTTTCATCCGCACTCAAAAATTTAAACGGATTCGGAATCTGCAATGACCAGAATTTCAGAATTTTGCTGGCCGAATTTTCGCGCAAAACCTTACCGAGACCGTCGAGATTAATAATTCCAGCCCCGACTTTGCTGTAAAACTCATCCTTAGTGGTACACTCATAGGCCGGCAGAACCTTACGGAAAACCCGAGCACGAGAACTGGTCGGAATACCGAAGTCACGCATTCGAGCTTCAAACTGCTCTCGGCCCGTATTGATGTTGTTGAGTTTCTCCTTTTTCAGGAAGCTGATGATACACTGCTTGGCTTTCGTGGTGGCCACATGATCCAGCCAGTCCGCTTTGGGCCGTACATTCTGCGAGGTAATGATCTCTATCTGGTCCCCGCTCTGAATAGGCGTAAAAATGGATTCAATCTTGTGATTAATCTTAGCTCCGATCGCACTATTACCGATGTTGGTATGGATATCATACGCAAAATCAAGCGCTGTGGCCCCTTGAGGTAAGGTACGGGATTCACCTTTCGGCGTAAAGACAACTATCTCGTTGGTATAAAGACTCAATTTGAAATTGTCGAGGAACTCTACCGCATTTTCCGTCGGGCTGTTCAACGCCTCACGGACCTGTTTGATCCAGCGATCGAATTCTCCCTCATCACGACCTTCTGCGTCACTGCTCTTATATTTCCAGTGCGCCGCAAAACCGCGTTCGGCAATCTCCTCCATCCGCTGCGATCGAATCTGAACTTCGACCCAAACGCCATCAGGCCCCATCACTGTCGAATGGAGAGCCTCATAACCATTGGCTTTGGGTATATTGACCCAATCACGCAAACGATCCGGCTTGGGTTTGTAAATATCGGTTACCAGTGAATAGATGTGCCAACACTGAGCCTTTTCCGGAATCATCGGAGAGGGTTTGAACACAATCCGAATCGCAAACAGATCATAGACCTCTTCAAATGGGATCTGCTTACGCTGCATCTTCGACCAGATCGAATAAACAGATTTAACCCGTCCCGAAATCTCAAAATCGATGCGATTTTCCTTCAACGCCTCAATCAACGGAGCATTGAACTTTTCAATGAATTTGGTTCGATCCGGTTCCGTCTCCTGAATTTTTTGCTCGATCTGCCGGTACTCTTCGGGGAAACGATATTTGAGCGTCAAATCCTCCAACTCACTCTTGATCGCATACAGTCCCAAACGATGAGCCAACGGAGCAAACAGATAGATCGTCTCGCTGGTGATCTTCATCTGTTTGTGTGGAGGCATACTGCCCAGTGTACGCATATTGTGCAGACGGTCCGCAATCTTAATCAAAATCACCCGAACATCATCTGACAATGTCAGTAACACTTTTCGGAAATTAGCCGCCTGCTCCGACGCCTCTGTTTTGAATACCCCGGACATCTTGGTCAATCCATCCACCATCTGAGCCACTTTGGGCCCAAACATCGATTGAATATCTTCCACCGTATAGTCCGTATCTTCAACTACATCGTGCAACAGAGCCGCCATGACCGATTTGACGCCAAGACCTATCTCGTCCACCACGATCATCGCTACGGAGATCGGGTGCATGATATAGGGTTCACCGGAGCGACGGCGCACACCGGCATGAGCCTCTTTCGCCAAAAAGAATGCACGCTTGATCCGATCTGCATCCTCCTGAGTCTTGCAGATCTTTGCACAATGCTCCATCAGGCGATCGAACGCCGCATCGACCATCTGTTCATCTTCCGGACTGTACCCCATATCCGTACCGTTTTAAATCTTCAATTCCGAAAATTATCCGGCTGCCAAAGCCTCACGTACTTTGGTCTCGATCTCTTCTCGCAAAGCATCATTGCCTTTCAGCAACTCTTTAACCGCATCACGTCCCTGACCCAGCTTCTGATCTCCGTACGAGAACCAAGATCCGCTCTTCTTAATAATTCCCTTATCGACACCCAAATCGATGATCTCTCCAATTTTCGAGATGCCTTCACCGAACATAATATCAAACTCTGCACGGCGGAATGGAGGAGCCAACTTGTTTTTCACAATTTTGACTTTGGCACGAGCACCAAGCTGTTCCTCGCCATCCTTAATTACAGATGCCTTGCGAATATCGATACGGATGCTGGCGTAAAACTTCAACGCATTACCACCTGTGGTAGTCTCTGGGTTACCGTAAACCACACCGATCTTGTCGCGCAGCTGGTTGATGAAGATACATACCGTACCCGTTTTGCTGATGCTGGCTGTCAACTTACGCAATGCCTGAGACATCAAACGAGCTTGCAAACCCATCTTCGCTTCACCCATTTCGCCCTCAATTTCAGCTTTCGGGGTCAAAGCGGCCACAGAGTCAATCACCACGATATCGATTGCACTGGAACGGATCAGATGGTCCGCAATTTCCAAAGCTTGCTCACCATTATCGGGTTGTGAAATCAACAACTCATCGATATCTACCCCCAATTTCTGAGCATAGGTGCTGTCAAAAGCATGCTCTGCATCAATAAAGGCGGCAATACCTCCAGCTTTCTGAGCCTCGGCAATAGCATGAATCGCCAATGTGGTCTTACCTGAAGACTCCGGACCAAAAATCTCGATCACGCGCCCTTTGGGATATCCTCCAATACCAAGCGCCTGATCCAGCGTAATCGATCCAGTCGGAATCACGGGAACAGACTCAACAGCCTTGCTGCTCATCTTCATGATTGCGCCTTTGCCAAAATCCTTTTCGATCTTGTCCATTACGGCGCTGAGAACCTTGAGTTTCTCGGGATTTACCTGACTTTTATCTGCCATAAATCACTATGTCTGTATAAAATTACTTTTGATAAGCCTCCACAATCTGAGTGAAGTGCTCTTTCGTATTTACTTTTTCAAAAATTTTCTCGATGACTCCCTGTTCGTCAATAATAAAGGTCGTACGCAAAATTCCCATCGACACACGTCCCATGAACTTTTTCTCACCATAAACCCCGTATGTCATAGCAATACTTTTGTCCGTATCCGCCAACAAAGTAAAATTGAGCGAATGTTTGGCAATAAAGTTCATATGAGACTTGGCGCTATCGGGGCTTACTCCAACTATTTCAAACCCCATCCGCTGCAGTTCATCCCGTCCATCTCGCAAACTGCATGCTTCTGCCGTGCAACCTGGAGTATTGTCCTTGGGATAGAAATAGATAATCACTTTCTTGCCTCGAAAATCAGACAACGAAACTGAATCACCATTTTGATTTACCCCGGTAAACTGCGGAGCAATATCACCTACTTTAAGTTGTGTCATAATACACCTATAGTTTTTACGCGGTTCTACAATTCGTAAAAGGGCATATACTTTGTAAAGATACGAAAAACCCTGAAAAGACAAAAAGTTTTCCCGGTCAAAACAAGCCCGGAAAAACTTTCTATCATTAAGGTTTCAAACTATGTCAGCTCTTTATTTGGCAAGAACCCGCTTTTCAATCTCTTCGATCTGATGCCGGAACACCTTGTCCGTCTCAATCAAATTGGAAATCGCCTTGCATGCATGCAAAACAGTCGCATGATTCTTTCCGCCAATCGATGCTCCAATGACCGTCAGTGGAGCCTTCGTATGCTGTTTACTCAAATACATGGCAATTTGACGAGCCTGAGCCACCTCACGAGTTCGACGAGGCGAATTGAATTTCTCTTCACTCAAATCCAAATACTCACAAACCACCTTACGAATATGATCGATTGTAATCTCTTTTTGAGTGAACTGCACATACACCTTCAGAATCTCTTTGGCCAACGAAACCGTCACCTTCTTACCCAGGAACGATGCATTAGCAACCAATGACGAGAGGGCGCCCTCAATTTCACGCACATTTGCATTGATATTGTTCGCCAAGAAATCGACCACCTCATCCGATACTTCGGCACCCAAACGATACGCCTTGTTACGGATAATCTTAACCTTCGTATCAAAATCAGGCAACATCAACTGTGCCGACAAGCCCCATTTGAAACGAGTCAACAGACGTTGCTCAATATCCTTCAACTCCACAGGAGGTTTATCCGAAGTCAAGACGAGCTGCTTCCCTGAAAGATGCAAATGGTTGAAAATATTAAAGAAGGCATTCTGAGTCTTCACCTTACCGGCCAACTCCTGAATATCATCGATAATCAACATATCAAGCATCTGATAGAAGTTGATAAAATCGTTGATCTCACCAGAACGCACCGCATTGGTAAACTGTGCCTGAAATTTGTTCATCGACACATAAAGCACCTGCATTGAAGGACGACGTTGTTTGGCCTCCATACCGATCGCCTGAGCAATATGCGTTTTACCCAACCCTGGATCACCATATATATATAAGGGGTTGAATGGGGTGGTACCCGGACTAACAGCTACCGAAACCCCCGCAGACCTGCACAATCGGTTACACTCTCCCTCAACAAAAGTATCAAACGTGTAATTCGGATTAAGCTGAGGATCGATTACCAATTTGCGAATACCGGGAATCACAAACGGATTTTTTATATTTGCCGTATCGGTCCGTGCAGCAAAGGTGTTGATAGCAGTCATATCTGCCTCGGAGGCAACAACTGGCGCCGGCTGTTCCGATTGGGGAACCGCATAGCGCAAACGAGCCTTCAAACCGAATTGCTGATGAATGATCGGTGTCAACAACTTGATGAAGTGTTTTTCTATATAATATACGTAGCTTTCGTTCGGAACGCGCAACTTAAGCGTCGTACCGTCGAAATCAAGAGGGACTATCGGCTTGAACCATTTGGAAAACTCCTCACTGGAGGTCTGCTCTTTAATTTGGGACAAGCAAGTTTGCCACACCTCTCTATAGGTCTGGTTATTAACGATCATTATCAGAGTGGATTATTTCGATTTGCTTAAGCAAAATTGTAAATAACAATGTGAAAAAAAAACCACATACTATATTGTTTATTTAACTTAAATTTATATAGAAAAATAAGGGATACAATAGGGTCGGTTTTTAATCGTTTGATATAGAGTATTCAGAAAATAATTCGTATTTTTGTCTATAAGTTTTTTCGACTCTAATTTCAAGATAGTATAAACAAAACACATAAGACGATGGACACAAATTTGGACCAGATCGTGCTTGAAAAAGCCCAAAAGTGGCTGACTGGCAACTATGACGAAAAGACCAAGCAACAGGTTAAACACCTGATTGACAACGATAAAAAGGAATTAACCGAGAGTTTTTATAAAGACCTCGAATTCGGAACCGGAGGCTTGCGCGGCATTATGGGTGTCGGTACCAACCGCATGAATATCTACACAGTAGGTATGGCAACCCAAGGGTTGGCCAACTATCTGAAAAAGGCCTTCCCAAATGAAAAAATCAAAGTGGCAATCGGCCATGATAGCCGTAACAATAGCCGCCTTTTTTCAGAACATACTGCCTCTATTTTTGCCGCAAATGGATTCAAAGTATATCTGTTTGACTCTTTGCGTCCAACACCGGAATTAAGTTTCGCAATCCGTCAATTGGGATGCCAAAGCGGGGTAGTCATTACCGCCTCTCACAACCCCAAAGAGTATAACGGATACAAAGCTTATTGGGCTGATGGAGCACAAGTCACCCCACCACATGATAAAAATATCATCGCAGAGGTACAAAAAATTACTTCTCCTGACGAAGTTCTCACTACAACCAGCAAAGAGAATATCACCATCCTTGGTGAAGAGTTCGACAACCTGTACCTCGACACCATTCACAGCCTTTCATTGTCACCAGAAGCCATTGAGGCCAATAGCGACATGAAAATCGTCTATACTCCTTTGCACGGTTCCGGTGTTATTTTAGTACCTGCATCATTGCGTAAATTTGGCTTCCATAATATTATTACGGTCAAAGAGCAAAACATCTCCGATGGCAATTTCCCGACAGTTGCATCGCCAAACCCTGAAGAGCGCGCGACGATGAAAATGGCCATTGATTTGGCAGCCAAAGAGAAAGCCGACCTGGTATTGGCTACCGACCCCGATGCAGACCGTATTGGCGTAGCTCTGCCCAACGAAAAGGGCGATTACGTCCTGCTCAATGGCAATCAGACCTGTACTCTTTTGGCGTACTACCTGATGCGTCGCTGGAGCGAACTCAACAAATTAAACGGCAAACAATTCGTTATCAAAACCATCGTAACAACCGGTTTGATCAACCAGGTTGCCGAATCCTATGGCGTTCAATGTTTCGAATGCTTGACAGGCTTTAAATACATAGCCGAAATCATTCGCAATCTTGAAGGGAAAATGCAATATATCGGTGGCGGTGAAGAGAGTTTCGGTTTCTTAGCTGGTGATTTTGTACGCGATAAAGATGCAGTAAGCGCCTGCTCTTTGGCTGCTGAAGCAGCTGCTTGGGCCAAAAGCCAAGGCATGACCTTATACGACCTTCTCAAAGAGATTTATGTTAAATACGGTTTCTATAAGGAGGCTATGATCTACATCGTTCGCCAAGGCAAAGAGGGTGCAGAAGAGATCAAAAAAATGATGGATGAATTCCGTGCAAATCCTCCTAAAACTATAGGTGGATCACCGATTGTTACCATCAAAGACTATCTCTCTTCAGAAGCTCTCGATGTGCAGACTGGAAATCGTACACCAATTGAGATGGAAAAGTCGAATGTATTACAATTCTTCACTGAAGACAACACCATCGTCTCCATTCGTCCATCAGGCACCGAACCTAAAATCAAATTTTATTTCGGAGTTCGAGAAGAGTTACCTTCGAAAGAGCAGTTCTATGCAGTACAACACAAACTCGACGGCAAATTACAAACTCTCGAGACCGAATTAACTAAATAATAACCGATATGGCTTCAATTTTCACACGAATCATCAAAGGAGAGATTCCGTGCTACAAGGTAGCCGAGGATGATCGTTATTTTGCCTTTTTGGATATCAATCCACTAGCTAAAGGCCATACATTAGTTGTCCCCAAACAAGAGACCGACTACATTTTCGATCTGGACGACGACACGCTAGCAGGCATGATGGTGTTTGCAAAAAAAATAGCGAAGCAAATAGGAGAGAAAATAGCGTGCAAACGCGTAGCAGTAGTAGTGCTTGGTATGGAGGTTCCGCATGCACATATACACCTTATTCCTATAAATAGTGAAAGTGATGTAGATTTCCATAAAGAAAAACTACAATTGTCACCGGAAGAATTCTCTCAAATTTCTGAGATGATTAAACTATAAATCAGAGATTTAACTAAACGAAGGCGCTCTCAAAAGGAGCGCTTTTTTATTTAACATAATTATATTCCGATAAAATTCATATAAATAAAGTGTTCATAACGAGGTAGGGGATACCAAAATCTCTGTCAAAATATTCCATTTGTAAATTACTTTATTCACATTTGTATAGATACCATATGTAAATCGACTCTATTTTGTTACTTTTGTAATAACTATCAATAATTTAATTAGTTTTTGTCTAGTTTTACATTTTGCAAATGTATATTTCTCGCACATAAATTCCAATCAACAACAATCTATAACAATCATTGTATTTGCATTATACAATATGCTAATAATCAATTATATAAACTGATTAAACTGAAGTTTTAATCGCCATTAATTATTATATGAAGAATGGTTAATGTCAGGTAAACACACAATAATATATTTGCAAACATTTAATGATATAATTATAAGTAAATTATAGTAATTTATATTCATATTTACTTTATATAAATAAAAATATTCAGCTTATAACAGATGTCGCTCGTTGTATGTATTACACATGTAAATAGTTTAATTAAGTATTTCACTTATTACATGTGAAATTTACTCCTTGTGTTTTGTTAATATATTGTTTATATTTGTAAAAATTATCTAATATGAAGGATCGACTACAAAAGTTCCTAAATTACGAAGGTCTCTCCAGATCAAACTTCGCTCAAATTATGGGAGTGCAGCAATCAAGCATTACCCATATCCTAAGTGGACGTAATAAACCTAGTTTTGATTTCATTGAAAAAATGCTCCAGCGTTTCCCTAAAATTGCCCCTGATTGGCTGATTATGGGAAAAGGCCCCATGTATCGAACCAACGAATCATCTTCCATTCCTCAGTCCAAACAAGAGATCTTGATACATCAACCGACCATACCTCAATTGGAAAATTTCAATCAAGACACCTCAAACATACCACAACAGACTATACCTAATTCCTCCGCAAATCCAACAGAAACTCTGTTCAATTCATTTCAGACAACTTCTCAAGAATCGCTTATAATGTCCGAACCTAACCATTCGTCCAGTATATCCGATTCTCAGTCGATAATTTCTGAGCATGACAAACACCCTGATGTCAATCTTACAGCTCAAGTCTCCGGTTTAAACGCAACCAATCAGTCCTCAGGAAAAAGATCTAAAAACTCTGATCAACACAATCAAAATTTATCATCAGACCAACATACGTCACAGGGTAATTCAAAAACGTTTCAGAATATCGACACAAAGAACAATCAAAGTTCATCCGACATTGAAAAAATCATCATTCTATTCAAAAACAAAACATTCATTACATACACACCGGAAGAATAATCCTGAAACCAGCCATATAAATTAGTTCAATGTATCCTACAATACATAAATTATAATTTATATTATGTTAAATAATATAAAAGTTATTAAATTATTAAGGATAAAAGATCTGATAGCAATATCACGGTTACATATCAATCTAAAGAATAATAAAACCCTACTTTACTCAAACCGCACTATCACCTCAAAACATCCATATTTTGAGGTTAAGCAATCAATGAGTACCTTAGCGTGAGAAATATTGCTTCTCAATATGAAAATTTTTCAGATCACACTATTTACTATATTGTTCTGCTTTACAACAAGTTGTCAACAACAAAAGGTAGATCATAGACCAACCATTTCTGTCAGTATTGCTCCATTGGCCTTTTTGACTGAACAGATAGTCGATTCAGATTTTGTAATCAATACTATGGTCCCTTCAGGTGCAAATGTTGAAACTTATGAGCCTACCCCAACTCAAATGAGGCAAGTTGCTCAATCTCAATTTTATATTAGCACAGGACTCTTGGATTTTGAACAACAGCTGAACAATTCCATACAACACAATATGCCTAATGTGCGAAACATAAATGTTTCGAAAGGTATTAGTTTAATTACCGGACACGCTCACCTCCATTCTGAAAAGCATCATCATTCAATCTCTGAATCTAACGCTGTAGATACTGCTCATGAGCAATTCAGAGAGAGTTCAATGACTGCTCAAACGTCTATTACAGGGATTGATCCTCATATATGGAATTCTCCACAATCAGCCAAAATAATAGCTAAAAACATTTACGACGGTCTGGCAGCACTCTATCCTGACTCCGTTCGCTACAAAACGAATTATGAGAAACTAATCTCACGTTTAGATTCTTTAGACTATGCTCTAAACGAAATGTTTCAAACTGGTAATACTGCTTTTATTATTTACCATCCAGCTCTTACTTATTTAGCTCGAGATTACAATCTACGCCAAATTTCACTCGAAAAAGAAGGGAAAGAGCCCTCTGCAGAATACCTCAAACAATTAATCGATACCGTTAAAAAATTAAATATCAATCAAATATTCTATCAACAACAATTTAGTCGCAGCAGTGTAGAGGCGCTATCAAATGAATTAGACATACCTGCAATTCCATTTGATCCGCTTGCGCCAAACCTGATCCAAAACACCTTGAATATTTGTACTCAAATCGCACATCCATGAGTAACAGTTTGATCTCCATACAACATGTCTCCGTCAGTTACGATGGACGAACCAATGCTATCGAAGAGGTTAATTTAGAGATCTATCCACAGGATTTCATAGGCATTATAGGTCCCAATGGTGGAGGAAAAACCACACTTGTTAAAGCCATCCTCAAAGCAATCCCCTACTCTGGTGAGATTATTTATGCTCCTGAAATTGAAAATAATGGACACCGTGCGATTGGATATATGCCTCAAGTATCCGACATCGACAAATCCTTTCCAATCTCAGTTAAAGAGGTAGTATTATCGGGCCTGCAAGCGCAAAAACGCTTCTTTGGCAGATATACCACAAAAGACAAAACAAAGGCTTTGCATTTGCTTGATTTATGCGGAATTGCATCAATCGCAGAACGCCCTATTGGCGAATTGTCTGGAGGTCAGCTACAACGTACTTTGCTTTGCAGGGCTTTAATTGCTGATCCTAAAGTGCTGATTCTTGATGAACCTGCCAATTTTGTTGACAACAAATTCGAGAAAGAGCTATATACCATTCTGCGTCAACTGAATAATAAAATGGCTATCGTCATGGTGTCACACGATTTGGGCACGATTACTTCGTATGTAAAATCTATTGTCTGTGTCAATCGGCATGTCCATAGACACAACTCCAATATTATTACGCCAGAACAGTTACACAATTACGACTGCCCTATTCAACTCCTTTCGCACGGAACTGTTCCTCACACCATTCTCGAAACTCACGAACAATAAGCAAAAACTACACGGCTTTATACATTATAGTAAATCTATCATTCACTCGTAAAAAATCTACGAATTACAAATTAGATTCAGCATTACACTCATTATAAATAAGTTGACAAGCCCATAAATAAAATCGGCTTTGCATAATATGCAAAGCCGATAACTTTGAAATGAGTGCAATACTCTATTTGCAAATATCACTTAATTTACGGAACAAACCATCTACACCGCTCATCATATCACGACGCACTTGTGCATAATGTTTGCGAACCAAACTTTTATTCTGTTTGTCAGCAGGATGGTTAACCTGATCGTATAATTTGTTACGCATAGCCACAGCCTCTTCAATTACAGCAACAATAGCATCGCGTTTCTCGCCATTGAAGTACAAAGCCATATAGCCATCCGAAATTACTTCGCTAACCAGATAGTCTATTTCGTTTTTAATTCTTCTAATACTTGCCATAACAATTAGATTTTGATTTTGAGCAAAGATAATAAAAGTTGTGAAACAATAAGCGCTATAGTCAATTTTCAAACGGGTGATCTTCTAACTCTCTATAGCCTTCACCAATAAAGTCAGCCAAATCTCCGGCATTCATCCCCTCTTGACCATAATAATCAGCTGCTTTATCACCAGCCACTCCATGCAGATAAACGCCTAAAATAGCCGCTTCCAAAGCGTTGTAACCACGAGCTCGCAAGCCTGTAATTAATCCAGTCAAAACATCTCCGCTACCACCTTTGGCCATACCGGCATTTCCTGTCGAGTTAAAATAGCAGGTACCCTTCGGAGTACAAATCATCGTATGCGCCCCCTTCACCACTACAATCGACATCAGACGACGAGCCAACTCCTGCACCTTTTCGTTGCGTTGTTGATCCGATGTCCAATCGCCAATCAAGCGGCTCAATTCACCCAAATGAGGCGTTAAAATCGAACCCGCAGGTACTTGAACCAGTAAATCAGGATACTCAGCCAAGAGATTCAGCGCATCTGCATCCAGAATCAATGGTTTGCCGCATTGCAACACGGCTCGCAACCCCTCTACACTTTCGGCGTGACGTCCGAGTCCAGGGCCTATGCCAATAGCAGTATAGCGTTCCATCAATGCTGGCAATTGGGTAAACCATGCCCTTGGATCACAACTGACCATCGCTGCAGGATAATTGGCCTGTACGGCAATACGCTCCTCACGAGGCAGATGCACAGTTACCAATCCACATCCCGAACGAAGTGCACCACCAGTAGCCAAAACAGCTGCTCCAACCATTCCTTCCGATCCACAAATCAATAAAGCATGGCCAAAACACCCCTTATGGCCAAAACGGGGACGGGACAAGATAATATTTCGAACCTGCTCCTCATCCACATATACATACGGAGAGGCCGCCTGATCAATAAAGGTCTTTGAAAGACCGATTGGCAGAACTTCTAACTGTCCGACAGCCTCACCCGCTTCGGGCAACAATAAGGCCAATTTTGGGAATTCAAGGGTTAGCGTAACCGAAGCATGTACCATGATCCGATCGGCCGTATTTCCATATTCCGTCAACATTCCGGAGGGGATATCGATTGAGACAACGCGACATCCAGATTCATTGATCCGTTCAATGGCCTCAGCTACCTCGCCATGTACCTCGCCTCGGACACCTATACCCAGTAAGGCATCCACAATCACCACCTCCGGGTCAATGTCAAAATCCAGTCCCTGACTCACCGGAATCTCAGCAGGTAAACGCTCCAAGTTTTGGCGACACTGTTCCGACAGCTGTTCAGGTTCAAAAATCAGGGCTACCCGGCAATCAAACCCAGCCCCATGCAACATACGAGCAACAGCCAAACCATCGCCTCCATTATTGCCCTTGCCAACGACAAACAACAATACGCTCTCCTGTGCAATATGATTAGCAATCCATTGCGCCAACGTTTCAGAAGCACGTTCCATCAGATCGAGACTGGAGATGGGTTCGTGCTCGATCGTGTATCGATCTGCCTCTTGGATGGTTTTGCCTGTCAGGATTTTCATATTCCGTCAATTAGGCTCCAAAATTGTCGTACATAATATTTTCGGGTGGTACCCCTAACTCATCGAGCATACGATTAACCGAAGCCGTCATCATTGGCGGACCACACAAGTAGTATTCAATATCCTCGGGTGCCTCGTGATTTTTCAGATAATTATCGAATACAACCTGATGGATAAATCCTACATAGCCGCTCCAATTGTCGTCCGGTTTGGGATCAGACAGCGCAATGTGGAACTGGAAATTTGGAAATTCCTTTTCAATCTCTTCAAAATCGCTTTCGTAGAAAATCTCACGGCGTGAGCGAGCCCCGTACCAGAAGGTAACTGGAGTGGTAATTTTCAAGGTTTTGAACAGATGGAAAATATGCGAACGCATCGGTGCCATACCTGCTCCACCACCAATAAACATCTTTTCGTTGGGCGTATCCTTGACAAAAAAATCACCATAAGGACCCGAAATCGTCACCTTATCTCCCGGCTTCCTCGAGAAGATGTAAGAGGAACAGATACCGGGGTTCACCTTTTTAAAGCTACCGGTAGCACGATCCCAGGGTGGTGTCGCAATACGAATGTTTAACATAATTATATTTCCCTCAGCAGGATGGTTAGCCATTGAATAAGCCCGGAAGGTAGATTCGGGATTGTGCGTAACCAATCCCCACATCTTCATCTGATCCCAATCCTCATGATATTCAGGGGCAACGTCCATATCGCTGAATTTGATCTCATCGTATTTCGGGACGTCAATCTGAATATACTGTCCAGACCGGAACTTCAGCGCCTCTCCTTCCGGCAGTTTAACTACAAACTCCTTGATAAAGGTGGCCACATTGTTGTTGGAGACCACGGTGCACTCCCATTTTTTGACTCCAAGCACAGCATCGTCAATATGAATACGGAGATTCTCTTTCACCTTGACTTGGCATCCCAAACGCCACTTTTCGGCCTGTTGACGACGCGTAAAGAAGTTGACCTCAGTAGGCAAAATTTCACCGCCGCCCTCCAAAACTTGACATTTGCACATACCGCAGGAACCGCCTCCTCCACAGGCCGAAGGCAGGAAAATACCGTTATTGCCCAAGGTACTCAACAAGGATCCACCTGGAGAAACGGTCAACTCTTTTTGGCCATCATTGATATCGATCTTTACCTCTCCCGATGGCATCAGTTTGGCTTTAGCATAAAGCAGTAGTGCCACCAAGATCAACGTAACGATCAAAAAAGCTACAATAGCTATGATGATAGATAAACCCATTTTATACGCTTTAATCGTTTATTTCAGCACCAATTCTATCTCTACAATTGGATTCCGAGGAAAGTCATGAAGGCAATACCCATCAGACCGGTCAGAATAAAGGTGATTCCAGCACCTTGCAACGGGGCCGGGACATTGGAATAGGCCATCTTTTCCCGAATAGCCGCCATCAAGACAATGGCCAACCACCAACCTACTCCAGAGCCCAGTGCAAAGGCAGAAGCCTCTCCGAGTGTCGCATATTCACGCTCCTGCATAAAGAGGGATCCACCCAAGATCGCACAGTTTACAGCAATCAACGGCAAAAAGATTCCCAATTGGTTGTATAAGGTTGGCGTAAACTTCTCAACCACCATCTCCACCAGCTGCACAAACGAAGCGATGACAGCAATGAAAACGATAAAACTCAAAAAGCTCAAATCAACCGGATGTGCTCCATCGGTTCCGAACTCCGGGTTGATCCAGGCCAGTGCCCCAGGTGAAAGCACATATTCGTTGAGCAGATAGTTCAACGGCACGGTGGTCACCATGACAAACGTCACAGCAATTCCCAAACCCATCGCTGTTTTGACACTTTTGCTGACCGCAATATACGAACACATGCCGAAGAAGAAGGCAAACACCATGTTCTCGACAAAAACAGCCTTGACGAATATGCTCAGTATGTTCTCCATATCCTATGTTTTAACCGTGTACGGGTTATTTTCCAATCAATTTTTTATTGCGACTGCGTTGTACCCAGATGATCAGTCCCACACCGATCAGAGCCATCGGAGGCAGCAGCAACAGACCGTTGTTTTCGTAAAAACCGCCGTTTTTGATGTACCAACTATCAGGGATGATTTGGTATCCCCACAGCGTTCCAGCACCTAACAATTCACGGAAGAATCCAAGAATCAACAGGATCATTCCATAGCCAAGTCCATTGCCAATTCCATCCAAGAACGAGGGCCATGGTTTGTTTCCCAACGCAAAGGCCTCGATACGTCCCATAATGATACAGTTGGTGATAATCAGACCCACAAACACCGAAAGCTGCTTACTAACATCATAAACAAAAGCCTTCAGCACCTGATCGACCAAAATCACCAAGGCTGCCACTACTACCAGTTGGACAATGATACGAATCCGATCCGGTATCCCCTTGCGAATCAATGAAATGATCATACTCGAGAAGCCTGTCACGATCGTCACGGACAGTGCCATCACAAAAGCAGGCTTCAACTTGGCAGTAACAGCCAATGCGGAACAGATACCCAAAATCTGCACCGTAACAGGGTTTGTCGCACCGAACGGTGAGGTCAGCAATTTGAGGTTCTTTGCCGAGAAAAACGGCTCCTTTTCCTTTTTATCACTCATCTCGATCTGATTTTTCAGTTGATAACGAAGCTGATTTTGCAGCCACCGAAACCTGTTCATCTGTCACACTACCACTCTGCGCAACGCTATCCGCTGCGACTGCATCAGCCTTTTCCGTTGAAACCGAGCTTCCTACAGTTTCACGTTGCCATTGAATATAGCGATCGTAGTCTCCCAGGCAACTTTTCAGCATATCCTCGACTCCGCGAGAGGTCAGCGTTCCTCCCGAAAGGGCATCCACTGCATGCTGATCGTTGGGATCTGCTCCGCCCTTCTCCACGGCAATGGCCACTACCCTGCCGGTACTGTCCAGAATATGTTTACCCCGAAACTGGGCTTGGAAGCCAGACGATGCAATCTCTGCACCCAAACCAGGCGTTTCGCTCTTGTGGTCAAACACGGCTCCATTGACCGTATCCCAATCATCAGCCAAGGCGATATATCCCCAGATCGGTCCCCACAGGCCCTTACCCCAAATGGGAATCACATAACTGGTCTTACCCTGATCGTCACGGCTGACAAATACCGGTAACCGACGTTCAGCCTGCGGTTTATCATACTCCGCCTTCAGGTTGATCAACAAGTTGAAGGCATCAGCTCCATCGACACGGTTTCCGGCAGCATCAACCGCATAACTATCAACAATATATTTCTGATACTGTTCGGCGATATAGGTCGCCTTGTCAGACGCAGTATCTGCCCCCTTGCCCTGACCAACGGAACGGAGAATATCCCCCATCTTTTCGATTCGCACGTTTTCGCTCTGGATCTTACCCAACGACAGCGAAACGTATGAGAGGACCGCCGCCACAATAATCACCATAATCGAGGCGTACAGAATAATATATGTATTGCTATTCTTATTCATCTTCACTCCTCCTTACTTAACCGTTTTGAGTCGCCGTGTCCGTCTGCGGATATTGGCCCCGACCACATAATAGTCGATCAACGGAGCCACCGCATTCATCAACAGAATCGAAAGCATCATGCCTTCCGGATAGCCCGGATTGACCACCCGGATCATCACCGCCAGAACGCCAATCAGGAAGCCATAAATATATTTACCTGTATTGGTTTGACTGCCTGTAACAGGATCCGTAGCCATAAAGACTGCACCGAATGCAAATCCACCCATCAACAGATGATAGTAGGCCGGCATATCCATATAGGCATTGGCTCCGATCAGATTGAACAACAGTCCCATCAGATATCCTCCAGCAAAGACGCTCAACATGATACGCCACGAAGCGACACCCGTCCACAACAGAATGACGGCGCCAATCAAGATTGCCACTTTCGAGGTTTCACCAATAGAGCCGGGAATTGTTCCCAGGAACCACTCCAACGGCGAACCATGCGTCCATACGATCTCTTGAGCGTGATTTAGCACGGCCGCTGCGGCATCACCCAGCGGTGTCGCACCGGAAAATCCATCCACTACGCCCTCGCCTTTGCTTAAACCGGCAATCCATACCTTTTCTCCAGAGATATAAGGCGTATAAGCAAAGAAAATAAAGGCTCGAGCCAACAGCGCCGGGTTAAAAATATTCATTCCGGTACCTCCGAAGACCTCTTTGCCGATAATCACCGAAAAGGCTGTTGCCACTGCTACCATCCACAGCGGGACATCCACCGGCATGACCAAAGGAATCAGCAAACCGGTTACCAAGAAGCCCTCGTTGACTTCATGGCCGCGAATCTGGGCTGAAATAAATTCGATTCCCAATCCGACCACGTAAGAGACAACGATAATCGGCAACACTTTCCAGAAACCAAACCAGAAACAGCTCCAAAACGACATATCGGGCATTCCGAAAGCACGGAAATGTTGCAAACCAACATTGTACATACCAAACAACAGGCAGGGCAACAAAGCTACCACCACTACGATCATCGTCCGTTTCAGATCCATTGCATCGCGAATGTGACTACCATTGCGCGTCGTTGTATTCGGCACGAAAAGGAACGTTTCAAACGCATCAAAGGTCGAATGCAATTTACCGAAACGGCCCCCGGGTTCAAAATCGGGTTTGATTCGATCCAATATTTTTCTCAATCCATTCATCACCGCAGGCTTAGTTCAGTTCCTTAATCATCAGATCGATACCCTGCCGCACAATGGCCTGGATATCATTTTTCGACGGATCGACAAACTCACACAGAGCCAGATCCTCATCAATCACCTCATAGATACCCAAATTCTCCATCTTATCGATGTCTCCGGCCAAAATAGCCTTGAGCAGATAGAGCGGATAGATATCCATCGGTAAATATTTATCGTAGAGTCCTGTCACCACAAAGGCACGTTTCCCGCCATTGAGGTTTGCATCAAGCACATATTTTTTATGGGGCATCAACCACGAAAAGTAGCTGTGCGAAACCGAGAATTTATTCAAGCGAGGCATTCCCCATCCCAACAGTTCGTAATGATCTCCTTCGGGAATCACCGTTACCTGGTTGCTGTAATAGCTCAGAAAATCATCCGTCGCAACAGCCCGGCCGGTCAACACGTTCCCACTGATACGGCGCACATGTGCCGTTGCATTCGTTAAGTCAGCGTCAGGGACAATACCCTCAATTTTAGCCCCAACAACTACCTGCAGATAGTGAGGACGTTTTACCTCGCTACCGGTTACGGCAATCACCTTCGTAAAATCGGGGCTTCCAGTTCGGAACAGTCGTCCTATCATGGCCACCTGCTGAATATCCACCGTCCACACCCGTTCACCTTTATTGATCGGATCAATATGGTGGATCTGCACGCCGACATTACCTGCCGGATGAGGCCCTGCAAACCAATGTTTTTCGACATTCTCTATCTGGTCAAGCACACCGTGGCTTCCGACTTTCAACCCCAAATGGACTTTACCCGGAGTCAATTTGGCCAACACACGAAATCCCATTTGCAAATCATCCAACCGATCGCTCAAGACATAATTCATATCCGGAGCCAAAGGAGCCGAATCGAATCCTGAAACAAAGATGGCTTTTGGTGTTGTTGCCGCATCGGCAATGATACCAAATGGACGCTGCTTGATCATCGGCCAAAAACCAGCTTTCAGTAATACCTCGGTCACAGTCGCCTTATCGGCAGCCGCCAAATCGGGAATTTCAAAATGTTCCGCTGTCTGCTCTGCATTGGCTGCAACCACCACCTTCATGATCTTACGTTTTGCTCCCCGTACAACGGCAGCCAACGTGCCACTGACCGGTGAACAAAAGAGCACCTCAGGATGATACTTATCAAAAAACAGCGGAGTACCCACCTTGACGGCCTCTCCCTCTTTGACCAGCATTTTCGGAATCACCCCTCGGAAATCATCCGGTACCAGAGCATACTCTCCCTGCAAAGGCTGCTGCACCTTCTCCTGCAGAGCCTCTCCCACCAGCGAAATGTCCAGCCCTTTTTTCAGTTTGATGACTTTCGACATGTCCAAATGTTATTTTGCAACTATATCTATACCTACTATTCTTATGGGTCCTGACTCATATCAAACCCATCAAAAAGGTTACAATCCAAGTTTCGTTTTCACCTCTTGGGGAATAGAGTTTTTATTCACCATGATGGCTGTGGTTTTATACAGCACATAAGGCACTGACACATACAGATACCCTTTGTATAAACCTTTATCGCCCCATGAGTTCTTCACCTTATAAAAACGATGTCCCTGCTGATCCTCAGCAATCCCGACAATCAGCATTCCATGATCGTCCGTCGTCTCATAATTATCGAATGCCTCCTGACGCATCTGTTGGGTAATGCTCTTTTCAGGAGTAGGTCCCGTTGGGCCTTGTGACATTTTCTTCACCTCCTCTTCGGTCAGGTTAGCCCAACGAACGCGGTCCGATCCGCTGATCTCTTCCACATCGGTAACCGGAACGATCGCAAAACCTTTATTGAAGACAAACCCTTTTTCGCTGACATCTGCAGCCCAATTCACTGCATAGCCGGCCTCCAGAGAGTTGTCAATAACCTGCTGAAGCACCTCCAACGGCACATTGTAAGCCTGAGATGCGGTCCAGTTATCCGGAATCTCCAGTACAAACTTTTCATAGAACGGATGGTGAGTGAACGACGTCAACTGCACATACTCCTGAGGATCAATCTGACAAGCCTTCATCCAACTCTTCGGGGTATAACTTTTGCCATCCACTGTAAAGGTCTCCGGCATCTTGCCGAAATAGGCATCCAGAATACCGTTCAGCCCCTCTTTCCATGCCGTGGACAAAGTCTTATTCGGAGCAGAGATGATCGCATTCATGTAGGCCTGAATCACTGCATTCACTTCACCATGAACATGGTTTTTCGTACCATAATTCAACCCCGAATAGATACTATCCGGCACAATGCCATACTGCGCCATCAGATAGGGAACATCATAGGAGATACCACCTGCATCCAAATTGGTCTTGCCATGCATACGGGCATAGCGCAACGCTTTGTCATAATAGGCATGACGCACAATCCACATTTCTGAAAGGTCTAACGTATCACCGGTTTCCCGTAAAACATCACTCTCAATCAAAGCCATGCCAGAAAAACACCAACAGGTACCCGAACGGGATTGATCTTTCACAGAGGTAACCGGAACTGTCTTCAAATCCGTAAACTGATAGGTTTCAGGTTCTGTTGCTTTTGATTTATCTGCGGCTTTAGGACTTTTGGCCATTACCGACACTGCGGACACGCCTAATACAGCTATCAGAAACAGCGTTTTTTTCATATCAATCTTATTTCTTTGAAACATTAAAACTAAGTAACAAATATAATAAATCAACTTTATATAATCCAGCTGCCAAACCAACATTTACCGCCAATTTGTTACCTTTGTTCTACTCTTTGTCATCTAAATCTGGTTATAGGCGCACCCACATGGCTTCGTTGTCCACTCCATATATCGACATACACACCCACAATCGATTGGGGGTTCCTGGAGCCTTGAATTCTTACCGAATTCCCGGAACAACGCCTTTAGCAAACCATGTATATGCTATTGGGATTCACCCATGGGATGCTGAAAAGATTCCACCGTCAGAGGATAGTCACTATCAAGACGCATTGTGTCGTGCCATGACCTCGTCATGCATAGCTATTGGCGAAATCGGACTGGACCATGCCACCGCAAAATCACCCGAGCAAAAACAACGACAACTGTTTTGGTTCGAATGGCAGCTGCAAACGGCATTAGAACATGCCCTACCGATTATCATCCATTGTGTTAAAGCCTACAATGAGTTGATCTCGATCCTAAAAAGAGTTCCACACACCATCTCCATTGTTCACGGCTTTATTGGCTCACCAGAGTTGGCCAGCAGACTTTTACAGTCGGGTTGTTACCTCTCATTCGGGCCTCGTACTTGGGACTCACCCAAAACCCGACAAACCTTGCAAACTGTACCGCTCGACCGACTTTTTTTTGAAACCGATGACAGCCAACAAACAATAAAAGATATGTACATTGGAGCATCAGAGATAACTGGACACTCCATCCCATTGCTTCAACAAGCCACATCAACCAATTTCCAACATATTTTTGGATCAGACCTTATTACCATTTAATATACCCAATACTCCAATTATGAACAACAACTGGCTCGAACGAACAGAACTGCTACTCGGCACAGAAAAACTCGCCATGATTCAGCAAGCCCATGTATTAGTGGTAGGGTTAGGTGGTGTAGGCGCCTATGCAGCTGAGATGTTGACTCGAAGTGGTGTAGGCAAATTAACAATCGTGGATGCCGATTGCGTCTCCCTTTCCAACATCAATCGACAACTAATCGCCCTGCACAGCACTATCGGAACTCCCAAAGCAAACATTTTGGCAGAGCGGTTACGCGATATTAATCCCGGCATAGAGTTGGATGTATTGCAGGAATTTATCAAAGATGACATGACCGATGCGCTGCTGGATCGCAGCCATTTCGATTATATTGTCGATGCGATTGACACACTGGCACCCAAGGTCAACCTTATAAAAGGAGCGTTGGATCGTGACATTCCGTTAGTCAGTTCCATGGGTGCCGGAGCTAAAACCGACCCAACCCTATTGGAAATCAAAGACATTTCCAAATCTCACCACTGTCCGTTAGCACACATGCTCCGCAAAAGGTTGCACAAATTGGGAATTCGGAGCGGTTTTCAAGTAGTCTTTTCGCCCGAGCCAGTTCGTGAAGGCTCCATGATTTTATGTGAAGAGACCAACAAAAAATCGAATGTCGGTACAATTTCCTACATGCCAGCCCTATTCGGATGTTATTGTGCTTCCATAGTGATACGCGGATTAATTGGCGAAATGTAACACCCGTCCATTTAGATACACCGTTTATCGTTGATTGCATATCCGTGGCATATATTGTCGCTAATGGGTATCGTTATAGGATTCATCTTCCTTCACCTTTCCATTTCTTTTTCTCGAGTTTATCCTGTTTTGGCGTAGAGAATCCATTTCAAGCTATCGCTCGCAACCCAACGACCATCCACTTACTTTACGGAAACATCCCAATAAGAACATGATCTACTTAAGATGCTCCCACACAGGGTAGGATCAAACCGTTGCTTTACTATCGTTCTACCACATAAGGATTAATCAAGCAACAATCTATCCCACTATTATTCAATTAAATACCTATTTATCATTTAAGTATCCATTAACTACTGTTCAATAAAAAAACGGCGCGAACCCAATCCGTTCGCGCCGTCTAATAAAAAGTCAGAATCTTTATTTCATATCTACAAGCACCTTACCGGTCATCTCTGCAGGCTGATCAAGTCCCATCAGTTTCAAAACGGTAGGAGCTACATCTGCCAACACGCCATTCTGAACGCTCTTGACGCGATCTGAAACTACGACAATAGGTACTGGATTCAAAGAGTGTGCTGTATTCGGAGTTCCATCAGCATTCTCTGCATGGTCAGCATTACCGTGATCGGCAATCAAGACTACCTCATAACCATTGGCTTTAGCAGCTTCGACAACCTCGCGAACGCAAGCGTCAACCGCCTTCACTGCTTTCACAATGGCCTCATACACTCCGGTATGTCCAACCATATCACCGTTTGCAAAGTTCAAGCAGATGAAATCAAATTTACCTTTGTTCAATTCCGCAACCAATGCATCTTTGACCTCATAAGCACTCATCTCCGGCTTCAGATCGTATGTTGCAACCTTCGGCGATGGAATCAGAATACGCTCCTCATTGGTGAACTTATCCTCACGGCCACCATTCAAGAAGAAGGTTACGTGAGCATATTTTTCAGTCTCAGCAATACGCAACTGTTTGAGACCTTGCGAAGCGACATACTCTCCAATCGTATTGTTCACATTCTCTTTGTCGAAGAGGATATGCAAGCCCTGGAATTTTGCATCGTACGGAGTCATGCAGCAGTAATACAACGGCATCTTGTGCATACCGAAATCAGCCATATCCTCCTGAGTCAATACAATGGTCAACTCTTTGGCACGGTCATTACGGAAATTGAAGAAGATAACCAGATCATCCGGCTGAATCAATCCCTGAGGTTTGCCGTCAGCACCTACACAAGCGATCGGTTTAATAAACTCATCGGTAACTCCTTCGTCATATGATTTTTGTACGGCAGCTACCGGATCCGAAGCCGTTTCACCGACGCCATTAACCAACAGGTCATATGCCTCCTTAACTCGCTCCCAACGTTTATCACGGTCCATTGCATAATAACGGCCAACGATTGAAGCGATCTTACCGCCAGAGACTTTCAAGTGGTTTTCAAGAGTTTCAACAAACCCTTTACCACTGCGGGGATCGGTATCACGACCATCCATAAAGCAGTGAACAAAAGTGCGGTCACTTACACCATACTCTTTAGAGATATCACAAAGTTTGAGGACATGGTCCAACGAACTGTGAACACCACCATCTGACAACAAGCCCATAAAATGGACCTGTTTGCCACTCTCCTTGGCATAAGTAAAGGCTTTGACAATCTCCGGATTTTTCAGAATCGAATTATCACGGCAGGCGATGTTGATCTTTACCAAATCCTGATAAACGACACGACCTGCACCAATATTGAGGTGTCCTACCTCTGAGTTACCCATCTGACCGTTGGGCAGACCGACATTCTCGCCGTCCGTACGCAACTCTGCATGGGGATATTTCTGCTCCAATCCCATGATATACTCGGGATGAGCGCAATACACTACATCATCATGGCCGTGGTCACCTTTGCCCCAGCCATCCAAAATCATCAGCAATACTTTGTTTGCCATAACAACAAATGCTTTAACAATGTTTTTCTTATTTCTATCCTATATCTCGCTCAAACGTTATTTACCGGCCAATTGAGCACGAATCAACTCGACAGCTCGCAAAATAGCTGCTTCGATTCCATCCTCCTTTTTACCGCCGGCTGTTGCAAAGAAGGGTTGGCCGCCACCGCCACCGTTGATCTCTTTAGCGGCTTCGCGAACTACCTGAGCAGCATTTACACCTTTGGCTACGATATCATCACCCAACATAATGGTCAAAGTCACCTTACCTCCTACTGTTGAACCGGCCACCATAACCAAATTCGGGAATTGCGGTTTGATACCAAACGCTACATTCTTAATAACATCTGCTGTAGCAGGAATCTGACGAGCAATCAGCATCATACCATCCTCCTCGACACATGTTTTGGCAAGAGTCTCTCTCAAAGTGGCAATACGTTCCTGTTTTGTCTCTTCGATCTGACGGCTCATCTCTGCATTTTCATCCAAAAGACGTTTAACAGCCTGTTCTACAGAAGGATTATTCAGAGCGTTCTGAACCGATTTGAGCAGATCTTCCAAATGATAGACAAACTCTTCAGCAGGAGCCCCCGTAACCGCCTCAATACGACGAACGCCAGCCGAAATAGCGCTTTCACCCAAGATTTTGAAGAATCCGATGTTTCCGGTCGCAGAAACGTGAGTACCACCGCACAACTCTACCGAATCGCCATACTTGACTACACGGACACGATCACCATATTTTTCACCGAACAACATCATGGCCCCGAGGGTACGAGCTTCATCAATCGGGCAATCGCGACGCTCCTCAAGCGAATAATTGGCCCGAATATCCCGATTGACCAAACGCTCCACTTCGCGGATCTGCTCATCGGTCACCTTCTGGAAGTGCGAAAAGTCAAAACGCAAATACTCCGGTGTTACCAACGAACCTTTCTGCTCAACATGTGTACCCAATACCTTACGCAACGCTTTGTGCAACAGGTGAGTTGCCGTATGATTATTGGCACTGCCAGCACGCAACTCCTGATCAACAACCGCATGGAACGTAGCCGTAACATCCTGAGGCAACTGATCCACCAAATGAACCGTCAAGTTATTCTCTTTTTGAGTGTCCGTGATGCGAATAGTCTCACCATTTGCGGTGATTACACCTTTGTCACCCACCTGGCCACCAGAGTTACCGTAGAACGGAGTCCGATCGAACACCAGTTGATAATAGGTCTTGTTTTTCGTCTTCACCCGACGATAACGTGAAATACGCACATCGGCTTCCAACGTATCATAACCTACAAACTTGCTCTCGGCGATCGGGAAGAGTTCCACCCAATCATCCGTATCAACAGCTGCTGCATTACGTGAACGCTCTTTCTGCTTTTGCAACTCTTTGCCGTATGCTTCCAGATCAACCTTCATGCCGTTTTCATGTGCAATCAGCTCGATCAAATCGATCGGGAATCCATAGGTATCATACAATAAGAACGCATCACTACCGCTAATCGTATCCTTGTTGTCCGCTTTTGCTTTGGCAATCACACCATCCATCAGGTTGATTCCGGTCGCCAAGGTACGTAAGAAAGCACTCTCCTCTTCTGCGATTACTTTGGTAATCAACTCTTGCTGGGCTTTCAGCTCGGGGAACTGATTTCCCATCTGCTGCACCAAGCCATCCACCAGTTTGCACATGAACGGCTCGTTGAATCCCAAATAGGTATATCCGTAACGCACCGCACGACGCAAAATACGGCGGATAACATAACCCGCTTTCACATTGGAAGGCAGCTGACCGTCCGCAATCGAGAAAGCAATAGCTCTCAGATGGTCTGCAATCACACGCATAGCCACATCAGCTTTGGGATCTACACCATACTGTTTACCTGCCATCGCAGCCAAACGCTGAATAGTAGGCTGGAACACATCCGTATCGTAATTGCTCTGTTTACCCTGCAACACCATGCACAGACGTTCAAAGCCCATACCGGTATCGACATGATGCGAAGGCAGCGGTTCGAGCTGTCCATTGGCTTTGCGGTTGAACTGCATGAAGACCAGGTTCCAAATCTCGATCACCTGCGGATGGCCGGCATTGACCAATTCGCGGCCGGGAAGTTTGGCACGCTCCTCTTCGTTTCGCAAGTCATAATGAATCTCGCTGCAGGGGCCGCAGGGACCGGTATCACCCATCTCCCAGAAGTTATCATGCTTGTTACCCAACAGAATATGATCTTCGGGCAAAAATTGTTTCCAATAATTATAGGCCTCGCTGTCACGGTCGATTCCCTCTTCAGGGCTACCCTCAAATACGGTAGCATAGAGGCGATCTTTGGGCAGTCCATATACATCGACCAGCAACTCCCAAGCCCAGGCAATAGCCTCTTTCTTAAAATAATCTCCGAAAGACCAGTTGCCTAACATTTCAAACATGGTGTGATGGTAGGTATCATGTCCTACCTCCTCAAGGTCATTGTGCTTGCCCGAAACGCGCAAACATTTCTGCGAATCGGAAACCCGATTGTGTTTGATCGGCGAGTTCCCCAGAAAAATATCCTTAAACTGGTTCATGCCCGCATTGGTAAACATCAAAGTGGGGTCATTCTTAACCACCATCGGAGCAGAAGGCACAATCAGATGCCCTTTGTTCTTGAAAAATTCGAGAAATGTCGTTCTGATTTGATTCGAGTCCATAACAGATATACTATCCGGCTGTTTTGCAGCGTTAATATTATGCGTTCAAAAAGAGGTTGTAAAATTACATAAAATCGTCTAATTTTGTTGTGCAGAGTGCACAGAAAATGATTTGATGGCCAAAAATCGATATAAATTTAACCCTCAGACCCTCACTTACGAGGTAATGACCATACCGTTCCGGATCAAATTCTATCGGCTGTTGCGCAAGATCCTGATCGGTTTTATTTTGGCTTCAATCGTCAATCTACTTTTTTCTTTCTTCTTTTACACCCCCAAAATGTATCGCATCAGCAGAGACAACAACGAACTGCTGATTAAATATAATATACTCAACGATAAACTTCAGGCGGCAACCACACGCCTCGAAGAGATCAGACATCGGGATAACAACGTGTACCGTCCTCTTTTCGGTAGCGACACAACCACCATCCAAGGTGTTTTCACCCCATATCCCGACAGCAAATACCACCATTTGCAAAACGATCTCTATACACCTCTGATGCTCACCACGTGGAAAGAGTTGGATGCCATGACTCGCTTGCTCTATTTAGAGTCAAAATCTCTCGATGAATTGGAAGACCTGAGCAAAAATAAAGAGTTGATGGCAGAGGCTATTCCGGCCATCTGGCCCATCAATAAACGGAACTTACGAGGCAACATCGGAGCTTTCGGGTCCCGTCGTCATCCGATCACAGGAAGAATTACTGGTCACCAGGGGATCGATCTTGGCGGCCACATCGGCGACCCCGTTTATGCTACAGGTAACGGCCGTGTGGCTTATGATAATGAAGGTTCACGAGGTTACGGAAAACAGATCTTGATCAACCACGGTTTCGGATACAAAACTCGATACGCCCATTTGAATAAAATTTTGGTCACTCCCGGACAGTATGTCCGCCGAGGTGAACTCATTGGAGAATTGGGCAACACGGGACGCTCGACAGGGCCACACCTGCATTACGAAGTAATTTATCGGGGGATGCACGTTGACCCGCTCAACTACTTCAGTCGTGACATGAGCGAAGAGGAGTTCATCAAGATTGTCGAATCAGCACAGGCCACCACTTTTGAAACGGAATAAATCACATGGAACAGTCGAAACAACACATCCGCTTCAAAGAGCTCGTACCACACTGGCACGAACAGAAACTCACTTTCCGAAAAAAATTCTGGAGAGCTGTGATCCATGTTTTTGCATGGATCGGTATGGCTATACTCTATTATATTGCATTCTCATTCTTTTTTGACACGCCTGTCGAGTACAACATGAAATCATCGACACGATTGTTGAAAAACGAATATAAAGAGTTGAACGCACGCTACGACACCATACAGAAAATACTGGATAATGTAGTTGAACGTGATCGTCATGTTTTCCGTACACTGTTCGAGGCTGATCCCTACAATTTCGATAGTGATTATGAAGAGAAAGAGCTGGCCGAGCACGACGCCCTGCTATCAAAAACCAACCGCGAGCTGGGGGATCTTTTCTTCTCGAAACTTAATGCTCTTGAAAAAAGCACAGGAGAACAACTGTATCTCATTGCAGAGATGGAGCAACATGTCGATTCACTGCAGGGAAAGTTAAATAACATTCCGGCCATCCAACCTGTTATCAACAAGGATTTAACCCTCCTAACCGCTTCGTATGGCATGCGTATTCACCCTTTTTATAAAACGTTAACCGCACACCAAGGTGTCGATTATACGGTTGGCGAAGGATCACGCGTATTCGCCACAGCCGATGGCCAGGTTAGTCGTGTCATTACCCAACGGGCCTCTTCGGGAAATACCGTTATTATTAACCACGGTAACGGTTACCAAACCTCATACAGCCACTTGGGTAAAATTTATGTCAAAGCAGGCCAAAAAGTACGCCGTGGAGATATCATTGCCCAATCTGGCAATACTGGTCTTTCTTTAGCTCCACACCTTCATTACGAGATTATCCACAACGGAATGAGGGTCGATCCGGTACACTATTTCTTTATGGAACTGGATTACAAGGACTATCGGAAAATTATCCGCATCGCAATGAGTGGCATGCAATCTTTCGACTAATTTTCACAAAAAGATTACACATTCTCCTTTATACCCCTATTTTCCATAGGGCTTTTTGTCTTTTCAAAGCTATTTTCCTACATTTGCCCCTATATAAACTTTAATCCAAAACGAAATTATGGCAATTTTACGCTTCAACGCATTGGATGAAATATCCCGACGGGAATTAATCGAGACCAAACTGTCGGATAAGAAAATATCGAGTTATTTCGGAGCCGATGTATTCGATCGTGAGACGATGCGGCAATACATTGCAAAAGATGCTTACGAAAGTCTGTGCAACGCGATTGACGAAGGCCGTCGTATTGATCGCAAATTTGCCAACCAGATCGCTCAAGGCATGATGAATTGGGCTTTGGAACGTGGAGCTACCCACTATTCGCACTGGTTCCACCCCCTAAACGATTCAACAGCCGAAAAACACGATGCATTTTTTGAACCTATGCAAGGCGGTGGTTCATTCGAAACATTCAAAGGAGAACTGCTCGTCCAACAGGAACCCGATGCTTCCAGCTTCCCCAACGGTGGATTGCGCAATACGTTCGAAGCTCGCGGTTATTCAGCTTGGGACCCTTCATCTCCTGCATTTATCTTAGACAAAACACTCTGTATTCCGAGTATTTTTATTGCATATACCGGTGAAGCTCTTGACTTCAAGACACCTTTGCTCAAATCCCTGCAAGCCGTAGGGAAAGCCGCAGAAGATGTCTGCCAATATTTCGATAAGGATGTCAAGAAGGTCAATGTCACGTTGGGATGGGAGCAGGAGTATTTTCTCGTGGATGAGGCTTTGTTCCTTGCCCGCCCTGACCTGATGCAGACCGGCCGTACCCTGATGGGACACATTGCAGCCAAAGACCAACAGCTCGATGACCACTATTTTGGTGCGATCCCTGGTCGTGTCCTCGAATTCATGAAAGAGTTTGAAGAGCAGGCATATCGTTTGGGAATTCCCATCAAGACTCGCCACAACGAAGTAGCCCCCAACCAATTCGAATGTGCACCGATGTTTGAAGAGGCCAACATCGCTGTCGATCACAACACATTGCTGATGACCGTGATGCGCAAGATTGCTCTCAAACATAAATTGCGCGTTCTTTTCCACGAAAAACCGTTTGCAGGGGTCAACGGTTCAGGAAAACACTGCAACTGGTCCATGATGACCAATACGGGAGTCAATTTGTTGGCTCCGGGCAAAACTCCGAAAAACAACATCCAGTTCCTCACCTTCTTTGTTTGCGCCATCAAGGCTGCTAACGACTATGGTTCACTATTTATGGCTTCGATTGCCACTCAGTCGAACTCGCACCGTTTGGGAGCACACGAAGCACCTCCAGCTGTCATGTCGGTATTTACAGGCTCTACCCTATCGGCCATGCTCGATTCTTTGGAGGAACGCGTGAGCGATAAGAAGATGACTCCAGATGAAAAAACCGATATCAAACTCGACATCGGTAAGATTCCTGACATCTTGTTGGATAATACCGATCGAAACCGCACCTCGCCATTTGCCTTTACCGGCAACCGCTTTGAATTCCGCGCAACGGGTTCATCATATACCTGTGCAGCACCTCTGACTGTGATCAATACAGCGATGGCTGAAGAGTTGATCCAGTTCAAAAAAGAGGTGGACAAACTGATCGACAAAGGCATCAAGAAGGATGAGGCGATCCTGCAGGTAATCCGCAAATACATCATCGCTTCGAAAAAAATCCGTTTTGAAGGAAATGGATATAGCCAAGAATGGTTGGATGAAGCCGCTCGGCGCGGTTTGGAGGGCATCAGCAGCATTCCTGAAGCCTTTAAGCTGTTTAACCGCCCGGAATACAAAAACCTCCTGCTCAAACATGGGGTTTACAGCGAATCGGAGATTCACGCTCGTTATGAGATTAATTTGGAAATTTTGGTCAAGAAGATCCAGATTGAATCACGAGTACTGGCCGATATGGCAGCCAACCATATCGTACCGACTGCGATTAAATATCAGAATGTGCTGATTCAAAATGTTCGCGGCTTGAAAGACATTATGCCGGAAGAATACCAGGAGTTAGCCTCTGAGGAGATTCTTGCAATCACCAAGATTGCCAAGTATGTCAAGTCCATCCGTGAGAACAATCGCCAAATGATCAATGCGCGTAAGAAGTACAACCACACAGAGGACCTTGAGGAACGTGCAAATGGTTATTGGAATGAGGTGCGTCCGATTATGTTGGTAATCCGTCAGGCAATCGACAAATTGGAACTGATTGTGGACGACGAGCTGTGGCCACTGCCCAAATATCGCGAAATGATGACGATCAACTAATAAAGCACCTGTTGCTAAAACAATAAACGGAGCCTATGCATAGGCTCCGTTTATTGTTTACTGACATCGCTATAACTACATTATATCTTTACCTGACAATCACAATAAAATAGCTCTAATTACTTACTCCTTAAAATTGTATAACAAAGAACAGCATCATTACTCATCGTATCAACAACATCCTCACAGTCAACGCAGCAACAGTCTCCTTCTTGAGACACGTTTTATTAAATGCAAAACAACTATCCTACTCTACCTATATAACTGTCATTTATTTATTCTACTGTTCAAAGAATCGTACACAACTCACCTACGGCATAGCTCCTTAAAATCACAATATGTACATGGTTCAGGATTGAGGCACTGTTTAAAAGGAATCGAAAAATCGAATAATTCAGCCAACGTTTTTTGTAAATTTTCCTGCAATGTATCCGCATACGGCAAAAACGACTGCACAGGAAGCCCTTGATGAACCAAAAGAGGAGAATATTCCGCACTATTCATCTGGCGCACTACATACAAAGTCGGCTGCACATCCATAGCTGTAGTGTGATGCACCATCATCGAATAGAGCATTGTCTGCAATACGGGCGCATTGCGAGTTTTCGTATCCGCTGCAAACAACGCATCCACATCACTAAAGACCTGCTTGGGAGACCCTGTCTTATAATCTACAACTCGGACTTGACCATTTGACAATCGATCCAAACGGTCTGCTACTCCTTTAAATAGTACAGAGTGAGGCTCTTCATTGAGCATGAAGTCCACCGGTGCTGAAACAGGCTTTTCCAACTCTTCAATCACGAAGCCGGGATGCTCAACATCGTAAGCCAAAATGCAACGATTAATATAATAGGCCACAATTCCATGTACCAACATAACATTACCGTCATACTCTTCGGCCTTGTGAGACAAATCATGCAAATATTCACTGTTAACAGCATGAGTCACCGCATCGATTACCTGCTGCGATCCGATCAGCTTTCGAATAGATGGAATTGGATCAGGATTTCCAATCAATGGTTTGTATAATAGCTCGATGGCTTTATGCAAAATAGTACCGAACATTGGCAAATCAATCTCTTCAACAACTTCCTTTTCAGGAGAGAGACGTTCCAATCTCTGCAGGCAAAATTTGAGTGGACAATCCAAATATGAATAGAAGGATGTCGGAGAAAAAGCCTTTCCTCCATCATCTAAAAAGGCTCGTAATCGTTCTGCAATAGTTCCTGTTTTCGGGATTTCGATCGGTTGATTCTGTACAAGGTTTACACTCAAAGAGAGTGTTTTGCGTACGACCTCATGACTCGATTCATAATCCAGCTGATAGATATATCGACTCGGCTCACCTGTATGACGCTCATCACTCAATGAACAATATGCAATGTGCACAATTGATGCTCGTTGCAACAATCGATAAAAATAGTAGGCATACACCCCTTCATGATGCATTGGTGTTGGCAATCCGTACGCCAAACGAAGATTGTGTGGTATAAACGAAGATGTAGTCGCCAAATTTCCCGGGAATGTATCATCATTGGCTGAAAGGATCAACACATGATCAAAATCGAGGTTACGTGTCTCGAGAATTCCCATAATTTGAACGCCATTGAGCGGTTCACCACTATAAGGGATACGAATGCCTTGTAAAATTTTTCGTAACAAAGAGGCAAAAATAGGGATGGTGATCTCTACACCACTATCTTGCAAAGAGTTCGTAATCTGACACAAAGTATCGATAATCGTTGAAAACATCTCCCGTCTCAACGCTCCCTCTGCCACATCACTACGACTACCTATTTCGGCTAAAATCCGTTGCAGATATTCCGATAAACTTTGCCAATTATCCACAGCCGTAAAGATCAAACTTGCAGCACCAGGAAGCGACAACTGTTCAACATCCACATATACACGTTGACGTTTCTGAATGTCCGCCACAATCTCTCCGGCACGAAGCGAATCCTGCTCCAAAACGTATGGATGAGTAAGAATTCCCTCTACATCACTATGGTAGAACTGCAACATTCCATCCCGTTTCCGGATCCGTTTACGGCGTTGCAACTCCAATAGCCTTTCAACAAACGAATAGGCCGTTGTCTGTCGCATCGGGTACCCCATCGTTACGTTGAATTTGAGTCCCTCAAAATCAGGTAACGAATACAAAACCGGAAGCAGCAAACTTTCATCTGTCAATACGATAGCGGTCCGTTTGTCAAGTTTGATCCCCCTCCTTGTCAGATCCGATAAAAATTCATGCACATATTTGCATTGCAGGCTGTCAGACGGAGAAGATACTGCAACGATCTCTTTGGATTGAACAAAATGGGAATGTGTTCCCATATCGTAAACAGCAGGATATTCCCGTATGTCTGAGCGAAGGAAAAGCCCCGCTTCATGATCGGGATTATTCACATAATATTCGTCCCAGTCCCACCAAAACTCTGCTCGGCCACTATTTTTCAGCCAGGAGAACAATCTCTTTTCACAGGCCGATAACGCATTGAATCCGACAATCACATAGCGACTGTCTGGCGCAGGAAATTGCTCAGGCACATTATTAGCCATGATTCGTTCTGCAGCCAATCGATGCACCATCCCCTCATAAGCAAGCCCTTGATTAAAAAGATTTTGTCTATACTCCTGATAGATCGTTCGGAGCGTTCGCCAAATCGATATGAACTGCTCCTTCTCCTTCGAAAAGTCCCCTTCTTTTCCAAAGCTCTGCCAAAAACGGGTAATAATGGCAATCTGCTCAGGCGTCAAATAGGAGCGATAATCTTCCAATTCCCGCAAATCACTGATATTAGCAAAAAGCATATCAGCGTTGATCAGATATTTATCAATCTGATCGAAATCAGACAGGAGCATATCGCCCCAAAAATAGAATTGGTCAAAGGTTTCGTGATGATACCGACTGTACACTTTGTACAATTCAGTGACCAACTTGATACGATCACCGCAATGGATACCCGCGATCTGTTGCATCAGATCGTTAATCTCCACAAAACGAGGTTGCCATACCGGTCTCTGAGTAATTTTAGAGAGAGAATCGGTAAAAAAAAGCTGGGCACGACGGCTGGGAAATAACAAAGTCAACGAGGAGATATCATCCCCGTAACGCTCATACAAAGAGGCAACCACCTCATCGATAAAGCTACGCATAATGCTCTCTCGGAAGTTCCTCTCGGATGCAACACATCCGTTACAAATTGCTAACGATTCGTCTTTGTATGAAGTTGCACCTCGTGTAAAGGAGTTGATTATATTACATTATAAAAAGGAGAGAAAACCGCAAACCTATTTACCGATATTGTTTACGGTTCCCATCATCTTGGTCGCACTACGATAAATTTCGGGTTCGCCTTGATAATACACAGCACCACCTGTATTGGCTACTACTTGAATACGTTCGACTACCTGTACGTAGGCCTCTGCACTAGATACAGCCTCCACCCGTACATCCTGACAAACCATTTGGCGCGCGTTCACTTTGGATTTTGCTGAAGCAAACAAGGTGCTATATTTTGCTGAACCTGTCAAATTGGCTACAGAATTCCCTCCGATTTTCAAACAGATATCCTTCACATTCAGGTCTGCACTAAAGATCGCACCTGCATCCATATTCACGTCGATCATTCCTTGAGTCAATGTTCCCTGAATGGAAACACTCGCTTCAGAAATTTTAATCTGGGACAACGACGTATAGTAGATTTTGACCTCACCATTGGCATCTTTATCTCCACCGGGACGTAACTGGATTTTGAGCGCACCATCCTTTACACCCCACACAAGACGATTGCTGTTTGTACCATGCAGCTTAACCGTTAAATAAGCTGAATCAGCACGAATCAACTCCACATGCAAATTTCCCGACAGATCCACGGTAGTAAACGGATCCAAACGTTTGCTGACAATAGACTGCTGTGCTGATGCAACCCACGAAATGGTCATAGCCAAAAACAGCAATGCGATTTTTTTCATAACCTGAATTTTAAATTTTGCTTTACACAAATATAAACTTTTGCGTGGGAATTCACAATCTTTCCTGTAACTTTAGAGTGCAATCCGAACTTCGGACTAATCATTCAGCACTATATTCAAATGGGCAGCATCCATATCGTCAAAGCTTCTGCAGGATCAGGTAAAACCTTCCAACTCACATACGAATATATCGCTCGAGTTATCGAAACACCGGGACTTTATCGCAACATCCTGGCCGTGACCTTTACCAATAAGGCGACAGAGGAGATGAAGCAACGTATTGTCAGCAAACTGAATGAACTAGCTCAAGGTTGCCCAAACGAGTATGTACCCATGCTCGAGAAACGGTTGCATTACACTCCGGAGCTGATTCGTCAGCGTGCTGCAGAAGCTCGGACCAAAATTCTGCACGACTACAGTCACTTTAATATACTCACCATCGATAAATTCTTTCAACGCATTATCCGGGCATTTCTCAAAGAGTTGGATATCGATGCGAATTTCGCTCTCGAACTTCAGACCGATTCTCTGTTAGACAATGCGATAGATCGCCTGATCGAGAAAATTGCCGACGATAAGGCATTACGTCGATGGATTACGGCTTTTGCTGAAGAGAATATTGAAAATAATAATTCATGGGATCTTCGTACCAAGATCCGTAATTTGGGAGTTAAGCTCTTCACTGAACAATACAAAAGTTTACCGGAAGCCTGTCCCAAAGAGACTATTTTAGAGACCATACGTGAGGCTCAGAAGAAGGACCGAGCCCTACTTCAACGCTGGAAACAGCTTGGAGACGAAGCGTTAAAAATTATTGCAGACCACGGTTTGAGCTGTGATGATTTCAGTTATCGTAGCGGCGGATTTTCAGGTTACCTGATCAAGGCAAGTCAAGGCAAATTCGATTCATATGGTCCTCGCGTTACCGATGCCTTGGCATCTGATGAAAAATGGTACAAAAAAACGTCTCCGCGCAAAGCGGACATTCAAGCCATCATTCCACTGGTTCGTCCATTACTCGAGGCTCTATGCAAACTGTACGACGATAATTACCGGTTTCACAACACACTGGTACAGATACAACAAAACTATCGCAGCCTGGCTCTGTTGACCGATCTCTCCGCAGAAATCGACAAGATTTGCCAAGAGCAAGGTATTATGCCTATCTCGGAAACAAACGGTTTGCTGAATCGCCTTATCAGTGGCAATGACACCCCTTTCATTTACGAAAAGGCCGGGAATACCTACTCTCATTTCATGATTGACGAGTTTCAAGATACGTCACAACAACAATGGAAAAACTTTCTACCACTGCTTGATAATGCGTTAGCGCAAGATGATCGCTCGCCTGTTTTATTGGTTGGGGATGTCAAACAATCGATTTATCGCTGGCGAGGTGGAGATTGGCGTATTTTAGGGCATGATGTCAATCAACATTTTCGTGAAATACTCGATCAAACACTTGAAGTCAATTATCGCAGTACAGGAATTATCGTCCATTTCAACAATGAGATCATCGATGCCTGTGTCCAACGGGACAACGAAAATCTGAATGCCCTGATCGCAACCGGCTATGACAATGGCTCTCTGACAAACTCTACCCGGACCGAATTACAAGATATGCTGATCAATGCGTATCACGAGCATAAACAACAAGGGCACAAAGCATTAAACGAGGGTTATGTCCGTATCACCAGCTTCAATAAGGATTTCAACGAAGAGGAAACGGAAAAGACACCGGTGATTGCCACCATCGAAGAGCTCCAGCAACGTGGTTATGCTCCGGGCGATATTGCCTTCTTGGTACGGTCCAACCACGATGGAACAGAAATAGCCAAACAGTTACTCACCTACAAGACTGCACATCCAGAGTCTCCCTACTGTTACGATTTGGTAACGCAAGAAGCACTTACAATCGGGAATGCCCCTATCGCAACATTTATCATTGTCGCATTTAAATTGGCTTCGGTTCCAGATGATTCGATTCGACTGGCCTTGTATAACCAATATTTGAATCGAGACTTTGACACTCCTCTACCGGATGAGGAGAGAACCTTTTTGCAGAATTTACGACTCAAAGGGATTGAAGAGGCGTTCGAAGAGGTGGTACTCCATTATCAATTACAAGAGCACGCCGAAGATATTGCCTATATACAGGCCATTCAAGAAATGGTACATACCTTCAGCACCTCGAAGATTGCAGATTTACCGCTATTTGTCAAATGGTGGGATGAAACCGGACATTCAAAATCGATCAACCTGCCTCAAAATCAACAAGCCATCACCATTATCACGATCCACAAAGCAAAAGGGCTACAATACAAAGCAGTTATTGTCCCGAAATGTGCCTGGAACTTGACACCCAAAAGCACATTACTGTGGGCATCGACTCAAGCGTCCAGTTTCGACGCATTGGGTGCTGTTCCGATCTCATACCGCAAAGATCTGATTAACACCTATTTTTCTGCAGATTATTATCGTGAAACTGTTCTGACCCACATTGACAACATCAACATATTTTATGTAGCCATCACACGTGCCGAAGAGGAGTTGCATCTGATGTTTAAACATGACGACAGATCGACAAAAGATTCCATTAATGATCTGTTAGACTCCATTCTATCTAACAGTCGAACGGACGACCAGTCCACCATCAAATTAGGCGAAATTGAAGGCGTAGTCAAAGAGCTCGAAGACCGTGAAATTTACGAATTTGGGACACCCTTCCACAAACAGCCTGAAGCTATCGTACCTGTACAATCGTCAAGCTATCCGGTTCACAGACCAGATACTAAACTGCGATTTAAACTCGCGACACAACGCTATTTTGATGAAGGTAAGAAGATTCCGTTAGCTCCCCGCAATTATGGCATTCTGATGCACAAAGTATTTGAAAACATCAAACATGAGGGGGAAATCGATGCACAACTTGCGCTGTTGAGAGCCAATGGAACGCTGACCGATGAAGAGGCACAACACTTGCACGACACCATTACAGATGCATTCACCAATCCATTAATTCGTTCCTGGTTCGATCCCAAATGGGATACTGTACGAACTGAAGCAGAAATAGTTGTTCCAAACGACAAATCCACGCTTAAACGTCCGGATCGCGTTGTCACGAAAGGAGCCGAAGCTGTGGTTATTGATTATAAATTCGGATCAAACAAGGAGAAATTGCACTACATGCAGATAAAATCATATATGAAACTCTTGCGTCGAATGGGATACAAGAGTGTTCGGGGGTATCTGTGGTATGTCGAACTCAATGAGGTAGAAACTGTCGAAGCTGACCAAACATTCACTACTATCAAGTCTTAACAAGACTATTCTACCCTATATATAAAACAAATCCCAATTAAAATTCTAACTAGTCGTTGATGAGTAGGCACTCGCATCCACTGGTCTAATTTAACATCAATCACTTAACAATCAGCCGTTTTACACCTCAAAGCAGAAAACATATTCTAGCAAAGGCACTTGATAATAAGTGCTTATCATACTAATCAAGACAAAAAAGAGGGCTACCAGATCGGCAGCCCTCAATCGTATCAATGACTTTACTAATTAGTCGTTCAGTGAGAAACGTTTGTAAGCGACAACAGTTGCATCTTTGTCTGCGCCTTTGATATAAGCACCGACGGTGATCTTGTTGTTCTTAACCAAAGCCTGATTCAACAAGGTATTCTCATTGAGGAATTTGTTGACTTTTCCTTCGGCGATCTTATCCAACATAGCCTCAGGTTTACCCTCCTGACGAGCCTGCTCACGACCGATCATACGCTCGTGCTCAATCACTTTAGGATCGCAATCGGTTTTGTCAATCGAAACAGGAGCCATAGCTGCAGCCTGCATAGCTACATCTTTAGCAACCTCTTTGTCGATATCTTTGTTGAAACCAATCAGGGTACCCAGTTTGCTGTTCATGTGAATGTAGGTCACGCACATCGGAGCCTCGATCTTACCATAGTAAGCCAATTCAACCTTTTCACCGGTCTGACCTGACTTCTCGGTTACGATCTCAGCAACGGTTTTACCATCTTTCACAACAGCCAACAAAGCCTCCAGGTTCTCTGCATCAGCCTCTACAGCGATGTCAAGAATTGATTTGGCAGCAGCTACGAAATCAGCATTCTGAGCTACGAAGTCAGTCTCGCATGCCAAGCAGAGCATATAACCTTTCTGACCAACGATCTTCGAAGTTACAACACCCTGAGTTGCGTGACGATCAGCACGTTTTGCAGCAACCAGTTTACCTTTTTCGCGGATAATATCCTTTGCACGTTCGAAATCGCCTTCGGCCTCTACCAGCGCTTTTTTGCAATCCATCATGCCGGCTCCGGTCATCGCACGGAGTTTGGCAACATCAGCAGCTTTAATATCCATTGTCTTTTTCTTTTTTAAGCAATTTCGAATTATTCTGCAGCCTCAGCTTTGGGAGCTTCAGCCTCTGCAGCAGGCGCTGCTTCAGCAGCCGGCTCAGCTTTTGCTGACTCAGCCTTTACAGCCTTTTTCAAACGAGGTTTCGGCTCTTTCTCTGCTTTGGCAGCAGCTTCAGCAGCCTCTTTCTCTTTCTCGAGCTTGCGTTCTGCAAGACCCTCTGCAATCGCACCGGTTACAGCCTCGAGGATAACAGCCACAGATTTGGTAGCATCGTCATTTGCCGGAATTACATAATCGATATCCGTAGGATCACAGCAAGTATCAACCATTGCAAATACGGGGATGCTCAGGCGTTTTGCCTCTTTCACGGCGTTTGCCTCTTTCTGCACGTCCACAACAAACAGGGCGGCAGGCAGACGGGTCAGGTCAGCAATAGAACCGAGGTTCTTCTCGAGTTTAGCACGCTGACGGCTGATTTGAAGTTTCTCTCTTTTGGAAAAGTTGTCATAAGTTCCATCGGCCGTCATCTTGTCAATCATGGCCATCTTCTTGACAGCTTTACGTATTGTGGGGAAATTGGTAAGCATACCGCCCGGCCAACGTTCCGTAACATACGGCATGTTGACTGCGGATACCATCTCCGCAACTACATCCTTAGCCTGTTTTTTGGTTGCAACAAACAGGATACGGCGACCGCTTTTAGCGATCTGTTTGAGTGCGGATGCGGCCTCATCGATCTTCATCACCGTTTTGTGAAGGTCGATGATGTGGATTCCGTTTTTCTCCATGAAAATATATGGAGCCATTTTAGGATTCCACTTTCTTTTCAGGTGACCGAAGTGAGCTCCGGCCTCCAACAATTGATTAAAATCAGTTCTTGGCATTTTGATTAACTGTTTAAATCTGTTTTAATTCTCTTTACATCAATCGCAGCGGTAGTGTCCTTGACAATCCCCGCGATTTTCCGCAGAGGGGCAATAACCGAGTAGTGCAACCAGAATCGCAGTCTCTGAAATTTGTACCCACTCTGTGCTCCACAGGCGCAGATATTAACGCTTGCTGAACTGGAACTTGCGACGTGCACCGGGCTGACCGGGTTTCTTACGCTCAACCTCACGCGGGTCACGCGTCATGAAGCCGTTCTTTTTGAGCACCGGACGCATCTCTGCATCGATTGCGCAAAGAGCACGAGCGATACCCAAACGGGCAGCTTCAGCCTGGCCTTTGATTCCGCCGCCATCGAGAGTGATGGTGATGTCATAGTTTTCAGTAGTCGAGGTGACCAGCAGAGGCTGTTTTACGACATACTGGAAAATCTCCAGCGGAAAATAGGTATCCAGAGGCTTCTGGTTGATCGTAATGTTACCCTTACCGGGTTTCACGTAAACGCGAGCTACAGCAGCTTTTCTGCGTCCGACGGCATTTACAACTTCCATACTCATTACTTAATCTCGTTTAACTTGATAGTTTTGGGTGACTGAGCTGCATGCGGATGTTCGCTGCCGGCATACACCTTCAGGTTGCGAAGCAAGGCAGCGCCCAGACGGGTGCGAGGCAACATGCTTTTCACAGCCTTTTCTACGATAAATTCGGGTTTCTTGCGCAGATAATCGGCCGGAGTTGCATAGCGCTGTCCACCTGGATAACCGGTGTGACGCGTATACACTTTGTCCGTCATCTTTTTACCCGAGAACTTCACCTTGTCAGCGTTGATGATGATGACGTTGTCACCGCAGTCAACGTGAGGAGTGAAGTTGGGCTTGTTCTTACCACGCAGGATTTTGGCCACCTGCGAAGCGAGTCGGCCCACCACCGCGTCCGTAGCATCGATCAAAACCCACTCTTTGGTGACCGTTGCGGCGTTGGCGGAGATTGTTTTGTAGCTTAATGACTCCACTGTTTTACGTTTAAAAGTTAATACTTGTGTGAATTATGTGATCCATACCCGCATTTTGCGGGCTTGCAAAGATAGTGATTTTCCTTGAAATAAAAAAAATATCGTATTTATCGATAATTTCTTTCCAAATCAGGTTACTCTTCGTAGCCGAAACGACGCAATTGACGGTCGCTGTTACGCCAATCTTCGTTCACCTTGACAAAAAGTTGTAAAAAGACCTTTTTCCCCAAGAACTGTTCCAGATCGGCACGTGCCTCAGAGCCCACCTTTTTGAGTTTGGAGCCTCTATGGCCGATAATAATCCCCTTCTGACTCTCTCGCGAAACATAGATAACCGCCGAAATACGATCGATTGCAGGTTCCTCTTTATACTCTTCGATTGCAATCTCAACGCAATAAGGTATCTCCTTATCGTAATTAAGCAGTATCTTTTCACGAATAATCTCAGACGCAAAAAAACGGAGTGTTTTATCGGTCAAGGCATCTTTGGGATAATAGGGTTCACCCTCAGGCAGCATATCGAGAATCCGATCAAACAACCCTCCAATATTGAATGCATGAGCAGCAGAAACCGGAACGATCACTGCATCTGGTAAAATCTTTTCCCACTCATCTACCAATTTCTCCAACTCCTCTGGCGTTGTCAAATCAATTTTATTGATCACCAAGATCGTTTTGATACCTCTGAGGCGGATTTTATCGACATATTCACTGCGATGGTCTGTCCCTTCGGTTGCATCGGTTACATACAAAATCACATCGGCATCTTTCAATGCCCCCTGCACCACCTTCATCATCGATTCGTGCAGTTTATAATTCGGCTTGAGAATTCCGGGAGTATCGGAATAGACAATCTGAAAATCCTCTCCGTTCACAATTCCCAAAATACGATGGCGCGTGGTCTGGGCTTTCGAGGTGATAATCGAAAGACGCTCCCCCACCAAAGCGTTCATCAGTGTCGATTTTCCCACATTGGGATTACCGATAATATTCACAAAACCTGATTTGTGCATAATCTGTATTTATTTCGTTTTCTAATTTTTAGTCTTCAATCCATCCGGCAGCATGCAACCAATCATCTACAATGATGACATACACGTGTCGTCTGCACCAATTAAATCACTTGTGTTGCACAACATCGCTTTCTCGCGTATCCGTTTTAACAACTCACCATCCAACTGTAATCCAGTCCAACGGTAAATAATATAAGGTATTCGCCTAATTCCACCACAGCGATCGTCTCATTTTGTACCACCAGCTCTCCAAAAACTGGTATCAACCTCCGATTCGACCCGCTCTTCCACCTGATCCGGCAAACGCCAAAAAAGATCGTATCCGATAATCTTTTCCAAATCGTTTACACTCATGGCATAATCACCGAACTTACCGGAAATCTTCTCCTGATTGGGAAGTAAAAAGGCAATGGCATGGTAACGTCCATTCTGCCACACCAACAACGCTTTAAAATATCTGCGTGGCACACCCACTCCTCCTTTGATCCTTGACAAACCGGATACCAACACCGGGCCTGTAACCACATAAAGCGAATCATACTGTTTTGCCCATTTGCGGACCTGTTCTTCCAACAGTCGCCATATTTGCCGGTTAAGTGCCGGCCTCTGGGGTGAAACATTCGACAAATAGAAAGTTGCCTGATTCTCATCTGGTGTATCGTCACGATCGGCAGAGGGAAGCAGGTGTCCCCGATCATAACCGCTGCGAGTATAATCTCGATCACGAGCTGTCGGCCATCCACGTTGTACTACAGTCGGATCGCTGCAAAACGCATTCTGGCGCTCTGTTCCTTTGCGATTCACCTCTGCACGCGTCAACAGATAGGCAACCCATGCAGCCTGCCGATACATCGTATCATAGCAAAGCGTGTAACGAGCGGCCGCGTTCCGCAACACAAACGTGCTATCTTTATAATAAGGTAAAGCCAATCGATCTCCTCGTTTCAGCGCCTGTTGATCACATTCTGTATGATTGCCCCGATTATCCGATACAGCTCCAGCCCTTGAACGGTCATTTGGCGACAACTGACCATCGTGCTGCGAACCTTTTTCACCATCTCGGTTCGAATGGCTGCTTTCACGCTGTTGATTTCGGGAGTTGTGGCAACCATTATCCTTTTGATTTCCATTTCGCTGAGACGATCTAACATCGTCCGACTGTGCAGCCATCTGCGTAGTAGGTACTCCACCACGCGACCCAACCGCCCCTGTTCGGTATGAGACCCACAACAAAAGAGCCACGACACAGAACAACAATACAATTATTTTCCATTGCGTCTTTTTCGAAACACGACGCGTAGCTCGTTTAGGCATAATCTTTAACCGCTTGGAATTTTCTCCCAGTTGGACAAAGGTAAATATTTTCCTACCTTTGTCCCATATTTTACATGAAATTCAAGCAGAAACCCAACACGTATGGCCTCTTCGAACTTCGTTGATTATGTCAAAATTTTCGGACGCTCCGGCAACGGAGGATCCGGTTCCAGCCATTTCCGCCGCGAAAAATTCATCGAATTCGGCGGTCCAGACGGTGGTGACGGAGGCAAAGGAGGCAGCATTATTCTGCGAGGCAATAGTCAATATTGGACACTCATCCACCTCAAATACCAACGCCACATTTTCGCCGAAAACGGTGAACCGGGACGAGGTGCTCGCAGTACAGGAAAAAATGGCAAAGATGTCATTATTGACGTACCACTTGGAACCGTTGCACGTGATGCAGAAACCGGCGAGGTAGTGGGTGAAGTAACCCAAGACGGTGAAGAGCTCGTTTTGTTACCGGGAGGTCGTGGCGGTTTGGGTAACTGGCATTTCCGCACGGCAACCAATCAGGCTCCTCGCTACTCTCAACCCGGAGAAGAGTGCCGTGAAGGTTGGTTTATCCTTGAACTGAAAATTTTAGCAGATGTCGGCTTGGTTGGGTTCCCCAATGCCGGCAAATCCACACTATTGGCGGCTGTTTCAGCAGCTAAGCCCAAAATTGCCAATTACGCTTTTACCACACTGGAGCCCAATTTGGGCATTGTCGAATACCGTGACCACAAATCCTTCGTGATGGCCGATATTCCGGGCATTATTGAAGGTGCGCATGAAGGCAAGGGATTGGGAATCCGTTTCTTGCGTCACATCGAACGCAACTCGATTTTGTTGTTCATGATTCCGGCCGACACGGACAACATTCATGAAGAGTATCAAATTCTGCTGAACGAACTGCAACAATACAACCCCGAGTTGATGGATAAGCAACGACTGTTGGCCATCACAAAATGTGACCTGCTCGATGAAGAGTTGCAAGAGGCATTAACCCAAGAATTACCGGAGGGAATTCCATCCATTTTTATCTCATCGGTATCAGGTTATCATCTTACCCAACTCAAAGATATGATTTGGGATGCCCTTCAAAAAGAGAATCGGTAATCTGATTCTCCAGATCTGTTCACAGACCTGCACGCTCTTCCTCCTTGGCCACAGAACGGTTTAGTCTTGACATGCAGTCAACAACACAATACCCTAAAAGCCGGTTTATATAGCATTTTATAGCACCTCTTCGGGTTCGGGTCACTAAAGGTTTTCATTTACACCACCTTTTGCTTCCCGTCTTGCCTTTTTACATGTCTGCGATCAAGCACACGGCAGGTCTATCTCAAAATCGCGGGGATTCCATAATCACATTACGGGCATCAATCACACGCAATTGATAGCTATTATTGAACCACCCGAGAATCCCCTCTACATAGCCACTTCTTATCGGTAACACATCATCGGCAAAACGGGCATAACGGCTGGTACGCACTAACAGAGTATCTCCGTCAACATTAACTAAATGTCGATTGCTGTCCGAAGCTTCGTCACACCAGGTCAACCCCAACTCTTCGTCCACAAACTGCACCATCTCAAAAGCGACAAAACAGCCGACATGTTTGGGTTCAAGTTCTGCAAAACGAAGTGTATCGGGCAATACAGGCTCGATTTCACCTCTTTTTGACAATCGTCCCGAAATATCAGTTTGCGAAATAAATCCATTCTGATAATCGGCGTCTGATGATACACTACCCAACGTCACATAACCACCATAAGCTCCCACCACCAATCCCTGACATCGAATACGGATTGGCTGTCCAATCGGATAGGTCAAAAACAGATCATCTCCTGACAATTTGATCTCTATACCTCCTGTTGCATCCTGCACGACCAATCCGTAAGGGAATGTCCCATAACGGTCATTTGCCGTCACCACGCCCTGCAACTCCCAATCTTTGGTAATGGGTGTAGCATAACCCGTATAATAACCCTTCAGATAACTGATCGAAACAAGTGCCGTCCCCGCTCCAGGCTCACCGTCACCTCCTTGGGACGGATCGGGATATGGATCACTCTTCTCCACACACCCGATGCACAGTATTCCGAACAATAATGTCTTAAGGAATCGACTACTCCTCCACATCCTGCAGATCCCTCATTTTTAATTGATAGACCGATTTTCCATTGACCTTACCCTGCATCAAAATCCCCGTTAACGATACAGTACCGGTCGGTACCGTCTCCCCGGCAAAAGAGGCATAACCACTGGTTACGACATAAATCGAATCGGACTTTTCATCCCGAAATTTCAAATAGGCGCTTTGCGGAACTCCACTCGCTGAAAGTGATGCCGGCAGAGCCCATGTCGTATCGACAGCACCATCCAAATGTACCCCGTCAAACCGCACCAAGGTACCGAGCCACTCCTCTTTGAGCTCTCCGGCTTTTACCGGGCGTGGGATCACCTCTTCGAATCGTTCATTACGAAACAGATGTTTATCCACTACAACTCTATGATTCATATAATCGGTTTCATAGGCTGCACTGGCCAGCCCCAACTGCAACACACCATTCGTCATACCCAATGTTAACGAATCGACCACTACCGTTACCTGTTGTCCCAATCGATAAGTTGCATAGAGATCATACAATCCGGCACGTATCTCCACCGCGCCTGTTTCATCTTCAATAAAAAAGCTACGATAGAAATTACCGGACTGATCCGATGTCGTAACATATCCCGACACCACTACACTTCGTTGACCAACGACACAAACCGGATCATCCTGATAAAAAGTTCGCAACGTTGCAATATCCATCGTCGTAACCGGTACCGAACCAGATTCCGAATTTGGAGGATCAAACCGGTCGTAATCACAGGATATATTACTGAATAATAGCAACAACAAACCCACGAGCACACCGATTTTCATACACGAACATCGTCGCATAACACGATGTATTACAACAGATTTAACACATCTTATGTTAACAATATTTTGCATCAGAATCGGAAATTAATCGTCAGGTAATAGGTTCTCGGATAGGCATGATAATAGCGTGACGCCATCGGAGCCACCGTTCGGTCCAAACCGCTTCCGGTACGTACCATTCGCAACGGTTCATAACCGCTGTACACAATATGACGACGGTTGGCCAGATTGTTGACCGAACCGCTCAATGTCAAATAACTGCTCTTAATCCGAAACGTTTTACTCACAAAAAGGTTAATTGTCGTAGCATCTCCGAAACGCTCCTGTGCAGTCATTTGCGCCAAAGCCTCCGGAGAGGTTGCATAATCCATCACCCGACGCATACGTCGTACCGGACTAATATCAATATAATTACTGCCCACATAATTCACAGAAACCGCTGCAGTCCACATTTTGGCCCCAGAATAGCGCAACTCCCCTGAAGCTACCACTTGTGGAGTATTTCCCAACCGATAACCTTTCAGATAAGCCGTCGATCCTTCGGCAATCGGCCGGTTATCGTGATCGGCATAAATGGACACTGCCGGATCACTTAAATAGAGGTTACGGCTCCACCCTCCTGCACCACGCACACTCCACCGATCGGTAATCCGCACGGTTACTCCCAGTTCAACACCGGCATACAGTTTATCGATTCCGTTCAACTCCATATTGGCATATTCTCCGGCCAAATCATCATAATAATGGCGGACATCCCCCTCTCCGCGGGTTGTGGTCACATATCCGCACAATCCAATATCGACACTGCGCCACGAGATCCGATATTCCAGTTCTCCAGCCAACAGATTAATCGGTCGGGGATCGGCAACTGTCCGATTCTGATATTCGGGAGCCAAAAACAGCGCATCAGCCACCGGTGCTACATCACCATAAGCAACACGCATCTCCAGGGAGTGCGCCGGTGTAAATGCATAACCAATACCTCCTTTAAGCATATACTCCGTAAAATTCAACTTTTCAGAAGGTCCGAGAGACAGGCTACCGGGGAAAAGCTCCTTTTCGTAACGGCCAATCCTTGAGAAAGAGACTTGAGCGACTTGTCCACCCACATAACCATACAGTCCCAAATTCTGTTCGCTATGCAGATCGGCCAAAGCCCACGCGCCATACGAACTGTAATCCAGGTCGTAATTATACCCATACCGTTCACCCACACCGACCCGACGATTTGGATGTTGCAAATCATTGATCGCTTGATCTCCGTAATACTCATCGTCAATCAGGTAGGGATCGACATCCAACAGATAGTCTCCACCGATCAGATCCTCCAAACGTTGATAACGGGACACCCGATCATTACGCAGTTGAATGCCGCCTCTCAAATAACTCGCATTGTCCATCCGCCAATCAAAAGACGAATTGAGCTGAAAGCTCCGATTCGCCGTCACAGCACTTCCTACCACATAGGAAGCAGGAGATGCCGTGCCATGCTGATTGACATAATACAGCTCATTCCAATTGATTTGAGTCACATTGGGGTCTCTCTGACGCCATGCCTGCTCTACAGCAGTAGCAACTTCGGGGTTTGCCTGATAGCCGGGCATATACCGATAATAGTCAGGCGTTGGGTTGGAGACACTGAACCAATCCAAAGCTGAATAACTGCTTTCACCACCCAAATAGGAGAACACTGTATGAATCTTAAAGTCCTCATCACGTTTGTAATCCCACGCCAAAAGCGCCATAGGTTGCTGAGATTTACGAGTGCGTGAGGAACGGATTCGACCATCCTGATACCCCCAATAGGGATTGTACAACGGATCACCGGTCAACTCAAAAGCCTCTTGAGTTGCGGCGCCCCGTACTCCACGATCTGATGGTGCCAATAAAAATGCGGCTGAAAGTATATGTTTCTTTCCCAACTTTTTGGCGATAGAAGCATACACGGTCCAATCATCCATATAGATGCCACGAATATGCTGATCCCTGCCCCAGCGCCGGGAACCAGCCCCAGCAATAGCCCAACCGCCTTTCATCCATCCGGACGATATCCCCGCCCGCACACCACCACGAAACCGACGGTCGGTAAACATCATACCAACCGATATACGTTTGGGAACGGTTCCTGCCATGCGGGAATAAGCACGAGTATCACCTAATCCACCCAGACTCCATGAGCCTGGAGCTAATCCCGTTTCAGATTCAACTGGTCCGTACGAATTGTAGACGGCACCCATCAAATTCCACTGTTGATTACCCGTCATCGGATCATACAGTGACACGCCATCGATTGAAAAATTACGATAACGATAATCGTAACCTCGCCGATTATAACGAACAAAAGAAAAATTGAAATCAGACAAAGCTGAAAATGCATCCGGATAGGCTTCCAGTGGCATGATCATCAATGATGCATACTCGTCACTGAATTGGAACTGCTCAGCACGACGGACCTCCTCATCGTAATCATCGGAGGTCAACACACCACCTTGTGCCAGCATCCGATACGGCACAAACATGACAAAAAGGACAATGAGGATATGTTTCATTGGGGTACCGTACATTACGGCCAAAGCTGGTTATTGCAGTTAACCGATTGATAGTTTCACTTCCTCCGATCAATTACTCCTAAAATAGCAAAATCAGACTAAAACATAAAATATTCGGATTGTTTTATTTCAATCACACAAAAAAAAGAGAGAAGATTCCTATAGGGATCTTCTCTCCTTTTTTCAATATCGACTAATTACGGAATTACAATAAATTCCGCATTCATTGTATCGTCCTAATTACTCTGCAGGCTGCTGTGCAGGAGCGTCAGGCTGAAACTGAGGAGCTTGCTGAGCTGCATCTTGTGTAGTCTGCTGCTGTGCAGGAGCCAACAGGTTTTCATTACCTTCGGTTGCCTGCTCGATAGCTCTCTCCATTGCACCTTTGCTGTTAGCAATATTGGCCGATGGCATAGTCATGGTAGCTGCAAGGCTCAACACAAAAATAGCAATTGCCAACCCCCAAGTAAATTTTTCAAGGAAGTTGGAAGTTTCGCGAACGCCCATCACCTGGTTCGATGCACCGAAATTGGCTGCCATACCGCTTTTAGGATTCTGGGCCAACACTGAAAGAATCAGCAAAACACTTGCAATAAGAATCAATACAATGAAAAAAATATACATTTCGTTACTTGTTTAAACGATTACAAATTCATCAATCTTTCGGATTTTCATTAATCCGGTCGATAATTTCGGCAAAATAAACACTTTTTTCCGGATATAGCAAACTTAATTTGGTATATATTGCTTTAGCTCGCTCCGTTAGCCCTTGTGTTCGATAAATTTCAGCCAACTCTTCTGAAATCATATCGTCATCTTCTTCCACCGAGTCAGCTGATATATCCCCTTCCGGAATACCTTCTCGGGGAACCATGCGTTTAGGCTCTTCTGCCAAAAAACGATCTATCACCTCCAACGTCAAATCAGCGGATCTATGCTGCTCTTGATCTGCTGTAGCATCCGTATTCATCTGATCGTTTCCTTGCCCAAGCATTGTATCCTCAGACAGTCGCGATTCAGATCCAGATGCAGAAACACATTCAGCATCCACAGATACGGAACGATCCTGCGACGGATGATCACATGTATGTGAAATCTCTCGTTGTGCTATTGAAAATTTAGAAGCACCAGACTCCACAGGGAGCGCTTCCGATTCTGTAATTAACGTTGCTGTTTCATTCACAGCAACTTCATGCTGATCCGCAACATTAGAAACGTCTGTTTGTAATTCCACATTTTCCGGCTTCTCCCTCTTCGACATTGTCTCCAAAGAAGAATAAATCGTACCGCAGGGTGTATTATCTACTACTTTATTCAGCCCTACAGAACGCAACAATATATCCGGAACAGGACGAACTGTCAGACGCAATGCCAATTCAGGATCAATTTTACCACTGATCCTCGATTGCACAATTCGCGCCGTTGTAAACCACGGATACCGCCGAATCAATGCTTGCAATACGGCATTTGATGGAATTTCAGCACTGTCGGGACGACCAAGATATTGATTAAAAGCATCCATTACCAGTTGGCTACTGCATCATTAAAGATATTTTCGACCAATTGCTCAACAATTTCAGGGATCAATGTACCTTCAGCCTCCTGCAACAGTTGAGAACTCGGGTAATCCGAATACGCTGAAAAGGTTTTATCATAATTGTATTCAGGTTGAAACGCATTGGTAAAACGAACACGTACCGTAATGGTCAATCGGTTCATAACCGCTGTTTCATTTCCTGAAATGGCCGCAGGCGTGGAAGTATAGTTGGTAATTTCTCCTTCGAATTGTAAATCACCATTTTCAGGCACTACTGCCAACCGGGTTTGGCTGGTAAAACGATCCTGCAACGCATCCGTCAATGTAGAACTGAGGATCGGAGCTACCAGCAAGGCATTGTTCGGGAAACGAGCGATCGATACGGTTTGAATTTCCGGTGCAATCGAAGCCCCCGAAAACGAATATTTAACCGTACACCCACTCAACAATAAAGCGCATACAAACGCCATGACCGGCATGAACCATCTCAAGGTTACACTGTATCTTTTCCGATTAATATTCATCGATTCCCAATTCTTTGATTTTACGATAAAGCGTACGCTCTGAAATAAAAAGATCTTTAGCTGCCTCACGACGTTTGCCGCCATGACGACGCAAAGCCTTAATAATCGCCTCACGCAACACCTGTTCTTTTGTCAGACCTTCACGTGCTGCCGGTTCTTCGATCACCTCTTCGGGTTCCGCATAATCATTGAAGGATACCGGCATCGGATGTACAGTCGGCGTCGAAACTGGAGCCGGCAAATTTCGAGGTAACAAAGCTGTCACATCTCCTCCCTTATGGTCATACCCCCGATGCTCAGCCATTAGCTCCGCCATCATCCGCTTCAGATCGTTCATATCATTCCGCAGATCAAAAAGCACTTTGTAGAGCAATTCTCTCTCTTCATTGACTTCGCCCTGAGCCTGCGGTCTGAAAACAGGCACCGATGAAGGGGCATAATCGGGAAGATACTTCTTGAGAATATCAGCCGTGATATTACGAGATTCTTCGACCGCTGAAATTTGCTCTGCCACATTTTTTAACTGACGAATATTTCCCGGCCAAGGATAGGTCTCCAATACCTGCCGAGCTCCCTCATCCAAGGTAATAACAGGCATGCGATACAGCGTGGCAACATCTACCGCGAATTTACGAAACAACAGATAGATATCACCTTTGCGATCACGCAATGGCGGCACTGTAATCGGAACCGTATTGAGACGATAATAGAGGTCTTCACGGAAGCGTCCATCACGAACCGCATCGCGCAAATTAATATTTGTCGCTGCTACTACACGCACATTGGTTTTTTGTGTTTTGGAAGAACCAACGCGAATATATTCACCAGTTTGCAATACACGTAACAAACGGACCTGAGTAGTATGGGGCAATTCAGCCACCTCATCCAGGAAAATTGTCCCGCCATCGGCCACTTCAAAATATCCTTTGCGACTCTCGGAAGCTCCCGTAAAAGCGCCTTTTTCATGACCGAACAGTTCGGAATCAATCGTTCCTTCGGGTATAGCACCACAGTTTACAGCAATGTATGTCCCATGCTTACGCGGGCTATTGGCATGTATAATCTGAGGAAACACCTCTTTACCGACACCACTTTCACCAGTAATCAATACCGAAAGGTCAGTCGAAGCTACCCTTACCGCCACCTCCAAGGCTTCGTTCAGAGCCGAATTATTACCAATTATGTTGAATCGCTGTTTGAGCGTCGTTAAATCCATTGCCATTGTCTAATCGGATTAACGTTTGGATTTTGTTTTTGCGGCCTCTTTGGCTGCTGCCTCAGCGGCTTGAATCGAATCCTCTTTTTGAATAGAATCCAACACAGCAGGACGTTGATGTACCGGAAGCTCCATGGGATCTATTTTCGGAGCGGACGATGAAGCGAAAATCACACCATATATAATTGCACCCAACGCAATGATCGCTGCGACTATCGCAACCACCAAAAACTTATCAGTTCCCTGACGTTGTTGCGGCTGAGGTTGGCGTGGTGGCATACCGGCTCCGCCATACGGAGGAACCGAAGCACCCCCTTGAGGCTGTCCATACGGAGAACCACCATAAAAAGAAGGTTGTCCCGGCATATTGGGACGTGCTTGTGTCTGCTGATTCTGAGCTGGCTGTTGTGCAGCTGGTCGGCCTTGCTGTTGTTGCGTATATTGGGATGAAGCATACGAAGACTGAGGCTGCATCTGCTGAGGCCGACCTTGCTGACCAGGACGCTGATAACCAGATTGTGTAGCAGGACGAACATCTCCTGCCATTGCAGAGCGAGCCGAAGCAGCCTGAGTTGCCTGGGATGAAGGCTGCGCTGTAGCCGAACGAGATGACATCGTTCCGTTTGTCTGAGTCGTACCACCTGTAATATTCGCCTGAACAGATTGGGGGCGAGAAGAGGTTACACTACCCTGATTTGGAACATTTACACCCGCACCAACATTAGGCGCATGATTTCCCGACTGACTTTGTGCTTGATATCCCGAAGCCCCATTCGAGCCAGGCTGACCATAAACAGGTTGAGATGGAGAAATCGGAGACTGCCCTACTCGTGATGCTCCGCCCATTGATGAGGATGCGGCTGTAGATGCAGGCTGTGATGGCGCCACTGGACGTGCTGCAGAAGTTCCAGGTGTAGTCGGTATTTTATTGTCACGTAGATCTGTTTCCAGATAACAAACTCCATTCGAGTCGACCTTCAACTGGCCAATACCCTCTACAACAAAACAGCCACGTTCTGTGACACTCTTTTTAACTTGTGCAACATATTCAGCAATAACACCGTACGCCTCTTCACTGCTCAAACCATAATTTGAACTGAGCAAACCGGCCAATACACCATCATCTTTTTTCAGGAAAGGAACAAAAACGATTCCCCCATCAGTATCCTTATGCAGGAAAGCTCCAAATTGGGGAATAACGATGCGTTTCCCAGCCTTAAGGCTATCTACTATAATTTTATTAACCATCTCCTTATAAGTTTAACCTGTATATCAAGTTAGAATGTTCTTATAGTGCAAGAACACATTGACCCATTCTACACCATATAACAAAAATAGACCTTTTTCTCAATAGAAACAAACAAACCATCCCAAATCAAAATAGAATACTTTTCTTTTCCCCTATTAGAAAACAAAAGTCATACCGTTATGCGAAAGCATCTGCCAAACCGATTTTCTTACCACCTCCTGTTCTCAGTTAAAAGTGATAAATCATCGATGCGACCGGTATCTTCATCGCAGATTTAAACACTGCAAATATCGAATAACAACTTAATATAGATATTATTTCATGCTAAATATTGCTTTTCACAAAAAGTTTCCCCTCCTTTGCAGTGAAATTTTCGTCAAAGTAGCTCAGCTACATCACCAATTTTTTACCAAAGTAGCTTAGATGGATTAACCATTAAATTCATTAACCGAAGATGAAAAACAAATACATTGATCTTATCGAACAGACCTTCGAATTTCCTCAAGATGAATTTTCGGTCCAAGACAATGAGTTGAATTTCCATGATATTCCCTTGATGGATATCATTAAACAATATGGTACTCCGCTAAAGATTACCTATTTACCCAAGATCTCTTCGCAAATTCAACGGGCCAAACGTCTCTTCAATGTCGCAATGGCAAAAGTTGACTACCAAGGCTCGTACAACTACTGCTACTGTACGAAAAGTTCACATTTTTCATTTGTTCTGGAGGAGGCTCTCAAAAACGACATTCACCTCGAGACCTCTTCAGCTTATGACATTCACATCATTCGGGCTCTGTGTGACGGAGGGTTGATCAATAAAAGCAGCTACATCATCTGCAACGGCTTCAAACGTCCTCAGTATGTAGAAAATATCGCATCATTGGTTAATGACGGGTTTGAAAACACCATTCCGATTTTGGATAACAAACGGGAACTGAACCTGTTGGACAATGCCATTAACCGTCCTTGCCAAATAGGTATCCGTATCGCATCGGAAGAGGAGCCTAAATTTGATTTCTACACATCTCGCTTGGGTATCCGATACAATGACATCCTCGAGTTCTATCAAAGCCGCATTAAACCCAATAAGAAGTTCAAACTGAAAATGCTGCACTTCTTTATCAACACGGGCATTAAAGATACAGCATACTATTGGAACGAGTTGAATAAATGTTTGGGGATCTACTACGAGCTAAAAAAGATCTGTCCGGATCTCGACTCTTTGAATATTGGAGGAGGTTTCCCAATCAAGAATTCGCTGGCCTTCGATTACGATTACGAATACATGGCAGAAGAGATTGTATCCCAAATCAAACACTTCTGCGAACAATCCGGAATTCCCGAACCGAATATCTTTACTGAATTCGGTTCTTTCACTGTAGGAGAAAGTGGAGCAACTCTCTTCTCGATTATCAATCAAAAACAGCAGAACGACCGAGAGCGTTGGTATATGATCGACAGCTCGTTCATGACGACTCTGCCTGATATCTGGGGAATCAAACAACGTTACATCTTGCTGGCAATCAACCACTGGGATTTGGAATACCAACGGGTGTTCCTAGGCGGTCTAACCTGTGACAGCGAAGACTTCTACAACGGAGAGTCCCACTCAAATGCCATCTTCCTGCCTAAACTGGTAGATGAGACACAATACATCGGTTTCTTCCACACAGGAGCTTATCAGGAATCACTTGGTGGTTACGGAGGTATACAACACTGCTTGATTCCTGCTCCGAAGCACATCATTATCGATCGAGACAAAGACGACAACGAATATTATACACGTCTCTTTGCCAAAGAGCAGAGCTACAGATCCATGATGCGTATCCTCGGATATTAACAAATCATCCATACACAATCAATAAAGGCGGCCCGTTGGGTCGCCTTTATTTTTATACTGACAATTGGATTCAACACAAATTTTGACTTGCAGATGATCGTGTTACGCGACACACAGTCCCATCTCCAAAGAAGGGGCACACCTACTGCATATTCTCAATTTTATTGAGCATTTTAAGAGTCGCCTTAATCGCTGCTTCTGTTTGGTCTGCATCCAAACCGCGCGTCTTAAAACTCTGTCCCCTGTATTCCCAACTAATAAACGTTTGTACAAAGGCATCCGTACGACCTCCGGGAGGAATCGTGACTGCATAATTGGTCAACATCGGGAAATCGCGATGCAGATGATCCTTGTATATCCTGCGCAACGCCTTCATGAACGCATCGTACTGACCATCACCCGAAGCAGTCTCTTCATAATCTGCATCATTGATACGGATCTTAAGCGTTGCAACCGGATGCAGTCCCTGTCCCAATGAAAGATTGTAATTCAGAATATGTACTTTATTCTCTTGAACATCCTGTCGCAGAATGTCGGCAATGATATAAGGCAGATCATCGGAGGTTACCATCTGTTTCTTGTCTCCCAGTTCGATAATACGATCCGTAACCTTACGCATTGACTCGTCATCGAGATCAATACCCAACGCCTGCAAATTCTTCAAAATATTGGCTTTACCAGAGAGCTTACCCAGCGCATACTCCCGTACTCGACCAAAACGTTCGGGTAACAAATCGTTATAATAGAGATTATCTTTATTATCTCCATCGGCGTGAATCCCTGCGCATTGTGTAAACACATTCTCTCCAACCACCGGTTTGTTAGGCGGGATCCGCACACCGGTATAGGTCTCAACCACGCGACTTACATGGTTGATTTTGCGCTCAACGACCCCATTGGGACATTTGAGTTGGTCATTCAACACAGCAATCACACTGGACAAAGGTGCATTTCCGGCCCGTTCACCCAAGCCATTGATGGTAGTATGGACACCTTGTACACCCGCTTTGACCGCCGCAAATACATTCGCAACTGCCAGATCGTAGTCGTTATGCGCATGAAAATCGAAATGGACATCCGGATAACGGCGTACCATTTCACTACAAAATGCAAAGGTGTTGTCCGGATTGAGAATACCCAGCGTGTCGGGAATCATGAAACGACGGATCGGTTGATCCTTCAGGGAGTCCATCATGGCATATACATATTCGGGCGAATGGATCATCCCGTTGGACCAATCTTCCAAATAGATATTCACCGCAATACCCATAACCGTTGCCTGGGCAATCACCTCGCGAATATCGGCTGCATGTTGCTCTTGAGTTTTACGCAGCTGGTATGTACAGTGCTTCTGCGATCCTTTGGCCAACAGATTAAGCACTTTACAACCGGTCGATGCAATCCAATTCAACGACACCCCATTATCGACAAACCCCAACACTTCAATCCGATCAAGAAACCCTTGTTTGCGCGCCCAGGCTGCAATACGACTTGCACACTCAGCCTCTCCTTCTGAAACACGCGCCGATGCAATTTCAATTCGATCAACGTGCAATTCATCGAGTAACAATTTGGCGATACTCAACTTTTCGCGGACTGTAAATGAGACTCCGGAGGTTTGTTCCCCATCACGGAGTGTTGTATCCATTATTTCGATCATCGTCGTAACATTCAATCTTTGCAAAGATACAAAACTGCCCCACTTCACCAAGAAAACGAGAGACTATCTCACTTTGCACACAGGTTTATGATAAAAAACTCCGGCCGATCGAAATCGGGCCGGAGAGAACTATTGTCAATCGTATCCCTATTTGCGAGCTGCTTCGAAACGCTCGATTTCAGGACGAATGCTTATCAGATAATCGACATCATCATAACCATTGAGCAGACACTCTTTTTTATAGCCATCGATATCAAACGACGCAGACTTACCTGTCGATAGAATGGTAAAAGTCTGATTTTCGAGATCTACTTCAAACTTGGCTGCTAAATCTGCTTTGATCGCCTCGAAGATTTCATTGAGGAACTCTTCGCTGACACGGATCGGTAACAGACCATTGTTCAAAGCATTGTTACGGAAGATATCGGCAAAGAAACTCGATACAACAACTCTGAAGCCATAATCGAAAATGGCCCACGCCGCATGTTCACGGGATGACCCACACCCGAAATTTTTAGCTGCTACGAGAATTTCTCCACCATAACGTTTATCATTCAACGGGAACGATGCAACCTGATTTCCGGCTTTATCATAACGCCAATCTCGAAACAAGTTATCACCAAAACCCTTACGTTCAACCGCCTTGAGGAAACGAGCCGGAATGATCTGGTCGGTATCGACATTTTCGATCGGCAGCGGCACTGCGGTCGAAACCAACTTCGTAAATTTAGGTATAGACATGATTTTACTTTTTTATTTTCCGATTAAACACTCCGGCCTACAAACCGAATACTTCACGCGGATCGGCAATACAACCGGTCACGGCAGCGGCAGCTGCTACCAGCGGACCCGCCAACAGGGTACGCGCTCCAGGCCCCTGACGCCCTTCGAAATTACGATTCGAGGTTGAAACGCTATACTTACCGGCTGGGATCTTGTCTGCATTCATCGCCAAACAAGCCGAGCATCCCGGTTGACGCAACACGAAGCCAGCCTCTTCGAGAATCTTATCCAACCCCTCAGCACGAGCCTGAGCCTCGACCTGTTTGGATCCCGGCACCAACCATGCTGTTACGTTAGGAGCCTTTTTACGCCCCTTAACGGCCATGGCAAACTGACGGAAATCTTCGATACGGCCATTTGTGCAGCTACCGAGGAATACATAATCGATCTTCTTGCCGAGCATCGGCTCACCGCTCTGGAAGCCCATATAATCGAGTGCCTTGTCGAAGCTAACCTTATCGCTTCCGCTCAATCCTTCACCCGAAGGTACCGTAGCCGTCACAGCCACACCCATACCCGGATTGGTTCCGTAGGTAATCATCGGCTCAATATCGGCTGCATCGAACGTGTATTCCATATCAAAATGGGCATCCGGATCTGAATAGAGCTCTTTCCACCGCTCAACAGCCTTATCGAAATCTGCACCCTGCGGGGCATGTTTACGACCTTTGACATAATCAAAGGTGGTCTGATCCGGGGCAATCATACCGCCACGTGCACCACACTCGATACTCATGTTGCATACGGTCATACGCTCCTCCATCGAGAGGTCACGGATCGCCTCACCGGCAAATTCAATAAAGTGGCCCGTTCCACCCGAAGCTGAGATTTTCGAGATGATATACAAAATAATATCCTTGGCGGTAACGCCTTTTTTACGTTTACCATTCACGGTAATGCGCATTGCTTTGGGTTTGGGCTGGAGAATACACTGTGAAGCAAAAACCATCTCCACCTCCGAAGTTCCGATACCGAAAGCAACTGCACCAAATGCACCGTGAGTCGAGGTATGGCTATCTCCACATACGATCGTCATACCGGGCTGAGTAAAGCCCTGCTCCGGACCAATAATGTGTACAATTCCATGACCGGGACTTCCCAGCGGAAAGTATTCAATACCGTTCTCTTCGCAGTTGCGACGGAACGATTCGAGCTGATTACGGCTCTGCTCTTCAGCAACCGGCAAGTGCTGATCGACAGTCGGCACGTTATGATCAGGCGTTCCGGTCGTCTGAGCCGGACGAGCCACCTTCAATCCCCGTTTTTTCAATCCGAGGAATGCCACCGGAGAGGTTACCTCGTGAATATAATGACGATCGATGTACAGTACACTACGTCCTCCATCCAATTCGCGGACAACGTGTGCATCCCACACCTTGTCAAATAATGTCTTTCCCATGTATGTTTTTATTTCGACGTTTGTTTACTATTCGCTTTTTTTGGCAGTCACTCCCAACAAATTCAGGGCATCAACAAAGGCCTCCACCGAAGCCCGAACCGTATCGGTATGAGCTGCAAAACCATGTACACAATTTTCACCACAGCACGTGCGCATATGGACACGTCCCACATCGTCACTGCCTTTATTCATCGCCTGAATCAAGAATTCGGTAATCATAACTTTCTGATCAACCAAAGACTTGATTGCGCGAACAGCTGCATCAACCGGACCATTACCCGTACTGGTTGCTGTATACTCCTTACCACCAATCTCCAAAATCACAGTAGCCGTCGGAAGCAATGTACCAGAAAGAACCTGCAAATATTTTAATTTCAGATGTTTCTGAATCTTTTCTCCAGTCGCATCTCCAACTAAATAGAGCAGATCATCATCCCGAATGTCCTTTTTCTTATCGGCCAATGCCAAGAATTTTTCATAAACGGTATCCAAATCTTTTTGCTCCAACTTGAATCCCAGCATTTCAAGACGGTGATGCAGCGCCGCACGACCACTACGAGCCGTCAGAGCAATTACCGATTCATCCAGTCCTACATCTTTCGGATCAATAATCTCATAATTGGCACGATCCTTCAGCACACCATCCTGATGAATACCCGATGAATGGGCAAATGCATTACGACCAACAATGGCTTTGTTAGCCTGTACAGGCATATTCATCAAGTTCGACACAAGACGGCTTACGGAAATCAATTTTTGGGAATTGATACCCGTATCTATACCCAAATGTTTATGACAACGCAACGCCATCACCACCTCTTCCAATGAGGTGTTACCCGCACGTTCTCCGATACCGTTAATGGTCACTTCAACCTGGCGTGCACCATTGATCACACCGGACAACGAATTGGCTGTTGCCATACCCAGGTCATTATGACAGTGGGTTGAGATAATTGCTTTGTGAATGCCATCCACGTGCTCCATCAAATAGGCAATTTTTGCACCATATTGAGATGGAAGACAATACCCCGTCGTATCGGGAATATTGACAACAGTAGCGCCGGCTTTAATAACAGCCTCTACGACTCGAGCCAGATACTCTTCATCGGCACGGCCGGCATCTTCTGCATAGAATTCTACATCTTCAACGTACTTTTTGGCATACTTGACAGCAGCGACAGCACGTTCAATAATTTCTTCGGGGTTGGATTTCAACTTCGAATAGATATGTTCATGCGAAACACCAATTCCAGTGTGAATACGTTTGTGTTTCGCCAATGCGAGAGCATCAGCCGCCACATCAATATCTTTGGCAACGGCACGCGTTAATGCACAAATCGTAGGAAGTGAAACCGCTTTAGAAATTTCGCGGACAGAATTAAAATCACCGGGACTCGAAATCGGGAAACCGGCTTCGATAATATCGACGCCAAGTGCCTCAAGAGCTCGGGCTACCTCAATTTTTTCGACGGTGTTAAGTTGGCAACCAGGAACCTGTTCACCATCCCGTAAGGTCGTATCGAATACAAATAATTTTTCGCTCATTATAGATGATGTTGCTGTTTAACCAATTTTGGCTATATGCAAATGTATTCGAAAAGAGACAAGAACGACGCAATTCAAAAAGAGATTTACGACATCAAAACCAAACCATAAAATAATTAAACACCTATAAATCAATTATATTAACAACAATACACAAAAGAAATGATCCGATGGCTAAAAGGATTTATCCCCTACCAGTTTGTTCATTTAGATTACAAAGGTGTCCGATTTACTCCTAAAAAACGATCGACAAGTAGTAATGAAGGATATGCTGACTTTCAAATCAGCAATTAACATATCATAGAGAAGAGAGAAACAACTATGATTTACGACCCAACAATAGACGAGCCTGCTCAACAGCAGCCTGAGTCACAGCAGATCCACTCAGCATTTTGGCGATCTCGTTTACCCGCTCATCAGCTGTAAGTTCACGAATACGGGTTTGCGTTCCATTCGGAGTATCCTCCTTGTACACAAAGAAATGGTGATCTCCTTTGGATGCGACTTGCGGCAAATGAGTGATATTGATCACCTGCAACTGCGCTCCCAATGCGGTCACGATCTCCCCCATTTTGTCGGCAATAGCACCCGACACACCGGTATCGATCTCATCGAAGATAATCGTCGGAAGTTGCATATGGCTTACCACAAGAGCCTTCAATGCTAACATCAAACGTGACATTTCACCACCCGAGGCTACCTTTTCAATAGGTTGCAACGCTGTATTACGATTGGCTGTGAACAGGAAGCGAATCACATCTGCCCCATCTGCTCGCAACTCGCCAGCCGGATGTACGTCAACTTGCAACTGCGCCGAAGCCATTCCCAAACGAGCCAACTGCTCCATCACATATTGTTCAATTTTCGGAGCTGTGTTTTTACGTCCATTTGTAATGTCTGCGGCCAATTTAGAGGCTTTCTCCTGTAATACTCCGATCCTTTGCGCAAGTTCAGCCAAACGTTCTTCGTATGAATCAATACCATTTAACCTTGCCGCATACTCTGCCTGCAAAGCCAATAGGCCAGATACAGAATCCTTCTTATGTTTCTGTTGTAACGAGTAGATCAAATCCAAACGTTCCTGTGTCTGCTCCTGACGTACCGGATCTACCTCAATCCGATCCCCCTCTGCTGAGACCTCAGAAGCAAGATCCTTCAAATCCAACAAGGCACTGTGCAAACGCTGATAAAATTGCTCAGCCTGAGGATAGACCGACTGCAACCGTCCTATAGACTGTTCTGCACTCTTGAGTTGTGTCAGTACCCCCTCGTCGTCGCCTTCCAGCATTTGAGAGGTCCACATCAAAATCTCTTTGATCTCAACCGCATGGCTCAACTCCTCCAGCAGGGTTTCTAACTCCTCTTGTTCACCTTCGTGCAAATTGGCCGCCTGCAACTCCTCCAACTGATAAGCCACATACTCACGGTCCTTGCTGGTTGCATCAGCTTCACGTTGCAAATCCTCATGCTGACGTTTTACTTCATTCAGTTCCGCATATACGGAACGATACTGCTCCAACAAAGGCAAATGCTCTGCAACACTATCCAACAGCGTAGTTTGGAAACGACTTTCTCCAACCAACAAGGTTTGATGTTGAGAGTGAATATCGATTAATCGTTCGCCAATCGCCCGCAATGCTGTTAATTGCACAGGTAAATCATTCACATATGCACGGCTTTTACCTGCTGAAGTGATCACTCGGCGAATGAGGCAAGGCTCCTCGTAGTCAATATCAAGCGTATCAAACAGCTCTTCGAGATGATAACCCTTCAAATCGAACTCAGCCTCGACTACACAATTACGTCGCGGATCACGCAACACGCCGCTCTCTACTCGATTGCCAAGGATTAATCCTAATGCGCCCAACAAAATGGACTTACCCGCACCAGTTTCACCGGTAATGATATTCAATCCCGGAGCAAACTCAATGTCGAGCTTATCGATCAATGCATAATTCTCTACCGACAATCGCTTGAGCATGGCGCAATCTATCTAATTTTGGAATTATTTCTCGTTCAGACGTCGTTCAATCTCATCGACAATATCGCACGCAACTTCCCGTTTCGATTTCAAACCGAATACCCGTTTATCTCCTTCACGATCAATAATCGTAATACGGTTTGTATCGACTCCGAAACCGGCTCCAGCTTCTGCCAACGAATTTAGAACGATGAAATCCAGATTTTTTTTCTGCAATTTCTTAGCAGCATTTTCCTGTTCATGATCGGTTTCCAATGCAAAGCCAACCAACAGCCGATCCGCTTTAATCCGCCCTAATTCAGCTGCAATATCATGAGTCTGATGCAGAGTCAATGTCCACTCTCCATCCTGTTTTTTAATCTTGGTATCTGCCACCTCGACAGGTGTATAATCCGCAACGGCAGCACACATAACAGCACCGTCACACTCTGGGAACCAAGTTAGCGCTGTCTGATACATCTCCTCGGCCGTCAATACATCCACGCGCTTTACTCCTTGCGGGGTCTCTAACGCAGTTTTTCCGCTAATCAGAACTACTTCGGCTCCTCGACGATTCAACTCTTCGGCCAATGCATATCCCATTTTACCGGACGAGTGGTTCGAAATATAACGTACCGGATCAATCGGCTCAATCGTAGGTCCAGCAGTCACTATCAGTTTACGCCCTTTTAAAGGCAAATAGGCCTGCGGAGCGAAAGAATCTGAGGCCTCACATACAGAACCATCTGTATAATCGCTTGCCACACTATTCCGATCACTATCTTGGCATACATCTGCGTCATCAACCTCTTTAGCAAAAAAGGCATCCAATACAGACACAATACGTTCTGGTTCCTCCATGCGACCTTTACCCTCCAACCCGCTGGCTAATTCACCGGTCTCAGGTTCAATAATATGGTCTCCGTTCCGGCGCAAAGTCTCCAAATTGGATTGTGTAGCGGGATGAACAAACATATCCAGATCCATAGCCGGAGCTACAAAAACCGGACAACGTGCCGATAAATAGGTGGTAAGCAAAAGGTTGTCAGCTATACCATTTGCCATTTTCGCGATAGTATTGGCTGTAGCCGGCGCAATCACATAAGCATCCGCCCACACACCCAAACTTACATGAGAATTCCATTCTCCGTTTTCAGGATTGAAAAACTCAACCAGAATCGGATGTTTACTCAATGTGGCCATTGTGAGCGGAGTGATAAACTCTTTGGCCAATGGTGTCATCAGCACACGTACCTCGGCACCTGCTTTGACTAGTAATCTGACGAGTATCGCAGCCTTGTAGGCTGCGATACTTCCTGTCACTCCGACGATTATTCTCTTTCCTGCAAGCATACCGCAGGTATTATTTCGATTTCAAATAAATTCTTATTTCGTTTGAGCTTCTGCATCACTCTCACGATAATACACCTTGCCAGCGAGGAACTCCTCAGTAGCAATAATAGCTGGTTTCGGCAATTTCTCGTAATACTTAGAAATCTCAATCTGCTCACGATTTTCGAAAGTCTCCTCCAACGAATCGCTCGCACTAGAGAAATCGGCCAACTTACGATTCAACTCTTGTTTAATTTCACTGGCAACCTGATTGGCCCGTTTTGAAATAATCACAACCGATTCATAGATATTACCCGTCTTAACATCCAGATCAGTCAATTTACGGGTAATGGTGTTGTTGGGAATGTTACTTTTTTTGAGTTCCATTTTGTATGGTGCTGTTTTCAAGTTTTAACTCACTACTTTTTCTTAATTTGCGCGGATTCAAAATCCCATCTGGAGATATTTTTTGGGATTGAACAGGTTTTAATTCCGGAACATTGTCTGGATCAACATCATCAATCGCATGTTTCCCCGATTTGGCTTTTTTATGAGCCTCTGCTGTTTCTTTAGCTTTCTCTTTCGCAGCCTCTTTTGCACTAAACTTATCAAGGAATTTTTTAGAATCCGCCTGCATTTTATCCGCCTCTTTACGATATGCACTTTCTGGATACTCTGCTACAAAGCTGTAATAAGCATCCTGCATATCCATATAGCGCTGCCGTTGTTTGGTCTCAACACTATTCTTAGCATATAAATAGTGTGAACGAACTATTAAATATGAGAGCAACTCACGGTGATTACTTTCGGGATACGTATTAATAGCATTACGCAACGCAACAATTGCCGAATTGTAATATCCAATATCGTAATACAATTTAGCGTTTTCCATCGCTTTGTCATAAATCCGTTGCTGCAAATCATTAATACATTCTTGCAGCGACTCCTTTTTGGAACTATTAGGGTAGCGATTCAAATATTCATCAATCGCAACAATAGCTTGACTTGTCGTAGTTTGATCTCTTCTCGATGAAGGTGACGAATAATACAACCCCTTTGCATACATATATTCCGCATCCTCTACAAACGGACTACGTGAATATGTTCGGCGGAAAGCATCAAAAACTTTACCACTGGTTACAAAATCGCCATCTTTATAAAGCGCAGCGCCATAATAATAAGCTAGAGTATCAGCTCTTTCCGTACCGGCAAAAATCTGATTCAAGCTCTCCATCAATAAGGCGCACTTGTCATATTTACCCTCATTGTAATACTCGATGGCTCGAGTATATTTTTTATCGTTGTCGTCGCTCTTCAGCAACTTATTAAACGCGCTGCATGACACCGACCCTAACGCCGCCAACAAAACGAGATATTTGCAATAAAGGTGTTTCATCTTCATCTACAATGCTTTAAGCCGGATCCACAAACAGCAAGGCTAGCCCTACAATCGAGGATTGGGCAAAGTTATGTATTTTTAACGAGTTGAAAAAACATATATTGTTTTTCTGTAGAAAAAAGTATCTTTTTTACACATTTCTAAAATAAGGTATGTAAACCTGAAGTCACAGTAAGTATAAAGACGTATTTTACTATTTTAGGGCTTTTCATCTCAGTACAAACACCACATTGAGCCGAAAATTTACATAAATTTGCGTGAATTAAAATTTTTAGGAGACTCTTTATCTGAGCCTCAATACCGCTTAATAATTCTGAATTGAATTAATTTAACCTTATTAATAACTACTGTTGTGGATATTTTTGAACGCATACATGAGAATGCCGGTGGCCCAATTGGCCAATACCAAAAATTGAGTCATGGCTACTACTCTTTCCCGAAACTTGAAGGTGAAATCGGCCCGAGAATGATGTTCCGTGGACGGGAAGTGCTGAACTGGAGTTTGAACAACTATTTAGGTCTGGCCAACCATCCTGAAGTTCGCAAGGCTGATGCTGAAGCCGCTGCAAAATATGGTATGGCAGCCCCGATGGGTGCCCGTATGATGAGCGGTCAAACCAAATGGCACGAACAACTCGAACGTGAGTTGGCAGCTTTCGTTGGCAAACCTGATGCATTCCTGCTCAACTACGGTTACCAGGGTATGGTCTCGATCATCGACTGCCTGTTGACCCGTCGTGACGTAGTTGTATATGACTCCGAAGCACATGCCTGCATTATCGACGGTCTGCGTCTGCACACCGGTAAACGTTTCGTGTTCCCGCACAACGACATGGCTGCTTGCCGCAAACAACTCGAGCATGCGACCAAAATGGCAGCTGAAACTGGTGGAGGCATCCTGGTCATCACGGAAGGTGTATTCGGTATGAAAGGCGATCTCGGTAAACTCGACGAGATCGTAGCCATGAAAAAGGATTTCAATTTCCGTCTGTTGGTAGATGATGCACACGGTTTCGGTACAATGGGTGAAGGAGGTCGTGGTACTGCCAGCCACTTCGGTGTTACCGACGGTGTGGATGTTCTGTTCAACACCTTTGCTAAATCAATGGCAGGTATCGGAGCATTTGTCTCTTCTGAGAAATACATCATCGACTACCTCCGTTACAACATGCGTTCTCAGACCTACGCCAAGGCTCTGCCGATGCCTATGGTTATGGGCGCACTCAAACGTCTCGATCTGATTCGTAACCACCCCGAATATCAGGAAAAACTGTGGACGATCGTTCGTGCATTGCAGAGCGGTTTCCGCGAACGTGGTTTCGATATCGGAGGAACACTCTCTCCTGTTACCCCAGTATATATGAAAGGTGGTGTAGAAGAGGCCTGCAACATTGTCGTAGATTTGCGTGAAAATTACAACCTGTTCTGTTCGGTTGTCGTTTACCCGGTTATTCCGCGTGGTGAAATTATTTTGCGTATCATCCCGACTGCAGTTCACACACTCGAAGATGTCAACTATACCCTCGACTGCTTCGAGAAGTGCCACAAGAAACTGCTCAACGGCGATTACAAAAAGCCTATTCCAGACATGTCAGACAAATAGTCGAAGCATATTACGTTCATGCAACAATTGCTGCATGAGATCACATTTCAAAGACTGCCGTTCATTACGCGGCAGTCTTTTGTTTTTTACTATCTTTGCTAACGGTAAAAAAGTTGTTACATGAATCTGTTGCGCAAAATCAAAAATCCCGAACTGCTGATTTGGCTGGGTGTAGGTCTGTGGTGGATGATCAATCTCATTCAAGCTGGTTTCACTGAATTGGCCGACGATGAAGCCTATTACCACATGTTCGCCCAACGGCTCGACTGGGGTTATTTTGATCACCCTCCTGTAACAGCCCTATTGGTCTATTTGGGCGGTTTTCTCGGAGGAGAGTTTGGGGTACGCTTCTTTTTCACCTTGTTGCAACCGATCTACCTGTATGCACTATGGCGAATCATCCGCCCCGAAGCACCAACCGTACGCGACGGCGCACTATTCCTGCTGATCTCAGCTGCAATGCCAATCTTGCAACTGTACGGCTTTATTGCCGTACCAGACGGCCCGCTGATGCTTTTTACTGCACTCTTTTTATGGTGCTACAAAACTTTTACCGAGAAAAACAACTGGACCTCTGCTCTGTTAATGGGAGTCTGTTTGGCTGCACTCGCATACAGCAAATACCACGGAGCACTGGTTTTTCTGTTCACCATTCTGTCAAACCTCAAGCTGCTGAAAAATCCAAAGTTTTATGTAGCTTGCTTGGTAGCAGTAATCTTAATCATTCCGCACCTATGGTGGCAATCCGCACATGATTGGGTTTCTTTCCGGTACCATCTCGTTGGTCGGAATCGCGACTTTCAATTCAATTTCGTCACCGAGTATCTGCTGAATCTGTTTGCGATTTTCAATCCATTTCTGTTCCCGATATTTTTGGTTGCCTGGTGGAAACACAGAGCAACTCGCCCTGTCGATCGGGCATTGAGTTGTATTTCCGCTGCGTTCATTCTCTTTTTTCTCTCCTCAACCGTACGTGGTTATGTACAACCTCAATGGGAAATTCCGGCCACATTCGGTATTATTGCTTTACTATTCTACTACATCCGACAAAGCGATAAACTACAACGCTACACCATCTGGGTTTGCAGCATTACGATTGCTCTGGTTGCACTGACACGCATAGAGATGATCTTTAACCCACTGGGAATCAAATTCCAGGTTTTCGATAATACAACCAGTTACGGTCAGTTGGCTAAACTGGCAGACGGCCGTCCCATCATTTTTGACGGAAAATACACAGCTGCAGCCAAATACCATTTTTATACCGGTGGAACTGGCTATGCGCAACCGGTTGTCAGCTACCGTACCAGCCACTACCAACTGCTCGACACCGACACCCAGATGGCAGGTCAGAGCATTTTGGCAGAGGTAAATGAACAGACATCTGGCGCTTCGGAGCTTCAATTAGCAAACGGAAAAACTTTCCGTTACGTAGAGATCGATCCGTTTATTCCGGTTCGTAAAATCGCCATCACAACAGAAGGGATTCCGGAACAGGTCACTCCGGGCGACACTCTAAACCTTACGCTGACCCTCCGCAATCCCTACCCATATTATTATGGATTCGGCGATAGCGTCACATCCTCCGACTCGACAATGGCATTCAATCAGCACAACGCAATGGCTTTGATTGCAAACAATATTTCAACTCCATCTACCGTTCTGAATGCTGATTCAACTGCGAAGGATACTGCGACAACAGTAACTGATTCTGCGTTGATCCGGCAGTGCATCTGGCCGGTAACGGTCAATATGGTATGGAGGCGAGTAGCCACTCCGGTACAGATCATTCCTATACAGCTGGAAAACAGCGGCACACTTCAACCCAATGGCACGCTCACCTTACAAGCCCAAACAGTTGTTCCGTCATTAACCCAGAACAAAAAATATGAAGCGGGTATCATGTTGACCGACTCGCCATTATGTTCGTGGTTCAATGACAAGTCGCGAGAAGTGACCGTCATTCCAAAACAATAAGATCACTATCTTCCCTTAACCCTATTGGATCAGGAAGTCATGTTAGCTCAATTCATCAAATTTTGTGTAGTCGGCGGCAGTGGTGTATTCGTCGATTTTGGCATTACCTATCTGCTTAAAGAGAAGGCCCGTATCAACAAATACCTCGCCAACTCGGCAGGTTTCATTTGCGCTGCTACATCCAATTATATTCTCAATCGAATTTGGACCTTCTCGAGTCACGATCCGGCCATCACACAACAATACCTTACCTTTTTGGGAATCTCACTGATCGGATTAGGAATCAACAACGGTATCATCTATTTGTTGGCTGAACGGGCACGCATGAATTTTTATTTGGCCAAACTGTTTGCCATCGGCACGGTAACCATTTGGAATTTCTTTATGAACTATTTCGTCACCTTTACTGCATAAGCCTAAACATCACCATGACTGCGAAAGAGCAAATGATTGCGGGTCTGCCATTCGACACGCACGACGAAACGTTGGCTCAAGAGCGAGCATACGCTGCCCGTATTTTGCAAAAGCTCAACGCAATCACCATGGAAGATGAACAATACAGGACGCTGCTCAATCAGCTACTTCCCAATGCCTCAGCACAATGTATGATCCGCCCTCCCTTTTTCTGTGACTACGGATACAATCTGTATATCGGTGAAGGCGGTTTCATCAATTACAATTGCGTCATGCTGGACGGAGCACCGATCCGAATTGGCAACCATGTTTTGATCGGACCGGCAGTCCAAATTTATACCTTTCATCATCCGCTGGATTATCGGGAACGCCGTACGATCGAAATCTGCAAACCGGTCACCATCGGCGATGATTGTTGGATCGGTGGTGGAGCGATATTGCTTCCCGGAGTAACCATTGGTCCTCGCTCTGTAGTCGGAGCCGGATCTGTGGTCACCAAAGATATCCCGGCAGACAGTATTTATGTAGGCAATCCGGCACGCCCTATATCCCACCACACCAAATAAAGGGCTTAAAAGGATCAAAAATTCGCCAATTGCTGCATCCTCTAACCAATATAATGGGGCTATTTCCCCAGAAAAGAGAGTTGCAGCCTCGCTCATAGGGGGTAGCTCTCAACACCTGTCTATTGGACACAAGCCACTCTATGACGAACCTACCCCAATACTTTGAGACACTCCATTAAGCAGTCTATCATTTCAAAACAATCTGGGAAAGTTTCTAGGATTACTCATCCACCTTTTTCAGGACCAATGCAGCACGGCTCAGATTATATATTTTAATAAAATGGGAAACAGAACCATCCTCAGCTTTTCGCGGAGAAGAAAAGGCCTCAAGCGTTTCATCAATACGTCCATAACCGCCAAAACGCTTTTCATCCGATGAGAGTTCAATGCGGTATTTGCCCGGAGCCGGAACCGTAACCTCATAATCGGGAATACTGCGCTGCGGGTGCCAGTTGAAAATGAAGACCAAATCGCCACGATGACTGAATACGATGGTCTTGTTCTCTTCATCCATCTGATGGTTATAGGCAAATCCGCTGGCCAAGACATCGTAACGTTGCATCAATTCCAGCATGGCCCGATCGAATGCTCCCAGGAAACTATAACGCAAAAAGCCATTGGTCGAAAGGCTCCATTGACGCCGTGCATGGGCATAACTCCAACCATTCCCTTCTCGCGGAAAATCGATCCACTCGGGATGTCCAAATTCGTTACCCATAAAATTGAGATAGGCCTCCCCGGCCAACGAGATCGTAAAGAGTCGGATCATCTTGTGCAGCGCCATCCCCCGATCGATAATCAAGTTTTCAGCCGCCCGATTCATATCCGTGTACATCTGCTTATCCATCAATCGGAAGGCTATGGTTTTATCTCCCACCAGAGCCTGATCATGTGACTCGCAGTAAGCCACCGTTTTGACAGATCCGAGGCGATCAACCATCATGTGCCACATCTCCCATATATTCCACTTCTCGTCTGGCACCTCCTTCAGCAGGCGAATCCAAAAATCGGGAACAGCCATGCCCAACCGATAATCAAACCCAACACCGCCATCTTCGACAGGCACACACATACCAGGCATACCGCTCACATCTTCGGCAATTGTCACTGCTGATGGACAAAAATCGTGTACCAATTTATTGGCTAACGTCAAATAGGCCAATGCATCGCCATTTACATCATTGAAATACTTTTCACGGCAATCGAACTCCGTATAACCGTGATGGGTATAGATCATCGAGGTCACTCCGTCAAAGCGGAACCCATCGAAATGAAACTCATCGAGCCAATATTTGACATTCGACAACAAGAAATGCTCCACCTCCGGTTTCGCATAATCAAACAGTTTAGAGTCCCAATAGGGCTGATCTCCGGCCAGTCCTGAAGGTGAATAAAGATGATCGGTCCCATCCAGCTCGTTAAGTCCCTCGTTGATATTTTTCACATAATGGGCCTGTACGAGATCCATCACTACAGCAAGTCCCAATTCATGTGCACGCTTAATCAATGCTTTTAGCTCCTCTGGAGTCCCGAATCGGGAGGAAGGTGCAAAGAAATTACTTACATGGTATCCGAAGCTACCATAATAAGGGTGCTCCGCAACAGCCATCAACTGCACGACATTATAGCCATCCTGTTTGATGCGAGGAAGGATTTTCTCAGTAAATTCTGTATAGGTTCCCACCCCCTCTTTTTCCTGCGCCATTCCCACATGGCTCTCATAAATATATAGCGTCCCGAGTGTTGATATGTCAAAACTATCTCCCTCCCAATCAAAAGGAACCGGCGGGGCCCACAACTGACCGGTAAAATCTTTGCTCTGCTCATCTTGAACAACCCGACGGATATAAGCCGGAATTCGTTCGAGCCAACCATTCAGACCGTGTACGAGCATTTTGACATGCGAACCATGTATCAATTTTCCGGCATACTTCTCATCGGGCAAAAAAATAGCCCAGACACCATTATCTCCCTTTTCCAGCCGAAGTTCAGTGCGTTGCCAATCGTTAAAATCTCCAAACAGATAGACATCAAAAGCACCCGGCAACCACTCACGAAACCACCATCCATGCCGAATTGGATCGTATTGGAAGCCAAAATACAGGTATCCATTAGCATAATCGACAAGCGAACCGGCAGACAGCTCAATATCGTCGAGCCTACGTCGAAAATAGGCATACCGACCCATCATGGCATCTTCAACTGGTTTGAGCCATTCATCCTGTTCAACAATAGGCAAATGTTTCGGTAGTTGCATAGTCTTCGTTTTCTATGAAATCATCTGTTCGATTCGAACACAGCAATCGAATATAGCTGTACTCTTTTTTATAGTTATAAAAATAACATAAACTTATGAAAACGACAAACCAAAAAGAATATTATCTTTGTGACTAATATAAACTATTGCTAATCTAAAAATTCATTCAACTCATGTTCAAAGGTCACCCTAAGGGACTCTTCGTTTTATCATTGGCCAATATGGGAGAACGCTTCGGTTACTACACCATGCTGGCCATTTTCGTACTTTTTATGCAGGCCAAATTCGGTTTCAGTGCCGATGCAACCAGTACTATTTTTGGTGTTTTCCTCGCAGCCGTCTATTTCCTGCCGATAGTGGGAGGTATTTTCGCTGATTATAAATGGGGCTACGGCAAAACAATCAAAATAGGTATTATTATCATGTTCATTGGCTATTTGTTGCTGGCCATCCCGACTGGGACCAGTACAGGAGCCAAAATCATAATGTTTGGTGCACTGCTTTTAATTTCGTTTGGAACGGGTTGCTTCAAAGGAAACCTGCAGGCTCTGGTCGGTAATCTGTATGACGACCCCAAATACAGTGCTAAACGAGATTTGGCATTCAGCATCTTTTACATGTGTATCAACATCGGCGCTTTCTTCGCACCCTCGGCTGCCCAAGGTGTTTCTAACTATTTTCTCAACAAAGATGGATTTACCTATAATGCCGAAATTCCGGCTCTAACCCATCAGTTGACCAACGGCACCATCACACCTGCAGCAACCGAACAATTTACCAAATTGGCAGCAGAACAAGGCTATACCGGTACAGACCTGGCCTCATTCGGCACTCAGTACATCGATTCATTGAGCCAATCCTACAACTTCGGCTTCGGCGTAGCTTGCGTCTCATTGATTGTCTCTATGTTGATTTTCCTCTGCTTCCGCAAATATTACGCAGCAGCTGATGTCACCGAAAAACAAAAAGTCAAAGAGGGAAGCACAGAGGTCAAAGAACTCACCCCCCAACAAACCCATGATCGTTTGGTAGCCCTTGGACTGGTATTTGCCGTCGTCATTTTCTTCTGGATGTCTTTCCACCAAAACGGCCTGACCATGACTTGGTTTGCTCGTGACTATACGGCAAAAGCCGTGAGCGGTTTCGATCGTTTCGGATTCTCCCTGTTGACTTTGATTCCATTTGTGGTTGGTTTCTATGGCATCCTCAATATATTCCAATCCAAAGAGGGACGCGGTAAACTCACAGCCACTTTAGTCGCCATCATTGGACTCGGATTGGCTTGGTTAGCCTACTCATTCCTGCCAACAGAGATGTCTATTACTCCACAAATTTTCCAACAGTTCAATGCTTATTTTATTGTCCTGCTTACTCCTATTACTGTTGCATTCTTCAGTTGGTTGGCTAAACGTGGCAAAGAGCCGCTTGCTCCACGTAAAATCGGAATCGGTATGCTCATCGCTGCATTGGGTTTTGTGGTATTGGCTATCGGATCACACGGTTTACCAGCCCCTGCAGATATCAAGGCAACAGGAGGTGTAAGCTCCATGTTAGTTTCTCCCAATTGGTTGATCAGCACCTATTTCGTCCTGACTATTGCTGAACTGTTCCTCTCCCCGATGGGTATCTCCTTTGTATCGAAAGTTGCACCTCCAAAATACAAAGGTATTGCTCAAGGTGGTTGGTTAGCAGCTACGGCTATCGGCAACTATTTGGTTGCTGTGATCGGTTACCTGTGGGAAGCTATCGATTTGTGGATGTTGTGGGGAATCCTGGTGGTTTGCTGCCTGCTTTCAGTGGCATTCCTCTTCTCACGCATGAAACGTCTCGAGAAAACCACATCAGAAGCATAATCTATATTCTCGGTCCTTTCCTTACAGTTGGGAAAGACAGGGACCTATATTATAACAAGATTTAAAACAAGGCAGGCGATCGTAATAGGATCGCCTGCCTTGTTTTATTTCACAAAGACACGATAGTTCCAGAATCGTTTAACTGTAAAATCGCTATATTTACACAAATTTTCATTGAATGACCAAACTCACATTTTTGGGAACAGGAACCTCACAAGGTGTTCCGGTAATTTCGTGCGGCTGTTGGGTTTGCACATCGCCAGATGCACGGGACAAACGGTTACGAACTGCTGCGCTGATTGAACAGGATGACGTTGTACTGGTGATTGATGCTGGGCCTGATTTTCGGCAACAGATGTTACGGGAAGATGTACGGCACATTGATGGCATTCTCCTGACGCATGGGCACAAAGATCATGTTGGAGGTTTGGATGACGTACGGGCATTCAATTACACTTCAAAAGCTGCAGTTGATATCTATGCCGAAGAGCGGGTACAACAGGTGATTCGGAAAGATTTTGATTATGCATTCAGTGAACATAAATATCCCGGCGTTCCAGAAATTAATCTGCATACCATCACAGAGGAGCCTTTTCAGGTAAAAGGTGTTAAGGTTATTCCCATTCGAGGACTACATTACAAGCTCCCGGTACTGGGCTTCCGGATCGGAGAAATTGCGTATCTGACTGATTTCAATCATATCTCACCACAAGAGATCGAAAAAATCAAAGGGATCGACACTTTGGTAATTAATGCTTTACGCAAAGAGTCTCACATTTCGCATTTCACTCTTGATGAAGCTTTACATATCAGCTATTTAGTAGGTCCTAAACACACCTACCTTACCCATGTTTCCCATCAGATGGGCAGGTATGTTCAAGAAGACCCACGACTCCCTGAAAATTGCCATTTTGCGTACGACGGATTAGTCATTGAAGCCTAATACACACAAGAAGTTCCGAAAGATCAAATAAAATTACGCTAACAGAATCCAAAAGGATAATCTCATATTGCCAAACATCACAAATCGCCACACAATCGTATGGAAAAGCTTTTGTTGATTACCCCGCCTTTTGTTCAGGTCAACTGTCCGTATCCGGCGACTGCCTATTTAAAAGGATATTTGACCCGTCATGGACATCAGGTCGAACAGTACGACCTATCCATCGAGTTGATCAACAGACTTTTCAGCCGTGAACTGCTGCAACGGATTTTCAATCACTGTACTCCTGAGGCAATCGATGGCGATCCCAATTTGGAACGGATCTACGCTCTGCGAGACCATTATCTGAATACGATTGATACGGTCATGGAGTTTCTGCGCAAAGGAGACAACACATTGGCCACATTGATATGCAACGGCGAGTTTCTTCCACAAGCCCATCGTTTCGATTCCATTGGTGAACTCGATTACTTTTTTGGCAACCTGGGAACATCCGACTGTGCCAAGTTTCTCTGTACGCTCTACCTGCAAGATCTGAGTGATCTGATCCGGGGTACTATCACCGAATATTTCGAAATCGTCCGATACGGTGAACAGCTGGCAGTCGCCATCCCCACTTTCTCTCGTCTCGAGGCTGCACTGCAACAGCCGCTAAACCTGATCGAGGAGGAAATGATCAACCTGCTTGACAACAAAATTACAGCTGAGTCACCTACTCACGTCGGTTTTACGATACCTTTTCCAGGCAATTTACTCGCCACACTTCGGTGTGCACAACACATCAAAGAGCGCTATTCCCAAATCAAAGTCATCATTGGGGGCGGTTATCCTTCAACCGAATTGCGGTCTATGACCGAAAAGGGGATCTTTCAGTATGTCGATTACGTCATTTTGGATGATGGTGAGTTGCCGTTGGAACGTATCCTGACCGGAGGCCCGCTGGTTCACACCTATACCCGCGAAGGATATCATAACGGCGATGATAGCCCAATCTCTCATCTTGAACGGGGTTGCCCGGATTATAGCGGACTACCACACGACAAATACATCTCGCTGACCGAAGTGACCAATCCCATGCACCGTCTTTGGAGTGATGGAAGATGGAACAAGATGATGCTTGCCCACGGTTGCTATTGGGGCAAATGTGCTTTCTGCGACACTTCATTGGATTATATCTGCCGCTATGATCGTGTATCCGCAACCGAATTGGTCGATTGGATGGAACAGGTCATAACACAGACAGGTAGTCGGGGCTTCCATTTCGTAGATGAAGCCGCCCCTCCTACTACCCTACGCGATCTCTCGATTGAGATTTTACGCCGCAACCTCAAAGTCTCCTGGTGGACCAATATCCGTTTCGAAAAAAGTTTTACGGGGGATTTGGCTCAATTGATGTCAGCTGCCGGTTGCATTGCCGTATCCGGAGGTTTGGAAGTGGCATCGGATCGGCTGCTTGCACTGATGAATAAGGGAGTTACCATTGAACAGGCCACCTTGGCCATGCGTAACTTTTTCTATGCGGGGATCATGGTACACACCTATCTGATGTATGGTTTCCCCACCGAAACACTCCAGGAGAGTGTCGATTCGCTGGAGGTAGTACGCCAATTGTTCCGGGCCGAACTGATCGGTTCGGCATTCTGGCACCGCTATGCCATGACGGTCCACAGTCCCAGCGGACAATCGCCCGAAGAGTTTGGTGTGCATCATAAAAATAAAGGACCAAATGGATTTGCTAACAACGAAATCCCCTTTACAGAGATTCGCACATACAACATCAATATGGTTGGCGACGGCTTGAATGAGGCCCTTGCCAATTACATGTATGGCAACGGACTTGACCGACCCGTACACAAATGGTTCAAGGGGAAAGAGGTTCCTACGACCACAGTAGAAGAGACCTTAATCACCGACCACCTCATCAAGCCTGATTCATCACGTATCTACTCGGATCATGCACGGTTGATCTGGATCGGACCGCAAGCTGTTCGAACCGAGGAGGGAATCATTATTCGAAGCAACTCGTCAGAAAAGACCTTCAGGCTCAAACCTGCCGATCAGGATTTTATCATACACCTATTGCCGATTGTATCCAAACTTGACTGCAAATTCACATTGGCTGAAGCCAAAGAGCTTTACGCACAATTCAGTGGAGAGCCGTTTATTGTATTTTACCTCTCCAAACAGTGGGATCAACTGCGCAAATTCGGCTTGCTGCAGGTTTAACTGAAACACATCTTATCTAGACAAGAAACAAATAACTAATAGATATATGGATTTCAAAGGAAAAGTTGTCGTCATCACCGGAGCCTCATCCGGAATCGGGAAAGCCTTGAGTTATGCATTTACGGACCGAGGAGCCAAAGTGGTGATGGGTGCACGCCACAGTGCCAAATTGGCAGAAATTGCCGGTGAGATTCTTTCCCGGGGCGGAGAGGCTGTATTTGAAGAGACAGACGTCACTCAGGAAGCTGAATGCAAACGCCTTATCGATAAAGCAATTTCTGCGTTCGGAGGTATCGATATTCTGATCTGCAATGCGGGCATCTCCATGCGAGCCCTTTTCGACGATGTTCAACTGGACGTTTTGCACCAACTGATGGATGTTAATTTTTGGGGCACCGTCTATTGTGCAAAATATGCACTGCCATACTTGCAAGCATCGAAGGGTTCACTTGTAGGAGTCTCTTCGGTAGCCGGCATCCATGGGTTGCCCGGACGAACAGGCTATTCGGCATCGAAATTTGCCATGACAGGACTACTCGAAACCATCCGCATTGAAAACCTGAAAAAAGGGTTGCATGTTATGATTGCTTGCCCCGGTTTCACAGCATCCAACGTACGCTTCTCGGCTTTGACTGCCGATGGGTCCCAACAGGGAGAATCACCTCGCAACGAAGCCAAAATGATGAGTGCAGAAGAGGTTGCACAACGGATTATACGTGGTATCTCTCGCCGAAAACGGTTAGTCTTGATGGAGTTCGACGGACGTGCCACATCATTTATCGGCAAGTTTGCTCCAGGACTGTTGGATAAACTCTTTTACAGCCACATGGCTAAAGAGCCAGATTCGCCGTTCAAGTAAATTCAATTTACATCTTACCCGTACAGCATTAGAGGAAGGAATTAAACACATCCTAATCCGATATGTTTTAAATAGTAAATCTAGTCACAACAATAATCCCCGTCGGATTGACGGGGATTTTTTATGCTTTAATGTTAATAACAGACCATATATCAACAACCAATTAACATGTAATTATAATTTTATTCACATATAATTAGCTGATCTTAACACTCGAAGTGGGTTTATCAACATACTATGCACACAATAAATAACATTTGACGAATATTTGCCACACTTCGAGCAGTCATAAATATGATGTACTCATGAGCAATCACCAATAAAGATTTGAATGCTCATAGAATGATGCATATGAGGCCTTGATATAAAGCCACATTACGAAAACTGTTTATATAAAAAAGACAGAATAGATAATGAAACAACATTTAAGACTCTCCGAGACACAACACGAAGAGACTCAAAAAACAAATAGACGGGGCAATACTCAGCCCCAAAGAAATATAAATACGGATTACCGCCTGCCTATTTCAACAACGGCTTAAGATATTTACCGGTATAACTACCCTTGACTTCGGCAACCTCTTCCGGTGTTCCTGTTGCAATCAACTGACCGCCACCACTACCACCTTCAGGCCCTATATCAATCAGGTAATCTGCCACTTTGATCACATCCAAATTGTGCTCGATCACGATAACTGAGTTACCCTTCTCAACCAATTTATTCAAAACATCGAGTAGTACACGAATATCCTCAAAGTGCAAACCGGTCGTAGGTTCATCCAAAATATAGAGGGTATTTCCCGTATCACGTTTGGCCAATTCAGCAGAAAGTTTGATACGCTGACTCTCACCTCCCGATAACGTTGTACATGGTTGACCAAGCGTCAAATATCCAAGGCCTACATCCTGAATAGCTTTCAACTTCATGTGAATCGAAGGAATCGCCTCAAAGAATGCAACGGCCTGATTAATCGTCATGTTTAACACATCATTGATACTCTTCCCTTTATACTTCACCTCCAACGTTTCACGATTATAACGTTGTCCGTTGCAGACCTTACATTTCACATATACATCGGGCAGGAAATTCATCTCTATCGTTTGCACACCGGCGCCACGACACGCCTCACAGCGCCCACCCTTAACATTAAACGAGAAACGTCCAGCCTTGAAACCTCTTACCTGTGCATCAGGCGTAGCCTCAAACAGTTTGCGAATATCCCCAAATACATTGGAATAGGTAGCCGGATTGCTGCGCGGTGTACGGCCGATTGGCGACTGATCGACGACCACCATTTTATCAATATTCTCGATGCCGTCAATGGCATCGTAGGCCAACGGCTGGTCATACGAATGGTAGAGGTAACGGTTCAGAGCTGCCCGTAACGTTGCATTGATCAATGTCGATTTACCGCTACCGCTGACACCCGTTACGCAGATCATCATGCCCAACGGGAAATCGACCGTAATGTTTTTCAGATTATTGCCTCGTGCCCCTCGGATAGTCAACACCTTTCCGTTCCCTTTGCGACGAACCGCAGGGACCTCAATTTTACGGCGTCCACTCAAATACTCCGCCGTAATACTTCCAGAACGCATAACATTCTCCAAGGTGCCAGACGCAACGATTTCGCCTCCACGTACACCAGCCAGCGGCCCCACATCGACAATCCAATCGGCATTGCGGATCATCTCCTCGTCATGTTCAACGACGATCACCGAATTGCCCGCATCACGTAACGCTTTAAGGCTGTTGATCAATTTGATATTGTCACGCTGATGCAATCCGATACTCGGCTCATCCAAGATATAAAGTACATTGACCAATTTCGACCCGATCTGCGTAGCCAACCGGATGCGTTGGCTCTCGCCACCCGACAAGGAACAAGAACTACGGCTCAACGACAAATACCCCAATCCGACATCCAACAGAAAACGTAACCGTTCGCGAATCTCTTTCAACAGATCATGGGCAATGAGTTGCTGCCGTTTCGATAGTCGCTCTTCCAAGCCCTCCATCCACGCCGCAAAATCCTCGATACTGAGTGCTGCCAGTTCGGCAATATTTTTACCATCGATTTTGAACTGCAAGGCTTCCGGTTTCAGCCTTGAGCCACCACAAACCGAACAGGTCCGCCGCATGACGAACTGCTCTTTCCATTTGCTTCCCTTGTTGTTGGAGCTGTCCTCCTGCTGTTTTTCGATATAGTCGGCAACACCTTCCCAGGCGATCATGTAGCTACCCGCTCCGCCTAATTCATGCGTATCGATCCGCAAAGGCTCGGCATCGCCATACAATACGGCATTCAAAGCCTCTTCTCCCAACGAACCGACCGGATCATCGATGGTAAAATCGTGTCTGCGGCCCAAAGCCTCGATCATTGCAAACAACAGATTATTCCGATAACGACCCAGTGGTTCTATTGCACCCTCACGGATCGACTTCTTATCGTCGGGGATGATCCTTTCCATATCGAAGACCACCTCTTCTCCCAATCCATTGCAATGCGGGCAGGCACCCTGCGGAGAGTTAAACGAAAAGGTATGCGGTGCCGGCTCATTAAAGGCGATACCGCTGGTCGGACACATCAGATGACGACTGTAAAACCGGACATTATTGGTTTCGTAATCGTACACCATCATGGTCCCTTTCCCCTGTCGCATCGTCTCCTGAAGGCTCTTCAACAGGCGAGGTTGTACCTCCTCCTTCACCTGGAGCCGATCGACCAACAGCTCAATGTGGTGAATTTTGTAACGATCCAGTTTCATGCCCGAGTGCACTTCGCGAATCTCGCCATCAACCCGAGCATAAAGATATCCTTTTTTTATAAAGCCTTCAAAAAGTTCTCTGTAATGACCTTTACGTCCTCGCACAACCGGTGCCAACAAGGCAATCTTCCGTCCGTCGAAATCGTGCATGATCAGATCAACGATCTGTGCATCGGTATGGTGTACCATCAGTTCTCCCGTTACTGGAGAATATGCCTCGGCAGCCCTGGCAAACAGCAAACGCAAGAAGTCATTGATCTCCGTAACGGTTCCCACAGTGGAGCGAGGATTGCGGTTAGTCGTTTTCTGTTCGATCGAGATAACCGGACTCAAACCGGTAATTTTATCCACATCGGGACGTTCCATCGAACCGACAAACTGACGAGCATAGGTTGACAGGGTCTCCATATACCGACGCTGCCCCTCGGCATAAATCGTATCGAAAGCCAATGACGATTTTCCCGAACCGGACAATCCGGTAATCACCGTCAAACTATCACGAGGTATGGACACATCCACATTTTTCAGGTTGTGTTCACGAGCGCCATAAACCTCGATCCAATTATCAGGACGATGAGTTTCGGTAGTGGCCATCGTTTGGCTATTTATGTCGTTCTTGTCGGTTTTCATGGAATTTATTTACGAGCTGAACCTTTAGGAATCTTAACCGTAAAACTTCGGCCTGCTTTGTTGGTATAATCGTAATCCCGAATCCAGGGATTCAACTGACGAATCTGTTTGTAATGTGTACCGTGTTCTCGGGCAAAAGCGGCCCAATCAATTTCAGGATCATCGATGGTTACCTCTTCATAAGCAGGCAACAACGGATAATACTCTTTTTTATCGATTTGATAGCCGTATGCAGCCGGATCAGACATCAACAACTTGAATGAGAGCACCCGAAAGACATACCGTAACGTCTCATTGGGCAAAAAGAGATCATAATAGGATTCAACGCCCTGCTTCTCCAATCGTCGAGATACACCTGCCACTCCGGCATTGAAAGCAGCCGCAGCCAATGTCCAACTACCCAACCGACGTTTGGCATCAATCAGATAGCGGCAAGCGGCTTCAGTAGATTTTTCAATGTGATAACGTTCATCCACCTCATCCCCTACCAGCAGGCCTGCTGATTTTGCATACGCCGGCATCAACTGCCATAAGCCACCAGCACCAGCTCCTGAACGAGCTTCAGGATTCAGGCCACTCTCTGCCATACAGAGATATTTGAAATCATTGGGAACACCATATTTTGCCAAGATTGGCTCAATAATAGCAAAATATCGTTTGGACGCTAACAGCGTCTGCATCGTCCGTGAATGCATATACAACGTCGTCAACATCTCGCGCATAAGACTTTCACGCGTATCCTGATTCTGCATGGGGACAGGTTCTCCTGCCAAATCCAGTTTGTCAGGCAATGGTGGCACTTCGACACGAGCAAAACCACTATTGACCGTCGAGCGAATCGTATCGGATGGAGTTTGTGCGCAAGCAACTACCGATAAGGCTAACGCACATAAAAATAGAGACAATTTCATCTATCCGCTGTTTTTCAAAGAAACGTACAAAGATACTAAATATTCTATCAACAAACATGTGCCTACAACCTCTATTCTAAAAGCAACAAGATAAATCTCATCCCTACTGTCCATCAGACAAAACAAGAACACAACTATCGATTCAACATCTGATTTTTATCTGAAGCTGTTCGCAGCAACAGTCAGATTTTCGTACCTTTGCGACAGAACAACATTATATTTGCATCTAAACACTCCGAATCTTTCACATCATGCTGACTGCCGGCCTCTATTACACCTTGCGGGTCAACCGCATTTCCGATTTCGGACTCTATCTCACAGACAAAGAGGGCAACGAAGTATTGCTGCCCAATCGATACGTTTCGATGGATAACAAAGTGGATGACCTGATCGATGTATTTGTATATTGCGATTCAGAAGATCGTTTGGTTGCCACGACTGATCGCCCGATGGCCACTGTAGGAGAGGCTGCATATCTGCGTGTCGTTGACAAAACAATTCACGGGGCATTTCTCGATTGGGGTTTAAAAGCTAAAGATCTCTTTTTACCGAATCGGAATATGCAAGGAAGAGTCGAAGCCGGCAAAAGCTATATCGTATTTCTCTATAACGACAACGTGACGGGACGTGTCGTAGCCTCCATGCTGATGAACAGTTTTATAAACAACCGTCAGCTCACCATCAAACCGCATCAAGAGGTTACACTCTTAGTGACCAGTCGCAATGAGATCGGGTACCGAGTGATAATTGAGAATCGTCATTGGGGGATGCTGTATCACAACCAGCTGTTTCGTCCCATTGCTATCGGCGATCGGTTGCAAGGATATGTTTCACGAATCACCGAGGAGAATCGCGTTGATGTAACGCTCCAAAAACAGGGATATGACGAAGTAAAACGTTCAGCCGGGCATCTGCTCGAGCTCCTGGCTCAACACAACGGCGTGTTACCATTATGCGATGAAAGCACGCCTCAACAGATTGCCGAAATGACAGGTATGAGCAAAAAAGTCTTTAAACGTTGTGTCGGCATGTTGATGAAACAGGGACGCATTGCCATGCTACAAGGCAAAATTACATTGATCGGAGAAGAATAGGATTAAAGAGTTACGCTCTTTTTCCCATTGAGTTTAATCCGACAAACCAAAAAGAGGCATGATTATCTCATGCCTCTTTTTGAATATATAACATCAATCGAAACGCGTTGTCTGGATATTCGCACTTCCTGTTATCAAAAATCTAAGCATACGATTCGGCTCAAGGCTTCTTCCTCTGATAACAATTCTCGTCTCCGATTAACACATACGCCGTTTAATAAAACTCTTACAGCAATTTAGCAATCTTATCCTCGAACAAGTTACGAGGACCAGCACCAACCTGTTTGTCAACGACCTCTCCATTTTTAAGGAAGATAACGGTCGGGATGTTACGGATGCCGAATTTTACTGCCAGGGCATCATTTTCGTCCACATCACATTTGCCAATGATGACCTTACCTTCGTATTCCGCAGCCAGCTCGTCGATAATAGGAGCCACCATACGACACGGGCCACACCATTCAGCCCAAAAATCGATTACAACAGGTTTACCTGAATCAATAACCTCCTGATAATTAGCAGATGTAATACTAAGTGCCATAATATATACTATTTTGATTTAAAATTTTCTTTTTACAAAAATGGCAATAAGTTGACACATACTGTACGGTTGTTTCCGAAAAAGATCAACGCATTGTCAACATTTTGGCCAAGATCTATCCTCCTTATTTTCCAAACACTCTTTTGATCAATTCCGTATATGCCACTGCCTCACAATGGAAACAAATTAACCAAAGAGCATATGCAATTTTAAGAACATGCCATTACCAACTCGAGAGCTACGACACGCCAAGAGACGTTCAACGACATACTTAACACCCCATACCTTACATCAGCGTATAGCGCAAGGAATTGTCATCAAGGAACCGTACCATATCGGGTGTCATTCCGACTTTCAATGTTTTGGAATACAAATTCACTGCCACATCAGCCTGCGGATCGACCACTTTAACCCGTAAGGTCACATTGCCTTTATTCTCAGCTACCGTCGTCTTGAGTTGTGTCACAATGTCATCCGTCAGATCCGCCACAGGCAAAGAGATGGTCAATTCATGAATCAGGGTCTCTTGAGCCTCTGCCAACTGCATCATCGAATTGATGACACACTCCAGTTCATTCAGATTATAAGGACGCTCCTGAACCCGTCCCCGAATCAGCAAATAGTATCCCTCATAGAGATATTGACGGAATGTCTCGTATTTCTTACTGAATAACGTAAATTCATGGGAACTATTATAATCCTCCATGGTAAAGCGGCCATACGGTTTACCAGTTTTCGTCGTAAGATGCTGTACTGAGGTAATCATGCCTGCAACCGTAAAGTCTTTGTTTTTCATGGCTGACATATCCTGCAAATCACCCAAACTTGTATGACAATAGTGACGGATGATCACCGAAAAGTTATCTAACGGATGTGACGAAAGATAAATACCGATGACTTCACGCTCTTTATTCAAGGTTTCGATTTGTGTCCACGGTTCATGCGGCAATGGCTCAGGCTTTTGAATTTCAGCCTCACCACCTCCTCCACCGAACAGACTTTGCTGGACATTGGCCTTTTCACTTTGCACGCGGTTCCCATACCGCATCAAAGCCTCGAGGAACGATCCCTCACGACCATCCGGGGCAAAATAGGCACTGCGTGGCAGATCACTGATGGTATCAAATGCACCACCTAAAACTAGATTCTCCAGGGTTTTACGGTTCACCGCCTGCAAATTCACTCTCTCCATAAAATCATAGATCGACTTGAACTTACCATCACGCTGACGGCTCTCGACAATATCTTTCACGGCAGCCTCGCCAACTCCTTTGATTGCTGCCAACCCGAAACGGACATTTCCTCCTTCATCGACCGAAAAGCGGCTCTTACTGTAATTTACATCCGGCCCAAGTACCGACAACCCCATCCGCTTACACTCATCCATAAAGAAGCTGATCTTCTTGATATCGGAGAGATTGCGACTCAACAACGCCGCCATAAATTCGGCAGGATAGTGGGCCTTCAGGTATGCGGTCTGATACGAAACGTAAGCATAACAGGTCGAGTGTGATTTGTTGAAAGCGTATGACGCAAATGCCTCCCAGTCTCCCCAAATCTTTTCACAAATGGCCGGATCATGTCCATTTTTCTTCGCGCCCTCAATGAATTGAGGTTTCATCTTATCCAGCACATCCTTTTTCTTCTTACCCATTGCTTTACGCAGCGTATCGGCTTGACCTCCCGTAAAACCGGCCAGTTTCTGCGACAGCAACATCACCTGTTCCTGATAAACCGTAATGCCATACGTATCTTTCAGATACTCCTCCATATCGGGAATATCGTAGGTCACTGCTTCGCGCCCGAACTTACGGGCAATAAACGAAGGAATATACTCCATCGGGCCCGGACGATACAAAGCATTCATCGCAATCAGGTCCTCGAAGCGGTTGGGTTTCAGACTGCGCAAATATTTTTTCATACCCGGCGACTCGAATTGGAACAATCCGGTAGTTTCGCCTCGACTATACAAGTCGTAAGTTGCCGCATCATCCAACGGGATCGAATCGATATCCAGTTTAATTCCTTTCGAGGATTCGATATTCTCCAATGCATCCTTGATAATCGAAAGTGTCTTCAATCCCAAAAAGTCCATCTTGATCAGACCAACACTTTCGACCTGTTTCCCCTCAAACTGCACAACATTCAGTTCGGCATCCTTTGCAATGGCAATCGGGGCAAATTTTTCCAAATCATCCTGCCCGATAATTACACCACAAGCATGCACTCCGGTTTGTCGAACAGACCCCTCCAGCTGCTGGGCATACTTGAGGGTATCGCGAATCAACGGGTTTTCGGATTGAGTTTCGGCAACCAACTCAGGAACCTCCTTAAAGGCCTTTTCAAAAGTGGTCCCCGGTTTATCGGGAATTAGTTTCGTCAAACGGTTACTTTCGGCAAGCGGCAATTTCTCCACCCGAGCCACATCCTTAATTGCAGCTTTGGGAGCCATGGTACCAAACGTAATAATCTGAGCTACGCGTTTACTACCGTACTTTTCCACCACATAGTGGAGCACCTCTGCACGTCCATCCTCGTCAAAATCGACATCGACATCAGGCAACGAAATACGATCCGGATTAAGGAAACGCTCAAACAGCAGATCGTATTTGATCGGATCGATATTGGTAATTCCCAACGTATAGGCCACAACGGATCCTGCGGCAGAACCACGTCCCGGACCTACCGAAACCCCCAGTTCACGAGCAGCCCGGATATAGTCCCAAACGATCAGGAAGTATCCCGGGAAACCCATCCACTCAATGGTCGAAAGTTCATACTCGAGACGTTTGGTTATCTGTTCATCGAGCTCACCATAACGTCGTTTTGCCCCCTCATAACTCAAATGTTTCAAATAGAGGAACTGTTTGGCAATCATCAATGGTTCTGCCAACTCAGGGTGCGTCGTTGTCAACTCATCCAGCGATGATGCCTGCTTAATCTCAGCCAACAACGCCTCATCCTTAACTTTTTTAGAAAAGACCTCTTTCAACTGATCCAAATCGATCGGGAAATCTTCCGGAATCGGGAAATTCGGCATCAACGGCTTATGCTCCAAAGAATACTCCTCGACTTTGTCTGCAATCTCCAAAGTGGTCGCCAAGGCTTCTGGATGCTCTGCAAACAGCTCTGCCATCTCATCCGGACTCTTCAAAAACTCCTGTCCGGTGTATCGCATACGGGTTGGATCATCCAAATCTTTTCCCGTATTGAGACAGATTAATCGATCGTGCGCTTCGGCATCCTCCGCCTTGATAAAATGGACATCATTCGAAGCGATATATTTAATTCCATACTGTGCAGCCAGCTCCAAAATCACAGCGTTAACCCGCTTCTGATTTTCATACACCTCAGAATCCCGACGAGGATCACCGCTGCGATGCAACTGCATTTCGAGATAATAATCCTCTCCGAAAATCTCTTTGAATTCACGTACCACAGCTTCAGCTTTTGCGCGATCACCATGCATGATAGCTTGGGGCAACTCTCCTCCCAAACAAGCCGAACAACAGATGATCCCTTCGTGGTAAGTACGCAGCAGCTCTTTATCCACGCGAGGATGATAATAGTAACCCTCCGTAAAAGCATAAGAGACCATTTTTGCCAGGTTGTGGTATCCTGCCTTGTTTTTTGCCAAAAGGATCAGGTGATGGCCTCGATCTTCGCGTCCTCTTTTTTTATCGAAGCGACTACCCGTTGCCACATACACCTCGCACCCCAGAATCGGTTTGACTCCCTCTTTGACGGCTGCATCATGAAACTCTTTCACTCCGAACATATTACCATGATCAGTGATTGCAAGTGCCGTCATACCAAGGGCATTAGCCCGCTTCAATAGAGGTTTGATAGCTGAGGCGCCATCAAGGATCGAATATTGCGTATGTACGTGAAGATGAACAAAATGGCTCATAAAAACAGACTCTCTTTATTCCTTAGCAAAGATAACAAAACCCCTCACTCGCCCAAACTTGCACCTTCAATTTTTTCAATGCAAGAGTCGACGTGCCTGACTCTGAAAAAACTAAAATTTCAAGCAATAATTCCGGCCCAAAAATTGTTATTCAGTAAAAGAAAATGTATCTTGTAGGAAAGAACCACATTAAAACTACACGTTATGGATAAATCGATAGTTGTTGTTATCAAAAAGTTCTCGACCGCTGGAGAGGCTATGATTTACCAAACGCTTTTGGCCAGCAACGGTATCGAATGCGAACTGATCAACGAAACGGCATTCGACATCATGCCCATGCAAAACGAGTGGTTGGAAATCAAGCTGGTCGTGGCTGAAAAGGACGAAAAGACTGCCAAAGCAATTCTTGCAGCCAAATTCGATCAACAAGAGTTTGAAACTGAAAGTGTCAAAAGACGCAAAAAACCATGATTTTTATCACACCTTACAACAAGAAACGGTCGCTATAATAGCGACCGTTTCCGTTTGATATGATGGAAGAATTTTACCAGCCAAGTACGTAAGCAAAAATCAGCGGCGCAACGATTGTCGCATCTGACTCTACGATAAAGCTCGGCGTATCGGGCAGCAATTTACCCCAGGTAATCTTCTCGTTAGGCACGGCACCAGAATATGAACCATAAGAAGTGGTCGAATCCGAAATCTGGCAGAAATAAGCCCAGCATGGGGTATCCTCCCACTCCAGATCCTGATACATCATCGGCACAACGCAGATCGGGAAATCACCTGAAATACCACCACCGATCTGGAAGAAACCAACACCGGCTCCGCCACTGTTGGCCTTATACCAATCGGTCAGGAACATCATCGTTTCGATACCACCCTTGATGGTCGAAGGTTTCAGTTCGCCTTTGATGCAATATGCGGTAAAGATGTTACCCATTGTACTGTCTTCCCAACCCGGAACAATGATTGGAATATTCTTTTCGCAAGCAGCCAACATCCAGCTGTCTTTGGGATCGATCTCATAATATTGTTCCAACTCGCCACTACGCAGCAATTTGTACATAAACTCGTAGGGAAGATAACGCTCGCCTTTGTTATCAGCATCTTTCCAAATTTTGAAAATATGCTGTTGCAAACGACGGAAAGCCTCCTCTTCCGGAATACAAGTATCCGTCACACGGTTCATGTGATTTTGCAACAAGTTCCACTCATCCTGCGGTGTGAAATCGCGATAATCCGGAACACGTTTGTAGTGAGAGTGTGCCACCAGGTTCATGATGTCCTCTTCGAGGTTGGCGCCAGTACAGGTAATGATCTGCACCTTGTCCTGACGAATCATCTCTGCCAGAGAGATGCCCAACTCAGCGGTACTCATCGCACCACCGAGCGTGATCATCATTTTGCCCCCCCCTTCGAGATGGGCTTCATAACCTTTGGCCGCATCCACCAGAGCCGCTGAATTGAAGTGGCGGTAGTTGTGCGTGATAAACTGAGAAATGGGTCCTTTTGTCATTTTATCAAAAAATTTATTAGTTCGGCAAAGGTAAAAAAATCTAAGGAGGGTATCAACTCCTATCTGAATTTATTCGTTCGTCTGCTCTGTGGGGCCAGACACCCCCATCAAAACACGGACTACAACCTATTCATCACAGAATTCTCCTGAACCATCGAATCATTGTATTACGAACCTCAACCTACCCAATAGCAGACACAACTCGATGTTCTGGATGCTTCATTGAAGCTGTAAATGTATTTATGTAATTTTAACAAACCGTAAATTTTCAATTCACTGAATCCGCAGCTCGCATACTCTCCATACTTGAATAGAAAACTATTTATCAAAAATGCTACTGTTGGGACTCTTCGAAATAGGTCCACAAATTATCCCCATCGGGGACAGGGGCAGTAATAACCAGACGTTCACGTGATTGTCCAGAACGAGCTACCGGATGAAAAAATTCAACCCGACGCGAGTGCAATGAAATACTGCTGTCCCGATTGGAACGGGCCGCCCCATATTTCAAATCACCCCGAATCGGACATCCCGCAGCCGACAGTTGAGCACGAATCTGGTGATGACGTCCCGTTAACAACTCAACCTCAATCAAAAAATAGTTTTTACTGCCACCCAATAACCGATAATTGAGACGTGCCTCTTTACCATCTGTTACCGGTTTCGTATAAATACGTGATTTATTGGTTCGGCCATCCCGTACCAAATAGCCTGTCAGAGTTCCCGATTCGGGCATCGGTGGCCGTTCGGTAATTGCCCAATAATATTTGGCAATCTCACGTGCCTTGATCATCTCGTTGAGACGAGCAAGAGCCTTACTTGTTTTGGCAAAAATCACAGCACCACTCACTGGCCGGTCAATACGATGCACAACGCCCAGAAACACATTACCTGGCTTATTATCCCGCACTCTAATAAACGCTTTGATCTCATCTTCGAGAGCAGGATCCCCCGACGGATCGGGCTGTACCAGCTCACCGGCACGTTTATTGACCACCATCAGATGATTATCTTCGTACAATATTCGCTGCGGTTCAAACATGTTATGGATTGATTTATGATTGTACTTTTTTCGTTTTGCCTGAAATAGGCCAAAGGCTTATCATAATATAGGACAACTTTGCAAAGCGTCATTTACCCCCAGACAAACTCTTTACTTCGTCTCACAAACACCAATAAAACCCAACAATTTCAATGATTATTCGAGCGATTGAGCGTAATAAGCTTTTTTGTTTCGGACTTTCTTACCTGCATCACATTTCCGGCGACAAAATTACGCCGTAAAATTACAGTTCAAAAGCCATCGGCAATAACAAATGAGCGGCTTCTATCACGGTTGCACTATGATCGGAACACAAAATCAACCGAATTGGGCGGTGCTGACGCTTTTCCGTATCGATCAAAACTTGACGACAAGCTCCACATGGATAACATTCACGCTCTCCCGGCATCGACACAATAGCCAAAGTATCGATCGCTTCACGATTCCCATTGGCCTGAATGTAATAAAGCAGGATACGCTCCGCGCACATTCCTGACGGAAATACCTCACTCTCTTGATTGTTGGCTGAAAACACCGATCCATTCACCAATCGCGCGGCCGCACCAACCCGAAATCCCGAATAGGGTGCATATGCCTCTCCACAAGCATGCAACGCCCGTTCAACCAATTTCCGATCTTTATCGGGTAGGTCGTCTAACGAGTCATAATGCAGATAATCGAATGTGAATGTTCTCTTTTCCATCTCAGCGATATTTTGAATATTTTCCGATTTCTCTGACTACCAGGGACAATAATCATCAACCAAAGTGTAAATCATAAAATGGCCCTACGCTCAATCAGTTCAGTCCAATCACCCGATCTGACACTAAAAAGTTTTTTCAGCCCTTAACATATGATGTTTTCCCAACGCTCCAGGGAGTCGATGGACAGTAAATCCTGCTGCACGCAAATTTTCCTTAACAACTCCCTTGGCAGAATAGGTCACCAACACACCTCCTGGTCGTAAGGAGTCGTACAAGCGACCAAACACCGCTTGTGACCAAAGTTCCGGTTGACAATCCGGTGCGAAAGCATCGAAATAGATCAAATCAAAGGTAGTATCAAATCGGTAATCCAACAACGATCCATTTACCTTTTTCAAGGTAAAATACCGTGTCAACTGCACATTTTCATTCCACGGAACACGATGCAAAGAGACAAACAGCGGATCAGCCGCATAATCGAGTTGCTGTACTGTATCCAGATCAACAGGATATTGTTCAATCGCTACATACTCAACGGGATATGCACATCTCTCCATCTCTTGAGCAGTCAACCAGGCATTCAATCCACTGCCAAATCCCATTTCAAAAATACGCAGTGGAATTAGATTTTGCAGCCTGTCAGGTTGTGTATGCCCACTCACCGACTCCGAATCATGTTTCGTTCGGGCAGTGTCTTCCGGGTCTTCACATTCCTGTTTTTGATTAATTACATAACGAAGTCCGGCCTCAATATAGACATGTCGAGACTCTCCCACTGCTCCCCGCAGCGAATGATATGCTTCTCCCAATACGGCATGCCACAACGTCGGCGAACCATCGGCTGTGCGCTCTATTTCCGGTGAACCGAAACCTCTTTTTCCCAATTTCAACACTTTTGAACAAAGGTGCAAAGAAATTCCGGAATTGCCACCATCCGAACCCCAATGAACTGCTTACAAAGATAGTGTATTTCACACCTGGCAATTCTATGTTACTGCACATTATCTCACCAAAAGTCTGTACTATAACATATAAAAAGTCCGGGACAAAATAAATATCCCGGACTTTTGACAATATAATTATTGCCCTGTTACTCCAACATGAAACGGACCAATACAGAATGGTCGATCGTGATTTTTTGGAATTCTAAGGTTGGGGCTGCAGTAGCTGCTACACCCGCATCTGCCACCTTCATGGTTCGCGTCAACACCACATTGGAATAGGGTCGAGAATAGTAACTGTTATCTTGAACAAATATAGCCTTACCTACTTTCTGACCAAGAACCGCTGCCAAAATCTCCGCATTCTGACGGGCAGCTTTTGCAGAGGCTCCTCGCACCTGCTGACGCAGCTCGTCCATATTGGATACATCTGTACGCTCAACTGCGGCATCTGAAATACCGATTGTCTGCAAAGCCTGAAAAACATGAGCCAACTGCGTAGCAGAATTCACCTCCAACATGTAAGATTTAGAGGTAGCCACATCTTTTTTCAGCTGAGCATTCATCATATCCTGCACAACCAATTTTTTATCTACATCAATCCCTAAATCTTTCAACCGGCGCACCATATCTTTCTCTTGTTGAAGCACGGTCGTTTTTCCTTTGGAATCCTGCTCGTTGATCGTAATCCGAACATAAATCTCATCAGGGGCAACCTCCATCTCCGCACGACCTGTCACTTCGATATAAGGCTGATCCAAAAAGGTTTTCTGCTGGGCAAACAGTGGAGACGCCATCAACAGTGCCGCCACCACAATCATCATTCGTTTCATAATCTACATTTTTATTGATTAACGTTATTTGATCTGTAGAATGTAATAGATATAAGATCAAATCACTCATTCAAACTATTCAACGACCCATCGTGTTCAAACACCTATAGGACCATTTACTAATGCTACATCGAAGACAAAATACATTTGTAAATGCAACCGCACTGAACACTTACAGAACAAAAAACAGACCGAAACCAACAGATGATTCCATCTGTTCAATTCTCTTGCTGCTATTTCAGCAAAAAGCGAACGCGTACCGAGCTGTTGAATGTAACTTTCTGAAATTCGAGCACAGGGGCTACTTCAGCTACAACTTCCCGCACCTCGGCTATTGCATAATCCCTTGTGCTCATATTCATATATTCGTAGGGAGAAGTGGTGTAATCTTGCACATACAGTGCTTTCCCAAGCTCCTGACCCAATGCATTTGCAAGAACGAGTGCGTTCTGACGAGCATTTTGAGCCGCTTCAGCACGAATTTTCTGAATCAACTCCTCCTTATTCGAAACATCAACGCTTTCTATCTCAGCTTGCGCGATTCCGATTGCCTGCAAGGCTTGAAAAACATGCGCCAGTTGCGTAGCAGAGTTTACCTCCAATCGATACATTTTGAAAGTTGTCACTTTATTGGATTTCAACGCAGAATTGAACAACTCCTGTACAACGAGCTTCTTTTCCACATCAATACCTAACGCATCGAATCGTTGCACCATCTCTTTCTCTTGTTGAAGAACAGTCTCCTGTCCTTTGGAGTCCCCATCAATGGTAATCTGAACATAAATTTTATCAGGAACTACCTCTACTTCAGCTTGACCTGACACCTCGATATAAGGTTGATCCATCACATTTGTCTGTTGAGCATACAGCGCAGTTGTCAGCATCAAGGCCGCAACCAAAACCATTCCTCTTTTCATAAATCGATGATTTAAACGGTTACTATTAAATAGACGTTCATTGTTGCAAAAATGTTGCAGCGATAAATTTATTATTTAGTTGCACGAGCTTTTTTCTCTCGTTTGGTCATCTCCTGGGTAACCAACTCTTCAGATAACACCGCTTGATACGATTTTCCGGAATTTAACTTTTGATCTCCATCTGCCGTACGAAAAAGAGGATTAAGATCTACCGTCTCAAATGCTTTCGTATAGGTGTATGTATTACCTTTCTCAAAAATTCTGCCTGCCAAATGACTTAACCTGAGATCGACAGCATAGTGCGTCGAGTCAATTGCTCCGGCACAACCCAACGGCGTATCGGGAAACACCGTTTCACCCACCTGTACCCCAATGGTTCCTCGAGTGAAACCATAATAAACGGCATACGATCCATCTTGGTGTTCAACCACCACATAATTAATGCCTTAATTGGCTATTACACCATATTTACTCTCTGGGGCGTTCTGGTCGCCGATAATTACAACCAAGCCTTTACGCGCTGCATAGATTGTATCTGCACGGTTGAACATAAACCGATATACCAATGGATTACCTCTCAATGAGGCATGAAAAGCCGTCGTATTCGGTGGAGCCTGAGGAGGAATAGACACCTTAGTATCTCTCAAGGCAGGACTATAGGGTAATCGATAAACAAAAGACATGTCAGGCCTTGCGCGCCAATCTCCCAAAGCGAGCATATACCGCCATCCACATTGGGTAGAGATATATGACCCTCTGTTTTTCAACGTAATCAATGGGCCACTGGAACGTACCGTTGCCCGATAACGTGGGGGTACAGCCAAATTGGTTGCGTTGACAAATTCGACTGCAATGGAATAAGTGCCGATCCATTTTTTGTCGGCTGTAACAACCAGATCACCATTTTCATTGAATTCGGCATTCAACTCAATGATGTCTTCAATACGTTGGGCATGTGCTGAGGTGACACTCGGAAATACACCAGCACCCAACATCCATAAACATGTCGGGAGTTTCATAGTGCACAGGAGTTAGTAGGTCAGTCTTTAAATATAGTGCTAACTCCTGAAAAAATCAAATCAACGGCGCACTAATTGCACTACATTTTCAACATGATGCGTATGCGGGAACATATCCACCGGCTGGATACGTGTAACACGATAATCTGCATCGAAAATAGCAATATCCCGAGCTTGTGTCGCCGGGTTACAACTTACATAGACAATGCGCTGGGGAGCAGCCCGTAATACGGTATGAGCCACATCCTCGTGAATTCCGGCGCGCGGCGGGTCAAGGATCACCACATCGGGACGACCATTCTCCTCGATAAAACGGTCATTGAGCACATCCTTCATGTCGCCGGCATAGAACACCGTATTGTCAATGCCGTTCAAGGCCGAATTGACCTTGGCATCCTCGATCGCTTCGGGCACATACTCCACACCGACCACTTTGCGACAACGACGAGCCACAAAATTGGCAATCGTTCCTGTTCCGGTATAGAGGTCATAAACCACTTCATTGCCAGTCAATTCGGCAAACTCCCGTGCAACTTTATACAGTTCATAAGCCTGTGCCGAATTGGTCTGGTAGAACGATTTGGGACCGATTTTGAATTGCAGACCCTCCATCTGCTCAAAGATATGATCACGCCCCTTGAAGCAACGAATCTCGAGATCTCCGATCGTATCGTTGAACTTCGTGTTGACCACATACATCAACGAGGTGATTTGCGGGAACTGCTCTACGATATGGTTCATTAATTTGTCGATCCGTTCCTGCTCGTCGCCACCGAATACAACAATGACCATCACCTCTCCGGTCGAAGCGGTACGGATAATCAGATTGCGCATCAATCCGACATGTTCGCGCACATTGTAGAACGAATAGCCGTTGGCCACACAAAACTCACGAATGGCCATACGAATCTGATTCGAAGGATCGGCCTGCAGCCAACATTTCCGAATATCCAACACTTTATCAAACATGTTGGGGATATGGAAACCCAATGCTCCGCTATCAGCGAACGTTTCGCCGGAGGCTACCTCTTCGTTGGTCAACCAGCGTTTGTTACAGAATGTAAATTCAAGTTTATTGCGGTAGAAAAGCTGCTTGGCAGACCCTAAAATCGGACTGATCGGGGGCAACTCCACCTTCCCAATTCGAGACAACTGATCGGCTACCTGCTGCTGTTTGAACTCGAGTTGCCGATCGTAGGGAAGCTGTTGCCATTTGCATCCGCCACACACTCCATAGTGTTCACATACAGGCTCGACCCGCCAGGGAGAACGTTTGACAAAACGAACGATATATCCCTCCATGTACCGACGTCGTTTGGTGCGAATCTGCACATCGACCACATCACCCGGTACGGCCATCGGAACAAAAACCACTACATCGTTATAGCGCCCCAGCGCCTTCCCTTCTGCCGCTATGGAAACGATCTCAAGCGACTCTATCAGCGGATAATTTGCCTTTTTTCTTGCCACTTTTACTGCATATTTGTTTCCCGCAAAGATAGTAATCCCTATCTTTGTATGAAATTCTATGATCCGTAATGGATCGAAAACGTTGAAACAACGAGCAGCTATGATAAAAGTAGGAGTACTTCCCTTCAATCCTTTTCAGGAGAATACGATCGTACTTTCAGACGAAAGCGGTGAATGCGTCATCGTTGATGCCGGCAACTACAATCCCCAAGAGGATGCCGCTCTCTCCAAATACATTGCCGACAACCACCTCAAGCCGGTCATGGCCGTCAACACCCACGGACATGTAGACCACATGCTAGGGGTCAACTACGTCAAAGAGACTTACGGCATTCCCTTCGCCATCCACGGCAAGGATAAATTCCTGATCGACTCTGCCCCAACACACGGAGCCATTTACGGTTTCAAGGTGGACAAGGTGCCCACCGTAGATATCGATCTGGAAGGTCAGAAAGAGTTGAAGTTCGGCAATACCGTTTTTCAGATTATCGAAACCCCGGGACACACCCCCGGACATGTTGCCTTCTATAATCCGGAAAACAAACTGTTGCTGACCGGTGACACACTCTTCAGAGAGAGTATTGGCCGAACCGATTTGCCAGGGGGTGATTACAGTTGGATCATGCGCAGCATCCTGGACAAACTGATTCCGCTGGGTGACGATGTGCACTTCTACCCCGGACACGGCATGGAGAGTACGATTGGACACGAAACCCTTTACAACCCGTTTGTTACCGAAGTTCTCAACCACGAGATCAACTATAAATAAACCATTTGACCATGCGTATTGACATTCTGACCGTCGTGCCCGAACTGTTGGTATCGCCGCTCAACGAATCGATTCTCAAACGGGCCCAACGTAAAGGGCTGGTCGAGATTGAGATTCACAACCTGCGCGATTACACCTTCGACAAATACCGGCAGGTAGATGACTATCCGTTCGGTGGGGAGGCAGGTATGGTCATGAAACCCGAACCGATTTTCCGTTGTATTGAGCAGCTTCAGGCCGAACGCCACTACGGCGAAATCATCTACACATCACCCGACGGGATCCAATACAACCAACACGAAGCCAACCGGCTCTCAACCTTGGACAATATCATTATCCTTTGCGGACACTATAAAGGGATCGACTATCGGGTACGGGAGCATCTGATCACCCGCGAAATCTCGATCGGAGATTATGTGCTCACCGGTGGAGAGCTGGCAGCGGCCATCATCGCCGACAGTGTGGTACGCATCATTCCGGGAGCGATCGGAGATGAGGCATCGGCCTTGACCGACAGTTTTCAAGATAATTTGCTTGCCCCGCCGGTATATACACGCCCGGCCGATTTCCGAGGCTGGAAAGTACCCGATGTATTGTTGTCGGGCAATCCGAAAGAGATCGCCAAATGGCAAGAGGAACAGGCTTTCGAACGTACAGAACGGCTACGTCCCGACCTGCTCGACCCCACCATTAAAAAATAACAACGTTTAAGTATTTGTCAATTAGGAAATGACAGGCAACATAATGGTCATGCTGTTCTTCTGAGCATTATTTATTTTTAACCATTCTGCCACACACAGTCGCCAAACACCCAACACATAAAAAGAGTTGAGTCGGGTGCGTTTCAATCTGTTACGATAATCCTCAATTGCACAAGTATATACTCACAAAACAACTGATAACACTATGCGCTACTATCTGATTGCAGGAGAAGCATCGGGCGATCTGCACGGGTCGAACCTGATCCACGGCATTCGCAAAGCAGATCCGGAAGCGGTTTTCCGTTTTTGGGGCGGCGACAAAATGGCTGAAGCCGGAGGTGCGGAAAATCTGGCTATGCACTACAAAAATGCCTCATTTATGGGATTTACTGAGGTGTTACTCCACCTGCGAACCATCTTCCGGCAGATAGACGAATGCAAGGCTGATATCACCGCTTTCCAACCCGATGTGTTAATTCTGATCGACTACGCCGGCTTCAATCTCCGCATAGCCCGTTTCGCTAAAGAGGTCGGTATTCCCACCTATTACTATATTGCGCCGAAAGTGTGGGCATGGAAAGAGTCGCGCATCAAAAAGATCCGCAAATATGTGGATCGGCTGTTCGTGATCTTCCCGTTTGAAATCGAGTATTTCCGCAATAAAGGAATTGAACCTATATACGAAGGGAATCCGCTGATCGATGCCATTGATCAACGTCGTTCCGCCCTACTGCCTCGAGAGGAGTTCATCGCCAAAAACCATCTCGACAAACGTCCGATTATAGCTTTGCTGGCAGGAAGCCGGCGTTCAGAAATCGGATACAATTTGCCTTTCATGGTCGAACTCTCGAAACTCTATCCACAATATCAATTTGTTGTGGCGGGTGTCTCCTGGCTCGACCGATCAATCTACACTCCCTACTTACAAGGCAGTGATGTACGTTACATCTGCGATGAAACTTACGAGCTTCTGGCTGTCAGCGAAGCAGCCGTAGTCACCTCAGGAACCGCCACATTGGAGACGGCGCTGCTCGGTGTACCGCAAATTGTCTGCTACCGTCGTGATTGGGCGTCAATGCTGATCGGTAAGGCATTTTTAAAAATTCCGTACGTTTCGCTGGTTAACCTGGTTTTGCACCGAGAAGCTGTTCGGGAGTTGCTGCAACACCATATGAACATGAAAAATGCAACTGCAGAGTTGGAGGCGATTCTCCCAGGTGGCAGCAAACATGAACGGATGATGGCGGATTATGCCCAACTGCAAGAACTGATCGGACACAAACACCCCTCCGACAAATTCGCAGCCAGAATGGTCGAGTTCCTGCGCAAAGATCGGCAAAACTGCACCACACAATCCTAACCTTTATTGTCAACACAGCAACATGAAAATCATCTGCATCGGACGCAACTATGCACAACATGTCGTGGAGCTCGATCACACTCGTGAGCTACCCAAAGTGCCGCAATTTTTCATGAAACCCGATACCGCACTACTGCGCAACAACGATCCATTTTATGTCCCCGATTTCAGCCAAGAGGTGCACTATGAAACGGAGCTGGTGGTCAAGATCAATCGCGTGGGTCGGGCTATTGCCGAACGTTTTGCGCCGCGCTATTATGCTGAAGTGGGATTGGGCATCGATTTCACCGCACGTGATCTGCAACGCAACTGCATAGCTCAAGGGCTTCCGTGGGAGATTGCCAAAGCGTTCGACCATTCTGCAGCTCTTTCCCCAGAGTTCATTCCATTAGCCGAATTGGGCGGGGATGTTCAAAACCTACACTTTGAGATGCGTCTCAACGGAGAGTTACGCCAACACGGCTTCACGGGAGATATGATCTTTTCCGTCAATCGAATCATCTCCTACGTTTCACGGTTCGTCACGTTGAAAATGGGAGATCTGATCTATACCGGCACCCCAGTTGGGGTTGGCCCTGTCAAACCGGGAGATAGACTCACCGCCTCACTCGAAAAACAGACACTGCTTGACTTTGATATCCGGTAATGAAAACGATTGAAAACATTGCTACATCACAACCGGCAGCGTTTTCTTGATAGGCACAAAAATATCTGCCCCGCCTGAGTGCACAGATTTTCAGAGATTATTACAGATATGCTGTTACACGAAAAATTACAATCCCATCGTCTAATTTTGGCCAGTCATTCCCCGCGCCGTCAACAACTGCTTCGCGATGCAGGGCTGTCGTACTTGCTGGCTGACAAATATGAGGTCGAGGAGAACTACCCCGCCACACTGCCAGCAGCGGATGTACCCCGTTTTTTGTCCAAGCTCAAATCCGAGAGTTATCCCATCCCGCTCGAAAGCAATGACATTCTCATTACAGCAGATACCGTTGTCATTTTGGATGATCGGATTATCGGCAAACCGCATGATCGGGCCGATGCTATCGCAACCTTACAAGCCCTCAGCGGCCGAACGCATCGGGTAATTACCGGCGTCACATTACGCAGCAGCAAGCAGTGCTATTCATTCGACTCACAGACCGATGTCCATTTCGGGCCGCTCAGTGACGAACAGATCGAATATTATATCGACACCTACAAACCATTTGACAAAGCCGGTGCATACGGCATCCAGGAGTGGATCGGCTATGTGGCGATTCAAGGTATCGACGGCTCCTTTTACAATGTGATGGGACTGCCAATCCAAAAATTGTACAATGAATTAGACCGTTTTATTGATCAACTGTAGTCAAAAAGTCAAGAGTATCACGCAATTTCCCTGACCGCAATCTATCCAAGGTGACTTTGCGAACGTATGCTTGCTGGAATCACAAGATGCTGACAGTTAGCTCCAGTAACTGAACCTGTTACACAATAAAAATTCGGCAATCTTAACGATAAGAATACAAAAAACATCAAACGAAAAGTAAAACGTTAACACCAAATAAAACTATCGAAAACCGAAACATGAAAAAGACCGTTTTATTGCTCTTGGCCGCACTCTGCCTGAAGAGTGCACCCGCAGTGGCTGATGAGGGCATGTGGGTTCCGGCCTTGCTCCAATCCCGCATCAAAGAGATGCAAACCAAAGGGTGCAAGATCTCCGCAGAGGAGATTTACAGCATCAACCAGGCCTCCCTTAAGGATGCCGTCCTACTTTTTGGTACAGGATGTACTGGAGAAGTGATCTCCGATGAGGGGCTTTTCTTAACCAACCACCATTGCGGCTACTACTTTATCGGCTCGCACAGCAGTGTCGAACATGACTACCTGACCAACGGTTTCTGGGCCATGAACCGCTCCGAAGAGCTGCCCAACCCGGGATTAACCGTATCGTTTTTGATCCGGATGGAGGATGTGACAGTCCAGGCACTGAAAGGAGTAAGCGAAAAAATGTCGCAACAGGAGCGTGAGGCTAAAATCAAGGCAAACTCAGCTAAACTGATTGAGAAAGCAACGAAAAACACCCATTATGACGCCACGGTAGAACCATTCTATTACGGCAATCAATATTTTCTGTTTGTTTACGAAAAATTCCGCGACATCCGTTTGGTGGCAGCCCCTCCCTCGTCAATCGGCAAATTCGGCGGTGACACCGACAACTGGATGTGGCCACGCCACACCGGTGACTTCTCGATGTTCCGCATCTATGCCGATAAGGACAATAAACCGGCTGACTACTCGAAAGACAATGTCCCGTACCGTCCACGCCGCTCTTTTACCATCTCTTTAGCTGGCGTACAGGAGGGTGATTTCACCATGGTGTACGGTAACCCAGGACGTACGATGCAATATGTGACATCGGATGCAATCGACTACGTTGTTAACCACGGCAATCCGGCCAAAATCAAGCTGCGCACAATGCGTCTCGAAATCATGAATGCCGAACAGGCCAAAGATCCTGCGACCCGTATTGCGTATGCAGCAAAGAATGCTCGTGTTTCGAACCAGTGGAAAAAGTGGCAAGGTGAAAGCAAAGGACTCAAACGCCTTGGCACATTGGACAAGAAAAAGGCATTTGAGGCTCAATTCACAGCATGGGCTGCCGACAAGCCGCTCTATCGCGATATTCTGAATCAACTGCATACCCTGTACTCACAACTGGAGCCCTACGCATTTGCACGGGATTACTATCAGGAGGCCTACCAGGCAATCGAGATGACCCAATTTGCACAAAACGCAGCCAAAAATATCTACAAACCCAATGCGATAAAGGCTGGCGACGGCTTCTTCAAAAACTATTCGCAAACAATCGACCGTCTCAGTACCAAAGCTGTACTGGCCGAATACCTGAAAGATGTACCGGCAGAATGGACACCAACCTATTTCCGAGAAGCTGTTGACAAAGCCGGCGGTATTGATGCCTTTGTTGATACCTTGTTTGCTCAGAGCCACTTTTCCACCCTTGAGCGGTATAAAGCTCTGGCCGCTGCCGATTCTGCCACAAAAGCTCAACTGTTGCAAAACGATCCGGCCTTGCTGCTGGCCGACGCTTTCGACACCTTCTACAACACCCGAGTGGACAGCGCCTACAAAGCCATCAACCGGGAGATCAACACGCTCTATCGCCTCTACATGAAGGGGCAGATGGAGATGCAGCCCGATCATGTCTTCTATCCCGATGCCAACCTCACGCTGCGCGTATCTTATGGAACCGTAGAAGGATATCATCCGCTGGATGGGGTCTATTACGAACCAATCTCGACCATCGATGGCATTATGGAGAAAGATAACCCCGATATCTATGACTACAACATTCCACAACGACTGCGTGATCTGTACAAGACCAAAGATTACGGTCGTTGGGGTGTCAACGGTTCGGTACCAGTCTGCTTTATGGCCACCAACCACACCACTGGAGGTAACTCGGGAAGTCCTGTGGTAAACCGATGGGGAGAGCTGATCGGCATCAACTTCGACCGTACATGGGAGAGTACGATGAGTGATTACGAATTCGATCCGACCAAATGTCGCAATATTATCGTCGATATCCGATACGTGCTTTTTGTCATCGACCGCATCGGGGATGCAGGTTACCTGCTCGACGAAATGCATTTTGCAGATAAACATTAATGTCCACAAACGGGTTGCCGAAATAATCGGCAACCCGTTTTCTTTAACGCTCTGTCGCAACTGTAAATTATACAATAAGAGGTTTGCTTACCCCAAAGTGTCCGAACATATTACATGCAGTTATCTGATCAACCGCCGAAAGACACTCAGACTCTAAACAAGCGCAAAAGACGGACAGGACAACCCTACACCTGAGCTAATATCTACGCCCATTTTCAAAAAACTATAAAACAATCGGACCATGCAAAACGATAAAAAAACGCAATCCGGATGGAAGGTACTACATAGCGAATACCTCTCGCGCAAGCCCTGGTTTACGGTTCGGTGCGACCATCTGAAGCTGCCCAATGGCAATGAGATTCCCAATTACTATGTGTTGGAATATCCCGACTGGATCAATGTCCTGGCCATCACAAAGGACCAGAAATTTGTCTTTGTCAAACAATACCGACACGCTTTAGGGATAACGGCTTATGAACTTTGTGCCGGCGTCTGCGAAACCAGCGATGCTTCACCGTTGGAGTCTGCAAAACGTGAACTGAGCGAAGAGACCGGTTACGGCAATGGCACATGGCAAGAATATATGGTGATCTCGGGCAATCCAGGATCGACCAACAATTTGACACACTGTTTTTTGGCAACGGATGTAGAACCTATCACAACGCAACATCTCGAACCGACCGAAGAGATGACCGTACACCTGCTATCACTCGACGAGGTCAAAACACTACTGCGTACCGACGCAATCAAACAGGCTCTACATGCCGCTCCTCTGTGGAAATATATGGCCGAAAACAGATTATGGTAAAACATCCGTATTCCCCCCAATAAGAAAGCCCGACTCTATGGTCAGTCGGGCTTTTTGATTATTATTGATAATATTTTAGCGAATACACGCTAAAATCTAATCGGTTCGCTACTGTTTTTCGATCGCAGAGATCACGCCTGCCAACAGTTTCCAGAATTTGTCCACCGTAGTAATCTCAAGACGTTCATCGGGAGAGTGCACTCCACGCAGCGTCGGACCGAAAGAGACCATCTCCAGGTGCGGATATTTTTCCAAAAAGAGGCCGCACTCTAAACCGGCATGAATAGCACGCACTTTCGGCGCCTTGTCAAACAGGTCCTGATAAGTTTTTTCTGTCAAACGCAACAGGTAGGAATCGGGATTTGGATTCCATCCCGGATAACCATCCGAATGGATCACGTCGGCTCCTGCCAATCTCAATACAGCCTCTACTGATGCTGCAGCCTCATCACGTGCACTGCCCACAGAAGAGCGCTGCGAAGTGGTCACCACAATCACTCCCCGTTCTGGGAATTTCACAGAGGCCAGATTCGTAGAGGTTTCGACAAGCCCCTCAACTGCATGGCTCATCGCCAACACCCCATTGGGCAGGCCACAAATGGCATCCAACAGACGACGTTGTGTGGCAAGATCTACCACTTCGGCAGGAGCGGTCTCTTCGGCCAGCATGATTTCAAACGAGGGGTCAGTTACCGCATATTCGGCCAATACATCAGCCTTATACGTTTCGAAATAGGCCAACATCGGTTTTACATACTCAACCGGAACACCAAACAGCGCTGACGCCTCTCTCGGAATGGCATTGCGCAAATTTCCGCCGTTGAAATCGGCCAAACGCAAGGCAAAGGCCGCTGTACCGTAAGAAAGGAAACGGTTCAACAACTTATTTGAATTGCCTAGGCCCTTTTCGATATCGTCACCGGAGTGACCACCCTTCAGTCCGAACAGATGGATACGGAACCATACCAATCCGGCAGGTGCGGGTTCCGGAGTATAATGGAACGTTCCCAATGTGTCCAGACCGCCTGCACAACCAATAAAAATCTCGCCTTCATCTTCCGAATCAAGATTGATCAGATATTTACCGGTCAACATTCCGTCTCCCAAACCGAATGCACCGGTCAAACCGGTCTCCTCATCGACCGTGAAAAGCGCCTCAATCGGACCATGCTCCACGTTCGAATCGGTCAACATGGCCAATGCTGCAGCCATACCGATTCCACAATCAGCACCGAGCGTCGTTCCTTCGGCACGTACCCATTCACCATCAATACGGGTACGGATTGTATCCTTCTCAAAATCGAACTCGACATCGCCATTTTTTTCGCATACCATATCCATATGGCTCTGTAAAATTACCGTCGGATATGTTTCGCGCCCGGCTGTCGCAGGTTTACGAATTACGACATTACCAGTAGCATCCTCAACATGCTCAAGGTTATGCCGTTTTGCAAATTCTACCAAATATGCACGAATCTTTCCCTCCTTTTTTGAAGGACGTGGAACCTGCGTAATTTCATCAAAATACTGCCACACCGCACGGGGTGACAAGTTTGCTATTTCTGACATGGAAACTCTGTTTTGTATTTTCAAGAGGTAAAATTAGCCATTATTTCGTTATTTTGCATCCAAAATAACAGACATATGAATTTCAGAATCGGTCACGGATATGATGTGCACGCACTGGCTCCAGGATTGGAGTTGTGGTTAGGCGGAATTCGGATAGAATATGAATTGGGTTGTGTTGCCCATTCCGATGGGGATGTAATCATCCATGCCCTATGTGATGCCTTGCTGGGAGCGGCAGCATTGGGAGATATCGGATTGCATTTCCCTGACAACTCGGATACCTATAAAGGTATAGACAGTAAAATTTTGTTACGCAAGACTACCGAATTATTGGCCAGTCATGGTTACCGAATCGGGAATGTGGACTGTACACTTTGTTTGCAACGGCCCAAAGTTCGTCCTCACATCAATACCATGCGGCAAACATTAGCCAACGTGATGGAGATTGCGGTTGAGAACGTCTCGGTCAAGGCAACGACCACCGAAAAATTGGGTTTTGTAGGACGTCAAGAGGGTGTCGAAGCTCACGCTGTAGCCTTAATCTACAAAGAATAAAAATTACACAAGACCCCATTTCAGACCTTACCTCAACGGATGAGAGGAATCAGTCAGTCTCACCACGCTTTTTCTTGTTATCTTCCCCCGGCGCGTTTTAGAACACCGGCCGATCATATCTTTACGTGCTGACTTTCAATCTCGCTTTTTGGGCAACTGCATGATCTGCTCATAAGAGAGTTGCGTAAAATCATCAACCAAAATATCGTAGTCAGGAATCTGATCGCGGGTAAATGTAGTTGCCAGTGCCACAGCAGCCATACCTGCACGACGAGCAGCCTCGATACCGACAGGGGCATCTTCAATTACTACACATTCTGACGGATCGAGTCCCAATAATTTCGCAGCCAACAGATAGACTTCGGGATCGGGTTTACCGTGCGAAATCATATCCCCATTGGCAATCGCATCGAAATACTCAGCAATGTGACAACGTGACAGTACAAAATTCACATTACGCGTATTGCCTGAAGAACCGACTGAAATTCGAATACCGTGTGCTTTCAGACTTTTCAAGAAGTCCACTAAACCACGCGTCGGAGCAATACTTTTTTCAAAATTGGACCGATACAGTTGCTCTTTCTCCAACGAGAGTTCCGCTACAGAGTGTTTTTCCAACAATTCGGGTGCCTGACGGGCAAAAATCATATCGTTGGTCATACCGAAACAACACATGAACTTCTCTCGATCGAATGGTACACCATATTTGGCAAACAGTTGCTCAAACGCCTCAATGTGCGCGTCACGATTGTCGACCAACACACCGTCCATATCAAAAATTACCCCTTTGATCATCTTTATATCCATTTTGCAAACGCCGCAAAGATAATCCATTTCCCTAATTCTCTCATCTTGCCATTTCAAGTTTTCATCCCACGACTGAACAAGGTTTACCGGATCATATCGTGTTTTTTGCTGCTATCCATTCCTAAATGCACCATTTCACACCCGTCATCCGAGGCAGCAAACGACATCTCACAACCTTCCTGCGAAATAAAGATGTCGGCAACGTAAAGACCAAGCATATAAAAAAATAGTATCTTTGCAGGAGGAAATTTAGGCAAAAACGATTCGATTCAAAATTCGATGTACCACCATGAATATTCCCGAAAAGACGATCGAGCGACTCAGTGAATATCGCCGCACCCTGCTGTCTTGTCATGAGCAGGGCATTACTCATATTTTTTCACACGTCTTGGCCGGCATTCATGGCATTACAGCAGTGCAGGTCCGTCGTGATTTGATGCTGATCGGTTTTTCAAGTGACACGAAGAAAGGATACGATGTCGAAGTACTGATCGATTTTATCAGCAACATTCTCGATAATCGCAGTGTGGTCAACATTGGAGTGATCGGGATGGGACACCTTGGTCAAGCATTGACCAAATATTTTAACGGACGCCGCTCAAAATTAAAAATTGTCACCGCTTTCGATGTCGATCCCGAAAAGGTTGGACATGAAATCGACCACATTCCCTGCTACCCGATGGATCGTTTTGAAGAGATCGTCGAACAACATGATATAAAAATTGTGATTCTCTCTCCCCCAACGGCCGTCGCTTCACAACTGGTCGTACCGATTATTAATGCAGGAATCAAAGGGGTTTTGAATTTCACCTCTATGCCATTGAACTTTCCACGTGGCATCTTTGTCGAAAATTACGACATCACCACCCTGCTTGAAAAGGTAGCCTATTTTGTCAAAGAGGCTGAAGAGAACAACCTGTAACATGCGGATTTTTCACGGATTCGACAACCTTGCTCCAATCTCCAAACCGATCGTCACTATCGGTTCGTATGATGGTGTGCACCATGGCCATCGTGAAATTTTATCTCATGTCTGTAAATTGGCCCGACAACACTCCGGAGAAAGCGTTGTCATCACCTTCCATCCCCACCCGCGCTTGGTTCTGCACAAGGATCAAACTTTGCGTCAGCTCAATACCCTACCTGAGAAGTTGGAACTTTTGGCACAAGTGGGAATCGACAATGTACTTATTATTCCATTCACAGAGGCATTCAGTCGTTTGCAGGCCGAAGAGTTCGTACATGACTATTTGGTTCAAAAGCTTCATATCGACACTTTGGAAATCGGCTACGATCATCATCTCGGGTATGGTCAACAGGGAGATTTCAATGCACTCGAAAAGTTTGCCGAACGATATGGATTCCGGCTTCAACAGATTCCACAACAGCGTGTTGATGACCATAAAGTCAGCTCTACCATTATCCGCCAATTAATCGCCTCGGGACATCTAACAGAAGCTGCCCGTTATTTAGACACATACTACCCATTAAGCGGTTATTTGAACCGTGACGGTCTGCTCACGGGTGTTGAAAGTATTAAATTATTACCTCCTCCAGGGGCTTATCCATGCTTACTCTACCCTCACTTCATTCCCCAATCCAAAAGCGATTTCAATGAAGTAACCTCTGACGGAAGATGGAATCCACTAAATCATTCACAGGTAATCCAATCTAACTCTATTTGCCATACGCCTAACTATTCACCAAATAAAACAGCTGAATCGCTGTCAACACATACAACGCTGACAATTGATCAGAACGGCAACCTCTCGATTTCTCAAGATAACCTCTCCGAAATTTGGGCTAAAATAGGATCATGGTATTTAGATAAAACAGAGGCTGAGGCCCCTATGAACAGATGCAACAGCGACTTCGCCAAATTACACTTCGCCGTCCGCATAGAATTTGTTTAAATTACCTCGATTAGGTGTGGATTTTTCACCAGATTTTTTGTAATTTTGCCCAAATTTAAACTATTCCAACATGTCGTTCATTACTGATAAGGTTCAGACTGAAGGACTCACATTCGATGATGTCCTGCTTATCCCGGCTTATTCGGAAGTGCTTCCCCGCGAGGTATCGATCACTTCGCGTTTCTCTCGTAATGTACTCATCAATACCCCGATCGTTTCGGCCGCTATGGATACCGTGACCGAAGCTGAGCTGGCAATCGCCATTGCCCGTGAAGGAGGTATCGGTGTTATTCACAAAAATATGAGTATCGCAGAGCAAGCCGCACAGGTACGCAAGGTCAAACGTGCCGAGAACGGCATGATCTACGACCCCATCACCATCGGCAAAGACAATACCGTAGGCGATGCCCTGATGCTGATGAAAGAGAACCACATCGGCGGTATTCCGGTTGTAACGGAAGATCAGACCTTGATCGGTATCGTGACCAACCGTGACTTGCGTTTCCAACGTGACATGCACCGTCCGATCGACGAGGTGATGACCAAAGACAAACTGATCACCACACACAACCCCGACCTGAAACATGCATCTGAGATTTTGTTGCAGAATAAAATCGAGAAACTTCCCGTTGTGGATGAAAAAGGTCGTCTGATCGGTCTGTTGACCTATAAAGATATTACCAAAGTTCAAGCTAATCCTAACGCTTGCAAAGATGACAAGGGTCGTCTGCGTGTAGCGGCTGGCGTAGGTATTACTCACGACACCATGGAGCGTGTAGATGCCCTGTATGAAGCAGGCGTCGATGCAATTGTGATCGATACCGCACACGGTCACCAGATCAATGTTCCCAACATGCTCAAACGTGTTAAGGCAAAATATCCTGATCTGGACGTTGTAGTCGGCAATATCGCTACGGCTGAAGCAGCCAAAATGTTGGCTGAAGCCGGTGCAGATGGTGTAAAAGTCGGAATCGGTCCAGGTTCGATCTGTACGACCCGTATCATTGCCGGTATCGGTATGCCACAGTTGACAGCTATCTATGATGTGGCTAAGGCTCTTAAAGGTACTGGAATTCCGGTTATCGCAGACGGTGGTTTGCGCTATTCCGGCGATATTGTCAAAGCTTTGGCTGCCGGTGCGGATTCAGTTATGGCAGGCTCTATGTTTGCCGGTGTAGAGGAATCACCCGGAGAAACCATTATTTACAACGGACGTAAATTCAAAGCATACCGAGGCATGGGTTCTCTCGAGGCCATGCAACACGGTTCAAAGGACCGCTACTTCCAGGATATGGAAAGCGACATCAAAAAGTTGGTTCCGGAAGGAATTGCAGCACGCGTACCATACAAAGGTTCACTCAAAGAGGTGATCTACCAGCTGATTGGTGGTTTACGCGCCGGTATGGGTTATTGCGGAGCTAAAGACATTGCAGCTTTGAAAAATGCCCGTTTTGTACGTATCACTCACTCCGGTATGTTGGAGAGCCACCCGCATGATGTAACAATCACACGTGAAGCTCCGAATTATACTCGTGGAGAGTAAATCTGATCACAGATGATTACACGCGACATACAACTTCGGGTCCGCTATTATGAGACCGACTGCATGGGCATCGTGCACCACTCAAATTACATCCGTTTTTATGAAGTGGCACGTACCGAAATGTTACGTGAATTCGGCACGACCTACCAGGAGATGGAACAGGCGGGAGTGATGCTCCCCGTTTTGGATGTTCAGGCTCACTATATCAGTCCGGCTTATGACGATGACCTGCTGACGATCCGGGTCACTTTGGCTGAAATGCCTAAGGTGAAGATGCGTTTCGATTTCGAGATCTATCGCGAAAATGGAGATCGGATCAACACCGGAACCGTAACGCTTGCATTCATGAATAGTGTGACACGTCGTGCATGTCGTGCTCCGAAATATTTTCTGGACCTGTTGAAGCCCTATTTTCCCGAAGCATAATTAGGCTGAACAGATCATAAAAGTCGCATACGGGCGGCGGATTGACAGAGTTGTCGGTCCGCCGCCCGTCATTTTCTGTCAAAATGACACTTAAAATCAGATGGCATACCTTTTGATCTCCCCTTGATGCCTGTAAGGCCAAAATATGACAAAACCAAAAAACAGATAACCATGCAAAACGGAAAAATCGGAGTTACTACTGAAAACATCTTCCCGATTATCAAACAATTTCTCTATTCTGATCACGATATTTTTCTGCGTGAATTGATTTCAAATGCGGTTGATGCCACTCAGAAGCTCAAGACATTGGCATCGATCGGAGAGTTTAAAGGCGAATTGGGAGACCTGACGATTCATGTCAAATTGGATGAAGCAGCCAAAACATTGACTATTTCGGATCGTGGTATCGGTATGACCGCTGAAGAGATTGACAAATACATCAACCAAATTGCCTTTTCTGGAGCAGAAGAGTTCTTGGCCAAATATAAAAACCAGAACATTATCGGTCACTTCGGATTGGGTTTCTACTCAGCTTTTATGGTCTCCGACAAGGTAGAGATCATTACCCACTCTTGGAAAGAGAATAGCAAAACGATGGAGTGGAGTTGCGATGGATCACCGGAATACACGCTGAAAGAGTCAGAAAACGAACGTGATCGTGGAACAGATATCATTCTGCATCTTTCGGAAGATAGCTTGGAGTTCAACAACCGTGATCGCATTCACGAAATTTTGAAAAAACACTGCAGTTTCCTGCCAGTTCCTATTGCCTTCGGCAAAGTCAGAGAGTGGAAAGACGGTAAATATGTCGATACAGACAAAGACGACATCATTAACGACACCGAACCACTGTGGACCAAGAAACCTGCGGATATTAAACCGGAAGAGTACCTGGCTTTCTACCATAAGCTCTACCCGATGGCCGAAGATCCGCTGTTCTATATCCACTTGAACATCGACTACCCGTTCAATTTGACCGGTATTCTCTATTTCCCGAAGATTCGCAACAACTTCGAGATTCAGAAAAACAAAATCCAACTCTATTCGAATCAGGTTTTCGTAACCGATTCCGTAGAGGGCATTGTACCGGAATTCTTAACGTTGCTGCACGGTGTAATCGATTCACCGGACATTCCTTTGAATGTCTCACGTAGCTATTTGCAGAGCGATTCAAACGTTAAGAAGATCTCCAGCTACATCACCCGTAAAGTGGCTGATCGGTTGAGTGAAATCTTCAAACAGGAGCGTGCCGAATACGAAAGCAAGTGGGACAACCTCAAAATCTTCATCGAATACGGAATCATTACCGATGAAAAATTTGCTGAAAAAGCGTCAGAATTTGTTTTATTGAAGAACACAGAGGGAAAATATTTCACACTCAGCGAGTATGCCAACCTGGTCAAAGAGAATCAAACCGACAAGAACAGTAATGTAATTTACCTCTATGCCAACGACAAACAAGCACAATACAGCTTTATTGCCGAGGCAAAAGAGCGTGGATACGATGTTCTGGAGATGGATGGACAATTGGACAACCACTTCATCAACTGGTTTGAAAGCAAAAACCAGGGAACCCGTTTCGCACGTGTCGATGCTGATGTAATCGACAAACTGATCGAAAAGGAGACCAAACGCAAAATGGCTCTGACCTCGGTACAGCAAGAGTTGTTGACCCCTGTTTTCGATGCACAATTACCTAAAGACGAAAAGGCGCACTTCAACGTGGTCTTCGAACCGCTCGATGAGAAACAACAACCGGTTGTGATCACCCAAAACGAATTTATGCGTCGTATGAAAGATATGGCAGCAATGGGTGGCGGAATGCAGTTCTATGGTCAAATGCCGGATAGCTATACCGTTGTTGTCAATGGTAACCATCCGCTGGTTGCAGAAATTCTCGACGAAGTGGAGAAAGGTTACGGTGCTGACGAACTGAAAAGCATTAACGAAAAGATCGAAGCGACCCGAACCGACGAAAATAATCTCAACGAGCTGCTCAAAGACAAAAAAGAGGAGGAGATCTCTCAGACCGAAAAAGACAAGCGTTCTGACCTTGAAAAACAGTTGAATGAGTTGCGCAAACAGCGTTCAACCCGTTTGGAAGAGTTGGGTCGTGACAATAAATTGGTCGGTCAGATCATTGACTTGGCATTGTTGGCTGGCGGTATGCTGAAAGGTGAAAACCTGGATAAATTTATTCGCCGCAGCGTTGAATTGATCGGCAAATAACGAAGCCAATTCACATCGAGTCTGAACAAAGACACAGTAGTCTGTTCTGACTCAAGAAAACACCTTATAGCAAAAGGCTGTTCGTAATATACGAACAGCCTTTTTACATTTTAGTGCATTGCGGTTATTATGAGTTATGCTGGTCAATCCAAATTGTCGTAAACCTATCACCGATCTCCAGCGTCGGCACCTCTACCATCCCTGCAACATAAAAATTTATCAATTTCGCCATAGACGTTATGCCTCTCCCCCGAGTACAAAATCGTTTCTCCTCCCAAGAAAAGACTAAGACTTATATGATCAAATTCCAATCTATATCTTGAAGGCAAGCCCACAAGTACCACCTAACAGATGATCCGCAACAATTACTCTTAAAACAATTCGATCCGGCCATGAAGGTCGGATCGAATATCTCATCTGGAAACTCAAATTAACAACAGATCGTCCAAGATCTGTATGTATCTGCGATACTACTGCACATCGATAGTATAATTGCTATTATAGCAAACCTTCGCCCACTCGTTATTGGCAAATTTTCCATCCGGACTCACCTGTCCAAACCGATATGGAGTCTGTAACAACGGCAACTCTCGTTCGTTAACATACGACACAAATTCATTGCCGTGCAACTTTATCGCTCCGACAAACAATTTAGCCACATCGTACCCCCGGTAAGAGTACATACTCGGCAATGAGCTGAAAGCAGCTACATAACGACGGTCAAAATCAGCAACCCGTTCATTGCCTCGATCTGCATGATAATTGGTTGTATAACGCAGATTCAGCTTAAAAAAGAGGTTTTTGTCAATATTCTGGAAGCGAGGCCAACGTGAACTTCCTACGACCTTAATCGGAGGACAGGTTTGTCCACGCGATATACGGGTATTCTGAACAGAACTGATGCTCGCCAAAATCTCTTCGGTCATCTGCTCATTTTGCGAAAGAACTACAAAAACATTGGTTTTGTCCAAATCAATCCACTTCTCCGCTGCATTGCCGCCAGAACCTTTGACATAAGTCACCTTACGAGCCGAGGTCGGTAACAACGGTACAATTTCATTGAGCATTTCCGGATCGTTATTGGAGGTAGCCGATACCACGACAATATTATTTGAAGGCGAGAACTCCTCCTGCAACTTGGTATATTTGAATGCATCGGACGGTGACACCTCAAACATCAGCGGCAAACCGGGTGTCTTCATGGATGCCAAAGGCGAAACAACTGGAATGCCATTTTTCGCAGCAAAGTCGGCAACCGGCATAAAGCAATCTTCATAAACAGGGCCGATAATCAAATCTGCCTGCTTCATGGCCGATTCGTTCAGCAGCTTCTGTACTTCAGAAACAGAACGTGCCGTATTAAACAGATCGACTTGTGTGGAGACTCCCGTAGCTTTCAATTCGTCTAAGGCGAGCAAAACACCCTGATAAAATTCAAGATAACGTCGATCCGACGTACCTCCCACCCTAACAGGAAGCAAAACCGCAACCTTAATAGGCGCTGTCATATCTATGTGTTTTACCTGCACAGGTCCACTTAATGCGGGGGTAAGAGGAGTAAGGGGCACAACTGCAGGGCTCTCATTTGCAGGATAACCATTCGTCGGAGCCTCCATATCATCATCCACAGGTGCCGGAGTAGTTGTGCTTATACCTCCCGCTGTAGAAAGCGCAGTTTCCACTTCTGAAGCAGGAATCGGAAGTTTGAGAATCGATCCATATTTTAACCCGTCCTGCAATACCGTCGCATTATATTTGAAAATTGTATCGGCAGGTATACCTGTTAATTTACTCAATGTATAAAGGGTTTCACCTTTTGCAACAACATGGTGCGTAAACCGAGGCGAAATCGCATTCAACGTCTGACTATATTCTCCTAATTCTTGGTCAATATCTGAACTACTTGCCTCACCCTGACTTTTAATACGCACATTAATCTTTTGCCCTATGGATAAATGTGCCGGATCAAGTCCGGGATTATCTTCCATTAGAGTTGCTAACGAAATCCCATAACGTTTTGAAATTGCTAAAGCGGTCTCTCCCTTGTTAACAATATGGGTATCGAACAGTTTATTCATTTTGCGAGCAGACAGCTCTTTTTGGCTCGATAAATTTACCGGTATCTTCAGCATCTGCCCTCGTTTCAATCCATCAATCACAATCGGGTTGTACGCCCGAATGGTCTTCTCATCCGTGTCATACAATTTGCTCAATGAATAAAAAGTTTCGCCCGCTTGGACAGTATGGACATAGAAACTCTGACCGGCAATCGTCACCCGACTGGATGAGCGTTCCGTTGACTGCTGCGCTTGTGAAAGCGATGCGCAACCCAGCGTTAAAGCCAATAACAGCAATGCTTTTCTCATATGCACTCTATATACTATATCGCAAATATATAAAAAAGGACTCCTCACACGTAGGAATCCTTTTATTTTCTATCAACGTTCAGCAATTACGAGCTAAAATCAGGACAAAAATAACTTTCAACCGTCACATCATCTGCTGAATCATCATTGCTTATTGTTCATTTCTCGCAAACGAATCGCCGTAATTACCTTTTTGGTATGCAACGGGAAATCACCATTCATCATCCAAGCATAGTAGCTCGGTTCCGTTCTGAAAACCTCTGCAACTGAACGACCTTTATGTTTGCCAAAATTGAAAACCTCAACTCCTTTGTCATCATAAATAATTCGTCCAGCGAAATCGACATTCTGCGAACGGGTCGAAAATTCCGATAAAAATTCGACATCATTTTGCAGCTCATCGTATCGGTCCAACTGCGCTTTGAGCACCTCATAAGTTGCCAAAGTATCGGCTTCAGCTGAATGGGCCTGTGTAAGATCTTTTCCACAATAGAACTTATAGGCGGCAACCAACGTCCGCTGCTCCATACGATGGAAAATATTCTGCACATCGATGAATCTGCACTTGTCCATATCCACATCAACACCAGCCCGCAAAAACTCCTCAACCAATACCGGAATATCAAACTTATTGGAATTATATCCTGCAAAGTCACAGCCACTGATATAACTCCAAAGTGATTTGGAAATTTCACGAAATGTTGGACAATCGGCTACATCTTCATCGTGAATACCGTGTACAGCCGATGCTGCTTCAGGGATATGCATCTCCGGATTGAGCCGACGAGTCTTGACTTCCTGAGTTCCATCAGGCATCACCTTAACCAGCGAGATCTCGACAATTCTGTCTTTCGCCGGATCGACCCCTGTGGTCTCCAGATCAAGAAAAACAATCGGCCGTTTTAAATTCAGTTTCATGCCTCTATGCGTTGATCATCATCGGCATCAACAACATCAACGTATCGTTGGCCGGTTGCTCATCATAAACCGGTTTGAAGACACCGGCACGGGTCAAATCTGCCAGCTCGATCAACACGGTTGGTGTCTCGAGATTGGATAGGATCTCCACCAGGAAGGTAGATTTAAAACCAATGACAATATCATCTCCCTGATAATCGCAGGGCAGAGACTCCTGTGCTGACACTGAAAAATCGAGATCCTGTGCGGTCAGATTGATTTCACCCTGTTTAATATCGAATTTGATCAGGTTGGTCGATTGGTTCGAACAAACCGCAACACGACGGATTGCATTCAACAGTTCAACACGATCGACAAATACTTTATTGGGGTTATTGGCCGGAATCACTGCATTATAATTGGGGTAATTACCCTCAATCAGGCGGCAGATGAGTACCTGGTTCTTCAACCGGAACAATACATTCTTGTCGTCAAATTCAACCGTTACATCCTCTTCCTCTTTGGGAAGCATACCACGCAACAAGTTGGCCGGTTTCTTCGGCAAAATGAAAGAAGCTGCCATGTCAGAAGCATTCTCTGCTGTATATTTTACCAACTTGTGGGCATCCGTAGCCACAAAAGTGACCGATTGAGGCTCAATATTGACATATACACCATTCATCACAGGACGCAACTCATCGTCAGCTGTTGCGAAAATGGTTTTGTTGATACCGGTCAACAACGCATCAACATCCATCGTAATGGTCTGTTTGGCCTCACTCAACTGAGGCAACTCCGGGTAACTCAATCCTGAGGTTCCGGGCAAAGTCAACTTACCGCTTTTCCAGCTAACGACAATCTCCCAAGTCGTCTCGTTGGCCTCGATGGTCAAAGGTTGCTCCGAAAACTCCTTCAAAGAATCGAGCATCAACTTCACCGGTACAGCAATCAACCCTTCACGTTCCACACTCTCTACGGGCAGTGTCCCTACCAGCGTAGTTTCAAGGTCAGAAGCGGTAATTTTGAGTACTCCGTCTTTGAGATCGAACAGGAAATAGTCCAAAATGGGCAGCGTATTTTTACTGCTGATCACCTTGTTAGTCGTCTGAAGCAAGCCCAACAGAGCCGATGAAGATACTACGAATTTCATATTTTTCTACGATTTTGTTGTTTCAAAACTACTTCATACAGATGGACTGCACACAATCCACCCTATGTCAAAGATAAGCCAATTTTTCAGATTTGAGCCAATTTTTCCAAAGACGTTACGATCATCTTATCAACAAATGGACGATAATCGGTCTCCATGTCCAGTGCAACCCGTTGAGCAATCACCGTACAGATCGTAGTGGCTTCGTGACCGAGCAGTTTGGCCAATCCTGCCAATGCCGAACCCTCCATTTCAAAATTGGTAAAACGATGACCGGCATACTCAAACCGTTCTATTTTGGCATTCAGTTCAGGATCAGCTGGGCAGAGACGCAAATACCGGCCCTGCGGAGCATAAAATCCTGGAGCTGAAATGGTCATTCCTGGGACTGTAACATCAGCAAACTGTTCAGCCAGCCGATCCGAACAATGAACAAAATAGGGCGACGTCAACAAGCGACTCCAACCCACCTGTTCCATAAAGATCTGCTCCATCTCCAGATCACAAATTTGGTTACGACCTTTATAGAAGTTCAGCAATCCATCGAAACCAACCGATATCCGAGACAAAATGCGATCACCAATTTTCAGATCAGGGGTCAACGCACCGCAAGTTCCCAATCGAACTAATGTCAAAGAGGTTTTCTGCGCTTTTTCAGTACGAGTCTTAAAGTCGATATTAAACAACGCATCGATCTCATTGACTACAATATCAATATTATCCGTACCGATTCCCGTCGAAACGACACTGATACGTTTACCCCGAAACGTTCCCGTCATGGTATGGAATTCGCGATTGGAAACCTCACATTCAATACTGTCAAAATGGATTGCCACTTGCTTCACACGTCCCGGATCTCCGACCAATATAATTGTTGTGGCTAACTGCCCCGGACACAAGTGTAAATGAAAAATCGAGCCGTCCTGGTTGATAATTAATTCAGAAGGTGCTATGGTTCTCATAAAAGAAAATTCTAACTTTGTTTTTGGTATAAATGTAATTAATTTACGCCAAAATTCATAACGATATGACCCTGATTAAATCCATTTCCGGCATCCGTGGAACTATCGGCGGAAAGCCCGGTGAAAATCTAACCCCCATAGATCTGGTTAAATTTACTTCGGCTTATGCACAGTGGCTAAAAGGTGAGTTTCCAGGCAAAAAACTGAAAGTTGTAATCGGCCGTGATGCCCGCCTGTCGGGAGAGATGGCCGCCTCAATCGTAGAGGGAACACTTTGTGGATGTGGTGTTGATGTCATCAATATTGGTCTGGCCACTACACCAACCGTAGAGGTTGCTGTAACCGGTAAACAAGCCGATGGAGGTATCATTCTGACCGCAAGTCACAATCCTCGCCAATGGAACGCTCTGAAACTGCTCAACTCTCGTGGAGAGTTCCTCAGCGATGCAGAAGGCAAAAAGGTATTGGCTTTGGCTGAAGCGGGTATCGAAACCTATCCTGAAATCGACGCCATAGGACATGTTATCGAACGTTCAAGTTACAACGACGAACATATCAAGGCTGCCTTAGCCCTCAAATTGGCCGATCTGGAGGCTGTCCGCAAGGCCGGTTTCAAAGTGGTAGTCGATGCGGTCAACTCTGTAGGAGGTGTAGTGATTCCAGCTCTGTTACGTGAAATGGGAGTCCAAGTGATTGAATTGAACTGTACACCTGACGGCAACTTTGCCCACAATCCTGAGCCCATTCCCGAAAACTTGACAGAGATTTCAGCCCGCGTACCTGCCGAACAGGCCGATCTGGGGATTGTGGTCGATCCCGATGTGGATCGTTTGGCGCTGATCTGTGAAGACGGTTCGATGTTTGGCGAGGAGTATACACTGGTTTCCGTTGCTGACTACGTACTGTCTCACACCCAAGGGGCAACGGTGTCTAACCTAAGCTCGTCACGGGCTCTGCGTGATATAACCGAAAAACACGGCTGCAAATATTCAGCAGCAGCCGTTGGAGAAGTGAACGTGGTTACCAAAATGAAAGAGGTCGGAGCTGTCATCGGCGGAGAAGGCAACGGCGGTGTCATCTATCCTGAACTGCATTATGGTCGTGATGCCTTGGTTGGAGTCGTGCTGTTCCTCACCCTGCTGGCCAAGAGCGGACTCAAAGCCTCACAACTCCGTGCCACATATCCGGCTTATCACATCTCGAAAAACAAAATCGAATTGACCCCTGACATCGATGTAGATAAAGTTTTGGCCCAGATGAAAGCCAAATATGCTGGAGAACAGGTTACCGACATCGATGGTGTAAAAATTGACTTCCCCACCCAATGGGTACACCTTCGCAAGTCAAATACGGAACCCATTATCCGCATCTACAGCGAAAGTGCAGATAAAGCATCGGCTGATGCTTTGGCTGAAAAGATTATCAGCGAAATTCGCGAAATTGTCGCCAAATAAAATCGAAACGATTGTTGGTTTTGATTGCCGTTAGTTTGCAATCTGGTTCGACACATCTTTTGTGCAAAAGACCACTCCGTTGATGGAGTGGTCTTTTTATTTGAGTTACTCTATTTTATTAGTTCTCCAGCAATTTGAAACAATATTTTTTCAACACACCCTCTCTCTATTACAACTGTAAACCAACACTTTAAGGTTAATCGACACATTTCACGGTTTTGCAATCCGATGGCAAATCGTTATCTTGTGAAGGCAAAATTTTACAACCATGATAGAACTCACCGCTACACAACAATATATCCGTGACCACGGTTCAAGATTTATCGATGAGCTTTTCGAGCTCCTGCGTATTCCCTCAATCAGTGCTGAAAGCGCCCATGCTGACGACATGCAACGAGCAGCCCAATGGTTACGGGAGTCATTAATGCGAGCAGGAGCGGATTGTGCAGAGGTGATGCCAACCTCAGGCAATCCGGTCGTCTATGCCGAAAAAATGGTTGATCCTTCAGCTCCGACGATACTGGTTTATGCTCATTATGATGTGATGCCGGTAGACCCGATCGATCAGTGGACAACACTACCATTTGAACCGGAAATTCGAGAAGGACGGATTTGGGCCCGTGGAGCCAATGATGACAAAGGACAATCCTTCATGCACATCAAAGCCATGGAAGCAGCTTTGACCACCAACTCGCTTCCTTGCAACCTCAAATTCATGATCGAAGGAGAAGAGGAGATTGGCTCCTCAAGTCTAGGAACATGGTGTACTGCCCACAAAGAGCTATTACAAGCAGATATAATTTTAGTATCAGACACCAGCCTCCTTTCGTGGAAAAACCCATCAATCACCTGCGGATTGCGAGGCCTTTGCTATATGGAGGTAGAGGTAACCGGACCCAATCGTGAACTCCATTCTGGATTGTATGGAGGAGCTGTAGCCAATCCAGCCAATATGCTCACCAAAATGATTGCGTCACTGACTGACGAGCAGGGACGAATCACCATACCCCACTTTTATGACAAGGTGCGCGAACTGACCGAAACCGAACGACAGGCATTGGGGCGTGCTCCGTTTTGTGAGGCAGCGTATCGCAAGAAACTCGGGGTTCGCGCGACACACGGAGAAGAGGGTTTCACCACCATGGAACGTACCGGCATTCGGCCATCTCTGGATGTCAATGGCATATGGAGCGGTTACACCGGTGAAGGCAGCAAAACCGTAATTCCATCAAAGGCCTGGGCAAAAATCTCGATGCGTCTGGTGCCCGATCAGGACTACCGAGAAATTGCCCAACTGTTTGAAAAACACATGCAAGCGATTGCTCCTGCCAGCGTACAAGTCAAAGTGACCACTCTGCATGGCGGCTATCCCTATCTCACCCCGACCGATTCGCCAGCCTATCAGGCAGCCTCACAAGCCATTGAAGACACCTTTGGTCAAGCACCGCTACCCTTTTATTCCGGTGGAAGCATCCCCATTATCAGCACGTTCGAACATGTATTAGGGCTAAAATCCATTTTGTTGGGTTTTGGCCTCGATCAGGATGCCATCCACTCCCCCAACGAAAGTTATGCATTAGAAAACTTCTTCCGCGGAATCGAAACCATTACTCGTTTTTACGATCACTTTGCTAAAATAACAAAAGAAGATGCCTAAACCACTTACCCCTGAAGAGGAAGAGATGATCCGTGAACACTCACGCCCCTATTCCGAACCTAAGAAATCGATGGTTTTCAAAAACATGCTGCTCTTTACCGTCATCTTTTTGCTGATGGTATTTCTCGGTTATTTGATGGTCTATTGGGGAACCTTGATCGAAAAATAGATAGATTCTGAATTGGCAACTGTCGATCAGAAGATACTTCTATTGTGGTACGTCACTACCTTTTTGAAGGCACACACCAATAAGCACACCAAAAACTACCCCAAGTAAAACATAGGGTAAACCATTGCAGTTGCAAACAAAACAGAAGTTATTTACATAAAAGAGAAAATACCCGACTTACATCAAATGGTCGAATGTGCGTTTACCCAAAGCATGTCGAAGGATAATACTGCCTTTGTAGATATTTGAGGAAGCCGACGCAATTCGACTTTGCTGAATAACACGCCGTTTAATTCGCAGCGTATTCAATGCATGATAAAAATCCATATGGGCCCGAAACACCACTTTGAAGAAATCGGGGCGACGCTGCAGCAAAAAGACCATTGCTGACATTCCATCTAACACCATACGGGCAAACAGGACGGGCAAAAGAGATCTCCGAGACAGATTTTTGAACAACATCGACAGGTTGTTCCTATAATTCAGATAGAGCTTACGGGCACTGTTATTGGGCAATGTCCCCCCCCCGAGATGAAAGACTCGGCTACGGGGTTCTACCATCACACGATATCCCGCCAACTGCATCCGCCAGCAGAGATCGATCTCCTCCATGTGAGCAAAGAAATCTCCGTCAAATCCTCCGAGTTTATGGAACAGGTCTGCACGTACAACCATGCAGGCACCTGAAGCCCAAAACACCTCCCGGGCTGTATCATATTGCCCCTGATCTTTCTCAATCGTATCGAGAATGCGTCCCCGACAGAACGGATATCCAAAACAGTCAATGAATCCTCCTGCCGCACCGGCATATTCAAAATCGCTTTTGCGTTCGTAAGAGATGATTTTCGGAGCAAGAGCTGCGACCTTTTCATCCGCCGCCAGTCTTGTCACCAACGGATTCAGCCATCCCTCCTCGACCTCTACATCTGAATTCAGCAACACATAACAATCTGCCTCAATACGACTCAGAGCCCGGTTGTACCCTTCAGCAAATCCATAATTTTGATCCAGCTGCAACAACTCAACCTGAGGATAATGCTCACGTAAAAAAGGCACCGAATCATCATTCGAACCGTTATCGGCCACTACTACTGACGCTTCGCCGCTATGTGCAACAACCGAAGGTAAAAAACGTTCGAGATGCGCTCGCCCGTTCCAGTTCAGAATAACGATTTTAACTTTCATATGATCTAATGCTTGCGTACTTCGTTATTTTTTGGCTTTACGCTTCTCTTCATGATAACGAGCCACGCTTTCCGGTGAGTGTTTCCAACGACGGTGCGACCACATCCACAACTCAGGTGTTTCGCGTATCATAGCTTCAAGCTTGTCTATGTAACGCTGCGTCAATTCATACTCGGCCAACTCCTCCTTACCATCGTAGATCAGTTGCAAATCGGCCTCATAGCTATGATTGGGTCGTTTTCGAATATACATGAAATAGATCGGCATCTTAAAACGGGTCGAAATCTTCTCCAGACCCGAAAAGAAGGGTGTATCCTGATTCAAGAAACGGAACCAATGCCTGATATCGAGAATCGGAGGTGTCTGATCGGCAATCATAGCCACAATGACCGGACGCCCCCCAGGACGATGAGCATGCACCACCTCCCGTAAAATATCATTCATAGGCACTGGTTGTGTGCCGAAACGGGCACGTGCCCGATGATAATAAAGATCAAAGGCAACGCTATGCAGCGGACGATACACAGCTAAGACGTTATGATCGGTATGGCAAACGTAATTGATGGTCAATTCCCAAGAGCCAAAATGAGACATGGCTGAGATCCAGCTCTGTCCCTGCATGGCCGCCTCGACTTCAGCCGTATTGGGATAGACCATCCGCTCGCAAATACGTTTTTTACTAATGGTAGCCAAATAGACCGTATCGACAAATACCTCTGCGAGTTGCCAATAGAATTTTCGTTCTATCTCCCGACGCTCAGCTTCACTTTTCTCAGGGAAAGAGTGAGCCAGATTTTCGCGAACGACCTTCAAACGGTAACGTACAATCCGATACAACACCACATGTACCAAACCTCCCAAACCTTCATACAATACACGCTCAGGCAGCAGCCCTATCAAACGACAAGTCCACCACAAGAAATAGAATTGTATCTTTTGCCAGAAGGTCAACTTCATCACACGTGCTGTTTAAACTCTTCGTAAATGTTTGGATTGGCAGCGATAATTTCTCGGCCGAACAAAAAGTTATCCCCACCGCTGTAATCCGTCACTACGGCTCCGGCCTGTTTGGCAATTAAGGCTCCACCAGCTACATCCCAAGGGGACAACTTAACCTGCATGAAGGCATCGAAACGTCCACAAGCTGTATAAACCAAATCTGCAGCTGCCGACCCCAGGCGACGAATACCATTGGTATTCTGCTGAAACCATGCCATTTTATCCAAGAATCCATCCTCATTGGCCAATGCCGAATAGGCAAAGCCCACTGCAATTAATGAATTTTCAAGTTTCGCTGTGGAAGAAACCGATATTTTACGACCATTGAGAAATGCATCCGAACCTTTCCAAGCATAGAACATCTCTCTCATATTAATCTCGTAAACTACGCCGACGACCAATTCACCCCGGTCAAGCAGTCCAATACTGACACAGAAAGGGGCTAAACCATGAATAAAATTGGTTGTTCCATCCAAAGGATCGATCACCCACTGCAAATCGGCCTTTTGCGCAGCCTCTACCGTACCCTCTTCAGTAATGAAGCCTGCATCCGGTGTCAACTCTTGCAGATAACTGACAATCATGCGCTCTGCCTGTTTGTCCACATAAGAGACCATGTTCTGGGTTCCTTTGAACTCCACATCGGCAAAGGTAAACGTTTCGCGTTGACGGGCAATATACTCCCCTGCTTCACGGGCAATTCCGCATGCAGCTATACAAAGCGACTTGTAATCCATTTTACTTATATCTTCTATAGGAATCATAGTCAGTTCATTCGATATGTGCTATGATTCTTCTTTATTTGCTCAATTTACCACACCTTACTCCTCGTCATCGGAGTCGGCTTCATGTTTTGCCTTGCGTGGCTTTCCACTCAAAACAATTACAATCTCCCCCTTGACCTCACCAGCCGAAAAATGGTCGATCAATTCCTGCAGAGTACCACGAACATTTTCCTCAAACTTTTTGGTCAACTCACGTGACACTGCAGCTTCACGATCCGCTCCAAACAGTTCGGCAAACTGGGTCAAAGTTTTCACTAACCGGTAAGGAGACTCATAAAAAATCATTGTTCGTGACTCCTCTAGCAGCTGTTGCAACCGTTTTGACCGTCCTTTTTTCTGCGGCAAAAAACCTTCGAAACAGAATCGGTCACATGAGAAACCACTATTAATCAACGCCGGTACAAATGCCGTCGGTCCAGGCAAAGTCTCCACTTCAACGCCATGCTCCAGGCAGGTCCGCACTAACAAAAATCCAGGATCCGAGATACCAGGCGTACCTGCATCCGAAACCAAGGCTACGGTTTCACCCCCCAAAATAGTCTCCACCACGGATTCTACTGCGGCATGTTCATTGAACTTGTGATGGCTCCACAAACGCTTCTCCAGCCCCAAATGCTTTAGCAACACCTGAGTTGTACGGGTATCCTCGGCCAGCACAATATCCACCATCTGGAGCACTTTTATGGCTCGCAGCGTAATATCGTCAAGATTACCGATCGGCGTCGGGACTAAATATAGTTTACCCATTAGCGTTCAAGTTTACATTCCAGAAGCTCTACCAACAACATCACTCCGTCACTATCCGGATCCCAGTCAAAATGCTCCTGGATATAAATCATCGCATCATCCAAATGCGTGAATTGTTCCAAATCGGAAATAGTTTGTTCGTATAGCTTCGTATCTCCATTAAAGAGATCACGAATTAACAGAAAACGATCATTAATTCCAATACTGTGCCGCAAATCTGAAACTTTGCTGGAACGCAGTTTAAAAGCAACATCGGTATGATGGGTTTTCTGCCCCAAAACCTCATTGACTGCTTTGGTCGGAGCTGCCAACGCTTCACCCAACACCTTCTTATGGGTGATCTCTAAATGGCCAAGGCCATCACCCTCTTTCAATCTAACGACCCCTGCTGTTTCCTGAGACGTCACTTTATTTATGCCTCCAAACAGTTGATCGGCTCGGGAGGTTTCCATTGCATGTGTCTTCTGTCCGAACACAGATTCCGCACGACCAGAAGTTTCAGTTTGGGGAACCGGGGTTGCTTGCACAGTTTTGGTTGCCTGCTCAACTGGCTTTTCTGCTTGAGTCTGTCCTGCAAATGACTCAACAGATGAACTATCCTGAGCCTCGCCAACAGACAAATTCGCTTGGATTTCAGATACAGAAAGAGGTTCAAAACGATCTCCTTCGTTATACGATTTTTGATTATTGTCGACCGAGTTTGTTTCATCTGCGACCTGATCCGAAGGCTCATTTACATCGACAGACTCTGCAATGTGAATGGCATTCGACATCTCCTCATGACAAGAGTCGGACACAACATTTTCCCCTTCGGAGATCAAGGCTGAATCAACGGCTTCTTCTGCTACAACAGAGACATTCTCCGTTTCCAAAGCTGTAGAAATAAACGGCTGCTCATTTTGCTCCTCAACCATCTGCTCCACATCATTGGTCTCAACAACTGGTTGAACTGATTCCGAACGAGGCATCATCACAGGGTCGACAGATGGTTCTGGCAACGGATCTTCGCCATACAACGAGAGAATCAAACGCTTATCCAAACGGGGTCGGCGCAAGATACCTTCACGCACTTCAGAATGTCCAACAGAATTTCCTGACGAATGTTCAGGCATTGCAGCAGATCCTTCATCTTGAGATGCCGGTTCAATCGTATCGTTACAAGCAGGTGTAACTTCAACTGACATCCCAGCATGCTCATCAACTACAGTTTCTGGCAGTCCGGCAAATGCGGAGGTCTCATCCATCTTTTCATTCTCCGCTATGAGGGATTTATTCAACGATTGCTCTTCACCGACTGTTTCAGCGTTCAATTGTTCTGCAATCGAGCCACTCACACTGGTTGCCTTCTCAGTGTTATTCTGTTCGATGGTCGACGGCAAATTAGCAGAACTGCCTTCCACTGATTGCCCCTGCTCCGCTTTGGCAGATGCTGCAACATTAACAACAGGAGTGGCAACCGATTGAGACTCTACATGCTTCTCCGAACCAGATAAGGTTTCAGATGGAGTAGCATCTTTTTTCGAAGAAACAGGAACCGAAGAGTCAGGAGTTACTGAGATACAATTTTCACAAGTGTTATTGTCTGCTGTTTGCGCAGAACCTACAATCTCTGCACTACCCAATTTGATCTCCGTATAAATATCCCGAAGTTTTGCCAGCACTATTTCACGTTCAATATCAGCAATTGCACGCTGCATTTTCCACTCTTTTGCAATGCGTCCAATTCCTTCCAGTTCGACCAGCAATTTATCCAGATTCATTCCTGTATTCGTTTTTCCTTATTAAATCAACCTTTACGATAAGAAAATCAACAAATTAGCAGCTAACACACCTACTCATTTACAACTCCTTACCCAATAAAGGTTACGTCAAGAAAATTTTGTTCAAAGTTAACCTTTCTGTACATTAATTCAAACGCCTTTTCGCATTTTCCTTCACGAAAATAAATTCACCTTTTCGACCAATTTTAAACGACAAAAGGCCTCTTTTTCACTTTTTTGAACCAAAATTGCATTTTTCATGCCTTTTCGTTGTATATTTGCGTGCATACCACTACTACAAAAAACTATTGAAACGCTATTAAATTCTCTTATTTATATATTTCAGTCATATTATTCACTGTAAATGAATTCGATAAACACATCTTGCCGAATTGGCGTCTTTTATGACGGCAATTTCTTGTTACATGCCTCTAATTATTACAACTACATTCATCCGGAGAAAAAAAGACTCAGTCTAAACGGTTTGCACCAATTCATCCGTCATCGTGTAGCGCAAGAGGCAAACTGCGAATTAATCAAATGTCAAATTTCGACCGCCCACTACTTTCGGGGAAGACTAAACGCTTCTGACGCCGCAATGCGCGGTAATCAGCTCTATAACGATCGCGTTTTTGATGACATTTTGATGTCTGAGGGTATCAACACCCACTACCTTCCCCTACGCAATGTTCAGGGAAGACGTGAAGAGCGCGGAGTCGATGTTTGGCTCGCACTCGAAGCATACGAACTAGCCTATAAAGGGGCTGTCGATATCATCGTTCTGATCGTTTCTGATACTGACTACACACCGCTGCTTCGAAAAATTCGCGCACTAGGTATTCCCATCATGTTATTGAGTTGGGAATTTGAATATGTGACCGATGACAATGTGCGTATGGTCACCAAAACATCGCATGAACTGCTTTCACTGGCCACCTACCCGATCGCTATGCACGATGTGATCGATCAGGGTTTGGAACAGAATGACCCTGTTGTGCGCAACCTCTTTGTAAGCAGCGACAACAACTACCTATCAAACTCGCGTTCCACAGAAATCAGTGAAATTTTGAGTTTGAAAAATGGTTTTGGATTCATCAAGTATCCCAACAACAACCTCTTTTTCCACAGCCAGGATGTCGAAGGAGACTTCAATGATCTCGAAGTAGGCGACACGGTAGAATTCACCATTGAGAAGAATCAGCAAAGACAAGATGTCGCCAAACACGTTCGCAAAGTGGATCCTTACGAACTTTCGGACGATACAGATTTAGACATGTAACAACAAGATAAACTACTATCAGATTGTTGTAGTTTATTGATCTAATGTAAAAAACATTTGGGCCGTACTATCACTCATGATGGTACGGCTCATTGTTTAAAATGGTAAAGGCACGATAAAGCTGTTCAACAAAAACCAACCGGACCATCTGATGGGAAAAGGTCATGGCAGACAACGACAATTTGGCATTGGCACGGGCATACATCTCGTCAGAAAAACCATACGGTCCCCCTATTACAAAACAGAGCCGCTTGATCCCACTATTCATCCATTTCTGCACCCACGTCGCAAATTCAACCGAGCGCATCTGCTTACCCTTTTCATCCAACAGCACGACAATATCGCTCTCTGTAAAACGGCGTAACAGCATCTCACCCTCCTGTTTTTTCTGCACCTCGGCTGTGAGCGTTTTGCGATTTTTCAGATCCGGCAGCACAGCCATAGATACTTTGGTGTAAAAATTCAGCCGTTTCAGATAATCGTTCAACAGCGTCTCAATTTGGGAAGAGTCTGTCTTCCCTATGACAATCAACTCTATATTCATCAGCGACGTCCTCTCGAACTTTTTCTGACAACCGTATTTTCTTGCAAAAAGCGTCGCACATCTTCAGGTGCAGGACAATTGAAGTCACTGTTCCACTCACCCTGCACATCTCGATAAGTAACCGGATGTAACGTATCATGTGCCTTTAACCATTGATACGCTTTATAAAAATTATACCCATTGCCACTCTCTCCACCCATGGAGATCGCAATCAACGAAGTATTATTTTTCACTCGTCCCTGCATACTTGCGACACGATCCAAGAAATTGGGCAAGAAACGAGGATCATTGGCCACTGCTCCTCCAACATTGCGGTCGTCTTTCCGATAATCGCTATTGATGTTGGCCTGGTCGATCACATACATACCTATTTCGTCACACAATTCGTAAAACCAGCGAGGCTGTGGATACGAAACACATACCGTGTTGTATTGACGCTTTAGCGCACGAAGCTCATCGGCCGTCCGGGCCATATCAGCTGCGGCATTGTACGACGCCACCTTTAACTGAGCCTCTTTGCCATTAATCACCAAGCGGCCATTCTCCAATTCAGTAATATTAAATCCGAAACGGAACGGAATATATTCCGTAATACGGCCATCCCGACGCACATAAAACATCATATTGTAGAGATTGGGCGCAGCTGGAGACCACATTTTTTTCATACTGGGATAGATATACTCCTTGAAACGGAGGGTGTCAAAACTTTCAGGCTCTACCTCTGTTTCATACAAATTGTAGGTAATCAATTTCCCGGCTGGCGAATAGATATCGTATCCGAGTGATATTTTCTCAGAACTGCGGTAGCTGTTGGCCATCACGACCGTCACCCAAACAACGCCATTAACACGAGCCGAATCCAACGTTGCATGAACAACGAAATCTTCGATACGCAATTTGGGCTGTGAATAGATATAAATATTGCCGAGGCTGCCAGGTGTCAACGTAGGAATCCCCGTCTCCATCCAACTCCCCTGAGAGAATCCATACACTTCGATCGAGATCGTATTCACACCATCGGTTACCGCATCGGAGATATTATATTCTGCGGGGGTGCGACTATCGTTGCTATACCCAACCTTATGATCATTCACATAAAGCGTATAGGCACTTCCTACACCCTCAATATGAATATACATATCTCGATCCAACCACAAATACGGCACCTCGATCGCAGCCCGATACTGCACCAATGGATTTTCAGCGGGCAACTGCGGAGGGACTAATCCCAATAAAGATTTGTCCGTTGTCGGAACCGTGTTGGGAAGTGTGGTTTCATCCCAATTTGCCGTCGAAAAACGAGGTTGATAAAAACCGGCCATACCGCCCTGTTCCGTTGTAGAGGAATAGACCCGCCATTTGCCAGCCAATGGCAAATAGTGTTGCGCCTCATTCTCTTCACCCTTCTGAGCTAAATCCCGAATCGTATAGCTGATAAACTCTTGACGAGGTTTGATTTTTCCCTCGGCAGCATGGGAGGGATCTGCCCAAGGCTGGGCTGTAAGCAGGGTCGGAACAAGCATCCCGAATCCAACCATCCACGTTAAAGCAGCAATATGTCTCATAGTTCAAATCGATTTTTTGGAGTATACAAAAATTCATCTTTTTTGTCAATTAACCAAATTCATGCGAAACGTATAAACACCCACACCTCAAAGAAGATTTACGGATGCTATAATTGCGTTAGTACACTTCATTTAAACACTCCGTTCAGACAATAAGATCGCTTAAATATGATCATAAAGTTGCATCTCTAACTTCTCTAACAGCTTGTATTCAAAACAATAGGGGCACCCACACCAACCGCAAGTGAACAGCTATAAGAGTTACGACTCCCGGATTCGCGTATCAAAATAGCTAAAGCAATGAAAATATTTCTTTTCTTTGTGGTGGTCGAGAAGGGATATCCCCACACAACCACGATTTAGAGCATTAGCCATGAAAACAATACCTTTATTGCTTACCGGACTCTGTATGACCTTTTTTGTTGCTAATGGTCAGCAACAGGTACCGTCTTCTGAAACGACAACAACCTCCACTTCTACCGAGGATACAGTTTCACGCCAAATGCGGAAAGAGTTAGCCTGGCAACACCGTCTGTACCGAAAAGCCGTAGAACGCAGTACAGTAATCACGCCCGACAAAATGATCGATCGGCTCTGGAGTGTCGATGATCAATGGGTCGATAAAAAAGATACTTTGGTTTTGGTTGTCATGCCTCTGACAACGGACGAGGTCGCACGATGGACAGGCTCCCCAACCAAACAGGTTCCCGATTCATATGACGAAGCACTGTGGGTCAGTCTCTCCCCTGAATTGGGCATGGTCATGCACAACAATCCGCTGCTCGATTCGCTCCAATCCACCATGCGTATCAAACAAATTCTCGGTTTGCGGCCACAACAAGAGTATGCCTATATCGTCCAGTTCTGGGTACCCGCCTCAAAATTGGTGCGCCCTACTCCAGACCCGGACGTCCATAACCACTATTCTACGGTCACCTTCCCGGATCAGGTCGATCCTATGCACAAACAGTGGATCGAAAAAATGCGTAAAACTCCTGCATCTCAACGTCCCCGACTATGGACCCAGATGGGTTACACCTACGATTGGGGAAATCTTTATACTGAGATCGGTGTCAGTGAATTTGTGGTCAAACCCGGAACTACCATTAAGATTGATCAACTGGCAACCATCTGGTATTGGTATTCGCAACAGGTCGATTTAACTGCAGCAGATGTCAAATAACAAGCATGGTATTGACATTTTTTGCTTATAAAAACATCCCAAACAATAAAAGAGTCCCGAAACTTTATTTCGGGACTCTTTTATTAATTATATCAGCACAAAATACTTAGGCTATTGAAATGCACGTTTCAGACTTATCCAGTCTGAATGTTCATCCGCCAAATCTAAATACATTTTTTTCGGTCCAATAGATCGTCTGGGAACCTATTTTTGACGGAAGAAGAGTTGCAGAGGCACCCCCTTGAAATCCCAACGCTCGCGTATCTTGTTTTCCAGGAAACGACGATAACCCTCCTTAATATACTGAGGAAGATTGACAAAAAAGGCAAACGATGGCGTTGGAGATGCCAATTGGGTAACATACTTGATCCGAATATATTTACCTTTTGTCGAAGGAGGCGGAGTCTCCTCAATAATCGGCAAAAGATATTCGTTCAACTGAGAGGTCGGAATTTTACGAATTCGAGAATAGTAAACCTGCATGGCAGTCTGCAATACCTCCAGAATGCGCTGCTTGTTCAACACCGAGGTAAAGACAATAGGCACATCATTGAAGGGTGACAACCGACGACGGATTGCCTCGGCAAACTCCTTCATCGTATTGCTCTCTTTTTCGATCAGATCCCACTTGTTCACCACGATTACGCAACCCTTCTTGTTGCGCACCACCAGTGAAAAGATATTCATATCCTGCGATTCAATGCCCTGCGAAGCATCAAGCATCAGGATGCAGACATCCGACGATTCGATAGCCCGCACCGAACGCAATACGGAATAGAATTCAAGATCTTCCGTCACCTTGTTCTTTTTACGCAGACCAGCGGTATCGATCAGATAAAAATCCATACCGAACTTGTTGTAACGGGTCAGGATCGAATCGCGTGTAGTTCCGGCAACCGGTGTCACGATATTGCGTTCCGAATCAAGCAGGGCATTGGTCATGGAAGACTTTCCCACATTCGGACGACCGATAATGGCAAATTTTGGCAGATCATCAACCTTTTCAGCTGTCGCATCTTCAGGCAACGCTGCAATCACTGCATCGAGCAGATCTCCCGTACCGCTTCCGCTCATGGTCGAAATACAGAAAGGATCTCCAAGTCCCAATGCATAAAATTCGTGCGACAGGTAAATCAGGTCATTGTTATCCACCTTATTGACCACCAATAGCACCTTTTTACCACTACGACGCAACAAATCGGCAATCACCATATCCAGATCGGTAATACCCGTAGATACCTCAACCAAAAACAGTACGACATCACTCTCTTCGATAGCCAATACCACCTGTTTGCGGATCTCCTCCTCAAAGACATCTTCCCCTCCGAGGGCATATCCACCTGTATCAATGACCGAAAATTCACGGCCATTCCAATCTGACGTACCATAATGGCGGTCACGTGTAGTCCCTGCCGTATCGTTGACAATGGCCTTGCGCATGCCCACCAAGCGGTTGAAGAGCGTACTCTTTCCCACATTCGGACGGCCTACAATAGCTACTATGCTCATAATTGCTCGTTTAACCTCGGTGCAAAAATAATCAACTTTCCGGAAATTCCACGACAGGCTCTTCGCCTCGGACTGCTCGGAAATCGGCATCACGGCAAGATTCGGAATCGATACCGTAACCCACAGCCATCAATGGGGCAAAATCACGGTGCACATCCATAGCCACAGCAGCCGCCAATGCTTTGCGATCCGAAGCTCCCTGCTCCATCACCTGACGCAATTCGCCAGCCGTAATTTCAGAAGCCGGTTTACCCAATAATGCTTCTAAAGCATACGCTGCCCAGTGAGCCACCATTTGCGGATAATCCTGATCCAAAGATCTCAACCGCTCTACCAACTGATCGAGCTCATTGATACTACCCTCATCCACTTCATCCAGGAGACGATTAACCACCGCTGCGGGTACAATCAAACCGGCCATATCTACCCATTCGATCCATTCATTCGAAGAGGGTGCCAAACCGGCCAAAGCATCATCAGGCAATGTAGAGACCGGTGTACATGCCACGCCATTGCTCTTCAACAACTCATACAAATAACTACGCAAAGCCTGTTTATACAGCAGTAAGCCCTTGCGCAAAGCTGTCATTTTGATTTTCACCCGATTCCAGGTCACCTCTTCAGCTGTCGGATAACGTCTTTGCAAATATTCACACTCACGAATCGCCTGCAATATTTTGCCAGCCGTATAAGGTGTCATCAATTCGTAACGGATCAAATCACTGGCCACTCCCCGACGCCGATCACGTCCAGGCCATTTTCGAATATCTCGAGCTGTACCGTAACTACGCAAATTCATCGCCGGCAACAGATAGGAGTCATCTTTCTCCTCAATCAGATAAGAGAAAGGCATGGCATCGGTGTCATGATGCTGATAATGACGTCCTTTAACTATAGTAAAGACACCCGTATTGGCCGGCAGTAGGATATAAGCATCACTGCTGAATTTACAACCGCGCTGATGAATACCCTGGTGCACAGGCCCCGATTTATACATATGGTTGCTCTGATTGGCCCCGCTTCCCGCATTGAAAAAGGAAAAATAACCGGCAATCAACAGTGTCGCACGGTGGTGAGTCACAGTATAGGGTCCGGCAAAAACGGCACACGCCTCACCATGGGTACAGTGACAGTTGGCAAAAAACAACGACTGTTCAGCCGAAAATCCGTTTTCGATAATCACACCCTCTCCAACAAAACAGCTCCGCAACATGGCTCCGGTATCAACTTTCGCCGATCGGGCTATAATAAAATTACGTGCAGCCACATCCGAACCGACATAAGTCGGAGATTCAGCCGAACTGTTGACCGTTCCATTACGCAAAGTGGAGGCTCCATCCACAACGGCATATGCCCCGATCCGCACATTCAACAAAGAGGTCGTATTCACCACAGAAGCCGCCTGGGCAATCACTCCACGATCGGATGTTTTGGCAGACACTCGTTTTGCTATCATAGCCTGCATCTGCTCGATCGTTCGATTGCGATGCCGATACATGGCCATGATATATGCAATCTGAGCCGTAAGCTCGTCATAAATCGGCACCTCACGGCCTCCAGCTTCATTAATGGCCGACACCTCAGTCCCGTTACCAAACGCATTGGCCCCGTCGCACGAAATCTGTCCGACATTTTCAATCACTACATCATCTTCAATGTCGTAATTGGCAATATATCGTCCTACATTATATATAAGCACATTGTCTCCGATGGTACAATTATGCAACATGGCATTGTAAATCCCGGCATGACGGATCACTCCCGAACCACAGGAAATTTCCTTACCATTTACTCCCAAACGGATCGCACCACTAAAAGATACATTGACCAAATATTTAGGATCAAAGCCTTCCGCAACAACGATATCCGACCAATTTTGCGCCGAGCATCTTTGCTGACACAAAAGTTCAATCTCCTCACAGTCAAGAGGTCTATATTTTTTATTGAATAGCATGGTTGCCATAAGATTAACCAATTAATATCGCTGGATTGGCACAAAAATAGGATTCTTTATCTAAAATCATTTCTCTTTCTTCCATAAGAAATTCACTATTCAAATTTTAATTCTACCTTTGCGAAAACCACATGAACAAATTTATTGTTCATGCAACATTTAAACGTACAATAACATCTATGTTGTATACGTTGAATTAACTACCACCTCAAATTCCATACTAAAACAACAAACAACCATAATATGAAAAAATTTTTTCTATTATTAGCCGGCGCTGCCATGCTACTCACTTCGTGTGAATCATCAAACAAAACAACGGGAGATGCATGGGAACAGTACTATTATGAAGTAGGAACAGTATTATTCATGTCTGTTACATCCCAAATTGAATACAATTTGGACCCTTTCGAAGTCGCATTCCGTCTTAACTCTTTGATGACAGAAACTCTTTTGGAAGCTGAACAGAATGGGGATCCTAATCCTGTTATTACAGCTGAAGCTATGAACAATTGTGCCGTAAAAAGCAAATTATTCGGGAACGCAACTATCGTCGATAGAGGTAACAATATTTATAAAATCGACAATATTGGCCTCATGACTTCACCTTCTGATAATAATACATTGCGGTCTGGAAATATTGAAATTAATACTGGCAACGGAGGACCGATGACTCCTGAGAACGTTTGGTATGTTAACTTAGGTGAAAATGATCCTTATACAATTTCAATAAATGGATATGTGGTTTCGATCCATGCCTTTTCTTATCAAATTAAAACTGTCCAGGAGAATAAATGGAATGTTTCATTAAGTAATTATGTTGCAAAAATCAGTACTGATGGTGATATACAATATAATACTGAAGGATCTGATTGGACAGGGACTATGACGATTACCCAAAAAGATAATCCAGGGGATCAATCATGGACTGGAATCACTTCATCATCATATGAGCTTGCCATTAGTAATACAAACAGTGTTACTCCTTCCATGATCGCTGAAAAGGTAACAGTAAGCACACCTACTCCTATTGTGATTTATTCACCTACTTGCGGACAAACTATTTTGGAAGGAAGTTTATCTATCAGATTATCTGAAAGCGAAGATTTTCTTGATTACACCAGTGTAACTTGGACTCCCAACACAGACTCTGACTCAGATCCAGACTCAGACAAAGCAAGTGATAATAAAAAATGTTCTCCTACCATTTCGATGATTTGCCATGGGTATGATATTCCAATCGATGGTTCTTCTAATTAAATACCCCCATACAACAAAGAAGGCGGAATCTTTAATTCCGCCTTCTTTGTATTTATCACAACGTCAAACGTGCAATCATTAAATCGTTATCCTACCAATTTACCACAAGATGCGATGTCATCGCAATCCTGCACACACGCAACATTAGGCCATTCTTTCTTTATCAATATTACACAATTACATATAGTCATTCTACATACAACAGCGAGCTATTCTCTTCCCGGAATCTAAAAAACAATATTATTTGACTCATTTTGAAAAAAAAAAAACGATATTTGTGAGTTATAACTCTAAAAAGAAATTCCATGTCACAAGGAGGTAGAACAAAAATCGCAGAACTGTTAAAATCGACACCCGCCGGCAGTGAAGTTACCGCCAAAGGATGGGTGCGTACCAAACGAGGTAACAAAAATGTTGCTTTTATCGCTCTGAACGACGGTTCAATCATCCATAATATTCAGATCGTTGTCGATGTGGCCAATTTTGACGACGATTTACTCAAACGCATTACCACCGGTGCCTGCCTCCGTGTAAGCGGTACGCTCGTCGAATCTCAAGGTTCCGGACAACGGGTAGAAATCCAGGCCAAAGAGATCGAAATCTATGGCGAAGCCGACCCCAACACATATCCTCTCCAAAAGAAAGGACACTCCATGGAGTTTTTGCGGGAGATCGCCTATCTGCGTCCGCGTACCAACACGTTCGGTGCTGTACTGCGCATCCGTCATGCCATGGCCTATGCCATTCACAAATACTTCAATGATCGGGGATTTTACTATTTGCACACCCCTCTGATCACAGGAAGTGATGCCGAAGGTGCCGGTGCAATGTTCCAGGTAACGACCCTCGACTTGAACAATGTTCCCAAAAACGATAAAGGACAGGTAGATTATACTCAAGACTTCTTCGGCAAATCTTGCAACCTGACGGTATCCGGTCAGTTGGAAGGAGAACTCGGAGCTTTGGCTCTTTCGCAAATCTACACTTTCGGCCCGACTTTCCGTGCTGAAAATTCAAATACACCTCGCCACTTGGCTGAGTTCTGGATGATCGAGCCTGAAGTTGCCTTCTATGAGTTGGAAGACAACATGGAGTTGGCTGAAGACTTCCTCAAATATTTGATCCAATATGCACTGGACAATTGCCGGGAGGATCTCGAGTTCCTCAACAAAATGTTCGATGCAGAGCTGATCGATCGACTGAATTTCGTGGTCAATAACGATTTCGTACGCCTGGATTACAGCGAAGGAATCAAGATCCTGATGGAAAGTGGAGTTAAATTCGAATATCCGGTAAGCTGGGGACTCGATCTGCAAAGTGAACACGAACGTTATCTGGTTGAGCAACATTTCAAAAAACCGGTTATTCTGATCAACTACCCGAAAGAGATCAAAGCGTTCTACATGAAACTTAACGATGATGGCAAAACCGTCCGTGCCATGGATGTGCTCTTCCCCAAAATCGGAGAGATCATCGGTGGTTCACAACGTGAAGAAAGTTACGAAAAACTGTCTAAACGTGTGGCGGAACTCAATATCCCAGAAAAAGATATTTGGTGGTATTTGGATACTCGCCGTTGGGGCAGTGCTCCGCACAGTGGTTTCGGTTTGGGCTTCGAACGTCTGTTGTTGTTTGTCACAGGCATGAGCAACATCCGGGACGTAATCCCCTTCCCGAGAACACCGAAGAATGCCGATTTCTAAACACTGGTACAATTCTTGCGAGCCCACTGGTAACAGTGGGCTTTTTTATCGAATAGATTTACTACCTTTGTTTAGCAATCGTTGTAGGATCCACTGTCCCGTAAAACACTAACCTATGTCAGCCATATCCCAAAGGCAAGTCCAAAAGATGTTGCAGAAACTCTCTCCGCAACAGATTCAAATGATTAAACTACTGGAACTTCCCACCTTACAACTGGAGCAACGTATCAAACAGGAAATTGAAGAGAACCCTGTTTTAGAAGAAGAAAGTCCGGAAGAGGAGCAAGAGGCCAAAGAGGTCTCTGTGGAAGAGTATTTTGCCGAGGACGATACTCCCAGTTACAAATATCGGGTCAACAACTTCTCCAAAGACGATGAAAAACGCCCTATCTACCTTTCGGAAGGGGCAACATTCCATGAGAGTCTGATCCAACAGCTTGGATTCAAGCACCTCAACGAACACGATGAAACTTTGGCCAAATATCTGATCGGCAGCATCGATGACGATGGGTATTTGCGTCGAGACCTGCGTTCAATTGCCGATGACATTGCCTTTAGTCTGGGGATTGAAACCGATGAGTACGAACTGGAAAAAATGCTCAAAGTGATTCATGAATTGGAGCCGGCCGGTGTCGGCGCACGCAATTTGCAAGAGTGCCTGTTGCTCCAACTCCAGTCTCAAAGTGACCATACTCCAGCTCAACAGCTTGCCACAAAAATTCTGACCTACTATTTCGATGAATTCACGAAAAAACATTACGAAAAATTGATCTCCCGTCTCGGAGTCAGTGAAGACACTTTTCGTGATGCAATCGAAGAGATCGTTCGTCTCTCGCCCAAACCAGGCAATCTGTACAGCGGCGGACGAAATGAGATGCAACCCTATATCACTCCGGATTTCATTCTCGATTACCATGACGGCATTTTCGAGTTGAGTCTGAACGGAGCCAATGTCCCCGATCTGAAGGTCAATCGTCGCTATGTGGAGATGATCCGTAACATGGTGACCAAAGATGGCAAACCGACCAGCAGCTCCGATCGCGAAACGATTCAGTTCGTAAAAAACAAACTGGACTCCGCCAAATGGTTCATTTCCGCCATCAAACAGCGTCACGACACGTTGATGCGGACCATGCAGGCGATTCTGGATTATCAGCGCGAGTATTTCATCGAAGGAGATCAGTCCAAACTCCGACCGATGATCCTCAAAGACATTGCAGACAAGACCAACCTGGACGTTTCAACCATATCACGTGTGGTGAACAGCAAATATGTACAAACTCAATTCGGAATCATTCCGCTTAAACAGCTCTTTTCCGAAGCGATGCAGACCGACAGTGGTGAAGAGGTATCCTCTTATGAAATCAAAAAAATTCTGAGCGAATGCATCGACAAAGAGGATAAACGCAAACCTTTGACCGACGAGGTATTAATGGATATTTTAAACGAAAAGGGCTATCATATCGCTCGCCGTACAGTAGCCAAATATCGTGAGATGTTGGGTATTCCGGTGGCCCGTCTGCGGAAACAGATTTGATAAGAACATATGGAACAAATACAAGCTATACCCCAAACCGATACGCCACCCACCACCCCAACCGAACAGACATTAAACCGGCTCAGTCGATGCATATCCATGATTTTGCATCCGCTGACTATTCCCTTATGGGCAGGAATCATCTTGCTATTTGGCAACACCTTGATGGCATCAATGCCCATAAATATCAAGTGGTTTTTCTTAGCTGTCCTGGCACTCAACACGTGGGGGATCCCGGCCTTCTGTATCGGCATGCTCCGTATGTTCCATCTGATCCCGGATTTGCGGCTAATTGAGCCTCGGCAACGATTGATCCCCATGTTAATCGTACTGCTGGGATATATCAGCTGTCTGATGATGCTTTCGGATGTCATGACCGCCTTTCTGATCCGACGCTTTCTGGTCGCTGCCATTGGCTGTGCGTTGATCGGCTTGATCATTACGCCTTTCTGGAAAATCAGCCTCCACATGATCTCGATGGGCGGACTACTCGCTCTTCTGTGTGCTTTACAAACGGCTGGTTTGGGCCAACTGTACCCTCTTTTGCTGATCTTCATTCTGTTGACCGGACTACTCGGAAGTGCCCGCCTCTGGTTCGGCAGCCATAACCTCGCACAAGTAGCAGCAGGATTCGTCACTGGTTTTACGGTAGCCCTGCTTCTGATCATTTTTGTCTAATTGAATCAACCATTCGATCAGATGAATGATCAAATCATCTGATCTATTCTTGTGTCATCCACATTATTGCCCTTGTACTGAAAAGTGAATTAGTCGTACCTCCCCCCATATTTTTTGCAAACATAGATTCAACCCATACAAAAAACGTTCGAGAAAAGAGCTTTTCGAACGTTTTTTTCATTTTCGGCACGGGATTCGCATTGATAAATCATAAAACATGGTTCAAAACATATCATTACGATAAAACTACCGACATAGCGATACGATAAAATGGCACAGATTTTGGAAATGTTCAAGTAAAAGAAACGTCATTGCTGCAAAAGAACAGATGTTGTTCCCATTTTGGGAGCAGGCATGCAAAGGTTTCTTCATTTATTTAAGTTTGGGTTAGTAGTTTAGGGGTGAAAGTCCCCAAGGGAAGGAGGCAACCGTGAGGTTCCCTCTTTTTTTATACCCATGATACAGATTCACGATCCCATTCCTGAATCGTTCCTCTATTATTCTGACTCACTCTGCCCTCTCGTTATACCATAGCAACCCACAATAGTAAGTCCAAGCTTCAACAAGAGCACTTGTAGGGACAAATTAATCATGCGCACCAGCAGAAGAGAGAATAAAAGTGTAAATCTATTAATTGACATTCCCAGAAACGTGCATTAAAAAAGACGCCGGAAGTGTACCTCCAGCGTCTTTTGATATCCTAATAAGCGATCTACCAGCTAACGTCAAAATCCATACTTACACTTTTCTCCACTTCTTTTCCACAGCGTCGAATAAAGGCAGCAGACTTGACCAATCAAAGCTATTTTTTCACCAACTTACATTTATAAGCGACCTTAACATTTCCTTTGGTTAAAGCGGTCAATTTTCCTTTCAACAAGGTGCGACGCAACGGCGTAAGATGATCGACAAAGAGTTTGCCATCCAAATGGTCATATTCATGCTGAATAACCCGTGCAGCATATCCGGTAAACTCTTCGTCGTGTTCGACAAAATTCTCATCCATATACCGAATTTTGATACCGGCAGGACGCATCACATCTTCATGAATACCGGGCAAACTCAAACACCCCTCGTTGAACCGCCACTCGTCACCAAAACGTTCATAGATGTGGGCATTGATAAATGTCTTTTTAAAATCGGCTAATTGAGGCTCATCTTCAGCCCACGGCGTAGCATCTACCACAAAAACCCGAATACTTTTTCCAACCTGTGGAGCCGCCAAACCGACTCCATCTGCCTCATACATCGTCTCCCAAAGATCTGCAATAAACTTCTTCAAATCGGGATAATCAGGCGTGATATCAACGGCCGTCTTACGCAATACCGTTGATCCATAAATATAAATCGGCAAAAACATATCTATTAATTTTAATCTCTAATTACACATTACACGCATGGTGGCAGGCTTCATCCCTGCCTCATATCACTTCCATCCGTATCGACACATTCATAAACTCCAGCCTGAACACGAGTGTGAGCACTACACTTCACAAAAAAGCTGAAACACAAAAAATGTCTTAATGGCGGCTATCGAGATAGCCCTGCAATATAATCGCAGCACTGACTCGATCGACCAGTCCTTTATCTTCCCGACGACGACTCTTTTTGACCCCACTTTCGAGAATCGCATGCTGAGCTATCTTCGACGTAAAACGCTCATCAAACATCTCGATCTTGAGGGTAGGAAACTCTTTCTGCAAATGGCCTACAAACGGTCGAATATAGGTGTAAGATTCCGAAAAGGAGCCATCCATTTGTCGGGGCAAACCGACAACAACTGTCTCTACCCCGTTTTCAGGCAAATACTTGCGTAAAAAATCCATCAGCGTATGAGTCGGAATCGTATCCAGCGCTCCGGCTATCAACTGCAACGGATCTGTGACCGCAAGTCCAGTCCTCTTTCGTCCATAATCAATTGCTAAAATCCGTCCCATTCGCCTTAAAGATAGATCACAAAAGTACGAAAATATCAATAGGTTTCATCACCCATACTGCAAAAGGGATGATTATTGTCGCTCTTTCCAAAAACAAGATCATCTATCAGCAACGCCCTAATTGACATTCATAAAAAACCTATCCAACCACATATTAAGAAATCTCCTTTAATGCATATATAAAATTTGGACTATTTACTCATCCCTAACTCACCTACTCTTCCGATACGCTATTAAAGCAATCTATCGGATAAGATTTTTAGTCCTTATCGACTCTATTTCAGCCATCCACGGAAGTTTATCTGTCAGCTCTGTAAAAAAAACGCTATATTTGTTCGATTTGGTTATTGAACTTCTCTCAAATGGGTAAACTCCGATTTTGCTTATTACTCTTGGTTTTGACTGTCGCCCCCTGCGCATACGCTCAACAGGCCGCATCAGACAGCATCAAAACCCATGCATTGTCGGAAATTTGGATCCGTGATCCCTTTATTTTAACCGATACCCTCAACCAAACCTATTACCTGTTTGGAACCTCCTCGTCAACACAAAAGCCAGGTTCTGCAGGATTCGATCTATACACCAGTAAAGACCTCGTTTCGTGGCAAGGTCCCTATGCCATTTTTCGTCCCTACAAAGGCTTCTGGGGATCTAAAAACTATTGGGCACCGGAATGCCACGTCTATCAAGGCAAATACTATCTGTTTGCCACCTTTTTTGACACGACAGCCAATCTTCGCGGTACAACCATCCTGGTTGCTGATCAGCCCAACGGTCCATTTACAGAACACGCAATGGGCCGCATCACTCCACAAGAATGGGGCGCACTGGATGGTACCCTTTACATAGATCGGCAAGGCAATCCCTGGATGGTATTTTGCCACGAATGGACACAGATCGGAGACGGCACAGTCGAGGCTTTACCGTTACAAAAGGATCTAAAAGCCCCTGTTGGAAAACCCGTTACATTATTTAGTGCATCGTCAGTCCCCTGGGTCAAACCCTATGCTCCTCAAAAATTCGTTACGGACGGCCCTTTCATGTTTCGGAACAAACATGGAGAGTTGTTCATGTTGTGGTCTTCGTTCGGAGAAGAGGGCTACGCTTTAGGCATGGCACGCTCTTGCAACGGAGATATACAAGGCCCCTGGGAGCACCTTTCAAAACCACTTTTTGCCCGTAACGGTGGACACGGCATGTTATTCCGCACTTTAAACGGTCAACTGATGCTCACGCTTCACCAGCCGAATGAATGGCCCGATGAACGAGCCCAACTCTTTCTGATCGAAGAAGACGACCAAGGTATACCGTTCGTCACAACCCGTTTAACACCGGCAGATGCAATAAAAGGGGCAAATGATATAGAATAAACGAGAGTTTTTACTATTTTTCGCCGTCTAATAAGCACAAAACTGTAATACGAATAATCAATAACAACAAGGATATGACACAAGATGAACTTTTCAAAAAACTGATCGCACACTGTAAAGAGTACGGATTTATCTTCCCGTCAAGTGAAATTTATGACGGTTTGAGCGCTGTTTACGATTACGGACAGATGGGCGTTGAGTTGAAAAACAATATCAAGAAATATTGGTGGGATGCGATGACCAAACTCAATGAGAATATTGTCGGTATTGATGCGGCCATCTTCATGCATCCCAAAACTTGGGAGGCGTCAGGTCACGTCAGTGCTTTCAACGATCCACTGATTGATAACCGTGACTCGAAAAAACGTTACCGTGCAGACGTATTGATCGAAGAGTTTATCGCCAAACAGGACGAAAAGATCGAAAAAGAGGTTGAAAAGGCCCGCAAACGTTTCGGAGAGAGTTTTGACGAACAGAAATTCCGTGAAACAAGCCCTCGCGTACAAGAGCACAAAGCCAAACGTGACGAAATCCACGATCGGATGGTCAATGCCCTGAATGACAATAACCTCGAGGAGTTACGCCAGATCATTCTCGATGCCGGTATCGTATGTCCGATCTCTGGTACCCGCAACTGGACTGAAGTACGTCAGTTCAACCTGATGTTTGAGACCAAAATCGGTTCGGTAGCTGAAGGTGCCAACAAAATCTATCTGCGTCCTGAAACTGCACAGGGAATTTTCGTAAACTTCCTCAATGTACAGAAGACTGGTCGAATGAAACTTCCATTCGGTATCGCCCAAATCGGTAAGGCATTCCGTAATGAGATTGTGGCCCGTCAGTTTATTTTCCGTATGCGCGAATTCGAACAGATGGAGATGCAATTCTTCGTTCGTCCGGGTGAAGAGCTCAAATGGTTCGACCACTGGCGCCAAACCCGCATGAAATGGCACCGTGCCCTCGGATTCGGCGACGACCGCTACCGCTTCCACGATCACGAAAAACTGGCTCACTACGCCAACGCTGCAACCGATGTCGAATTTGAATTCCCATTCGGCTTCAAAGAGGTGGAAGGTATCCACTCCCGCACCGATTACGACTTGAGTCAACACCAAAAATATTCAGGTAAAAAGATTCAATATTACGACACCGAAACCGGCGAAAGCTACGTGCCGTATGTCATCGAGACCTCGATCGGCGTAGACCGTATGGTGTTGCAGGTACTTTCTGCCGCCTACAAAGAGGAACAGCTGGAAAATGGCGAGACACGTACCGTGTTGAGCATTCCGGCAGCATTGGCTCCTGTAAAAGCCGCTATTCTTCCGCTGGTGAAAAAGGATGGTCTGCCTGAACTGGCCCATGAAATTAAAAACCTGCTCAAGTTCGACCACAACATCCAATACGACGAAAAAGACAGTATCGGTAAACGTTACCGTCGTCAGGATGCAATCGGAACACCGCTCTGCATCACCGTCGATTACCAAACTCGTGAGGACCGTACAGTCACCGTACGCCACCGTGACTCGATGGAACAACATCGTGTAGCGATCGATGAGTTGCCGGCACTGGTCAACAACGAAGTAAGCTTGCGCAAGCTTTTCCAGAAGATCATCTAACAGCCTCTACATGGAACGTAAAGCCCTATTTCCCGGTTCATTCGACCCATTTACACTCGGACACAAAGTGGTAGTCGATCAGGCTCTTGAATTGTTCGACCACATTGTGATCGCCGTTGGGGTCAATACGGAAAAACGCTCTCTACTCAGTGCAGAAAATCGTGTACGTCTGATCCGTGACCTCTATCAGGACGATCACCGCATCGAAGTACGCACCTACACCGAACTGACCGGAGCCTTTTGTCGTGAACTGGGCATACGCTTTATCCTGCGAGGACTGCGTAACAATGTGGATTTCGAATACGAACGTAATATTGCCCAGGTAAACCAGACGCTCTTCCCCGAAGTGCAAACGGTACTGCTGTTTACCCCAGCCAAATATGTGGCGATTTCGTCAAGCGTTATCCGCGAGTTGCTTAACTTCGGTGGGGACCCTACTCCACTGATGCCCAGAAATATCAATATTAAAGATTATCTGTAATCTCCTTCAGAGTCGGAATCGGTCTCTGTCGGACAAACCGAACAACACTAAAACAACGATATGAAGTTCACAGCTGAAATCATCGCCGGTTTTTTGGGCGGCGAAATCGTAGGCGATCCTCAGGCGACCGTCTCTACGCTGGCTAAAATCGAAGAGGGAGCACCAGGCGCACTCTCTTTCCTCGCCAACCCCAAATACGAGCATTATATCTACCAAACCCGCTCGTCAATCGTGATCGTGAACAAAACGTTCGAACCTACCGCAGCGGTTCCGGCTACGATGATCAAGGTCGATGACGCATACAGCTGCTTCGCCAAATTGCTCGAACTTTATGCTGCCAGCAAACCCCAGAAACAGGGAATCAGTGAAAAAGCGGCTATCGACGCCTCTGCCACACTTGGAGATGATGCCTATATCGGAGAGTTCGCCGTTATCGGTAAGAATGTCAAGATTGGCAAAAACGTCAAAATATATCCACAGGTGTGCATCGGAGATAACGTGACCCTTGGCGACAACGTTACGCTCTATTATGGCGTCAAAATCTACGAAGAGTGTGTACTGGGGAATCATGTCACCATTCATGCTGGCTCTGTCATCGGAGCGGACGGTTTCGGTTTCGCACCCAATGAAAAAGGTGAATACAGCAAAATTCCTCAACTGGGAAATGTAGTCATCGAAGATAATGTCGAAATCGGCGCCAACACCTGTATCGACCGGGCTACGATGGGTTCAACCCGCATCGGGGTCGGCACCAAACTCGACAACCTGATTCAGGTCGGACATAATGTGGTGATCGGCAAAAACACCGTAGCTGCAGCCCAGTTCGGTGTGGCCGGCTCGACTCACATCGGAGACCACTGCATGTTCGGCGGACAGGTGGGCATTGCAGGCCATCTGCACATTGCAGACAAAGTCCAAATTGCATCCCAATCGGGTATCTCTAACGACGTAACCGAACCGGGAGGTTATATGGGCAGTCCGGTTATGCCAGGTATCAAATTCCACCGTTCGCATGCCATGTTCCGCAAACTTCCAGACCTGAACAATCAAGTTCGCCAACTCGAGAAAAAGATCGCTCAACTGGAAGCTAAACTGGCAGAAAAAGAGTAACCTGAACAGAACCAAACTTGAATTGACAGAAACAATCCCCCAAACGAACTATAGGCGACAAGGATTCGTGATCTCTGTGTAAATTTAAGTCAATGCATACGTGAATGTTCTTAATACAAAGTCCATTCAACATGCTAATATGTATATTGCCGTCGCCGAGATAATCGGCGGCGGTTATTTATTTACCCATGCCAACTAAAAAGTCTAAAACAATTCTGGGTATAGACCCGGGCACCAACGTGACTGGATACGGTATCATTGAGGTATGCGGCAAAACCATGCACTGTGTTGTGCTGGGAATCATCGATCTGCACCGTATCTCGGATCCATATGCCAAACTGCGGCATATTTTTGACCGGGTTTGCGCACTCATTGACGAGTACCGCCCGGACGAAGTGGCACTCGAATCCCCCTTTTTCGGTCAGAACGTCCAAAGTATGCTGAAACTGGGTCGGGCACAAGGCGTCTCCATTGCAGCCGCATTGAGCAAAGGCTGCCCGGTTGCGGAATATGCTCCCCGTCGCATCAAACAGGCCATTACAGGCCAAGGAGGAGCTTCCAAAGAGCAAGTAGCAGCCATACTCAAAAATATGCTTAAACTCGACGAATTGCCCAAACGCCTTGATGCGACAGATGGTTTGGCGGTGGCCGTCTGCCACCATTTCCAATGTTCTGTTATCGCCAGTATCGACACTTCCCCTCTAAAAAAGGCACTCGGAGGGGGCCGATCCGGTTCAAAAAGCTGGGCTGAATTTATTGCCTCAAATCCCAGTCGGGTCAAGGGTGACAAATAAACTCTTTACTTCCAACAAAATAAACCTCACAACACAGTCGTTTACAAGAAAAAAGATATTTGAAAATAACTATTCAAATATCAATTTTCATTAATCACACGAAATCCAAACACTGACACCACATTTACCATGAAAATCAAATTGTTATTCACAGGATTAGTAGCCATTTTCATAGTGGCTTGCGGTCAATCGCAAACACAACAAAAGGGCTACACCATTTCCGGAGAAATTGCCGGTCTCAGCGGTAAAGTTTATTTAACCGTTTTTGAAGGTAAAATGCCTCAACGGATCGACTCTACCGAGGCGAACAACGGAACTTTCTCTTTCAAAGGCAACCAAGCGTTCCCTATTTTTGCAGCTATTGAAACTGAATCCGGCCCACTGTTGCGTTTTTTCCTTGAAAACAGCCCTATTACGATCCATGGTTCAGCAAACGACCCAGAAGCTATCAATGTACTCGGTTCAACCTCAGAATCCTTATATCGCGCCTATTTAACGGAAATCGACTCAGCGAAAAAGGTTATTTACGCAGATTCTGCAGCATTGGCCACAGCATCCGGCCGTGACTCTCTTGAAAATTTAGTCAACAGACAACGGATGGAGTTCGTCAAAGGACATACCAACAGCGTCGTTGCAGCCTACATTCTCTATCGGGAACTCTCATACTACATGAACTACGACGAGCTGTACGCAGCTGTAGCCGCTTTTGACGAACCAATTCAACAATCGGTTTATCTGCAACTGGTTGCCAGCATGGCCGATGCACAAAAAAAGACAGCTGTCGGACAACATTTCACAGACATCACCCTACCCGACCAACAAGGCACTCCTCTGGCTCTTTCCTCTTTAATTGGGCCGGATAAATACGTACTGTTGGACTTTTGGGCCTCTTGGTGTGGTCCTTGCCGTGCAGAAGCCCCTTACATGGTCGCAGCCTATAAAAAATTTGCACCTAAAGGATTTGACATCTATGCCGTTTCGCTCGATAAAGATGCTGATGCATGGAAAAAGGGAATTGCCAACTTAGATCTCACATGGAAACATGTTAGCGAACTCCGTTTTTGGGAGAGTAGTGCAGCAGAGGCTTACGGAGTCCGCTCCATCCCTTCCAATGTACTGATTGGTCCAGATGGTACCATCGTTGCTCGCAATCTCATGGGACATGACCTATATAACAAATTGGCAGAATTGTTAGACCAACCAGCTTCACCCAAGCAAAAACAAGAGAAAAAATAGGTTTGATTTTTCAGGCAAATTATAGGACCACACGCAGAGAAACTGATTCAAAGTAGAATCAATTTCGATTTCTCATAAAATTTGCCTAAAAAGTCACCACTTATCCCAAACGAGATCTAACTTTAGGACAATTACTTAAGGAATCACCTGCTCGGTCACGAGCAAAAAACTCAAAAAAAATCGAGAATATATTTGCCAGAAATGTTTTTTCGACTTATATTTGCACTCGCAAAACGAAAGGCACCGTAGCTTAGCTGAATAGAGCATCTGACTACGGATCAGAAGGTCACAGGTTTGAATCCTGTCGGTGTCACTTCAAGCCGAGAGATTGTGATAATAATCACAATCTCTTTTTTGTTTACTACGTAGCCATCCTTCTGTAGGGCACAATCGCATAGAATTACCATCTCTTTTTTAAAGAGCCTAACATCTAATTTATCGCAATACCCTACTCACTTTTAATCATCGCATCAAATTACCAGCATTACCTATACTGACTGATAGATTCGAAACATTCAACTCATACAGACATTCAAAAGAATTGAATGTCTGTATTGTCATTGATCAGGGTGCACCACTTTTAAGCATATTTCCCCAATCTACATCAAGTTTTTTTCAAAAAATACATCAATTTAATATTTTATTTCATAATTTTAATACAATAAAATATTGTATTTATAGACCTTAAACCTACAGCCTCCCCATGAAAAGATCCCTAACTTTCTCTCAAAAAATTTTGAATTTGCTTGTAATGCAAAATCAAGAACAGTTGATAAATTCATTCAACAAATTATCGACTAATTACTATTTAAGAGAAAAAAACACTGTGGAACGACTCCGCACATTACGTCAAACACGGATCAGATTGCAAATGGCAACTAAATTTCATGAAGTTCCACACAAAGAGGCTGAATTATTACTTAATCTACTAAAAAATGAAGAAGAACTCGTGTTAACTTATACATCTGGCACAAATAATCCTATACTACCTTCACTGGGCCATAAAGCCGTTAAAATGCGATGGTCTGGTAAATCAATCGATCTGGTAGAAATCATTTATGGATTACACGTCAGTAGATGTATCAATGGAGGACACTGCGATATAAAAGAACTTGTGTACATATTTGAAAATATGTTTGGCATCAAGTTGCCCCACATTTACAACCGACTATTAGCAATCCGAAACCGTAAAAATGGACGAACACCATTTTTACGATGGTTATGCGAACAAATTGAACAAGATGCAAATGAAAAAGACAAATAAACAAATGAATTACAAATTGAACAGCCCAAAACTATACCACAACCATCAACTAAGATTATTTTCATTATGCCACAAATAGACACATCACGGCAATGCCAGTTCAGCTCAATCAGATAACCTATACCTTCAAACGATGAAAAAAATTAATCTCTTACATCTCAATTAAAGAAATAAATCCAATGAACAGATCTAATCATTTCCAATTATCAGGCAAACAATGCTGAAAGGCATCACCCCATGATGCCTCCTAACCTAAACATCGGTAAATACATCGCTATTAAAATCATAGCTACCAAAACACCAACCAACAAAATCAAAATAGGTTCAAGAAGATTTCCTAATGATCGGAGCCGATATTCTAATTCTTGAGTTAACGTATCGGCTTCACGTTTCAGCATTTCAGGTAATCGTCCTGTCTGCTCTCCCACTCGCAGCAAAGTAATCAATCTACGCTCATAAAGTCCACTGAATTTCCCTATTGCATCCGATAAACATAAACCCTGCTCCAAATCACAAGCAATCTGAACAAATGACATTCTATATGAATAAAAGGTAATGATCTCAGAAAGCATATTGATCCCATACAACAACGACACTCCAGAGGAGGACAATAAATGTAAAAGACGACAAAAACGAGCTTGAAGGTTCTTGTTTAACACTCCCCCAATCAATGGAAGACGCAACAACAAACTACAGACATTTTTTTGCACATGATCATGATGACCCCATAGTTTCCACAACAACCCAATTCCTCCTACTATCAACACACAAAAAATCATATATGTAGGGAAAGCTTGTGAAAAAGAAATAATCCATTTTGTCATTGCAGGCAATTCGCCACCCATACGTGAATACACCTGCTCGAACATCGGCACAATCACAAGAACCATAAAAACAACTACAATAATTGCCGTAAATAGAATAATTAGCGGATAACTAATCGCTCCATACACAATGCGACGTTGTGCAATACGTTTACCATAATATTCTGCAAGAAACGCCAAAGCTTGATCGAGACGCCCCGTCTCTTCCCCAATTCGCAGCACACCACAATCCAACGACGTAAAACGGCCACTCTGTTCAAACGCATACCCTAACGATTCTCCTCTAACAACTGCATCATACAATTCTGCGAGCAACTTTTTAATTGAATCATCTCGTTCACTCTCAATCAACAATAAAAATGATTGACTAAAATCTAGTCCAGAGCCAAGTAAGGAATGTAATTCATTAAATATCGACTCTTTACGAATATCTTTCAACAATTGTTTTCGTTTCATATATACTGTAAATAGCTGACTGAATATTCAATATCTATATGTAAGCACAAAGGATCGCACTATAATTTGAAACCAACAATATCAATTCTCCAATCACAGCTATACCTCAAAAGTCTTCAACATAATTGGCATTTTATTAAACCAATGCTTCGATTCAACTGATAATACATAAAAAAGTCAATAGACAGATAGCTTCGAGAATAAGCTGATCAGAGTGACTCGACAGACTTTTCTTCTTTATACCGATACCGTTGTTCCGCTTTATCCAAAAGTGCAAATAAAGAGTCAGACACATGTCTCGGAGCAAAACCAAACCGAACAATCGAATCTCGATTTTTCATTACTTTAACAAATAAAGAATCAATTTTGTTTGGATATAATGCAACTGGAGTTACGTCGACACCAACAATACCGCTTAATAACGTGTCCATGTTTTTCTCTTTCCTTACAATCAATACAGAATCCGCATGGAAAACACACGCATATATATAACCTTGACGAAACAGAGCTATCTCCCCAACTTCGTTGACACACATGCTATCCGAATCTCCAACGAGATCTACTATTCGAAAATAACCAGCATATTGGTCGGTACGGTCTACAATACGTTGAGCAATATTATTGAGAAATCGATTTTGCAGTTCTAAACCATTCATGATAGATAAAAACACAATACCACTAAGAATCATGAATATCAAAACCTCCACCAACGTCGATGCTGGAACCTGTTCGCTGAATAACTTCTTAACTTTCATCTTTAATGATAAATTATTCAAAACTCAACACAACTCAAAGATCAATTAAACACCTATATTGCATTTTCTGACCGATTACACCTGGAATTATGGCCGTTACTGTAAGTTGTCGTAACAAAGGACAAAACAAATACGGTTCAATATGGACTTTTATAGAACCCCAATCATAGGTTTGCTCAAAAACCCCGTTCTTCCACTCTCCTTTTTGAACATCATGCACCGCACTGAGAATTCGATAATGGACTTCAGCATAAATCATATCATTGGCTGACGTGGTCGTCAATCGAGCCACTGTGGCCAAACTAACCGTAAAAACGATCAACAGAATAACAGAAGCAACAAGCGCTTCTAAAAGAGAAACAGCTTTTAAACGGTTTGACAAAAAACACTCTGACAGTACTCGCCTCCACCGCTTATCACTCAAGCGCCCATGTATTATATTTTTTCTTTTCTGAAATAACACACACCACATTATTTATCAATTTACTTCTTATATCACTGCATGTACTTAAAATTTACTATATGTTCGAATCTTGCGCATTTAACAACCATCCTGCCTCTTTCCTCTCATATGGGGTGAATGCCCATAAAGGATAAGCCGTAGCTGGATTTTCCAATAAAGTCAGATCATAAGCCATATCCTCATAATACCCTTCGGTAGAATAGTACACCAAACTATTGGCAACGATACATCCAGATACTATACCTTGTACTTGAGCGGCTCCATCTACCCATAACAATCCCCGTAAAACAGATGTGCGAGCCTGACAATAATTCCTTCTTTTCACATCGGGATTACCCTCTCCAGCTACGATGGCATAACCTTCTACACGACTATTAGCCCCAATTTCCAAATATCGATTAGGATTCTGTCGGCGCACAAACACTCCAGAAGGATACTGTAGATTCACCTCTTGCCCTACAATTACTGTATCCTCCGCAAATAACTGAACTCGTCCTTGAAATCCGTCTTCAATACGAATTGTATGACCTACTACCAATACATCTTTTAAGTTGCACGTACTATCAATTGTTATTTCATTCCCTAACAAGATAGCACTACCTTCAACAGAGATATTTTCACAAACTCCTTCAGCGTTTAACAACCGAGGTTGATACTCACAAAAACCTACAGCCAAAGAATCTGGCATTGCTTCCCATGACCCAGATTCTGAAAGTAAATTAAAAAGATGATCAATCTGCCTGTTGACATCGTAACGCAAAGCCGGCATTTGAGTACCAACATAAGCAGTACGTCCCGTTTCAACTGGTTCACCACAAAAAAACACGGAACGAATTTGTCCATATTGCACTCCTTGACGAGGCAACCGTAAAAAACCATGCAACACAGTGCGTCCTGTTAAGGATAAGGTTGTTCCTTTTGTACTATACCATAAATTACAACATTGATTTCTCAATGGAGGCACAGGATGGGTCGCTCCGAATAACCTTACAGATGATATTCGAGGATCTGACGCATGGACTCGAACAGCTTCATACAAACCCCATGGATCGATCGAAATATGCACCCTGCTATCCGATAGGCTATCGTAAAGTTGTATATTATTGCAATCATCAAGCTGATTAATTAAAGTACTGTCAACCTTATACCAAAGGAAAGCAGATTCAAGATTAGCTCGCTGTTGAGACACATATCCTGCTCGCGAAAAAAAAACAAAATCAGCCTCCCACAATGCCAATACTCCAAAAACTAAAAGCAACATCAAAGCAGATACCACCAATACCGTAGCAAGTACACTGGCTGATATATGCTTACAACGTTGCATGTCAGACAAAACGATTTTACAACTTAATTAAGGAACTTTTACAGAATAGGTATGATCGCCACAGACCAATATCAAAGAATCATTTATTAAACGCTGAAGACGGTAACCTTGAGCCGAGCCCCCCTCCTGCAGCAGATATCCTCGTCCACCAATCGAGACCAAATAATAGTTAACCCCTCGCTTACAAATACGCCCTGCACATCCCAATTGAACATTGGGGGCTTCCTGCTTAACAGTCTTAGATGCGTGTTTTACATTTACAGCATTTGTTTGCTGATCCTTCACTGTTGAAATGATTTCTCTCAAAAAAGGATCGGGATAATCAAGCCAAAGCGTATCACTTTCATTCAGTGGAGATGTCACCCTTACCACAGACGGCAACTCAACATTTACAGACTCTGGTTTAGTGAATAGGACTTTCCACAACACGACTCCCCATACCCCCAAAGCCACAATCAATAAAGTATATGTCACCGAACGTGATCGCATAACACCTATACACTTACACTGTTGCACTACTGCTCTGTAGATTCTCCTAAATCTTCTATATCATCTAATTCTGGCTCTGACGTCTGCCTGGGATCAACTATCAGAGTAAAAACACTCTCTTTACTCTGATACACTCCATTGGCAGCCGAAAGGCTCCATTGATAGACTCCTTCATCCAGTATCAATGCAAATCTGTCCGCACTATGGAGAGAATCAACCGTTAACAACGTATCTGCCCAAACGGACGATGCATTCAAAAAATCTGGAGAGACAATCGTCAAACGATACGTTCGTGCGCCTTCAATAGGACGCCATAAAAACATCACTTCACCTGCTGCAACATGTGTTCCATGCTTTGGTGCCACCACTGTAATCGAGGTATTTTCAATATCTTGTTCAAAAATTTCGTCACACCCCAATAACAGCACGCACAGACACCCTATTATCGATAAAATGTGTTGTACTTTCATAATGACAATGATTTATCGGTCAACTGTTGAATAATAATAATCAATTGCAATGAGGTTTGTTTTCCCCGCCGAACTATTCGAAACTCAGACGAGAGGAAACGACATCGACCTAAATGCTGCTCCATATCATTCAGTGCACGCAATAAGGGTATAAACGTACCCGACAATATGACTTCAGCCGTTCTCAAGATAAAATCCTCCCCCTCTTGCGTTATATACGGAGTATATCGAACAATTTTAATTTCTTCATCATGAGTCCACAGCTTCATCTTTTCAAGTACCCCTCCATTAGCAATCAACTCTACCGAATCAAGTCCAACAGATGGAACGGAAGATAAATCAGCTCCTCGCATAGCCTGTGCAATCTCTTGCTCAGCTTGACGCACCTCTTTCCACAAGGTTCGTGTTCGAGCAAAGGCAAAGCAATAAGCCACACATGGAACGACCACCAATAATAATATCAAGCGTGCCCATCCCTCATATCTACCCAACCTGTTCATAATGTCACTGTAATCTCAAATTCAATTAATGCATTATCGCGATTCTGTGACAACTTATTGAGTTGTGCCGCATGTAATAATGGTTCAGATTTCAGTCCTTGTATTAAAGTGGAAACAGATCCTGCATCATCCGTTTTACCTTTAATTACAAGTTGTTCAGCGGCACATATTGGACTTTTGCCTTCCTCTAAGCTTTTCAACAAGGGCTGTACTGCTAATTCCGTCAACGTAATCGACAATGGAAGATGAGAAACAGCACGATCAATCAATAAAGCCTGACGTACAGATAATCGATGTGAAAATTCATTGATCACGGCTATACGTTGTTGTGATCGATGTTGTGTCTCTCCTTGTTTCTTTTCTTGGGCCGATAGTACACTGCGTTGATTCGCACGACGCTCTTTCAAAGAATCATAAATAAACGTATTACCCACAAGTAACAACAATAGACCAATAAGTACCGGCAAACGCAAACGACGGCATAACACCTTTACAACCAAACTACTTTGAACAGTAGGTTGTAATAACACCCGCCATTTTAACTCCTGCTGATAAAACGTCTTTGTAACATTACAAACTATTGATGCATCGTTTTCGACTGATGGAGCAAATTGAATACGCCCCCATACTATATGATTATCTGATAGATATTTATACAAACTAACGAGTTGTTCTCGACGAACAAAAGATATTGTTTCGTTTTTTTTCTCATCTGACGATACACTCCAAGCAAATTGATCCGGATTGGATGTTACTTTTTCCACTATCGATGTCTCCGTAGTCGACTTTGTAATAATTCCATGTCCTGAAACCGCAATCAGAACCAAATGGCCGGCACATTCTGCCTTATAAACTTTGGTATCAGGCTGCACAATCTGCCGAAGAATATGACATCCTTTCCGATTCACTTTTAACACATACAGCAACACAGAGAACTGAGCCGTGCTTTCAAAACGAACACACAACACAACCAAATTACCAAGCACCTGTTTCAACAAACCCATTTCTCGACCCTTTATTCAATTACTGTCGGCTTAATAAAGACATTAAGTCTGCGCTCTTGTTTGTTATTTTTATGCATACCGAAAATCCACTTCAAAACAGGAATACGAGCAATAAAAGGCAATCCTTGTGAACTCTTTTCATGCGATTGGCGATCAATACCCCCTAAAAGAACCATCTCCTCATTACGAACCCGAACCATAGAACGAAAACTACGTGTGGTGGTACCAGGAGGAGCCTCTTTTTCCGTGCGATCCGTAAATTCGCTTTGTGACAAATCAATCGTCATGGTAATATGTCCGTCTTCACTGACGTAAGGAGTGATCGAAAGGGTCATATTCGCCTCGACACTTTTCCAAACATATGAAGTAGACTGTACCGGATTTTGGGTACCCATATAAGTATTATTTGTCTCCTTATAATACTGCATTTCACCACTGTTAAGTACAGCTTCGTGTCCATTCAATGTCGACAATTTTGGAGTAGAACGTAATTCAATCGTTCCATTCTCTTCCATAGCTTTCAAAGAGGCATAAAAATTCGGAGTTACTTTGCCGAGTCGAATAATCCCCAAACCATTTACTTTGTCCACTAAATTATTAACAGCTCCTGAACCTAATGTCATATCAATACCCGGAGATAGTGTACCACTCGTTTGAGTTGGTGAAGTACCTACACCAAGACCTAACCCTGCTTCCAATATGACATCTTTTGAAGCATCGACAATCATCACTTCGATTGTGATCAGAGGTACCGTCTTATCAATTTCATGCAAAAACTGTTCAACACGAGCCACATGTCGCTGATCACCGCTCGCAATCATGCTGTTTAAATCACCAAATGCTGCAATCTGAACCCCCTTTTTCAGATTCTCAGGGATCACGTCAATAAGTTTATCCACAGTACGATAACGCATTGGTATAATGCGCGTTGAAAAAAGCCCTTCTCGCTTGGCTTCTCCAAACATATATACTCCCCCCTCTTCATAATACGTATAGGCTGTTCCTGTCAACAGAAGATCGAAAAGGGTTTTAACATCTGTATTCTTCATATAAATACAGGTTTGAGCATTAACAGGAGTAATAAAAAAATAATCCAGCTTCAACTGTTCACAAACATCCAAAATAATATCATAGATATTACCTCGATCAATCATGGCCGTAATTCGGCCCACACTATCTATTGCAAGTTGAGCAGGTGCAAATTGACGACGTCTCACATAATTTTGAACCGTTGATGGTTGCCCACCTCCCACAGGAATTGGCTCTGCAAACATCCAAGCACCACTACCTTTTACCGGTGCCACCTCCAATTTGTTTATTTCCGCCAACACACTCAAAGCCTCAGAAAAAGGCATCGACGAAACATAACCTGAAATTGGCCGATCATACAGAGTTTGAGGAACGATCAAATTTACACCTGAGCTGTCCGTTAATCGTCGAGCCACCTCTCGTAATGGGACAGCTATCAAATCATAACTGAGAGTTGAATCTGCACGATTATATACAATCAAAGGCACTGGTGGAGGAGCAATGGGCGCTTGATAAGGAAATATGGAAACGATATTACCCACAACACGAATATCCAATCCATATTGTTCACATAAAAACAATATTAAATCTGCTATTCTTGCGCGAGAAAAATTGCAACTCACCAAAAGGTTTGCACCATCCTGTACGCTAAGATTGACACCTCCAACTTGAGCAACAGAACGTAATAATTCTGAAAGCGACACTTGACCTACAGATAGATCCACTTCACTCAAATAAGTAGTATCTCGCAAGATTAAAGTATCCAAACGCGCTCGCACCTGAGCGATACGCTCCGTTTCACTGCTTTGAGCATGAAGATCTCCGCAAATGCAACATAATAGCCCGACACATATTAAAAGGTATATTTTTTTCATAAGCAGCATGGCTATTAAATTATTCTCGAAGTAACGGTAACAGTTCCTCTAAAGAGGTTTGCCCTGCATGGAACAATTCAAGAGCAGCATCTCGCAACGTAGTAACTCCTCGCTCTTTTAATTGCACACTCACATCTGGGCGATTTTCCCGAACGGCATCTGCAAGCTCTTCATCTATGGGAATGACTTCATAAATAGCCTTACGTCCTTTGTAACCCGTAAAATAACATCGTTCACATCCAACAGAACGGAAATATACGGTATGAGCTATCGCTTTTGACTTTCCATAAATCTGATTACACTCTGCTTCTGTTAATTCTGCAGGTTGCTTACAATCCGGACACAACAAACGCACCAGTCTTTGTGCCACACAAAGGATCAACGTACCTGAAAGCAAATATGGATGAACGCCCATATCATTAAGACGCGAGACACTTCCCCACGCACTATTCGTATGAATAGTTGAAAACACCAAATGGCCGGTAAGCGAACTGCGAATTGCCATGGCAGCGGTATCGGCGTCTCGAATCTCACCAAGCATAATAATATCTGGATCTTGCCGAAGAAACGTACGCAAAGCAGCACCAAAGGTTAAACCGATCTCCTCCTTAAGTTGAACTTGATTGACTCCCTCCAATGTATATTCAACTGGATCCTCAATCGTTAAAATATTACTCGACTCACGATTTAACTGTCGGAGCGTCGCATAGAGCGTTGTACTTTTCCCCGACCCTGTCGGCCCCGTAATTAACACCATACCATGAGGACGTGAAATAGCCGCCGTATAATCGGACAGTTGCCGTGCCGTAAACCCCAAATTTGTCAATTCCAGCAGTTCTGCATGACGGGTTAATAAGCGCAATACAACTTTTTCTCCATAAATAGTCGGTAAAGACGAAACACGTAAATCAAACTTCCGGTCTGCTCTGTGATATAAAATACGCCCATCCTGAGGTAAACGACGTTCTGAAATATCGAGACCCGACATAATTTTAATCTGATTCACCAGCGAGACATAATTACCACGATCAAGTACATATTTTTCGATGAGTTTTCCATCTATTCGTAACCTAACCCGACAACGATCTTCGTATGATTCAAAATGAATATCACTCGCATACTCATCAAAGGCTTGTCCTATCAAATCCATAAGAAAGCCTTGGCCACTTCCGATTCGTGTCCGATCTGTCAAATGAGGAGCGGCAGTCTGTTTATCATCACGACGATAGTAGCTGTTTAATAAACGTGATAATTCATTAGATTCGATCGGCTCAATTGCAATCTTAAAGCCTGATAGTACTTCAATTTCTTGTATAACATTTGTATAATTTCTTGATTTTTCACCTACACAACTTACACACCCATCCCCTTTGCGAGCATACGGAACAAGACGATAACTCCACGCTTCATGTGAAGTAAAAAGTTGTATAATCTCAGTCGGTATACGTTCCGGAATAGTCATGAGAAATTGGTATAAAAACGATAAAATAATTGAATCGTAAAAATTGAACCAATAGCTGAAACCAAAGGAATTGTCACTACTCGTCGGGCTGTGATCCTCATTATACACCAATATGCTAGGCCCAGCAAACAACCGCCAAACAACAAGATGAAATATTCGGATAACGTAACCTGCGGAGTCAGCAATAGCATAAATATTAAATCACCAGACCCACAATGCTGATTAAAATCGTTTCGCTGACCTCGGTAACGTAGTTTCAAATAGAGCCACACGCCACCAACCATCCAACACAATAGAATTATATTCAACAAACTATTGTATATAATTCCATTTAATGGGAATGACAATATGGCAGAAAACAAACCCGATAAACCAAACAATCCCAACCAAAACAGGGATACGCTCCGATATCGTAAATCGGAAAAAATCAATACAGAAGTTGGAATCAAAAGGAATAGTTCAATGAGCTGTTGTCCAATCATTATTTCGTCATCAAACATTAATTCTTACAATAAATTTTCCTTCAACACTCACAATAACACAATAAAATACAATACCTTACATTGATTTTACTTTGTAAAGTAATTTACTCGATTCTGCTATACATACTTCTATCAATTACAATTTGGACTTTAGTCCTTGACTGTCTCCCGTAGATTTTTATCCTGGTTTATTTCCCAGACATTGTATTCTCCATCGCCATCAAAGTCTACCACAGCAGTAGCTGTTGCTTTAAATCCGTGTTCAGAAGCTTCAACAATTTCGATTCGATAATTCGCATGACCTCCGTCCGTAACCAAAGGTTGCTGCTCAAAACCTAATTCTTCAAGAGAAGGAGAATATTTTGAGTATGTATAAAAATTGTTTTTTTCCAACGTGTGTAAAAAAACAAGCTGTTGCTGAGCTTCGGTACTTTTAGCCCGTGAAATCAGGGGCATCAGATTAGGCAAAGCTATCAACACCAATATGCCAATAATCACCAATACAACAAGTAATTCCGGCAAAGAAAAAGCCGACACTCGACAAACACACACTCGCTTCATAATCAAACAATTGATTCAATAAAACTTGTTTATTTTTTGTTTCTATACGAAGATCGCAAGTGTAATGGACATATTATGATAAGTTACTATTCACTCTACTATTTTCCCCTCACAACAGACAACCATCTATCTAATAATCAATACAATAATCAAGAATACATATATTCATTGGCGAATAGAAATTCAAAAAAACAAATCAATCATCCATATCTATTATAAACTCATATCATTTTTTATACAATTACACAGATCTAATAGAATAACACCTATAATCTATGTCTCACTAACAAGCTCACAATTGATCTCAATAAAAAAATAATGAATTCACGAATTTCTCCTAATCCCAGCTTCATTATTCTTCTTAAAGCAATTAACAATAATTCAAAAAGCTATTGATTTAAACCCTCTTACTCACAAAAAAGCGGGAGTTATTATACACTTATCTATTTTTTCAATTCGATGTTAAGATCTTTACTAACAGAGAATACATAGCATTGTCTATTTGTATTTACATGTCTCTTGTCTTCGCAGTTTACTACAATCCATATTTTCTAACCAACTAATACAACCGCTTATGAACTCATTTACTTTTAAATTAGTAAGTCTGTTCCTTTGTTGTACAATAGGAGCGGCCGTACCAGGTTACGGACAACAGACGATTACCCCTCCTTCGCCGGAGGCCGCAGCTATGATACGAAGTATCAACATACCGGTAGGACATTATACCGGCACTGTTGATGTTAATATTCCATTATACACAATTAAAACACGAGACTTTGAAATTCCCATTCAACTACAATATCACACCACAGGAATCAAAGTACAAGATTGTGCGACATGGGTAGGATTAGGATGGCGCCTTACCGCTGGTGGTAGTGTTGTACATATTATTCGTGGGAATAGCCGAGATGATGCTGAATTCGGATATGCCAATTGGGGAACTGTGGTCAACAATGCATCATGGGCCCTGAATGAGTTTAATCGTATCTCTTCTTATGATTGTGAACCTGACAATTGCTTTTTCGAATATCCTGGAAATTCAGGGCAATTTACCACTAACAGTCAAAATAAAATCTTTACCATTCCATACCAAAACATTGATATTCAACTTACACAAGACGCTCCTCTATCTTCTCAATATTACAAAATTACAGATGGTAGCGGTAATCAATACATATATGAAGCGTATGAACAAATTGACCAAACACAAGGCGCGACACAAACATGGTATTTAACCAAAATGAGAAGTCAACAAGGAGAAGAAGTGACTTTCACTTATGAAAGTGGGACTCCGTATTCATACTATTCTGAATACGACTATCATTGCATTATGCGTGCCTATTTAGATGCTAAAGGAGAAGTTCAGACCTCAGTTGAACAAGAAATTAATAAAAATATTCAATCTACCATTGAGAATCCAATATACTTAAAATCAATAAACTGGAACACTGGGAAAGTAGAATTCGTATCAGATGAGCAACGCCCTGAAGGTAATTTTGGCCGTAAATTAAATGAGATCAAAATTTATAACAATGATTACGGGTATATAAAATCTGTATATCTATCTTATGGTCAATTCTTAAATCGAGCTTTGCAACTATGCAAAGTAGAAGAAGGGAATACCCAAACAAATGATCGTGAACTGGTGTGTTGGTTTTCGTACAATACAGATCAGAACCTACCCGAACGTAGCTCTATGGATTTTGACCATTGGGGATATTATAATGGCCCCAACAGTCATCATGGCCATATTTTTCCCAGTTATACTGCTAAACTTAAAAAATTTGATGGAGCCGATCGCTCTCCATTCTGGCCATATACATCAGCCAATATATTAACAACTATTCATTATAAAAATGGAGGTAAACAAGAATTCAAATATGAACCTAATGATCGACTATCTGGAACAATTACAAATCAATACAATCAAATATGGGGAGGGGTACGTGTAAAACAAATTAAACTTTATGAAAATGCATCATCCTCTCCTTTAATTACACGATATGAATATACAAACGAGGCTGGATTGTCAAGTGGAACTACATATAGCAATACCATGGTATATACTTCTATAGATACAAATAATCCGTTGCGGAATCTTCCATTTTTATTCCGTCTTACTTGCCGCAGCATGACTAACATTTGCGACTTAAATGGAGCTGCAGTAGGTTATCAACGAGTAAAAGAAATCCAACCTAATGGTTCATATTCAATTTATCATTATACTTCTTTTACCGATCATAATGATACTCCTGCAACAAAAGGGACTCCAGGAGACACAGGCTTAGTAAATACAGGAAGTAACAATAATGATGGCATAAACTCTTTTCGAACTTCTAGTGCATATCAAAGAGGTTTATTGTTAAAACAAGAAGCTTTTGCTGCTGATGGCACACTGTTATCACGACAACTATTTCATTACAAACAGGATTCGGCGATTCGTGATTCCGTAAAAGGGTTTGCTATTGACTCTTCGGAGTATAATATTTTTGATGGCAATTCAGACAAGGAAGTTTCCACATATGAATTAATTTCTCAACCTGTACTATTAGATAGTATTATTACAGAAAAAACTGCCTATAACCTATATTCATTGACACAATATGAATATGATTCAGCAACTTTAGTATTACGAAAAAAAATTGAAGAAGGGCCGGACGCAATTAAATATACTGTAAAATATCTATATCCACAAGATCTATCATCCATCAACGGGACTTCAGAATCTGCACGAGCACTGTTGGCTATGCCCAATAGACACATATATGAATCACCAATCGAAATCTTACATTATAAAGGAGATTCGCTCGTGCAAGGCGAAATTCGCACATATAAACTTCTCATACACAACTCTGCAGATTCAGCCATACTCCCAGCAGATATACGCATATTACAATTATCTCAACCTATAGATAAAGCATCATACCAAGATATTGATTATTCCAATGATTTGACATGTGATCCTCGATATGAGATTAAAACTATCTATGCAAATTATGATAGTAAAAACAACATGATTAACAGCCGAGATAATTATGGAACGTCCACATCATATATTTATGGATATAATCAATCGTTACCAATTGCAGTAGTACAAAATGCTATAGCAGAACAAACGGACCAAACAACACTTCTTTCCGGTGAAATTTATCATACAAGTTTTGAAGATACTGATGGCCCAAACATTCGGACTATAAGCACTGCTAAAACAGGTCAAAAGGCGTACTATGGCCCGTATACTTTACAACTTAGCGGAACTCATCGAATCACTTATTGGGAAAGTACGACTGGTACAATATGGGATAAAATAGAAACTATCGCTTCAGGAGCTATAACAATAGGTGCATCTGGAAAATACATTGATGAAATACGCATCTGTCCTCAGGATGCACAAATGACAACTTATACGTATCTACCTGGAATTGGAATAACCTCACAAACAGATGTTAATGGAAATACAACTTATTATGAATATGACTCTTTAGGTCGTTTGGTTACTATCAAAGACAATGAACGACACCTACTAAAAAAATATGAATATTAATATCAAAAACACATCGTCATGAAAAAATATATTTTATCTATATTATTATTGTGGTGTGGATATTTCTTACAAGCACAAGAATACATTTCACTATCTCCTAATCCTTGTACTATTGACCAAGAAGGTGGGACCTATACTTTTGAGGTAGAATATTCTCCTTCTCCTGATTCTTTAGATAGATTAGATTATGTGAGTTTTTCATCCACATCTTCACAAATAAATTCAGTAGTTCAAAGTGGGAGTAAAGAATTAACGATCACATTTAATACAAATTCAAATCCATCGTTAATAAATGGGACTGTAACCGTATATTTTGTAGATCCGCGGGATATTTCCAATCGAATTTACGGTACTTTATCCTTTGCACAACAGGCAGGGACTCCAGATTACTCGTTAAAAATCACACCCACATCTGTCTATTTTGACACTAAAGGAGGTTCGCAAACATTTCAAGTCTCTTACATCTATATGCAAGAGCCTGTACAATTAACGTATTTAGGTGCCACAGGACTTCCTGATGGATGCTCAGTAATTTCTAAAGCTAATGGAATCATAGAATTAATATGTAATCGCAATCCCTCCAAAATCGAAAAAAATTCCACTGTTACGCTTAAATATGCCAATCCTGTCAATCCTTCTACACCTCTGACTGTTTCTTTCACTTTACAACAAGCAGGTCTAAATTATAGTCTAATCTTAAACCCTAATTTTATATCAGTTTCTCCAAACGGAGAATGGTTAAACATTCAGGCTGAATTGGACCAATATGACACAGCCTATACATTACATTTACAGCACGTAGAAAATTTGCCTAATAAGGCATCCACTGAAGATTGGGTTGGCGGGAACGGTTTTACAATTACTTTCCCGGCAAATATGACGGGACAAACTTTAACAGGAGTTGCGACTGTAGCCTTTACTGATCCCTCAGACGCCAATGAATCCATATACGCCGAATTATCATATGAACAACCCTCTTTGCTTTCATTACCTCAGGAGGATGGCAAGGTTATTGAGTACACTTATCGTAACGAAAACGGCAACAGTTACAACACCAGTGTCAATCATTTAGATGGATTAGGACGTACAATTCAAATGGTGAATGTCGGAGCCTCGCCACAAGGTGGCGATTTGATCTCATTTGTTACATATGATTGTATGGGACGTAGTGATTCTGTCTCTTATTTACCTTATGTTCGCACGACTTCAGGAATCGGTCGTGATGCGACACCTGTTTCTTCTCAACATACATTTTATGCACAAAAGTTTGGATCCAATGCAGCCAATTACGCCAAGAATCTGAAACGTTATGATAGGGGGCTTGGTTTGGTTGAAGTGGCAAATACCCCAGGAGAAGCACATAATCTCACCTCGGGATATTATACACGATACACTTATCGTTTAAACACGACGGCTGATGCTATCAAACGTTATGTGGTATTGACTAACGGCTCATTACAATCGCAAGGTGTTTATGAAGCCGATCAACTGACTGTGTATCGTACGCTCAACGCGCAGGACGGTAACTCATCGCAACAACAGGAGAATCTAGAATATACCGATGCTCTGGGGCGAACAATTGCCAGTGAGGTGCGTGTTTCGGATCAAGATCGAAGAATTACCTATTATGTTTACGATGATCTGAATCGATTACGCTACATATTACCACCTATGGCGGACACTTATGATTGTTCGACACCGAAAACTGCTCAGCAGCTCGGAGATTATTGTTATTATTCCGAATATGATGAACGGGGAAATATTATCAAAAGTCAAAATCCGGGAGCAGAATATTCATTGGCCATTTATGACCGTCGGGGACGCTTAGCCATGAGCCAAAGCGGTAAACAACGTATCAATAATGAATGGAGTTTCACCAAATATGACGTTTTCGATCGTCCGGTATTGTCCGGTATTATTACTGGCGGAACTTATGAATCGCATAAAGCGGCTTTGGATGCTGCAACTGTATTTTATGAAGAGCGAGGCACGACAGTTCATGGTTATACTAACCAAAGTTATCCATCTGTACCCAATGCGAACAGTTATTTGACCGTCACCTACTACGACGATTACGACTGGTTGGCGGCCAATGATCCGCATGCATTTTCGGCAGCAGATGCACTCGGTCAAACACATACGACTGATGTAGTAGGACTGACCACAGGTGTAAAAAATAAGGTATTGGGAATCTCGACTGATCAATGGCTCACAACAGTCACCTATTACGACCAAAAGTACCAGACAATACAGGCCATTTCAGACCTGTACCCCTCTGGAACAGAGATTACCTCCAATACGCACGATTTTCTGGGCAACGTTACGCAGACCAAAGTCAAACAGAGTGTCGGAGGTTCCACATATGAATATAACAAGTGGTTCAATTATGACAACTTTGGGCGATTGTTGTCAATTCAACAACAGATCACCGGTGATGCTACCAATGGGAAGGTCACGCTGGTCTCATACACCTATGACAACTTAGGAAATGTGGCATCCAAATCCATTCACAATGGAGCGGAGACCGAGACCTACACATACGACCTGAACGGCCGAGTCATTGCATCGACCTCGCCATCGTTCAGTTACACGCTTGATTACGAACAGAGCGACCTGCCGGGTGCCACACCTCGTCTCGACGGACAAATCACCGCATTGCGCTGGGGAGCGGGACAGATTCCCAACCGAGCCTACGCCTACACCTACGATCCTGTCGGACAACTTTCAGCAGCCGCGTACAAAACCGCAACCAACGGCACTTGGAGCGCATCGAATGCCTATGCCGAAAAGAATCTGACCTACGACCGGCACGGCAATATCAAGACCTTACAGCGTACCGATGCCAACGGTTCGGTTCTGCACGAGCTCTCCGATATGACCTACACCGGCAACAAACTCCAGTCTCTGAAACTGAACGGAGGCAGCCCGGTCAATTACGCTTATGATCAAAACGGCAACATCACCTCGGATGGACGTCGGGGCGTGACGATCAATTACAATATTCTAAATTTCCCGGAACAAATTGTTGCAGGTAATCAACAAGTTTCCTATATTTATAGCGCAGCGGGCGAGAAGCTCGCCACCAATGCAAACGGTTCTTTGACCTACTATCGTTCCGTAATGGTATATGGCAACGACAACAAACTGCTGCATATACTCACCCCTGAGGGGACGGTGTCTCGCACTGAGGGTTCAGCCGGAACAAGCTACACATACAACTACTTCAAGAAGGATCGGATTGGCAGCACCCGGGCAGTTCTCTCGGCGGTCGGCAATACGCTGCAAAATGTACAATCGACCGATTACTACCCATTCGGACTAGCATATTCAACCAATAACCTGAACAAAAACAAATACCTGTTCAGTGGGAAGGAGTTGCAAGATGCATCAATCGGGGGAACAATCCTCGGTCTGTACGACTTCGGCATGAGACAATACGATGCATTTATCGGTAGATGGATTTCACAAGACCCTAAACACGAGTTCCATTCTCCATATGTTTATTGTGCAAATAACCCGATAAATCTTATAGACCCGTCTGGTTTATCGACGAAAAAGGACTCTACTGAGAATGAAGATGGAACATGGTCCTATTTTTATACACTGGATGAAGTTGTCGTTACCCCAACTAGAGAGCAATACGAGCAATATTATAATCATATACTCTCAATGTATAATGATCTTTGTGGCTCCAATACATATTATCAAAACTTCTCAGATTTTCAATATGAGAATTCATATGATATAGATATAAACAGTTGGGCATCTACTGCTAGCAAATCCACGGCTGTTAATGTAATAACACATGGCATAGGAATTTATACGAACCTACCTAAAAATCGTCGCACCCGAGATATATACAAACAAGGTAAGTTTCCTACAACTTTTCACAACAAGCCTGTCATTTGGAGTAGAAATTTTAGAGGAAATCAATATGTTCCAAGTACATTTGTTGATGCAGAATCTTTCAGATTCACACAAACCGTTCAAAAACTTAAAATGTTAGGTTATGTTGGTAATGCGTTGTCAGTATCTTCCATATTATGTTCTGCAATGAGCTTTCAATCAGAAACTTTGGAAGAAAATATCTATACAAGTATGGACATATTTTGGGGCGTTATAAGTTATCTCCCTGGTGGAATATATGCTAGTACCCTTTATTACATTACCAGTCCGCTACGTGAAACATGGATAACCAATGTGGTCCAACCACAAATGAAAGACGCATTAAACAGTCAAAATCCAATACAAAGTACAGCTTGGTTAATATATAGCCTACAACCAACAAAATAAATAAACATGAAAACATTGCATGAATATATTTATTATCGTATGACGAAATGGCATGCCAGTTATTTTGGATATGAATTTGTATCTGAAATAGGCGTTGTATTTGTATCAACTCTCTATTTTTTTTATATTGGAATAGCATATAAGCTATTAATAGGAAGGCCTTTAGATAACGAGTTATGTATTTTAATAATATTATTAGCAGGGTATTACATAAATCGTCGTTATTTTTTAACCGATGAAAAATACAAAAAGCTGGATAAAAAATGGGGAAATGAACCTCGTATGAAAAAAATTATATGTGGATGTCTGATCGTCGTATATTGTTTTGGGGTATTCACATCATTAGCACTGGTAGTTTTGCTGATATAAACAGTTGAAAACAATAGCTTCGAACGACATTGAACCATTTTATTCAAATTAAAAAGGGATAGAGTATGAATTTTATATTCTATCTCTTTTTTATTTGACAACAGCAATATACATTCTATTGCAGGTAATCAACAAGTTTCCTATATT